>Ga0209371_1000014_pt1 | contig 661118 bp, 570 predicted proteins | sample AgamicAtAmrz_FD_187165 | JGI IMG/M metagenome (GOLD analysis project Ga0209371, IMG submission 187165) | Agave microbial communities from Guanajuato, Mexico - At.Am.rz (SPAdes) (version 2) | ecosystem: Host-associated > Plants > Roots > Rhizosphere | place: Guanajato, Mexico | collected...
ACACAGATTGTCTGATAAATTGTTAAAGAGCAGTTGCGACGCGCTTCAGCGCTCTGTCGCGAGGTGGCGTATATTACGCTTTCCTCTTTCAGAGTCAACCCTGAATTTCAGGATTTTTTCTCTTCCGACTTAACGTCGCTGCAAGCTGTTGTTTGCTTAGCGCCGTGTCGATGGAGGCGCATTATAGGGAGCCTACGAGGAATGACAAGCGGAAAAATGCATTTTTATTTCAACCGCTCATCTTTTCAACATAACGGCTATTTTTGGTGCTTTTTAATCGCTGCAGGCAGCTCCGCAAGGCTATTTAGCACCCAATCTGCACTTTTTTCAGCCTCTGGCGTCACTGGCTTACCGGTACGCACCAGCACTTTCGTGCCGACGTTCGCTGCCGCGCCTGCCTGCATATCTTCCATTTTGTCGCCCACTATATAAGAAGCAGCCATATCAATGTTCAGGAAGTCACGCGCAGAGATCAGCATCCCAGGCTGCGGCTTACGGCAATCGCACTCCTGGCGATACTCCTCTACGCTCGCCTCAGGATGATGCGGGCAATAGTAGATACCATCAAAATCGACATCGCGATCGGCAAGAGACCAGTCCATCCATTCGGTCAGCGTCTCAAATTGCGCTTCACTATATAAGCCACGCGCAATACCGGACTGGTTGGTGACGAGCACCAGCGCATACCCCATCGCTTTTAATTCACGCATGGCATCAATGACGCCATCGATAAACTCGAAGTTATCGATCTCATGAACATAGCCGTGATCGATGTTAATCGTGCCGTCACGATCGAGAAAAATAGCGGGGACTAAAGTTGCCAAAGGTTTACTCCTGATAAAGGCCGTGTTGCGGCGTAGTATCTCATGTTTCGCTACGCAGGAAAGTGCTCATCATAACAGCGCGACATTGATTTAGACGTCTGGATGCCTTACCATCCGCTCTGTTTACGGCGCTTTCCCGTAACCGGCAGAACAAAATGCCACGGCTCACTCTTATACGATAAAAATAATCTAATGATTAAACTTTCGAATATCACCAAGGTGTTCCAGCAGGGAAACCGCAAAATTCAGGCGTTAAACAACGTCAGTCTGCACGTACCTGCTGGTCAAATTTATGGCGTGATTGGCGCATCCGGCGCAGGGAAAAGCACGCTGATTCGCTGCGTAAACCTGCTTGAGCGCCCGTCGCAAGGCAGCGTGCTGGTTGATGGTCAGGATCTGACCCAGCTCTCTGAAGCGGAATTAACCAAAGCGCGCCGCCAAATCGGCATGATCTTCCAGCACTTCAACCTGCTCGCTTCCCGCACGGTGTTCGGCAACGTGGCGCTGCCGCTGGAGCTGGACAACACCCCGCGCGAAGAGATTAACCGCCGCGTTAAAGAGCTGCTCGACCTGGTCGGCCTCGGCGATAAACACGACAGCTACCCGGCCAACCTCTCCGGCGGGCAGAAACAGCGTGTCGCCATCGCCCGTGCGTTAGCCAGCAACCCAAAAGTGCTGCTGTGTGATGAAGCCACCAGCGCCCTCGATCCGGCAACTACCCGCTCCATTCTGGAGTTATTGAAAGACATTAACCGCCGCCTGGGCCTGACCATTTTGTTGATCACCCATGAGATGGACGTGGTTAAGCGCATCTGCGACTGCGTGGCTGTCATCAGCAACGGCGAGTTGATTGAGCAGGATACCGTCAGCGAAGTCTTCTCCCATCCGAAAACCCCGCTGGCGCAGCAGTTTATTCAGTCGACGCTGCATCTGGACATCCCGGAAGACTATTTACAGCGTTTGCAGCCTGAGCCGCAGGCAGATAGCGTTCCGATGCTGCGCATGGAGTTTACCGGCCAGTCGGTCGACGCACCGCTGCTGTCGGAAACCGCTCGTCGTTTCAATGTGAATAACAACATTATCAGTGCGCAGATGGATTACGCCGGCGGCGTCAAGTTCGGCATTATGCTGACCGAGATGCACGGCACCGCGCAGGATACACTGGCGGCCATCGCCTGGCTGCAAGAACACCATGTAAAAGTTGAGGTACTCGGTTATGTCTGAGGCAATGATTTGGCTCTTCGCCCGCAGCATCTGGGAAACGCTGTTTATGACCTTTGCCTCCGGCCTGCTCGGTTTTATCGTCGGCCTGCCGTTCGGCGTATTACTTTATGTGACCCGTCCCGGCCAGATTATGCAGAACCTCACGCTCTATAGCGCGATTTCGGCAACGGTCAACATCTTCCGCTCTATCCCCTTTATTATTCTGCTGGTGTGGATGATCCCCTTTACCCGCGTCATTGTTGGCACCTCGATCGGTCTTTACGCGGTGATCGTGCCGCTGACCGTTGGCGCAGCGCCGTTTATCGCCCGTATGGTAGAGAACGCCCTGCTTGAACTGCCGGCAGGTCTGATTGAAGCGTCCCGCGCAATGGGCGCGACGCCGATGCAGATCATCCGTAAGGTATTGCTCCCGGAAGCGCTGCCGGGGTTAATCAATGCCGCAACCATTACGCTTATCACGCTGGTCGGTTACTCGGCGATGGGTGGTGCCGTGGGCGCGGGCGGTCTTGGCCAGTTAGGTATTCAGTACGGCTATGTCACCTATAACCCATTAGTGATGAACACGGTTTTAGTGTTGCTTGTGGTTTTGGTTTACTTAATTCAATTTGCGGGCGATCGTATCGTCCAGGCTGTGACGCACAAATAACGTTACACAACATAAAGACTCTGACAGTAAGGAATAACTGATGGCTTTTAACTTAAAGACCTTTGCCGCCGTTGGCGCGCTGATCGGCTCTCTGGCGCTGGTTGGCTGCGGCCCGGATGAAAAAGATCCGAACCATATCAAAGTGGGCGTGATTGTCGGCGCTGAGCAGCAAGTTGCGGAAGTGGCGCAGAAAGTAGCAAAAGAGAAATATGGCCTCGATGTTGAGCTGGTCACGTTCAATGATTACGTGCTGCCGAACGAAGCGCTGAGCAAAGGCGATATCGACGTTAACGCCTTCCAGCATAAACCTTATCTCGATCAGCAGATCAAAGATCGCGGCTTTAAACTGGTGCCGGTCGGCAACAGCTTTGTCTATCCGATCGCTGGCTATTCGAAAAAAATCAAATCTCTCTCCGAACTGCAGGATGGCTCTCAGATTGCCGTTCCTAACGATCCGACCAACCTTGGCCGTGCCCTGCTGCTGCTGCAGAAAGAGGGCCTGATCAAACTGAAAGATGGCGTTGGCCTGATGCCGACGGTGCTGGACGTTACTGAAAACCCGAAAAAACTGAAGATCGTAGAGCTGGAAGCCCCGCAGCTGCCGCGCTCACTGGATGATGCGCAGATTGCGCTGGCGGTGATCAACACCACTTACGCCAGCCAGATTGGCCTGACCCCGGAAAAAGACGGCATCTTTGTTGAAGACAAAAACTCCCCGTACGTGAACCTGATCGTCGCGCGTGAAGATAATAAAGACGCGGAAAACGTGAAGAAATTTGTACAGGCGTTCCACTCTGACGAAGTCAGCGAGGCTGCCAACAAAGTCTTTAACGGTGGTGCGGTGAAAGGCTGGTAATCTCATCAGTCTGTAATATCATTCAGGGCGGGCGAAAGCCCGCCTTGTCATTTGGGCACGCCCTTGTTTCAATACGGCGTTAAGAAAATTTTTGTGAGGATACTTTTATGCGTGCTTTACCGATCTGTCTATTAGCACTCACGCTGAGCGGCTGTTCGTTGCTAAGCAGATCACCTGTCGAACCCGTGCAGAACACCGCAGCGGAACCCAAAGCAGAGCCGCAAAAAGCGAAAGTCTCGCGCGCCGCTCCCGTTCGCATCATTACTAACGCAGAAGAGCTGGTCGGCAAGCCGTTCCGCGATCTCGGTGAAGTGACCGGCGAATCATGCCAGGCCAGCAACCAGGATTCACCGCCGAACATCCCTACCGCCCGTAAACGTCTGCAGATCAACGCCTCGAAAAAAGCCAAAGCAAACGCCGTCCTGCTACATAACTGCGAAGTCACCAGCGGCACGCCAGGCTGCTACCGCCAGGCGCTCTGTGTTGGCTCTGCCCTGAATATCTCGGACAAATGAGTCAGTTTGCTTTCGAGCAAATCGGCGTTATTCGCTCACCCTATAAAGAGAAGTTCGCTGTCCCGCGCCAGCCAGGCCTGGTGAAACATGGCGGTGGCGAACTTCACTTGCTGGCGCCTTATAACCAGCCCGATGCGGTTCGCGGCCTGGAGGCGTTCAGCCACCTTTGGGTGCTGTTTGTTTTTCATCAGACGATGGAAGGCGGCTGGCGCCCGACGGTGCGCCCCCCACGCCTCGGCGGCAATGCCCGCATGGGTGTGTTTGCCACCCGCTCGACCTTCCGCCCCAATCCGATCGGCATGTCGCTGGTCGAGCTGAAGGGCATTCGCTGCCATAAAGATCAGGTGATCCTGCAACTCGGCAGCCTCGATCTGGTCGATGGCACGCCGGTGGTCGATATCAAACCCTATCTCCCCTTTGCCGAAGCGCTGCCCGATGCGCAGGCCAGCTATGCGCAGCACGCCCCTGCCGCGACTGTCTCCGTGACCTTTGCCGCTGAGCTTGCACCGGCGCTCGCCCTGCAGGAAAAACGCTTTCCGCACTTTGCCGCGTTTGTGCAGGAGGTGCTGTCGCAGGATCCGCGCCCGGCCTATCGTAAAGAGGAGGAGCCGGGGAAAACCTATGCCGTCTGGCTGCATGATGTGAATGTCCGCTGGCGGGTTGTCGATGGCGGTTTTGAAGTGTTTGCCCTTGAACCACGCTAATTTTAAGCCCCTCTCTTTTGGCATCTCTGCCGGGCTGATAAACTAAACCACTTTTTTGTGTCAGGCCGCGTCCGGCCTGCTCCAATTGTCCAAATGGAACCGTAACAACATGCGTACTAGCCAATACTTGCTCTCTACTCTGAAAGAGACGCCTGCCGACGCCGAAGTGATCAGCCACCAGCTGATGCTGCGCGCCGGGATGATCCGCAAACTGGCCTCCGGGTTGTACACCTGGCTGCCGACCGGTCTGCGCGTCCTGAAAAAAGTCGAAAACATCGTGCGTGAAGAGATGAACAACGCCGGTGCAATTGAGGTGTCCATGCCGGTCGTGCAGCCAGCCGACCTGTGGCAAGAGAGCGGTCGCTGGGAGCAGTACGGTCCGGAACTGCTGCGTTTTGTCGATCGCGGCGAGCGCCCGTTCGTGCTGGGCCCAACCCACGAAGAGGTGATCACCGATCTGATCCGCAACGAGCTGAACTCCTATAAACAGCTGCCGCTGAACTTCTTCCAGATCCAGACCAAGTTCCGCGATGAAGTACGCCCGCGTTTCGGCGTGATGCGCTCGCGCGAGTTCCTGATGAAAGATGCTTACTCGTTCCATACCTCGCAGGAGTCGCTGCAAGAGACCTATGACGCGATGTACGCTGCCTACAGCAAAATCTTCAGCCGTATGGATCTCGATTTCCGCGCGGTACAGGCAGACACCGGCTCCATCGGCGGTAGCGCATCTCACGAGTTCCAGGTGCTGGCGCAGAGCGGTGAAGATGATGTGATCTTCTCTGACTCCTCAGATTTCGCCGCCAACATTGAGTTTGCCGAAGCGCTGGCACCAAAAGCGCCGCGCGCGGCTGCCACGCAGGAGATGACGCTGGTCGATACGCCAAATGCGAAGACCATCGCCGAGCTGGTTGAGCAGTTCAACCTGCCGATTGAGAAGACCGTTAAAACCCTGCTGGTGAAAGCCGAAGAGGGTGCCAGCGCGCCGCTGATTGCACTGCTGGTGCGTGGCGATCACGAGCTGAACGAAGTGAAAGCGGAAAAACTGCCGCAGGTCGCCAGCCCGCTCACCTTCGCCAGCGAAGAGGAGATTCGCGCGCTGGTCAAAGCTGGCCCGGGTTCTCTCGGCCCGGTTAACCTGCCGATCCCGGTCGTGATTGACCGTACCGTTGCCGCCATGAGCGACTTCTCTGCGGGCGCGAACATCGATGGCAAACACTACTTTGGCATCAACTGGGATCGCGACGTTGCAACGCCGGAAGTGGCAGATATCCGTAACGTCGTCGCGGGCGATCCAAGCCCGGATGGCAAAGGCACCCTGCTGATCAAACGCGGTATCGAAGTGGGTCATATCTTCCAGCTCGGCACCAAATACTCGCAGGCGCTGAATGCCGCCGTGCAGGGTGAAGATGGCCGCAACCAGATCCTGACAATGGGCTGCTACGGTATCGGCGTGACGCGCGTTGTCGCGGCTGCCATTGAGCAGAACCATGACGATCGCGGCATCATCTGGCCGGATGCGATTGCTCCGTTCCAGGTCGCCATTCTGCCGATGAACATGCACAAGTCCTACCGTGTACAGGAGCTGGCAGAAAAACTCTATGCCGATCTGCGCGCGCAGGGTATCGAAGTGCTGATGGACGATCGTAAAGAGCGTCCGGGCGTGATGTTTGCCGATATGGAACTGATCGGTATTCCGCACACCGTGGTGATCGGCGATCGCAACCTCGACAACGACGATATCGAATACAAATATCGTCGCAGCGGCGAGAAGCAGATGATCAAAACCGGCGATGTGCTGGATTACCTGGTAAAAGCCATCAAAGGCTAAGCCAATAAAAAAGCCCCGTTAAACGGGGCTTTTTTTATGCTATCTGCTGTTACTCATCGCACTCTTTGTTCGCGCTGAATTTGCCTTTGTTATTGGTCACCAGCACTTTCTGCGCCGCTCCGGTATCCGGGTTCGGCTCCAGCGCAAAATGCCCCTCCACCACCAGCAGAATCGGCTTCAGCTCCGTGCCGCGTGCCGCCGCATAATCGCGCTCCAGCTGCGCGTTGCTGGCCACCGCCACCTCTTTTCCGGTCGCGCAATCGGTAAAGACCGCCGCATCCGCCATATATTTATACATACCGCGCATCGCCATCGGCGTGGTTGGCAGTGGCGCTTTTACCGGCTGCAGGGTGTAGTTGAGCGACGACTTAATCGGGTTGCCCTCCTGATCCAGCATCTCCAGCGCTTCACCTTTCGCACGGAAATAGGTTTTGTCGCCCTGGCTATCGGTAAGGACTAATTTGTCCGCCGTGCGCGCCCAGTTGCCATAGGTGCCGAATACCGATGGTGCTTTCCCGCCCTGGTAACGCTGGTTCATTACCCAACTGCCCTCTTTTTGCAGAAACAGCGAGGTTTCAATACCTTCACAATCCGCGCAGGGCAACACACCGCGCCAGCTCTGCTGCATTGGTTTCAGCTCTTCGACCTGAGTCGGCTGCACCATCTCAGTCTCGTTGCGGTTATTACAGCCGAAAAGGGCAAAGAGGGTACACCCTGCCGCCACGGCTAAAATCGCTCTGTTCACACTCGTTTCCTTATGCTTGTTTCCGTTGTCTTTATCCGCCGTCATGACGACGAACTTTGCCACGTAGCGCTTTGACCGTCGACTTTTGTGACTTCGTCGATAACCGCCGCTCTTTCGAAGCGCGGGTCGGGCGCGTGGCCCGGCGGCTTTTCTGCACTACGGTTAACTCTTTAATCAGCGCGACCAGGCGGGCTATCGCCGCTTCTCGGTTCATCTCCTGGCTGCGGTACTCCTGCGCTTTGATAACAATCCAGCCATCCTGGCTTATCAAATGGTGCGACACGTCGAGCAGGCGCGCCTTGTAATACTCTGGCAGGCTCGAGGCGCGAATGTCAAAACGCAGATGAATAGCGGTTGAGCTTTTATTGACGTGCTGCCCGCCCGCGCCCTGTGAGCGCACGGCGGTGATCTCCAGCTCATCCTCGGGCAGGGAGACGGAGCGGGAGATCTCAATCATGGTTGCTGCCAGGTTTCAAAATGGAACTCCACATTTTGCGTGGCATCAGAGAGCCAGATTGCGCCATCCTGCAGCGTCGCCTGCAAATTCATGGTGCGATCGTCAGCAAATGCGCTGAGCGCTGCCAGCTGTGCATCATCCAGATACCAGATACTTAAATTACTGAAGGTTGCACAGCGCGCCTGGTTTTGCTGCCACCAGATGTTTGCCGCCCGCGAGTTATAGGTAAAGAGCGCTACCTCTTTTGCCTGGTTGCACGCCTTCTTCAGCCGTTTCTCATCAGGCAGGCCGAGCTCGATCCAGAGATCGATTCCCAGGTAGTCGTTGCGCAGCCACGCTTCCGGCTCATCATCCGCGCTCAGCCCGCGCGTAAACTGTAAACGTTCATCGGCATACTTTATCCATGCCAGCAGGCGCAGCATCATGCGCTCCTGCGTTTCGGAAGGATGACGGGCCAGCGTCAGGGCGGCATCTAAAAACTGGTTCCGATCCAGATCGGCCACATTCACCGTCGCCTTATAAATTGTCGCTTTTAACGCCATTACACCCTCCTTCATAAAATGGCCGCTATTGTAGCGAAAATAAGCATAACGCGCTGTTATCTCTTGCCGCGAGCGTTATTCATCACTCTGATAATGGTAAACAAGCTATGGTATAGTCACCTTGCTAAACAGAGGTTAACTTCGTAGGCTTAGGGTTATCTCACAGTAAAGCCGGGAGACTGGCAGGAGGTGATGTGGATAATTATTGTGAGCTAGTGCGCAAACGTTATGCGGAAATCGCCAGCGGAGATGTAGGGTATATCCCGGACGCGCTGGGGTGCGTATTGAAGGTCTTGAATGAAATGGCGTCGGATGACACCCTTTCAGAGTCGGTCAGGGATAAGGCAGCCTGGGCTGCCGCGAACTTACTGGTGAGCGATTATGTCAATAAATGATGCCTATCAACCCATCAATTGTGATGATTATGACAATCTTGAACTCGCCTGCCAGCATCATCTTTTATTGAAGCTGGAAATGAAAGATGGCGAGGTCCTCAGTGCCAAAGCGAACGATCTGCTGCTGCGTAAAAACGTTGAGTATCTGGTGATTGACGCCGCCGGGGAGACCCGTGAACTGCGTCTGGACAGAATTGCCAGCTTCAGCCATCCCGAAATCGGCACCGTTGTGGTGAGCGAGTCCTGAACCCCGCGGGCAGCATCGCTGCCCGTTACCTTTGCCACACAAGACGCACGCCCGTTTGCCCAGCTGCTTTTACCCCTTCCCGCGTCACAAACCGATCGGCCGCCGCAATCAGCGTATCGCCATAAAAGAGCAGCGGCGTGGCATCGCGCTGCCACGGGGGAACGCCCAACTCCTGCCACAGTTTTTTCAACTTACGCCCGCCGTGCCGGCCGACAATATGGATCAGGCCGGGTGCCTGAAAGCGTACAGAGACCGCTTCACCGCTAGCGGGCGCACGTAACTCACCGCCGGACATTAACGACAGAGAGCCTAATCCCTGTGGCAGAGTGAGCGTGGCAAAAGGCGCAGGCCAGGCAATCCCGGCATCACGCGGATGCGCGGTGCGTTTCACCCACCACAGCTTCCCCTGATAACGCCGCACCTCGTCATCGCCAATGCGCAGGCACGGCGCCGCATCTTCCCGGGCGAGCGCCACTTCGTGCCACAAGCGATCGAGCATCGTCCGCGAAGGCATTGACGCCCCGCGCTGCGCCAGCCAGCGGCGCAAAAGCGCCCGTCGCCGGACATCGCTGTAAGCGGTGAGCGCCGCAGCCGTCAACGCCCCCTCTGCACTGGTCACTGTTGATAATGACTCGGCCAGCAGCTCATCCAGCAACTGTTCCTGCTCGCCGCAGAGCGCGGCACTGCGCGCCGCCGCATCGGCAAAATGCGGCCAGCGGGCGTTTAACAGGGGAAGAACATCCTGACGCAAAAAATTGCGATCGAAGCGCGTGTCGGTGTTGCTCTCATCCTCGATCCAGTTGAGATGATGATCGCGCGCCCACTGCTCAAGGGACGCCCTGCTCTGACTGAGCAGCGGGCGGACCAGCTGCGTATCGCCAAACGGCAAACTCTGCGGCATCGCAGCCAGCCCGGCAGGGCCGCTGCCGCGTTTAAGCGCCAGCAGCACTGTCTCGCATTGATCGTCGAGATGCTGCGCGGTGACCAGCACTTCGCCCGGTAGCAGCGCATCACGAAACGCCTGATAGCGCGCGGTACGCGCCTGCGCCTCAATCCCCTTCCCTTCATCCACCAGCGTGACGCGAACGGTTAATAGCGGGATCTGCCAGCGTTCACACAGTGACTCGCAGTGCGCCGCCCAGCGATCGGCATTCGGGCTTAAACCGTGATGCACATGAATGGCGCGCAGCTGCACATCGGGGTGATCTTCACGCCAGAGCCGCAGTTGATGCAGCAAAACGGTGGAGTCTAATCCGCCGCTGAACGCCACCAGAAACTGGCGTGATTCGGTTGGCAACGAGAGAAGCAGTGGCGTGGTCATAATGAGTGTTGATACGGGAACAATGCCCGGCACGTTACCGGGCATTCGCAGAAGTGGCAAGCCTTACTGCTGGTAAAGCTCCAGCGGCAGGCCATCGGGATCGTTGAAAAAGGTGAAGCGTTTATCAGTGCAAGGGTCGACGCGGATCTCTTCACACGCCACGCCCTGCGCGGTGAGGTGAGCAACCGCCTGGTCAATATCCTCCACGCTGAACGCCAGGTGGCGCAGCCCGCAGGCTTCCGGCCGGCTGGGGCGTGCGGGCGGGAACGGAAACGAGAAGAGTTCGATCACGTACTGCCCGTTAAGCGCCAGATCGCCTTTCCATGAGTCGCGCGCTTCGCGATAGACCTCACTGAGCAGCGTAAAGCCGAGAATGTCGCAGTAGAAGGCTTTACTCTTCGCATAATCCGTCGCGATGATGGCGATATGGTGAACCTGTTTTAAACCCAGCATAATCTCTCCTTTTTTTGATGCCAGAACGTTACGCCCGCCGCGAAACGCCCGCAACCACTCAGCGCGTTTTTAGGACTCTGACGTAATAACCCCCCTCTTCGTCTCGTTTTGCGCCGTGAATATCCGTTTCGAAACCCGGATAGTGGCGGCCAATGGCGCAGAGCATCAGCAGGAAATCGAGCACTGCCCGGCTCTGCTCGGTGATCATCTCGCCCGGCATCACCAGCGGCACGCCCGGCGGATAGGGCAGGATCATATTGGCGGAGACGCGCCCGATTAACGCTTCCAGCGCCACCGTTTCGACATCGCCACGCACCTGTCGCTGCCACGCCTGATGCGGTGTCAGTTTCATATCCGGCAACACGTCGAAAGCCTGCAACATCAGGCGCGGAAGATCGTGCTGGCGGATCAGCTTATGGATCCCCTGCGCCAGATCCTGAATGCGCATATTGCGGTAGAAGTCGGGATCTTCCGCGTAGAGATCCGGCAGCATATTGCGCACCCGCAGGTTGAGATCGTAGGCGCGCTTAAACTCCATCAGCCCGCGTAGCAGCCCCATCGCCCGCGTTTTATCAATACCGATACTGAAGAGAAACAGCAGGTTATAGGGTCCGGTTTTCTCCACCACTACGCCGCGTTCATCAAGGAATTTCGCCACCAGCGCCGCGGGAATACCTTCGTCGCCCATGTTACCGACCTCATCCATACCGGGCGTCAGGATCGTGACCTTTACCGGATCGAGGAACATATGATCCTCATCGGCTTCGCGAAAACCGTGCCAATCCGCGCCGGGCGCCACCGGCCAGCACTCCGCTTCATCAATCTCTTCCGGCTGCCAGATATCAAAGAACCAGCCATCGGCTTCCTCTTTCAGCCGCTGTACCTCTTTGCGGAAGTGGAGCGCGCGCTCTACCGAGCGGTTAATTAGCCGCTTGCCGGGATTGCCGCGCAGCATCGCCGCCGCCGTTTCGATGGAGGCGACCAACGGGTAACTTGGCGAAGTCGTGGTATGCATCATAAAGGCTTCGTTGAAAGCATCTTCGTCATATTCGCCTTTGATATGAATCAGCGATGCCTGTGAGAACGCAGCCAACATTTTGTGCGTCGACTGGGTTTCATAGAAAACTTTCCCCGGCACGCGCTCGCCGCTCATGCCGCTCTTGCCAGCGTAGATCGGGTGAAAATTGGTATAGGGCACCCAGGCGGAGTCGAAGTGAATCGACGGAACATCCAGCGTCTTCTTGATCCAGTCGGTGTTGTAGAGCAGGCCATCATAAGTGGAGTTGGTGATCACCGCATGCACCGGCCAGCTTGCGCCTGGCGTAGCAACGATCTTCTGCTCAATGCTGACCGGGCTAAACTCGCGGCGCGGAATGCCGCCAAGAATGCCCAGCGCGTTGCGCCCCGGTTTCAGCCACAGCGGCGTGACATCACTCATCATCAGCAGATGAGCCAGCGATTTATGGCAGTTACGGTCGATAAGCAGCGTGCTACCGGTTGGTGCGGCGTACATACCGACGATCTTATTCGACGTGGAGGTGCCGTTCGTCACCATATAGCTCTGCTCTGCGCCGAAGGTGCGCGCGATATACTCCTCCGCCTCAAGATGCGGGCCGGTGTGATCGAGCAGCGATCCGAGCTCCGTCACCGAGATTGAAACATCCGCTTTCAGCGTATTGCCGCCGAAAAAGTCATAGAAGAGACAGCCAACCGGGCTTTTCTGGTAAGCAGTGCCCGCCATATGCCCTGGCGTACAGAAGGTGTACTTCCCCTCATTGACGTAGGTAAACAGCGCCCGGGTAAAGGGCGGGGTAATGTTTTCCAGGTACTCTTTGGTGTATTGCGCGATGCGCGTCGCAATATCATCCGCCACGCTCAGCGCATATTCGAAGAACCACAGCGCCATACGCATATCCTGGGCGCTGACATCCATTGTTGAGTGGGTATTGATAAAACCGTAGAGCGGGAGGTATTCGTTAAGCTGGTTGATCTCGCAGCACAGGTCAAGATTGTACTCGTCCCAGTCAAAGATCACGCCACAGATACGGGGGTTGTGTTCGATAAATTTCAGTAAGTCGGTGCTGTTTCTCGGCCAGATGATCTGAAAACCCTGCGCCTGTAAGGCCTGTTCCAGCTCCTTAATCGGCTCATCTTTATAGAAAACGCCATGGGGTCCCATGATGGCAATAATATTCACAACTACCTCCGTTAAAAACCTTAGCTAAGCATAGTTGAGGTAAACGGCAGATATAAAAAAAGCCGCACCAGAGGTGCGGCTCATTATCGCTTTTACGCAGCGCTTCGCTATCAGGCGTAGCCATAGCTCATCAGACGCTGGTAACGGCGGTTGCGCAGATCTTCTTTGCTCAGCCCTTCCAGATCGGCGAGATCCGCCAGCAGCTGCGCTTTCAGTGAAGCGGCAATCGCTTCCGGGTTGCGGTGCGCGCCACCCAGCGGTTCCGGAATGATAGAGTCGATCAGTTTCAGCTCTTTCAGACGCGGTGCGATGATGCCCATTGCATCGGCCGCCAGCGGTGCTTTGTCCGCGCTTTTCCACAGGATCGAGGCGCAGCCTTCCGGCGAGATCACGGAGTAGGTGCTGTACTGCAGCATATTGACCTTGTCGCCAACGCCAATTGCCAGCGCGCCGCCGGAGCCGCCTTCGCCAATCACGGTGCAGATAACCGGCACGTTCAGGCGAGACATTTCACGCAGGTTGCGGGCAATCGCTTCAGACTGGCCGCGCTCTTCCGCGCCGACGCCCGGATAAGCACCCGGCGTGTCGATGAAGGTGATAATCGGCATGTTAAAGCGTTCCGCCATCTCCATCAGACGCAGCGCTTTACGATACCCTTCCGGCGCTGGCATGCCGAAGTTGCGGCGAATCTTCTCTTTCGTTTCACGGCCTTTTTGATGACCAATGATCATCACCGGGCGACCATCCAGACGCGCGATGCCGCCAACGATAGCTTTATCGTCAGCATAGGCGCGGTCGCCGGCCAGCTCGTCAAACTCGTCGAACGCCAGGCGAACATAATCCAGGGTGTATGGACGCAGCGGATGGCGGGCTAACTGCGCAACCTGCCAGGCACCGAGATCGGCAAAGATTTTACGTGTCAGCTCTACGCTCTTTTCACGTAGACGATGCACCTCTTCGTCGATGTTAATATCCAGTTTTTCATCCTGACGGCCAACGGCGGTCAGAGAATCGATTTTCGCTTCCAGCTCAGCAATCGGCTGTTCGAAATCAAGGAAATTCAGACTCATAGTATTCCTGTATTAGTCAAACTCCAGTTCCACCTGCTCCGAACCAATGAGGCCACGCAGATCGTTAAGTAAACGATCGCTCGGAGAGACACGCCAGGTTGCGCCGAAACGTAACCGCGCGCGCGCATCCGCCCTCTGGTAATAGAGATGTACTGGAATGGTTCCCGAACGGTGGGGTTCCAGAGACTGACGGAGTCGGTTTAAAAGCTGGTCATCAATTTGCCTGTCCGTCAGCGATATAGCAAGCCCGCGGGCATATTTTTCACGGGCCTCGTCAATGTCCATGACTTCACGGGCGGTCATTTTAAGCCCACCGCTGAAGTCATCAAAGCTGACCTGTCCGCTGACGATGAGTATGCGGTCTTTTTCCAGCAACTGCTGGTATTTATCCAGCGCGTCAGTGAACAACATCACTTCCAGACGCCCGGAACGGTCATCCAACGTACAGATGCCGATACGATTGCCGCGCTTGGTGACCATAACCCGCGCAGCAATGACGAGCCCGGCCGCCGTGGTGACCTTCCCACGTTCGGTCGGATGCATGTCTTTCAGCCTGTAGCCTCCGACATAGCGCTCTATCTCTTTTAAATACTGGTTGATCGGGTGTCCCGTCAGGTAGAGCCCTAACGTCTCCCGCTCTCCCTCAAGCTGAACCTGCTCCGGCCACGGCTGGCAGCTGGCGTAGGACTGCTCGATCTGCTCCGGCTCTTCCGCCAGCACGCCGAACATATCCGCCTGGCCGATCGCTTCTGCTTTCGCGTGCTGATCGGCCGCTTTCAGCGCATCGCCCAGCGAGTTCATCAGCGCCGCACGGTGCGGGCCAAGGCGGTCGAACGCCCCGGACATAATCAGCTTTTCCAGCACCCGGCGGTTAAGCTTTTTGATATCGGTGCGCGCGCAGAGGTCAAACAGCTCGCGGAAATAGCCGCCGTTGTTACGCGCTTCGATGATCGCTTCGATCGGCCCTTCGCCCACGCCTTTGATCGCGCCAATGCCGTAGACGATCTCGCCATCATCATTGACGTGGAAGTGGTAGAGCCCGGAGTTGATGTCCGGCGGCAGGATCTTCAGCCCCATGCGCCAGCACTCGTCCACCAGCCCCACCACTTTCTCGGTGTTGTCCATATCAGCGGTCATTACCGCCGCCATAAACTCAGCCGGATAGTGCGCTTTCAACCACAGGGTCTGGTAGGAAACCAAAGCATAGGCGGCGGAGTGCGATTTGTTAAATCCATACCCGGCGAATTTCTCCACCAGGTCGAAGATTTTCATCGCCAGCTCGCCGTCGATTCCGTTTTTCTTCGCGCCATCTTCAAAGATTGAGCGCTGCTTCGCCATCTCTTCCGGCTTCTTCTTGCCCATCGCACGACGCAGCATATCCGCGCCGCCGAGGGTGTATCCGGAGAGCACCTGGGCGATCTGCATTACCTGTTCCTGATACAGGATAATGCCGTAGGTCGGCTCCAGCACCGGCTTCAGGCTCTCGTGCTGCCACTGCACGTCCGGGTAGGAGATCTCTTCGCGCCCGTGCTTACGGTCGATAAAGTTATCTACCATGCCTGACTGCAGCGGCCCCGGGCGGAACAGCGCCACCAGTGCGATCATATCTTCGAAGCAGTCCGGCTGCAGACGCTTAATCAGATCCTTCATACCGCGTGATTCAAGCTGGAAGACCGCGGTGGTCTCCGAGCGTTGCAGCATGTCGAAGCTCTTCTTGTCTTCAAGCGGAATGGCGGCGATATCGAGCGGTGGCTCGCCCTGCTTCTCGCGCCGGGCGTTGATCATCTCCAGCGCCCAGTTGATGATGGTCAGCGTACGCAGGCCAAGGAAGTCGAACTTCACCAGACCGGCGTATTCCACATCGTTCTTATCAAACTGGGTAACCGGATGCTGACCGGCTTCATCGCAGTAAAGCGGTGCAAAGTCGGTAATTTTGGTGGGTGCGATCACCACACCACCGGCATGTTTACCGGCGTTACGCGTTACCCCTTCGAGCTTGCGCGCCATGTCGATCAGCGCCCGCACCTCTTCATCGGCTTCGTAGATCTCCGGCAGCTGCGGCTCTGCTTCAAAGGCTTTTACCAGCGTCATGCCCGGATCGGGCGGCACCAGCTTGGAGATACGGTCAACAAAGCCATAGGGGTGGCCCAGCACGCGACCAACGTCGCGGATAACCGCTTTCGCCGCCATGGTACCGAAGGTAATGATCTGCGATACCGCATCGCGGCCATACATATCCGCCACGTGCTCGATCACCTGGTCGCGTTTCTCCATGCAGAAGTCGACGTCAAAGTCGGGCATCGAGACACGTTCCGGGTTAAGGAAACGTTCGAACAGCAGGTCAAACTCCAGCGGATCGAGATCGGTGATCTTCAGCGCATAGGCAACCAGCGACCCGGCACCGGAACCACGGCCTGGCCCCACAGGCACGCCGTTATCTTTCGACCACTGGATAAACTCCATCACGATCAGGAAGTAGCCCGGGAAGCCCATCTGGTTGATAACCTGGAGCTCAATGTCGAGGCGCTCGTCGTAGGGCGGGCGTTTCTCGGCGCGCACTGCCGGATCGGGGAAGAGGAATTCGAGTCGCTCCTCCAGCCCCTCTTTCGATTTCACAACCAGGAAATCTTCAGTGGTCATATCCCCGGTCGGGAACTGCGGCAGGAAATACTCGCCGAGGCGCACGGTGACGTTACAGCGTTTGGCGATTTCGACGCTGTTTTCCAATGCTTCCGGAATATCGGAGAAAAGTTCGCACATCTCCTCTTCGTTGCGCATATATTGCTGCGCCGAGTAGTTACGCGGACGCTTGGGATCGTCGAGGGTAAAGCCGTCGTGGATCGCAACGCGAATCTCGTGGGCATCAAAGTCGCCCTCTTCGAGGAAGCGGACATCGTTAGTGGCGACAACCGGTAATCCCTGCGCTTCCGCCAGCGCGACCGCCGCATGCAGGTAGTTCTCTTCGTCCTGACGACCGGTGCGGATCAGCTCCAGATAGTAGCGATCCGGGAAATGGGTTTTATAGAAATCGAGGCACTGCTCCACCAGCGCACTGTTGCCGCGCAGCAGGCTTTTTCCGACGTCGCCCATGCGCGCGCCGGAGAGCAGGATCAGCCCTTCGTTAAGCTCGATCAGCCAGTCACGATCGATATAAGGGCCCGCCGCGCCGTAGCCGCGCTGATAGGCGCGCGAAATCAGCAGCGTCAGGTTCTGGTAGCCGGTATTGTTGGCGGCGAGGACGGTAAGCTGCGTCAGCTCGTCACCAATCAGATCGCACTGCACATGGAAGTCAGCGCCGACGATGGGCTTGATCCCGGCGCCGTGCGCCGTTCCGTAGAACTTCACCAGACCGCAGAGGTTGGTAAAATCGGTGATCGCCAGCGCGGGCGAGCCAAGGGCGGCCGCCTTCTTCACCAGCGGCCCGGTTTTCGCCAGTCCGTCAATCATGGAGTAGTCGCTATGCACCCGCAGGTGTACGAAACGTGGTTCAGCCATTAGTGAATTCCAGCCTGTAGTTTCACGTTCTTAAGAGTCAGGAGACGACGCCCAACGCGCGCCTGACCGGCGCGAAGCTGCGTCGGTGATGCTCGGTTGCGCCATGCTCCGTCAGCTTTTCCAGGTGAAAAGCCGTGGGATAGCCTTTGTGTTGTGCAAAGCCATACTGCGGGAAGATCGCATCCAGCGCAGCCATTTCGGCATCGCGCGTGACTTTGGCGATAATCGACGCGGCGCTGATTTCCGCCACGCGGCTGTCGCCTTTTACCACCGCCATCGAGGGCATGGCAAGCGCCGGGCAACGGTTGCCGTCAATCAGCACATACTCCGGCGTGATGGAAAGCCCGGCGACCGCGCGCTGCATTGCCAGCATCGTGGCGTGCAGGATATTAAGCTCATCGATCTCGTGCGGCTCCGCACGACCCAGACTCCAGGCCAGCGCCTTCTCTTTAATCTCATCAAAGAGCGATAAACGGCGTTTTTCGGAGAGTTTTTTTGAGTCGTTGAGACCCACTATTGGCCGTGCGGGATCGAGGATCACCGCCGCCGTGACGACCGCGCCCACCAGCGGGCCGCGCCCTACTTCATCCACACCCGCAACAAGATGCGTGTGCGGATAAACAAACTCAATCATTTTGCTAACTCCAGTACAGCGTCCGCCGCCTGTTCATCGGCATTGCAGCGGATGCGCTGATGCAGCTCGCGAAACAGGTCATGCATTTCATGGCGGGTTTCACTGTTCGCCAGCAGCGGTTCCAGTGCGGTGGCCAGCGCCTGCGGCTGACACTCCTCCTGCAACAGTTCTTTAACCACTTCGCGCCCGGCGAGGAGGTTCGGCAGTGAAACATAGGGCGTTTTCACCAGCCGCTTCGCCAGCCAGAAAGTGAAGGGCTTCATACGATAGCCAACCACCATCGGGCATTTCGCCAGCATGCACTCCAGCGCCGCGGTGCCGGAGGCCAGCAGCGCTGCATCGGATGCGATCATCGCTTCCCGCGCCTGTCCATCAAGCAGATGCACCGTCAAATCAGGCGCAACTTGCGCTTTGATCTGCTCAAACTGCTCGCGGCGTTTCGCATTGACCAGCGGAACCACCACTTCCAGTTCCGGGTAGCGCTCACGCAGCAGCTGCGCGGTACGCAAAAAGTCGGCGCTGAGCATCTCGACTTCTGCACCACGGCTGCCGGGCAGCAGTGCCAGACAGCGCGCCTGCGGGCTAATACCCAGATGCGCGCGCGCCGCATTTTTATCGGGATCGAGCGGCATGGCATCGGCCATGGTGTGCCCGATAAAGCGGCATGGGACATTAAACCTGTCGTAAAACGCTTTTTCGAAAGGGAGAAACGCCAGTACCAGATCGGTCGCTTTACCAATTTTGAAAACGCGCTTTTGACGCCACGCCCAGACTGACGGGCTGACGTAGTGAATCGTTTTGATGCCGCGTTTTTTTAAATTCCCCTCGAGGGTAATGTTAAAATCCGGCGCATCAATCCCGACAAACACATCGGGTTGCAGCTCGCTGAATCGACGAGTCAAATCAGCGCGGATATGCAGCAGGCGACGCAGACGGCCAAGCACTTCGACGATCCCCATCACCGCCAGCTCTTCCATCTCATACCAGGCTTCACACCCTTCAGCCTGCATACGCGGGCCGGCAACGCCAACAAAACGGGCGTTGGGCACGCGCGCTCTCAGTGCGCGGATAAGACCGGCACCAAGAATATCGCCGGAGGTTTCTCCGGCGACAAGGGCTATCGTAAGCGGACGCTTGTCGACCATTAACGGATTAGGCCACGCGTTGAGCGCTCAAAGAACTGCATAAACGCATCAACTTCCGGGTGCTTCGCGGCAAGCTCGGCAATCTCCGGTTTTGCTTCGTCGAGCGTTTTACCGCTGCGATAGAGCAGTTTGTACGCGTTACGGATTGCCACAAGCGCTTCGCGGCTGAAGCCACGGCGTTTCAGGCCTTCGATGTTCACGCCATACGGCGTGGCATGGTTGCCCTGAGCAATGACATAAGGCGGTACGTCTTGCGCGACGCCGGAGCAGCCGCCAACCATCACGTGCTCGCCAATAATGCAGAACTGGTGAATTGCTGTCATGCCACCGATGATCGCATAATCACCGATTGTGACGTGGCCGCCCAGCGTTGCATTATTCGCGAGGATGCAGCGGTTACCGATAATGCAGTCATGCGCAACGTGCGAGTTGATCATCAGTAAGTTATCGCTGCCCACCTTCGTCAGTCCAGCGTCCTGTACTGTGCCACGATGGATGGTGACGCTTTCGCGAATGCGGTTGCGATCGCCAATTTCCACGCGGGTCGGTTCACCAGCATATTTCAGATCCTGGTTTACTTCACCGATGGAGGCGAACTGATAAATCTCGTTATCACGACCGATTTTGGTGTGGCCGTTAACAACAACGTGAGATTTCAGTACGGTACCTTCGCCGATTTCGACGTGAGGTCCCACAATACAAAACGGGCCAATATGAACGTTGGCGCCAATGACGGCACCCTCTTCAACAATGGCGGTAGGATGAATAAAGGCGGTTTTATCAATCACGTATCAGGCCTCCCGGCTACGTGCACACATCATAGTAGCTTCACAAACAACTTTACCGTCAACCATAGCAACCCCTTTAAAGCGGGTCACGCCACGGCGCGTTTTCTCGAAAGTGACTTCCATGATCATTTGATCGCCAGGCACAACCGGGCGCTTAAAGCGCGCTTCGTCGATGCCGGCGAAGTAGTACAACTCACCCGGTTCCAGTTTACCAACGCTTTTAAACGCCAGAATACCGGTTGCCTGCGCCATTGCTTCGAGGATCAGCACGCCCGGGAAAATCGGTTTGCCAGGGAAGTGGCCCTGGAAAAACGGTTCGTTTACCGTAACATTTTTGACTGCGCGCAGAAAACGACCCTCTTCAAAATCCAGCACACGATCTACCAGTAAGAACGGGTAGCGGTGCGGCAGAAGCTCCAGGATCTCTTCAATGTGCAGAGTATGAGTGTCAGTAGTCAAAATACTCTTCCTGTCTAAATATACAAAAAAGCAATAATAACACGGCCCGCGGCATTCCTGAGAATGCCAACAGGCCGGGGAGTATATACACTTTATGCGTCGAGTTGCAGAGGCGTTTTGTCGCTTTTTCTGTTAACCCAAACGCTTTTGTGTACAAGCGTCAGGTAAATGAATCACTCGTCTTGTTGAGTTAACTTGCGCTCGACGGCTTTCAAACGCTTACTCATCTCGTCGATATTCATTACCAGGGCTGCGGTTTTTCGCCACGTTTTATTGGGTTGTAACGGAATGCCGGAAGAATAAATGCCTGGCTCAGTGATAGGACGCATCACCATACCCATCCCCGTTACCGTAACCTTGTCGCAAATTTCCATATGCCCGTTGATTACGCTGGCTCCGCCAATCATGCAGTAGCGGCCAATTTTCAGGCTGCCTGCCATGATGACGCCACCGGCAACGGCGGTATTGTCGCCAATCACAACGTTATGTGCAATCTGACACTGGTTATCGATAATTACGCCGTTACCGATACGGGTGTCGTCAAGCGCGCCGCGATCGATGGTGGTACATGCGCCTATCTCGACGTTATTGCCGATAATTACGCGACCAAGTTGCGGGATTTTCACCCAATTTCCGCGATCGTTAGCATAACCAAAGCCGTCAGAACCTATCACCGTCCCCGATTGAACCAGGCAGTTTTCACCGATCTCAATCTCATGGTAAATAGATACGTTGGCCCAAAGACGCGATCCTGCGCCAATTTTCGTATTTTTCCCCACGAAGCAGCCCGGGCCGATCACGACGTTGTCGCCGAGGGTAACCCCGGATTCAATCACCGCGTTCGCACCGATGGAGACATTGCTGCCCAGCGTCGCGGTCGGATCGATAACGGCTCCGGGCGCGATGTTCTGCGCAGGCTGCGGCGTGGTATCAAGAATTTGTGCCATACGCGCGTAGGTCAGATAGGGATTCTTCACGACCAGTGCGGCGCTGTGGGCAAAAGGAAGATCGTCCTGCGTCATTACAACGGCAGAGGCCTGGCATGCGGCCAGGTGTTCACGGTATTTAGGATTTACCATGAAAGTGATGTGACCTGCTTCGGCAGATTGCATGGACGCAACGCCGGTGATGACGATATCGCCATCACCGTGTAACTCTGCATCCAACTGCTGAGCTAAATCAGCCAGTCGAATTGAAGGCATTACTTATTTAACCTGTTTCAGTACATCAGCGGTGATGTCTTTCACATCATTGCTGTTGTAAATAACGGCATTGGCAGGGATAACCAGATCCACACCCTGATCGGCAGCGACTTTTTTCACTGCGGACTGGATGCGAGTGACCAGCTTACCGCGCTCTTCGTTAGAGCGGCGAGCCTGATCCTGCTCAAAAGCCTGCGCTTTCTGAGCAAATGCCTGGCGACCGGAATTGATATCTTTTTCCAGCTTGCTGCGCTCGCTCGCTTTCATGGTAGAACCGTCGCGCTGCAAACGCTGTGCTTTTGCTTGCAGGTCGGACTCCATGCTCTGCAGTTCGTTGGCACGGCCGCCGAATTCGTTTTTCATGGTCTGAGAAACGCCGGAAGTCTGTGCGACCTGCTGTAACAGGTTACCCATATCAACGATCGCAATTTTGTCAGCAGCCTGAGCCGACGCGGCCATTGCCAGACTTAAACCTGCAGCTAATAACAACTTTTTCACAATTAACTCCTTACCATCCCGTTTGTACCCGGAGGTACAGCTCTTTGCGAGGCTGGGCTTCTTATCGAAGCCGCAGCCATCACTACACTGCTTGCGCATTCCGTTGCAGTGCGGCGTTACCAGGTTTTACCGATGTTAAACTGGAACTGCTCCGCTTTGTCTCCATCGTACTTTTTAAACGGCTGGGCGTAGGAGAAGACCAACGGCCCCAATGGGGACATCCATTGTAGTGCGATACCGGCAGACATGCGGATATTGCTCGGATCGCTATAATCCGGAATACCCAGCGCTTTCATCTCCGCGGTATTTTGCCAGTTCGTATCCCATACGCTGCCCGCATCCCAGAAGAAGGAGGTGCGTACAGAGTTAGCATACTTCTCGCTGATAAACGGCGTCGGGGTGATCAGCTCGGCGCTGACTACGCCCATTGCGTTACCGCCCACCGCATCGTCAGACTTACAGAATTTCGACGTGGTAGTGTTACAGTTTTCCAGACCGCTGCCGCCGTAGTAGACCGCTTTCGGACCAATGTTATTGGATTGGAAGCCGCGCACGGTGCTGGAACCACCTGCATAGAAGTTCTCATAGAACGGCATTTCTTTGCTACCGATACCGTCGCCATAGCCCCAACGTGTACGACCCAGAACCACCCATTTGTGATCCTCGTCAATCGGGAAATAGGACGCGGTATCGACAGTGACTTTGTAGAACTCGTTATCGGAGCCCGGAATCGTCACTTTACCGTTCAGGTTGACGCGTGAACCTTTCGTCGGGAAGTAACCGCGGTCAAGGTTATTGTACGTCCAGCCATAGTTGAAGGTGAAATCATCCGCCGAGTAGCCGTTGCTGTCATCTTTGGTGCTGGCATTCTGCCCCACGGAATCGAGATAACGCCACATCGCAATCTGCGGCTGCATCTTCGACAGGCTGTTGTGCACGTAGCCTAAGCCGGTGCGCAGCGTGTTGTATTCGTTGATCGGGAACCCGAGCGTGCCATCCAGACCATAACTTTTGTTGGTGTAGGAGGAGAGGTCCGCGTCGTCCGCTTTAAAGTCGTTGTAGAACAGACGACCGCCGAGGCTCACGCCATCAACCGTAAAGTACGGGTTGGTAACCGAGAGTTCCGAGTAGGTCTGGTAGTCGTTTTTGGTGCCGCTGATGCCGACAGAGTAACCGGTACCTAACCAGTTATCCTGCTGCACGCCGACCTGGAAGCTAACGCCGCTTTCCGTGCCGTAACCGACACCAAAGTTGAAGCTACCGGTGTTACGCTCTTTGACTTTATAGACCACGTCAACCTGGTCCGGGCTGCCCGGAACACGCTGCGTTTCGCTATCAACGGTTTCAAAGTAGCCGAGACGGTTCAGACGCTCTTTACCCTGATCGACCAGATCGCTGCCGAGCCATGCCCCTTCCATCTGGCGCATTTCGCGACGCAGAACGGTATCTTTCGAGGTGTCATTGCCTTCAAAGCGGATCTTACGCACGTAGAAACGGTTACCCGCATCGACGTTGATATGCAGCTTAACGGTCTTATCGGCGTCATTAATCTCAGGCTGAGACTGTACGCGCGGATAGGCATAACCATAGCGACCCAGAAGCTTTTTAATATCGTCTTCCATTTTGGTCACTTTGGTGCCGTTGTAGAGCTCGCCCGGCTGGATTTTGGTCAGGCCTTCAATTTCCGCTGAGTGGCCCGCCAGATTGCCGGCAACCTGCACGCCAGAAAGCTTGTACTGATCGCCTTCGGTAACGTTAACGGTAATGTAGATGCCTTTTTTATCCGGCGTCAGGCTAACCTGCGTCGAATCGATGTTGAAACGGGCATAACCGCGATCCAGGTAGTAGCTGCGCAGGGTTTCGAGATCGCCCGCCAGTTTCTGTTTCTGGTATTTACGATCGCCGACCACGTTCCACCATGGCACTTCATCGCGCAGCTGGAAGTTAGAGATCAGCTGTTCGGTCGAGAACGCGTGGTTACCGACGATATTGATCTGCTGGATCTGCGCGGAGACGCCCTCCTGGAAGACCAGTTTCAGATCGACGCGGTTACGCGGCAGCGGCGTGACGACAGCTTTTACGCTGGCGCTGTATTTACCGACGCTGTAGTAGAAATCTTCCAGTCCTTTTTCAATATCGGAAAGGGTGGTGCGATCCAGTGATTCGCCAACACGCACGCCAGAAGCCTCAAGGTTCTGTTTCAGCATGTCATCTTTTACCGACTTGTTGCCGGAGAAGGTGATGCTGGCGATTGTCGGGCGTTCTTTCACCTGAACGAGAAGGGTATCGCCATCACGCAGGACACGAACATCCTCAAAGTTGCCAGTGGCAAACAGTGCGCGAATGGTGTTACTGATGTCTTCATCATTCACCGTATCGCCTGGACGTACTGGCATACTGAGGAGGGCCGCACCAACGGCGACACGCTGTAGGCCTTCGAAATGAATATCCTTCACTACGAACCCCTCAGCACCGTATACGGTGGCGCTGCTAAACAGCAGCGACGCTATGAGCAACTTTTTCATCGCCATCGTTATTATGCGTTCTTCCTAACAAACTCTCTTACAAGCGAGAGAAATCATTGAAAAGTGCAAGCCCCATTAACAACACCAGCAAAATAGAGCCAATGCGATAACTAAAGTCTTGAACTCGCTCGGATACCGGTCCGCCTTTCAGCTTCTCAATCGCCAAAAACAGCAGATGTCCGCCGTCTAAAACGGGGAGCGGGAACAGGTTGATAATGCCTAAGTTCACGCTTATCAAAGCGAGGAACATCAGGTAGTAAATCAACCCGAACTCTGCTGACATCCCAGCCCCCTGGGCGATAGAGATCGGCCCACTGAGGTTGTTCAGTTTTACATCACCGGTGATCAATTTCCCCAACATACTGACCGTCAGCTTCATCAACTGCCAGGTTTTACCCGTGGCTTCGGCGATGGCGCTGAAAGGCCCGTACTGGCGTACTGTCTTATATTCATCCGGCAGCGGGATAATCTTGGGCACAACGCCCGCAAAACCCTCTGCCTTGTTACCGGGTTTCGTATCCGGTACCAGTGTGACGGACAAGGGAGTCCCCTGCCTGTCCACGTCTAACGCTAACGCCTTACCGGGGTTGTCCCGCACCAGCGTGACAAAGGTCGTCCACTGCGTTAACTGCTGACCCTCGACTTTAACGATCCTGTCGCCTGCTTGCAAACCTGCTTTGCTGGCGGCGGAACCGCTCTGGACTTCCGCTAGCACCGGTTCCAGCTGCGCGGAGCGCGGCCGAATCCCCAGCGACATCACCGGATCGTCCTTGTCAGGCGCAAAGGTCCAGTGGCGCAGGTCCAGCACTTTATCCTGTCGATTGTTACTGCCGAAGGGTGCCACGCTGACGGTCGTCTGACTGTCACCGATTTTTGACACCAGCTGTAAGCGCACTGCATCCCAATCAGGCGTTTCGATACCGTCAATGGCTTTAAGTTCCGTGCCGGGTGCAATTTGCGCGCTTGCAGCGATAGAGTTGGGCGTTATTTCACCAATTACCGGGCGAACGCCGGGGACGCCAATGATAAACACCAGCCAGTAGGCAAAGATAGCGAAGATGAAGTTGGCGATGGGACCCGCCGCGATCACCGCGGCGCGCTGGCCAACGGTTTTGTTGTTAAACGCGAAGTGGCGCATCTCCGGGGCGACCGGCTCGACGCGCTCATCGAGCATTTTGACGTAGCCGCCCAGCGGAATGAGGGCGATAACGAATTCGGTGCCCTGCTTATCGAAGCGGCGCCAGAGCGCTTTACCAAAACCAATGGAGAAGCGCTCGACGCGGACACCACAGCGGCGAGCAACCCAGAAATGGCCAAATTCATGCACCGTGATCAAAACACCAAGCGCAATAATGAACGCCGCCAGATTCCAGAGAATGCTCAGCATAAAACCTTCCGTCAAATCGTCCTGAAAACCAGCAGTAACAGACAGGCAAATACGGGAACCGCCGCCGTCAGGCTGTCAATGCGATCCAGTATACCGCCGTGGCCTGGAATAAGATGACCACTATCTTTAATGCCGGCTTCGCGCTTGAACATGCTCTCGGTTAAATCGCCCAGCACCGAAGCAAGCGCGGCCACCACAGAGCAGATCAGCAGCGTAGAGTGCGCCACTTCGAGGTTCGCCCATGCGCCGTAGCCCCAGGAGATGATGCCTGCGGTCAACAATCCACCGAGGAAACCCTGCCAGGTTTTGCCGGGCGACACTTTCGGTGCCAGCTTATGTTTGCCAAACAGCTTGCCAAACATATAAGCACCCGAGTCCGCGCCCCAGACAAGGATCATGACGTAGAGCAACCAGATTGCGCCGCTGTAGGGGTTGACCTCATAGTGCCAGACCCGCAGCGCCAGCATGCCCCAGAAGAAGGGGATGATGGTAAGCACGCCAAACAGCAGGCGCAGCGCTTTAGAGTTGCGCCACAGCGCCGCAGAAGCCGGATAACCCAGCACCAGTCCCAATGCCGCCAGCCACCACACCAGAGAGGCCCACAGCGAACCCTCAACCAGCGGCTGGTGAACGTTGTGATGATACTCCGGCAGCGTAAACAGCATCAGCGCCAGCAGCAGCCCGCAGAGCACCGCCAGCCAGACGCGCTGCGTGCGTGAGGTGAAGCCGCTTAGCTGACCCCATTCCCACGCGGCGAGCATGCAGACGGCGAGAGTGATAATCGCAAATCCCACCGGTGGCAGCAAAAACAGCGCCGCGATAACAATGGGTATCAATACAAACGCAGAAATCAGGCGATACTTCAGCAAAAGCAACCCCCATCAGGCTTTGTCGCCACCAGGCTCGGTACCACCGAAACGACGCTCTCGATTAGCAAAGGCATTCAGCGCACCTTCAAAGTCTTGTTCATCAAAATCAGGCCAAAGAACATCAGTAAAGTAAAGTTCGGCATAGGCAATTTGCCAAAGTAAAAAATTACTTATGCGATGTTCGCCGCCCGTCCTAATCACTAAATCAACGGGAGCCAGCTCATGCATGCAGACTTGCTTGTTCAGCGTCTCTTCATCTATTTCGTCCGGGCGCAACAGCCCTTCCTGCACTTGCTCAGCTAAATGCCGAACTCCCTGAACGATATCCCAACGCCCACCGTAATTGGCGGCGATATTTAACGTTAGCCCGCTGTTCTGGGCGGTTAACGCTTCCGCTTTGCGGATTCGCTCCTGCAAACGCGCATTAAACCGGCTGGTATCGCCAATAATGCGCAAACGAACATTATGGCGGTGCAGGCTTTTTACTTCGCTATCCAGCGCCCACACAAACAGTTCCATCAGCGCGCTCACTTCCTGCGCCGGACGGTTCCAGTTTTCGCTACTAAAAGCATACAGCGTCAGCGCGTCGATACCATTATTGGCGGCAAAAGAGACTGCGCGGCGAACGGACTTCGCTCCCGCTCGGTGTCCAAAGGCACGAAGTTTCCCCTGCCTTTTTGCCCAGCGACCATTGCCATCCATAATTATCGCTACATGGCGGCAGCCATGCGTTGGCAAGTTTTCGCTTATCGGTTGGTTAGCAGACAACATAACGCGTTTTAGTCCCTGAAAAGGATTTAGCGGTACTCAGGAATACAAAAGCCTTCACACAAAAAAGCCGCGCAAACCACGGCTTACACAATTCGCCATAATAAAAAGCGGCAATTTTGTGGCGCAGACTATATCACTGAAGCCCTACGCTAACAAATAGCACCGTCACTCCGGACAGCATTATCACTAGCTTGCGAAGCGCATCACTTGTTTTTGCGCAATCTCTCGTGCCAGTACATCGACGGCCAGAACGTCATCAATACTCTGCGGTTCGCGTAAATCCATCTGTTCAAGTACAGCGAGATTGAGAGCGGCAATATCAGTGAAACGAATAGCGGATGCCAGGAATGCCGAAACGGCCACCTCATTGGCTGCGTTGAGCGCAGTTGTCGCCGCCTGGCCCTCGCTGGAGGCGTCAATCGCCAGCTTCAGACAGGGATAACGATCGTAATCAGGGGCGGCAAAACTCAATGCGCTCAGCTTGCAGAAATCAAGCGCGTTAACACCTGACGACACACGCTCCGGCCAGGCCATCGTGTGTGCGATGGGTGTTCGCATATCCGGTTCACCCAACTGCGCCAACACACTGCCATCCTGATAACGCACCATGGAGTGGATCACCGATTGCGGGTGAATCAGCACTTCCATCTGGCGGGCAGCGGCATTAAACAACCAGCGTGCTTCAATGTATTCCAGACCTTTATTCATCATGGTGGCGGAATCAACGGAGATTTTACGCCCCATCGACCAGTTCGGATGGCGACAAGCCTGATCCGGCGTCATGAGCGCCAGATCCGCCATCGGCGTCTCCCGGAATGGGCCACCAGACCCGGTAAGCAGAATAGACGATACGCCATTCTGTTCGAGATCAGCGTACCCCAGGTTGTGCTGGATTGGTTCCGGCAAACTCTGAAAAATCGCATTATGCTCGCTGTCGACCGGCAGCAGCTGCGCCCTGCTCTCTTTCACCGCCTCCATAAACAGACGGCCACAGGTGACAAGTGACTCTTTATTGGCAAGCAGTACGCTTTTACCGGCACGAATAGCGGCAAGCGTGGGCAACAATCCGGCCGCGCCGACGATAGCAGCCATCACCTGATCGACCTCATCAAGCGCCGCCATCTCACAGGCGGCCTGCTGGCCACTCAGCACTTCCGTGCGGCTGCCATGCTCACTCAGGGTGCGCTGTAGCTGCTGCGCGCTGGCAGCGTCATCCATCACCGCATAGCGCGGAGAGAACTCGAGGCACTGCTCAACCATGCGCGCGACATTTTTACCCGCGACCAGCGCAGTGACGGTGAAACGATCGGGATTATGACGAACCACAGCAAGCGTGCTGCAACCTATGGAACCCGTTGAGCCCAGAAGAGTTAAATGCTTCATGAAACGCTCGCAACGTTGCAAGGGGGGAAAGCAAAAACGCCGTCAGCAAGCCGCTTGCACGGCTCTCTGGACGGCGTTTTAGTCGGTTAGTATCGAATCAGAACTGCATCAGTTCCGCTTCTTTGTCCGCCAGCGCCGCATCAACTTTCTTGATCGCAGCGTCGGTCAGCTTCTGTACGTCATCCTGAGAACGGCGGTCATCATCTTCGCTGATCTCTTTGTCTTTCAGCAGCGCTTTCACTTTGTCGTTAGCGTCACGGCGCACGTTGCGCACGGCAACACGGGCCTGCTCAGCTTCACCGCGCACCACTTTGATCAGATCTTTACGACGCTCTTCGGTCAGTGCTGGCAGCGGAACGCGAATATCGCTGCCCGCAGAGCTTGGGTTAAGACCCAGATCGGAGGTGAGGATCGCTTTTTCAACGGCCGGGCTCATCGAACGATCGAAGACGTTGATTTTCAGAGTACGGGAGTCTTCTACCGTTACGCTGGCCAGCTGACGCAGCGGCGTCGGCGTACCGTAATATTCCACAACGATGCCGTCCAGCAGGCTCGGAGAAGCACGGCCGGTACGGACTTTGCTGATTTGGGTTTTGAAGGATTCTACGCATTTTTCCATGCGTACTTCAGCATCTTTTCTGATATCGCTAATCACGTTACGGATCCTTGAAATCTTGTCGCAGACAGGCCATACGGCGGTTGTGCTAAGTATAGCCTTGTTCCCATGATGGCATCGTAAAGATACCGGAACGCTCTGCTGGATAAATTAAAGCGGAATCTTACCTTTATTTATTGCTTACGGGAATTATTCCGTAATCAATGTGCCCTCTTTTTCGCCCATTACCACGCGGCGCAGCGCGCCAGGTTTGTTCATATTGAACACGCGAATCGGTAATTTATGGTCGCGGGCCAGGGTAAAGGCCGCCAGATCCATCACTTTCAGCTCTTTCTCAAGCACTTCACTATAGGAGAGGCGCTCGCAGAGGGTGGCGGTCGGATCCAGCACCGGATCGGCCGTATAAACGCCGTCCACTTTGGTCGCTTTTAGCACCACATCGGCTTCGATTTCGATACCGCGCAGGCAGGCTGCGGAGTCGGTGGTGAAGAACGGGTTACCGGTACCGGCACTGAAAATCACTACGCGGTTATTACGCAGCAGGCTGATTGCTTCCGCCCAGCTGTAGTTGTCACACACGCCGTTTAACGGGAATGCGGACATCAGGCGCGCGTTCACATAGGCACGATGCAGAGCATCACGCATTGCCAGGCCGTTCATCACTGTTGCCAGCATACCCATGTGATCGCCCACAACACGGTTCATGCCCGCTTTCGCCAGGCCCGCACCACGGAACAGGTTACCCCCGCCAATGACCACGCCAACCTGAATACCCAGTTCAACCAGTTCTTTAATTTCCTGCGCCATACGGTCAAGAATGCTTGCGTCGATACCGAAACCTTCAGAGCCCTGAAGCGCTTCGCCACTCAGCTTAAGCAGAATGCGTTTGTAGATGGGTTTTGCATTGGTAGCCATGTTTCTTTCCTGAGACTGTGAACAATTAGACGGGTTTAATCTGGCGCTATGATACGTCGCCTGTCAGCGCTAACACTAGTGTGCCGGCTGTTTTTCAGATGAAGGACATAAAAAGAAGCCGCCCTCAGGCGGCTCCTTTTATTGATTAAGACTGCTTGGACATGGCAGCAACTTCTGCTGCGAAGTCAGTCTCAACTTTCTCGATGCCTTCGCCCACTTCGAAGCGGATGAAGCCAGTCACGTCAGCGTTGTGCTCTTTCAGCAGCTGGCCAACGGTTTTGCTCGGGTCCATAACGAAAGGCTGGCCGGTCAGAGAAACTTCGCCGGTGAATTTCTTCATGCGGCCTTCAACCATTTTCTCTGCGATCTCTTTCGGCTTGCCAGACTGCATGGCGATGTCCAGCTGAACCTGGTACTCTTTTTCAACCACTTCAGCAGAGACGTCTTCCGGCTTAACGAATTCCGGCTTGCTTGCAGCAACGTGCATAGCCAGCTGCTTAACCAGCTCCTGATCGGCGCCTTTAGCCGCAACCAGAACACCGATACGCGCGCCGTGCTGGTAAGAGCCCAGAACTTCGCCTTCCAGGGAGGAAACGCGACGGATGTTGATGTTCTCACCGATTTTAGCAACCAGTGCAACGCGCTCTTCTTCGAACTGCGTTTTCAGAACTTCAACGTCGGTGATTTTGCCAGCAACAGCAGCGTCCAGAACTTTGTTAGCAAATGCCTGGAAACCAGCATCTTTAGCAACGAAGTCAGTCTGGCAGTTAACTTCCAGAATGATGCCGTAGGTGCCGTCGATTTTGGTGATGATCACGCCGTCAGCAGCAACGTTGCCCGCTTTTTTCGCCGCTTTGATCGCACCGGACTTACGCATGTTCTCGATTGCCAGCTCGATGTCGCCGCTTGCTTCGGTCAGCGCTTTTTTACAGTCCATCATGCCTGCGCCAGTACGTTCACGCAGCTCTTTTACCAGGGATGCGGTAATTTCAGCCATTCTTTAATCCTCGGGAGAGATATGACCTGCCCGGTTCCAGGAACCAAACAGGCTTGAAAGTGAAAAAGGGGGCCATAAACAGGCCCCCTAACCAAACTCGGTACTACCTGCTCAATAAGGGGCTCAGCGAGCGTGCCTTATTACTCAGCTTCTACGAAGCTTTCTTCCGCCTGAGTAGCCAGATCAGAAGAACGGCCTTCACGAACGGTAGCAGCAACGGCATTCAGGTACAGGCTAACAGCACGGATTGCATCGTCGTTACCCGGGATAACGAAGTCAACGCCGTCCGGATCGGAGTTGGTATCAACGATAGCAAATACCGGGATACCCAGGTTGTTTGCTTCTTTGATTGCGATGTGCTCGTGGTCAGCGTCGATAACAAACAGTGCGTCCGGCAGGCCGCCCATGTCTTTGATACCGCCCAGGCTGTTTTCCAGCTTGTCCAGCTCACGAGTGCGCATCAGCGCTTCTTTCTTGGTCAGCTTGTCGAAGGTGCCGTCCTGAGACTGAGTTTCCAGGTCTTTCAGACGTTTGATGGACTGACGAACGGTTTTCCAGTTAGTCAGCATGCCGCCCAGCCAGCGATGGTTCACGAAGAACTGATCGCAATTCTGAGCTGCTTCTTTCACCGCTTCGCTTGCAGCGCGTTTAGTACCAACGATCAGGATCTTGCCTTTACGAGCAGAGATCTTGTTCAGCTCAGCCAGGGCTTCGTTGAACATCGGTACAGTTTTCTCAAGGTTGATGATGTGAACTTTGTTACGCGCGCCGAAGATGAAAGGCTTCATTTTCGGGTTCCAGTAACGGGTCTGGTGACCAAAGTGAACACCAGCCTTGAGCATGTCGCGCATGGAAACAGTTGCCATGATTAAAACCTCTATATAAAAGTTGGGGTTATGCCTCCACGTATCCCATATTACCGACCCCGAAGGGCACCCCGGAATATGTGCCGATACGTGTGTGTTATTACACAAAGTGAGATTTGTGGCTCCCATCCCGAAACAGGAACGGAAGTCCGGCGCGCTTTATATCACAAAAGCGAACAGGACACCAATAGTTGTTGCCGCAGCGTGCTGTTAACGATTCTCAATTTGGCACAACGCTTGCCCGACTGTTACCATTGACAGCACTACTCCTGGTATAGTCGAAAAAATCGACACTGATGGACACTTCTCATGGCTATCTCTATTAAAACACCCGAAGAAATTGAAAAAATGCGCGTTGCCGGCCGCCTCGCTGCCGAAGTGCTCGAAATGATCGAAGCGCACATTAAACCGGGCGTCAGCACCGGTGAACTGGACCGCATCTGTAACGATTACATCGTTAATGAGCAACACGCTGTGTCAGCTTGCCTGGGCTACCACGGCTTCCCGAAATCGGTCTGTATCTCAATTAATGAAGTGGTTTGCCACGGCATTCCGGATGACGAAAAACTGCTGAAAGATGGCGATGTGGTCAATATCGACGTCACCGTCATTAAAGATGAATATCACGGCGACACCTCAAAGATGTTTATCGTCGGTAAACCGACCATTCTGGGCGAGCGCCTCTGCCGCGTTACCCAGGATAGCCTCTACCTGGCGCTGCGCATGGTAAAACCGGGTATTCGCCTGCGCACGCTCGGTGCAGCTATTCAGAAATATGTTGAAGGCGAAGGCTTCTCCGTGGTGCGCGAATATTGCGGTCACGGCATTGGTCGCGGCTTCCACGAAGAGCCGCAGGTGCTGCATTACGACGCTGATGACGGCGGCGTGGTGCTGAAAGCCGGTATGACCTTTACCATCGAGCCGATGGTCAATGCCGGTGATTACCGCATTCGTACTATGAAAGATGGCTGGACGGTGAAAACCAAAGATCGCAGCCTCTCCGCGCAGTATGAACACACGATTGTTGTCACTGAAACCGGCTGTGAAATCCTCACGCTGCGTAAAGATGACACCATCGAGGCTGTGCTGACCGCCGCCTGATAGCGCCTCTCTGCCTGCCACAACGGTCCGCTTCGCGGGCCGTTTTTTTGCCCGCTTCCCGGCCGGGTCATACATATAAACGACTTTTCATTTCCATCCATCTCTTTTACTTTGTTTTGCAGTGGATCCGCACGCCAACTGGGTGGCTAATCATGAGCAATATCTCTTCCGAACAATTTGTCAGTAGCGTTCAGCCCACCCTTCCCGGCCAGCCTGAACATCCCGGAGTGTGGCCCGCAGAGGAGCTGCACTGCACCACCATCAAGGCGCGCATCGATGCTTTTCAGCAGTGGCTGGGGCAGGTGTTTGACGCCGGGATCTCGGCCGAGCAGTTAATTGAGGCGCGCACCGAATTTATCGATCAGCTTTTGCAGCGCTTGTGGCTGCAATATGGCTTTGGCGATGCGGGCGATACCGCGCTGGTGGCCGTTGGCGGCTATGGTCGCGGAGAGCTGCATCCGTTGTCCGATATCGATCTGCTGATCCTCAGCCGCAATAAGCTGCCGGATGAGCAGGCGCAAAAAATTGGCGAGCTGCTGACGCTGCTATGGGATGTAAAGCTGGAAGTGGGTCACAGCGTGCGCACGCTGGATGAGTGTCTGCAGGAGGGGTTATCGGATCTCACTGTCGCCACCAACCTTATCGAATCACGCCTGCTGGTCGGCGATGTCGCGCTATTTCTGGAACTGCAAAAACATATCTTCAGCGACAATTTCTGGCCATCAGAGACCTTCTTCCCGGCGAAAGTGGTGGAGCAGAACGAACGCCATCAGCGCTATCACGGCACCAGCTATAACCTTGAGCCCGATATTAAAAGCAGCCCCGGCGGCCTGCGCGATATTCACACCTTACAGTGGGTCGCGCGCCGCCATTTTGGCGCGACCTCGCTTAATGAGATGGTCGGCTTCGGCTTTCTGACCGAAGCGGAACGCAACGAGCTGAATGAGTGCCTGCATCTGCTGTGGCGTATTCGCTTCGCCCTGCATCTGGAAGTGACGCGCTACGATAACCGTCTGCTATTTGACCGCCAGCTCAGTGTGGCGCAGCGCCTCAACTATGTCGGCGACGGCAATCAGCCCGTTGAGCATATGATGAAGGACTTCTTTCGCGTCACACGCCGCGTGTCGGAACTTAACCATATGCTGCTGCAACTCTTCGACGAGGCGATTCTGGCCCTGACGCCTGACGAAAAGCCGCGCCCGATCGATGACGAGTTCCAGCTGCGCGGCACGCTTATCGATCTGCGCGATGAGACGCTGTTTATCCGCGAGCCGCAGGCGATTTTACGCATGTTCTCGATTATGGTGCGTAACAGCGCCATTACCGGCATCTACTCCACCACCCTGCGTCACTTGCGCCATGCGCGTCGCCATTTAACCCAGCCCCTCTGCTACATTCCGGAAGCGCGCACCATCTTCCTCAGCATGCTGCGCCATCCGGGCGCGGTAAGCCGAGGTTTGTTGCCGATGCATCGCCACAGCGTGTTGTGGGCCTATATGCCGCAGTGGTCGCATATTGTCGGCCAGATGCAGTTCGACCTTTTTCATGCCTATACCGTCGATGAGCACACCATTCGTGTATTGCTGAAACTGGAGAGTTTTGCCAAAGAGGAGACGCGCAGCAAGCACCCGCTCTGCGTGGAGCTCTGGCCGCGCCTGACGCACCCGGAGCTGATTCTGATTGCGGCGCTGTTTCACGATATCGCCAAAGGGCGCGGCGGCGACCACTCGGTGCTGGGGGCGCAGGATGTGCTGAAGTTCGCTGAACTTCACGGCCTGAACTCGCGGGAAACGCAGCTGGTCGCCTGGCTGGTGCGCCACCATCTGCTGATGTCGGTTACCGCGCAGCGCCGTGATATTCAGGACCCGGAAGTGATTAAGCAGTTTGCCGAAGAGGTGCAAACGGAGAACCGCCTGCGCTTCCTGGTCTGCCTGACGGTTGCGGATATCTGCGCCACCAACGAAACGTTGTGGAACAGCTGGAAGCAGAGCCTGTTGCGCGAGCTCTATTTCGCCACTGAAAAACAGCTACGCCGCGGGATGCAGAATACACCGGATATGCGCGAGCGCGTACGTCATCACCAGTTGCAGGCGCTGGCGCTGCTGCGCATGGACAATATTAATGAGGAGCGGCTGCACCAGATTTGGGCACGCTGCCGCGCTAACTACTTTGTTCGCCACAGCCCAAACCAGCTCGCCTGGCACGCGCGCCATCTGCTGCAACACGATCTGACCAAGCCGCTGATCCTGTTAAGCCCGCAGGCGACGCGCGGCGGAACCGAGATCTTTATCTGGAGCCCGGATCGCCCCTATCTCTTTGCCGCCGTCTGCGCCGAGCTGGATCGCCGCAATCTCAGCGTCCATGACGCGCAGGTCTTTACCACCCGCGATGGCATGGCGATGGATACCTTTATTGTACTGGAGCCGGACGGCAGCCCGCTCTCTGCCGATCGTCACGAGGCGATCTGTTTCGGGTTGAAGCAGGCGATCACTCAGCATACCTGGCAGCCGCCGCAGCCGCGTCGTCAACCGGCCAAGTTGCGCCACTTTACCGTCGATACCGAAGTGAATTTCCTGCCGACCCATACGGACAGAAAATCGTTTCTGGAGTTGATTGCGCTTGACCAGCCAGGGCTGCTGGCGCGGGTCGGGCAGATTTTTGCCGACCTTGGAATTTCGCTGCACGGGGCAAGAATTACAACCATTGGCGAGCGAGTAGAAGATTTATTCATAATCGCTACCGCCGACCGGCGTGGCCTTAATAATGCGCTGCAAAAGGAGGTGCAACAACGGTTGACAGAGGCCCTCAATCCAAACGATAAAGGGTGATTATTTTTTTACACAAGATGGAAAGAGTTTAACAATGCAGCAGTTACAGAACGTTATTGAAGCCGCTTTCGAACGCCGCGCAGAAATTACCCCGGCCAATGTCGATACCGTGACCCGTGAAGCGGTCAACCAGGTTATCGCCCTGCTTGACTCCGGCGCGCTGCGTGTCGCAGAAAAAATCGACGGTCAGTGGGTCACCCACCAGTGGCTGAAAAAAGCGGTTCTGCTCTCTTTCCGCATTAACGATAACCAGGTTATCGACGGTGCGGAGAGCCGCTACTTCGATAAAGTGCCGATGAAGTTCGCTGATTACGACGAAGCGCGTTTCCAGAAAGAGGGTTTCCGCGTAGTGCCGCCTGCGGCAGTACGTCAGGGCGCGTATATCGCCCGTAACACGGTGTTGATGCCTTCCTATGTCAACATCGGCGCTTACGTTGATGAAGGCTCCATGGTCGACACGTGGGCAACCGTCGGCTCCTGCGCGCAGATCGGGAAAAACGTTCACCTCTCCGGCGGCGTAGGTATCGGCGGCGTTCTGGAACCACTGCAGGCAAATCCGACTATTATTGAAGATAACTGTTTCATCGGCGCGCGCTCCGAAGTGGTTGAAGGCGTGATCGTTGAAGAGGGTTCGGTTATCTCGATGGGTGTCTATATTGGTCAAAGCACCCGTATTTACGACCGCGAAACGGGCGAAGTGCATTATGGCCGCGTACCGGCAGGCTCAGTGGTGGTGTCCGGCAACCTGCCGTCGAAAGATGGTAAATACAGCCTCTACTGTGCGGTTATCGTGAAAAAAGTGGATGCGAAAACCCGCGGTAAAGTCGGTATTAACGAACTGCTGCGCACCATCGACTAAGCCTTTTCCCTCTCCCGGTTCGGGAGAGGGTGATATAGCCCGCCTTTTTTGCATACGTCAGTGGCGAAAATAGATTTTTTCGTTAATTATTCATAGGTTATGTTGAGCTTAAGGGTCCGCTATGTACGACAATCTTAAAAGTTTAGGCATTACCAATCCCGATGAAATCGATCGCTATAGCCTCCGCCAGGAAGCGAATAACGACATCCTGAAAATCTATTTTCATAAAGATCGCGGCGAGTTCTTCGCCAAGAGCGTCAAGTTCAAATATCCGCGTCAGCGCAAAACCGTGGTCGCCGATGGCGTCGGCCAGGGTTATAAAGAGGTGCAGGAGATCAGCCCTAACCTGCGTTACGTGATTGATGAGCTGGATCAGATCTGCCAGCGCGATCGCACTGAAGTGGATTTGAAGCGTAAGATCCTTGACGATCTGCGCCATCTTGAAAGTGTTGTGACCAACAAGATCAGTGAAATCGAATCGGATCTTGAGAAGCTGACGCGCGGGAAATAAGTTTTATCAGTCGCCATCTGGCCTGCGTTACTGCACAGTCACGTAGGCCGGATAAGCGCAGCGCCATCCGGCAAAAAAGCAGCGCGTAGGCCAGATAAGCACCTCACCCATAGCAAACCGGCACGATCGCGTAGGCCGGATAAGCGCAGCGCCATCCGGCACAAAAACAAACCTCAATGCTGCTCATCCAGCTGCAGCGCCACATAGAGCAGCAGCCTGTCATCAAAATTCCCCAAATCCAGCCCGGTCAGCTCCGAGATACGGTTCAGGCGATACTCCAGCGTATTGCGGTGGATAAACAGCGCCTTCGACGTCGCCAGCGGTTGCACATTGTGCCGAAACCACGCCGTAAGCGTACGGCGCAGCAAACCATTATTATCCATCGCTTTCAGCCGCGTTAACGGGCGCGCCAGCTCGTTGGCCTGCCAGCCGCCGCGCAGGCTGTCGAGCAGCACCGGCAGCATCAAATCCTGATAGAAGTAACTGCGGCTCTCCGGCATCCGCTGTTTGCCGACCATCATGGTGGTACGCGCCGTGCGGTAGGAGCGCGCAATACTGCCGGGGCCGGTAAAGTAGTTGCCCAGCGCGACGCGAAATCGCAGCTGGCCATTCTCTTTCATTCGCGTAATCAGTTGCTCAACGCGCTTGCGGTGATCTTCCGCGTCCCAGCGGCCAAACGGGTTCAGCGCCGGCTTCAGCACCACCATTTCGGTCAGGGAGACGATGGCGATAAGGTTATTGCGCTCCGGCGTTGTCAGGGCGTTTTGCAACTGCTGAAGTTCCGCCATTGCGCTGTCGACGCCCAACTGGCCGCTATCAACCTCCACCACCGCCACCACGCGCGGTTGATTGAGATCGATGCCTAAACGCTGCGCCCATTCGGTCAGGGCTGGTGTGTGCTCCTCCGCCTGAATCAGGTTCATCACCAGCTCTTCGCGCAGGCGGCTATCCTGCGCCAGCAGATGCATCAGCCGGGACTGCTCCAGCATCATCTCTGCTGTCATACAGACCAGCTCGCCATATTTACGTAACGTTTCGGGTTCACCGGTCAGGCCGATGACGCCGACAATCTCCCCTTCGAGGCGCAGTGGCAGGTTGATGCCCTGGCGCACGCCGTGCAGATGGCGCGCCACCGCATCATCGATATCGACCACGCGCCCCTGTGAAAGCACCAGCAGCGCGCCTTCGTGCAATTCACCAATGCGCTCGCGATCGCCGCTACCTATAATCCGCCCGCGCGCATCCATCACGTTGATGTTTGTATCGATGATACGCATGGTACGCGCCACGATATCCTGTGCCATTTTGGTATCAAGATGCCAGCCAGCCATGTAACCCTCCCCGGTGCAGAGGCCAAGCATATGGCAGAAAATTGACCCGCGCATTGTGCGGATGCACAAAGCGGCAGCGAGAAGTGTGGAGTTGTGGAAGGCTTCACAAAAAGGGCGGGAAGCCCCTCTTCCCCGCAGCCGAGAAGAGGGGTGTACAGAGGATTACTGCATCAGCAGGTAGATTGAGGTATCGCCACGCTGGATGTTCAGCGCCAGCACTGACGGTTTGCTGTCGAGAACTTTGCGCAGTTCAGCAATGTTTTTCACCGGCTGCTGGTTCGCGCCGAGGATCACATCGCCTTTTTTCAGGCCGATTTGCGCCGCCGGGCTATTCGGTTTCACCGCATTCACCACTACGCCGCCATCTTTGCCCTTGTTGCTCATCTCCGCCCCTTCGATACCGCTGAAGATGGTGCTGGATTCAACCTGGTTCTGGCTGCTCTGCTGCAGCTCAAGGGTTACGTTGACCGGTTTGCCATCGCGCAGCATTCCCAGCGTAACTTTGCTGCCAATCGGCATTGAGCCGACTTCCGCGCGCAGCGCCGCAAAGCTGCTGATCGGTTTGCCGTTGAGCGTGGTAATCACGTCGCCCGCCTTGACGCCCGCTTTCGCAGCGGCAGAGTTCGGCATCACCTGGCTGACAAACGCCCCGCGCTGGGCGTCGACTTTCATCGCTTTCGCTAATTCAGAGTTCAGCTCGGTGCCCATAATCCCCAATTCGCCACGGCGCACCTGACCGTACTGCACCATCTGGCTGGTGAGGTTTTTCACCATGTTACTTGGAATAGCAAAGCCGATACCGATGTTGCCGCCGTCCGGTGCGAGGATAGCGGTGTTAATCCCAATCAGCTCGCCGTTGAGGTTAACCAGCGCGCCGCCAGAGTTACCGCGGTTGATAGCGGCATCGGTCTGAATAAAGTTTTCATAGTTTTCCGCGTTCAGGCCGCTTCGGCCGAGCGCCGAGACGATCCCGGAAGTGACGGTTTCGCCAAGACCGAACGGGTTACCAATCGCCACCGTGTAATCACCTACGCGTAGCGCATCGGAGTCGGCAAGCTTAATGGCGGTGAGGTTTTTCGGGTCCTGAATCTGGATCAGCGCGATGTCGGAGCGCGGATCTTTGCCCACCACTTTGGCGTCAAATTTACGCCCGTCGCTGAGTTGCACTTTGATGGTGCTGGCGTTGTCGACCACATGATTGTTGGTGACGACATAGCCTTTCGCCGCGTCAATGATGACACCGGAGCCCAATGCCATAAATTTCTGCTGCTGGCCGCCGCCCTGCCCATCCGGGCCAGCGCCGCCCTGGCAGAAGGGGGAGCTCTGGAATGGTGAACCGTCCTGGCAGAAGGGTGAGTTATCACCGAAGAATTGCTGGAAGTTGCGCGGCATGCGCGGGGTGTTTACCGTGGTGCTGCCTTCAACGTTAATGCTCACGACTGACGGCATCACCTTTTCCAGCATCGGTGCGAGGCTTGGCATCTGCTGCGATGTTGCGGTGGTTGACGAGGCTGTTTCTGCTGCCGTCGCAGACAGAGGAGACAGCGCAAAACTTAAACTTAAAGCCAGTGCACTCATTGCTAACGTCGTTTTTTTCATCTCTCTCAATCTCTTTTCTGATTAACGCGAACTGCTGTGTATGTGTCACTCAGAGTCGATTTATAGCGTGAAGTTCAGACCTTAAGCCTCTGGAAAAAGTAAAAAAATATTGTCGCTCTTTACAATTCAGCGGGATTATTCCACCGCCATTAAGCGACGATATTCATCCCATGAATATAGATCCGTCATTCCGCTAATATAGTCCTGAATTAATCGACAACGGTGATAATACTCCAGCACCGAATAGGCTTCGTCATCGGGCGATAATTTGCTTACCGCTTCGACATAGGCTAACCGGTGGCGCGTCGACAGTTTCTGAAACAGGCGCGATTCAATCGGAAAACGGCGCAGACGCTCTTTTTCCACCAGCTCGGTAAAGTCCGCCAGCGATAATTGCAACAAAGGTCGATAAATTTCCAGCAGCCCACTGATGACGCGGTAGCCCTGTAACTCCAGTTGCTCCACATCGGGGTGGCTGAATACCTGTTTAATGGCGACGTTTTTATATAATTCAAGCAGCTGGCTGAAGCTGCTGTCATCTTCCAGCAGCGCGTGGTTGAATTCGCCGCTGAAGATTTGCGGCAGGTTGTCAATAAAGCGCTGGGCAGCATAGGGCACCAGCTTATTAAGCGTGTTGACGCGCAAATACATAAAAAATTGATCTTCAGCGCTGCGGCTCATCGAATTCGCGCGCGATTTGTCCCACGCATTTTCGACAACCTGAGCAAACAGCGATCCCTTTTCATGCTCGCCCCACGCCTCATAAAGATGCTGATAGAGCTGCTCGGCGGAAAATATCCGTTTCTCCACCGCATCTTCGAGATCGGCCACGCAGTAAGAGATGTCATCCGCGGCTTCCATTATCCAGGTCAATGGAAAGCGGCTATAAGTATCGAGGTTTAACTCTTTACGCAGCCGCTCAACGTACGCCTCTTCGGAGAAATAGTAACCCGGCTTTTTCATTAAATAGCTGTGGGAGGCGGGCGGGTCACCGACCCACCACGCCGGGCGGGTATATTTTAAAATACAGCCGACCTGCGCCCAGGTCAGGTTCATACGCATCAGGGTATGCACCATGCGAATCCCCTGCGCGTTCCCTTCGAAGTGGCTTAAGTCGTGGCGCACTTTACTGCGCAGCGCGTTGAGTGTTCCCTCCCCTTCACGCAGGCGCAGAGCCATCACTTCGCAGCGATCGTCACCAAGCGGCTCGCCGAGGGCATCATCGGGTGCCAGGCGCTGGCGGAACCAGTCATTAATCGCCGCTTCACCAAAGTGGCCGAACGGCGGGTTGCCGATGTCGTGCATCAGGCAGGCCATTTCGACGATGCTCTCAAACGGCCCGGTTAGCTCATCCAGCCCATACTTCTCCAGCAGGCGCTGCTCTTTCAGACGGCTTAAAATCTCTTTGGCGATATAGCGCCCGACCTGCTGAACTTCCATAGAGTGCGTTAAACGGGTGCGAACCGCCGCGTTACGCTCAAGAGGAAAGACCTGGGTTTTCTGCTGCAAACGCCGGATGGCAGCGGAGTTGATGATACGTCCGCGATCGCTTTCGAAGATCCGCAGGATCTCATGTTCGGTTTTCACGCCCTGCGGCGAGCGATACCGGCGATGCCAGTTGATCTTGTTGCGAAAATCGATGTCGTCCATTTCCTCTCCTCTACGCAGGCGCACGGGGTGTCATGCAATTGTGTATGCCATGATAGACTATGCCCTGTAAACCTATTCCTGCCTTATCACATTAGCGAGTATCTCCATGAAAATTGGCATCATTGGTGCAATGGAAGAAGAAGTTACGCTGTTGCGTGACAAAATCGAAAACCGTCAGACCCTGAATATTGGCGGAAGCGAAATTTACACCGGTACGCTGAATGGCACAGACGTGGCCCTGCTCAAGTCCGGCATTGGCAAAGTTGCCGCCGCGATGGGCGCAACGTTGCTGCTGGAGCACTGCAAGCCGGATGTGATTATCAATACCGGCTCCGCAGGCGGCCTGGCGCCAACCCTGAAAGTGGGCGATATCGTGGTCTCTGATGAAGCGCGTTATCACGATGCCGACGTTACCGCCTTTGGCTATGAATATGGCCAGCTGCCGGGCTGCCCGGCGGGCTTTAAAGCCGATGAGAAGCTGGTGCTGGCAGCAGAAGCCTGCATTGGCGAGCTGAACCTGAACGCGGTGCGCGGGCTGATTGTCAGCGGCGATGCGTTCATCAACGGCTCCGTGGGTCTGGCAAAAATTCGTCACAACTTCCCGCAGGCGGTTGCCGTTGAGATGGAAGCGACCGCTATCGCTCACGTTTGCCATAACTTTGGCGTGCCGTTTGTGGTGGTTCGCGCCATCTCCGACGTGGCGGACCAGCAGTCTCACCTGAGCTTTGATGAGTTTCTGGTGGTGGCGGCAAAACAGTCCAGCCTGATGGTTGAAACCCTGGTGCAGAAACTGGCACGTGGGTAATCCCCTCTTCAGGGCGCTCGCCGCCCTGCTTCTGTTTCTGCCGGCGTGGCTCTTCGCTGCGCCGCGCGTTATTTCACTCTCTCCGGCCAATACCGAACTGGCTTTCGCCGCCGGTATCACGCCCGTTGCCGTCAGCAGTTATTCAGACTACCCCCCAGCTGCCGCGCAGATTGAGCAGGTAGCCAGCTGGCAAGGGATAAACCTCGAACGCATTATTGCCCTGAAGCCTGACGTGGTGCTGGCCTGGCGCGGAGGCAACGCGGAGCGTCAGGTCGATCAGCTGAAAAAGTTTGGCATTGACGTAATGTGGATCGATGCCACCTCCATTGAAGCGATCGCGCAGACGCTGCGCCAGCTCGCCCCTTATAGTCCGCAGCCCGCGCAGGCTGAGCAGGCCGCACAACAGCTGATGACCGGGTATGAAACGTTAAAGTCCCGCTACGCAGCACAGCCGAAAAAACGCGTCTTTATGCAGTTCGGTACGCAGCCGCTCTTTACCAGCGGGAAGGGATCGATTCAACACCAGGTGGTGGAGCTGTGCGGCGGGGAGAATATCTTTGCTGAAAGCCGCGTGCCGTGGCCGCAGGTGAGCCGTGAACAGGTGCTGGCACGCCATCCGCAGGCAATTATTCTCCCAGGTGGAGAGAAGGCGCAAACGCGCGTAAAAGCGTTCTGGGGCGACCAGCTGAATGTGCCGATTATTTCTCTGCATGATGACTGGTTTGAACGGGCGAGCCCGCGTATTATCCTCGCCGCTCAACAACTCTGTTCTGCCCTTGCGCAGGTGAAATAACCGGGGAATGAACCATGCTGGTCTACTGGCTGGATATTATCGGCACCGCCGTTTTCGCCATCTCAGGCGTTCTGCTTGCCGGAAAGTTGCGGATGGACCCTTTTGGCGTGCTGGTGCTGGGCGTGGTGACCGCGGTCGGCGGCGGTACCATTCGCGATATGGCGCTGGCGCACGGGCCGGTCTTCTGGGTGAAAGATCCCACCGATCTGGTGGTGGCGATGGTCACCTGCATGTTAACCATTATTTTAGTGCGCCAGCCGCGCCGCTTGCCGAAGTGGATATTGCCGGTGCTGGATGCGGTCGGTCTGGCGGTGTTTGTCGGTATTGGCGTCAATAAAGCGTTTCTTGCTGGCACAGGCCCGCTGGTGGCGATCTGTATGGGCGTAGTGACGGGCGTCGGCGGCGGCATTATTCGTGATGTGCTGGCGCGTGAGATACCGATGATCCTGCGCACCGAAATTTACGCCACGGCCTGTATTGCGGGCGGCATCGTTCATGCCACGGCGTTCTACTTCTTTGCCGTGCCGCTGGAGTCAGCGAGTATGGTAGGAATGGTCGTCACGCTGGTGATTCGCCTGGCGGCGATCCGCTGGCACCTTAAGCTGCCAACCTTTGCGCTGGATGAAGCGGGACGTTAACAAGCGGAGTAAATGCCGGTCTTACCCGGCATTTCACGTAATCAGATGCTGAACGATGAACCGCAGCCGCAGGTGCTGGTCGCGTTCGGGTTAGTCACCACGAAGCGGGAACCCTCCAGACCTTCGGTGTAATCCACCGAACCGCCCACCAGGTATTGCAGGCTCATCGGGTCAACCACCAGGCCAACGCCCTGCTTCTCAATGGTCATATCGCCGTCGTTAATCTGATCGTCAAAGGTAAAACCGTACTGGAAGCCGCTGCAACCACCACCGGTGATGTAGACACGCAGTTTCAGATTAGGGTTCTCTTCGTCCGCGATCAGGCTTTTTACTTTATTGGCTGCTGCGTCGGTAAACTGCAGCGGCAGCGCTACGTCATCACTCATGTCTTGCTCCCGTTAATACGTCGACCTGGGCAAATATTGACCCGATCATGGCGGCTATTATCCATTAGGGTAGTAAATCCTTCAAGTATTCTCCCGCGGCAGCGCACGCTCAGCGGCGGCCTCCTGCCTGGCAAGCGTACGTGCCAGGATGGCGGAATAGAGCGGTTTACCGCCCAAAAACTGGGCTAACAGTGTCGCACCAAGGCAGGTAATGATCATTGGCAAAATAAGCTGATAATTGTCAGTCATTTCCAAAACTAGCACAATTCCGGTCAACGGCGCGCGCAGCGAAGCGGCGAGTAACGCCCCCATTCCGGCGACGGCAAAGGTTGCTGCATCGAGCTGATAATGGGGAAAAATCGCCATGCTCGCCGAGCCGAACGCCATGCCAAGCACCGTGCCTAACGACAGCATCGGCGCAAAAATCCCGCCCGGCGCGCCGGAGCTAAAGCAGAGCAGCGTCATCGCCACGCGGATCAGAAAAATAAACAGCAGCGCGCTGAGGCCATAATTCCCGGCAGAGGCAATCGGGATCAGCGCAAAACCGCCGCCGGAGAGCGCGGGCGCCATCAGGCCGAGCACGCCGCAGGTTCCACCAATCAGGCCACCTATCAGCACCCATTTTCCGGTGTTCCCGCCGTGCAGACGCTGAAACAGATCCTGGGTACGCAGCACTAGCGTGTTAAACAGTGGGCCGATACAGCCAAACACCATCCCCAGCAGCAGATAGAGCCACAGGGTATTCACCGGCGCGTTACTTAGCTTACCGACATCGATGACCGCCGCTTCGCCGTTGAACAGGCGAAAGACGATGCTCGACATAATGACGCCGGTAAAGACGGCTTTGATGGAGATAAGGTTGTAGTGAAACTGCGAGCGCATCTCCTCAATGATAAAGAGAATCCCCGCCAGCGGCGCGTTAAAGGCCGCAGAAAGCCCGGCCGCCGCACCGGTTGCCAGCAGCGTGTGGCGCGCTTCGCCGCTGCGCAGACGAAAGAGATCGCACACCATCCGCCCGACGTTACCGCCAATCTGCACCGTTGGCCCTTCACGCCCGAGCACCATGCCCGCGCCCAGCGTGCCCATGCCGCCGAAAAATTTCACCGGCAGCACGCGCCACCAGCGCACCGGGCGCAGATCCTCCAGCGCGCCTTCGATCTCCGGAATACCGGAGCCGCCCGCTTCCGGCGCAAAGCGGCGCACCAAAAAGTAGCCAATCATCGCCAGCAGCGCCGAGGCGATAAACGCCAGCGGCCAGACGACAGCACTGTTCGCCACCTGCGCCAGCGCGCCAATGCGCAGATTGATCACCGCGTTAACCGCCTTTTCAAAGGCGACGCCCACCAGCCCGGTAAGCGTTCCCGCTACGGCGGCCACGATGAGGATCGCCAGCGGCGTTTTATCGCGTTGCAGCATTCGGCGCAGAATATCTCTGCGTCGGCGTCGTTCAACCTGCTGCTGTTCAAATGAGGGAGTGTTTTCTGACATCGGCTCTGATACGTCATACAAAAGGAGTATTGTAGCCACCCGTTGCCGCCGCGTCGCGGGCAAAATCCCTGCAAAATATGTCCTTCTTCCCGGCAAAACTTTCATCCGCTTCCGGTAATCACATAGAATGAGCGGCAACGATTTTTTCCAGCAACCAGGAATGAAAGCATGAGTAAGTCTGAAAACCTCTTTAATACAGCGCGACAGCTTATCCCTGGCGGGGTCAATTCACCGGTACGCGCCTTCACCGGCGTTGGCGGTACGCCGCTGTTTATCGAGCGCGCTGACGGTGCTTATCTGTACGATGCCGATGGCAAAGCCTATATCGACTATGTCGGCTCCTGGGGACCGATGGTGCTGGGCCACAACCACCCGGCGATCCGCAATGCGGTGATTGAAGCGGCCAGCCGCGGCCTGAGCTTCGGCGCGCCGACCGAGATGGAAGTAAAAATGGCGGAGCTGGTGACCGAACTGGTGCCGACCATGGATATGGTGCGTATGGTTAACTCCGGCACCGAAGCGACGATGAGCGCCATCCGCCTCGCGCGCGGTTTTACCCATCGCGACAAAATCATTAAATTCGAGGGCTGCTACCACGGCCACGCCGACTGCCTGCTGGTGAAAGCGGGTTCCGGCGCGTTAACCCTCGGTCAGCCGAACTCACCGGGTGTACCGGCGGATTTCGCTAAACACACCCTCACCTGCACCTATAACGATCTCGACTCGGTGCGCGCGGCGTTCGAGCAGTATCCGCAGGATATCGCCTGTATCATCGTTGAGCCGGTGGCAGGCAATATGAACTGCGTCCCGCCGTTGCCGGAGTTCCTGCCGGGCCTGCGCGCGCTGTGCGACGAGTTTGGCGCGCTGCTGATTATCGATGAGGTGATGACCGGTTTCCGCGTCGCGCTGGCGGGCGCACAGGCTTACTACGATGTGGTGCCGGATCTGACCTGCCTTGGCAAAATCATCGGCGGCGGCATGCCGGTAGGTGCTTTCGGCGGTCGCCGCGACGTGATGGAAGCGCTGGCACCGACCGGTCCGGTCTACCAGGCGGGCACGCTGTCCGGTAACCCGATTGCGATGGCCGCGGGCTTCGCCTGTCTGAATGAAGTGGCGCAGCCAGGCATTCACTCTACCCTGACCGATCTGACGACCCGTCTGGCGGAAGGTCTGCTGAACGCCGCGCAGGAAGCGGGTATTGGGCTGGTGGTTAACCATGTCGGCGGGATGTTTGGTCTCTTCTTTACCGACGCGCAGAGCGTGACGAGCTATCAGGATGTGGTGAAGTGCGACGTTGAGCGCTTTAAACGCTTCTTCCATCTGATGCTGGAGGAAGGGGTTTACCTGGCTCCGTCCGCGTTTGAAGCGGGCTTTATGTCCGTTGCCCACAGCGTTGAAGATATCGATAACACCATCGACGCCGCGAAGCGCGCCTTCGCGCAGCTGTAATGCCCTGCTGATATCGAGGAAATGCCGGATGGCGCTGCGCTTATCCGGCCTACAAAACCATCGTGCTGATATCGGGTAATGCCGGATGGCGCTGACGCTTATCCGGCCTACAAAACCACCGTGATGCCATCGGGCAATGCCGGATGGCGCTGACGCTTATCCGGCCTACAAAACCATCGTGCTGCTATCGGGTAATGTCGGATGGCGTTGACGCTTATCCGGCCTACAAAATCTTGTTGTCAGCCTTCGTAGGCCCGGTAAGCGTTAGCGCCACCGGGCATTTTTTTAGCGGCTCTGCTTTCTCAGCAGATAGATAAAGTACGGCGCGCCGATAAAGGTCGAGAGCAGCCCCGCCGGGATCTGGAACGGAAACAGCACCATCCGCCCGCACCAGTCGGCAAACACCAGCAACACGCCCCCCACCAGCGCGGAGATGACCATATGCGGCATCGTGCGGCGAAAGCCCATCATGCGCGCGATATGCGGTGCCATCAGCCCGACAAAGCTGAGCGGCCCGATGGTCATCGTCGCAGCCGCCGTCAGCGCCGCCGCCAGCAGCAGCAGCACGACACGCGATGAGGTCAGCGCCATCCCTACCGAGCGCGCACTCTCCCCGCCGAGCGGCAGGATCATCAGCCAGCGGCGGCACAGCGGCGTTAACGCCAGCAGCACCACCATTACCACCGCGCTGCGCACCACCAGCTCACCAGACGCGTTATAGGTACTGCCGGAGATCCAGGTCAGGATCGTCGCCATACGCGGATCGCCGCTCGCCTGCAACATCATCAACAGCATGGTAAAAGCGGTACTGAGCGCCATCCCGGCCAGCAGCATGCGGTGCGGCGAAAAGCCGCCGCGCCCGGCGGCGAGCATAATGATCAACAGCGTTGCCGCCGCGCCAAGGCTCCCGGCGGGCAGCAGCCAGCCAAAGGCGTTGCCCGGCACGAAGAAGAGCATCAATACCACACCAAACGCCGCGCCGGAGCTGATGCCCAGCACTTCCGGGCTGGCCATCGGGTTACCGGTCAGGCGCTGGATAATGCACCCGGCCACCGCCAGCATCATCCCGGCGGTCAGCGCGGCGATAATGCGCGGCCAGCGCCAGCGCAGCAGTTCATCCAGCAGCGTACCACTTGCCCACTGCCAGCCGTGCGCGTCGCGGCCAAAACTGAGCGCCGCCCACATCGCCAGCAGCAGTAACAGCAGGCCGCCCAGCGCAAACCACATCACATGCCCGCGCTCGGGGCGGATCTTATCCCCGCCGTCCATTGCCGGGGCGCTCATACTGCGCAGGCGCGGCAGCAGCCACAGCAGCAGCGGTGCGCCAATCAGCGCCGTCATTGACCCGGTGGAGACTTCCATCCAGATGCGCGTCAGCCAGAGGATCACCTGATCGGAGAGCCAGAGGATCAGCGCGCCAATCAGCGGGGCCAGCATCAGGCGCGTCAGCAGACGTCGTGCGCCAAGCATCTTCGCCAGCAGCGGCGCGAAGAGGCCGATAAACCCGATAATGCCGACCGCGTTAACCAGCAGCGCACTCAGGGCAATCGCCAGCGTTAACGCCGCCAGACGCGCCAGCGACAGCGCCAGCCCGAGGTTGCGCGCCACGCCATCATCCAGCCCCATTAAGGTCAGCGGGCGCAGCAGCAGCAGCGTTAACACCGTGCCGCCCAACAGCTGCGGCCAGAGACGCTGCACCACGCTCCAGTCGGTCTGCGTCAGCGTACCGGTGCTCCACAAAAACATGCTTTGCAGCTGATCGTGGTGAAACAGCGCCAAAAGCTGGTTGATCGCCCCGCAGTAGAGGCTCACCACCAGGCCCGCAAGAATTAAGGTCACCGGGGAGAGGCGTTTTCCCCACGCTACGCCAAACACCAGCGCGCCGACGGCGCAGGCACCGAGCAGCGCTGCAAACTGCGATGCCATCACACCGGGGATTGCCCACAGCGTAGTGATAGTGATGCCCAGCTGGGCGCCGGTCGCCACGCCAAGCGTGGTCGGCTCCGCCAGCGGGTTCCGCAGCACCTGCTGAAACAGCACGCCCACCAGCCCAAGCCCGGCGCCGACCAGCAGCGAGATCGCCAGGCGCGGCAGCAGGCTGTAGTGAAACAGCATCTGATCGATACGATCGATATTCGGCGTAAACAGCGCCTGTCCCCACTGGGCGCGCGGCAGCGCAAGGGTGAGGTTGTACCAGGTTAACCCGGCCGCCAGGATAAACAGCACCGCCAGCAGCAGCGCCGATGAGAGGGAGAAGCGACGGATCATGCCCGGCCTCCCAGCGCGTTATCCAGCACGCGGGTGAAATGCATGGCGGAGAGCGTCGCGCCATAGAACCAGACCGCCGGTACGCGCTGAAAACGCCCCTGGCGCACAAACGGCATCGCCTGCCAGAGCGGTGTCGCCATCACTTTTTGCATATCCTGTTCATTGTTGTGATCAAAGCAGATCACATCCGCGTCTTTATAGGCGGCAAGCCGGTCAATACCGACCGCCACGCTGCCCCAGAAGGTCTGCTCGCCCTGCCAGGCGTTACGAATGCCGAAGTCATCAAGCACTTCCTGAAACAGGCAGTTGGCACCAAATACCAGCACATGGCGCGGATCGAGCAATGTAATCATCAGCAGCGGGCGGTCGCCGCGCCGGGCAAAGCGCGGCTTTGTGGCGCTCATCAGCGCATCGAACTGCGCGAGATGCTGTTTCGCCTGCATCTCTTTGTTGAGCAACTGCGCCATCTCGTTCAGTGAGCGTCGGGCCATCGCCAGCGGCTTTTTGCCGTCGCTAAAGGTAAACCCGCGCCCCGGGGCAATGGTCGCCAGCTTCGCTTCAGAGGGGCCATAGCCCGCCGACCAGACCAGCAGTGACGGCTTCATCTGCGTCAGCAGTTCGAGGTTCGGTTCGGTACGCAGCCCCACATCAATCACCGAGGCCGGCAGCGACGGTTCGTTGACCCAGGTGTTGTAATTCTGCACATCGGCGACGCCGTAGGGCATCACACCCAGCGCCAGCAGCAGCTCGACCGGCAGCCACTCCAGCGCCACCACGCGCTGCGGATCGACGTTGGCAGCCTTCGCACCGCGCATCTGCCAGAGCAGCGGCGACAGCGCCATTGCCGTCAGTAAACGTCGACGGCTGATTTCAGGAGTAGCGGCCATCAGTAGACGAAGCTCACGGGCGCGGCACCAGCCGGGTGTGGCAATATCCCCATCGGGATACCGTAAATCTGCTCCAGCGTTTCGGCGCGCATTAAGGCCTCCGGCACGCCTTCGGCGATCATCTCGCCGCCGCGTAACGCCACCAGATAGTCACAGTAGCGCGCCGCCATATTGATATCGTGCAGCACGGCAATCACCGTCAGCCCGCGCTGCTGGCTTAAGCGATGCACCAGCGCCAGCACATCAACCTGATGGGCGATATCGAGCGCGGAGGTCGGCTCATCAAGCAGCAGGCAGCGGCTATCCTGCGCCACCAGCATGGCAATCCACGCACGCTGACGTTCGCCGCCGGAGAGGCTATCCACCAGCCTGTGCGCCAGCGGTTTTAACCCCACCAGCGCAATCGCCTCTTCCACTTTCTCGCGGTCAGCCACGCCAAAACGCCCCAGCGCCCCGTGCCACGGATACCGCCCAATCGCCACCAGCTCGCGCACGGTCATCCCCTCCGCCTGCGGCAACTGCTGCGGCAGATAGGCGACTTTGCGGGCGAAGGATTTGCTGCTCCAGCTCTCCAGCGGCTGCCCGTCGAGCAGAATATCGCCCTCAGAGGGTGCCTGGTGACGACCAAGCATCTTCAGCAGCGTCGATTTACCTGAGCCGTTATGACCAATCAGGCCGGTCACTTTCCCGCTCGGGAAGGTCAACGACAGCGGATGCAGCAGCGTGCGTCCCGGCACGCGAAAGGTGACATCGTTCAGTTGAAAGGTTGTATCGGGAAGCGTTTTGTTTTCCTGCATGGTTGCCAACTTGTCAGAGGGCACGGCGAACCGTGCCCGAAGAGAAAGATTAGAAGCGGAAGGTTGCGGTTGCCGTTACCTGACGTTCAGCGCCCCAGAAGCAGCCGTAGCTGTTAAAGCAGCTGGCGACATACTCACGATCGAACAGGTTATTGACGTGCAGGGCGACATTGGAGCCCGCCATACCCAGGCGCGCCAGATCGTAACGCACCAGCGCATCAACGACGGTGGCGCTGCCGACTTTAAAGGAGTTCGCCGGATCGCCGAAGCTCGAGCCGGTGAAACGCGCGCCAGTGCCCAGCGTCAGGCCAGAGAGCGCGCCATCATAGAAGGTGTAATCCCCCCACAGCGAAGCCATATGTTTTGGCACCTGCGGCGGAGTGTTACCTTTCAGTGTGGTGTCGGTGGTGTATTCCGCTTGCGTATAGGTGTAGGAGCCGACCACGTTCAGGTTGGCGGAGAGCGCCGCTTTGGCTTCCAGCTCCACGCCGCGCGAACGCACTTTGCCCCCTTCGACTGACCAGACCGATCCCGCAGGGTCGGCCATCAGGTTGTTGCTCTTGGTCAGCTGGTAGAGCGCGCCGGTCAGCACAATCGGTCGATCGCTCGGGCTGTATTTCACCCCGGCTTCGTACTGCTTGCCTTTCGACGGGGCGAAGAGCGCACCGCTCTCGCCAGCGGTGGACGACGGTTCAAACGATTCGCTGTAGCTGAAGTATGGCGTGACGCCATTATCAAACAGGTAGTTAACGCCGCCGCGCCAGCTGAACTGGTTATCGTCACGGGTTGTGGTAATGCCAGTCACGCGGTTAAACGCGCTCTGCTTCGCCCAGTCGTAACGACCACCCAGCGTAACCAGCACCTTCTCCCACTGCGCCTGATCCTGCGCATAGAGGCCGGTCTGTTTCTGGCGGTTAAGAATGCGGTAAGCGCCAGACGGGCCTGAGTGAGCAGCGAAATCGAAATCGCCGCGATCGAGGTTATAGATATCCGATGGCGCAACCGATCCCGCATAGCCAAACCACGAGTCGATGTCGTTACGCATACGCATAAAGTCGACGCCGGTCAGCAGCGTATGGTCGACAGACCCGGTGGCAAAGGTGCTCTGCAACTGCGTATCGACCGAGAAGTTCTGCAACTTCTCGTTATCAATCACATACTGGCGCGTCAGGTAGTGGTTCCACTGCGACGGCGCAATGCTGGCACAAGGGCTGTTTGCTGGTTTGGCGGTGTAGAGCGGATCAGAACACATGCCGTAACCGTAGACGCTGTTTTGCGAGGTTTTGTTCTCGGCGTAGCGCAGGTTCTGGCGCACGGTAAAGGTATCGTCGAAGGCGTGTTCAAAGCTGTAACCGACCATCTTCTGGTTACGGGAGTAGGTGTTGTTCTTCGCGCCTTCGTTGTAGCTGGTCGGCAGACGCTTACCGTTCGGCAGCGGTTCAACGGTTCCCTCTTTCGGCAACCAGCCGTAATAGCCGGTGTCAGGCTCATTCTGGAAATAGGAGAGGAAGGTGAAGTTGGTTTTATCATCCGGCCGCCAGCTAAAGGAGGGGGCGATGGTATAACGCTGCTCTTTTTTCCCGTCCTGCTGCGCATTGGCAGAGCGCGCCAGGCCGGTCAGGCGATAGGAGTAAACACCGTCATCATCCAGCGCGTCGCTGAAATCAAACCCGGTCTGAAACAGGCTGTTGGTGCCCGCTTTAAACTGAATTTCATGCAGCGGCGTGGTGGTCGGACGCTTGCTGACCATATTCATCAGGCCGCCCGGGCTGCTTTTGCCATAGAGCACGGAGGTTGGCCCGCGCAGTAACTCAACGCGTTCCAGCATATAGGGATCGATCACCGCGTCGTTATAGAAGTTGCCCTGCAACTTCAGGCCGTCGAGGTAGTTGTTCTGGCTTTGGTTATCAGCGGCAAAACCGCGGATGATCAGCTGATCGTAAGTATTGGACGCCCCGCGTGTGCCCACGCTGACGCCCGGCGTGTAGCTCAGGGCCTCTTTCGCTGATTTCGGCTGATGCAGCGCGATCTCTTCGGCGGTGACGACTGAAATGGATTGCGGCGTTTTTTCCAGCGGCATATCCGTCTTTGTCGCGGTCGCGGTATGTTTCGCCGCGATCGTCGCCGCCGGCCCCCACGCATTCTCTTGCGGCGCGGCGGTGGTGACGGTGATGGTTTCTTCTTTCGAGGGGGTAGCAGCCTGTGCATAAACAGACATGCCGCTAACCGCTGTGGCTACTACGACTGCGACGGTACGCAGCGTAAAAGTGACTGGCTGAGCAGTTGTTGGACGCGCCATGAGTGTATCTCTGATTCAATAAGTGAACGTTAACGTAAACGAGAATTATTATTATGACCGCAGAATAATATGCGAAGCGCTCAGTGCATAGCAAGCGCAAAGCCGCCCGGCGGGGCTTTAGAGGAAAGGATCAGGCGGTAAAAAAGCAGGATGTTAATTGCATGAAGAAAGGAATTTAACGCGGCGTTATTTGAATGTATCAGAAAGGACAAAATAAAACCCCGGCCTGCTGAACCGGGGTTTTTTATCACTAGTTACTGCCGAACATATCTTTAATCCAGCCCGCTACGCCATCGCTCTTCTGCTCCTGCTGCGGCTGTTGTTGCTGCGGCTGTTGCTGCTGTTGCGGCTGCGTCGACTGATCGAACGGGTTGCCCGTTTGCGGCTGCATCATCTGGCTTTGCTGGCACAGCGCGTCCGGATTGGTAGTCCAGACCGGCAGCTGACGTACGCCACCGCCGCCGCAGATAAAGTTACCCATATCATCAACACCGATGTTGGTGATGTCCTCCGGCGGCGTCAGATCCAGCGGGATCGGCGACTGGTTTTGCAGATAACGCTGGTAAATCGCCATTGCGCCGCTGGCACCATACAGCTTGGTCGGCTGGTTATTATCGCGGCCAACCCAGGTGATGGTCACTTCGCGCCCGTCGATGCCGGCAAACCAGGTATCAACGTTGTTGTTGGTGGTACCGGTTTTGCCCGCCAGGTGCAGACCCGGATACTTCGCGCCAAGCTGGCGACCCGTTCCGCGCTGAACCACCTGCTGCATGGTCCACAGCGTCATGTAGGCCGCCTGAGCAGGCACCACGCGTTCCGCCTGCGGGTAGCTCTGATAAAGCACCGTGCCATCTTCAGCAATCACCGAACGCAGCGCGGAGAGTTGCGCGCGGTTACCGCCGCTGGCAATGGTCTGGAAGGCCTGTGCCACTTCAATCGGCGTCAGGTTGAGCGCACCCAGCAGCATTGACGGCATCCCGTTCAACTGATTTTTCGGCGCGCCGAGTTTTTCCCAGGTGTCCGTTACCGCCGGTAAGCCTACCGCCATGCCGAGGTTAACGGTCGGCACGTTCATCGAGCGCGTCAGCGCATCCACCAGCATCACCTGACCGCTGAAGCGGCGATCATCGTTCTGCGGTGACCACACCTGGCCGTTGGAGAGGCGCAGGGAAATCGGCGCATCCGCAATCCAGGTGTTCAGGCGATAGGTATTCGGCTGGCTCAGCGCCGTCAGGTAGGTCGCCGGTTTCGCCAGCGAGCCAATAGAGCGACGCGCCTGCATCGCACGGTTATAACCGGCAAACTGCGGTGTCGCACCGCCCACCATCGCGCGGACTTCACCGGTATAGCGATCGACCACCACCATCGCGGTTTCCAGATCCGACAGCTTGCGCTGTTTGATCAGCTGCGGAATGCCCTCTACCGCCGCTTTTTCGGCAGCATCCTGCGCCACCGAGTCAAAGGTGGTGAAGATCTTCACGCCGGAGAGATCTTTAACTTTATCGCCAAGCTTGCTCTGCAGCTCCTGACGCACCATCTGCATAAAGGCGGGTTGAGGTGAGATCACCCCACCGCGCGGCTGCACGCCGAGCGGACGGGCACTGAGCATGTCATACAGCTCCTGGTCAATCACGCTCTGCTGTTGCAGCAGGCGCAGCACCAGGTTACGGCGCTCAAGAGCCAGTTTCGGGTTACGCCACGGGTTATAAATCGACGCCCCTTTTACCATCCCCACCAGCAGCGCCTGCTGATCGAGGCTCAGCTCTTCAACCGGACGGCCAAAGTAGTAGAGGCTCGCCAGCGGGAAACCGCGGATTTCGTTATCGCCGCTCTGACCGAGGTAGACCTCGTTCATATAGAGCTCAAGGATGCGATCTTTGCTGTAGCGGGCATCCATGATCAGCGCCATATAGGCTTCGTTGGCTTTACGCCAGTAGGAGCGCTCGCTGCTCAGGAAGAGGTTTTTCACCAGCTGCTGGGTCAGCGTACTCGCCCCCTGCACCGTGCGACCTGCGGTAAGGTTTGCCAGCACCGCACGGCCAATGGAGTAGAAGCTGATGCCGTCATGCTCGTAGAAGTGGCGATCTTCCGTCGCCAGCAGCGTGTCGACCAGCAGATCCGGGAAGCCGTTACGCGCAACGAACAGGCGCTGCTCGCCGTTCGGCGACGAGAGCATGGTGATGAGGCGCGGATCGAGACGGAAGAAACCGAACTGGCGGTTGCTGTCCATATTCTCAATCGTCTCCAGCCGATCGCCGTCAAAGGTCAGACGCGCGCGCACCTGGCCCTCTTTGCTGTCCGGGAAATCAAACGGACGGCGGATCATCTCGATGCTTTTCGCCTGCACGGTGAACTCACCGGGACGCGTCATCTTGGTCACTTCGCGGTACTGCGTCGCCTCCAGCAGCTTGACCATCTCATTTTTACTGATGGCCATATCCGGCTCGAGGTTGACCATACGGCCATAGACCGCGGCGGGCAGCTGCCACACTTTACCGTCGATACGGGCGCGGATCTTCTGATCCAGATAGACGCCATAAATGGCAAACAGCACTGCGCAAACAATGAAAATTTTCAGCAGCAGCCAGAACCAGCCGCGTTTACCGCGGGGCTTCTTGCCTCTGCCTCTTCCCTTTTTCGGCACTGCGTTTTCCTCTTCATCATCGTATTCGTCATACTCTTCATCACGAACGCGACGACGACTGATTTTCTCTTTTGCCGGGCGCGCAGGTTTCCCCTTGCGTCCAATTGGCTCGCGGTCATTCCCCGCCATGCTTTACTCTCCGCAACGTTCAGGCGCAAGGGCCCGATTCTCAGCTCTTCGGCCTACCGGCAGAAGAAGAACTCTCTCAATTTATACCACTGCTGAATGACGCTATACGTATCAGCACTATGAATACTTTTTCGTTCGCCGCGTCGGCGCGGTGTTCGCCGGATCGTCCGGCCAGACATGTTTGGGGTAGCGCCCCTTCATCTCTTTTTGCACCTCGCGGTAGGTTCCGGCCCAGAACGCGCCTAAATCACGCGTAATTTGCAGCGGCCGCTGGGCAGGCGAAAGCAGCTCCAGCACCAGCGCCACGCGCCCCTGCGCAATCGTCGGGGTGGTGGCTTCACCGAACATCTCCTGCATCCGCACCGCCAGCGCAGGCGGATTATCTTCATGATATCGGATGGCTATCCGGCTTCCGGTCGGCACAGTGTAATGCCCAGGCAGCTCACTATCCAGCCGTTGACGCAACGACCACGGCAGCGCCTGCTGCAACGCCTGCCCCACATCAAGAGTCTGCAAATCGCGCAGGGAACGAATGCCGCCCATCTGCGGCAGCAGCCACGCCTCAAGGGTGTCGAGCAGCGAGGCGTCATCGACGGCGGGCCAGTCAAACTCCGGCAGCCACTTCGCGGCGCAGAGTAAGCGTAAACGATACTGCGCCGCTTCGCTTGTCCAGTTCAGCACCCGCAGCCCCTTTTCGCGAATGCCGTTTAGCATCGCCCGGTGCAGCGCCTCCTCGGAGGGCTTCGCCAGCGGCTGGGCGCTCAGCGTCAGTTGCCCAATTTGCCGGCGGCGAAACGCTTTCAGAGTGCCGAGCGTTTCATCCCACTCGACGCTGTCGGACTGGGTAATCAGCTGCGGACACTGGACGGCAAGCGCATCAATATCCAGCGGCAGCGCCAGTAAAATACGCGCGTCCGGCGACTGGCTCCCCTGCAACAGCAATGGCGCGAGCAGCCATTCGTGACGATTCAGGGCGTCATCAGCATCCAGCGTTGCGCCTAAGCCGTTCGCCAGCTGGTAGCGCCCCTGCTGCCCGCGTCGGCGCGCAATTCGATCGGCAAACGCACAGGCGAGAAGCGGTGCCAGCGCGTTGATATCCGGCTCGCCGCCGCTGCTCTTCAGCCTGCGTGCCAGCTGGCGCGCGCGCTGCTGCCAGTTCCCCTGCTGGCGCGAAAAGGCCGCGCTCAAATCAGAATTACCGCCGCGCGGCGGCTCTTCGAGGATCGCCGAAAGCTTCGCCGCGGTGGCAATCTCATCATCGCCCCGCGCACTCGCCAGCATCGCCGCCAGACGCGGATCGTTGCCGAGCGCCGCCATTTTCATGCCAAACGGCGTTAAACGCCCCTCTTCCAGCGCGCGCAGTTGCGTCAGCAGCCTGCGCGCCGCCACCAGGTTAGCCTCAGGCGGCAGATCCAGCCAGTTAAGCTGGGCAGCATCCTGGCAACCCCACTGTAATAACTCCATCAACAGACCGGAGAGATCGCTATTGACGATCTCCGGGCTGCTCTGCGCCGCCGCGCGCTCCGCCTGCTCTTTGGCGATCAGATGCAGGCAGATGCCCGGCTCCAGACGCCCGGCGCGTCCGGCGCGCTGGGTCATCGACGCCACGCTGATGCGCTGGGTAATCAGGCGCGTTAAGCCGCTGCGGGCATCAAAACGGGCAACGCGCTCCTGGGCGCTGTCCACCACCAGCCGGATGCCTTCAATGGTCAGGCTGGTTTCAGCAATATTGGTCGCCAGCACCACTTTTCGCTTGCCGGCAGGCGCAGGCAGAATCGCTTTGCGCTGTTCGCTTAACGGCAACGCGCCATACAGGGGGCAGAGCACCACGTCGCTGCCGACGCGCGACGCGAGTTGCTCCTGCACGCGCTGAATCTCGCCGACGCCCGGCAAAAAGAGCAGCAGCGAACCGGGCTCATTGCGCAGCAGTTCAGCCGCCGCCTGCGCCACCGCCTCATCAAAACGCTGATGAGCAGGCAGTGACTGGTAGCGCTGTTTAACCGGGAAGGTGCGCCCTTCGGAGACAATGACTGGCGCATCGGGCAACAGCGAGTGTAGACGCTCATTATCCAGCGTCGCGGACATAATCAGCAGTTTCAGATCCTCCCGCAGCCCCTGCTGCACATCGAGCAGCAGCGCCAGCGCAAGATCCGCCTGTAAACTGCGCTCGTGGAACTCGTCGAGGATCACCAGGCCGACGCCGTGAAGCTCCGGATCGTTTTGGATCAGGCGAGTGAGGATCCCTTCGGTGACCACTTCAAGACGGGTATTCGGGCCGACGCAGGTATCGGCGCGCATGCGGTAACCCACGGTGTCGCCGGGTTGCTCATTCAGAAGCTCCGCCAGCCGCTGCGCAACGTTGCGCGCCGCCAGCCGTCGCGGCTCGAGCAGCAAAATTTTCCCTTCGACTATGTTCTGTTGCAGCAGTTGCAGCGGCAGCCAGGTTGACTTCCCGGCACCGGTCGGGGCGCTCAACAGCACCTGTGGCGCATTTTTCAGCGCAGAGAGAAGATCGGGCAGAACGGCGGCAACCGGCAGTGAGGACACAAACGCTCCAGGGGTTAACAGAAGAGGAGCAGCAGTATACCATCCCCACATATTCTTGACCTCGAGCACACTATGCCCGCATCAAAAAGGCTCTTTTTTGCCATCGAACTGCCCGCCGTACTCCAGCCCCAGCTGGTGCAGTGGCGCGCGCAACACTTCGCGCCGGAAGCGGGACGGCCAATTGCCGCCGCCAATTTGCACCTGACGCTGGCCTTTCTGGGCGAAGTTAGCGCTGAGAAACAGAAGGCGCTGGAGACGCTGGCCGGGCGCATTCGCCAGCCGGGTTTTACGCTGACGCTGGATGATGCCGGGCAGTGGCTGCGCTCGCGCGTGGTGTGGCTCGGTTCGCGCCAGCCGCCGCGTGGATTACTGCAACTGGCGGATATGCTGCGCGCGCAGGCAGCACGCAGCGGCTGCTATCAAAGCCCGCAGCCTTTTCACCCGCATATCACGCTGCTGCGCGACGCCAGCCACGCGGTTTCGCTCCCCCCGCCGGGTTTCCGCTGGTCTTTTGCGGTTACTGAGTTTGCGCTCTACGAGTCGCAGTTTCTCAACGGGCGTACCCGTTACACCGCCCTGAAGCGCTGGTCCCTTAGCGGGGAGTAATCATTTCGGCGCGTCCTGAGCCACGAACATATTAAGGAAGAGATATGGAATTCACCCCACCGCTACAATCCGCCACGCTTGTGACGCGCTATAAGCGCTTTCTGGCGGATGTCGTGACGCCCGAAGGCGAAACCCTGACGCTGCACTGCCCCAATACCGGCGCAATGACCGGTTGCGCGACGCCGGGCGATCGGGTCTGGTATTCCACCTCAACTAATCTGAAGCGCAAATATGCCCACACCTGGGAATTAACTGAAACGCAACAGGGCGCGTTTATTTGCGTGAATACGCAACGGGCGAATATGTTGACGAAAGAGGCGATTATTGCCGACCGCCTGCCTGAGTTAACGGGATATAGCGTGCTGAAAAGCGAAGTGAAATATGGTGCGGAGCGCAGCAGAATTGATTTTCTGTTACAGGCGGAGGATCGCCGCAACTGCTATATTGAAGTGAAATCGGTCACGCTCGCCGAGCAGCAGTCAGGCTATTTCCCGGATGCGGTCACACTGCGCGGGCAGAAGCATTTACGGGAGTTGATGAGCGTTGCGGCCAACGGTGACCGTGCGGTGATCTTGTTCGCCATTCTGCACTCTGCCGTTGAACATTTCGCACCCGCGCGCCATATTGATGGGGAATACGCACGATTATTGAGTGAAGCACAACAAAATGGGGTGGAAGTTATTGCTTATAAAGCGGAACTTTCTGCCGATAATATGAGTCTTAGCTTGCCGCTACCGTTCTCGCTTTAAGGCAAGCGCCTGACGAATAAGTGATTTGGTCGCGTGCGCAAATACGCTTTTCTTCACAGGGTTGTCAAGTGTTACGTATGGATATTTGCCATCCGTAAAAGCATCTGCTATTTATAGCGGCCTGATTTTTCCCCCAAACGGGGATCGATAGTGCGTGTTAAGGAGAAGCAACATGCAAGAAGGGCAAAACCGTAAAACATCGTCCCTGAGTATTCTCGCCATCGCTGGGGTGGAGCCGTATCAAGAGAAGCCGGGCGAAGAGTATATGAACGAAGCCCAGCTGGCGCACTTCAAGCGGATTCTTGAAGCCTGGCGCAATCAACTTAGGGATGAAGTCGATCGCACCGTTACGCACATGCAGGACGAAGCGGCTAACTTCCCGGACCCGGTTGACCGTGCTGCCCAGGAAGAGGAGTTCAGCCTCGAACTGCGTAACCGCGATCGCGAGCGTAAGCTGATTAAGAAGATCGAAAAAACGCTGAAAAAAGTAGAAGACGAAGATTTCGGTTTCTGCGAATCCTGCGGCGTTGAAATTGGTATCCGTCGTCTGGAAGCGCGTCCGACTGCCGACCTGTGCATCGACTGCAAAACCCTGGCGGAAATCCGCGAAAAACAGATGGCGGGCTAACCCCCGACATTCCTCAAGACGCCCCGCTGATGCGGGGCGTCTCTTATACGGCGGCTCTTACGCCCGCCCTATATTTTTTGCCTGTCGATATGCCTGAATCACACTATATCGGGCGCTTTGCGCCATCCCCATCCGGTGAACTGCATTTTGGTTCGTTAATAGCCGCCCTCGGCAGCTATCTGCAAGCCCGTGCTCAGTGCGGTATCTGGCGCGTGCGGATTGAAGATATCGATCCTCCTCGCGAAGTGCCCGGTGCGGCAGAGACAATTTTGCGCCAGCTGGAACACTACGGCCTGCACTGGGACGGTGAGGTGCTGTGGCAATCCCGGCGGCATGAAGCCTACCGTGAAGTGCTGGCGCTGCTGCACCGCGAAGGGCTGAGCTACTTCTGCACCTGCACGCGGGCGCGCATCCAAAGCGTCGGCGGTTTCTATGATGGTCACTGCCGGACCCTGAATCATGGCCCGGAAAACGCGGCGGTTCGCCTGCTGCAACGCCAGCCGGTGCTGGAATTTACCGACCGCCTGCGCGGGCGCATCGTTGCCGAAGAGAAACTGGCGCGCGAAGATTTTATTATTCACCGCCGCGATGGATTATTTGCTTATAACCTCGCCGTGGTGGTCGATGACCATTTTCAGGGTGTGACGGAGATCGTACGTGGCGCGGATCTGATTGCGCCGACGGTGCGGCACCTCTCCCTCTATCAGCAATTAGGCTGGCCGTCACCTGAGTATGTTCATCTGCCATTAGCCCTTAATGAACAAGGGGATAAGCTCTCCAAGCAGAACCATGCGCCCGCTCTGCCGGAGGGCGATCCGCGTCCAGTGTTGATCGGTGCTTTACAATTTCTGAACCAGGATGTAACAAAAGAGTGGCAGGATCTCTCCCTTGAGACTCTGCTGGAAAAGGCGGTGGCGAACTGGTCGCTTTCACGCGTACCTGTAACAGGCGATGCGAATACAGCATTCTCAAATGCTTCGCGCTGAGCTATGATTAGCCGCTATTTTTTTGTCCCAATGACGTCTGACACTACCGAGGTGTACTATTTTTACCCGAGTCGCTAATTTTTGCCGCAAGGTGCTAAGCCGCGAAGAGAGCATGGCCGTTGAGGCAATGGCCAAACCGCAAATGGCGGTTATCCCGCGTGAGCAGCACGCTATTTCCCGCAAAGATATCAGCGAAAATGCGCTCAAAGTGCTCTATCGTCTGAATAAAGCGGGCTATGAAGCTTACCTGGTAGGCGGCGGTGTGCGCGACTTGTTGCTGGGCAAAAAACCAAAAGATTTTGATGTTACCACCAACGCCACGCCGGATCAGGTGCGCAAGCTGTTCCGCAACTGCCGCCTGGTGGGTCGCCGTTTTCGCCTCGCACACGTGATGTTCGGGCCGGAGATTATCGAAGTGGCGACCTTCCGTGGTCATCATGACGATCAGCAAACCGATCGCACCATCTCCCAGCGCGGCCAGAACGGCATGCTGCTGCGCGACAACATCTTCGGCTCAATTGAAGAAGATGCCCAGCGTCGTGACTTCACCATCAACAGCCTCTATTACAGCGTTGCCGACTTTACCGTGCGTGATTACGTCGGCGGTATGCGCGATCTGCAAGAGGGCACCATCCGCCTGATCGGCAACCCGGAAACCCGCTACCGCGAAGATCCGGTGCGCATGCTGCGCGCGGTGCGTTTCGCCGCCAAGCTGGGCATGCAGATCAGCGAAGAGACCGCCGAGCCGATCCCGCGTCTGGCAACCTTAATTAACGACGTGCCGCCGGCGCGTCTGTTTGAAGAGTCCCTGAAGCTGCTGCAGGCCGGTTACGGTTACGATACCTACCAGCTGCTGCGCGAATATGGCCTCTTCCAGCCGCTCTTCCCGATCATCACCCGCTGCTTTACCGAGCGCGGCGACAGCCCGATGGAGCGCATTATTGCCCAGGTGCTGAAGAATACCGATAACCGCATTCATAACGATATGCGCGTTAACCCGGCGTTTCTGTTTGCCGCTATGTTCTGGTATCCGCTGCTGGAGAACGCGCAGCGTATCACCCAGGAGGGCGGGCTGGCCTATTACGACGCTTTCGCGCTGGCGATGAACGATGTGCTGGACGAAGCGTGCCGCTCGCTGGCGATCCCGAAACGCATCACCACGCTGGTTCGCGATATCTGGCAGCTGCAGCTGCGCATGTCCCGTCGCCAGGGCAAACGCGCCTGGAAACTGATGGAGCATCCGAAATTCCGCGCCTCGTACGATCTGCTGGCGCTGCGCGCCGACGCGGAGAATAACGCTGAACTGCAACGCCTGACAAAATGGTGGGGCGAGTTCCAGGTCTCTGCACCGCCGGCGCAAAAACATATGCTTGATGATTTAGGCGAAGAGCCGGCCGAGCGCCGTCGTCATCGCCGTCCGCGCAAGCGCGCGCCGCGCCGTGAGGGCAGTGCGTGACGCTGGCCTTTATCGCGCTGGGCAGTAACCTCGCCTCGCCGCTCGATCAAGTTAACGCCGCGATAGCCGCGCTGGGGGAGATCCCCAATAGCCGGATCGTGGCGTGCTCCTCGCTTTACCGCACTCCCCCGCTCGGCCCGCCGGATCAGCCTGACTATCTCAACGCCGCCGTGGCGCTGGAAACAACGCTCGCGCCGGAGCGCCTTCTCGACCATACGCAGCGCATTGAGCTGCAACAGGGGCGCGTACGTAAAGCCGAGCGCTGGGGGCCGCGCACGCTTGACCTCGATATTATGCTGTTTGGCGAGATGACGGTGCAGACCACGCGCCTGACCATTCCCCATTACGATATGAAAAATCGCAGCTTTATGCTGTGGCCATTGTTTGAGATCGCCCCTGACCTGCACTTCCCCGATGGCGAAGCATTGCAGACAGTGCTGACGCGGCTGAACGCGCCAAAACCTCACGCCTGGTAACCCCGCCTGAAAAGGTGACCTGCATCAACGGGTTGCCTAAAACCATTGCTCCCCTGAATGTTGCTGCTTAGAATGCGCCAGATTCGCCTTCGACTATCAGGAAACGCTATGAAACCGACCACCCTATCGTGGCTGCTGAAATGTAAGCAGGAGAAGCGCCGCTTCGCCACTATCACCGCCTATGACTACAGCTTTGCCAAACTCTTTGCTGAAGAGGGGATCAACGTGATGCTGGTCGGCGATTCGTTAGGCATGACGGTGCAGGGGCACGACTCGACGCTGCCGGTGACGGTGGCCGATATCGCTTATCACACCCAGGCCGTACGCCGCGGCGCACCGGCTTGCCTGCTGCTCGCCGATCTGCCGTTTATGGCCTACGCCACGCCCGAACAGGCCTTTGAGAATGCGGCTGCGGTGATGCGCGCGGGTGCCAATATGGTGAAAATCGAAGGCGGCCGCTGGCTGGCGCCAACGGTGAAAATGCTCACTGAACGCGCGGTGCCGGTATGCGGCCACCTCGGGTTAACTCCGCAATCGGTCAACATTTTCGGCGGCTATAAAGTGCAGGGGCGCGGCGATGCGGCGCAGGGCTTGTATGAAGATGCGCTGGCGCTGGAAGCGGCAGGCGCGCAGCTGCTGGTGCTGGAATGCGTGCCGGTCGAGCTGGCACAGCGTATTACCGAGGCGTTAACCATTCCGGTGATTGGCATTGGCGCAGGTAATGTGACCGATGGACAGATTCTGGTGATGCATGACGCGTTCGGCATTACCGGTGGACATATTCCAAAATTTGCTAAAAATTTCCTTAATGAAGCAGGCGACATGCGTGCCGCGGTCAGGCAGTATGTGGCTGAAGTCGAGTCCGGAGCCTATCCGGGCGAAGAACACAGTTTCCATTAAGGAGCCTTGTTGTGTTGATTATTGAAACCCTGCCGCTGCTGCGCCAGCATATTCGCCGCCTGCGTCAGGAAGGAAAACGCATTGCGCTGGTGCCGACCATGGGCAACCTGCACGATGGTCATATGAAGCTGGTCGATGAAGCGAAACTGCGCGCCGATGTGGTGGTGGTGAGCATCTTTGTTAACCCGATGCAGTTTGACCGCCAGGATGACCTGGTGCGCTACCCGCGCACCTTGCAGGAAGATTGTGAAAAGCTGAACAAACGCAAAGTCGATTTCGTCTTTGCCCCCGCGCCTGCCGATATCTACCCGCAGGGCACGGAAGACCAGACCTACGTTGAGGTGCCGGGCATCTCAACGATGCTGGAAGGTGCCAGCCGTCCCGGCCATTTCCGCGGCGTCTCCACCATCGTCAGCAAGCTATTCAACCTGGTCCAGCCCGATATCGCCTGCTTCGGCGAGAAGGATTATCAGCAGTTGCAGCTGATCCGCAAAATGGTGGCGGATATGGGTTACGACATTGAGATTGTCGGCGTACCGACCGTGCGGGCGAAAGATGGCCTGGCACTCAGCTCGCGTAACGGCTATCTCACGGCTGACCAGCGTAAAATCGCGCCGGGGATGAGCAAAGTGATGAACGCCATCGCCGATAAATTACAGGCGGGCGAGCGCGATGTCGAAGAGCTGGTAGCACTGGCGGAGCAGCAGGTTAACGAAGCCGGTTTCCGCGCCGATGATATTCAGATCCGCGATGCGGATACGCTGCTTGAACTCGCTGAAAGCAGCCAGCGCGCGGTAATTCTGATGGCGGCATGGCTCGGCCAGGCACGGCTTATCGACAACAAAGTGGTTGAATTGACCCAGAAATAATCTGGCAGAACGCCGCGCCGGTTAAGGCGAGGTAACAACAGACGGGGTTAAGCAGGGAGCCGTCTCCCCGTTTCGGCTTTACTCTCAGTAACGAAGGTTCAACTTATGATTCGCACTATGCTGCAAGGCAAGCTCCACCGCGTCAAAGTGACGCAGGCCGACCTGCATTACGAAGGCTCCTGCGCCATCGACCAGGATTTTCTGGAAGCGGCCGGTATCCTTGAATACGAAGCCATTGATATCTACAACGTCACCAACGGTAAGCGCTTCTCTACTTATGCGATTGCCGGCGAGCGCGGCTCGCGCATTATCTCCGTTAACGGCGCGGCGGCGCACTGTGCGGATGTCGGCGATATCCTGATTATCGCCAGCTACGTCACCATGCCCGATGAAGCGGCCCGCAGCTGGCAGCCGAAAGTGGCCTATTTTGACGGCGACAACGAGATGAAACGCACCGCGAAAGCCGTGCCGGTTCAGGTTGCCTGATGCCCTACCCCTGCGGCTGATTGCTGATCAGCCGCGACATCGTTTCCAGCGAATCCGTCCGTAAGATATAGAGCCGTTTTAACAAGAACGGATTATCTCCCGGCTTCACCTTCCCACGCACCGTGGTTACCGCCATATGGAAACCGGCGTCATTTGCCGCTTTCACCGCTTTATCGTCATAGCCGCCAAACGGATAGGAGAGGTAGAGCACATGCGGGTTGAACTGCGCCAGCGCGCGGCGCGAGCGTTTAAAATCAAACAGAATGTTGTGATAGCTGCGGCTAAAGAGGATCGGATGGCGCGCGTCATCGACCCGGTGCAGGAAGTGGGTGTGCGACTGCACATCAAACACGTCACGTATACCGTTTAGCTCCGACACGCTCATAAACTGCAGCGATTTTGGGTCCCACTTCTGCGGCTTCAGCTTGATGCGCGACGAAATAATAAACGCCGTCGCTTTAAAGCCATACTGGCGCAGGATCGGATAGGCGTAGCGGCTGACGGATTTCAGCCCATCATCAAAGGTGATCACCACCGCGCGCGCCGGGAGATTCATGCGGTTACGCACATACCCTTCTAACTGGTACATCGACAGCGTGGCGTAACCCTGGTCGCGCAGCCAGGTCATCTGGTTGGTAAAGGCGCGCACCGAGGTGGTGGTGGAAGTATGGCGAAAGCGGGTGTTCTCTTCGTCATGCAAAATGTGATGGTAGGTCAGCACCGGCAGGCCGTTATCCTCCTGAGCATCAAGGCTGCTGACCCACGCCAGCCGGTTGCCGATGCGGATCTGAAACCAGGTCTGATTCAGGCGGTCTTTGAGCTTATCAATAACCGGGTAGCGCAGGTTTTGCGCCAGCGTGCCGAACTGCGGGCTGGTTTTATCCGGCGCGTTGTAGAGCGGCGTATCCTGCCAGGTGATGAGATTCTGGTTGCTGAGCGGCTTATTAAGATCGCCAAGGCTATCCTGCACGCGCTTGTTGCCGGTCACCGGGCCGAGATGGCCTTTATCAATAAACCCCGAGCCAAAGCCGAAGCGAAAGGCGTAGTAATCCTCCTCGCCCGGCACCACGCCGATGATCTGCCCGGCGCGAATATTGCCAACGGTAATGACATTATCCCCCACCTGCGCCCAGATGACGGCATCTTCATTAGTTTGCAGATAGCGTGCAGGTACAGCTTGTTCACTGATGATCGCGGCAGAGGCGCTGCCGGCCAGCAAGAGAAACAGAAAGGCAATCAAACGAGACATGAGACGAACCGCGTTAGGGAAGTGGCGTGATTGTAACAAAACCTGAGGGATTTAATGGCTTTGTTTAGGTCAAAAAGTGGGCTAACTCTGCGGATTGTTTTTTGGATCAGGGGCGTCAGGTTCGGAATAGATGACTCCGCTCGTTCAGACATTTCAGCAATCAAATTATTTTGCTCGATAAACTGACCAATAGCCTGTGCCTTAAATTCAGGGGTGATGCGTTTTGCACCAGCCAGTAAAGCCATAGCAAAAACCAAAGGCAGATTTATATACCGGGAATGTGAAGTTAAAAGCGACAAGTCAATATAATCAGCTACTTGCTGAATTTTGTATTAACGCTTTCTTGGTGTATTTTCACTCTGCAATTGCACCTTAATAATGGACTAAGGGATCATCATGAACATGGATAAAGCGACTATTCTCGCTCTGCTTTTAAGTTTTTCATCCGTTTCTGGCGCGGCTTTCGCGGGTCAATGCCCGGCAAAAACAAGCATAACGTCAACGGGCGTGGAAACGGACAGCGATGGGATTTCAAGCATGGTTTATTGCTCTCCATCAGCGAGTGACTGTAAATGGAAAGGATTCGACCCGATGGCTGTCATAGGCAGTAAAGTACAGGAGCTTTTAAATGCGCTTAATCAGCCCACGCGGAATAATGGACTCACTTATTGTGATTACCGATTAGAAACGGGCGATCAAATAAGAATGTCTTTAAAACACGATTAAGTGCTGTTCATGCAAAATAATAAGATCGCCGAAGCGATCTTATGGTTTTTTAGAGCAATGCTGAAAATAGCCGGATAACCGTTAGCTACGCAGCCCGCGCCCACGCTGAATCAAATACCAGCAGGTCAGATAGAAGCCGAGGATAAAGACCACCAGCACGCCGACCGTGGTGACCAGCGGCACATCGCTGATCCCGAGGAAGCCGAAGCGGAATCCGCTGATCATATAAACAATCGGGTTCAGGTGCGACAGCGCTTGCCAGAACGGCGGCAGCAGCGTCAGGGAGTAGAAGACGCCGCCCAGGTAGGTCAGCGGGGTCAACACAAAGGTCGGGATCAGGCTGATATCATCAAAGGTTTTGGCGAACACCGCATTCAGCAGACCGGCCAGCGAGAAGAGCACCGCAGTGAGCAGCAGCGTCAACCCGACGAACAGCCATGAGTGCACCTGGAAAGGTACGAAGAAGAGCGATACCGCCGTTACCAGCACGCCAACGCAGAGCCCGCGCGCTACACCGCCGCCAACATAGCCGACGATAATCACATGTGTCGGCACCGGTGCCACCAGCAGCTCCTCAATGTTGCGCTGGAACTTGGCGCTAAAGAAGGAGGAGGCGACGTTGGCATAGCCGTTGGTGATCACCGCCATCATGATCAGCCCCGGGACGATAAACTGCATATAGGTGAAGCCGTGCATTTCACCGATCCGCGAGCCGATCAGGTTGCCGAAAATAATAAAGTAGAGGGTCATGGTGATCACCGGCGGTACCAGTGTCTGCACCCAGATACGCATAAAACGCTGGATCTCTTTGTACCAGATACTCTTCAGCGCCACCCAATAAAGCTGCATCATGCGCCCTCTCCTTTCCTGTCATGCACCAGCGTAACGAACAGCTCTTCGAGGCGGTTGGCTTTGTTACGCATACTTAATACCTGAATTCCCTGCGCGCTCAGCTGGCTAAAGACGCTGTTGATCCCCTGCTCACGCAGCACTTCAACCTCAAGGGTTGAGGTGTCCACCAGGCGATATTGATACCCTTCCAGCTTCGGTAGCGCGCTTTTCGCCGCCAGATCGAGGATAAAGGTCTCCGATTTAAGCTTGGAGAGCAGCGACTTCATCGAGGTGTTCTCCACCAGTTCGCCATGCTGGATGATGCCGATATTGCGGCACAGCATCTCAGCCTCTTCCAGGTAGTGAGTGGTGAGAATAATGGTGGTGCCTTTGTCGTTAAGATCCTTCAAAAAGCCCCACATGGAGCGGCGCAGTTCGATGTCGACGCCCGCCGTTGGCTCATCAAGAATCAGCAGTTTTGGCTCATGCATTAGCGCGCGGGCAATCATCAGACGACGCTTCATCCCGCCAGAGAGCATGCGCGCACGTTCATTGCGTTTTCCCCACAGATCGAGTTGATTGAGGTACTTTTCGCTGCGCACTAACGCATCTTTACGATCGACACCGTAGTAGCCCGCCTGGTTAACGACAATCTGCTGTACGGTCTCAAACGGGTTGAAGTTGAACTCCTGCGGCACCAGCCCCAGCTGGCGTTTGGCGTTCACTACATCTTTTTCCAGGTCATAGCCAAAGACGCTGACCCGACCAGAGGTTTTATTCACCAGCGAGCTGATAATACCGATGGTGGTCGACTTGCCCGCGCCGTTCGGCCCAAGCAGGGCGTAGAAATCTCCCGCCTCGACTTGTAGATCGATTCCGCGCAGCGCCTGAACGCCGCCCGGATAGGTTTTTTTAAGCTGCTCAAGCTCCAGTGCAATGGTCATGAATTATCACTTACCTATTTTCTTACACTCGATGTGTGGTTTTAAAAGAGAAAGAGTTGACCTATATTAGGCCTCGCACTTATTTTGCTTACAGGTCGCAAAGCGCTATGAAAGACATAGATACACTCATCAGCAACAACGCACTATGGTCAAAAATGCTGGTCGAGGAAGATCCAGGATTTTTTGCAACGCTGGCGCAGGCACAAAAGCCGCGCTTTCTGTGGATTGGCTGTTCAGACTCACGCGTTCCGGCTGAGCGCCTGACCGGCCTTGAACCCGGCGAGCTGTTTGTTCACCGTAACGTGGCCAATCTGGTCATCCATACCGACTTAAACTGCCTCTCCGTTGTGCAATACGCTGTTGATGTGCTCGAAGTTGAACACATCATCATCTGCGGCCACTACGGCTGCGGCGGCGTTCAGGCAGCGGTTGAGAACCCGGAACTGGGTCTTATCAACAACTGGCTGCTGCACATTCGCGACATCTGGTTTAAACATAGCTCGCTGCTCGGCGAAATGCCGCCAGAACGTCGTCTTGATACGCTGTGCGAACTGAACGTCATGGAGCAGGTTTATAACCTTGGCCACTCAACGATTATGCAATCCGCCTGGAAACGCGGCCAGAACGTAACGATTCACGGCTGGGCTTACGGCATCCATGACGGCCTGCTGCGCGATCTGGAGGTGACTGCCACCAACCGCGAAACGCTGGAACAGCGTTACCGCACAGGTGTTCAGAACATCAGCCAGAAGCACATTAATCACAAATAACAATCGGGGCCGTCGGCCCCGATTTTTTTATTCGTCCAGCATCACCACTTTGCCGACATAGGGCAAATGGCGATAGCGCTGAGCGTAGTCAATTCCGTAGCCCACCACAAACTCATCCGGAATCGAGAAACCGACATACTCGACGGTCACGTCCACTTCGCGTCGGGAGGGTTTATCCAGCAGGGTGCAGATCGCCAGCGACTTCGGCTCGCGCAGGCTCAGGATCTCGCGCACTTTCGACAGCGTGTTGCCGGAATCGATAATGTCTTCAACAATCAATACATCTTTGCCGCGAATATCTTCATCCAGATCTTTGAGGATTTTCACATCGCGGGTCGATGACATGCCGCTGCCGTAGCTGGAGGCGGTCATAAAATCGACTTCATGGGAGACCTGCACTTCACGGCAGAGATCGGCCATAAACATAAATGAGCCGCGCAGCAGCCCCACCAGCACCATCTCGCTACCGCTATCTTTGTAACGTTCAGTGATTTGACGACCCAGTTCGGCGACGCGTGCTTTGATCTCCGCTTCCGGGATCATCACTTCAACTTTGTGTTTCATATTAACTAACCATATGATTTTAGAAGCAAATAATTCAACACCAATCGCTTAAACCGGTGATTGAAACGCAAGCCGTGAAGTATACCAGCAAAACCAATTCAGGTGGGCATGCATCGAGAAAGCTCGATTTGTGATGACGATCACACTTGTTAACACCTATAATTAGTTGCTATCAAAAATTTAACAAACTGATGAGTATTCCTTTTATGGCAGAAACAAAATCGCAACGGTCGCGGCTATTGATTATGCTGACGACGATCTTTGCAGCCTTCTGCGGGCTGTATCTTTTAATCGGTGGTGTCTGGCTGGTCTCCATCGGCGGCTCCTGGTACTACCCCATCGCTGGTCTGGTGATGCTGGGCGTCACCTGGCTGCTGTGGAAAGGGAAGCGTTCCGCGCTCTGGCTTTACGCGGCACTGCTGCTGGCCACCATGCTGTGGGGCGTCTGGGAAGTCGGCTTCGACTTTTGGGCGCTGACCCCACGTAGCGATATCCTTGTCTTCTTCGGTATCTGGCTGATTCTGCCCTTTGTCTGGCGTCGCCTGATTATTCCTGCCCGCGGCGCGGTTGCTGCGCTGGTAGCGGTGCTGCTGATTAGCGGCGGCATTCTGACCTGGGCCGGTTTTAACGACCCGCAGGAGATCAACGGCACCCTGAGCGCTGACTCGACGCCTGCTGCACCGATCTCTAACGTTGCCGATAGCGACTGGCCGGCGTATGGCCGTAACCAGGAAGGCCAGCGTTACTCCCCGCTGAAGCAGATTAATGCGGATAACGTGAAAAACCTGAAGGAAGCCTGGGTATTCCGCACCGGCGACCTGAAGCTGCCAAACGATCCGGGTGAAATCACCAACGAAGTGACGCCGATTAAAGTGGGCGACACGCTGTTCCTCTGCACCGCTCACCAGCGTCTGTTCGCACTCGATGCGGCAAGCGGCAAAGAGAAGTGGCACTTTGATCCGCAGCTGAATGCGGACCCGTCTTTCCAGCACGTAACGTGCCGCGGTGTCTCTTACCATGAAGCAACGGCAGAAAACGCCAGTCCGGACGTGGTGGCTAACTGCCCGCGCCGCATTATCCTGCCGGTCAACGACGGTCGCCTGTTTGCGGTAAACGCTGACAACGGCAAGCTGTGTGACTCCTTTGCGAACAAAGGTATCCTCAACCTGCAGACCAACATGCCGGTCACCACACCGGGGATGTATGAGCCGACTTCACCGCCGATCGTCACCGATAAAGTGATTATCATTGCCGGTGCGGTAACGGATAACTTCTCCACCCGTGAGCCGTCTGGTGTGATTCGTGGTTTCGATATCAACACCGGTAAGCTGCTGTGGGCCTTCGATCCGGGCGCGAAAGATCCGAATGCGATCCCGGCAGATGAACACCACTTCACCCTTAACTCGCCGAACTCCTGGGCACCTGCGGCCTATGACGCCAAGCTGGATATGGTCTACCTGCCGATGGGCGTTACCACGCCGGATATCTGGGGCGGTAACCGTACGCCGGAGCAGGAGCGTTACGCCAGTTCTATTGTTGCGCTGAATGCGACCACCGGTAAGCTGGTGTGGAGCTATCAGACCGTACACCACGATCTGTGGGATATGGATATGCCGTCTCAGCCGACGCTGGCGGATATCGATGTGAACGGTAAGAAAGTGCCGGTCGTTTATGCCCCGGCGAAAACCGGTAACATCTTCGTGCTGGATCGTCGTAACGGCGAGCTGGTTGTGCCGGCACCGGAAAAACCGGTTCCGCAGGGCGCAGCGAAAGGCGATTACGTCACCAAAACCCAACCCTTCTCCGATCTGAGCTTCCGTCCGAAGCGAGATCTGAGCGGCGCGGATATGTGGGGCGCCACCATGTTCGACCAACTGGTGTGCCGCGTGATGTTCCACCAGATGCGTTATGAAGGCATTTTCACCCCGCCGTCTGAGCAGGGTACGCTGGTCTTCCCGGGTAACCTCGGCATGTTTGAGTGGGGCGGTATCTCCGTCGATCCAAACCGCCAGGTGGCGATTGCCAACCCGATGGCACTGCCGTTTGTCTCGAAGCTGATCCCGCGTGGTCCAAACAACCCGATGGAGCCGCCGAAAGATGCGAAAGGCACAGGTTCGGAATCTGGTATTCAGCCGCAGTATGGCGTGCCGTTTGGCGTAACGCTGAACCCGTTCCTCTCGCCGTTTGGCCTGCCGTGCAAACAGCCAGCCTGGGGTTATATCTCCGCGCTGGATCTGAAAACCAACCAGGTAGCATGGAAAAAACGTATCGGTACGCCGCAGGATAGCCTGCCGTTCCCGATGCCAATTAAAGTGCCGTTTACCCTCGGTATGCCGATGCTTGGCGGCCCGATCTCCACTGCCGGTAACGTGCTGTTTATCGCCGGTACAGCGGATAACTACCTGCGCGCGTACAACATGACCAACGGTGACAAACTGTGGGAAGGTCGTCTGCCAGCGGGTGGTCAGGCAACGCCGATGACCTATGAAGTGAATGGCAAACAGTATGTTGTCATCTCCGCAGGCGGTCACGGTTCGTTCGGTACCAAGATGGGTGATTACATCGTGGCGTTTGCTCTGCCGGATGATGCGAAGTAATTACGCACTCTGATGTCGTATTGCCGGATGGCGGCTGACGCCTTATCCGGCCTACAAAACAAAGCCCGGTCTGCATAACGCAGCCGGGCTTTTTTATTGTGAAATCGCAATGCATCGCCGGATGGCGGCTGGCGCCTTATCCGGCCTACAAAATCCGGAAACCGATCACAGAATCGTAGGCCTGATAAGCGAAGCGCCATCAGGCATTATCGCCGGATGGCGGCTGGCGCCTTATCCGGCCTACAAAACCCCTGAAACCGATCGCAGAACCGTAGGCCTGATAAGCGAAGCGTCATCAGGCATTATCGCCGGATGGCGGCTGGCGCCTTATCCGGCCTACAAAACCCCTGAAACCGATCGCAGAACCGTAGGCCTGATAAGCGAAGCGTCATCAGGCATTATCGCCGGATGGCGGCTGGCGCCTTATCCGGCCTACAAAATCCGGAAACCGATCGCAGAACCGTAGGCCTGATAAGCGAAGCGCCATCAGGCATTATCGCCGGATGGCGGCTGGCGCCTTATCCGGCCTACAAAACCCCTGAAACCGATCGCAGAACCGTAGGCCTGATAAGCGAAGCGTCATCAGGCATTGTTGCCAGGCGCAGTTTACGCGACGGTAAAGCCGAGCATCATGCCGGTATCTTCATGCTCCAGCAAATGACAGTGCGCCATATAGGCATGCTCTTTCGCTGCCGCATGATCAAAGCGCACCAGCACTTCACTGCGTGCGCCATACACATTGACCGTATCCTTCCAGCCTGCGCGATGCGCGGCAGGCGGCTTGCCGTTTTCGGAAAGGATGCGGAACTGCGTACCGTGAATATGGAACGGATGCAGCATCATGTCCCCCTCCCCGGAGATGACCCAGCGCTCAAACTGCCCTTTTTGCACCGCAAATTGCGGCGTCGCCATATCAAACGCTTTGCCGTTAATCAGGTTGGCATTGTGGAAATCAAACCCCTGGCTGCCGTGATCCCTATGTCCATGATCCATCTGCATGCCGTGCATATCGCCATGATGCATCCCCATGCCTGCCATCGCGCCGTCGCCATACTTCTGCTGCAGCGCCTGCATGCCCATCATATCGAGCATCGGATCCATCGACAGTTGCAGGGTGCGCTGGGTAAGCCCCTCAAGCGCAGGCAGTGCGGGCAGCGTGGCGAGCGAATCAGGCAGATCGCCCGAGGCGGTGACTTGCAACGGTTGAATACGCAGCACCGGCACCGGCTGGTCGAATGGCGCAACGGTCATCCCCATCTGCTTAACCGGCAGCGTTATAAGATCGAAAGGCTTGCCATCGCTGATATCCACCAGCACCTCGAACCGCTCGCCCATCAACATCGGCAGCTCAGTCACCTTAACCGGCTCACTTAACAGCCCGCCGTCGCTGGCGATGATATAGAGCGGGCGCTTATCGCTGGTGGCGAAATTGAGCGAGCGCGCGTTACACCCATTGAGCAGGCGCAGACGCAGCCAGCCGCGCGGGGCGGCATGCTGCGGGTAGACGGCACCGTTGGCGAGCAGCGTATCGCCAAACCAACCCACCGCCGCGCTCATCACATCGAGCTGGTAATCAATCTGCCCCTGCGCGGTCAATTTTTTGTCCTGCACGATGACCGGCACATCATCAATGCCCCACTGCTGCGGCAGGCGCAGTTTGCGGCTGTTATCATCTTCGATCAGCACCAGCCCGGCGAGCCCCATCGCCACCTGACGCCCGGTTTTGCCATGCTGATGAGGGTGAAACCAGCAGGTAGCGGCTTGCTGCATCGGAGTAAAGGTCACCGTCCGGCTACCGCCCGCCTTAATAACGCCCTGCGGCCCGCCGTCGACCTCGCCCGGCACTTCGAGACCGTGCCAGTGCACGGTGGTCTCTTCGGCAAGCTGATTGCGGATATCTACCGTCACCGCTTTTCCCTGGCGCAGCTGAATAGCTGGCCCCAGCAACGCGCCGTTATACCCCCAGGTTGTCGCGCTTTTCTGCGCAAACTGGCTCTCCCCCGCCTGCACCGTTAAGACAATGCGGCTCTCTGCATCCGGGGCAAGCAGCGGGGGAATGGGTAACGTGGGCCGGGTGGCGGCGAAGAGCGAGCGGCTCCAGAGCGGCAGCGCGCTGGCAGCCCCCAGGAGCGCGGAATATTTAAGGAAATCTCGACGTTGCATGGGTATGTCCTTATCAAGAGTCGGCGATGCTTTAAGCGTAAACCTTTCCCCTGCCGGAAGGTCAAGAAAGCAGACGATAATAAATATCGTCGCGTTAACTGGACTGTGCTAACGTTTAATTTCCGTTACGCCGTGGTAGAGAGAATGAAAACGTTTTTCAGAAGTATCATCCTTGGCAGCCTGCTCGCTGTCTCCGCCAATAGTTATGCCCTGAGTGAATCTGAAGCTGAAGACATGGCCGATCTGACGGCGGTGTTTGTTTTTCTGAAAAATGACTGCGGTTATAACAACTTACCTAACGGGCAGATCCGCCGTGCGCTGGTCTTTTTTGCCCAGCAAAATCAGTGGGATCTCAGCAACTACGATAGCTGGAACATGAAAGCGCTGGGCGAAGAGAGTTACCGCGATCTGAGCGGCATCGGCATTCCAACGGCTAAAAAGTGTAAGGCTCTTGCCCGTGACTCGTTGAGTCTGCTCGCCTACGTGAAATAGCGCTTATCTTTTGACCGTGCATCGTTCGCCAGAGTTGGCTATCATGTTGCGCCCGTTTTTCACGGATGTTAACAAAGGAGCGACGAATGGCCGACAACACCCTTTGGCAAGAAACGCTGCACGACAACTTTGGTCAGTACTTTGCCGTTGATAAGGTGCTTTACCACGAGAAGACCGATCATCAGGATCTGATTATCTTCGAAAACGCCGCCTTTGGCCGCGTGATGGCGCTGGATGGCGTGGTACAAACCACCGAACGCGATGAGTTTATCTATCACGAGATGATGACTCACGTTCCGCTGCTGGCGCACGGTCATGCAAAGCATGTGCTGATCATCGGCGGCGGCGACGGCGCGATGCTGCGCGAAGTCTCCCGCCACAAAAATATTGAAACCATCACCATGGTAGAGATCGACGCAGGCGTCGTCTCGTTCTGCCGCCAGTACCTGCCAAAACACAACGCCGGTGCCTACGACGACCCGCGTTTTGAACTGGTGATTGATGATGGCGTCAACTTCGTCAACCACACGCAAAAAACCTTCGATGTGATTATCTCTGACTGTACCGATCCTGTCGGTCCGGGCGAGAGCCTCTTCACCTCGGCGTTTTATGAAGGGTGCAAGCGCTGCCTCAATCCCGGCGGGATTTTTGTCGCGCAGAACGGCGTCTGCTTCTTACAGCAGGAGGAAGCCGTCGGCAGCCATCGCAAACTGGGTCACTATTTTGCCGATGTCAGCTTCTACCAGGCGGCAATCCCGACCTATTACGGCGGCATTATGACCTTTGCCTGGGCGACGGATAATGACGCGTTGCGCTCGCTCTCCACGGAGATTATCGCCGCGCGTTTCAACACCGCCGGGCTGTCCTGCCGTTACTACAATCCGGCAATCCATACGGCAGCATTCGCTCTGCCACAATATCTACACGATGCACTGTCTGCACAGTGACGCTAAGGGGGTGAGAAAAATTGAAAAAGCTTAAACTACATGGCTTTAACAACCTGACCAAAAGCCTGAGTTTTTGTATCTACGATATCTGCTACGCCAAAACCGCCGAAGAGCGCGACGGCTATATTGCCTATATTGATGAACTCTATAACGCCAACCGCCTGACGGAGATCCTGACGGAGACCTGTAACATCATTGGCGCCAACATTTTGAATATTGCCCGCCAGGACTACGAGCCGCAGGGTGCGAGCGTGACGATTTTGGTTAGCGAAGAGCCGGTCGACCCGCACCTGATTGATAAAACCGAACATCCGGGGCCGCTGCCAGAAGCGGTCGTCGCGCATCTGGATAAGAGCCATATCTGCGTGCACACCTACCCGGAAAGCCACCCTGAAGGCGGGCTGTGCACCTTCCGCGCCGACATTGAAGTCTCGACCTGCGGGGTGATTTCGCCGCTGAAAGCGCTGAACTACCTGATCCATCAGCTTGAGTCGGATATCGTGACCGTCGACTACCGTGTGCGCGGCTTTACGCGCGACGTGAATGGCATGAAGCACTTCATCGACCACGAGATTAATTCGATCCAGAACTTTATGTCTGACGATATGAAATCGCTGTATGACATGATGGATGTGAATGTTTACCAGGAAAACATCTTCCATACCAAAATGTTGCTTAAGGAGTTCGACCTTAAGCACTACATGTTCCATACCAAACCGGAAGATTTGACGCCGCAGGAGCGGAAAGAGATCACGGAAGCGCTGTGGAAAGAGATGCGCGAGATCTACTACGGCCGCAACATCCCGGCCGTGTAAATGCGCAGCGGGAGCAGGGACGCTCCCCGACTAGCGCTGCTTGAGAAATTGCCGATAGGCTGCCACCACCTGAAGAAAATCCTCCACGCCGCAGAGGGATAAACTCTCCTCGTCGTAGTAGTTCATCCCCTCTTCCATCTCGTCGCCGGTAAACTCCAGCATATTAGCGCGAATCATCACCTCTTCGCCATCCAGCCACAGCGTATATTCATGGCCGACGCGCTGCCACGATCGCTCGCTGCCCTTCACCGTTTGCGCCGCCTGCTCCACTTCATCCAGCAGGGCGAGGTTCTCTTTCACCTCTTCGTTAAACCAGTGGCCGATCACTTCATGCCCCATCGACATGCGCACTTTGACGCCGCCGGTGACATCGCGCAGAAATTCGTAATCCATCATTGCTCCTCATGGGGGCCAGAGAGCCGCCAGTGCATTAATTATCGCAGCACCATACAGGAAAAAAAGCGCGGGGACGGGAAGTCGTGAAAAATTCTTACAGATGAACCTGAACGTGCTGGCTGGCTGGGACCATAAATCTGAAACCGTTTTCTGGCGATGCTTATCTTATTGAATATCTACCCTGCTCAGATATTACTCATCACTTAACCGCTCGATCTCTCCGTTTTCATTCATTCGATATCGACCATCATTGACGGTAAATAACGTATCTCCGTTACGATCGCGCTCAACGCTAAAAATCTTATTCTTGTCGACACACCGTTTATCCGTCTTCATATCCTCGAAGCACAATCGCTCGTTTTTATCCTGCGTTTTATAACCATCACCAAAATCCCAGAACATAACATTAAAATAGCCCCAGTCTGAGGGCTTTGGGATGCCATATATTTTTTGCAGGATATTTTTATTTTGCACCCACCAATCTATTTTGCCTTTGTCAGTAACGGGGAATTGCTCCACCAGCACAGAACTATAATGACCATTTTCATGAACAGCGATGATTTTTACCGGGCGCTGTGTAAACCAGGTGAAAAAACCGGCTAAAATTAGAATTGACAGAATCACGCTATAAATGAGTCTGTTATTAACTTTCATTTCGTTCTCCGACAATCTCAATAGTTGTTTCCATGTTAGTCATAAATGGCTTATATCCAAACCTTTCATAACGCTGAAGCATAAACCAGATACGAAAGAAACGAAACTGATTGAATTTGAATTTAGATATATCTGTAATATCGAGACCAAAGTGATCCTGAATTTTGTAATGAACCTCAGCGCGGTAATGAGTTTCATCGATATATAAAGATTTTACTGTGATATGCGTTGCCCAGGTATCATGCACTGTGATGCCCATCCCGTTGAAGCTATCCTTAAATCGGTCAAATTTTGGCAATTTGCTAAATGAAATGGCTTTGCTTAACTCACTCGCTCTTTCAGCAGGATAGGATTGAGTTGACCAATCAATATTTTGCTTAAAAGCCTGCTTTAATAACAACCTACTGCTATTCAATGCTGATTTATCAGTCAGAATTTGCTCTCGTAGCGCATTATTGAGAACTGTATTACAAAAAGGCAATCCATTGCCTGTCTGCATATGAGTAATCATTTTCTTAATGAGATGTTGATAATTGCCGTAAATTGAAAAGGTGCCAGATAAAAATCGGAACTCATCAAAGAGTATAGCCGCGCACTCTTGTAGGGTGACATGACGTCCTTCACGTCGGGATCCATAATGCATAGATAAAGAGTGATTAAGCGGACTTATCTCCTGCAAGGTATAGGGATTTATTCGTGATGATATATCCAGCATATGAAGATTACTCTTTAAATAATGCTCTGATAAGTCACCATAGCGCATATCAGGTGCACCATAATCATCCATCTTTTTTTGAGTTTTAAAGATCAGAGCGGGAAAAACTTGCGCGACCATCGAACACCTCCATTTATTATCATCCTTTGGCGAAACTTACCCAGGTAAGAATAAAACGATAAAAGTTGGAGGTTAAGTTGATGCAGGGTTACATATATATATTTCGGAATTTAACTTTTTTTAAAGACACAACGGAAAAAAGCCACTCCGGAGAGTGGCTTTTTGATTTAGACGGCGGTCTGGAATATCACGCCTTCAGCTTTATCGGTGTATTGATCAAGCTGGTCAAAGTTGAGGTAGCGGTAAGTATCCACGGCGGTTTTATCCACCTGATCCATAAAGGTCAGATACTCCTGCGGCGTCGGCAGTTTGCCGATCAGCGCCGAGACGGCCGCCAGCTCCGCAGAGGCCAGGAAGACGTTCGCGCCGGTACCTAAACGGTTCGGGAAGTTACGGGTCGACGTTGAAACGACGGTCGCACCGTCTGCCACACGCGCCTGGTTACCCATGCACAGGGAGCAGCCCGGGATTTCGATACGCGCACCGCTCTTACCAAAGACGCTGTAGTAGCCCTCTTCGGTCAGCTGCGCGGCATCCATACGCGTCGGCGGCGCCACCCACAGGCGGGTCGGCAGCTGGCCTTTGTGGCTGTCCAGCAGCTTACCCGCAGCGCGGAAGTGACCGATGTTAGTCATACAGGAACCGATGAACACCTCATCGATGCTCTCGCCCTGCACATCAGAGAGCAGACGCGCATCGTCCGGATCGTTCGGCGCACAAAGGATCGGCTCTTTGATTTCAGCCAGATCGATATCGATCACCGCCGCGTACTCAGCGTCCGCATCCGCTTCAAGCAGCTGCGGGTCTGCCAGCCATTTCTCCATGCCCTGGATACGGCGCTCCAGCGTACGGCGGTCGCCGTAGCCTTCGGCGATCATCCACTTCAGCAGCACGATGTTAGAGGTCAGGTACTCGATAATCGGCTCTTTGTTCAGCTTGATGGTGCAACCCGCGGCAGAACGCTCAGCGGAGGCATCGGTCAGCTCGAACGCCTGCTCAACTTTCAGATCCGGCAAGCCTTCAATCTCAAGGATGCGGCCGGAGAAGATATTTTTCTTACCCTTCTTCTCAACGGTCAGCAGACCCTGTTTGATGGCGTACAGCGGAATGGCGTGAACCAGATCGCGCAGGGTGATGCCCGGCTGCATTTTGCCTTTGAAGCGCACCAGCACCGATTCCGGCATATCCAGCGGCATTACGCCGGTCGCGGCAGCAAACGCCACCAGACCAGAGCCCGCCGGGAAAGAGATACCAATCGGGAAACGGGTGTGGGAGTCACCGCCGGTGCCAACGGTATCCGGCAGCAGCATGCGGTTCAGCCAGGAGTGGATAACGCCATCGCCCGGACGCAGCGACACACCGCCACGGTTCATAATGAAGTCCGGCAGCGTATGGTGGGTGGTGACGTCAACCGGCTTCGGATAGGCCGCAGTGTGGCAGAAGGACTGCATCACCAGATCGGCAGAGAAGCCGAGGCACGCCAGATCTTTCAGCTCATCACGGGTCATCGGACCGGTGGTGTCCTGCGAGCCCACGGAGGTCATCTTCGGTTCGCAGTATGCGCCCGGACGAACACCGTCGACGCCGCAGGCACGGCCAACCATTTTCTGCGCCAGCGAGTAGCCGCGGCTGCTTTCCGCCACGTCTTTCGCCTGACGGAAGATCTCGCTCTGCGGCAGACCCAGCGCTTCACGCGCTTTGGTGGTCAGGCCACGGCCGATAATCAGCGGGATACGGCCACCGGCGCGCACTTCATCAATCAGCACGTCGGTTTTCAGTTCGAAGGTCGCCAGCAGTTCGCCGGTTTCGTGGTTGCGCACTTCGCCTTTGAACGGGTAAACGTCAATCACGTCGCCCATGTTCAGGTCAGAGACATCAACCTCGATCGGCAGCGCACCGGCATCTTCCATGGTGTTGAAGAAGATAGGCGCAATTTTGCCGCCGAGCACCAGACCGCCGCCGCGCTTGTTCGGCACGTTCGGAATATCATCGCCCATAAACCACAGCACCGAGTTGGTGGCGGATTTACGCGAAGAGCCGGTACCGACCACGTCACCAACGTAGGCCAGCGGGAAGCCTTTCTGCGCCAGCGCTTCGATCTGCTTGATCGGGCCAACGCTGCCCGGCTGATCCGGTTCAATCCCTTCACGGGCGTTTTTCAGCATCGCCAGCGCGTGCAGCGGAATATCCGGGCGCGACCAGGCATCCGGTGCCGGTGAAAGGTCATCGGTGTTGGTTTCGCCGGTCACTTTAAAGACGGTAACGGTGATCTTCTCGGCCAGCGGCGGACGGCTCTGGAACCATTCAGCATCCGCCCAGGATTGCATCACCTGTTTGGCGTAGGCATTGCCCGCTTTCGCTTTCTCTTCCACATCGTAGAAGTTATCGAACATCAGCAGAGTATGGGAGAGGGCTTTGGCAGCAATCGGTGCCAGCGCGTCGTTATCCAGGGCTTCAATCAGCGGATGGATGTTGTAGCCGCCCTGCATGGTACCCAGCAGTTCGACGGCTTTTTCAGGGCTAACCAGTGGGGAGGTTGCTTCGCCTTTGGCGACAGCTGCAAGGAAACCCGCTTTCACATAGGCGGCTTCATCAACACCGGGCGGGACACGGTTAGCCAGCAGGTCTAACAGGAATTCTTCTTCGCCAGCAGGCGGACTCTTCAGCAGCTCGACAAGCGCGGCCATTTGGGTTGCATCTAATGGTTTTGGCGCAATCCCCTCAGCGGCACGTTCAGCTACGTGCTTACGGTATTCTTCTAGCACGACGGTTCTCCTCGCTCTCATTGTCATAATGCGGCAGGCGTTTCTCTTCACGCTCCTGTGAGACAGCAGTTTGTAGGGTAAATCCGCGAACCGCGTCGGGCAGCATAGCAGGATTTTCAGGGGGTGTTAATCTGTTTACAAAAAAGCAACATTAAATCCCGGCTGAATCGTTACAGATGGCATAAAGCAGACGATTGAGGGGTTTAGCGAAAAATAATCCTCGAAGCGAGGAGAAAACAAACGGCTCCGCAGAGCCGTTACGTTAAGACAATGTTAAAGCTTGCCGAGAATATCCAGCCCCCAGCTCCGGCTGGATTTCTCCGGATTCAGGCTCTCATCGACCAGTTTGCCCAGCAGGTACTTCTTCACCGTTTCGCGGTTATCCACCTGCTGATGGTGCGCAACGTTAGCCAGCTGACCGCGTCCGTTATAGTTGAGCGTGGTGCTGCTCTCCTCGCTGTTTTCCACCACATGGTAGTAGTAGCTTTGTGAGGATTTCTGCGTGCCCAACGCCAGCGGAATCGATGGATCGATCGCCTGGTGCCAGGCGGCACTCAGTTGGCTGCGCGTCGTCTGCTTCACGCTCTTCGCGCTGTCGCTGTGGGCGTTTTCTTCCGTTGACTGCGAGGCGCTGTAGGCAAAGCGCTCTTTCTCCTGCAGCTTCGCGGGATTGACCGACTTCTCCGTTTGCGTCAGCGAGAGGGAGAAATCATTCAGCCCGCTGAGCTGCGAGGCGCCGTTATCACCGATGCGGATCGCATTGGTTGCCACGACAGGCATTTTTTCGGCGCTGGTATTGCTGTTAAGCGCGCGGAAGACCGCCTTCAGCGCCGCCATCTGCTCATAATTGCCCTGCCCGGCCGTGCGCGCTTTATCGAATTTGCTCTCCCACGCGCTTAACGCAGATTGCTGCTGTGCGGCGTTGCCCGCAAAGGCAGAGTGCGTCATGTCGCTACTCATTTTCAGTGTGAAGTCGCCATCTTCATAAGCGGTGGAGCGCGTTTTGTTATCCGCATGGAAATTGAGCGACTGCAACGACTTATCGTCGTTACGCAGATCAGTTTTCAGATCCACCGATTTCAGCAGGCGGGTATCAAACTGGGTTAAGCCACTGATATCAAGCTGCGGTTGCTGCTTGCCGAGGCCGCTCAGGGTCTCTCCCAGCGCTTTACCGAGGCCCGCGATGGCGGCGGCTTCATCATCATTGAGCGCTTCGCCGTCGGTTTTCAGCTGAACGGTCATGCCGTCATCCTGCTGGCTCATCACCAACTGCACTTTGGTGCCGGACTGGGTGACGATATCCATGGTGATGGCGGAATCATAAGGCGCGCGTGCAATGCCCATATCCGCCCCGCGCAGCGTCTGTACCACATCGCCACGGTTATCATTGAGGTTACTTAGCAGCGTGCTGCCGAGCGTGGCGAAAGCGGAGACAGACGTACCGCCGGAGGCCAGCCCCATCAGCCCCTGGATCTGGCTATGCTGCTGCTCAGCAATTGCCGGGTTCACTTTCTTCGGTATCAGCGAATAGACGGCGGCGATCTCCGGCGTCTGGCTGCCGAACATCACTTTTGTCGAGGCATCATCCCCGGGGGATGCTTTGTTTACAGAGGCGGGCGCGGCAGTGCCGACCCGAGCAGAGGTACTGACCCGCGCGGTTGATGGCAGTAGCGCAGTAAGGTTAAGGCCGTTAATCATGGCGATGAAACTCCCTCTCACCGAAATAGTAAATAAGTAACATCGGCAGCGTGCGGGGAAGGTTTATCGCTTTTGCCTGGAAAGTGGGCACCCGTCACTTTTGCGCATAAAAAAGCGGGCCCGTTACCTGAGCCCGCTTTTTAGCTGCCAGCGATCAACTTACATGATGTTGGCGACAGATTTTGCCAGTTGTGCTTCGAGGGCCGGTTTCGCCTCTTCGAATTTCAGGTTTACTTTGTTGGCGTTTGAGACCACGCGGGTCTGGTACTTCGCGCGGTTACCCTCTTCGCTGCTGGTCTGCAGCTTGATACCAGAGGTGCCCTGACGCAGAGCGGCGATATTATCGGTGGTCACTTTCGCTTTGCTGCGCTCGGAGATCTGCAGGTCGGTGATCATCGTGAAGTTCACATCTTCCACCATCGCGTCTGCCGCCAGACCAATCAGGCCGGCCGCCAGACCGACGCCCAGCGCAGCACCGGAGGAGTTGCTGTTATAGGCGGTGATACCGGCACCCAGACCGGCACCAATCGCCGCGCCTTCGTAACCACTTTTCAGGTAGCCCTGGGTTTCACGCAGATCCATTTTGTCCGCTTTCAGCACGTTCGCCTGAATCCAGTAATAGGCCGAATCCGGGGAGGAGGTCACTTTGTAGCCTTTGTCACTCAGCTCTTTTGCCAGCAGACTCTGCAAGTTACTCATGTCTTTATCAGAGGTGTTCTTCACCTGAATAAAGACGGTTTTCTCAGAGGCAGGCTCCAGCCAGATGGTCTGGCTCATCTGGGTTTTCACATCCAGATTGCGTTTTTTGATAGCCGTCGTCATCGCGCCACAGCCAGAGAGGGTAAATGCTGCCAGAACCATACCGACGACAGCGAGTTTTTTAATAGACATTAACGATTCCTTTATATTTCGTACACCAGAAGAACAACAAATGCGGCAAAGGCAGGACGGGAGCGATGAAACGCGGATAAGTGACAAAGTCCATATCATGACGACGCCAGGCCACCCGCCTGAGGCGAGCGTGCCAACACTATTCTTAAGGGAGTTATCGGCTTCGTTATCAATTCGTTGAGAGCTAATTACCTACTAAATGTGGTGGTTCTGCGGCAGGAATAAAAAAAGCAGCCATAAAGGCTGCTTTAGTTGCGAACGCCTAAGCGCGTGAAGAGGCTTATTTCTTCTTCGCTTTCGGGTTCGGCAGGTCGGTGATGCTACCTTCGAACACTTCTGCGGCCAGGCCAACAGATTCGTGCAGCGTCGGGTGCGCGTGAATGGTCAGCGCGATATCTTCTGCATCACAGCCCATTTCGATCGCCAGACCGATTTCACCCAGCAGCTCGCCGCCGTTGGTACCGACAACCGCGCCACCGATAACACGGTGCGTCTCTTTGTCGAAAATCAGTTTGGTCATACCGTCTGCGCAATCGGAAGCGATAGCACGGCCAGAAGCAGCCCACGGGAAGGTGGCGGTTTCGTAGCTGATGCCTTTCTCTTTCGCTTCTTTCTCGGTCAGACCTACCCATGCCACTTCTGGCTCGGTATAGGCGATTGACGGGATCACTTTCGGATCGAAGTAGTGTTTCTTACCGGCGATAACTTCTGCGGCAACGTGGCCTTCATGCACGCCTTTGTGCGCCAGCATCGGCTGACCGACGATATCGCCGATAGCGAAGATGTGCGGCACGTTGGTGCGCAGCTGCTTGTCGACGCGGATAAAGCCACGGTCGTCCACTTCCACGCCCGCTTTACCGGCGTCGAGGTTTTTACCGTTCGGCACACGACCGATGGCGACCAGCACGGCGTCGTAACGCTGCGGTTCAGCCGGGGCTTTTTTGCCTTCCATCGTAACGTAGATACCGTCTTCTTTTGCTTCAACGGCGGTCACTTTGGTTTCCAGCATCAGGTTAAACTTCTTGCTGATGCGTTTGGTGAAGACTTTCACCACATCTTTGTCGGCAGCCGGGATCACCTGGTCGAACATCTCAACCACGTCAATCTCTGAACCCAGCGCATGGTATACGGTGCCCATTTCCAGACCGATGATGCCGCCACCCATAACCAGCATACGCTTCGGTACGGATTTCAGCTCCAGCGCGCCGGTGGAGTCCCACACACGCGGATCTTCATGCGGAATGAACGGCAGTTCAATCGGACGGGAACCCGCCGCGATGATGGCGTTGTCGAAGTTGATTACGGTTTTGCCGTTTTCGCCTTCCACTTCCAGGGTGTTCGCCCCGGTAAATTTACCCAGACCGTTAACCACTTTGACCTTACGGCCTTTTGCCATACCTGCGAGGCCGCCGGTCAGCTGGTTAATCACTTTGTCTTTCCAGGTACGGATTTTGTCGATGTCGGTCTGCGGTTCGCCGAAGACGATGCCGTGCTCGGCCAGCGCTTTCGCTTCTTCAATCACTTTCGCGACGTGCAGCAGCGCTTTAGAAGGGATACAACCTACATTCAGACAAACACCGCCGAGGGTGTTGTAGCGTTCAACGATGACGGTTTCCAGACCTAAATCAGCGCAACGGAAGGCAGCAGAGTAACCTGCCGGGCCTGCCCCAAGTACGACGACCTGAGTTTTGATTTCAGTACTCATCATGACCTCTTATTGATTTCCGGCGGTCAGGGGTACTTCATGTCGCCCTTCATCCACCGGGACGTTCTATCCGCCCGCAGTTTACAAAATTGTTAACATTTTTGAAACAACAAACGGCTAACGAATTGTCCTTTGCCCCTGATAACCCCAAAAGCGCTATGAGATTAGCAGAAAAAAGCCGGCCGTCAGGCCGGCTTCTCGATTACATCACCAGACGGCGAATGTCGGACAGCATGTTGTTGATGATGGTGATAAAGCGCGCCCCATCAGCACCGTCAATCACGCGGTGGTCGAAGGAGAGCGAAATCGGCATCATCAGACGCGGAACGAACTCTTTACCGTTCCACACCGGTTCCATCGCGGACTTGGAGACGCCCAGGATAGCCACTTCCGGCGCATTCACAATCGGTGCGAAGTGGGTAGTACCCAGGCCGCCGATGCTGGAGATGGTGAAGCAGCCGCCCTGCATTTCGCCGGCAGTCAGTTTACCATCACGCGCTTTCTTGGAGATCACGGTCAGTTCGCGGGACAGCTCGGTCACGCTCTTCTTGTTCACGTCTTTAAAGACCGGAACCACCAGGCCATTCGGGGTATCAACCGCCACGCCGATGTTGATGTATTTTTTCAGCGTCAGACGCTGACCATCTTCGGACAGGGAGCTGTTGAAACGTGGCATCTGCTCAAGGGCCGCAGCAACGGCTTTCATGATGAAGACCACTGGGGTGAATTTCACGTCCAGTTTACGTTTCTCGGCTTCGGCGTTCTGCTGTTTACGGAACGCTTCCAGATCGGTGATATCGGTTTTGTCGAAGTGGGTAACGTGCGGGATCATCACCCAGTTACGGCTCAGGTTAGCACCAGAGATTTTCTGGATACGGCCCAGTTCCACTTCTTCGATTTCGCCGAACTTGCTGAAGTCCACTTTCGGCCACGGCAGCATGCCAGGCAGACCACCGCCGGTTGCGGCAGCAGGTGCAGATTCCGCGCGTTTCACCGCGTCTTTCACGTAAGCCTGAACGTCTTCGCGCAGGATACGGCCTTTACGACCGGAGCCCTTCACTTTCGCCAGGTTCACGCCGAATTCGCGCGCCAGGCGGCGGATCAGCGGAGTCGCATGGACGTAAGCGTCGTTCTCGGCGAAGTCAGATTTGCCTTCTGCTTTAGCCGGAGCCGCAGCAGCCGGTTTCTCTGCTTTTGCAGCCGGTGCCGGAGCCGCTTCCTGTTTCGCTGCCGGAGCAGCGGCAGGCGCAGCGCCTTCCACTTCGAAGACCATGATCAGCGAGCCGGTGGAGACTTTGTCGCCCACGTTCACTTTCAGCTCTTTTACCACGCCCGCGAACGGTGCCGGGACTTCCATCGAGGCTTTGTCGCCTTCAACGGTGATCAGAGACTGTTCAGCAGAGACTTTATCGCCGACTTTGACCATCACTTCGGTTACTTCAACTTCGTCGCCGCCGATATCCGGTACGTTAACGTCTTTCGCGCCCGCAGCCGCTGCCGGAGCAGAAGCCGCTTCTTCTTTGACCTGCGGTTTCGCGTCAGCAGCCGGTGCAGCACCTGCCACTTCGAAGACCATGATCAGAGAACCGGTGGAGACTTTGTCGCCGGTGTTGACTTTGATCTCTTTCACGGTGCCAGCGAACGGAGCCGGAACTTCCATGGAGGCTTTGTCGCCTTCCACGGTGATCAGGGACTGTTCAGCGGTCACGCTGTCGCCCACTTTCACCAGAATTTCGGTCACTTCGACTTCATCACCGCCGATATCCGGCACGTGAACATCTTTTGCACTTGCAGCGGCCGGAGCAGCAGCTGCCGGTGCGGCTTCTTTCTTCTCTTCTGCCTGAGCAGGTGCAGCGTCAGCTGCACCGTCGGCGGAATCGAAAATCATGATCAGTTTACCGGTCTCGGTTTTGTCGCCGACAGAGACTTTGATCTCTTTCACGACGCCAGCCTGCGGAGACGGAACTTCCATAGAGGCTTTGTCGCCCTCTACGGTGATCAGCGACTGTTCAGCTTCAACTTTGTCGCCCACTTTGACCAGAATCTCGGTGATTTCTACTTCATCAGACCCGATGTCCGGTACGTTGATTTCGATAGCCATTGTCTCTTTACCTCTTACGCCAGACGCGGGTTAACTTTATCTGCATCGATGTTGAATTTGGTGATCGCTTCCGCCACCACTTTCTTGTCGATTTCGCCACGTTTAGCCAGTTCGCCCAGGGCTGCTACCACCACGTAAGAAGCATCAACTTCGAAGTGGTGACGCAGGTTTTCACGGCTGTCGGAACGACCGAAGCCATCGGTACCCAGTACGCGGTAATCATCAGCCGGTACATAAGTACGAACCTGTTCGGCGAACAGTTTCATATAGTCAGTAGATGCTACAGCCGGAGCGTCGTTCATCACCTGAGCGATGTACGGAACGCGCGGAGTTTCCAACGGGTGCAGCATGTTCCAGCGTTCACAATCCTGGCCATCACGCGCCAGTTCGGTGAAGGAGGTGACGCTATAAACGTCAGAACCTACGCCGTAGTCGTTCGCCAGGATCTGCGCTGCTTCACGAACGTGACGCAGGATAGAACCGGAGCCCAGCAGCTGAACTTTGCCTTTGTTACCCGCAACGGTTTCGAGTTTGTAGATACCTTTACGGATACCTTCCTCGGCACCTTCCGGCATTGCCGGCATGTGGTAGTTTTCGTTCAGCGTGGTGATGTAGTAGTAAACGTTCTCTTGTTTCTCGCCGTACATGCGCTGCAGACCGTCATGCATGATGACCGCAACTTCGTAAGCGTAAGACGGATCGTAAGAGATACAGTTCGGGATAGTCAGCGACTGAATGTGGCTGTGACCATCTTCGTGCTGCAGACCTTCACCGTTCAGGGTCGTACGACCAGAAGTACCGCCTACCAGGAAGCCGCGAGCCTGCTGGTCGCCTGCCTGCCAGCACAGGTCACCGATACGCTGGAAACCGAACATCGAGTAGTAGATGTAGAACGGAATCATCGGCAGGTTGTTGGTGCTGTAAGAGGTCGCAGCCGCCAGCCAGGATGCGCCAGCACCCAGTTCGTTGATACCTTCCTGCAGGATCTGACCTTTCTCGTCTTCTTTGTAGTAAGCAACCTGCTCACGGTCCTGCGGGGTGTACTGCTGGCCGTTCGGGCTGTAAATACCAATCTGACGGAACAGACCTTCCATACCGAAGGTACGCGCTTCATCGGCGATGATCGGAACCAGGCGATCTTTGATCGACTTGTTCTTCAGCATCACGTTCAGGGCACGAACGAAGGCGATGGTGGTGGAGATCTCTTTGTTCTGCTCTTCCAGCAGCTGAGAGAAGTCTTCCAGCGCAGGCAGATCCAGTTTTTCGGTGAAGTTCGGCTGACGAGACGGCAGATAGCCTTTCAGCGCCTGGCGACGTTCGTGCAGATATTTGTGCTCTTCAGAGCCTTCAGCGAAGGTGAGGTAAGAGAGTTTTTCAACTTGCTCATCGGTCACCGGAACATTGAAGCGGTCGCGGATATAACGCACGCCGTCCATGTTCATTTTCTTCACCTGGTGAGCGATGTTTTTACCTTCGGCGGTGTCGCCCATGCCATAACCTTTAACGGTGTGGGCCAGGATGACAGTTGCTTTGCCTTTGGTTTCCTGCGCTTTTTTCAGTGCAGCGTAGATTTTCTTCGGATCGTGACCACCACGGTTCAGTGCCCAGATCTGCTCGTCGCTCCAGTCTGCAACCAGCGCGGCGGTTTCCGGGTATTTACCGAAGAAGTGTTCGCGAACGTACGCACCATCTTTCGATTTGAAGGTCTGGTAGTCGCCGTCAACGGTTTCGTTCATCAGCTGGATCAGTTTACCGCTGGTGTCTTTACGCAGCAGCTCGTCCCAACGAGAACCCCACATCACCTTGATTACGTTCCAGCCAGCACCAGCGAAGATACCTTCCAGTTCGTTGATGATTTTGCCGTTACCGGTGACCGGGCCATCAAGACGCTGCAGGTTACAGTTGATGATGAAGCAGAGGTTGTCCAGTTTCTCACGGGTCGCGATGGTGATCGCACCTTTGGATTCCGGCTCATCCATCTCACCGTCACCGAGGAAGGCGTAAACGGTCTGCTCAGAGGTATCTTTCAGACCACGGTGTTCCAGATATTTCAGGAACTTCGCCTGATAGATCGCACCAATCGGGCCCAGACCCATGGAAACGGTCGGGAACTGCCAGAATTCCGGCATCAGTTTCGGGTGCGGGTAAGAGGAGAGGCCTTTACCGTGAACTTCCTGACGGAAGTTGTTCATCTGCTCTTCAGTCAGACGACCTTCAACAAATGCACGTGCGTACACGCCCGGAGAGATGTGGCCCTGGAAGTACACCAGATCGCCGCCGTCTTTCTCGTTACGAGCGCGGAAGAAGTGGTTGAAGCAGACTTCGTAAATGGTTGCGGAAGACTGGAAGGAGGCCATGTGACCGCCCAGCTCGAGGTCTTTTTTAGACGCACGCAGAACCGTCATGATTGCGTTCCAGCGGATAGCTGAACGAATACGGCGTTCCAGTTCCAGATTGCCCGGGTATTCCGGTTCATCTTCAACGGCAATAGTGTTTACGTAGTTGCTCGCCCCTGTGCCAGCTGCCACTTTCACACCGCCTTTGCGGGCTTCAGAAAGGAGCTGGTCAATCAGATACTGAGCACGCTCAACACCTTCTTCACGGATGACCGATTCGATCGCCTGTAGCCAGTCGCGAGTTTCGATCGGATCCACGTCATTTTGTAAACGTTCTGACATGGGGGGTATTCCTTATCTATCTAATCGTTGATTGTCTGGAACCTGTCCCATTGCACTCTGACGGCCTGTAAAGGTTCGTAAAAGTGCAATAAGACAGGTTCTGCGTTTAGTTGCCGCGCTCTAAAAGTTGGCGCTGTTGTTACAACTCTTCCGGCACAATTTGCGCCAGAAAATTCTAATTCTTGCGCTGCTCCAGCCGACGCAGAGAGCGTTCACGACGACTCTGTTCCCGGCTGCGATCCAGCAAAATCTCTTCAATAAACGCCAGATGGCGGTGCGACGCTTCACGCGCCTCTTCCGGTTTGCCGGCCATGATCGCGGCGAAAATACTCGCGCGATGGTTGCTGACCAGCGGTAGCATCTCGCGGCGGGCGTAGAGCAGTTCGAAGTTTTGACGAACGTTCTGCGCCAGCATCGGCTCCATGCAGCGTAGCAGATGAAGCAGGACTACATTATGTGCCGCTTCCGTTACGGCGATTTGATACTGCACGACCGCGCTGGACTCCGCGTCCAGATCGCCCGACTGTTGAGCCAGCTCAATCGCGCGGTGCAGCTCGCCAATCCGCACTTTGTCTTCGTCGGTGCTGCGAAGCGCCGCGTAATAAGCAGCAATGCCTTCCAGTGCATGGCGCGTTTCGAGAAGATCAAATTGGGATTCGGGATGATCGGTCAGAAGCTCGACCAGCGGATCGCTGAAGCTCTGCCACAGACTGCTTTGGACAAAGGTCCCGCCACCCTGGCGACGTAGGAGCAGGCCTTTCGCTTCGAGACGCTGAATGGCCTCGCGCAATGAAGGACGAGAAACGTCGAACTGTTTGGCCAGTTCGCGCTCTGGAGGAAGTTTTTCACCGGGACGGAGTGTGCCCTCGAGAATCAAAAACTCCAGTTGCTGCTCAATCACATCGGAAAGTTTAGGTTGGCGGATTTTGCTGTAGGCCATTGTTCCCTGTCTCTGCCACTCGCCCGGAGTAAATTGGTCTTACCAATTTCATATTGTTGACGCTAAAGTAACAAAGTATTCACCTTCTGTCCATACAGGTTTTGATTGAAATCAGGAAACCACGCACATTTTAACAAGCAAACAGAAATGGCGTTTCAAGGATGTAACCTTACGCAAATGACTCGTTTACCCCTTAAGAGTAAGTTTTAACTTTCCCGAAAAGCAAATGACTGAATCTGAACCGATTCAGTTGGTTTATAGGCGATTTTTTATTCACTTATGATGAATAAAAAGAGGGGTGTTTTGGGATAAGGGGGTAAGAGGGTTAGTTGCAGGTGCTCTTTTTTTCATCAGCTCGTCATAGACCCGTCATAAAGCAGATGCATTCCCGTTCGCTTACCACTATTCTTTGGCATGCGAAAGGTCTCAAGTCAAAATCACCCTGCCGCTTCGTAAAGCAAATAATACATATAAATGGAACTTATTCCTTACACGCTCAAACATAGCGTAAACATAATAACCACACACGAGGTTTCATAATGGAAGGTCAACAGCACGGCGATCAGCTAAAGCGCGGCCTTAAGAACCGCCATATACAGCTTATCGCGCTGGGCGGTGCTATTGGGACGGGGCTGTTTCTGGGCAGCGCGTCAGTCATCCAGTCGGCCGGTCCCGGCATTATTCTCGGCTACGCCATTGCCGGTTTTATCGCGTTTCTGATTATGCGCCAGCTCGGCGAGATGGTAGTTGAAGAGCCGGTTGCCGGCTCCTTCAGCCACTTCGCCTATAAATACTGGGGCAGTTTTGCCGGCTTCGCCTCCGGCTGGAACTACTGGGTGCTCTACGTGCTGGTCGCCATGGCCGAACTGACGGCGGTCGGTAAATATGTCCAGTTCTGGTGGCCGGAAATTCCTACCTGGGTTTCTGCTGCCGTCTTCTTTGTCGTTATCAACGCCATCAACCTGACCAACGTAAAAGTGTTCGGTGAGATGGAGTTCTGGTTTGCCATTATTAAAGTGGTGGCCGTGGTGGCGATGATCCTCTTCGGTGGCTGGCTGCTGTTTAGCGACAGCGCAGGCCCGCAGGCGACGGTTCGCAACTTGTGGGAACAGGGCGGCTTCCTGCCGCACGGCATCGGCGGCCTGGTGATGATGATGGCGATCATCATGTTCTCCTTCGGCGGGCTGGAGCTGGTGGGTATCACCGCGGCGGAAGCGGATAACCCGGAGCAGAGCATTCCCAAAGCGACCAACCAGGTTATCTACCGCATTCTGATCTTCTATATTGGCTCGCTGGCGGTGCTGCTCTCCCTGCTGCCGTGGACCCGCGTAACGGCTGACACCAGCCCGTTTGTGCTCATCTTCCATGAACTGGGCGACTCCTTTGTGGCCAACGCGCTGAATATCGTGGTGCTGACGGCGGCGCTCTCGGTTTACAACAGCTGCGTTTACTGCAACAGCCGCATGCTGTTTGGTCTGGCTAAACAGGGCAACGCGCCGAAGATGCTGCAAAAAACCGACAAGCGCGGTGTGCCGGTCAACACCATTCTGGTCTCCGCGCTCTTCACCGCACTCTGCGTGCTGATCAACTACCTCGCACCGGAATCGGCCTTTGGGCTGCTGATGGCACTGGTGGTTTCCGCGCTGGTGATCAACTGGGCGATGATCAGCCTTGCGCACATGCGTTTTCGTCGTGCGAAGCAGCAACAGGGTGTGAAACCGCGCTTCCCGGCGCTCTTCTACCCGCTGGGGAACTGGATCTGCCTGATCTTTATGGCGGCAGTGCTGGTTATCATGGTGATGACGCCGGGTATGGCGATCTCCGTGTGGCTCATCCCGGTATGGATTGCCATTCTTGGCGTCGGCTACCTGGTACGACAGAAAAATGCAAAAGCGGTAAAAGCGCACTGATTGCGTTCTACCCTGCCCTCTCCCGCCCGGGAGAGGGTTGTTAAGCCAATGTTACCTTCCTCACACTTTCCTTTACGTAGCCATTTTGTCCATCACTGCGGCGTGATCCTGCTACGCAAATAAAAATTTACGGGCGAATAATCGAACTCATACCTTAGAGGGAGACCCGTCGATGGACACCAATAAACTGTCTGTTAAAGAGAAGATTGGTTATGGCATGGGCGATGCCGGATGCAACATCATCTTTGGCGCGATCATGCTGTTTGTGAACTATTTTTACACCGATATCTTCGGTCTTGCTCCCGCGCTGGTCGGCGTGCTGCTGCTGTCGATTCGCGTTATTGATGCGATTACCGACCCGTTAATGGGCGCACTGGCCGACCGTACGCAGAGCAAATATGGCCGTTTTCGCCCGTGGCTACTGTGGATTGCCGTGCCTTACGCGGTCTTCAGCGTGCTGATGTTTACCACGCCAGAGTGGACCTACAGCAGCAAAGTTATCTATGCCTTTGTCACCTACTTCCTGCTCTCACTCACCTATACCGCCATTAACATTCCCTACTGCTCACTGGGCGGCGTCATCACCAACGATCCGAAAGAGCGCGTAGCCTGTCAGTCTTACCGGTTTGTGATGGTCGGCATCGCGACGCTGCTACTGTCGCTGACGCTGCTGCCAATGGCCGAGTGGTTTGGTGGCGCGGATAAAGCCAAAGGCTATCAGATGGCGATGACGGTGCTGGCATTTATCGGCATGTGTATGTTCCTGTACTGCTTTGCTACGGTGCGCGAGCGTGTACGCCCGGCGGTGCCGACCAATGACGATCTGAAGAAAGATTTCCGCGACGTGTGGAAGAACGATCAGTGGGTGCGCATCCTGCTGCTGACGCTGTGCAACGTCTGCCCCGGCTTTATCCGTATGGCTGCCACCATGTATTACGTCACCTGGGTGATGCAGGAGAGCACCCACTTCGCCACGCTGTTTATCAGCCTCGGCGTGGTCGGCATGATGTTCGGTAGCATGCTGGCAAAAGTGCTGACCGACCGCTGGTGCAAACTGAAAGTCTTCTTCTGGACCAATATCGCGCTGGCGATTTTCTCCTGCGGCTTCTATTTCCTCGACCCGCGCGCGACGGTGATGATTGCGGTGCTCTACTTCCTGCTGAACATCCTGCACCAGATCCCTTCCCCGCTGCACTGGTCGCTGATGGCCGATGTCGATGACTACGGCGAGTGGAAAACCGGCAAACGTATTACCGGCATCAGCTTTTCCGGCAACCTCTTCTTCCTGAAAGTGGGGCTGGCGGTGGCGGGTGCGATGGTCGGTTTCCTGCTCTCCTGGTATGGCTACGACGCCGGTGCCAAACAGCAGAGCGCCAGCGCCATCAATGGCATCGTGCTGCTGTTTACGGTGATCCCGGGCGTCGGTTATCTCATTACCGCAGGCGTGGTGCGTCTGTTAAAAGTTGACCGTGAATTGATGAAACAGATCCAGACGGATCTGGAAAAACGCCGCATTAACTACCACGAACTGAGCGACAGCCAGAGCGTACCGGCGGCGAAAAACGTAAGGAATGCATAATGAAAACGTGGCCGAACCCCTTTATTGAACAGCGCGCAGACCCGTTTATTCTGCGCCACGACGAACATTACTACTTTGTCGCCTCGGTGCCGGAATACGATCGTCTGGAGATCCGCCGTGCCGCCACGCTCGACGGGCTGCGCAGCGCAGAAGGCGTTGTGGTGTGGCGCAAGCCGCAGAGCGGGCCGATGAGCGAGCTTATCTGGGCACCGGAACTGCATCACATTGATGGCAAATGGTATCTCTACTTTGCCGCCGCCGGCACTAAGGCGCTCGATAAGTTGAATATGTTCCAGCACCGCATGTTTGTGCTCGAGTGCGCCGATGCCGATCCATTAACCGGCAAGTGGGTTGAGAAAGGTCAGGTTAAGACCCCGTTCAACACTTTCGCGCTGGATGCCACCACCTTTGTCCATCAGGGTAAGCGCTGGTATCTCTGGGCGCAAAAAGCGCCGGATATTGCAGGCAACTCCAATCTCTATCTGGCCGAGATGGAGAATCCGTGGACGCTGAAAGGCGAGCCGGTGATGTTAAGCAAACCGGAGTTTGAGTGGGAGTGTCGCGGCTTTCTGGTTAATGAAGGCCCGGCGGTACTGTTTCACGAAGATAAGCTTTTTATCAGCTACTCCGCCAGCGCGACGGACGAGAACTACTGCATGGGGCTGCTGTGCATCGATCTTGATGCCAACCCGCTTGCGCCGCAAAACTGGCATAAATCGCCAGAGCCGGTGTTTAAAACCAGTTATGAAAACCGCCAGTACGGACCCGGGCACAACAGCTTTACGCAGACGCCGGAGGGGGAAGATGTGCTGGTGTATCACGCACGTAACTACACCGAAATTGAGGGCGACCCGCTCTACGATCCCAACCGCCATACGCGCCTGAAAACGATTCGCTGGCAGGAAAACGGGATGCCTGACTTCGGCATCCCGGCTGCGGATAATCAGTAAACCGGCGGCACGCGGTTACATCAGCGTGCCGTAAATCGTCAGTAACGCGACCACCACGACCACGGCAAACGAGGTCTTCTTCGCCATCGACACCGCCGCTTTCGGCGTGGCGACCTTATCATGATGCGGCTCGCGTGCCAGCGAGAACTGCGCCAGCCGCGTCAACACATGGTATTGCGAGGTATGGGTATCGCCGAGCGAGGCAAACCAGGCGGGCAGCGCTTTCTCACCATGACCGATCAGCGCATAGACCACGCCCGCAAGGCGCACCGGCACCCAATCCAGCAGATGTAAAATGGCATCAATGCCCGATTGCTGGCGCTCGGTCGGCGTCTGGAAGCGCGCCAGCCAGTACTGCCAGGCGCGCAGAAAGGCGTACCCGACCAGCAAGACCGGCCCCCAGGGGCCACCCACTACAAACCAGAACAGCGGCGCGAGGTAGAAGCGGAAGTTGATCCACAGTAGCGCATTCTGCAACTCGCGCAGGAACTCGCGCTCGTCGCATCCGGGCGGCACACCGTGAATCAGCGTCAGCTCACTGGCCATCGCCATATGGGCGTGGCTGTCGTTACGCGCCGCCGCTTTCAGGTAGGCGTGGTAGTGCAACCGCACCTTCCCCGCGCCGATACACAGCAGGCCAATCAGGATCCACACCACCAGCAGCGGCACGTTGAAAAACAGCCCCAGCAGCGCGCGCAGAATCAGGAAGGTCACCAGCATGGCTAACGCCGTCATTAACAGCGTTCTCAGCATCGAATAGCGCTTGATGCGTCGGAACAGCACCTCCAGCCGGTGGTCCAGTTGCCAGTGCTCTCCCAGTTTAAACAGCCGCTCCGCTGCCAGTACCAGCAGCATGGTGAATAACGTCATGGCATCTCCTTTTCTGACAACGCGGCGACCAGGGCGCGAAATTTGGCCCAGTCAAACGCAGGGCCGGGGTCGGTCTTACGTTCAGGCGCGATATCGCTGTGCCCGGTCATATTGTCGGCAATCGCCGGGTAAAGCTCAATCACCGTTCGTGTCACCGCCGCCAGTTGGCGGTACTGCGCGTCGGTATACGCCAGATCGTCCGTTCCCTCAAGCTCAATACCGATTGAGAAATCGTTGCAGCGCTCGCGCCCCTGATAAGAGGAGACGCCCGCATGCCAGGCGCGCTTATCGAAAGGCACATATTGCACTATTTCTCCGTCGCGGCGAATCAGACAGTGCGCAGAAACGCGAAGATGAGCAATGCCGGCAAAGTAGGGATCGGCGCCAGGATCCAGCGTGCCGGTAAAGAGCGCATCGATCCACGGGCCGCCAAACTCGCCGGGAGGCAGGCTGATATTATGCACCACTAACAGTGATGGCGACTCATCGTCCGGGCGGCAATCATAATGCGGAGAGGGCACATGGCGCGCCTCCACCAGCCAACCCTTGCGTAACTGCATAAGGAACTCCTTATAGAGGATGGTGCTGAAACACGCTTCAGAGTAGCATGCTTAGGCCGCCTCCCGTAATGCCGGAGCTGCACAACCAAACGCTAACTTTGTGATTCGTTACACTTTTTGGAGCCTATCATGCCGCCTCGCCGCTATAACCCCGATCTTCGCCGTGACGCGTTGCTCAAACGCATCGAACTGGATATTCCTGCCGCCGTCGCGCTGGCGCTGCGTGAAGATCTGGGTGGAGAGGTCGATGCGAATAACGACATTACCGCGCAATTATTACCGCCAGAGAATCGCTCCCATGCGGTAGTGATCACCCGTGAAGAGGGGGTGTTCTGCGGTAAACGCTGGGTTGAAGAGGTGTTTATACAGCTGGCGGGCGACGACGTGACGCTCACCTGGCACGTTGCGGATGGCGACACGGTGCAGGCCGATCAGCCGCTGTTTGAGCTGGATGGCCCTTCGCGCGTGCTGCTCACCGGTGAACGTACGGCACTCAACTTCGTGCAGACGCTCTCCGGCGTCGCCAGCGCGGTGCGCAACTATGTCGCCCTGCTGGAGGGCACCAAAACACAACTGCTTGATACGCGTAAAACCCTGCCCGGCCTGCGCACGGCGCTGAAATATGCGGTGCTCTGCGGCGGTGGCGCGAATCATCGCCTTGGGCTTTCCGATGCGTTCCTCATTAAAGAGAACCACATTATCGCCGCAGGCTCGGTGCGCAACGCGGTGGAGAAGGCCTTCTGGCTGCATCCGGATGTGCCGGTCGAGGTTGAAGTCGAGACGCTGGAAGAGTTTGACGACGCGCTGAAAGCGGGGGCGGATATCATCATGCTGGATAACTTCGCGCCCGAGCAGATGCGCGAAGCGGTAAAACGGGCCAACGGTCAGGCAAAACTGGAAGTCTCCGGCAATGTTACCGAGCAGACGCTGCGCGAATTTGCGCAAACCGGCGTCGATTACATCTCTGTTGGCGCGCTGACAAAGCACGTTCGTGCTCTCGATCTCTCAATGCGCTTTCGCTGATCTGCAGCCGCTCTCACGGGCCGCGGCCCGTTTTTTGCGGCTTATCTCGCAGCAAAACGGTTCTGTTGTGCAACGGCGATAAAAAAGCCGGAAGCTGCTTTCCGGGCCGCTCTTTTGCTCCTCGCCCCGCTTATATCTGCCTGACACAGTAACGGCTCTGCATAAGGAGCCGTCTATGAACAGACAACACGGATTTACCCTCATTGAACTGATGGTGGTGATTGGCATCGTCGCCATTCTGAGCGCCATCGGCATTCCCGCCTACCAAAACTACCTGCGCAAAGCCGCACTCACCGACATGCTGCAAACCTTTGTCCCTTACCGCACTGCCGTTGAGCTCTGCGCGCTGGAGCGTGGCGGCGTCGATAGCTGCGACGCCAGCAGCAACGGTATCCCCGCACCGACGACGACGCGTTATGTCGCCGCGCTCAGCGTGGCCAAAGGCGTGGTTTCGCTCACCGGCCAGGAGAGCCTTAACGGTTTGAGCGTGGTGATGACACCGCAATGGAGCAGCGCAAATGGCATTCAGGGGTGGACGCGCAACTGTAATACCGAGGCAGACAGCGCGCTGCAGCAGGCGTGCGAAGACGTTTTCCGTACCGGTCGATGAGGATATCTGATGAAAGAGAACAAACTTGAGGCGCTGTGCCGCCGCCATAACGCAGCCTTACTGAGCAAAGATGATGAAGCACTGGTTATCGCGGTTGTAGGCAGCCCGAGCATGGAGCTAATGGAGTCACTCAGTTTCGTTGCACAGCAGCGCGTTGATATCCGTTGCTGGACGCAGGATGAAATGGAAAAGCATCAACAGCTCGCCGCGCAGTCACTACCTGCGGCACATGCCGAACTCGCCGAAGAGAGCGGCTCCGCGGTTGAGATCATCAACCATACGCTGCAGCAGGCACTGATGCTGCGCGCATCGGATATCCATTTCGAGCCGGGCGAGACGCACTACGCAATCCGCCTGCGAGTGGATGGCGTGCTACATCCGCTGTCGCCCCTGCCCTGCACGCTCTCCGATACCCTGACCGCCCGGTTAAAAGTGATGGGCAATCTGGATATCGCCGAGCGGCGACTGCCGCAGGATGGGCAGTTTACCGTCACCCTCGCCGATCAACCGGTGTCGTTTCGTATTGCCACACTGCCCTGCCGCCACGGCGAAAAAGTGGTACTGCGGCTGCTGCATCAGGTAAACCAGGCGCTGGCACTGCCCGCCCTCGGCATGACCGAGACACAGCTGGCGCAGTTCAACGCTGCGCTGGCGCAGCCGCAAGGTTTACTGCTGGTGACCGGTCCCACGGGCAGCGGAAAAACCGTCACGCTCTACAGCGCGTTACAGGCGCGCAATAAACCGGAGGTTAATCTTTGCAGCGTGGAAGACCCGGTGGAGATCCCGCTTGCCGGGCTGAATCAAACCCAGATAGCCCCGCGCGCCGGGCTGACGTTTCAGAGCGTGCTGCGCGCGCTGTTGCGCCAGGATCCCGACGTCATTATGGTTGGCGAGATCCGCGATGGCGAAACTGCCGCGATTGCTATCAAAGCCGCGCAGACGGGCCACCTGGTGCTGTCGACGCTGCACACCAACTCCACCAGCGAAACACTGGTGCGGATTGAGCAGATGGGCGTGGCCCGCTGGATGATCTCTTCAGCGCTGTCGCTGGTGGTTGCCCAGCGTCTGGTGCGTAAGCTCTGTCCCCACTGCCGTAAACTGGCAACGGAGAGCATCCATCTGCCGGATAAGGTCTGGTCACGCCCGCTGCCGCGCTGGCGCGCTCAGGGGTGTGAAGCCTGTTATCACGGCTTTTATGGCCGGGTGGCGCTGTTTGAGATCCTCACCATCACACCGCCGATACGCCAGGCGATTGCCAGCGGCATGAGCGTGACCGAGATTGAGCAGTACGCGCGTGAAGAGGGCATGACAACACTCTTTCACCATGGCTGCCAGGCGGTTGAACAGGGGCTGACGACCTTTGAGGAGCTGGTACGGATATTGGGTTACCCGCATGGCGAGTAGGCAACTCTGGCAATGGTCGGGTCTGGATGATAACGGAGAACTGCAAGCGGGGCTGCTCTGGAGCGAAAGCCGCGCGGCGGCGGTATTGTGCCTGCTACAGCAACAATGTCATCCGCTGACGCTGAAACGTCGACCGGTGCACGCGCGTCTGTGGAGCCCTGAGCAGAGTACGCCGCTGCTCAGCCAGCTTGCCACCCTGCTTCAGGCCGGGCTGACACTGCCGGAAGGACTACAGCTTATGGCGGAGCAGCATCCGGCCAGGCAGTGGCAGGCGCTGCTGCGCAGCCTGTCAGCGGCGCTCGAACAGGGGGAAACCTTCTCTGCGGCGCTGCGTCAGTGGCCGGAAGTGTTTCCGCCGCTCTGGCAGGCGATGATCCGCACCGGTGAACTCACCGGCAAGCTGGACGAGTGCTGCTTCAGGCTCGCTGCTCAGCAAAAAGCGCAGCATGAACTGAAGCTGAAGGTGAAAAAAGCGCTGCGCTACCCGCTGATTATTCTGTCGCTGACCGCTGCGGTGGTGCTGGCGATGATTTACCTGGTGCTGCCGGAATTCGCCGCCATCTACCAGACCTTCAATACGCCGCTGCCGGCATTAACGCGCGGCGTCATTGCAGGTGCCGGGATAATCAAACAGTGCGCGCTGCCTTTGATGCTGGTTGGCGTGCTGGCAGGCGCGCTGCTGCTGCGGCTACGTAGTAACGACAACTGGTTATGTGCCTGTCAGCGGTTGCTGCTTGCCAGCCCGGTTATTGGGCCGCTGGTGCGCGGCCAGCGCCTGAGCCAGATTTTTACCGTCTTATCGCTCACCCAGCGTGCCGGTATCGCGTTTTTACAGGGGCTGGAGAGCGTGACCGAAACGGTGGTCTGCCCCTACTGGCGGGATCTGTTAAAGCGGGCGCAGCGGGAGATTACTGAGGGTGCGCCAATATTTGCCGCGTTAAAAGCGAGCGGTGAGTTTCCGCCGCTCTGCATACAGCTGGTGCGAACCGGGGAACTCTCCGGCGCACTCGACAATATGCTGGATAACCTGGCGCAGTATCACAGTGAACAGACGCAGCGACAGGCCGACGGGCTGGCGGCGGTGCTGGAGCCGCTGATGCTGATGGTGACGGGAATCATCATTGGTGTGCTGGTGGTGGCAATGTACCTGCCCATCTTTCATCTTGGCGATGCGATGGGCGGTACAGGCTGATGACGGTACAACGCGTTAAGCCGCGTTTACCGCAAGCCAGTTACAGGCTGTTGAAAACGCGGTTTTCCTGCTCCTGAACGCGAATAAAGGTGGTGCGTTTGGTCAGCTCTTTCAGACGAGAGGCACCCACATAAGTGCAGGCTGAACGTAAACCGCCGAGGATGTCGCGCGCGGTGTTCTCAACCGGGCCACGCAGCGGAAGCTTGACGGTTTTGCCTTCAGCGGCACGGTAGCCTGCCACGCCACCAACGTGACGGTTCATCGCGGATTCAGAACTCATGCCGTAGAAGAGCATGAACTTCTCGCCGTTCTCTTCCATCAGCGTGCCGCCGCTCTCTTCGTGACCTGCCAGCATACCGCCGAGCATCACGAAGTCTGCGCCGCCGCCAAACGCTTTGGCAACGTCGCCCGGCACAGTGCAGCCACCGTCGCTGACGATCTGGCCGCCGAGGCCGTGCGCCGCATCGGCACACTCAATCACCGCCGAGAGCTGCGGGTAACCGACGCCGGTTTTCACGCGCGTCGTGCAGACAGAGCCAGGGCCAATGCCCACTTTGACGATATCGGCACCGGAGAGGATCAGCTCTTCGCACATTTCGCCGGTCACCACGTTGCCCGCGCAGATGGTTTTGTCCGGCCAGGCTTCACGCGCCTTAGCCAAAAACTGCACGAAGTGTTCGGAGTAGCCGTTAGCAACGTCAATGCAGACGAAATTGAGTGACGGATGCAGCGCGAGGATCTGTTTGGTTTTTTCGAAATCGGCGTCGGATGTGCCGGTTGAAACCATCACATGGCGCAGCACAGAGTCGGCCTGCGCCTGCACAAATGCTCGCCACTCTTCAACAGAGTAGTGCTTGTGTACGGCAGTCAGGATATCGAACGAGGCCAGCGCTTTCGCCATGGCGAATGTCCCTACGGTATCCATATTGGCAGCAATAACCGGTACGCCAGACCAGCGCATTCCTGAGTGCTTGAAAGTGAATTCGCGCTCCAGTTCAACATCGGAACGGCTTTTGAGAGTAGAACGTTTAGGGCGGATAAGAACGTCTTTGAAACCTAACTTCAAATCTTCTTCGATACGCATGTAGGGATTCCTGGGGTTAATGGCGCTAAGACAAACTCACAACTCCAGTGACGCTATCATACGCACTAATAAGGACCGCGCAAGACTGCGAAAATCTCTTTTTTTACGCTACAATCCTATAAATTTACCTGGTGAATATGCCAGTTTCAGTTAATTGATTTCTTTATTGTCTGATTGATTTTCAACTTACTGATTCCTATAAATAAAAAAAGAGTGGCTTTGCTTTTTTTCACGCTAAGTCTGCTGCGGTTTCGTTGTGATGAGTGGCGAAAATAACAGCAGAGAATGAGTCTGGCAGCCCCTTACAGGATTGAGCGTTATGAAGTATAAGGTCGCGTTAACGGGCGGTATTGGCAGCGGTAAAAGTACCGTGGCGGACGCGTTCGCCAAACAGGGCGTTAACGTTATCGATGCGGACGTTATTGCCCGCCAGGTTGTCGAACCCGGCACCCCTGCGCTACGCGCTATTGCCGAAAAGTTCGGCGATGAAATGATCCTCGCGGACGGTTCACTCAACCGTCGCTTACTCCGCGAACATATTTTTGCCTCTGACATTGATAAGCGCTGGCTCAACGGCCTGCTCCACCCGCTTATCCAGCAAGAGACCGAGCGTCAGATGGCCCGGGCGACATCACCTTATGTGTTGTGGGTCGTTCCGCTGCTGGTGGAGAACCAGCTTTATCACAAAGCCGATCGGGTATTAGTCATTGACGTTCCGGTTGAGACGCAAATTTTACGCACCATGCGCCGTGACGGCGTGACCCGCGAACATGCTGAACAGATCCTCGCCGCGCAGGCCACGCGCGATGCGCGGCTTGCCGTCGCGGATGATGTCATTGACAATAATGGCGCACCAGATGCAATCGCATCGGATGTTGCCCGCCTGCACGCGCGCTATCTCGCTCTCGCCGCGCAGGCCGTATCACAGGAAAAACCGTAATGCACACCCACGTCCTTTTTGAACATCCACTAAATGAAAAGATGCGCACCTGGCTGCGTGTTGAGTTCTTACTGCAACAACTCTCCGTCCATTTGCCCGTGAGCGACCATGCTGGCGCGCTGCACTTCTTCCGCAACGTGGGCGATCTGCTGGATGTGTTTGAGCGCGGCGACACCCGCACTGAACTATTGAAAGAGCTTGAGCGCCAGCAACGTAAGCTGCAAGCCTGGAGCGAAGTGCCGGGTGTCGATCCCAGGCGTATTGAAGAGATCCGCCAACAGCTGAAAGGGAGCGGTACCGTGCTGATGAGCGCGCCGCGCATCGGTCAGATGTTACGTGAGGATCGGCTGATTGCGCTGGTACGCCAGCGCTTAAGCATTCCCGGCGGCTGCTGTAGCTTCGATCTGCCGACGCTGCATATGTGGTTACACTTACCGCAGGAGCAGCGCGATGCGCAGGTCAATTACTGGCTGGAGAGCCTTGAGCCGCTGCGCGCTACCCTGACATTAATCCTCGATCTGATCCGCAATGCCGCCCCCTATCGTCGCCAGACCAGCCTGAACGGTTTCTACCAGGATAACGGTGATGATGCCGATCTGCTGCGTCTGCAACTGCCGCTTGACGCGCGGCTTTACCCGCAAATCTCCGGCCATAAAAGCCGCTTTGCCATTCGTTTTATGCCCCTCGACAGCGAACACGGCACGGTGCCGGAGCGGCTCGATTTTGAATTAGCCTGCTGTTAAGGAACCCTGATGACTGAAAAAACAATTGTGAATTGCCCGACCTGCGGCAAACCAGTGGTATGGGGCGAAGCCAGCCCGTATCGCCCTTTTTGCTGCAAACGCTGCCAGCTGATTGACCTCGGCGAATGGGCTGCTGAAGAGAAACGTATCCCAAGCTCGGGCGATCTCTCTGACAGCGATGAGTGGAGCGAAGAGCAGCAGTAATCCCGGGCTGCCCGCTGGCTGAAGGTCAGCGGGTCTCACTCAGCGCAATCAGTTTTGTAATAACCGGTTCGTTAGCCGGGGGAAAATCTTCTGCTTTCAGCGCGCTCTGCGCAATCCACTCTCCCGGCTGCCCCTCTTTGCCCCACGGCTCGCCCTGCCACTTGTCTACCAGCCAGAACCAGAGCGTGATGTGGCGATCGGGAAACTGATACTCCAGCTTATCGAACAGCGTGGCGCTCTGCGTGGTAATGCCCACCTCTTCTTGTAGTTCACGGATCATCGCCTGCTCAGGCGTCTCGCCCGCTTCGATTTTGCCGCCGGGAAATTCGCGCATGTTTGCCATATGCGCATCGGCCGCGCGCCGGGTAATAAAGATTTCGCCCTGCGGGTTACGAATAATACCGACGGCGATATTGAGTATTTTCATCCTGCTGACTCCATAAAAAAGGCGCAGATCTCTGCGCCTTTTCATTTAGTGATTAGCCGTTATGCGAGACGGCCATGGCACTGCTTATATTTTTTACCGGAACCGCACGGGCATGGATCGTTACGGCCGACTTTGCGTTCACCGGTTTGATCGGCAAGTGCAGCCGCAGCGGCGGCTTCATCGTCCTGATGGCTCAGCTGCTGCATCTGTGTCAGACGCTCGGCCTCTTCCCGGCGCTGCTGCTCCATCGCTTCCACCTCTTCCGGCATGCGCACCTGCACCTTGCTTAGGGTGCTGATCACTTCATACTTCAGCGACTCCAGCATCGCGGCGAACATGGCGAAAGATTCACGCTTGTACTCCTGCTTCGGATCTTTTTGCGCGTAGCCGCGCAGATGGATCCCTTGACGCAGATAATCCATCGCCGCCAGGTGCTCTTTCCACAAGGAGTCGAGGGTTTGCAGCATGACGCCTTTCTCGAAGTGACGCATCATCTCCGCGCCAACCACTTCCTCTTTACGCTGGTAGGTCTCTACCGCGCTCTGCAGAATACGCTCGCGCAGCGTCTCTTCATGCAGGTTCGGCTCTTTATCCAGCCACTCTGCAATCGGCAGATCGAGGTCGAAATCGTTTTTCAGACGCTCCTGCAGGCCAGGAATATCCCACATCTCTTCCAGAGACTGCGGCGGAATGTGCCCGTCGATGGTCGCTTTGAAGACATCTTCACGAATGCTGTTGATGGTTTCGCTTACGTCGGTCACATCCAGCAATTCGTTACGCTGTGTGTAGATTGCGCGACGCTGATCGTTCGCCACATCATCGTACTCAAGCAGCTGCTTACGGATATCGAAGTTGCGGCTTTCCACTTTACGCTGTGCGTTGGCAATCGCTTTTGTCACCCACGGGTGCTCAATCGCTTCGCCCGGCTTCATGCCAAGCTTGCGCATCATGCCGGAGACGCGATCGGAGGCGAAAATACGCATCAGCGCATCTTCCATCGAGAGGTAGAAACGGGAAGAGCCTGCATCGCCCTGACGACCGGAACGACCGCGCAGCTGGTTATCGATACGGCGCGATTCGTGGCGCTCGGTACCAATAATGTGCAGACCGCCCGATGCCAGCACCGCGTCATGGCGTTTCTGCCACTCGGCTTTCAGTTCTGCAATCTGTTCCGGGGTCGGATCGACAAGCTCCGCCAGCTCAGTCTGCCAGCTGCCGCCAAGCACGATATCGGTACCACGGCCCGCCATGTTGGTGGCGATAGTGACCGCGCCCGGATAACCGGCCTGCGCGACAATGTCCGCCTCTTTGGCGTGGAACTTGGCGTTCAGAACGTTGTGTTTGATGCCCGCTTTGGTTAACTCATTCGACACCACTTCTGATTTTTCAATCGAGATGGTACCGACCAGCACCGGCTGACCGTTGGCGGTACGCTCTTTGATATCTTCGATAATCGCCTGGATTTTTTCCGCTTCGGTCATATAGACCAGATCCGCCATATCTTTACGGATCATCGGGCGGTTGGTCGGCACAACCACGGTATCGAGCTTGTAGATAGAGCTGAATTCGAACGCTTCGGTATCTGCGGTACCGGTCATACCGGCCAGTTTTTCATACAGACGGAAGTAGTTCTGGAAGGTGATGGACGCCAGAGTCTGGTTTTCGTTCTGGATCTCAACGCCTTCTTTGGCTTCAACGGCCTGGTGGAGGCCATCGGACCAGCGGCGGCCCTGCATGGTACGACCGGTGTGTTCATCAACGATGATCACTTCACCCTCTTTCACGATGTAGTCCACATCGCGGGTGAAGAGCACATGAGCACGCAGCGCGGCGGTAACGTGATGCATCAGCATGATGTTGGTCGGCGAGTAAAGCGACTCGCCCTCCTCCATGATGCCCTCTTTCACCAGCAGCTCTTCAATCAGCACCAGACCGCGCTCGGTCAGGGTAACCTGACGCGCTTTCTCGTCGACAGAGAAGTGGCCTTCGCCCTGGAAGGTGTCAGAGTCCTCTTTCTCCTGGCGCACCAGGTGAGGAATGATTTTGTTCACTTTTTTGTAGAGATCGGAGCTATCTTCCGCCGGACCGGAGATGATAAGCGGCGTACGCGCTTCATCGATAAGGATGGAGTCCACCTCATCCACCAGCGCATAGTGCAGCTTACGCTGAACGCGCTCTTCCGGGCTGAACGCCATGTTGTCGCGCAGGTAGTCGAAGCCATATTCGTTGTTGGTGCCGTAGGTGATATCGGCGGCGTAAGCTTCGCGTTTAGCGACAGACGGCATGCCCGGCAGGTTAATGCCGACGGTCAGGCCAAGGAATTCGAACAGCGGACGGTTATTTTCGGCGTCACGCTGTGCCAGATAGTCGTTGACGGTAACCACGTGCACGCCTTTACCGCTCAGCGCGTTGAGGTAGGCGGGCAGGGTTGCGGTCAGGGTTTTACCTTCACCGGTGCGCATCTCGGCGATGCAGCGATCGTTGAGCACCATGCCGCCGAGCAGCTGGACATCAAAGTGGCGCATGCCGAAAACGCGTTTACTGGCTTCACGTACTACCGCAAAGGCTTCCGGCAGCAGGGAATCGACGCTTTCGCCCTTCTCAAGACGCGCGCGGAACTCTACCGTCTTTCCTTTCAGCTCATCATCGCTGAGCTTCTCAAGAGCCGGTTCCATGGCGTTGATCTGATTGACGGTTTTACGCATACGGCGCAGCGTACGATCGTTGCGGCTACCGAATACTTTTGTTAACAAATTTAGCATGATAAAAAATCTCTGATACTCCGCTCAGCGAAGCGAAAAAAATGGATGAATAGGGCTTTTTTTTTAGCTGAGGGAGTATGGCCCGGCGCGGATACCCTGCGCCTGGCTAATCCAGTTCGAGACACTGAACGTCGCGAATGGTGTAAAAGAGAGGCGAGCAACAAGGCGTACAATCGCCGGCGGCTTGCTTTCAACGTTAAGCAGCGCGCTTAGCGTATCGAGCAGGGCAAGATGGTGTACCTGAATCGGCAAAGGCTCTTCCGTTGCGACGGCCAGCGTCTGCGGCGCCATGGCGAACGAAAGATGACGAATAACGGTGCGGATGGCGTGCTGATGCCAGTAATCGACGGTGAAGTTCGGGCGGCGTTTCGCTTCCAGCAGCGCGAGGCTGGTGAAATTCGCCGTAGTCGCCGAAGCGTGATTGCGCGTCGTTTCGCGCGTGGCGTGGGTTTCGGTATTACTGGCAAGCGCAGGCAAGCCAAAACTCGCCGCGACCATCCCTAATAAGAGATGCGGCCAGAAATAGCGTCTGCCAAATTGTCGCCAACGCGTCAGTATTCCGCTCACTTGCTCCACCAAAAAAGACGCGTCCATGATGTTGCGTCTATGAAAGTCGATTGCGCCCAAATCTTATCACTAATGCCGCCGCCACACAGCAGGAAACAGGCCTGACGCACGTGAAAACTGGCGAGGAAAGCAGCAATCAAACGCAGGATCGCAGCGTTGAAAAGATTTCCGGAAAGATTAGTCGTAAAGAGAGGGTTTTGCGGCGCGCAAAAAGAAAAACGACTGGTTCCCCTGACCGGAGAGAGTGCCAGGTTAACCAGTCGATTTTTTAGGTTATGGCGTTATGCCAGAACCATTGAAGGTGCTTTGAATGCCAGCGGCAGTTCAGCTTCGTCTTCGAAGGTCACATATTCCCAGGCTTCCTGTTTTGCCAGAACAGCCTGCAGAAGTTTGTTGTTCAGCGCATGACCGGATTTATAAGCGGTAAACGCACCGATAATGTTGTGACCACACATAAAGAGGTCGCCGATTGCATCGAGCATTTTGTGGCGCACGAATTCATCTTCGAAACGCAGACCGTCTTCGTTCAGTACGCGATAATCGTCAACTACGATGGCACAATCGAAGCTTCCGCCCAGGCACAGGCCGCGGGACTGAAGGTATTCGATATCACGCATGAAACCGAAGGTACGCGCACGGCTAATCTGGCGCATAAATGCGTCGGCAGAGAAGTTCATCGCGTAGCGTTGCGTGCTGGCATCAATCGCCGGGTGGTTGAAGTCGATGGTGAAATCGAGCGTAAAACCGTTATGCGGTTTGAACTCGGCCCACTTATCGCCATCTTCAACGCGCACCGTCTCTTTGATGCGAACGAATTTCTTGGCGCTGTTCAGCTCCTCGACCCCTGCGTCAAGCAACAGGTAGACGAACGGTGCTGCACTGCCATCCATAATTGGAATTTCCGGCGCATCGACTTCGACAATAATGTTGTCGATACCCAGCCCCGCCAGAGCCGCATTTAAGTGCTCAACGGTGGAAATCCGCACGTCATGCTCGTTGACCAGACAAGTACAGAGCATAGTATCACGCACAGATTTAGCATCAGCCGGAAAGTCTACCGGTGGATTTAAGTCAGTGCGACGATAGATGACCCCGGTATTTGCCGGCGCAGGGCGCAACGTCAGTGTGACTTTCTTGCCGGTATGTAAACCGACACCAGTCGCCTGAACGATACGTTTAAGAGTCCTTTGTTTGATCATCGTATAATCTCGCCTTATTACCAATCCAACCAAATTGTATAACACAATGGGTGGGCCAGTTTAGCACAAAGAGCGAACATGCCCAACTTCCAGTAAATTCTTAGTCCGCCTGCTTACGCAGAAACGCCGGAATATCCAGATAATCGGGCTCTTTGGTGGTCTGCGGCGTATTGTCGTTAACCACTTTCGCCGGCTTCTGCTCCTGCTGCATCGGCTGCATGCCGTGCTGCTGGTAGCGATCCATCACCGGCTGCTGCGCCTGCTTGTTAGTTACCAGAGTGATCTCAGGACGCTTGTCCATACCGATACCGGTGGCAACAACGGTCACACGCAGTTCGTCGTTCATATCCGGGTCGAGAGAAGTACCGATAACCACTGTCGCGTTGTCAGAAGCGAACGCACGAATGGTGTTACCGACGGTCTCGAACTCATCCAGACGCAGGTCGAAGCCCGCGGTGATGTTAACCAGCACACCACGCGCGCCAGAGAGGTCGATATCTTCCAGCAGCGGGCTGGAGATCGCCATTTCTGCCGCTTCTTCCGCACGATCTTCACCGCTTGCCACGCCGGAGCCCATCATCGCGTAGCCCATTTCGGACATCACGGTGCGCACGTCGGCGAAGTCAACGTTCATCAGACCCGGACGGGTAATCAGCTCGGCGATACCCTGCACCGCGCCTTTCAGCACGTCGTTTGCCGCGCCGAACGCGTCAAGCAGAGATATACCGCGACCCAGCACTTTCAGCAGCTTGTCGTTCGGGATAGTGATCAGGGAATCGACATGTTTTGAGAGCTCGGTAATACCCTGCTCTGCAAAGGCCATGCGCTTCTTGCCTTCAAAGTTAAACGGCTTAGTCACCACCGCAACGGTCAGAATGCCTAAGTCTTTAGCGACTTCAGCGACCACAGGCGCCGCACCGGTACCGGTACCGCCACCCATGCCTGCTGCGATAAAGACCATGTCAGCGCCTTCCAGCGCAGCGCGCAGCGCTTCACGATCTTCTTCAGCCGCATTACGACCGACTTCAGGGTTAGCCCCTGCGCCCAGACCTTTGGTGATACCGCCACCGATCTGGATGGTTTGCCCTACCGCCGTCTTACGCAACGCCTGAGCGTCGGTATTCACCGCGAAGAACTCAACCCCTTCGATGCGCTCGCGCACCATATGCTCTACGGCATTACCGCCGCCGCCACCGACGCCGATGACTTTAATCACCGCGTCGTTGGTTAATTCCATTGGTTCAAACATAATCTCTCTCCGTCTTTACGCCTCATCCACCGGACAGCCCGTGGGCCGCTTATCAGGATTGGCGTATGTGCCTGTCGCCTGAAACCGCTAATTTTCTACGGTCTCTGAAAAAAATTAAAACTCTTTTCGCAGCCAGCTGTTGATTCGTTTGAACCACGAACCGACTGACGTCCGCTTTTCCACTTCCGCTTCACCACTTAAATGGGTCTCTTTCCCGTAGTGCAGCAGCCCAACTGCCGTAGAGTAATACGGCTCCTGGGCGTAATCAGTTAAGCCAGTAATATTGAGCGGTGCGCCAATACGCACCTGCGTATGGAACACACGTTGCGCGCAGGCCGCCAGACCTTCAATCTGCGCCGCGCCGCCGGTTAATACAATCCCCGCTGCAAGATGATGTTTCACCCCCTGCTGACGAAGCTGCTCCTGCAACTGCAATATCTCGTCGTTGACCAGGTTGAGCAGCTCGGTATAGCGCGGCTCAATCACATCTGCCAGCGTCTGGCGCTGCAGGCTGCGCGGCGGTCGACCGCCCACGCTCGGCACTTCCACGCTCTCATCTTTACCAACCAGCGACCCCAGCGCACAGCCATGGCGAACTTTAATCGCTTCCGCATCGCTCGGCGGTGTGCCGAAGGCGTAAGCGATATCGCTGGTCACCACGTTCCCCGCGTACGGGATCACTTTGGTGTGGCGCAGCGCGCCGCCGGTATAAACGGCCATGTCCATTGTACCACCGCCGATGTCAACGACGCAGACGCCCAGTTCGCGTTCATCTTCCGTCAACACCGAATAGCTGGAGGCCAGCCCGGCAAAGATAAGTTGGTCAACTTTCAAGCCACATCGTTCAACGGCTTTAACGATGTTTTTCGCCATATCGTTATGGCAAGTAATCAGGTGTACTTTCGCCTGCATACGCACGCCGGAAAGGCCTACCGGGTTTTTAATGCCCTCCTGGTAGTCAATGGCGTACTCCTGCGGAATCACGTGCAGCACGCGGTGTTCATCGCGTACGCGGACTGATTTCGCGGTATGCACCACGTTTTCCACATCTTCCAGCGTCACTTCTTCTTCTGAAATCGGCACCATACCAATTTCGTTCTGGCAACTAATGTGTTTCCCCGAGAGCGCAAGGTAGACCGAGGAGATCTGGCAATCGGCCATCAGTTCAGCCTGGTCGATGGCGCGCTGTACGCACTTCACCACCGACTCCAGATCGTTCACCCCGCCTTTGTCCATCCCACGGGATGGGCAACTGCCTACGCCAATGATATTAACAATACCGTCGGGCAGAACTTCCCCTACTAAAGCGGCGACCTTCGCGGTGCCAATCTCCAGTCCAACTACCAGTTTTCTGTCCGTCGCCTTGATCATTGTTGCTCTGCCTGTGCCTGATTCTGTTGTGCCTGATTTTGCTGCTGATCCGCTTGTTCCTGTACAGGGGCAGGCTTCCAGCCTACCGCCGCGCCTGAGTCATAGCGCAAATCCACGTAGCTTATCTCTTTGCCGTCCGTCTGGGCCTGCTGCTGCAGCACCGGATAGAGTTCAACAAAGCGCGCCAGACGTTTCATCGTATCGCCACGGCCCAGGTTGAGCTTGATATCATTGCTCAGCGTCACCTGCCAGGAGCGCCGCGCGGTCATCGCCGCTTCTTTCAGCGTGAACTTATCCTTTGCCAGCACCTGTCCCATATCGCGGTAACCCTGCAGCACTTCATTTTCGCTGCCTTCCGGGCCATACAGCATCGGCAATATCTGCTTGCTGGTGCGTTCCGCCGGTACGCTAAAGGCGTTGCCGTCCGCATCAACCATATGCTGGTCATTCCACCGCGCTATGGGCACATATTCAACCAGATGAATCTTCAATTCGTCCGGCCACTGCTTTCTTACGCTCGCCTGCTTGATCCACGGCAGACGCTCAATCTGGCTCTGAATGATATTCACATCCTGGGACATAAAGGTCCCGGGTGCGCCAAGCGCCAGAATGGACTGGCGAATATCATCATTGCGCGTGTAGTGACGATCGCCGGTTAACACCAGCTTCGACAGCGGTAACCGCTGCGCGTCATCCATCCAGCCGAGCACGATCCAGCCACTCACCAACACGGTGCACAGTACCATCAACAGGAACACAATGCCGGCAAGGCGCGTTCCATTGTTGCGGCGGGAGGTCGTTACCGCCTCCGCTTCGCGATTTCGCGTGTTCAGCGCAGCCTGAGACATATCACTCCGCCAGTTCCAGAATACGAACAACAAGCTGGGTAAAGCTCAGCCCCGCCTGACGCGCCGCCATCGGCACCAGGCTATGGCTGGTCATACCCGGCGAGGTATTCGCTTCCAGCAGATAAAATTGACCATCGCTGTCGAGCATGGCATCGATTCGCCCCCAGCCGCGGCAGCCTAAAACCTGCCACGCTTTGGCGATCAGCGCCTGTAAAGCCGCTTCCCGCTCTGCTTCCAGACCTGATGGACAGAAATACTTCGTCTCATCAGAGAGATACTTCGCCTCATAATCATAGAAGATTCCCGCCGGTTGAATGCGAATCGACGGTAAAATTTCATTTCCGAGCAACGCGACGGTAAATTCCGGGCCACTGAGCCATTTTTCGATCAGAACTTCATCATCGTGTTGAAAAGCAAGCGCTAAAGCCGCCTGCAGATCGCTACTTTCGTTGACCTTTGACATCCCGACGCTGGAGCCTTCACGGCTTGGCTTAACGATCAGGGGTAAGCCCAACGCTTCAATATTTTGAATATCAGACACTTGCAGGCCTGATTCAAACTCGCTGCGCGTCAGCGCCACCCATGGCGCCACCGGTAAACCCGCGCCCTGCCACAGCAGTTTGCTGCGCAGTTTATCCATTGAAATCGCAGAGGCCATCACGCCGCTGCCGGTGTAGGGAACGCCGGTCAGTTCCAGCAGCCCCTGCAGCGTGCCATCTTCGCCGCCGCGGCCGTGCAGCGCGATAAACGCTTTACTGAAGCCCATCTCTTTCAGGCGGGTTACATCGACCTCGCGCGGATCAACTGCATGGGCGTCAACGCCGCCTTCACGCAATCCAGCAAGCACCGCCGCGCCAGAATTAAGCGACACATCGCGCTCGGCAGAGGTCCCACCCAGCAGAACGGCAACTTTCTCAGCCACGCTGCACCTCCTCGCTCTGCGGAACCAGTTTGCACTGCGCGAGGCTGCGGGCGATCTTGCCGATATTGCCTGCGCCCTGAATCAGGATCAGATCGTTACCGGTCAGCACCGGGGCCAGCATCGCTGCCACCTGATCCGGATCGGAGACCAGGATCGGGTCGATCTTGCCGCGACCGCGGATCGTGCGGCACAGCGAACGGCTGTCAGCACCCGGGATCGCCGTTTCGCCCGCCGAGTAGACTTCCAGCATTAAAAGCTTATCCACCTGCGTCAGCACGTTGGCGAAATCGTCATAGAGATCGCGAGTACGCGTGTAGCGGTGCGGCTGGAAAATCATCACCAGATTTTTATCCGGCCAGCCAGCACGCGCAGCTTTGATCGTTGCGTCCACTTCCGTTGGATGGTGGCCGTAATCATCAACCAGCATCGCGCTGCCACTTTGGCCATTCACCGCTTCCAGCGGGAACTCGCCGAGGAAATCAAAGCGGCGACCGGTGCCCTGGAAGCTCTCCAGCGCGCGCAGAATCGCGTCGTCGTCAATCCCCTCTTCCGTCGCCACGGCCACCGCCGCTGCGGCGTTGAGCGCGTTGTGGCGACCCGGCGCGTTGAGCGTCACGCGCAGCGCCGGTTTATCCTGGCGCACCAGCGTAAAGTGGCCCTGCGGCCCCTTCTGACGATACTCTTCCACGCGCACATCCGCGTCGTCGCTAAATCCATAGGTGGTAATTTGACGCCCGACGCGCGGCAACAGCTCGCGGATCACCGGGTCATCAACACACATCACCGCACGGCCATAAAACGGCAGGTTGTGCAGGAAGTTGATAAACGTCGTTTTCAAATTTTCGAAGTCGCCCTGGTAGGTATCCATATGGTCAGCTTCGATATTGGTCACAATCGCCACCATCGGTTGCAGGTGCAGGAAGGAGGCATCGCTCTCATCCGCTTCCGCAATCAGATAACGGCTATGGCCCAGGCGTGCATGCACCCCGGCCGCTTTTACCAGCCCGCCGTTGACAAAGGTCGGGTCCAGACCCGCTTCCGCGTAGATACTGGAGACCATGGCGGTGGTGGTCGTCTTCCCATGCGTCCCGGCGATAGCGATGCCGTGACGAAAACGCATTAACTCGGCCAGCATCTCTGCGCGGCGGATCACCGGGATACGTGCTTCCTGGGCGGCAACGATCTCCGGGTTATCGGCAGAGATCGCGCTGGAGACCACTACAACGCTCGCATCAAGCACATTTTCCGGGCGATGGTTGAAGTAGATGGTGGCACCAAGGGACGTCAGCTGCTGCGTCACCGGGTTTGGCGCTAAATCAGAACCGCTAATCTGGTAGCCTTCGTTGGCCAGCACTTCGGCAATACCGCCCATGCCAGCACCGCCGATGCCAACGAAGTGAATGTGCCGGACGCGACGCATCTCGGGCACGATTAAACGCAGTTTCGCAAGTTCTTGTGTATTCATTTTCTAAACGCCATCAACTTCTAAAAAATTGGCGCGACGCAAACAGGCGTCGCCACGATTTACCCTTGAGCCGCAAGGCTCACTTCATGCGCCACCCGCTCGGTGGCGTCGGGGATGGCTGCCGCGCGCGCGCGTTCCGCCATCTCTCTTAATGCTTCACGATCCCAGCCCGCAAGCGTTGCTGCCACGGCATCAACGGTAAACTGCGGCTGTTCGAGGATCTTCGCCGCGCCCACTTTCTCCAGCGGCAGGGCATTCCAGTACTGCTGTCGGTCTTTGTGCTGAAACGGCACAAACAGCGCCGGCAGACCGGCAGCGGCGATTTCGCTTACCGTCAGCGCGCCGGAGCGGCAAACGACCACATCCGCCCACGCATAGGCTTTAGCCATATCGTCAATAAATTCAGTAACTTTATGCTGCGCCTGACCTGCAGTGGCATACGCCTGCTCAACATCCTGCTGCGCGCCTTTCCCGCTCTGATGCCAGATGGTGACCGACGCGCCCAGTTTAGCCGCCACCTGCGGCATGGTCTGGTTCAGCACGCGCGCACCCTGCGAGCCACCAACCACCAGCACGCGAATCGGCCCTTCGCGCCCCGGCAGACGCATCTGCGGCAGCGGCAGCGCCAGCACATCGACACGCACCGGGTTCCCCACCACTTCCGCTTGCGGAAATGCGCCGGGAAACGCCTGCATCACTTTGGTGGCGATCTTCGCCAGCCACTTATTGGTCAAACCGGCAATACCGTTCTGCTCATGCAGGACAACCGGAATACCGAGCGACCAGGCGGCAAGTCCGCCGGGACCGGAAACATACCCGCCCATGCCCAGCACCACGTCCGGCTTGAAGCGCTTCATAATGTCGCGCGCCTGACGCCAGGCATTAAAGATACGTACCGGCGCGAGCAGCAGCGCTTTCAGCCCTTTGCCGCGCAGGCCGGAGATGCGGATGAAGTCGATATCAATGCCATGTTTCGGCACCAGGTCAGCCTCCATACGATCGGCGGTTCCGAGCCAGCGTACTTGCCAGCCCTGATCCATCAAATGGTGCGCCACGGCGAGACCGGGGAAAACATGCCCGCCGGTTCCGCCTGCCATCACCATTAACCGCTTAGGTTGACCACTCATCACACACCTCGTGTAAACGCCTGAGCTTTCTTCAGACGCGTTTCATAATCTATCCGTAGCAACAGCGTAATCGCCGTCGACATAATTAATAAACTGGAGCCGCCGTAACTGATCAGCGGCAGGGTTAAGCCTTTGGTGGGCAGCATACCGGCTGCCGCACCGACGTTAACCAGCGCCTGGAAGCTAAACCAGATACCAATGGAGCAGGCAAGGAAACCGGAGAAGCGGTGGTCAATCTCCAGCGCTTTTCTGCCAATGGACATGGCGCGGAAAGCGACGAAGAATACCATTAAAAGTGCGGCTACCACACCGATATAACCGAGTTCTTCGCCGATGATGGAGAAGATAAAGTCGGTATGCGCTTCCGGTAGATACTCCAGCTTCTGCACCGAGTTGCCGAGCCCCTGCCCCCACAGCTCGCCGCGGCCAAACGCCATCAGCGACTGGGTTAACTGATACCCGCTGCCAAACGGATCTTCCCACGGGTTCCAGAAGGAGGTTACGCGGCGAATACGATAGGGTTCAGCGAGGATCAGCAGCACCACCGCCGAGATACCCATGCCGATAATGGCGATGAACTGCCACAGCTTCGCGCCCGCGAGGAACAGCATCGCCAGCGTGGTAATAAACAGCACCACCACCGTACCGAGGTCCGGCTGCGCCAGCAGCAGGACCGCCAGCACAAGGATCACGCCCATCGGTTTTAAGAAGCCGCGCAGGTTATTACGCACCTCATCCACTTTGCGCACCAGGTAGTTCGCCAGGTAGCAGAAGAGCGACAGCTTGGTGAACTCCGCAGGCTGGAAGCGCATGATGCCAAGATCAATCCAGCGCGACGCACCGTTGATCGAGCTCCCCACTACCAGCACCACTAACAGCATAATGATCGCCGCGATCAGCATCACCGAACTGTACTTCTGCCAGAACTCCATCGGCAGGCGCAGCGTGATCATCGCCATACAGAACGACAGGAACAGATAGAGCCCGTGGCGTTTAGCGAAGAAGAAGGGATCGTCCGTCAGTCGCTGACCGACCGGCATTGACGCCGAGGTCACCATAATGAAGCCGATCGCCGCCAGACCAAGCGTCAACCACAGCAAGGTGCGGTCGTACATCACCAGGCTGTCGGTATCTTTCTGTCGCGAGCCCATGACCCAGCCTTTCAATGCCGCAAACAGCCATGCCAGGACTCCATAACCTGGCAGACGCGGCATTCTCGGGCGGGGAAGCGTTAAACGCATTAGCCTAACTCCTGCGCCAGACGGGTGAACTGGTCGCCCCGTTGTTCGAAATTCTTAAACTGATCGAGGCTGGCACAGGCCGGCGACAACAGCACCATATCGCCCGGCTGCACGCGCGCGGCAATTACGCGCATCGCCTGATCCATAGTTTCAGTCTGCTCAGCCACATCCGGACGCAGCGCAGCCAGTTCAGCGCCATCACGCCCGAAGCAGTAGAGACGAATACGATCGCCGCCGAGGTAGCGCTTGAGCGGCGTAAAGTCCGCCGATTTGCCATCGCCGCCCAGCAGCAGATGCAGCGTACCTTCGACTTGCAAGCCATTAAGCGCCGCTTCGGTGCTGCCGACGTTGGTCGCTTTCGAGTCGTTGATCCAGCGCACGCCGTTATGCTCAAACGCCAGCTGGAAGCGGTGCGCCAGCCCGCCAAAGGTGGTCAGCGCCTTCAGGCTGCTGGCGCGCGGTAAACCGGCCGCGTCCGCCAGCGCCAGGGCTGCCAGCGCATTGGTGTAGTTGTGCTGGCCGCTCAGTTTCATCTCTTTGACGTTCAGCACCTTCTCACCTTTTACCCGCAGCCAGATTTCGCCCTGCTGGCGGTTGAGGTGATAATCGCCGACGTCGACACCAAAGCTGACGCAGCGCTCATCGGCACCGCGAACCGGCATGGTCAGCGCATCATCAGCATTGACCACGCACACGTTGGCGTTTTCATAGATACGCAGTTTGGCCGCGCGGTACTGTTGCAGGCCAAACGGATAGCGATCCATATGATCTTCAGTGACGTTAAGAATGGTTGCCGCCACGGCATGCAGGCTGGAGGTGGTTTCCAGCTGGAAGCTGGAGAGCTCCAGCACATACAGCTCGCGCGCCTCATCCAGCAGCATCAGCGCTGGCAGGCCGATATTGCCGCCAACGCCCACATTTTTACCGGCCGCTTCCGCCATCTCACCGACCAGTTTGGTGACGGTGCTTTTGCCGTTCGAACCGGTAATGGCGATGATCGGTGCCTGCGCTTCACGGCAGAAGAGCTCGATATCGCCGACAATCTCGACGCCCGCATCTGCTGCCGCGCTAAGCGACGGATGCGCCAGCGCCATACCGGGGCTGGCGACAATCAGATCGGCGCTCTGCAACCAGTTATCGTTAAGACTACCAAGATGGCGCTCGACCGTTTCCGGCAGCTTATCCAGCCCCGGCGGCGACGTGCGGGTATCCATCACCTTAGGCGTGACGCCGCGCGCGAGGAAAAAGTCCACGCAGGAAAGGCCGGTCAGGCCTAAACCGATAATGACGACTTTTTTACCCTGGTAATCTGCCATGATTAACGTACCTTCAGCGTTGCCAGGCCAATCAGCACCAGCATCAGCGAAATAATCCAGAAGCGCACAATCACGCGCGGCTCCGGCCAGCCTTTCAATTCATAGTGGTGGTGAATCGGCGCCATACGAAAAATGCGCTGGCCGCGCAGTTTGAACGAGCCAACCTGCAAAATCACCGACAGGGTCTCCACCACAAAGACGCCGCCCATAATCACCAGCAGGAACTCCTGGCGTAGCAGCACGGCGATAATGCCGAGCGCGCCGCCGAGCGCCAGCGATCCGACATCGCCCATAAAGACCTGCGCCGGATAGGTGTTAAACCACAGGAAACCGAGCCCGGCACCGACAATCGCCGTACAGACGATCACCAGCTCACCCGCGTGACGCAGATAAGGGATGTGCAGGTAGTTAGCGAAGTTCATGTTACCGGTCGCCCACGCCACCAGTGCGAAACCGCCTGCGACAAAGACGGTCGGCATAATCGCCAGGCCGTCGAGACCATCCGTCAGATTGACGGCGTTACCGGTACCGACAATCACAAAGTAAGCGAGCAGCACATAGAACAGACCGAGCTGCGGCATTACATCTTTAAAGAACGGCACCACCAGTTCGGTGGCAGGGGTATCTTTCCCGGCAAGGTAGAGGGCAAACGCGACGCCCAGCGCGATCACCGACATCCAGAAGTACTTCCAGCGGGCGATAAGCCCCTTGGTATCTTTGCGCACCACTTTGCGGTAATCATCGACAAAGCCGATGATGCCGTAGCCCACCAGCACCACCAGTACGCACCAGACGTAGGGGTTGGAGGGGTAAGCCCACAGCAGCACCGAGACGACAATCGCGGTGAGGATCATAATCCCGCCCATCGTCGGCGTGCCGCGTTTACTGAAGTGGGATTCCGGACCGTCGTTACGCACAACCTGGCCAAAAGAGAGTTTCTGCAAGCGGGCAATCATGCGCGGCCCCATCCACAACGAGATGAAGAGCGCGGTCAGCAGGCTGACAATGGCGCGAAACGTCAGATAGGAAAAGACGTTAAAGCCGGAATAATATTTGACCAAGTGCTCGGCCAGCCAAACTAACATGTCCCGTTCTCCTGTAAGTCGCGTACCACCTCTTCCATGGCGGAGCTACGTGAACCTTTCACTAAAATGGTAATCATTGGGTGCTCGGCAATCAGCGCTGTTAAACGCGCCGTAGCCGCAGCTTTATCGTTGAAATGCTCGCCAACGCCGCTGGCGTCGCTGAGCGCTTTACTCAATGTGCCGACGCTCAGCACCTTGTCGATACCGACGGCTTTCGCCGCTTCGCCGACCTGAACGTGGCAGGCTTCGCTTTCGTCGCCCAGTTCCGCCATATCGCCCACCACCATTACGCGGTAGCCGGGCATCTCTGCCAGCACGTGCGCAGCGGCGGTCATCGAGCCGACGTTGGCGTTATAGGTATCATCCAGCAGCAGCTGGTTTTCGCCGAGGCGCACCGGGAAGAGACGACCCGGCACTGCTTTCAGCTTCGCCAGCCCCTGTTTCACCGCATCAAGGGATGCGCCTACCGCCATCGCCAGCGCGGTTGCTGCCAGCGCGTTAGCAATGTTGTGACGTCCCGGCAGGGGTAAAATCACCTCGGCATTGCCGGTCGGCGTTTGCAGCGTGAACTCGGTACCGTGCGAGGTAATATGCACGTTGGTGGCGGTAAAATCGCTGTTCGCCGCGTTGGGCGAGAAGCGCCACACTTTGCGATCGCCGATAATGCTCTGCCAGTTCAGCCAGTCATTGTTATCGGCATTGAGGATGGCGATACCGTTGGCCGGCAGGCCGGTATAAATTTCACCTTTCGCCTTCGCCACGCCCGCCAGCGATCCGAATCCTTCCAGATGCGCAGCGGCCAGGTTGTTGACCAGCGCCGCTTCCGGGCGGGTCAGGCTAACGGTCCAGGCGATTTCGCCCTGGTGGTTAGCGCCCAGCTCAATCACCGCGTACTGATGCTCTTTAGTCAGACGCAGCAGGGTCATCGGCACGCCGATGTCATTATTCAGGTTACCCGCGGTGTAGAGCGTGTTGCCGCACTCGCCGAGAATGGCGGCGGTCATCTCTTTCACCGAGGTTTTGCCGGAGGAGCCGGTCAGCGCAACGACGCGCGTCGGCACCTGCTGACGCACCCACGCCGCCAGTTCGCCAAAGGCCTGGCGGGTATCACTCACCACCAGCTGCGGCAGATCGGTATCCAGTTTGCGGCTCACCAGCAGCGCGCCTGCGCCCCCCGCTTTGGCTTGTTCAGCAAAATCGTGGGCATCGAAACGTTCACCTTTCAGCGCCACAAACAGGCAGCCCGGCGTCAGTTTGCGGGTATCGCTGGTCACGGCGTCAATCGTGACGTCCTGACCCAAAAGTTCACCGTGCAGCGTGCCGGCAAGCTGGCTGAGCGTTACGCTAATCATGCTACTACCCCCAGCAGACGCGCGGCGGTCACACGGTCGGAGTAATCGAGACGGTGCGTGCCGACAATCTGATAATCTTCATGGCCTTTACCTGCCAGCAGCACCACATCGTTCTCTTTGGCCTGCATAATGGCGTTGGTCACCGCTTCGGCGCGGCCTTCGACAACATGCGCGCGACCGGCGTCGAGCATGCCGGCGAGAATGTCATTAATAATGGCGCGCGGCTCTTCGGTGCGCGGGTTGTCATCGGTGACGACCGGCACATCCGCAAACTCTTCGGCAATCGCGCCCATCAGCGGACGTTTGCCCTTGTCGCGATCGCCGCCGCAGCCAAAGACGCACCACAGTTTTCCTGTGCAGTGCAGACGCGCGGCCTGCAGCGCTTTTTCCAGCGCATCCGGCGTGTGGGCATAATCCACCACCACCGTCGGTTTGCCCGGCGCACTAAACACTTCCATCCGTCCGCAAACGGGTTGCAGGCGGGGAGCGGTTTTCAGCAGATCGCTGAGGGGATAGCCAAGCGCCAGCAGGGTTGCCAGCGCCAGCAGCAGGTTGCTGACGTTAAACGCGCCCATCAGGCGGCTTTCGATTTCCCCTTCGCCCCAGCTGGAGCCGAAGCGAATGGTCGCCCCGCTGTCGTGGTAATCGACGCTCAGGGTTTTCAGCCAGCGCCCGTGGCAATCCGGGTTGATATGGCCCTCCATCGACACCGCAACCGCATCCGGCAGGTTTGCCAGCCAGCGGCGACCCACTTCGTCATCGGCGTTGATGATCGCCTGACCATAGTGATGAGAGGAGAAGAGCTGCCATTTGGCGGCTTCGTAATGGGTCATATCGCCGTGATAATCGAGGTGATCGCGGCTTAAATTGGTGAACACCGAGGCGGCGAATTTCAGCGCCGCCACGCGATGCTGAACTAAACCGTGGGAGGAGACCTCCATCGCCGCAAGGGTCGCGCCCTGCCCCGCGAGACCGGCAATCACATGCTGGACGTCAACCGCGGAGCCGGTGGTGTTCTCTGTCGGAATCACTTTACCAAGCAGGCCGTTGCCGACCGTACCCATCACCGCGCTGGTTTCACCCAGCAACTGGCTCCACTGCGCGATCAGCTGCGTAGTGGTCGTTTTACCGTTGGTACCGGTGACGCCGATCAGGCGCAGCTGGTCTGACGGCTCGCCGTAAAAACGGCCCGCCAGCGCAGAGAGGCGCTCATTCAGCTGGCTTAAGTAAACCACCGGCACACCGTGCATTTCACGAATTTCACCGTCATTTGCCTCGTCTTTCGCTTCAGCAATAATGGCAGCAACACCTTGCGCAATCGCCTGCGGGATATAACGACGCCCGTCCGCCTGATGACCGACCACCGCCACGAAGAGATCGCCCGACGCAGCCACACGGCTGTCGAGTGTCATCTCTCGTAGTGCTCGCGCAGGTAGCATGGGTACCCACGGAGCGAGAAGGTCGCGCAAATTACGATCTGCCACCTGATCCCTCGCCTTGATTAATTACAAACTCACTTTTTTCGCCCGTGGTCAGCGCATCCGGCTCGATGTTCATGGTGCGCAGTACGCCGCCCATGATGGCACCGAAGACCGGCGCAGAGACCGCGCCACCGTAGTATTTGCCCGCTTGCGGATCGTTAATGACCACCACCAGCGCAAAGCGCGGCCGGCTGGCAGGCGCGACGCCCGCAGTGTATGCAATGTATTTGTTGATGTAGCGCCCATCCGGCCCGACTTTTTTCGCCGTACCTGTTTTGATCGCGATGCGATAGCCCTTGATGGCCGCTTTTACCCCGCCGCCGCCCGGCAGCGCCACGCTCTCCATCATGTGCACCACGGTGCGGACGATGGATTCGTTGAAGACGCGCTCACCCGGTACGGGCGGGTCGACTTTGGTAATCGACAGCGGGCGATAGATGCCGTAGCTGCCAATGGTTGCGTAGACTCGCGCTAACTGTAACGGCGTTACCATTAGCCCGTAGCCGAAAGAGAAGGTGGCCCTCTCTATGTCAGACCACCGTTGTTTTTGAGGAAATAAGCCACTGCGTTCCCCGACCATCCCCAAATTGGTCGTTTTTCCCAGTCCAAAACGTGAGTAAGTATCTACTAACGCTGAGGAGGGCATCGCTAACGCCAGCCTGGATACGCCAACGTTACTCGACTTCTGCAGCACCCCGGTGAGGGTCAATTCGCTATAGCGCGCCACGTCTTTGATTTCGTGACCGTTAATTCGATAAGGCACGGTGTTGAGCACCGTATTGGGGTTCACCACTCCGCGCTGCAGGGCGGTCATCACCACCATCGGTTTCACCGTTGAACCGGGTTCGAAGACGTCGGTGATGGCACGGTTACGCATCGAATCTTTGGAGGTGCCGGAGAAGTTGTTCGGGTTATAGGAGGGGCTGTTGGCCATCGCCAGCACTTCGCCGGTATTGACATCCACCAGCACGGCGCTGCCGGACTCGGCTTTGTTAAAGGCCACGGCGTTGTTCAGCTCGCGGTACACCAGCGCCTGCAAACGTTCGTCGATGCTCAGCGCGAGGTTGTGCGCCGCCTGGCTGTCGGTCGAGGAGATATCCTCAATCACCCGGCCATAGCGGTCTTTACGCACGATACGCTCGCCCGGCTGGCCGGTAAGCCACTTATCAAAGCTCTTCTCGACCCCTTCGATCCCCTGGCTGTCGACATTGGTAAAGCCGATCAGGTGAGCGGTCACTTCCCCGGACGGGTAGTAGCGGCGCGACTCTTCGCGCAGATGAATGCCGGGAAGCTTGAGTTTTTTGATGTAGTCCCCCAGATCCGGATTGACCTGGCGGGCAAGATAGATGAAGCGCATCTTCGGGTTAGCGTTGATGCGCGAGGCGAGCTGATCGAGCGGCATATTGAGCGCATCGGAGAGCGCTTTCCAGCGGTTATCCAGCGTCACGCCGCCTGCGTCGTGCAGCTCTTTCGGGTCAGCCCAGATCGCTTTTACCGGCACGCTGACCGCCAGCGGGCGGCCCGAGCGGTCGGTGATCATGCCGCGCGAGGTCGCCACTTCCTGCACGCGCAGCGAGCGCATATCGCCCTGACGCACCAGCATGTCGGGGTTGATGATTTGCAGATAGGCGACGCGGCCAATCAGAAAGCCCAGCGCCAATAAAATACAGCCGCAAAGCAACGCAAAACGCCAACTTATAAAGTTGGCCTGCTCTTCCTGGCGTTTCGCTTTCACCATCTTCGCCGCGGCTTTCATGCGCTGGGTTGTTCCTTTTTCATCGCTATTTCTGCACCACAATATTTTCCTGTGAAGGATCGACGTGCTGCATCTGCAGCTTCTCGGTGGCAATCCGTTCTACCCGGCTATGGTCGCCGAGGGCGTTCTCTTCAAGAATCAGGTTGCGCCATTCGATATCCAGCGCGTCGCGCTCAATCACCAGTTGTTCACGCTGTGCGGTCAACAAACGGGTGTGGTGCGCGGTGGTGACGACCGTAATGGCCGTCATGATGATGCAAATGAACAGGCAGAGTGGCAGTTTCCCGAACCGCAAAAGATCGTCGCCGATCACACCAGGCAAAGCATGGCGCTCGCTGCTTCCTAACGATCCCTTAACTTTGCTGAGGGTCTCTGACACTCTGCCGATCATGCGTTCGTCCTCTCTGCAATACGCAGAACTGAACTACGGGCGCGTGGGTTTTCCGCCACTTCTTCTTCGCCCGGCATCATTTTTCCTAAGGCTCGCAGTTGACGGCCACCCAGCTTGCTGAGTTGCGCTTCGGTCATTGGCAGCCCGGCAGGAACCTGCGGGCCACGGCTTTGCTCACGCATAAAGCGCTTCACAATGCGGTCTTCCAGCGAGTGGAAGCTAATGACAGAAAGCCGGCCTCCCGGGGCCAGCACATCGAGCGAGTTTTTTAGCGCCTGCTCTATCTCCTCCAGTTCACTGTTCACCCAGATGCGCACCGCCTGGAAGGTACGGGTCGCGGGATGTTTAAACTTATCTTTTATTGGCGTCGCCGCTGCCACCACTTCCGCCAGCGCTTTGGTGCGGGTCATCGGATCGAGGCGGTTGCGCTCGACGATGGCGCGAGCGATGCGTTTCGCAAAGCGCTCTTCGCCGAAGGTTTTCAGCACCCAGGCGATATCCGCTTCGTCTGCGGTTTGCAGCCACTGGGCGGCAGACTGGCCGCGCGTCGGATCCATACGCATATCCAGCGGGCCGTCTCGCATAAAGGAGAAGCCGCGCTCCGGATCGTCAAGCTGCGGTGAAGAGACGCCAAGATCGAGAAGAATGCCGTCGATCTTGCCAATAAGATCGCGCTCGCTGACATAATCAGCGAGCGCAGAAAAGGGTCCATGAATGATGGAGAAGCGCGGGTCATTAATGGTCTTCGCAACTTCAATTGCCTGCGGATCGCGATCGATTGCCAGCAAGCGGCCTTCCGCCCCCAGTTGGGAGAGGATCAGGCGCGAGTGACCACCGCGACCAAAAGTGCCATCAATGTAAATGCCATCCGGACGAATATTCAGGCCGTTAACGGCCTCATCCAACAGCACCGTTGTGTGTTTAAAATTTTCCATCATCATTAAAGAGACAAATCCTGCAACCGATCCGAAAGTCCTTCGGAACCGGATTGCTCAGCGTCAATATCTTCCCTGACCTGTTGATACCAGGTCGTTTCGTCCCACAGCTCAAACTTATTGAACTGTCCGACCAGCATCACTTCTTTGGTTAGCCCGGCGTGCTGCCGTAAGACAGGCGCAATTAAGATGCGACCGGCACTATCCATCTGGCACTCGCTGGCATGCCCCAGCAATAAACGTTGTACGCGCCGCTCAAGCGGGTTCATGCTCGACAGCCGCGACAGTTTTTGCTCGATAATTTCCCATTCGGGCAGAGGGTAAAGCAGCAGGCATGTGTGGCGAATATCTATGGTACAGACCATCTGGCCGGAGGCACTCTCCTGCAGCGAATCCCGATAACGGGTCGGAACGGATAACCGCCCTTTGCTGTCGAGATTGACTAACGTCGCGCCACGGAACATGTCCGGTTTACCCCCGCATGATCATTTCCACCACTTTATCCCACAAATCCCCACCGAGGGAGTTTACGGAGCGGAGGAAAAGCTTGTCAAGCCAGCGCAAAGGCCAACAAGAACAAAAGATCCCTTATTCGTAATGAATATCAGCGTCGGTGAAATAGTGCTCAGCTTACGAGGCAAATTAACGTCATGAATATTTGCAAGAAAAAAGGGCGGAATATTGGGTCCGGGGTTTCAGACCATTCCGTTTCTGTACGCGAAATATAAAGTGTCAGTTTGCGACGCGGGCGGCATTTTAAGGCATAACGGCGCGACTTAACAGCGCCAGATGCAGGTCCTGACACTTACTTCGCCACGGTTTCGCTAAGGGGAAGATCCCCTCGTTGAAAGTGGTTGTTAATTAATCGAATACGATCGGTAGATGTAACAATTCAATACAGAAATCATCATCAGTAACTTCTTAACGGGCGAGTACAAATCGGAAGTAAAGAAACTTAAAGAAATAATAAATCAGAGCAACATCGTAAATTAAGGATTTATCTGATGAGTTAAAAAGCACTATTTTGATTAAGGCGAAATGGTGAAAAGGAAAAAGGCAGCTCGCGCTGCCTTAATTACCTTTATTTATACGCGGCTTAATATGCCCCGGCGATAGAGGTTACGTCGAATACGGCTCAATCCCGGCTTCGGCTTACGCGGTTCATCGAGGCTTGCCAGCACGATCTCCAGTACGCGCTCGGCGACGTCGCGGTGACGCTGCGCGACGGCCAGCACCGGACACTGCAGGAAATCGAGCAGTTCATGATCGCCAAAGGTGGCGATCGCCAGATTAGACGGCAGTTTGCCATCGCGGCGCAGCGTCACATCCAGCACGCCCTGCAGCAGTGCGAAAGAGGTGATAAACATCGCTTCCGGCATCTCGTTCGTTTCCAGCCACTTTTCAAATAACTGAGCGGCGGCTTCACGCTCGTAGCCATTGGCGTAGAGATACTTCACTTCGCGCGGGTCGTCTTTCCAGGCGGTGCGGAAACCCTGCTCGCGCAGGAAGCTCACCGAGAGCTCCGGCAGCGCGCCTAGATAAAGCACGCGCTCCGCCGGCATTTTGCGCAGCTCCGCCGCCAGCATCTCTGAATCCTCCTGATCGGCACCCACGACGCTGGTGAAGTGCTCACGATCCAGCGCGCGATCGAGCGCGACAATCGGGAAGGCGTCATTCGCCCAGCGCTGATAGAAGGGGTGCTCCGGCGGAAGCGAGGTCGAGACGATGATCGCATCCACCTGCCGTTGCAGCAGATGTTCGATGCAACGCATCTCGTTATCGGGCTGATCTTCAGAGCAGGCGATCAGCAGCTGGTAGCCACGCTGGCGCGCCTGGCGCTCCAGATAGTTGGCGATACGGGTATAGCTTGTGTTTTCCAGATCGGGAATGACCAATCCAATCGATCGGGTGCGTCCTGCTCGTAACCCAGCCGCCACTGCATTCGGGTGGTAGTTATGCTCACGAACGACCGCCATAACTTTCTCAACGGTTTTATCGCTGACACGATACTGCTTCGCCTTTCCGTTGATGACGTAGCTTGCCGTGGTTCGTGAGACGCCGGCGAGCCGGGCGATTTCATCCAGTTTCACAATTGCCCCTTAAAATGATGCGCACCATAACCTTTTTAGGGATATAGGTTAATTTCCATAACATCTAAGCGCAGAAAGGTAACTGCGGCAACCGCTTTTCTCTCTGCTTCCGGCTGATTTCGCAAAAAAAAGCCCGGCATAATCAGCCGGGCTTAAAAATGTGGAACCTTGCTCGCATCAGCGCATGATTTTATCGCCGCGCGATAAGCCGACTACGCCAGAGCGCGCCACTTCAACAATCTTCGCCACATCACGAATGGTGGCGAGGAACGCATCCAGCTTGTCGCTGGTGCCGGCGAGCTGAACCGTGTAAATCGAGGGCGTGACGTCAATGATCTGCCCGCGAAAGATCTCCGCGTTGCGTTTAACCTCTTCCCTACCATAGCCGCTGGCCTGGATCTTCACCAGCATGATCTCACGCTCGACATAAGCCCCCTGCCCCAGCTCGTTAACGCGCAGCACGTCCACCAGTTTGTGCAGTTGCTTCTCGATCTGCTCGAGGACTTTTTGATCGCCCACGGTCTGGATGGTCATCCGCGACAGGGTTGGATCGTCCGTTGGCGCGACCGTCAGGCTCTCAATGTTGTAGCCGCGCTGTGAGAAGAGGCCGATGACGCGCGACAACGCGCCCGATTCGTTTTCCAGTAAGACAGACAATATCCGGCGCATAATCAGGTTCTCTCCGTTTTGCTTAACCACATCTCATCCATGCCGCCGCCGCGGATCTGCATCGGATAAACGTGTTCACTTCCGTCAACGGTCACATCAACAAAGACCAGACGATTGTTTTTCACCTGCTCAAGCGCCTCGGCAAGCTTCGCCTCCAGCTCATCCGGGCGGGTAATGCGGATACCGACATGACCGTACGCTTCGGCGAGACGGGCAAAATCCGGTAAAGACTCCATATAGGATTGCGAGTGGCGACCGGAGTAGATCATATCCTGCCACTGCTTCACCATGCCGAGGTAACGGTTGTTCAGGTTGAGCACCAGCACCGGCAGCTCATATTGCAGCGCCGTAGAGAGTTCCTGAATATTCATCTGGATACTGCCGTCGCCGGTGACGCAAATCACTGTCTCGTCCGGCAGCGCCATTTTAACGCCCAGCGCAGCAGGCAAGCCGAATCCCATAGTGCCGAGACCGCCGGAGTTGATCCAGCGGCGCGGTTTATCGAAGCGGTAATAGAGTGCAGCAAACATCTGATGCTGGCCCACGTCAGAGGTGACGTAAGCGTCGCCGTGAGTCAAACGCCAGACTGCTTCAATCACCGCCTGCGGCTTAATGCTTTCACTTTGCGTGTCATATTTCAGGCACTGGCGCGCGCGCCACTGTTCAATGCGCAGCCACCAGTCGCGGATCTCATCGTGCGGCTGCGAGGCACGCTCCTGCTCCAGCAACTCCAGCATCTGCTCCAGCACCTGGCGCGCATCACCGACAATCGGCACATCCGCCTGCACGGTTTTGGAGATAGAGGTGGGATCGATATCGATATGCAGCACGGTCGCGTCGGGGCAGTACTTCAGTAAATTGTTGGTGGTGCGATCGTCAAAACGCACGCCGACGGCAAAGATCACATCGGCGTGATGCATGGTCATATTGGCTTCGTAGGTGCCGTGCATCCCGAGCATGCCAAGCGACTGACGGTGGGAAGCCGGGAAGACGCCCAGCCCCATTAATGAGGAGACCACTGGCGCATTCAGCGCTTCAGCCAGCTGGCGCAGCGGCGCGTCACAGGCAGAGGTAATGGCACCGCCGCCAACATAGAAGACCGGCTTTTTGGCGGCAGCCAGGGTTTGCAACGCGCGTTTGATCTGCCCTTTGTGACCCTGGGTGGTTGGGTTATAGGAGCGCATGCTGACCGACTCCGGCCAGAGGTAGGGCAGCTTTTTCGCCGGGTTCATAATATCTTTCGGCAGATCCACCACTACCGGCCCAGGGCGTCCGCTGGCGGCAAGCCAGAACGCCTTTTTTAACACGCCGGGAATATCTTCCGTCTGTTTCACCAGAAAGCTGTGTTTCACCACCGGGCGGGAGATGCCGACCATATCGCACTCCTGGAAGGCGTCGTAACCAATCAGCGAGGTCGCCACCTGACCGGAGAGCACCACCAGCGGGATGGAGTCCATATAGGCTGTTGCAATACCGGTAATCGCATTCGTCGCACCGGGGCCGGAGGTAACCAGCACCACGCCCACTTCACCCGTCGCGCGCGCCAGCCCGTCTGCCATATGAACGGCCGCCTGCTCGTGGCGCACCAGCACATGCTCGATACCACCAACGGTATGCAGGGCGTCGTAGATATCAAGTACCGCGCCTCCGGGGTAGCCGAATACCTTCTTTACGCCTTGATCGATGAGCGATCGGACGACCATCTCGGCTCCAGACAACATCTCCATGCTTTGCCTCCAGGCTTACGTTTGACGACTGACGGCAGAACTCGTGTCCGCACTGTCGCTCTGTTCAGAACAGGACATCCTGCTTTCTGATTATGAATGGCAGTTACCATAACCGCTCAAAATCTGGCAGGCAATCCGACCTCAGGCGCGGAAAAGAGTCAGGAAAAGCAGAATCAGGAGGTCTTAAATGAAGAGCTGGTGAAAACGTCTGTGATAAGGCGCGACGATGACCATTGATCGCTGTGATAAGGGAATGTTCAGTAATTCATGCATTTTTAACGTCGCGCAGAGATACGCCGCCGGGTTAAATCAGAATAAAATAGTACCTATTTCCTCAGAGGCAGAATAAACCGGAACTCTGCCACCCGGTTTATTCTGCACGTTACTTAATGGCTACAGACCGACACCAGCAACTCCTCCATCCACTGGTGCCCCTTATCACGTCCCGCGGATTCGTGCCACGAGAGGCAGCAGGTGCGGCTATTAAGCGTAAGCGGCAACGGCAGCGAATGCAGCGCCAGCCCGCCGGCAAAGCGATCCACCAGCCAGCGCGGCGCAATGGCGACCAGATGGGTTTGCGAGACGACATTTAATACGCTGGGCAGCGCCATTCCTTGATAGGCAATACGGTTGCGCTTTTCCACCGTGTCGTACCAGGGCTGGCTGAAAGAGGCGTAGCGCTCCAGTGAAACTACGGCGTGCTGCTCATCAAAGATGCTGTTTTCCGTCGTCAGTTCAGCGATGCGCGGATGGTGTTGGCTCACAGCCAGCACCATTTCATCTTTAAACAGCGGGACGCAGGAAAACTCCGGACGACGGAATTCTTCATAGCCGATCACAAATTCTATTTCCTGATAGCGCAACTGATGCTCGGTACTGTGATTGAGATCAGATTTAAATATCAGCTTTATATTTGGCGCGACGGTTTTTACATTATTGTAAATAACTGAAGTCAAGAAATTATCGAGTGGACTGCATACGCAAAGATTAAAAATACGCTCGCTGCTTTGTGGATCGAAACCGGAGCCGGGCAGTTCATTTTGTACCAACTGCAGCGCCTGTCTTATGGCACCAAAAAGCTGATACGAACGCGCGGTCGGTTGAATACCCCGACCATACCGAACAAAAAGTTCGTCGTTAAACATCACCTTAAGACGTGCAACGGCATTACTGACAGCAGGTTGAGACATACCCAATGCATGAGCAGCGCGCGTAATGTTTTGTTCCTGCATAACGGCGTCAAAAACGGTCAGTAAATTGAGATCTACCGAACGTAATTGCGGCTTCTCGCCGTCATTAACTTTTTGATTATAAAGACTTTCCCCGGGAAAATTGCAATCCGTCGTCATGATAAACTCCCTTGACTTGTGTAATAATAATATTCAGGAAGATGATTTATCACGCATATAGCATTATTAGAAGTGCAGTGTGAAAATTTAGGAATATATAAAGCTTACATTTAATTTCCTGGATGAAATTAAAAAAAGCATTACTAAGCGCTGTAATATAAATTAATTTTTAATATTTTCACTTCCATAGCTGTTTTGTAACGATAATCATAAGTTGATCGCCCTACCCACCATTTTCTTTAACATCTTCCCGAAAAGGATTATTAATTCCCGACGCCTACCCTTCGCTTTTTCTTACGAAATGTCTTATGAGCCCAACAAGCAAGAATGTCGCAATCCTGCTAATTAGACAGCAGATTAAACTAAAACGCGGCGCGGTGATTTGCGCTTCAGGGTAGCCACTTTTCACCGAGGGGTTGACATCAAAGTGCGTATCCAGTACCACTAAAAGCATATCGATTTTCACGGGAGCAAGATTCATGATTCGTCACGTTCGTTTCGCTGGTCTACTACTACTAAACGCATTAACTGTGCGCGGTAGACCGGTGGACGACACTCAGAACTGAATCGTCTTCCTGTTAAGACTAAGAACCCGCGCCTTGGCGCGGGTTTTTTTATGCTCGTAGCGAGGCGGCCAAAGCGAACAAGGATCTAAACCATGAGCCAGCAGCAAGTCGTAATTTTCGATACCACCTTACGTGACGGTGAACAGGCATTGCAGGCAAGCCTGAGTGTAAAAGAGAAGCTGCAGATCGCCCTGGCGCTGGAGCGTATGGGTGTTGATGTAATGGAAGTGGGTTTTCCGGTCTCGTCGCCGGGCGATTTTGAGTCCGTACAGACCATCGCCCGCCAGGTAAAAAACAGCCGTGTCTGTGCCCTGGCACGCTGCGTTGAGAAGGATATTGATGTCGCCGCAGAGTCGTTGAAAGTAGCTGAAGCGTTCCGTATTCACACCTTTATCGCCACCTCGCCGATGCATATCGCCACCAAGCTGCGCAGTACGCTGGATGAAGTGATTGAGCGCGCGATCTATATGATAAAACGTGCGCGTAACTACACCGATGATGTTGAGTTTTCCTGTGAAGATGCCGGGCGTACGCCGATTGAAGATCTGGCGCGCGTCGTCGAAGCGGCGATCAATGCCGGGGCGAAAACCATCAATATCCCGGATACCGTTGGCTACACCATGCCCTTCGAGTTCGCCAATATCATCACCGGTCTGTATGACCGCGTTCCTAACATTGATAAAGCCATTATTTCTGTCCACACCCATGATGACTTAGGCCTGGCCGTCGGTAATTCAATTGCCGCCGTGCATGCCGGAGCCCGCCAGGTAGAAGGCGCCATGAACGGCATCGGCGAACGTGCCGGGAACTGCTCACTGGAAGAGGTGATCATGGCGATAAAAGTGCGCAAAGACATTATGAATGTGCACACCCGCATCAATCATCAGGAGATCTGGCGCACCAGCCAGACCGTGGCTCAGATCTGCAACATGCCGATCCCGGCCAACAAAGCGATCGTCGGCACCGGCGCCTTCGCCCACTCCTCCGGCATCCATCAGGATGGCGTGCTGAAAAACCGCGAAAACTACGAAATCATGACCCCGGAGTCGATCGGCCTGAACCAGGTGCAGCTGAACCTGACTTCACGCTCCGGTCGCGCAGCGGTCAAACACCGTATGGAAGAGATGGGCTATCAGGAGAGCGACTATAACCTGGATAACCTGTACGACGCCTTCCTGAAGCTGGCGGATAAAAAGGGTCAGGTCTTTGATTACGATCTGGAAGCGCTGGCCTTTATCAACAAGCAGCAGGAAGAGCCGGAGCACTTCCGCCTCGAGTACTTCAATGTGCAGTCCGGCTCCAACGATATCGCCACCGCCTCGGTGAAACTGGCTTGCGGCGAGGAGATCAAAGCCGAAGCCGCCAACGGCAACGGGCCGGTCGACGCAGTCTACCAGGCGATTAACCGCGTTACCGAGTATGACATCGAGCTGGTGAAATATAGCCTGACCGCGAAAGGCCACGGTAAAGATGCGCTGGGCCAGGTTGATATCGTCGTCAATTACAACAACCGCCGCTTCCACGGCATCGGCCTGGCAACAGATATCGTTGAGTCCTCCGTCAAAGCGATGGTCAACGTGCTGAACACCATCTGGCGCGCCGCGGAAGTGGAAAAAGAGTTGCAGCGTAAAGCGCAGAACAAAGAAAACAACAAGGAAACCGTGTGATGTCGAAAAGTTACCATATTGCCGTGCTGCCGGGAGACGGCATTGGCCCGGAAGTGATGGCGCAAGCCCTAAAAGTACTGGAAGCCGTGCGCAGCCGTTTCGCGATGCGTATTACCACCAGCCATTACGATGTTGGCGGTATCGCCATTGACCGCCACGGCAATCCGTTGCCGCAGGCCACGGTCGAAGGCTGCGAGCAGGCCGATGCGATCCTGTTTGGCTCCGTCGGCGGCCCGAAATGGGAAAACCTGCCACCGGCGCAGCAACCGGAGCGCGGCGCGCTGCTGCCGCTGCGTAAACACTTCAAGCTGTTCAGCAACCTGCGTCCCGCCAAACTCTATGCGGGCCTGGAAGCCTTCTGTCCGCTGCGCGAAGATATCGCCGCCAACGGTTTCGATATCCTGTGCGTACGCGAACTGACCGGCGGCATCTACTTCGGCCAACCGAAAGGGCGCGAAGGCAGCGGCCAGCATGAGAAAGCCTACGACACCGAAATTTATCACCGCTTTGAAATCGAGCGCATTGCGCGTATCGCTTTTGAGTCGGCCCGTAAACGCGGGAAAAAAGTCCACTCCATCGATAAGGCCAACGTGCTGCAAACCTCGCTGCTGTGGCGTGAAATCGTTAATGAGATCGCGGGCGAATACCCGGACGTTGAGCTGGCGCATATGTATATCGACAACGCCACCATGCAGCTGATTAAAGATCCGTCCCAGTTCGACGTGCTGCTCTGCTCCAACCTGTTCGGCGATATCCTCTCTGACGAGTGCGCGATGATCACTGGCTCAATGGGCATGCTGCCCTCAGCCAGCCTGAATGAGCAGGGCTTTGGCCTGTACGAACCTGCTGGCGGCTCCGCACCGGATATCGCGGGCAAAAATATCGCCAACCCGATCGCGCAGATCCTGTCGCTGGCGCTGCTGCTGCGCTACAGCCTGAATGCAGACGAGGCGGCAACGGCGATTGAACAAGCCATTAACCGGGCATTAGAAGAGGGCGTGCGCACCGGCGATTTAGCGCGTGGCGCGTCCGCAGTCAGCACCGATGAGATGGGCGATATCATCGCTCGTTATGTCGCTGAAGGGGTGTAATCATGGCCAAGAGTTTGTACGAAAAGTTATTTGACGCCCATGTGGTCTATGAAGCGCCGAACGAAACCCCGCTGCTCTATATCGACCGCCATCTGGTGCATGAAGTGACCTCCCCGCAGGCGTTTGATGGCCTGCGCGCGCACAATCGCCCGGTGCGTCAGCCGGGCAAAACCTTCGCCACGATGGATCACAACGTCTCAACGCAGACCAAAGATATCAACGCCTCCGGCGAGATGGCGCGTATTCAGATGCAGGAGCTGATTAAGAACTGCAACGAATTTGGCGTCGAGCTGTATGACCTGAACCACCCCTATCAGGGCATCGTGCACGTGATGGGGCCGGAACAGGGCATCACCCTGCCGGGCATGACCATCGTCTGCGGCGACTCCCACACCGCCACGCACGGCGCGTTTGGCGCGCTGGCGTTCGGTATCGGCACCTCTGAGGTGGAACATGTGCTGGCGACGCAGACCCTGAAGCAAGGGCGCGCCAAAACCATGAAGATTGAAGTCAACGGCACTGCCGCACCGGGGATTACCGCCAAAGATATCGTGCTGGCGATTATCGGCAAAACCGGCAGCGCTGGCGGTACCGGCCACGTGGTGGAGTTCTGCGGAGACGCTATCCGCGCGCTCAGCATGGAAGGCCGCATGACGCTGTGCAATATGGCGATTGAGATGGGCGCGAAAGCGGGTCTGGTCGCGCCGGACGAGACCACCTTTAACTACGTGCAGGGCCGCCTGCATGCGCCGAAAGGTAAAGATTTCGACGAAGCGGTCGCTTACTGGAAGACGCTGCACACCGATGAGGGCGCCCACTTTGACCGCGTTGTCACCCTGCAGGCCGAGGATATCGCTCCGCAGGTCACCTGGGGCACTAACCCGGGCCAGGTGATCTCGGTCACCGAGATCATTCCCGATCCGGCCTCCTTCTCCGATCCGGTTGAGCGTGCCTCAGCGGAAAAAGCGCTGGCCTATATGGGGCTGAAACCGGGCGTACCGCTGACCGACGTGGCGATCGATAAAGTCTTTATCGGCTCCTGCACCAACTCGCGCATTGAAGATTTGCGCGCGGCGGCAGCAATCGCAAAAGGGCGTAAAGTGGCACCGGGCGTGCAGGCGCTGGTGGTTCCAGGCTCCGGCCCGGTAAAAGCGCAGGCGGAAGCGGAAGGTCTGGATAAGATCTTTATCGAAGCCGGTTTTGAGTGGCGTCTGCCGGGCTGCTCCATGTGCCTGGCGATGAACAACGACCGCCTGAACCCGGGCGAGCGCTGCGCCTCCACCAGCAACCGTAACTTTGAAGGCCGTCAGGGCCGCGGCGGGCGCACCCATCTGGTCAGCCCGGCCATGGCAGCCGCTGCGGCAGTAACCGGTCATTTCGCTGATATTCGTCATTTGCAGGCTTAAGGAGATCACCATGGCAGAGAAATTTACCCAACATACCGGGCTGGTGGTTCCGCTGGATGCCGCTAACGTCGATACCGACGCCATTATCCCGAAGCAGTTTTTGCAGAAGGTGACGCGCACCGGTTTTGGCGCGCATCTGTTTAACGACTGGCGATTCCTCGATGATAAGGGCGAGCAGCCGAACCCGGAGTTTGTGCTCAACTTTCCTGAGTACAAGGGCGCGTCGATTTTGCTGGCGCGGGAGAACTTTGGCTGCGGCTCCTCGCGCGAGCACGCGCCGTGGGCGCTGACGGATTACGGCTTTAAAGTGGTGATTGCGCCGAGCTTTGCCGACATCTTCTATGGCAACAGCTTTAACAACCAGCTGCTGCCGGTGACGCTGAGCGACGAAGAGGTGGATGAGCTGTTTGCGCTGGTGCAGAGCAATCCGGGCATCACTTTTGAGGTGGATCTGCAGGCGCAGGTGGTCAATGCAGGTGGGAAATCGTACAGCTTTACGCTCGACGCCTTCCGCCGCCACTGCATGCTGAACGGTCTGGACAGCATTGGCCTGACGCTGCAACACGAAGACGCGATTGCCGCCTACGAAGAGAAACAACCCGCTTTTATGGGGTGATAGCCTGATGCTGATTGCCGGAGGGTTATCCGGCAGTCGGCATCGTGCGGGTTTGTTTGCCGGATGGCGCTAACGCTTATCCGGCCTACTCTTCACATTTGCATTGTTACCCGTAGGCCGGATAAGGCAACGCCGCCATCCGGCAATTGAACCGCCGCACCGCGCCTTACACATCCTTCACCCGGCTGGTGAGCAGCAGTGTCACCACCGAGATCCCGGCAATCCCCCAATACACCGAGCCGTGACCGAAACTTTGCGCCAGCGCGCCCTGAATAACGCCAGCCAGAATCACGCCGGTGGAGATGCTGTTGGTAAACAGCGTGGTCGCTGAACCTGCCCTGCCCGGCATCAAATCCTGGAACCACAGCATGCCGATCCCGGCGACAATACCGATAAACACCGCGTTGAAAAACTGCAACAGCAGCAGCGCCGTCTGGCTATGGAAAAAGAGCAGGCCGATATAGAACAGCACGCCAGCTGCAACGGCGATCAGCATCATCAGCCGCTTACCGAAACGCTTCACGAAATAACCCGCGAGGATCATCGCCGGGATCTCAAGTCCTGCGGCTGTGCCCATCAAAATACCCGCCAGCTTATCCGGTAGCCCCAGCTCAAGGCTTATCCACAGTGGCATATCGATGATGTACATGGTGTTGCAGGTCCACATCAGCGTCGAGGCGATAAACAGCATGCGCACATTGCTGTCGCGCCAGCCGCTCACCTGCGTGACGGCCACGTCGGCGGGCTGCTCAACCCGCGGCACCGACGGCAGCCAGAAGGCGATCAGCACCAGGCTGACAATAAACAGCCCGGCGGCGATAGAGAACATGGCGACAAAGCCATAATTGAGCGCCAGCATAAACGCCAGCGGCGGCCCGATAACCCACGCCAGCGAGAGCTGCGCGCGCATAATCGAACTGAACATCACCACTTCCCGCGCCGAGCTGTCGGCGTACTCACGCGCCAGCGCGAAAAGCTGTGGCATCGCGGTGCTGGCAAGCGAAGCCAGCAGCACGCCGCAGGTGATTAAGGTCAGATAGTGGCGGTTAAACGCGAACAGCAGCGCGTTACCCACCGCCATCAGACAGCAAAAGAGGATCAGCTTGCGCCGGTCGCCCTGGCTGTCGGATCGTTTTGCCAGCGCAAGGCTGACGAGGATCCCGGCAATGGCGTTGACGGTATAAAACAGCCCGATCCAGAAGGGCTCTGCGCCCACTTCGCGGCTGAGAAACAGGCTCAGCGTCGGTGCCTGTACCGCACCGGCGACGCCCATCATAAAGGCGACGATCATAAACGCGACGTAGACGCCATTCATGCGGCGTCCCATCGTCATCAACCAGAGCATGGCATTTCCTTGTTGAAAGCGGAAAACAGCGACGCAAGCTTAAACGAAAAAAGCCAGCAAAAACATTTTGCTGGCGGGTGCATTCGCACTTAATACTCAGTCACACATGATTCGGGCGAGTCAGTTTTTCCACACGCGTCGTCATTCCCCACTCCGCTATGTACCTCCTCGCTTTCATCGCAGAGAAGTATCGGCTTAATATAGGGATAAATAAATTGCTGAGTTTTTGCCGGGAGTTCCTCTTTTATGTCCTCTGGTCGCCTGCAACAACAGTTCATCCGTCTGTGGCAATGCTGCGATGGAAAATCTCAGGAAACCACGCTCAACGAGCTGGCGGAGCTGCTCAACTGCTCCCGCCGCCATATGCGCACCCTGCTCAACACCATGCAGACGCGCGGCTGGCTCACCTGGGAAGCGGAAGCCGGGCGCGGTAAACGCTCGCGCCTCACCTTCCTCTACACCGGCCTGGCGTTACAGCAGCAGCGGGCGGAAGATCTGCTTGAGCAGGATCGCATCGATCAACTGGTGCAACTGGTGGGCGATAAAGCCGCCGTGCGCCAGATGCTGGTGTCGCATCTCGGCCGCAGTTTTCGCCAGGGGCGACATATCCTGCGCGTGCTCTACTACCGCCCGCTGCGCAATCTGCTGCCCGGCTCGCCGCTGCGCCGCTCCGAAACCCATATGGCGCGGCAAATCTTCAGCACCCTGACGCGGATAAATGAGGAAAACGGGGAACTGGAAGCCGATATTGCTCACCACTGGAAAGCGATCTCTCCCCTGCACTGGCGCTTCTACTTACGCCCCGGCATCCACTTTCACCATGGTCGCGAACTGGAGATGGCGGATGTTATCGCCTCCCTGCGGCGTGCCAGCACCCTGCCGCTCTACTCCCATATCCGCGATATCGTTTCCCCCACGCCGTGGACGCTCGACATTCACCTCTCGCAGCCCGACAGCTGGCTGCCGTGGCTGATGGGACATGTGCCGGCGATGATCCTGCCGCAGGAGTGGGAGACGCTGGCGAACTTCGCCAGCCAGCCGATTGGCACCGGCCCTTACGCGGTGATGCGCAACACCCGTAACCAGCTAAAGATCCACGCCTTTGAGGATTACTTCGGCTTTCGCGCGCTGATTGATGAAGTGAATGTGTGGGTGCTGCCGGATGTCGGGGATGAGACCACCTGCGGCCTGACGCTCGAAGGGCCAACCGAGGGCGAAAAAGCGGTGGAGAGCCGTCTCGAAGAGGGCTGCTACTATCTGCTGTTTGACGCGCGATCCAGCCGTGGGGCAAACCCGGAGGTGCGCGAGTGGATAAGCAGAATCCTCTCGCCGACCAATCTGCTGTGGCACGCCAGCGAACAGAACCAGCGCTACTGGTTTCCCGCCTACGGCCTGCTGCCGCGCTGGCACCACGCGCGCCCCGGCAGCGGTGAGAAACCCGCCGGGCTGGAGACGCTGACGCTCACCTTCTACCGCGAGCACAACGAGCACCAGGCAATCGCCCACACCATGAGCACGCTGCTGGCAGAACATGGCGTTAAGTTACTGATTGAGGAGGTCGATTACGATGAGTGGCACCGCGGCGAAACAGAGAGCGATATCTGGCTTAACAGCGCCAACTTCACGCTGCCGCTCGACTTTTCGGTCTTCGCCAACCTCTATGAGGTGCCGCTACTGCAACACTGCATCCCGCGCGACTGGCAGGCAGACGCCGCGCGCTGGCGCGCCGGGGAGATGAACCTGGCGATGTGGTCACAGCAGTTGCTGGCGAGTAAAGCGATTGTGCCGCTGATCCACCACTGGCTTCGCATTCAGGGGCAGCGCACCATGCGCGGGCTGCGCATGAATACTCTCGGCTGGTTTGACTTTAAATCGGCCTGGTTTGCGCCGCCGGATCCGTAATGCTTTCAGATTGTTTACCAAATCATTACAATAGCGCCGTTCTCAACGGGGTGCTGCGCTTCACGCGCGTGCTGAGAAAATACCCGTCGAACCTGATCCGGATAACGCCGGCGAAGGGATTTGAGGCTCTCTCAAAATCCTTTGCCACCCATTTATGAGGTGCAAAGTGTTAAAAAAATCGTTGTCACTGCTGCTGCTGATTGCCGCGCCCGTTTTCGCTAAACCCGTCCTGACCGTCTACACCTACGACTCCTTCGCCGCCGAATGGGGGCCAGGCCCTGCGGTAAAAAAAGCCTTTGAAGCCGACTGCAACTGCGAGCTGAAGTTCGTGGCGCTGGAAGATGGCGTCTCGCTGCTCAACCGTCTGCGCATGGAGGGCAAAAAGAGCAAAGCTGACATCGTGCTGGGTCTGGATAACAACCTGCTGGAAGCGGCTAGTCAGACAAAACTCTTTGCCAAAAGTGGCGTGCCGGATGACGCGGTTAAGGTGCCGGGCGGCTGGAGCAATGAGACCTTTGTCCCCTTCGATTACGGCTGGTTCGCCTTCGTCTATGACAAAACCAAACTGAAAAACCCGCCGAAGAGCCTGAAAGAGCTGGTCGAAAGCGATCAGAAGTGGCGCGTGATTTATGAAGATCCGCGCACCAGCACGCCAGGGCTCGGCCTGCTGCTGTGGATGCAGAAAGTCTATGGCGATAAAGCCCCCGAAGCCTGGCAAAAGCTGGCGGGCAAAACCGTCACCGTCACCAAGGGGTGGAGCGAAGCCTACGGCCTCTTTTTGAAAGGTGAGAGCGATCTGGTACTTAGCTACACCACTTCGCCTGCCTACCACATCATCGAAGAGAAGAAAGAGAACTACGCGGCGGCGAACTTCAGCGAAGGTCACTATTTGCAGGTTGAAGTTGCGGCGCGCACTGCCGCCAGCAAACAGCCGGAGCTGGCGGAAAAATTCCTTAAATTTATGGTTTCACCCGCCTTCCAGAGCGCTATCCCTGCTGGCAACTGGATGTACCCGGTAAGCAACATCACGCTGCCCGCCGGTTTTGACCAGCTTGAGAAACCGCAAACCTCGCTGCAATTCTCGCCGCAAGAGGTAGCAACCCAGCGCGCAGCATGGATAGCCTCGTGGCAACGCGCCGTCAGCCGCTAATTCCCGGCTGGCTGCTGCCTGGCCTCACCGCCGCCACGCTAATGGTGGCGGTCGCGGTGGCGGCCTTTTTCGCGCTGTGGCAAAACGCACCGGTTGCGGGTCTCTCCGACCTCTTGGCGGACAGCTACCTGTGGCACGTGGTGCGATTCTCCTTCTGGCAGGCTTTTCTCTCTGCCCTGCTCTCCGTGGTGCCCGCCATTTTTCTTGCCCGTGCGCTCTACCGCCGACGCTTTCCCGGCCGCCAGTTGCTGCTGCGCTTATGCGCGATGACGCTGATCCTGCCGGTGCTGGTGGCGGTGTTTGGCATTCTCAGCGTCTATGGTCGCCAGGGGTGGCTCGCCGCGCTCTGCCAGACGCTTGGCCTTGAGTGGGCCTTTTCCCCTTACGGCTTACAGGGCATCCTGCTGGCACACCTCTTTTTTAACCTGCCTATGGCCTCGCGCCTGCTGCTGCAAGCGCTGGAGCAGATCCCCGGTGAGCAGCGCCAGCTGGCAGCCCAGCTCGGGATGCGCGGCTGGGCCTTCTTTCGCTTTGTCGAGTGGCCCTGGCTGCGCCGCCAGATCCCGCCGGTGGCAGCGCTGATCTTTATGCTCTGCTTCGCCAGTTTTGCCACTGTGCTGTCGCTGGGCGGCGGCCCGCAGGCGACCACCATTGAGCTTGCCATCTACCAGGCACTCAGCTTTGATTTCGATCCCGCCCGCGCGGCGATGCTGGCGCTGATCCAGATGATCTGCTGCCTCGGGCTGGTGCTGTTCAGCCAGCGGATGAGTAAAGCCTTCGCCGTCGGCAGCCATCATATTCAGGGCTGGCGTGACCCGGAAACGCGCTGGTTTAGCCGCATCGCCGATACGCTGTTAATTGTGCTGGCACTGCTGCTGATGCTGCCGCCGCTGCTGGCGGTGATAGTTGACGGGCTTAATGTCAGTTTGCTGAAGGTGCTGGCAGAGCCGGTGCTGTGGCAGGCGGTGTGGACCTCGCTGCGCATCGCGCTGGTCGCCGGGCTGCTCTGCGTGGTGCTGACGATGATGCTGCTGTGGAGCAGCCGCGAACTGCGCGCGCGCCACCGCGCAGCCGCCGGGCAGGCACTCGAACTGAGCGGCATGCTGATCCTGGCGATGCCGGGGATTGTGCTGGCGACCGGCTTTTTCCTGCTGCTCAATAACACCATCGGCCTGCCCGACTCCGCCGATGGCATCGTGATATTCACCAATGCACTGATGGCGATCCCCTATGCGTTAAAGGTGCTGGAAAACCCGATGCGCGATCTCACCGCGCGGTACGCGCTGCTCTGCCAGTCGCTCGATATTGCCGGTTTTCGCCGCCTGTGGGTGGTGGAGCTGCGCGCGCTGAAACGCCCGCTGGCGCAGGCGTTGGCGTTTGCCTGCGTGCTGTCGATTGGGGATTTCGGCGTAGTGGCGCTGTTCGGCAATGAAGATTTCCGCACGCTGCCCTTCTATCTCTATCAGCAAATCGGTTCTTACCGCAGCCAGGATGGAGCCGTCACCGCGCTGATCCTGCTGCTGCTCTGCTTTTTACTCTTCACTGTGATTGAAAAACTACCGGGCCGCCATGCTAAGACTGATTGATGTCACCTGGCTTTACGAACACCTGCCGATGCGCTTTACCCTTGCCGCCGAACGGGGTGAGCAGATTGCCATTCTCGGCCCCAGCGGCGCGGGGAAGAGCACGCTGCTGAACCTGATTGCCGGGTTTATTACCCCGGCGAGCGGCACGATTTTACTCGGCGATGAGGATCACACCCGCACGCCACCCGCGCGCCGTCCGGTGTCGATGCTGTTTCAGGAGAACAACCTCTTTACCCACCTGACGGTGCGGCAGAATATTGGCCTTGGTTTGCATCCGGGGTTGAAGCTGAACGCCGCGCAGCGGGAGAAGCTTAATGAGATTGCCGCCACCATGGGGCTGGAGACGCTGCTGGAGCGACTGCCGGATCAGCTCTCCGGCGGCCAGCGCCAGCGCGTAGCGTTAGCGCGCTGTCTGGTGCGTGAGCAGCCGTTGCTGCTGCTGGATGAGCCCTTTTCCGCGCTCGATCCCGCCCTGCGCCAGGAGATGCTCGCGCTGGTGCAGAGCGTCTGCCGTCGCCAGCAGTTAACGCTGCTGATGGTGTCGCACAGCGTGGAGGATGCCGCGCGCATCGCCGAACGCGCGCTGGTGGTCGCCGAGGGGCGTATCGCCTGGGATGGCGCAACCGACACGCTGCTTCGCGGCAACGCGCCGGTCTCTGCCCTGCTCGGCATTCAGGCTCAATGACCGCGGATCACCTTGCCAAGAATATCGAGATAGATTGGCATCAGCGGGTGTTTTGCCAGCATGATCACCGCGGCGATGGCAATCACCATCGTGCCCGGTGCCAGCCAGAGCAAGCGCTGGCGCGGCAGATACGCCGTTAAGCGATCGCTGCCCGATTTGCCCGCGCGCCACAGCCGCCAGCAGAGCCAACAGGCCAGCCAGAGCACAATCGCCGTCAGCAGCAGCAGCCATTTAAAGCTGCTGCTCTGCATATCGGCAGGAATGTCGATCGCCGCCCCGGCGAGAATACCCGGCAGGAAGTAGAAGGGCGGCCACAGCAGGCAGCCAATGATATTCGGCGGTAAAAATTTGCGGATCGGCAGATCGAGCATCCCGGCGACCATCGGCACCAGCGGGCGCGTCGGGCCGACAAAGCGCCCCACCAGAATGGTAAACAGGCTGTGCTCATGCAGCGCATGTTCAGTCTTATCGAGCAGCGCTTTATGCTTTTTCAGGAATGACCAGCGGTGCAGCGGCTTTTTAAAGCGCCAGCCGAGCCAGAAGGAGATCCAGTCGCCGAGCAGGCAGCCGACAATGCCCGCCAGCCACGCATGCCAGAAATTAACTTCCCCGCTGCCAATTAACGCGCCCAGCGCCGCCATCATCACCGTGCCGGGGAGAATCAGCCCCACCAGCGCCAGCGACTCAAAAAAAGCGACCAGCGCAATCGCCACCAGCGAGTACATGGCTGACTGGGTAATAAAGTGTTCCAGCAATGCTTCCATAAAGGGTCCTGTTCAGATTGAACGCCGGATTCTGCGGAGCGCCTCCGCCACCGTCAAGCTTTCAATTATCTGAATCTTTACCACTTATGTCAGATTGAAGAACAGATTATTTCCATTCTTTACGCTTCATTCACATCCAGCACGAAACTCGCTCGGGCTGGCACCGGTGCATTTTTTAAACACCCGGGAAAAGTAGAGCTGATCGTCAAAGCCGACGTTGCGCCCGACGCTGGCAATCGGCATCCGCGTGGTGCTGAGCAGCAGCTTTGCCTGGCTGATGCGCTGATCTTCGCGCCAGCTCAGCACGCTGACGCCGAGCTGCTGGCGAAAGAGATGCGACAGGCGCGACGGTGAGAGGCAGACATGCTGCGCGACGCTGGCGATATCAAAATGGTTATCGGAAAGGTGGTCGCTGATGTACTGACAGGCATCACGCACGCGGTTATCAAGGGGTGGATTAAGGGATTCGTTAATCGCCTCCATGCGCCGCAGCAGCAGCTGTTCGAGCAGGTTGATCGCCAGATGTTCGGCGTAGCGCCCGGCGCTCTGCCCGGCGTCGATAATTTGCGCGAAAAGGTCGCGAAAGCGATCCATATGCGCATCATCCGGGCGGTAAAAACCGGTTTGCGCGAAGAGCGTCGGCCAGTTTAGCCACTCCTGCCAGTAGGCGCGCGGACGGAAGTAGACCCACTGGTGATACCACGCCTCGGCGTCAGGATGGCGGCCATAGTGGTGAATCTCGCCGGGGGGAAAGAGCAGAATGTCACCGGGGCGGCAGACAAACTGTTTGCCCTGGTTCATCACCACGCCTTCGCCGCGCACCGTCAGGTTGAGGATATAGCCCTTCATCCCCAGCGGTCGGTCAACAAAAAAGTCGAGATAGCTTTCCGATTCAATCGGCGTCAGACCCGCCACCAGGTGCGCGTTAAACGAGTACCCGGGCAGCAGTGGATCATTTTGAGATTCGGCCATAAAACGCATTACTCCCCTACCCGACAAGGAAACCAATTGTCCATATTGTCATTCCCGTTATTTCCCGGCTAATGGCGGGCAGAGCGCGTCAACACTGCCATCACGCGATGCCGCAAGACAAAAGCGATAAGCCCTTTTTAACGCCTCAAAGCAGGGTCAAAACGGATAACGAAAGTGTCTATAAAGGTGACAGAAATGTCCACATCGAATTTTTGCACGGCGTCACACTTTGCGATGCCATAGCAATTTCGTCCATAAGATTAGCGAATCCTGCCTGACGGTTTTCGCCGCCGATCTCTATCGTTTTTCTAACGGTTATTCTTATGGAGCACTAAGCATGGCAATCACGATTGGCCTCGATTTCGGCAGCGATTCAGTACGTGCGCTGGCGGTAGACTGCACATCCGGGGCGGAGATCGCCACCAGCGTCGAGTGGTATCCGCGCTGGCAGGAGGGCCGTTATTGCGACGCGCCGCATAACCAGTTTCGCCATCACCCGCGCGATTACATCGAATCGATGGAAGCGGCGCTCAAAAGCGTGCTGGCAGAGTTAAGCGACGCCCAGCGCACAGAGATCAAAGGCATTGGCGTGGACAGCACCGGCTCCACCCCGGCGCCGATTGATGCCGAAGGCCGCGTGCTGGCGCTGCGTCCGGAGTTTGCCGACAACCCGAACGCCATGTTCGTGTTGTGGAAAGATCACACCGCCGTGGAAGAGGCGGAAGCCATCACCCGCTTGTGCCACACCTCCGGTAAAACCGACTACTCGCGCTACATTGGCGGCATCTACTCCAGCGAATGGTTCTGGGCAAAAATCCTGCACGTGACCCGCGCCGACAGCGCCGTGGCGCAGGCCGCCGCCTCGTGGATTGAGCTGTGCGACTGGGTGCCTGCCCTGCTCTCCGGCACCACGCGTCCGGAAGCGATCCGTCGCGGGCGTTGCAGCGCCGGGCATAAATCCCTGTGGCATGAAAGCTGGGGCGGACTGCCGCCTGCTGCCTTCTTTGATGAACTCGATCCGATTATCAATAAACACCTGCGCTGGCCGCTCTTTACCGAAACCTTTACCGCCGACCGCCCGGTGGGCACGCTGACCGCCGAGTGGGCGCAGCGCCTGGGGCTGCCTGAATCGGTGGTGATCTCCGGCGGCGCGTTCGACTGCCATATGGGTGCCGTTGGCGCGGGCGCACAGCCCAATACGCTGGTGAAAGTGATCGGCACCTCCACCTGCGACATTCTTATCGCTGATAAACAGAGCGTTGGCGACCGCGCGGTGAAAGGTATCTGCGGCCAGGTGGACGGCAGCGTGGTACCGGACTTTATCGGCCTCGAAGCGGGGCAATCCGCCTTCGGCGATATCTACGCCTGGTTTGGCCGCATCCTCGGCTGGCCGCTGGAACAGCTGGCCCAGCAGCACCCGGAACTGAAAGAGCAGATCAAAGCCAGCCAGAAACAGCTGCTGCCAGCGCTTACCGACGCGTGGGTGAAAAACCCCTCTCTCGATCACCTGCCGGTGGTGCTCGACTGGTTCAACGGTCGCCGCACGCCAAACGCTAACCAGCGCCTGAAAGGGGTGATCACCGATCTGAATCTTGCCACCGACGCCCCGGCGCTGTTCGGTGGGCTGATTGCCGCCACCGCCTTCGGTGCCCGCGCGATTATGGAGTGCTTTACCGAACAGGGTATTGCCGTTGACAACGTGATGGCGCTCGGCGGCATCGCGCGGAAAAACCTCGGCGTGATGCAGGCCTGCTGCGATGTGCTCAACCGCCCGTTGCAGGTTGTCGCCTCTGAACAGTGCTGTGCGCTGGGTGCGGCCATCTTTGCCGCCGTCGCCGCAGAAGTACACGCCGATATCCCGGCCGCGCAGCAGAAGATGGCGAGCGCCATCGAGAAAACGCTTCAGCCTTCAGCGCAGGCGCAGCAGTTTGAACGACTCTATCGTCGCTATCAGCAGTGGGCCGTCAGCGCCGAGCAGCACTATCTCCCTTCAGCCGCGACAGTTTCGCCGGCCGCGTTAACCCATTAAGGACACGATCATGACTATTTTCGACAAGTATGAAATTTGGTTCGTTATTGGCAGCCAGCACCTGTACGGGCCGGAAGCCCTGAAGCAGGTGACGCATCATGCCGAGCAGGTGGTTAACGCCCTCAACGCGGAAGCGAAACTGCCCTGCAAACTGACGCTGAAGCCGCTGGGAACGACGCCGGATGAGATCACCGCCATTTGCCGCGATGCCAACTATGACGATAAGTGCGCCGGGCTGGTGGTGTGGCTGCATACCTTCTCGCCGGCGAAAATGTGGATCAACGGTCTGTCGATCCTCAACAAACCGCTGCTGCAATTCCATACCCAGTTCAATGCCTCCCTGCCGTGGGACAGCATCGATATGGACTTTATGAACCTCAACCAGACCGCGCACGGCGGCCGCGAATTTGGCTTTATCGGCGCGCGTATGCGTCAGCAGCACAGTGTGGTAACCGGTCACTGGCAGGATAAACAGGCTCATTCCCGCATCGGGGCGTGGATGCGCCAGGCGGTTTCCAAACAGGATACCCGTCACCTGAAAGTAGTGCGCTTTGGCGACAACATGCGCGAAGTGGCGGTAACCGACGGCGATAAAGTGGCCGCGCAGATCAAATTTGGCTTCTCGGTAAATACCTGGGGCGTCGGCGATCTGGTGCAGGTAGTGAATGCGGTGAGCGACGGCGATATCAATGCGCTGGTCGATGAGTATGAGAGCAGCTACCGCCTGACAGCGGCAGCGCAGGTGAACGGCGATAAACGCCAGAACGTGATTGATGCCGCGCGTATCGAGCTTGGCCTGAAACGCTTCTTAGAAGAGGGCGGCTTCCACGCCTTCACCACCACCTTTGAAGATCTACACGGCCTGAAACAGCTGCCGGGTCTGGCGGTACAACGTCTGATGCAGCAGGGCTACGGCTTTGCCGGCGAAGGCGACTGGAAGACCGCAGCGCTGCTGCGCATTATGAAGGTGATGTCCGGCGGCCTGAACGGCGGCACCTCCTTTATGGAGGATTACACCTACCACTTTGAGAATGGCAACGACCTGGTGCTCGGCTCGCATATGCTGGAAGTGTGCCCCTCTATCGCTCTCGACGAGAAACCGACGCTCGATGTGCAGTATCTCGGCATCGGCGGTAAGGCCGATCCGGCACGTCTGATCTTCTCCACCAAAACGGGTCCGGCGATCAACGCCAGCCTGATCGATCTCGGCGATCGCTTCCGCCTGCTGGTGAACTGCGTTGAAGCGGTGAAAACGCCGCACGATCTGCCGAATCTGCCGGTGGCGAATGCCCTGTGGAAGGCGCTGCCGGATCTCAACACCGCCTCCGAAGCGTGGATCCTCGCCGGTGGCGCGCACCATACCGTCTTCAGCCAGGCGCTGACCCTTGACGATATGCGCCAGTTCAGCGAGCTGCACGGCATTGAGCTGACGGTGATTGATGAAGATACCCGCCTGCCAGCGTTTAAAGATGCGCTGCGCTGGAACGAGCTCTACTACGGCGCTAAACGCTAAGACCATGCCCGGTGGCACTGCGTTTACCGGGCCTACACCCCCCATGCCGGATAAGCCACGCGCCATCCGGCAATACAGACGAAACGAACCCGTAGGCCGGATAAGCCACGCGCCATCCGGCAATACAGACGAAACGAACCCGTAGGCTGGATAAGCCACGCGCCATCCGGCAATACAGGCGAAACGAACCCGTAGGCCGGATAAGCCACGCGCCATCCGGCAATACAGGAGAAACCGATGCTCGACGATCTCAAACGGCAGGTGCTGGAAGCTAACCTGGCACTGCCAAAACATAATCTGGTCACCCTGACCTGGGGCAATGTCAGCGCCGTCGACCGCACCCGCGGCGTGCTGGTGATCAAACCCTCCGGCGTCGACTACAGCGTGATGACCGCCGAGGATATGGTGGTGGTCGATATCGCCACCGGCGAAGTGGTTGAAGGGACGAAAAAGCCCTCTTCCGATACCCCGACCCACCGTTTGCTCTACCAGGCGTTTCCGACCATTGGTGGCATTGTCCACACCCATTCGCGCCACGCCACCATCTGGGCACAGGCCGGGCAACCCATTCCGGCAACTGGCACCACCCACGCCGACTACTTTTATGGCCAGATCCCCTGCACCCGCAAAATGCGCGATGAGGAGATCAACGGTGAATATGAGTGGGAAACGGGCAATGTGATTGTCGAAACCTTTGAGAAAAACGGTATCGACGCGGCACAGATGCCCGGCGTACTGGTGCATTCTCACGGGCCGTTCGCCTGGGGTAAAAATGCCGATGACGCGGTGCATAACGCCATTGTGCTGGAAGAGGTGGCCTATATGGGCATCTTCAGCCGCCAGCTCAATCCGCAGTTGCCCGCCATGCAACAGACGCTGCTGGATAAGCACTATTTACGGAAACACGGCGCGAAAGCCTATTACGGACAATAGCTGTATAAAACCACAGCATCACCTACCGAACCAGGCTATAATCTCGCCTGGTTTCGGTTGAGTGAGAGCAAACTGTGGCGCAGGCGCAAGAAGGCTTTATTTTAACCCGTCACTGGCGGGATACGCCCAACGGGACGGAGATCGAACTCTGGCTTGCCACGGATAACGGCCCGCTGCGCGTGGTGCTGCCGCCGCAGGAGTCGGTTGCCTTTATTCCCGCCGAACAGGCCGACAACGCCCGCGCGCTGCTGCGCGATGAGCACAACTGGCGCTTAACGCCCCTCTCCCTCAACGATTTTCACCGTCGTCCCGTAATGGGGCTCTACTGTCGCGCCCACCGTCAATTAATGCGTTTTGAGAAGCTGCTGCGCGAAGGCGGCGTTACCGTCTATGAAGGCGACGTCCGCCCGCCGGAGCGCTATCTGATGGAGCGCTTTATCACCGCCCCGGTGTGGGTCGATGGCGAACCGCGCGGCAACGCGCTGGTCAATGCGCGCCTGAAACCGAGCCCGCACTACCGCCCGCTGCTGAAGTGGGTGTCGCTGGATATTGAAACCACCCGCCACGGTGAGCTTTACTGCATCGGCCTTGAGGGCTGCGGCCAGCGCACGGTCTATATGCTTGGCCCGGAGAATGGCGATGCGCAGGGGCTCGATTTCGATCTTATCTATGTCGCCAGCCGCCCGCAGCTGCTGGAGAAGCTCAACGCCTGGTTTGCCGAACACGATCCCGATGTGCTGATTGGCTGGAACGTGGTGCAGTTTGATTTGAAAGTGCTGCAAAAGAGCGCCGAGCGCTACCGCGTGCCGCTAACTCTCGGGCGCAACGGCAGCGAGCTGGAGTGGCGTGAGCACGGCTTTAAAAACGGCGTCTTCTTTGCCCAGGCACCGGGCCGCTTGATTATCGACGGCATCGACGCGCTGAAGTCCGCCTTCTGGAGCTTCTCCTCCTTCTCACTGGAATCGGTATCGCGCGAGCTGCTCGGCGAGGGCAAAGCGATCGACAACCCATGGGATCGCATGGATGAGATCAACCGCCGCTTCGCCGAAGATAAGCCGGCGCTCGCCACCTATAACCTGAAGGATTGCGAGCTGGTGACGCGCATCTTCCACAAAACGGAGATCATGCCCTTTTTGCTGGAGCGCGCAACGGTCAACGGCCTGCCTGCAGACCGCCACGGCGGCTCGGTTGCCGCCTTTAGCCACCTCTATTTTCCGCGCATGCACCGCGCCGGTTACGTCGCGCCGAATCTTGGCGATGTCGCCCCGCAGGCCAGCCCCGGCGGCTATGTGATGGACTCACGTCCCGGCCTCTATGATTCGGTGCTGGTGCTTGATTACAAAAGCCTCTACCCATCGATCATCCGCACCTATCTTATCGATCCGGTCGGCCTGATTGAGGGGCTGGCGCAGCCGGATGTGGCACACAGCACGGAAGGGTTTCTCGGCGCGTGGTTTTCGCGTGAGAAGCACTGCCTGCCGGAAATTGTCGGGCAGATTTGGCACGGGCGCGATGAGGCAAAGCGGCAGGGCAATAAGCCGCTGTCGCAGGCGCTGAAGATCATCATGAACGCCTTCTACGGCGTGCTCGGCACCACCGCCTGCCGCTTCTTCGACCCCAGGCTCGCCTCGTCGATCACCATGCGCGGACACCAGATCATGCTGCAAACCAAAGCGCTGATCGAAGCCGAAGGGTATGACGTGATCTATGGCGATACGGACTCCACCTTCGTCTGGCTTAAGCATCAGCACAGCGAAAAGGCGGCGGCGAAAATTGGTCAGCATCTGGTCGACACGGTTAACCGCTGGTGGACCTCGCATCTGCAACAGCAGGGGCTGGAGAGCGCGCTTGAGCTGGAGTTCGAAACCCATTTTTGCCGCTTTCTGATGCCGACCATTCGCGGTACGGATCAGGGGAGTAAAAAGCGCTACGCCGGGATGATTCAGGAGGGCGAGGCGCAGCGCATGGTGTTTAAAGGCCTCGAGACGGTGCGCACCGACTGGACGCCGCTGGCGCAGCAGTTTCAGCAGTCGCTCTATCTGCGTATCTTTCGCAACGAGCCCTACCAGGATTATGTCCGCGAAACCATCGCCAGCCTGATGGCGGGCGAACTGGATGCGCAGCTGGTCTATCGCAAGCGCCTGCGCCGTCCGCTGGCGGAGTATGAGCGCAATGTGCCGCCGCACGTGCGCGCCGCCCGTCTTGCCGATGAAGAGAACCAGAAGCGCGGGCGCGCTCCGCAGTATCAGAACCGCGGCACCATTAAGTATCTCTGGACCACCAGTGGCCCGGAACCGGTCGATTATCAGTGCTCGCCGCTCGATTACGATCACTATTTAACGAAGCAGTTGCAGCCGGTCGCCGATGGGATCCTCCCTTTCCTTGACGATGACTTTGCTACACTGATGACAGGGCAACTGGGGCTATTCTGACCGTGATGCTGCACGAATCGGTCTATACGAACGAAGTTGGTTCCAGTACCATAGCGCCCTTCCTTTTTCTGGCCCCAAATTTATCCGCCCGCCTGTCGCCAGGCGGTGACGAACTATTGCCTGCAATTAGAGATTAGAGTTCATTTATGCCCTTTACACTTGGTCAACGCTGGATCAGCGATACGGAAAGCGAGCTTGGACTTGGTACTGTCGTTGCGATGGACGCGCGCACGGTCACCCTGCTTTTCCCCGCCACCGGTGAAAATCGCTTGTATGCCCGCAGCGACTCTCCCGTCACGCGCGTCATGTTCAATCCCGGTGACACCATCACCAGTCACGACGGCTGGCAGCTCACCATCGATGAAGTCAACGAAGAGAACGGTCTGCTCGCCTATACCGGTACGCGTCTTGATACCGGTGAGAGCAACGTGGTGCTGCGTGAAGTGCTGCTCGACAGCAAGCTGGTGTTCAGCAAGCCGCAGGATCGCCTTTTCGCCGGGCAGATTGATCGCATGGACCGTTTCGCGCTGCGCTACCGCGCGCGGAAATACCAGAGTGAGCAGTACCGCATGCCGTGGAGCGGCCTGCGTGGGCAGCGTACGAACCTGATTCCGCACCAGCTGCATATCGCCCATGACGTGGGCCGTCGCCATGCGCCGCGCGTGCTGCTGGCCGATGAAGTGGGGCTGGGCAAGACCATTGAAGCCGGCATGATCCTGCATCAGCAGCTGCTGGCGGGTGCCGCCGAGCGCGTGCTGATCGTGGTGCCGGAAACCCTGCAACACCAGTGGCTGGTTGAGATGCTGCGCCGCTTCAACCTGCGCTTTGCGCTGTTTGATGACGATCGTTATGCCGAAGCGCAGCACGATAGCGATAACCCGTTCGAGACCGAACAGCTGGTGATCTGCTCCCTCGATTTTGTGCGCCGCAGTAAGCAGCGCCTCGAACACCTGTGTGATGCCGAGTGGGATCTGCTGGTGGTCGATGAAGCGCACCACCTGGTGTGGAGCGAAAAAGAGGCGAGCCGCGAATATCTCGCCATTGAACAGCTGGCCGAGCGTGTGCCGGGCATTCTGCTGCTGACCGCGACGCCGGAACAGCTTGGTATGGAGAGCCACTTTGCGCGTCTGCGCCTGCTCGACCCGAACCGTTTCCATGATTTCGCCCAGTTTGTTGAAGAGCAGCAGAACTACCGCCCGGTGGCCGATGCCGTCGCGCTGCTACTGGCGGGCGAGCGCCTGAGCAATGACGATCTTAATATGCTGAGCGAGCTGGTCGGCGAGCAGGATATCGAACCGCTGCTGCAAACCGCGAACAGCGATCGTGACGGCGCTGCCGATGCGCGCCAGGAGCTGATCGCCATGCTGATGGATCGCCACGGCACCAGCCGCGTGCTGTTCCGTAACACCCGTAATGGGGTCAAAGGCTTCCCGAAACGCGAGCTGCACACGGTGAAACTGCCGCTGCCGACCCAGTACCAGACGGCGATCAAAGTCTCCGGCATCATGGGTGCGCGCAAAAGTCAGGAAGAGCGCGCCCGCGACATGCTCTACCCGGAGCAGATCTATCAGGAGTTTGAAGGCGACAGCGGCACCTGGTGGAACTTCGATCCGCGCGTCGAGTGGCTGATGGGCTACCTCACCAGCCACCGCTCGCAGAAGGTGCTGGTGATCTGCGCCAAAGCGGCGACCGCGCTGCAGCTGGAGCAAGTTCTGCGCGAGCGCGAAGGCATCCGCGCAGCGGTGTTCCATGAAGGGATGTCGATTATTGAACGCGACCGCGCGGCGGCGTGGTTCTCGGAAGAGGATAGCGGCGCGCAGGTGCTGCTCTGCTCCGAAATCGGCTCTGAAGGGCGTAACTTCCAGTTCGCCAGCCATCTGGTGATGTTCGATCTCCCCTTCAACCCGGATCTGCTCGAACAGCGTATTGGCCGTCTGGATCGTATTGGCCAGGCGCATGATATTCAGATCCACGTGCCTTTCCTCGAAAAAACCGCGCAGTCGGTGCTGGTGCGCTGGTATCACGAAGGGCTGGACGCGTTTGAACACACCTGCCCGACCGGCCGCGCGATCTATGACAGCGTGCACGGCGAGCTGATTAACTACCTGGCCGCGCCGGAAAACACCGACGGTTTTGACGATCTGATCAAAACCTGCCGCGCGCAGCATGATGAGCTGAAAGCGCAGCTGGAGCAGGGCCGTGACCGCCTGCTGGAGATCCACTCCAACGGCGGCGAGAAGGCGCAGGCGCTGGCTGACAGCATCGCCGAACAGGATGACGACACCGCGCTTATCGCCTTCGCCATGAACCTGTTTGATATCGTCGGCATTAACCAGGACGATCGCGGCGAGAACATGATCGTGCTGACGCCGTCGGATCATATGCTGGTGCCGGACTTCCCGGGCTTGCCGGAAGATGGCTGCACCATCACCTTTGAGCGTGATGTGGCGCTGTCGCGCGAAGATGCGCAGTTTGTCACCTGGGAGCACCCGATCATCCGTAACGGCCTGGATCTGATCCTCTCTGGCGACACTGGCAGCAGCACTATTTCACTGCTGAAGAACAAAGCTTTGCCGGTCGGCACGCTGCTGGTGGAGCTGATCTACGTGGTCGAAGCGCAGGCACCGAAGCAGCTGCAACTCAACCGCTTCCTGCCGTCGACGCCGATCCGCCTGCTGGTGGATAAAAACGGTAACAACCTCGCCGCGCAGGTGGAGTTTGAAACCTTTAACCGTCAGCTGAGCGCGGTGAACCGTCATACCGGCAGCAAACTGGTCAACGCCGTACAGCAGGAAGTGCATACCATCCTGCAAAAAGGGGAAGCCCAGGTGGCTGACGCCGCGAAGGCGCTGATTGAAGCCGCGCGCCGCGAAGCCGATGAGAAGCTCTCAGCGGAGCTGGCGCGTCTGGAAGCGCTGAAAGCCGTCAACCCGAACATTCGTGATGACGAACTGGAAGCGATCGAGAGCAACCGGCTGCAGGTAATGGAGAGCCTGGCGCAGGCCAGCTGGCGTCTCGACGCGCTGCGTCTGATTGTCGTCACCCATCAATAACGGAGCCCGCAATGGTGATGGAGCCCTACAACCCGCCGCAGGAGCCCTGGCTGGTCATTCTCTATCAGGATGAGCACATCATGGTCGTCAACAAGCCCAGCGGCTTGTTGTCGGTGCCGGGCCGTCTTGATGAGCACAAAGACAGCGTGATGACGCGCATCCAGCGCGACCATCCGCTGGCGGAATCGGTGCACCGGCTGGATATGGCCACCAGCGGCGTGATTGTGGTGGCGCTCACCAAAGCGGCCGAACGCGAGCTGAAACGCCAGTTCCGCGAACGCGAGCCGAAAAAGCAGTACCTGGCACGCGTCTGGGGTCACCCGGAAAAAGCGGAAGGGCTGGTGGATCTGCCGCTGATTTGCGACTGGCCGAACCGGCCGAAGCAGAAGGTCTGTTTTGAAACCGGCAAGGCGGCGCAAACGGAGTATGAAGTGCTGTCGTATGACGAAGATGGCAGCGCGCGGGTGCGCCTGAAGCCGATTACCGGCCGCTCGCACCAGCTGCGGGTACATATGCTGGCGCTGGGTCATCCGATCCTTGGCGACCGCTTTTATGCGACGCCAGACGCGCTGGCGATGGCGCCGCGATTACAGCTCCATGCCGAAATATTGACTATTACCCATCCGGCGTTTGGCAACAGCATGACGTTTAAGGCACCGGTGGATTTTTGAGAACGCGCCCCGATCTTGCGGTCGGGGACGTTTTTATTAGCGGAACCCTTTCTGTTCGCGAATCAGTTCGTAGGCTTTCTGGATGTCCTGCGCTTTCTGCTTCGCCATCTCCATCATCTCCGGCGGTAATCCTTTCGCCACCAGCTTATCCGGGTGATGCTCACCCATTAAACGACGATAGGCGCGTTTAATGGTTGTCGCGTCGTCGGTGGCTTTCACCCCCAGCACGTTACAGGCATCTTCCAGCGTCGGGCCGCGTTGCGCCTGCTGCCATCCGCCACCGCCTGCCTGCTGCTGTGAGTTGTTAAAGCCGCCGCCAAATTGCGCCCCGCCCTGCATCATCAGCAGGAACTGATCGAACTGCTGGCGAGAGATGCCCAGCTCTTCGGCAATGACGTAGAGAACCTGACGTTCGCTCGGGTGGAGCGTACCGTCAGCAAACGCGGCCTGGATTTGAATTTCCAGAAACATCCTAATCAAATCAAAGCGGCCGAAACAGACGCTGCGAAACTGACGCATCTTGTCGCGTAACGGGTAGTTATCCGTTTTGCCGACGCGAAACGCGTGCTGCGCCGCGGTGCGCGACTCACCGTGCAGGTTCAGACGATCCATAAACAGGCTTGCGACCTGGATATCGGCTTCCGTCACGCGCCCCTTCGATTTGGTTAAATGCCCCATCACCTCAAAGGTGGTGGCAAAAAAGAGCGTCTGGCGCTCGCGCTGGTTGGCAAACCACGCCATTTTACGGCTGCGTGATTTGTCAAAAAGATGCCCAATAATCAGCCCCAGCACGGCGCCCCAAAAGCCGCCGCCTACGAAAAGGGCAACGACCACTCCAACCACTTTCCCCCAATACTGCATATACTCCCCAAATCGTCATGCCGTCGGCTAAAATTTGCTTTATCATACCCGTCATTCTATGCCGTGCACAGGCGCAGGCTCTCCTTCTGGCTCGAACGCGGGGCAGGATTAAAACTAGCGTTGCAAAGGCGAGTAAGTTAGTCTCAGACCGTTTGCCAGCGTAAAGCCACAGATGACGGAACAACACATAAAACGTATGAAAAAACGTATCCCCACCCTCCTGGCCACCATGATTGGCTACGCCCTTTACAGTCAGCAGGGGATGGCAGCCGATCTTGCCTCGCAGTGTATGCTTGGCGTTCCCAGCTATAACCGCCCCCTGATTAAAGGCGATACCAATAACTTACCGGTAACGATCAACGCCGATCATGCTAAAGGCAACTACCCTGACGACGCCGTTTTTACCGGTAATGTCGATATTAATCAGGGTAATAGCCGCATGCAGGCCGATGAGGTTCAGGTTCATCAACAGCAACCGGAAGGTCAGACGGAACCTGTACGAACGGTGGATGCGCTCGGTAATGTGCACTATGACGACAATCAGGTCATCCTGAAAGGTCCGAAAGGTTGGGCGAACCTGAACACCAAAGACACCAATATCTGGGACGGTGACTATCAGATGGTGGACCGCCAGGGTCGCGGTACCGCCGATGTGATGAAACAGCGCGGCCAGAACCGTTACACCATTCTGGATAACGGTACGTTTACCTCCTGTCTGCCCGGCTCCAATACCTGGAGCGTGGTGGGAAGCGAGGTGATTCAGGATCGTGAAGAGCAGGTTGCTGAAATCTGGAACGCCCGCTTTAAGCTGGGCCCGGTTCCGATCTTCTATAGCCCCTATTTGCAGCTGCCGATTGGTGATAAGCGCCGTTCAGGTTTCCTGATCCCGAACGCCAAGTACTCCACCAGCAACTATTTCGAATTCTATCTGCCTTACTACTGGAACATCGCGCCCAATATGGATGCGACGATCACGCCGCACTATATCCACAAGCGCGGCAACATCCAGTGGCAGAATGAGTTCCGCTATCTGTCCCAGGCCGGCCAGGGTCTGATTGAGTTTGACTATCTGCCGTCAGATAAAGTCTACGAAGACGAATACCCAACAGAGGGCGATCGCCACCGCTGGCTCTTCTTCTGGCAGCACAGCGGTGTGATGGATAAAGTGTGGCGTTTTAACGCGAACTACACCAAAGTGAGCGATCCGCGCTATTTTAACGACTTCTCGTCAAAATATGGTTCCAGTACCGATGGTTACGCCACGCAGATCCTCAGCGTCGGCTATGCGGTTCAAAACTTTGACGCTACGGTCTCTACCAAGCAGTTCCAGGTGTTTAACCGTAACAACAGTAACTCCTACTCTGCGCAACCGCAGGTGGATGTGAACTGGTACCACAACGACCTCGGTCCGTTCGATTTCCGCATGTATGGCCAGGCGGTGAACTTTGTTAACACTAACAAAAACAATCCAGAGTCGACGCGTCTGCATCTGGAGCCGACCTTAAGCCTGCCGGTTTCCAACGGCTGGAGCAGCCTCAATACGGAAGTCAAACTGCTGGCAACCCACTACCAGCAGACCAATGTTGACACCTATAACACCCGTAATGGTACCGATTACCGCGACTCCGTTAACCGCGTTATGCCGCAGTTTAAAGCCGACGGTAAGCTGGTGTTCGAGCGCGATATGGATTGGGCGGCTGGCTACACCCAGACGCTGGAGCCGCGCGCGCAGTACCTCTACGTGCCGTACCGCGATCAGAGCCATATCAACAACTACGACTCCTCCCTGCTGCAGTCAGACTACAGCGGCCTGTTCCGTGACCGTACCTACGGCGGTCTCGACCGCATCGCATCGGCAAACCAGGTTACCACCGGTCTTACCACGCGTATTTATGATGATGCGGCGGTTGAACGTTTTAACGTTTCTGTTGGTCAAATCTACTATTTCACCGAGTCCCGTACCGGTGATGACAACATTAACTGGGAGAAAGACAACAAAACCGGGTCACTGGTGTGGGCGGGCGATACCTACTGGCGTATCTCCGACCGTTGGGGTCTGCGCGGCGGGGTTCAGTACGATACGCGTCTGAACAACATCGCCAACAGCAGCTCCGCGCTGGAGTATCGCCGTGACGAAAACCGTCTGCTGCAGCTGAGCTATCGTTATGCGAGCCCGGAGTATATTCAGGCAACGCTGCCAAACTTTGCCAAAGCTGAGCAGTATAAAAACGGCATTTCGCAGGTGGGCACCGCCGCAAGCTGGCCGATCGCCGATCGTTGGTCTCTGGTTGGCGCGTACTATCTTGATACCAATACCCGCAAGCCTGCGGACCAGATGGTTGGTGTGCAGTACAACTCCTGCTGTTATGCGATTCGCCTCGGTTGGGAACGCAAGCTTAACGGCTGGGAGAACGATCAGAGCAAGTATGAAAAAGTTATCGGTTTCAACATTGAGCTTCGCGGCCTGAGCTCCAACTATGGCCTGGGTACGCAAGATATGCTGCGCTCGAACATTCTGCCGTACCGTAGCTCTCTGTGATCTGTTTGATTTGCAACGTAATCCGCACTGCGGTTAATTGAAATGGAAAAGGTATGAAGAACTGGAAAACGCTGCTTCTCGGTATCGCTATGGTTGCGAATACCAGTTTTGCCGCGCCTCAGGTTGTCGATAAAGTCGCCGCCGTGGTGAATAACGGTGTCGTGCTCGAAAGTGACGTTGATGGCTTGATGCAGTCCGTCAAAGCCAATGCCGGTCAGGCGGGTCAGCAGTTGCCGGATGACAAAACCCTGCGCCATCAGATCCTGGAGCGTCTGATCATGGATCAGATCATTTTGCAGATGGGCACGAAAATGGGCGTCAAAGTAACTGACGAACAGCTTGATGCCGCTATCGCGGATATTGCGAAACAGAACAACATGACGATGGATCAGATGCGCAGCCGTCTGGCCTACGACGGGATGAATTTCAGCACCTATCGTAGCCAGATCCGCAAAGAGATGATCATCTCCGAAGTGCGTAACAGCGAAGTGCGCCGCCGCGTAACCGTGCTGCCGCAGGAAGTGGAGTCGCTGGCGCAGCAGGTTGGCAATCAGAACGACGCCAGCACCGAGCTGAACCTGAGCCACATCCTGATCCCGCTGTCAGAAAACCCGACCTCCGCGCAGGTTAACGAAGCAGAAGCACAGGCACGCTCGATTATCGAGCAGGCGCGCAACGGCGCTGACTTTGGCAAGCTGGCGATCACCTACTCTGCCGACCAGCAGGCGCTGAAAGGCGGCCAGATGGGCTGGGGCCGTATTCAGGAGCTGCCGAGCGTCTTCGCGCAGGCGCTGAGCACGGCGAAAAAAGGCGACGTGCTGGGCCCAATCCGCTCCGGTGTCGGTTTCCACATTCTTAAAGTGAACGATCTGCGCGGTCAGTCGAAGAGCATCTCCGTGACTGAAGTGCATGCCCGTCACATCCTGCTGAAGCCATCGCCGATCATGACCGATGACCAGGCGCGCACCAAGCTGGAGGAGATTGCTGCCGACATTAAGAGTGGTCGCACCACGTTTGCTAATGCAGCGAAAGAGTTCTCTCAGGATCCGGGTTCAGCCAACCAGGGCGGTGACCTCGGCTGGGCGGCTGCGGATATCTACGATCCCGCTTTCCGCGATGCGCTGATGAAGCTGAAACGCGGCCAGATGAGCGGCCCGGTGCACTCTTCCTTCGGCTGGCACCTGATCGAAATGCTCGATTCGCGCAACGTCGACAAAACCGATGCCGCGCAGAAAGATCGCGCCTACCGGATGCTGATGAACCGCAAGTTCTCTGAAGAGGCGGCAACCTGGATGCAGGAACAACGCGCCAGCGCTTACGTCAAAATTCTGAGCAACTGATGAACACGCAGCGCATCGTTATCACTCCCGGCGAACCCGCCGGGATTGGCCCGGATCTGGTGGTGCAGCTCGCCCAGCGCGACTGGCCTGTGGAACTGGTTATCTGTAGCGATGCAACGCTGTTAACTGACCGGGCAGCCCTGCTCGGTCTGCCGCTTACGCTTCGGGAGTACGCTCCCGGGCACGCAGCGGTGCCGCAACAGGCCGGAACCCTTACCCTGCTGCCTGTTGCGCTCAACGCGCCGGTTATCCCCGGCCGTCTTGATCCGCAAAACGGTGCCTACGTCGTCTCTACCCTTGCCCGCGCCTGCGACGGTTGCCTGAACGGTGAATTCGCCGCGCTGGTCACCGGCCCGGTGCATAAAGGGGTGATCAACGATTCGGGAACACCCTTTACCGGGCACACGGAGTTTTTCGAGCAGCGCGCCCACGCCGATAAAGTGGTGATGATGCTGGCAACGGAGACGCTGCGCGTGGCACTGGCGACGACGCATCTGCCGCTCAGAGAGGTGGCTGATGCCATCACGCCCGAGCTGCTGCGTGAGGTCATCACCATTCTGCACGGCGATTTACAGCAGAAGTTTGGCATCCGCGCTCCGCATATTCTCGTCTGCGGCCTCAACCCTCATGCGGGCGAAGGCGGCCACATGGGCACGGAAGAGATCGACACCATCATTCCGGTGCTGGAAGCGATGCGTCGCGAAGGCATGAACTTGAGCGGGCCGCTCCCGGCAGACACGCTGTTTCAGCCGAAATACCTCGATAACGCCGACGCAGTGCTGGCGATGTACCACGATCAAGGCCTGCCCGTGCTAAAATACCAAGGCTTTGGCCGCGGGGTGAATATTACCCTCGGTTTACCTTTTATTCGCACCTCCGTCGACCATGGTACCGCCCTTGAACTGGCGGGACAGGGAACCGCGGAGGTCGGCAGTTTTATTACGGCGCTTAATCTCGCCATCAAGATGATTGTTAATACTCAATGAATACTCGCGTCCATCAGGGCCACTTAGCCCGCAAGCGCTTCGGGCAAAACTTCCTCCACGACCAGTTCGTGATCGACAGCATCGTTTCCGCCATCAACCCGCAGAAGGGTCAGGCCATGGTCGAAATCGGCCCGGGTCTTGGCGCGCTGACCGAACCGGTCGGCGACCGTCTGGATAAAATGACGGTTATCGAGCTTGACCGCGATCTGGCGGCTCGTCTGCAAACGCATCCGTTCCTCGCACCGAAGCTGACGATTTATCAGCAAGATGCGATGACCATGAACTTCGGCGAGCTGTCGCAAACCCTCGGCCAGCCGCTGCGCGTTTTCGGCAACCTGCCTTACAACATCTCGACACCGTTGATGTTTCATCTGTTTAGCTATACTGATGCCATTGCCGACATGCACTTTATGTTGCAAAAAGAGGTGGTAAACCGCCTGGTTGCAGGGCCGAACAGTAAGGCGTATGGACGACTGAGCGTTATGGCGCAGTACTACTGCCAGGTGATCCCGGTGCTTGAAGTGCCGCCGACCGCCTTCGCGCCGCCGCCAAAAGTCGATTCCGCCGTGGTGCGTCTGGTGCCGCATACTACGATGCCGCATCCGGTAAAAGAGGTTCGTACCCTGAGCCGCATTACCACCGAAGCATTCAACCAGCGCCGTAAGACGATCCGTAACAGTCTCGGCAATGTGTTTACCGTCGACGTGCTTTCATCGTTGGGCATCGATCCGACGATGCGCGCAGAAAATATCTCTGTTGCGCAATATTGTCAGTTAGCCAACTACCTGACGGATAATGCGCCGCCGAAGGAGAGTTAACCCATGATCAATTCGCCCCGCGTCTCTGTGCAGGTTCAAAGCCTCTATATCGAGTCACAGTCGCAACCCGACCATGAACGCTATGTCTTTGCTTACACCGTCACCATCCGGAACCTGGGGCGAAGTGCCGTCCAGTTGCTCAGTCGCTACTGGTTGATCACCAATGGAAATGGCCGCGAAACGGAAGTTCAGGGCGAAGGTGTGGTCGGCGAGCAGCCCCATATCGAACCAGGCGGCGAATTTCAGTACACCAGCGGCGCGGTAATTGAAACGCCGCTGGGCACCATGCAGGGCCATTACGACATGGTCGATGCGCAGGGCAACCCCTTCCGCGTCGCTATCCCGGTCTTCCGACTCGCCGTTCCAATAGTGATCCATTAATCAATGTCTACATACTTTATTGGCGACGTTCATGGTTGCTTTGATGAACTGATCGCGCTGTTAAACCAGGTGGAGTTTTCGCCGGAAAAAGACACCGTCTGGCTGACCGGCGACCTCGTGGCGCGCGGCCCTGGCTCGCTTGATGTGCTGCGCTACGTCAAATCCCTTGGCGACAGCGCGCGCATTGTGCTTGGCAACCACGATCTGCATCTGCTGGCGGTTTTTGCCGGTATCAGCCGCAATAAGCCGAAAGACCGGCTTAACCCGCTGCTGGAAGCGCCCGACGCCGACGAGCTGATTAACTGGCTGCGTCGCCAGCCGCTGCTGCAAATCGATGAAGAGAAAAAAGTGGTGATGGCCCACGCCGGCATCACGCCGCAGTGGGATCTCGACACGGCGAAAAGCTGCGCCCGCGATGTCGAAGCGGTGCTGGCAAGCGACTCCTATCCGCTGTTCCTCGATGCGATGTATGGCGATCTGCCAAACCACTGGTCGCCGGAGCTGAGCGGTCTCGCACGTCTGCGCTTTATCACCAACGCCTTTACGCGCATGCGTTACTGCTTCCCGAACGGGCAGCTGGATATGTACTGCAAAGATACGCCGCAGAACGCGCCGGCACCGCTGAAGCCCTGGTTCTCAATTCCGGGTCCGGTCGCGCAGGAGTACAGCATCGTCTTTGGCCACTGGGCATCGCTGGAAGGCGAAGGCACGCCGGAGGGGATTTACGGCCTGGATACCGGCTGCTGCTGGGGTGGGGATCTCACCTGCCTGCGCTGGGAAGATAAGCAGATCTTCACCCAGCCATCGAATCGCCAGATGGATCTCGGTGATGGGGAAGCCATCGCCTCCTGAAATGAAAATCCCCGGCATGCCGGGGATTTTGCTATTAGCGACGCTCGAGAATTTCGAAGCAGTAGCTGTGTGAATTCTGCGCGTCCGCGTCGTGAAATTCACTGAAGACCGAGTCCCACTCGTCAGGATCGTAGTCCGGGAAATGGGTATCGCCCTCCACTTCCGCATCAATGTGCGTCAGATAGAGGCGCTGCGCTTTCGGCAGGAACTGCTCATACACGCGGCCGCCACCGATTACCATGATCTCCTGCGCATCGCCGCACGCCGCCAGCGCATCCTCAACGGATTTCACCCACTCCACGCGATCGTCGGTGCCAGGCTGGCTGCTGATGACAATATTTTTACGCCCCGGCAGCGGGCGACCGATGGATTCCCATGTCAGGCGGCCCATCACAACAGGTTTGTTTAAGGTGTTGCGCTTAAACCAGGCGAGATCGGCAGGGAGATCCCACGGCATGGCATTCTCCATACCGATGACGCGATCCACTGCTAACGCCGCAATCAGACTGATCATTCATTCATTTCCTGGATGCAAAAAATTGTCGCCACTATACGGAAAGCACAATCTTTCGTCGACGGTGCGCAAGGTAAAGAAGAAGAAAAATTTCTGTTCTGCTGGCGGTGACATTGCGCATATCCGCACCGCCAGCTTTCCATGCCTGATCTATCAAGCCGTTAGCCGTCAAGTAGCCTTAACAGGCGGCGCGATCAGGGCTGCGGTTTCACCGCGGGTTCATCTGCCGGATCGTCCGTATGCCGCCCCTCTTCCGTCCCCTGCCAGCCATGGCGTTGCGTAACGGAGAGATGCGCGCGATCTTCGGCGATAATCTCCGTCAGCATAGCGCTGGTGCGTTTAAACACCGCGACGCGTCCCTGGCCGCCATCTTCTGCATTTGCCATCTCTTCAATCATGTCGTGATTAAAGCGGCGGAAGCGATCGGCACGCTCACGCGCCTCATAAGCGCCCAGCCCCAACCCTTCAAGCGCCAGACGCCCGGTTTTCAGCGCCGCTTCGAAGGTCTCACGTTCCGGCTCTTCAACCCCCATCTGACGCAGGCGAATGTAGTGATCGACATCGCGGGCACGGGCAATAATGCGCAGGTGCGGGAAGTGCTCTTTTGCCAGCTCCGTTAAGTGCAGGCTGGCTTCGGGATCATCAATGGCGTTGATCAAGACTTCCGCCCGCGCCGCGCCCGCAGACTCCAGCAGATCGACGCGGGTCGCATCACCGTAGAAGACCTTCATACCAAACTTACGCAGCGTCTCGATATGGTCGGGATCGTGATCGAGGATCACCATCTTCACGCCGCTGGAGAGCAGCAGACGCCCTGAGATCTGCCCGAAGCGGCCGAAGCCGGCAACGATTACCCGCGCCTCCTCTTCGTCGATCGCATCAGCTTCCTGCTCCCGATCGCCGCCGCCCGCTTCCAGACGCGCGAGCAGCACCAACAGCAGCGGCGTTGCCGCCATCGACAGCGCCACGGTGAGGGTTAAGGCTTTCGACCATTCGCTGTCCAGCACCTGCGCCGTCTGCGCGGCACCAAACACCACGAAAGCAAATTCACTCCCCTGCCCCAGCAGCGCCGCGAACCACCAGCGCTGCTTGCGCGGCACCGTTAAAGGACGTGCGATCAGCCACAGCACGCCAGTTTTAATCACCAGGAAACCGCCCAGCAGCAGCAGGATACGCAGCGGATGGCTCACCAGCGTGCCGAAATCGATCGACATGCCGACGCCGATAAAGAAGAGCCCGAGCAGCAGTCCTTTAAACGGCTCGATATCGCTCTCCAGCGCGTGGCGATACTCGGAGCTGGCAAGCAGCACCCCGGCGAGGAACGCGCCCATCGCCATCGACAGCCCCGCCTCTTCCAGCAGCAAACCGAAGCCGAAGACCAGTAGCAGCGCCACGGCGCAGAAGACTTCGCGCAGGCCGGAGCGGGCGACAAAGCGCAGCGCAGGGCGCGCGACATAGCGCCCAATCAGCACCACCAGCGTCAGCGCCGCGACGACTTTTAGCGCAGATAATAGAAAGGCGCTGAGGGTCATCGCCCCGCCGCTGGCGGCCAGCAGCGGGATCATCGCCACCAGCGGAATCGCGGCGATATCCTGGAACAGCAGCACTGAAAAGGCGCTGCGCCCCATCTGCGAAGCGGTCAGGTTCCGCTCATTCATCGCCTGCATGGCGATAGCGGTCGATGAGAGCCCAAGTGTCAGGCCAATCAGCAGCGCCACCGGCCACGGCAGCCCAAGCAGCAGGCAGAAGCCGCCAAGCAGCAGGCCACAGCTGCCCATCTGCAACGCGCCGCCACCAAATACCGAGGCGCGCAATTTCCACAACCGCTGCGGATCGAGCTCGAGGCCGATGATAAACAGCATCAATACCACGCCGATTTCGGCGAAGTGCAGAATCGACTCCGCATCGGTGACCAGCCGTAATCCCCACGGGCCGATAATGCCACCGGCAATCAGGTAACCAAGCACTGAACCGAGCCCGAGGCGCATGGCGATGGGCACTACCAGCGCCGCCGCGCCCAGGTAGATCAACGCCTGAATCATTGAGTGACTATCCATGCTGCACCTCCAGCCATGCCTGCAAACGCTGTTTATATTGTCGTGCCTGCGCTTGCAGGGTTTCGTCATCGCAGACAAAGGTGCGGTGAATGGCAAAATGGGGCAGCCAGGTCAGCCCGCAATAGAGCGCCGTGGCCTGTAAAGGCTGGGCGAGCACCTCAAAGCCGGGGTGTGCGCCCAGATCAAAGTGGTGGTCGCCGCCGCCGGTGGTGACCGCCCACATCACGCTTTTACCGCGCAGCGCAGTGCCGCCCTGGCCATATGCCCAGCCGTGAGCCAGCACTTTATCGATCCAGAGTTTGAGTAGCGGCGTGACGCTATACCACTGCATCGGGTGCTGCCAGATGATAAGATCGGCACGCGCCAGCGCCTGGTGCTCGGCGGCAATGTCGATATTGAAGTCGGGATAGAGGTCGTAAAGGGAGCGGATCTCCACCTCATCCAGCGTCTCAGCCTGCTCAAGCATGCGCTTATTGGCATGGGAGTGCTGCGGATAGGGATGGGCGTAAATAATGAGGATCATCGATTACCTGTTTCACTGATATTTTTCAGAGAGTGTAGACAGTTAATCGGTTGGCTAACAGTAGCAATCTGTAGGGGAATTAGTGTGGTTGTGCGGCGGCAAGCGCCACCGCACCCTAAGCCTGATGGATTAGTTATCCAGCTCGCTCATACCTTTAACCTGGTCGCGGTTGATCTGCTGCGTTTTACCGGTCTCGGCATTTTTAATGGAGACCATACCGGTGTCTTTATCTACCTGCGGCTTGCCATCGGTGACGATGGTTTTGCCATCGGTGGTCTCTACAGCCTGGTTCGAGGAGCAACCGGCCACGGTGAACAGCGCAGCGGCAGTCATGACGGATGTGAGCAGAAGTTTAGTTTTCATGGTTCTCTCCCTGTTTTGCAGTCAATTTTAGGCTTCTTGGGAGTAAGTGTAGGGTAACTTGCTGAGGTATGAGGAAAATACAGAGGACTCTGAAGGTGGGTGGGGAGTGGTAGGCCGGATAAGGCGTAGCCGCCATCCGGCAATAATGCCTGATGGCGCTGCGCTTATCAGGCCTACGAGATCCGGCCTACAAACACTACGCATACAAAAAACTCGGGCCGGTAAACCGGCCCGCTCTGTTACTTGCTGATCTGCGCGTGCATCTCCTGCACGGAGGTCACCTTCTCGGTGGCGTCGGCATTCAGCGCCATCGCGGTGGCGAAGCCGCCGTTCAGGGTGGTGTCGTAATGCACCTTGTACTGCAGCGCGCTGCGGCGAATCAGTTTTGAATCCTCAATCGCCTGGCGGCCTGCGGTGGTGTTGATGATGTAGGTGTATTCGCCATTCTTAATACGATCCTGAATGTGCGGACGCCCTTCATGCACCTTGTTCACCAGACGCGGGTTGATGCCCGCTTCGCCGAGCACAATCGCCGTGCCGTGGGTAGCGTCCAGCTCGAAGCCCTGCTTCAGCAGCTTCGCGGCGAGGTCAACCACGCGCTCTTTATCCCCTTCACGCACCGACAGCAGCGCGCGGCCGCGTTTCTGCATGGTGGAGTTGCTGCCCAGCTGCGCTTTGGCAAACGCTTCAGCAAAGGTGCGACCGACGCCCATCACTTCCCCGGTCGAGCGCATCTCTGGCCCTAACAGCGGGTCAACGCCCGGGAATTTGTTGAACGGCAGCACCACCTCTTTCACCGAGTAGTACGGTGGGATAATTTCACTGGTGTGTCCCTGCGCAGCAAGGGTCTGACCGGTCATCACGCGTGCGGCCACTTTCGCCAGCGGAACGCCCGTCGCTTTCGAGACAAATGGCACGGTACGCGCCGCACGCGGGTTCACTTCAATCAGGTAGACGTCGTTATCTTTTACTGCGAACTGCACGTTCATCAGACCGCGCACCTGCAATTCAAACGCCAGTTTCTGCACCTGCTGGCGCATCACATCCTGGATCTCCTGGCTGAGCGTATAGGCTGGTAGTGAACACGCGGAGTCACCGGAGTGAACCCCCGCCTGCTCGATATGCTCCATGATGCCGCCAATCAGCACGCTTTCGCCGTCGCAAATCGCGTCAACGTCCACTTCTACCGCGTCATCGAGGAACTTATCCAGCAGAACCGGCGCATCGTTCGAGACGCTGACTGCGGTCATAAAGTAGCGACGCAGGTCCGCTTCGTCGTAAACAATCTCCATCGCGCGGCCGCCCAGTACATAGGAAGGACGCACCACCAGCGGGTAGGTGATCTCTTTCGCTTTCTCGACAGCCTGCTCCAGCGCGGTAACCGTGGCATTAGCCGGTTGCAGCAGCTTCAGGCGCTCTACCGCCTGCTGGAAACGCTCGCGGTCTTCCGCACGGTCAATTGCGTCCGGGCTGGTACCGATAACCGGTACGCCCGCCGCTTCCAGCTCGCGCGCCAGTTTCAGCGGCGTCTGGCCGCCGTACTGCACGATCACGCCCTTCGGCTTCTCGATGCGCACGATTTCCAGCACATCTTCCAGCGTTACCGGCTCGAAGTAGAGGCGGTCGGAGGTGTCGTAATCGGTGGAGACGGTCTCCGGGTTACAGTTGACCATAATGGTCTCGTAACCATCTTCGCGCAGCGCCAGCGAGGCGTGGACACAGCAGTAGTCAAACTCAATACCCTGGCCGATACGGTTTGGCCCCCCGCCCAGCACCATAATTTTTTCGCGATCCTGATTCGGGTTCGCTTCGCACTCCTCTTCATACGTGGAGTACATATAGGCGGTGTCGGTGGCGAACTCTGCGGCGCAGGTATCAACGCGTTTGTAAACCGGATGCAGGTTGTACTGGTCGCGCAGCTTGCGGATCTCCGCTTCGCGCACGCCAACCAGCGTCGCCAGGCGCGCATCGGCGAAGCCTTTGCGTTTCAGCTGGCGCAGGAAGTCGGCGTTCAGGCCGTTGATGCCCTGCGCGGCGACCTGCTCTTCCAGACGCACCAGCTCCTCAATCTGCACCAGGAACCAGCGGTCGATATTGGTCAGGTTGAAGACGCCATCAACCGAAAGGCCGGCGCGGAAAGCGTCAGCGATGTACCAGATACGATCTGCGCCCGCATCTTTCAGCTCGCGGCGGATTTTGGTCAGCGCTTCCGGGTCCTCAAGGCTCACTTTCGGGTCGAAGCCGGTGGCGCCCACTTCAAGGCCGCGCAGCGCTTTCTGCAGCGACTCCTGCTGGGTGCGACCAATCGCCATCACTTCGCCAACGGATTTCATCTGCGTGGTCAGGCGGTCGTTAGCGCCGACAAATTTTTCGAAGTTGAAGCGCGGGATTTTGGTGACGACATAGTCGATAGAGGGTTCGAACGACGCCGGGGTACGCCCGCCGGTAATATCGTTCATCAGCTCATCCAGCGTGTAACCTACCGCCAGTTTCGCCGCCACTTTCGCAATCGGGAAGCCGGTCGCTTTAGAGGCCAGCGCCGAGGAGCGGGAAACACGCGGGTTCATCTCGATAACAATCAGACGACCGTTTTTCGGGTTAACCGCGAACTGCACGTTGGAGCCGCCGGTCTCCACACCGATTTCACGCAGTACCGCCATCGAGGCGTTACGCATGATTTGGTACTCTTTGTCGGTCAGGGTCTGCGCCGGGGCCACGGTGATGGAGTCACCGGTATGGATGCCCATGGCGTCGAAGTTTTCAATTGAGCAGACGATAATGCAGTTATCGTTCTTATCGCGCACCACCTCCATCTCATACTCTTTCCAGCCAATCAGCGACTCATCAATCAGCAGCTCTTTGGTCGGAGAGAGGTCGAGGCCGCGGGCGCAAATCTCTTCAAACTCTTCGCGGTTATAGGCGATGCCGCCACCGGTGCCGCCCATAGTAAAGGAGGGGCGGATAATGCACGGGTAGCCGACATCAGCCGCCACGGCCAGCGCTTCGTCCATGGTGTGCGCAATGCCGGAACGCGCGGTATCGAGGCCGATTTTCTTCATCGCGATATCGAAACGGCGGCGATCTTCCGCTTTATCAATTGCATCTGCGGTAGCACCAATCATCGTCACGCCGAACTCTTCCAGCACGCCCTGACGCTCCAGCTCCAGCGCGCAGTTGAGCGCGGTCTGGCCGCCCATTGTCGGCAGCACCGCGTCCGGGCGCTCTTTTTCGATGATTTTGCGCACCACTTCCCAGTGGATTGGCTCAATATAGGTGGCGTCCGCCATTTCCGGGTCGGTCATGATGGTTGCCGGGTTGGAGTTCACCAGGATTACGCGGTAACCCTCTTCGCGCAGCGCTTTACACGCCTGCGCCCCGGAGTAGTCGAATTCACACGCCTGGCCGATAACAATCGGGCCAGCGCCAAGGATCAGGATGCTTTTTAGGTCTGTACGTTTTGGCATGGCTCTTTTTCTCCTGATTATTTGGCGGTATGACGATACTGCTCAATCAATTCAATAAAGTGGTCAAACAGCGGCGCGGCGTCGTGCGGGCCTGGGCTCGCTTCCGGGTGGCCCTGGAAGCTGAAGGCCGCCTTATCGGTGCGGTGAATGCCCTGCAGCGTGCCGTCGAACAGCGATTTGTGCGTAACGCGCAGGTTGGCAGGCATTGAGGCCTCGTCAACGGCAAAACCGTGGTTCTGCGCGGTGATCATCACCCTATTGTTGTCGATATCTTTTACCGGGTGGTTGCCGCCGTGGTGACCAAACTTCATCTTCACGGTTTTCGCACCGCTCGCCAGCGCCAGCAGCTGGTGGCCGAGGCAGATGCCGAACACCGGGATGTCGGTTTCCAGGAACGCTTTAATCGCGTCGATAGCGTAGTCGCATGGTGCCGGGTCACCGGGACCGTTAGAGAGGAAGATGCCGTCCGGATTCATTTTCAACACTTCTGCGGCCGGGGTTTGCGCCGGCACTACCGTCAGGCGGCAGCCGCGATCCACCAGCATGCGCAGAATGTTGCGTTTTGCGCCGTAATCATAGGCCACAACGTGGTAAGGCAGCTCGCTCTCCTGTTTCGCTTCCGGCAGCTCCTCCGCAAGCGTCCAGCTGCCCTGTGTCCAGCTGTAGCTCTCCTGGGTCGTCACCTCTTTCGCCAGATCCATCCCGTTCAGCCCCGGGAAGGCTTTCGCTTTCTCCAGCGCCACGGTCTCGTCGAGGTTTTCGCCCGCGATGATGCAGCCGTTCTGCGCACCTTTTTCGCGTAGCAGGCGGGTCAGCTTGCGGGTATCGATATCGGCAATCGCCACGATGTTATGGCGTTTCAGGTAGGAAGAGAGATCTTCAGTGCTGCGGTAGTTGCTGGCAATCAGCGGCAGGTCGCGAATGACCAGACCCTGCGCATGCACCTGAGAGGACTCTTCGTCAGCCGTGTTGGTGCCGACATTGCCGATATGAGGATAAGTAAGAGTGACGATTTGGCGGGAATAGGAAGGATCAGTGAGGATTTCTTGATAACCGGTCATTGAAGTATTGAAAACGACTTCCCCAACCGCCGTGCCTGTTGCCCCTATGGCCCGACCGTAAAACTGGGTTCCGTCTTCCAGAACCAATAGCGCTGACTTAATCAAAACACCCTCCAGAGAATATTCACTCACTTTATTTGCATATTAATTCATATCAGGATGATGAATCAATGCAAATTTGCTGGCCGTGGATTTTTGGCAAACGGCGGCATTCTGGAGAGATGTGGGGTAAAAGTCAACTTATGACGCCTCTTTTTCTTTCTCTTTTACGCCACTGCCCGGTTTTACAGGGTTTAAGAGATAAAAAAAGAAGATAAACAGCGCCGGGAAAACGCTTGCGCGGCTAGAAAATTGTATCTAAAGAGCGACGAAGGTATAAAACCAGACCAGATGGTCAAAATTAACATTTCAGAAACAAAAAAGACTCATAAAAGTGGTCAATTTGGTCATCTAATAGAAAAAATCACTTATAACAGGCAAAATAAAAGGGCAATAAATTATTGCCCTTTGCAATCAATCCATTATGACTGCAACAACCACATCACGAAGGGTAAAAACGCTTACAGATTGTTGAGATCGAGGACATCGCGCATATCAAAAAGCCCACTTTCCTTATCCCTGAGCCATGAAGCGGAGCGTACCGCACCATTGGCAAAGGTCATCCGGCTTGACGCTTTATGCGTAATCTCGACACGTTCGCCAATATCGGCGAACATCGCCGTATGTTCGCCGACGATATCTCCTGCACGTACGGTCGCAAAGCCAATGGTGCCGGGAACGCGCTCGCCGGTATGGCCTTCACGTGAATAAACCGCGCACTCTTTTAACTCTTTATTCAGTGAGCTGGCGATCGCTTCGCCCATCGCCAGCGCCGTGCCTGACGGCGCATCCACTTTATAACGGTGGTGGGCTTCAATAATTTCGATGTCGGTGTAGTCGCCCATCACCTTCGCCGCTTTCTCCAGCAGTTTCAGCATGACGTTTACGCCAACGCTAAAGTTAGCGGCAAAGACGATGGCGATATCCTGCGCCGCATCGCTGATGGCCTGCTTGCCCGCGTCATCAAAACCGGTAGTGCCGATCACCATGGCTTTATGGTGCTGACGGCAAAAGGCGAGATGGTGCAGCGTCCCCTCCGGGCGGGTGAAATCGATAAAGACATCGAAATCCTCTTTTACCGCCTCAAGGCTGCTCTGCACCGTGACGCCGCTTTTACCCGCGCCCGCCAGTTCACCCGCATCGCTTCCCAGCAGGGAGGAACCTTCCCGCTCCAGCGCCGCGCCCAGGGCTACGCCCTCCATGGCCAGCGCCGCCTGAATCAACTGTCGGCCCATTCGACCGCCCGCGCCCGCGATGGCTACGCGGATTGCTGCATCATGCATAGTTGTGCTCTTTTGTTAATTAAATGCGTAAAAATCGTTTCCAGATTAACCAGCCCATCGCTGAGCCACCAGCCGAAAACGCCGATAATTAGAAATTAATGATATACACCTGCAAATATCAGTAAAAGGCATGACGAGCAGCGACGCGCTGCGTCCATCCCCTGCTCTCGCGTTGGTTATTACGGTGCCAGCGCCAGCACCTCAGCGAACCATGCACGAAAACCCTCAACATCAATATCCAGCGCCACCTGCGCATTGGCGGGCAGCCCTAGCTTGCCGTCAATATCGACCACCGTCGCGCCGGTGGTGTAGCGCCCCTGCGTCTCAACTGCCACAAAGCAGGGTTTGAGGGTAAAGAGTTCCGGGCGGGCCAGGTAAGCGATAGCGCAAAGGTCGTGCATGCGCTGCCCCGTCGCCATGCTGCCGCTGCGGTAGTGGCTGAAAAGGGCATGCAACATTTTGCCGGTGCGGTTAAGGGTGGGAAGGGTCGCCAGAAAAGCAGGTGCAAGAGTTGCAGAGTTGGTGACGTCGAGGCCGCACATAACGATATCCAGCCCGCTGGCAAAAACGCGCGCCGCGGCGTCGGGATCGACGGCGATATTAAACTCAGCGCTCGGCGTAAAGTTACCGCGCCCGGCGGAGCCCCCCATCATCACCAGCCGTCGGATGTTGAAATGGCATTCGGGATAGTGGGTAAGCAGCAGCGCGATATTGGTCAGCGGGCCGATGGTCACAAGCGTGATGGGTTCAGGTGAGGCCAGCAGCGTATCGCGGATTGCCTGGAAGGCCGGGATCGCCAGCGGCTGGCGCGCGTGCTCAATAAAATCGTAGCCATCCAGCCCCGATTCGCCATGTACATCTGCCGCGTTATAGAGCGAGCGCAACAGGGGTGTGGCGGCTCCCTGGGCCAGCGGTGTATCCGCATTCCAGAAGTGAAGCAGTTGCAGCGCGTTGCGGGTGGTTTTTTCCAGCGAAACATTACCGGCAACGGTGGTGATCAGTTGCAGATCGCACTCAGGCGCGAACAGCGCGGCGGCAATCGCCACGGCATCGTCAATACCGGGATCGGTGTCGAGAATGATTGGCAGACCCATAGCCCCTCCACGAAAAATGGTCAAAAAAAATGCCAGACTCAGTCTGGCATCTTCGCATAACCCTCGGGAAAAAGGTTACTCGACTTCACGAACCTCGACCCGCAGCTCTTTTGGCACTTCAAAGACGATATTCTCTTCGCGCCCTTCGAGCGGAATGGCTTCGCCGCCGCCCAGCTCCTGCAGACGGGCAATGACGTTCTGCACCAGAATATCCGGTGCGGACGCACCTGCCGTGACGCCAACGCAGGCAACACCCTGCACCCAGCTCTCCTGGATATCCGAGGCATCATCAATCAGATAGGCCGCTTTGCCCATCCGCTGCGCCAGCTCGGCGAGCCGGTTGGAGTTGGAGGAGTTTTTGGAGCCCACCACCAGCACCACTTCCGCCTGTTCAGCCAGCGCACGTACCGCTTCCTGACGGTTGGTGGTGGCGTAGCAGATATCATCTTTACGCGGCCCGACGATCTGCGGGAAACGCACGCGCAGAGCGTCAATGACGTCAGAGGTATCGTCAACGGAGAGCGTGGTCTGAGTCATAAAGGAGAGCTTGCCCGGATCTTTGATCGCAAGCGTCGCCACATCGTCCGGCGACTCAACCAGGTACATCCCCCCTTTCGGATTGCTGTACTGACCCATGGTGCCTTCCACTTCCGGGTGGCCGGCGTGACCAATCAGGATCGCCTCTTCGCCACGACGGCTGGCGCGCGCCACTTCCATATGCACTTTCGTGACCAGCGGGCAGGTGGCGTCAAAGACGGTTAAATCACGGCTTTTTGCTTCGTTGCGCACTGCTTGCGAAACGCCGTGCGCCGAGAAGATAAGGATCGCGCCATCTGGCACTTCGCTTATCTGCTCAATAAAGATGGCGCCGCGCTCGCGCAGGCTGTCGACCACGTAGCGGTTATGCACCACTTCATGACGCACGTAAATGGGCGCGCCGTAGATCGCCAGCGCGTTTTCAACAATGCTGATAGCGCGGTCAACGCCAGCGCAAAAACCGCGCGGGTTAGCCAACAGGATCTGCATTTGTCTCCTCCAGTGCCGGATCGATTTCCAGCACATCGATATCAAAGTGGACGGTTCTGCCCGCCAGCGGATGGTTGAAATCGACGGTAATCGAATCGCCGTTAATTTCACGGATCACGCCCGGCATTTCGCTGCCATCCATTGCGGTAAAGAGCATAATCGCGCCGATTTCCGGCTCGCCGGCGTCCATAAACTCACGGCGCGAGAAGTACTGGATCAGATCCGGGCTCGGCGTGCCGAAGGCGGCGTCCGGCTCAAGGGAAAAGACCTTTTTCTCCCCGGCCTTCAGGCCAAGCAGATGTTGCTCCAGCCCTTCGGAAAGGGAACCATCGCCAAGGCGAAACAGCGCCGGCTTACCGTTGTTGCGTGTGGATTCGGCAAGTGAACCATCTTCGAGCTTGAGCGTGAAGTGCACCAGCACTGCGCTGTCGCTCTGTACGGATTTAGACATGCAGGTTGCTCTTATGTGATAGCAAATGTAGGGCCCGGGCGCGTGTTGCATGCTGGATGACGCTACGCCTATCCGGCTTACGGACCGGGCCTACACTGCTTTATGGCTTACGCCTCTTTTTTCACTGCGGCGGAGGGTAAAAACCCTTCCAGCACAATCAGCGCCGCGCCGATACAGATTGCGGTATCAGCAAGGTTAAAGGTAGCAAAGTGCCAGTCGCCTACATAAAAATCGATCATATCGACGACAAAGCCATGCCACAGACGGTCGAACAAGTTACCCAACGCGCCGCCAATAATCAGCGCATAGGCGATGTTATTCAGCTTTTGCGACGCTTTGGCGCGGTACATCAGCACCGTCAGCACCACGCAGATACCGATAGCGATACCCGCGAAGAACCAGCGTTGCCAGCCGCCGCTGTCGGCGAGGAAGCTGAATGCCGCCCCGTAGTTACGCGCATAGTGCAGGTTTAGCGACGGGAACAGCGAGACCGTCTCCCCCAGAGCGAAGTTCTGGAGGATCAGGTACTTACTGCCCAGATCGATAATCAGCACCGCCACGACCAGCCATAGCCAGCGCAGCCCTGTTGAAAAGATCGGTTTACTCATCAGGCAAACTTACGTTTTTCGCCGTCACCGGCGACGTTGCTAACACAGCGTCCGCAAATATCTGCGTGTTCCGCCACCTGACCGACATCATGGGTGTAATGCCAGCAACGCGGGCACTTCTCACCATCGGCTTTACTCAGCGCTACTTTCAGCCCTTTGAGCAGTTCGCTCTGCTGCGCATCCGCAGACGCGCTGGCATAATCCTCAACCTGTGCGCCAGAGGTCAACAGGACAAATCGCAATTCATCGCCCAGCGCCGTCAGTTTCGCCGCCAGCTCCGGCTGCGCGAACAGCGTCACCGTCGCTTCAAGGGAACCACCCACTTTCTTATCGGCACGCGCCTGCTCAATCACCTTGTTCACTTCGCCACGTACTTTCAGCAGCTCGGCCCAGTAGGCGTCGTTCATCGCTTCGCTGTCCGCGAGGCCAAACAGGCCTTCGTACCACTCGCCGGTGAAGACATACTTCTCGCGATCGCCCGGCAGGTAGCCCCAGATCTCATCCGCAGTGAAGGACATGATCGGTGCCATCCAGCGCACCAGCGCTTCGCAGATGTGATAGAGGGCGCTCTGGCAGCTGAGACGCGCGCGGCTGTCCGCTTTCGCGGTGTACTGGCGGTCTTTAATGATGTCGAGATAGAAGGAGCCCATCTCCACGGAGCAGAAGCGCATCAGGCGCTGCACCACTTCATGGAAGTCGTAGGATTCGTAGGCTTTCAGGATATCTTCCTGCGCCGCTTTCGCGCAGCCGACAGCCCAGCGATCCAGCACCACCATATCTTCCGGTTTCACCATATCTTTCGCCGGATCGAAACCGTTGAGGTTCGCCAGCAGGAAGCGCGCGGTGTTACGGATACGACGATAGCTATCAGCGGCACGCTTCAGGATCTCGTCGGACACGGCAATTTCACCGGTGTAATCCGTTGATGCCACCCACAGACGCAGAATATCCGCGCCGAGTTTGTTCATCACATCCTGCGGCGAAACGGTGTTGCCGATCGATTTCGACATCTTGCGGCCCTGGCCGTCAACGGTGAAACCGTGGGTCAGCACCTGACGATAAGGCGCTTTGCCCTTCATCGCTGTCGAGATCATCAGGGAGGACATAAACCAGCCGCGATGCTGATCCGAGCCTTCCAGATACATGTCTGCCGCGTTGCCTGCGAACTCCGGGCGAACGTCGACAACGGAAGCGTGGGTTGAACCGGAGTCAAACCAGACGTCGAGCGTATCAGGCACTTTGACATAGCTGTCGGCGTCATCGCCGAGGATGTCGCGCGGATCGAGATCCCACCACGCCTGAATGCCATCGACTTCGACGCGTTTTGCTACCTCTTCCATCAGCTCCAGCGTACGCGGGTGCAGCTCTTCGCTATCTTTATGGACGAACAGCGACATCGGCACGCCCCAGGTGCGCTGACGGGAGATACACCAGTCAGGACGGTTAGCGACCATCGATTCGATACGCGCCAGGCCCCAGTCCGGGATCCACTGCACGCCTTTGATCTCCTGCAGCGACTGCGCGCGCAGCCCTTTTTGATCCATGCTGACGAACCACTGCGGCGTGGCGCGGAAGATGATCGGCGACTTGTGGCGCCAGCAGCACGGATAGCTGTGCTGCATCTTCTCGACGTGCAGCAGCGCGCCTTTTTCAGTCAGCAGCGCCACGATGATGTCGTTCGCTTTGAAGACGTTGATGCCGTCGAGCGTCGGGTAGGTGCCCGGCAGATAGCGACCGTCCGGGCCAACCGGGTTGGCAATTTCCAGACCGTATTTCTGGCTGATGGTGTAGTCGTCCGGACCGTGGCCACCGGCGGTATGCACCGCGCCGGTACCCGCTTCCAGCGTAACGTGATCGCCAAGGATCGCCGGCACGTCGAAATCGAGGAACGGGTGTTTGAAGCGCATCAGCTCAAGCTCAGCGCCATTGACCGTTGCCAGCACGCGATAATCGCTGATGCCGGTGCGTTTCATCACGCTCTCAACCAGATCTTTTGCCAGGATCACCGCCTGACCGTCAACCTGCACCAGCGCGTACTCAAACTCCGGAGAGAGGGAGATAGCGCGGTTAGCAGGGAGGGTCCACGGCGTGGTGGTCCAGATAACCAGCGAAACCGGGCCGTTAACAGAATCAACGCCGAATTTCGCTTTCACCGCCTGCTGATCGACGGCCTGGAAGGCGACGTCGATAGAAGGTGAGGTTTTGTCGTAATACTCAACTTCCGCTTCCGCCAGCGCGGAGCGACAGTCGACGCACCAGTGCACCGGTTTAGCCCCTTTCAGCAGGTGGCCGTTACCGATGATTTTGCCCAGCGCGCGGATGATATTGGCTTCGGTTTTGAAGTCCATGGTCAGATAGGGGTGCGACCAGTCGCCGAGCACACCCAGACGGATAAAGTCTTTGCGCTGCCCGTCTACCTGCGTGGCAGCATATTCACGGCACTTGGCGCGGAACTCGGCGGCGGTAAACTTCTCGCCCGGTTTGCCGTACTCCTGCTCGACTTTCAGTTCGATCGGCAGACCGTGGCAATCCCAACCCGGAACGTAAGGCGAGTCATAACCTGCGAGCCCTTTGGACTTCACAATAATGTCTTTCAGAATCTTGTTAACCGAGTGACCAATATGAATGCTGCCATTCGCATATGGAGGGCCATCATGCAGAATGAAGGTTTTTTTGCCTTTTTTCGCCGCACGGATGATGCCGTAGAGGTCATCATCAGTCCAACGCGCCAGCATTCCCGGTTCGCGTTTGGCGAGATCGCCACGCATTGGGAACCCTGTTTCCGGCAAATTCAGGGTAGATTTATAGTCACTCATTAGATTCTCGGTTCCGTATTTCGGTTTGATTAATACCACCAGGCCTTAAGAAGCCGGTTTAGATAGCCCAAAAAACTCACGGGCCGCTACCTCATCTCGGGCGATTTGCGCCTTCAGTTCATCGAGGGAAGCAAAGCGCTGTTCGTTACGTATTTTTTTACGCAGTACTACGTCTATATGGCGACCATAAAGGTCCATTGCAACATCCAGCAGGTGCACTTCCAGCTGCTGGCGAATACCTGCCACCGTAGGACGGGTACCAATGTTGGCGACGCCCGGCAGCAGCGTATCGCCGAGCCCCGCCACTTCAACCGCGTAGACCCCTTTTACCGGGGAGACCTGGCGGCGCAGCGGCACGTTGGCCGTCGGAAAACCGATGGTGCGCCCTAACGCATCGCCGTGGACAACGCGCCCGGAGATGCTAAACGGACGGCCAAGCAGATTTTCGGCAAGCGCCAGGTCATCGTTGGCCAGCGCCTGGCGAATCGCGGTGCTGCTCACCCGCACGCCGCCTTCGCAGAAGGTTTGCGTACTGGTGACGTCAAAGCCATATTTCTCGCCGGCCTTCTGTAATAACAAGAAATCCCCCTGGCGACCAGCGCCAAAACGGAAATCGTCACCGACTGCGAGAAATTTCACACCGAGGCGGTCGACCAGCAGGTCGCTGACAAAGGTTTGTGCGGTCAGCGCCGCAAAACGCCTGTCGAAGCGCAAGCAGAGGACATAGTCCACGCCGCACTCGGCCAGCAAGCGAAGCTTCTCGCGCAGGCGAGTCAGCCGCGCGGGAGATTTTTCCCCGGCGAACAGCTCCAGCGGCTGCGGTTCAAAAATCATCACCACCACCGGCAGACCGCGCGCGCGCCCTTCTGCGCCCAGCCCCTGTAGCAACGCCTGATGACCGCGATGTACGCCGTCGAAATTACCAATAGTCAGCACACACCCGTGCGGTGCATGACTGAGGTTATGTATGCCGCGTATCAGCTTCATGTCTGGCTCAAAACAGTGAAAATCGTCGGATTATACCTTGTACAGCGGGCAACGTTAACCGGCGATTGCCTTATCGCGCCAGAAAGGAGAGGCTTTTCATCAGGCTGCCGCTGGCTCTGGTGAGAATCTGCCGTTATGCACGATTTTTCTGGTGGAAAAGCTGTATTCGCGACACGCAAGCTGTTATAATCCTGCGCCATCACTACGTAACGAGCGTCGTTGCTTAACGGCGCTTATTTGCACAAATCCATTGACAAAAGAAGGCTAAAAGGGCATATTCCCCGGCCTTTGAATTGTCCATAAAGATCATATTTGGGAGTTGGACCTTGGCTAATATCAAATCAGCTAAGAAGCGCGCCGTTCAGTCTGAAAAGGCTCGCAAGCACAACGCTAGCCGTCGCTCAATGATGCGTACTTTCGTTAAGAAAGTATACGCAGCTATTGAAGCTGGCGACAAAGCCGCTGCGCAGAATGCATTTAACGAAATGCAACCGATCGTGGATCGTCAGGCCGCTAAAGGTCTGATCCACAAAAACAAAGCAGCGCGTCATAAGGCTAACCTGACCGCGCGTATCAACAGCCTGGCTTAATCGCTTCGCTGTTCGCTTTGTAAAAAAAACCCGCTTCGGCGGGTTTTTTCATTTTTGATGGAGCGCGAAGAGCGCTGAATAGTTGCGATTACAGATGCGCTGCACCGCCGGATGCTGAATCATACGTTCAGCAAAAATCGCGTGATACTCCTCCTGCACATTGTCGAGCCTACCGAGCTCCACCATCCGCGCATCGGCATAGAAGTCATCGCCATAAGAGGTCGGCGCCACAAAGATGGCATTGTGCTTCGCGCCAAAGGCCTTCATCAGCGCGGCATCATCAAACTCGCCGAGGATCTCCACCTGCAGGTTCTGCACATGAAACCAGTTCATTAACTTGCGGCCGAGCATTGAGCGGCGACCGGGAATGAGCAACCGACGCGTTTCAAGGCAGGCGGGAAACGGCAGCTCTGGTGCCGGGCCGCTGCTCCAGAAGCTGACGCTGCATTCGCCAATCTTCACCGAGAAGAGCCCCTCCTGCTGCGCAGAGTCGATGGGGCAGTCCGAGATAATCATATCGAGCTTATGCTGGCTTAACTGCTCCAGCAGCAGCTCGTGCGTCGATTCAAAACAGCGCAGATGAATCGGCTCGCCTTCCTGCACGGCGGCATCAAGGATACCGCTCACCAGCCGCTTTGAAAGCGCATCCGCCACGCCGACATCAAACAGAAGGTTCGCCTCTTTGCGGTAGTTGATGATATCGAGCATCTCCTGGCTCAAGGCGAACATCTTATCGGCATAGCGAAACACCAGCTGACCCAACTCGGTGGCCTCCAGCCCCCGCCCTTTACGTTTAAAGAGTTTGCCCTGCAGCCGCTCCTCCAGGGCTTTGATCTGCCCGGTGATCGTCTGCGGCGTTAAGTAAAGCGCCTCCGCCGCGCCAACGACGGAGCCTTCCCGGTAGACATGCCAGAAATAGTACAGATGGTTGTAATTGATATATGACATGGCGCGTTACCTTTGCCTTACTGCGCCGGGCGGACAATGCGCGTACGCAGCAGGCAGTAACCCGCCACGGCCGAGATAACCGAGCCGGTGAGAATGCCCAGCTTGCTCCAGGCGATCATATCGGCATGGGCATCACCAAAGGCGAGCGACGAGATAAAGATCGACATGGTAAAGCCGATGCCGCACAGCACGCCGACTGCCATAATCTGTTTGAACACCGCGCCATGCGGCAGCTTCGCCAGTTTCAAACGCAGCGCCAGCCAGCAGAAGAGCGAAATACCGAGCGGCTTACCGATCACCAGACCAGCAATAATCCCCAGCGGCAGCACATCCGTCAGGCCGGAGAGCGACATACCGTTGAGAGAAACCCCGGCGTTGGCGAAGGCAAACAGCGGCAGGATAAGCCAGGCGACCCACGGGCTAATGGCATCGCTCAGCTGATGTAACGGCGACACGCCATTCTCTTTTTTCAGCGGTATAAAGAAACCGACGATAACGCCCGCAAGCGTGGCATGTACGCCGGATTTCAGCACCGCCGTCCACAGCACGACGCCCACTAACATATAAAGGCCGATGCGACGCACATTGAGCGCGTTCATGATGGCCAGCACGGCGATAGCGGTCGCGGCAACGCCCAGCGCCAGGGTCGAAAGATCGCTGGTGTAGAACAGCGCGATAATCACAATCGCGCCGAGATCGTCAATGATCGCCAGCGCCATCAGAAACACTTTCAGTACCGGCGGGACGCGATTACCTAACAGCGCCAGTACGCCAAGGGCAAAAGCAATATCGGTCGCGGTAGGAATGGCCCAGCCGTGGCTTGCCAGCGGGTTATGACCATTAAACAGCAGGAAGATCAGCGCGGGTGCGACCATGCCACCCAGCGCGGCAATCACCGGGAATACCGCCTGCTGGCGGCTGGCGAGCGTTCCCTCAACCAGCTCATACTTCACTTCCAGACCGACCATCAGGAAAAAGATCGCCATCAGCGCATCGTTAATCCACAACAGCATGTCTTTGTTAATCTCAAGCGATCCTACTTTCAACTGGACCGGGGTCTGTAAAAAGGAGCTGTAGAGCTCCTGGGTCGCGCCGAGGTTGGCGCAGAGCATGGCCAGCGCAGCGGCCATGATCAGCACAATGCCACCTGAGGCATCACTGTTTAAAAAACGGTGCAAAAACTTCATCGGATTCTCCCACTCCCTGTAACGTCGTGGCGGCTATCTTACTCCCGGCCACTCATCGTTAAAAACAGATTATTATTGCTCATCAGCTCTCTTTTTCCGAGGTATGGGAGCGGATAAAAAAAACCCGGCAGCGCCGGGTTGATAAAGAGAGGTGATGCGGGACGCTTAGCGCGTCAGATCGTCGAAGAATTTTTTGACGCCGTCGAAGAAGCTTTTGGAGCGCGGGCTGTTGTTTTCCCCCGTCGGGCCACCAAAGCTGTCCTGCAGATCCTGCAGCAGCTGTTTCTGCTTCTCGTTCAGGCCAACCGGCGTCTCTACGACTACGCGGCACAGCAGATCGCCCTGCGCGCCGCCGCGCACGGATTTCACGCCTTTACCGCGCATGCGGAACAGCTTGCCGGTCTGGGTTTCGCTCGGCACTTTCAGCTTCACGCGACCATCCAGCGTCGGCACTTCGATTTCGCCGCCCAGCGCCGCCATAGCAAAGTTGATCGGCACTTCGCAGTAGAGGTTATTGCCTTCACGTTCGAAGATCGGGTGCTGTTTCACCTGCACCTGAACGTAGAGATCGCCCGCCGGTGCGCCGTGTTCGCCCGCTTCGCCTTCGCCGCTCAGACGAATACGATCGCCGGTATCCACCCCTGCCGGGATCTTCACGGAGAGGGTTTTGGATTTCTCAACGCGACCGTGCCCGTGACATTTGTTGCACGGATCTTTAATCAGCGTACCGCGGCCCTGACAGTGCGGACAGGTCTGCTGTACGGCAAAGAAGCCCTGGCGCATCTGCACCTGGCCGGAACCGTGACAGGTCGGACAGGTCTGCGGCTGGGTACCCGCTTTTGCGCCGCTGCCGTGGCAGATGTCACACTCTTCCAGCGTCGGGATGCGGATCTCTTTCGTGACGCCACGTACCGCTTCTTCCAGCGTCAGCTCCATGGTGTAACGCAGATCGGAACCACGCGCCGCGCGTTGACGACCGCGACCGCCGCCGAAGATGTCGCCAAAGACATCGCCAAAGATGTCGCTGAAGTCGGCACCGCCGCCAAAGCCGCCGCCGCCGTATCCACCGCCGCCGCCGCCCTGCTCAAAAGCCGCATGACCATACTGATCGTACGCCGCGCGTTTCTGGGGATCGGTCAGGACCTTATAGGCTTCGTTGATCTCTTTGAATTTGCTTTCGGCCTCTTTATCGCCCTGGTTGCGGTCCGGGTGAAATTTCATGGCCAGGCGTCGGTACGCCTTTTTGATCTCAGACTCTTCGGCCGTTTTCGACACGCCGAGAATCTCGTAATAATCTTGCTTCGCCATCAGTTTATCTGCCCCTTAACATACGAGCACGGGCGTGGAGAAAACTCCGACGCCCGTGCTGGTTATCTACCCTGCATAAGGGCGATTACTTTTTGTCTTTAACTTCTTCGAACTCGGCGTCAACCACGTCGTCATCTTTCGCCGCGTTGGCGTTGTTCGCAGAAGCATCAGCGCCGCCCGCCTGCTGCTGTGCGTGCTGCTGCTGGGCGATTTCCATCAGTTTCTGGGAAACCTGTGCCAGCGCCTGCATTTTCGCGTCGATGGCCGCTTTGTCTTCGCCTTTCAGCGCGGTTTCCAGCTCGCTCAGCGCGGACTCGATTGCAGTTTTGTCTTCAGCCGGCAGTTGGTCGCCTGCTTCTTCAACCTGCTTACGGGTGCTGTGCAGCAGATGATCGCCCTGGTTACGGGTCTGTACCAGCTCTTCGAACTTACGGTCAGACTCGGCGTTCGCTTCCGCGTCACGCACCATTTTCTGGATTTCATCCTCGTTCAGACCAGAAGAAGCCTTGATGGTGATCTTCTGCTCACGGTTGGTATTCTTGTCTTTCGCAGAGACGTGCAGAATACCATCGGCATCGATATCGAAGGTGACTTCGATCTGCGGCATGCCGCGCGGTGCCGGGTTGATACCGTCGAGGTTGAACTGGCCCAGCGATTTGTTATCGGAGGCGCGTTTACGCTCACCCTGCAGCACGTGGATGGTTACCGCAGACTGGTTGTCTTCCGCAGTCGAGAACACCTGGCTGTGCTTGGTCGGGATGGTGGTGTTTTTGTTGATCAGCGGAGTCATCACGCCGCCCATGGTTTCGATACCCAGCGACAGCGGGGTAACGTCCAGCAGCAGAACGTCTTTAACTTCACCGGTCAGGACACCGCCCTGAACCGCAGCACCGATAGCGACTGCTTCATCCGGGTTCACGTCTTTACGCGGATCTTTGCCGAAGAACTCAGCCACTTTTTTCTGCACCATCGGCATACGGGTCTGGCCACCGACCAGGATCACGTCGTTGATGTCAGAAACGGAGAGGCCCGCATCCTGTAGCGCAACTTTCAGCGGCTCGATAGAACGGCTCACCAGATCTTCAACCAGGCTTTCCAGTTTCGCGCGAGTCACTTTGATGTTCATGTGTTTCGGACCGGTCGCGTCTGCGGTGATGTACGGCAGGTTCACGTCGGTCTGCTGTGCAGAAGAGAGCTCGATTTTCGCTTTCTCTGCTGCTTCTTTCAGGCGCTGCATGGCCAGCGGATCGTTGCGCAGATCGATACCCTGATCTTTCTTGAACTCTTCCACCAGGTAGTTGATCAGACGGCTGTCGAAGTCTTCACCACCGAGGTGGGTGTCACCGTTGGTCGCCAGTACTTCGAAGGTTTTTTCGCCGTCAACATCGTCGATTTCGATGATGGAGATATCGAAGGTACCGCCGCCCAGGTCGTATACCGCGATAGTGCGGTTGCCGGTCTCTTTATCCAGACCGTAAGCCAGCGCAGCCGCTGTCGGTTCGTTGATAATACGTTTTACTTCCAGGCCCGCGATACGGCCGGCGTCTTTGGTCGCCTGACGCTGCGCATCGTTAAAGTAAGCCGGAACGGTGATAACCGCTTCAGTTACCGGTTCGCCCAGGTAATCTTCCGCCGTTTTCTTCATTTTTTTCAGCACTTCAGCAGAGATCTGCGGCGGTGCCATTTTGTTGCCTTTCACATCAATCCAGGCATCGCCGTTGTCGGCTGCCATGATTTTGTAAGGCATGATAGATACGTCACGCTGGACTTCTTCGTCCTGGAAGCGACGGCCAATCAGGCGCTTGATCGCAAACAGCGTGTTTTGCGGGTTCGTCACTGCCTGACGTTTAGCCGGCTGACCTACCAGAGTCTCGCCATCCTGTGTGTACGCAATGACGGAAGGCGTGGTGCGATCGCCCTCAGCGTTCTCAAGCACGCGTGCCGAAGCGCCATCCATGATGGCTACACAAGAGTTGGTTGTCCCAAGGTCGATACCAATAATTTTACCCATCTAAACGTCTCCACTAAAAATTCGTCATCAGCTGGTTGTGAACCTGTAATAAGGGCAAACCTCACGGTTTCAACTGCCCTGTATTGATTTTTTTGCAAGCCCACAAAATGCGGTTGACTACAAGATGGGGTCGCCGCGCCGCGCATCAAGGGGGAGACAATAAAAAATTTTTTAATTTCCACCTGTTCAGATCATAGACAGGCCCGGTAGCGCTATTTATGATGCCGCGCCCCGCTTGCAGAAAACGACCGCGGGGTAATTATTTCCCCCCTTTATCAATTGATTCTTTTGAGGAATTATGGGCAACACTAAGTTGGCTAATCCGGCTCCGCTGGGCTTAATGGGCTTCGGCATGACCACTATTCTGCTTAACCTGCACAATATTGGTCTATTCCCGATGGATGTCATTATCCTGGCGATGGGCATTTTTTATGGTGGTATCGCACAAATTTTTGCCGGCCTGCTTGAGTACAAAAAAGGCAACACCTTCGGCTTAACGGCCTTTACCTCTTACGGTTCTTTCTGGTTGACGCTGGTAGCGATTCTGCTGTTCCCGAAAATGGGGCTGACAGAGGCGACCAACGGCCACTTCCTCGGCGTCTATTTAGCCATCTGGGGCGTCTTTACCCTGTTTATGTTCTTCGGCACGCTGAAGAGCGCGCGCATGCTGCAGTTTGTCTTCCTGAGCCTGACGGTGCTGTTTGCGCTGCTGGCGGTGGGACATCTGGCAGATAACGAAAACATCGTCCATATCGCAGGCTGGATTGGCCTCATCTGCGGTGCCAGCGCCATCTACCTGGCGATGGGTGAAGTGCTGAACGAGCAGTTTGGCCGCACCGTGCTGCCGATTGGCGAAAAGCACTGATTCGTTCACGTGCCAGCAATAAAAAACGGAGCCTGAAGGCTCCGTTTTTTTATAAGGATTCGAGCGGGGTGTCGGCCACACTATCGGCATGATGCAGATCCTGGCGCAGCCAAACGCCCAAGCCCAACCCCATCAGGGAGAGCGCCAGCACGTACCAGGCCGGTGCCATCGGCGAGACGCTCATCAGCATTGTCACCGCAATCGGCGTCAGCCCGCCGAAAATGGCATAGGAGACGTTGTAGGAGAAAGAGATGCCGGTAAAACGCACTTCTGCCGGAAAGGCCCGCACCATTACATAAGGCACCGCGCCCACAACACCGACGCATAACCCAACCAGGCCATAGAGCATAAAGAGTTGTTCCGGGTGGCTGCCAACGCGGTGATAGAAGAGCCAGCTGGAAGCGGCGAGCAGCAGGCTGCCGACAATAAAGGTGCGGCTGGCACCGAAGCGATCGACTAACAGCCCGGCCGCCAGGCAACCGAAGCAGAGCATCACCGTAGCAATGCTGTTCGCCTGTAAGGTCAGGGCGGGCGCGAAACCATACTGTTTTTGCAGCCAGACCGGCGACATCAGGATCACCACCACAATCCCGGCTGAGAGCAGCCAGGTCAGCAGCATTGAAACCACCACTGCCTTTTTATGCTTCAGCACCACCGCTTTTACCGGCAGCTCCTGCGCCAGCGCTTTGCGCTGCTGCATCTCAAGGAAAATGGGGGTCTCGCGCAGCCAGCGGCGTAAATACATCGCCACCAGCCCGAACGCGCCGCCGAGCAGGAAGGGCAAACGCCAGCCGCCGTCGTGGATTGCCTGCTGCGTCATGCTGGTATTCACCAGCGTGGCAACCACCGACCCCAGCAGAATGCCAACCGTTAACCCCGCCGTCAGCGTGCCGCAGGCGATACCGATGCGACGCGCCGGAACATGCTCAGCGACAAAGACCCAGGCACCCGGCACTTCGCCACCAATCGCGGCGCCCTGTAACACGCGCATAAACAGCAGCAGCAACGGCGCGACAATGCCCATGGAGGTATAGGTCGGCAGCAGACCAATCGCCAGCGTTGGCAGCGCCATCAGCAGGATGCTGAGGGTGAACATCTTCTTGCGCCCGACCAGATCGCCGAAGTGCGCCATCACAATGCCGCCCAGCGGGCGCGCCAGATAACCGGCGGCGAAAATACCAAAGGTCTGCACCTGACGCAGCCACTCGGGGATATCGGCCGGGAAGAAGAGCTCCCCGACCACGGCGGCGAAAAAGACGAAGATGATGAAATCGTAAAACTCCAGCGCCCCGCCGAGAGCGGCGAGGGTCAGGGTTTTATAATCCTGTTTATTCAGAGGGCGTGTGTAATGTGACATAGCGAACCGTTAAGAAGAGTGAACGATTATATTTTTACGGGTTATGTAAACTAAAAATGACTATACCGTAAAATTATCAATACGCCACCGCCGGGATCGCATATGTCAGAAAAGCATTACTTTCAGGATAAAGTTTCGCGTCTCGCACTTTTAGGACGAAAAGCTGCTACTACTTGCGGATCGGTTTCCACATAGGGGCCATCAAGAAGCTGTACACAATACGGTACACTGGCAAAAATCCCCGCCACTTTCACTTCACCGCTCTCGCTTTTCAGCCCTTCAAGGGTCTCTTTAATCGATTTTGGCTGGCCCGGCAGGTTGAGGATCAGCGCCTGTTTACGGATCACCCCCACCTGGCGCGAGAGAATAGCCGTCGGGACAAAGTTAAGGCTAATTTGCCGCATCTGCTCGCCAAAGCCCGGCATCTCGCGATCGGCCACGGCAAGGGTGGCATCGGGCGTGACATCGCGTCGTGCCGGGCCGGTTCCGCCGGTGGTCAGCACCAGATGACAGCTCATCTCGTCTACCAGCTCACAGAGGGTCTGCTCGATGATGGTCTGCTCGTCAGGGATCAGCCGCGTTTCGATATGAAAAGGGGTGGTTAAGGCAGATGCCAGCCACGCTTCGAGCGCGGGTAAGCCTTTGTCCTCATAAACGCCGCTAGAGGCGCGATCGGAAATCGAAACTAAACCAATGCGTAGTGTGTCCATAATTATTCCGTTGCAAAAAACCGTTTACGGAATGATACACGCTGAGGGGAGAGGCAAACAGAGTGGAGAGAAGAAGCGTGACCGGGAGCCCGGCCACGCCTGATGATTACAGCAGATCGCCGATCATTTTTTCCAGTTTTTCCTGGTCAACGGCAAACTTGCGGATACCGTCAGCCAGTTTATCAACCGCCATCGGATCCTGGTTGTGCTGCCACAGGAATTCCGCTTCGGTGATGCGCTCCGGACGCGCTTTCACTTCGCCGGTGTAAACCAGTTTGCGCTCCAGCGCGCCTTCGCTTTCTGAAAGCTCTTTCAGCAGCGCCGGGGCGATGGTCAGACGGTCGCAGCCAGCCAGCTCGATGATTTCGCCGGTGTTACGGAAGCTTGCGCCCATCACCACGGTTTCATACCCGTGCTCTTTGTAGTACTGGTAGATTTCGCTCACCGAAACCACGCCCGGATCTTCTGCCGGTGCGTACTCTTTCTTGTCGGTGTTGGCTTTGTACCAGTCGAGAATACGACCCACGAACGGGGAGATCAGGTAGACGCCCGCTTCGGCACAGGCACGCGCCTGGGCGAAGGAGAAGAGCAGCGTCAGGTTACAGTTGATGCCCTCTTTTTCCAGCTGTTCTGCTGCACGAATGCCCTGCCAGGTGGAAGCCAGCTTGATCAGGATACGATCGTTGCTGATGCCCGCATCGTTATACATTTTGATCAGGCGTTTAGCTTTGGCGATGGAGCCTTCGGTGTCGTAAGAGAGGCGCGCATCAACTTCAGTAGAGATACGGCCCGGGATCAGTTTGAGGATTTCCAGACCGATATTAACGGCCAGGCGGTCGGTCGCATCAACCACTTGCTGCGCGCGATCGCTGCTCTGGCTGCGCGCCCAGTTCACAGCTTCGTCAATCAGTTTACGGTATTCCGGGATTTGTGCTGCCCCAAGGATCAGAGAAGGGTTGGTTGTAGCATCCTGCGGCTGATAGAGCTTCATTGCCGCGATATCTCCGGTATCAGCCACGACTGTTGTGTACTGACGCAGGGAGGTCAATTTATCCGTCATGATAATGTTTCTCTTTAAACGATACCCTGAATAAATCACGTCGAGACCGATGACGCCTTTATGGCTTGTCGGGCGCAAAGGCTGCCAGCGCACCTGAACGAGAAGTATGACGAGTATACTTGTTAGGGGGAAGTAACCGGTCTGGCAAGATGATAACACGACGCCCTGTCAGCGCAACCGCAGACAATGCAGGTGGCATTGTATGATAAACTCCCTGATTAATTGCCTGCGAAGGGATAAGCCCGTTATAAACGCGCCGTTGCAGGTTCCCTCCCCCGGCATCGACAAGAGGGTCGTTAATGCCAGAATTCTTCTCTTTTATCAGTGAGATCCTGTGGGGATCGCTGATGGTATACTTGCTGGCAGCGGCGGGTATCTGGTTTGCCTTTCGCAGCCTGTTTGTTCCCTTTCGTTTTTTCCGCGACTTTGGCAAAAGTCTGAAAAGCGGCCGCAGCGTGCCGCCCGGTGCCCTCACCTCGTGGCAGGCGCTCTGCCTGAGCCTGGCGACGCGTTTAGGCAGCGGCAACCTGGCGGGTGTGGCGTTCGCCCTTACCGCCGGTGGCCCGGGCGCGATCTTCTGGATGTGGATCGCAGCACTTATCAGCATGGCGACCAGCTTCGCCGAATGCGCGCTGGCCCAGCTCTATAAAGAGCGCGATGCCAATAACCAACTGCGCGGCGGCCCGGCCTGGTATATGGCGCGCGGCCTCGGCATGCGCTGGATGGGCGTGCTCTTCTCGATTTTCCTGCTCCTCGCCTATGGGCTGGTGTTTAATACCATCCAATCGAGCGTAGTGACGCGCGCCGTTCACTTCGCCTGGCAGGTGCCGGGCACGCTGACCGGCCTGGTGCTGGCGGTGGGCTGCCTGCTGTTTATGACCCGTGGTCTGGCGGTGCTTTCCCGTCTGATGCAGTGGATGGTGCCGCTGATTGCGCTGGCATGGATTGTGGTGAGTTTCAGCATCAGCCTCTGGCATGCCAGCCTGTTACCTGAGCTCTTCGAAACCATTTTTAGAAGTGCCTTCGGCTGGCAAGAGGCGGCGACCGGCACCATGGCCTGGACGTTAAGCCAGGCCATGACCAGCGGGTTTCAGCGCAGTGTTTCAACTAACGAAGCGGGAATGGGCTCCTCGCCGAATGCCGCCGCGATGGCAGCCTCCTCCCCACCCCACCCTGTTGCGCAGGGCATTGTTCAGATGATTGGTGTGCTGACGGATACCTTCCTGGTCTGTACCGCCAGCGCGATGATGCTGCTGCTGGCAGGTAACGGGTCGGCAGAGAGCAGCCTTATTGGCATTCAGTTGATGCAGCAGGCGATGGTCTCTCTTGCAGGCGGCTGGAGCGCCGGTTTTATCGCGCTGGTGGTGCTGCTGTTCGCCTTTACCTCAATTCTTGCGAACTACCTCTATGCCGAAAACAACCTGATCTTTTTAGGCCGCAACAGCCGTGGCAACCTGCTGCTGCTGCGGGGCGTGGTGGTGTTAATGGTGCTGTGTGGTTCGTTGGTTAGCGTACCGCTGATTTGGCATATCGCCGATGTGGTGATGGCGCTAATGGCGATGATTAACCTGACCGCCATCCTGCTGCTGTCGCCGGTAGTTAAGCTGCTGGCGGGCGACTATCTGCGCCAGCGCAAGCTCGGCGTCGAGCCGGTGTTTAACCCGCAGCGTTACCCGGAGATTCAGCGTCAGCTGGCGCCAGGCAGTTGGGATTCCCTTCCCCCTTCGTCTCGCTAATCGCAACTATCGATCAAGCCAGGTGATTTTTTTGTTAAAGTCAGCGGAAATTTCTCACACAGCAAGGAGTGAGCATGCTGATTTTGATTTCACCTGCTAAGACGCTCGATTACCAGAGCCCGCTGGCAACCGAGCGCTACACCCAGCCAGCACTGCTGGAGCATTCTCAACAGCTGATTAAGATCGCCCGAACCCTTTCCGCGCCGCAGATCAAAAAGCTAATGGGGATTAGCGACAAGCTCGCCGACCTTAACGCCACCCGTTTTCACGACTGGCAGCCCGACTTCACGCCGGAAAATGCGCGTCAGGCGCTGCTCGCGTTTAAAGGCGATGTTTATACCGGCCTGCAGGCTGAAACCTTCAGCGACGCGGATTTTGACTTCGCCCAGCGACACCTGCGTATGTTATCCGGCCTGTATGGCGTGCTGCGTCCGCTCGATTTGATGCAGCCCTATCGTCTGGAGATGGGTATTCGTTTTGAGAATGAGAGAGGCAAAGATCTCTACCAGTTCTGGGGCGATATCATCACCGATACGCTGAATGAAGCGCTGGCCGAACAGGACGATGAGGTTGTGGTTAACCTGGCGTCCGATGAGTATTTCCGCGCCGTGAAGCCGAAAAAGCTCAATGCGCGCATCATCAAACCGGTGTTTCTCGACGAGAAAAACGGCACGTTTAAGGTCATCAGTTTCTACGCCAAGAAAGCGCGCGGCCTGATGAGCCGCTACATCATTGAGCAGCGTCTGACGAAGCCGGAGCAGCTAACGGGCTTTGACCGCGAAGGGTACTTCTTTGATGAGACGGCCTCGACGCCAGACGAGCTGGTGTTTAAGCGCCACGAACAGTAAGCGGGAAAGCGTCCCCCACCCGCAGGTGGAGGACGCTTAAGATTACGCTTTTTGCATCATCAGCTGGCGTAACGCGGCAAAATCCGCAGGCAGGGAGTGGGAGAGCAGCGGCAGATCTGCACGGTCAGCCAGCTCTTTCGGCAGCGGCAGTGTTTCGCCGAGGATCGCTTCCACGCTCTCTTTGAACTTCGCCGGATGCGCAGTGCCGAGGAACAGGCCATATTCACCCGGATGAAGCTGATCGCGCAGGGCGCGGTAAGCAATTGCGGCGTGAGGCTCTGAGACGTAGCCCTTCTCCTTCAGTTCAACGATCGTCGCTTTGGTGGTTTCATCATCCACCGCCGCGTAACCCAGCTCATTCAGACGCCAGATTTTACGCCGGAACAGCTCCTCCACGCGCGGCCAGTTGTTTGGCTGGCTGACATCCATCGCGTTGGACAGCGTCGCCTGCGTTGCTTTTGGCTGCCACTCGCCCTCTTTCAGAAAACGCGGCACGGTATCGTTGGCGTTGGTGGCGGCGATAAAACGCTTCACCGGCAGGCCGAGTGACTTCGCCAGCAGACCCGCTGTCAGATCGCCAAAGTTGCCGCTTGGCACCGACACTACCAACTGATTGCGCGCCTCTTGCGGCAGCTGCGCCACCGCTTCGAAGTAGTAGCACACCTGCGCCAGCAGGCGGCTAATGTTAATCGAGTTGGCGGAGTTGAGGCCCAGCGCGCTCTTCAGCTCTTCATCGTCAAAAGCCTGTTTGACCAGCGCCTGGCAGGCGTCGAAGTCGGCATCGATGGCCACCGTTTCGATATTCCCACCCAGCGTACAGAAGAGCTTCTCCTGCAGCGGGCTGATTTTGCCCTGCGGGTAGAGGATCACCACGCGAACATTCTTCATGCCGTAGAAGGCATGAGCAACGGCCGCGCCGGTGTCGCCTGAGGTCGCGGTGAGAATGGTGACCGGTTTGTCGCCACTGATGGCGCTCAGCATCTGCGCCATAAAGCGCCCGCCGAAATCTTTAAATGCCAGCGTCGGCCCGTGGAACAGCTCCAGGCAGCCGATATCGTTTTCGACCGGTTTTACCGGTGCCGGAAAAGCGAAGGCGGCGCGCACGCGGGCTTCCAGCGCTTCCTGCGGGATCTCATCACCGATAAAAGCAGAGAGGATCTTCGCACTGCGGCTGACGAAGTCCTGCTCCAGCATCTCGTCGATCTCCGTCAGGTTGAATTCCGGCAGATCGTGCGGGAAGAAGAGCCCCTGATTTTTGCCAAGCCCTTGTGTGACGGCCTGCGCGAAGCTGACCTGCTCATTGTGATCTTTTAAGTTGTAGAGTTTCATTGGTTATCCCACTACCCTTGCGCCCGCCGTGTCCAGCCGGCAAATATGAACGAAGCCTTCCTGATTTTGCAGATAGTGTTTGCCGAGCCAGTCGGCAACGCGCTGCGCGGTATCCGGCTTGTCGCACAACGCAAACAGCGTTGGACCCGAACCGGAGATGCCGCAGGCCTGCGCGCCGATATCTGCCACCGCCTGACGCGCCTGCTCAAAGCCTGGCAGCAGCTTCATGCGATAGGGTTCGGCAATCACATCTTTCATCAATTTCGCCGCCAGCGTGGGCTGGCGGGAGTAACAGGCATGAATAAATCCAGCCAGGTGACGCCCGTGAGCAATACACTCCTGACGGCGATACTGCGCCGGTAAAATGGCGCGCGCTTCTGCCGTCGAGACTTTAATGCCCGGGTAGGCAAGCACCCATAACCACTCATCAAAGCATGGCACCTGCTGGCTGATAATGCCGCCTTCCTCGATCATCAACTGCATGCCGCCGAGGTAGCAAGGCGCGACGTTGTCGTAATGCACGCTGCCGGAGATGCGCCCTTCCAGCTCGCCCATCAGCGCCAGCATGCGCGTCTCATCAAGCGGTTTACCGCAAAACTCGTTCATCGCCACCAGCGCCGCCACGACCGAACAGGCGCTGGAGCCGAGACCGGAGCCGATCGGCATGTTTTTTTCCAGCGTCATCGCCACCGGTACCTGCTTGCCAATCTGCTGGCAGAAGAGCTCCCAGCATTGATAGACGATATTCTCCCGCGCTTCGCTCGGTAATTTACTGGCGAAACGCCCTCTGTTTTGCAGACTAAAGTGTTCAGCGGCCTCCACCGACACCGTGTCGCCTAACAGTGTGCCATCGACCGGCGTTACCGCCGCGCCGAGGACATCAAACCCTACGCTCATATTGGCGCTAGACGCCGGCGCATACACCTTCACCATCTCAGACCCCTAACTTCCACGAAAGCGTACGCAGCAGGTCGGCAAACACGCCCGCCGCCGTGACATCATTACCCGCGCCGTAACCGCGCAGCACCAGCGGCAACGGCTGGTAATAGTGGCTGTAAAACGCCAGTGCGTTCTCGCCGTTTTTCACCTTATACAACGGATCGTTGCCGTCGACTTCGGCAATCTTCACCCGGCAGGTGCCATCCTCTTCAATGTTGCCAACATAACGCAGCACATTGCCGGCGTCACGGGCCTTCGCCACGCGGCTGGCAAACTCATCATCCAGCGACGGCAGACGCGCCATAAAACTGTCAACATCGCCGGAATCGTCGAAGCTTGCTGGCAGAACCGGCTCGATCACGATATCCGTCAGCTCCAGCTCGCGCCCGGTTTCACGGGCCAGGATCAATAGCTTACGTGCGACGTCCATACCGGAGAGATCGTCACGGGGATCAGGCTCGGTGTAGCCCATTTCGCGCGCCACTTTTGTCGCTTCCGACAGGCTCATCCCTTCGTCGAGCTTACCGAAAATAAAGGAGAGAGAACCGGAGAGGATGCCCGAGAAGCGCTGCAGTTCATCGCCGGCGTTAAGCAGGTTTTGCAGGTTTTCAATTACTGGCAGACCCGCACCAACGTTGGTGTCATAGAGGAATTTGCGGCGCGATTTCTCTGCGGCGCGGCGCAACTGATGGTAGTAATCCATCGACGAGGTGTTCGCTTTTTTGTTCGGCGTAACGACGTGGAAACCTTCGCGCAGAAAGTCAGCATACTGATCGGCGACCGCCTGGTTGGAGGTGCAATCGACGATCACCGGGTTCAGCAGGTGGTACTCCTTCACCAGACGAATCAGTCGGCCAAGGTTGAACGGCTCCTTCGCTTCGGCAAGCTCTGCCTGCCAGTTATCCAGGTTCAGGCCATGCACATTGGTCAGCAGCGCTCTTGAGTTAGCAACGCCGCAGACGCGCAGATCGATATGCTTACTCTTCAGCCACGTTTGCTGGCGCTTCAGCTGTTCCAGTAATGCGCCGCCGACACCGCCAACACCGATCACAAAGACTTCAATCACCTGATCGGTGTTGAACAACATCTGGTGAGTAACGCGCACGCCGGTGGTGGCATCGTCATTGCTGACCACAACAGAGATGGAGCGCTCAGAAGAACCCTGGGCAATCGCCACGATATTGATATTCGCGCGCGCCAGGGCGGCAAAGAATTTCGCCGAGATGCCGCGTAAGGTGCGCATGCCATCGCCGACAACGGAGATGATCGCCAGTCGCTCCATCACGGCGAGCGGCTCCAGCAACCCCTCTTTCAGTTCAAGATAGAACTCTTCATTCATCGCGCGCTGCGCACGGGCACAGTCAGACTGCGGCACACAGAAGCTGATGCTGTACTCGGATGAAGATTGGGTGATTAACACAACGGAGATGCCGTTGCGGGACATGGTGGCGAAGACGCGGGCGGCCATGCCGACCATGCCTTTCATTCCCGGCCCGGAAACGCTGAACATCGCCATATTATTGAGATTGGAGATGCCCTTAACCGGCAGTGCGTCGTCATCCGACGTGGCGCCAATCAGCGTACCCGGTGCTTGTGGGTTGCCGGTGTTTTTAATCAGGCATGGGATTTGGAACTGGGCGATGGGGGTAATGGTGCGGGGATGGAGAACTTTAGCGCCGAAGTAGGAGAGCTCCATGGCTTCCTGATAGGACATTGACTTCAGCAGCCTGGCGTCCGGCACCTGGCGCGGGTCGCAGGTATATACGCCGTCAACATCCGTCCAGATTTCACAACAGTCGGCGCGTAAACATGCGGCCAGCACGGCGGCGGAGTAATCGGAGCCATTACGCCCAAGAACCACCAGTTCACCCTTCTCATTACCCGCAGTGAAACCGGCCATCAGCACCATGTGATCCTGCGGAATACGGCTGGCTTCGATACGGCGTGTGGATTCAGCGATATCGACCGTTGATTCGAGATAGTGCCCGACCGCGAGTAATTTTTCGACCGGATCGATAACCGTCACTTTATGACCGCGCGCTTCCAGCAGCCCGGCCATAATCGCGATAGAGAGTTTTTCACCCCGGCAGATGAGCGCAGCGTTGATGCTGTCCGGGCACTGGCCCAGCAGGCTGATGCCGTGCAGAACATGTTTGATCTGCGCGAATTCAGCCTCAACGACGGTTTTGAGTTGTGCGAGCGGAAAACCGGGCTGGGCGTCAGAAAGCCCCTGCAGCAGCTCGGAGAAAATACGCTCCGCATCGCTAATGTTGGGAACCGCATCCTGTCCGGAGATGGTTTTTTCAATCATCGCGACAAGATGGTTGGTAATTTTTGCGGGAGCAGAGAGTACGGTTGCGACTTGCCCCTGCCTGGCATTACTTTCCAAAATATCGGCAACACGCAGAAAACGCTCCGCATTTGCCACTGATGTACCGCCGAACTTCAACACTCTCATGCTCTACCCCTTGATTTTTGCTCGAAAAAAAAGCCCGCACTGTTCAGGTGCGGGCTTTTTTCATTATTTCCTGTACGCGTCAGCCCGCACCGTTACCTGTGGTAATGGTGATGGTTGTAATAGTGGTAATCGTGCAGATGCGTGCCATGGATGTTGTGCTCTGTATTATTATCTGTCTGTGCTGTATGCCTATATTGGTTAAAGTATCTGCCTGCTTAAGTCAATTTATTTTTTAATTATGCAGAATTTATTCAATTCCCGTCTGCGCTAAAAGCGAAGCCGTTTACAGGCCGATCAGGGCGATGAGAAATCGATATCGCAGCATCTTCAGCTATAAAAGAATCTTATTACAGCGCGTTACTCGATAAGCTTTTTTTCGATATCGTGAAGCAAACGGTGCAACATCGCGGTGTCGCGCTGCTCCAGCAAGCCAAGCCGCTGATCCAGCCAGTCGACCATTTTTATATCGTCAACCACGCCTAATTTTTCGAGTAAATTATGTGTCCGCGAACGCAATGCGCTCAGCTGATTATTATCAACCTGAGGAATAGTTTGCGGCGCACTTTGCATTAACGCAGACAATTGATAGCAAAATACCATTACCGCCTGGCCGAGATTAAGCGAAGGGTAATCTGCCGCCATCGGCACGCCGGTGAGAATATCTGCCAGCGCCAGCTCCTCATTGGTCAGCCCGGAATCTTCACGCCCAAAAACCAGCGCCGCGCCGCTAAGCCAGGCGCTTTTTTCCTGTAATAACGGCACAAGCTGCTCGGGCGTCGCGTAATAGTGGAATTTCGCCCGGCTGCGCGCCGTGGTGGCAATGGTGAAAGGAATATCGGCCAGCGCATCAGCGAGCGTGGCGTAATGTTTCGCGTTATCAAGAATATCGCCAGAACCATGCGCGACACGCCGTGCAGCTTCCTGCAAATGAGCCTCGCTGTCGACAATGCGTAAGTCGGTAAAGCCCATCGTTTTCATGGCACGCGCCGCGGCGCCGACGTTTTCCGCTCGCGCGGGGGAGACAAGAACTATTGCCAGTTGCATCGAAACCTTCTTTTTTCAGGTCCGCTGAAGAAATGTGACATCAATCAACATATTACGCGGAGCGAATTTACAATTACATAACACCAATCACTGATCTGACCCGTCTCTACGCTTAAAAAAAGCTAAACTGTTTATCAGCAATATTACCTGTTAAGATGTTAACAGAACGGGCATATCCCTCTGTTTATTCTTGGCATTTTAATACAGAAATGTCTGCCTGTGTTGGATTCAGGCTATTTATCAATTAGCGCACGCAACTACTTGGTTTATTGAAAATTTGTGATAGAAGCTAGCAGCTAGCTATCAGAATTTCGCTAAAGTGTTAACGTGCTACAATTGAACTTGATATATGTCAACGAAGAGTAGTTTTATTGGGTGTCATTTGCGTCTTAGCCTGTTATGTTGCTGTTAAAATGGTTAGGATGACAGCCGTTTTTGACACTGTCGGGTTCAGAGGGAAAGTGCCCACGACCAAGCTAATGATGTTGTTGACGTTGATGGAAAGTGCATCAAGAACGCAATTACGTACTTTAGTCATGTTATGCCGTCATGTTAATTTTCGACATGCACCAGGCTGGTCAGGGACTTTTGTACTTCCTGTTTCGATTTAGTTGGCAATTTAGGTAGCAAACATGCAGATCCCGCACATTCTTATTGTTGAAGACGAGTTGGTAACACGCAACACGTTGAAAAGCATTTTCGAAGCAGAAGGCTACGATGTCTTTGAAGCGACTGATGGCGCTGAAATGCATCAGATCCTTTCTGAACACGATGTAAACCTGGTGATTATGGATATCAATCTGCCGGGTAAAAACGGTCTTTTACTGGCGCGTGAGCTGCGTGAGCAGGCAAATGTCGCGCTGATGTTCCTGACCGGTCGCGACAACGAGGTCGATAAAATTCTCGGTCTTGAAATTGGCGCTGACGATTACATCACTAAACCTTTTAACCCGCGTGAATTGACTATCCGCGCGCGCAACCTGCTGTCCCGTACCATGAATCTCGGTACCATCAGCGAAGAGCGCCGCAGCGTCGATAGCTACAAATTCAATGGCTGGGAGCTGGATATCAACAGTCGTTCGCTGATCAGTCCGAACGGCGAGCAGTACAAGCTGCCGCGCAGTGAGTTCCGCGCGATGCTGCACTTCTGCGAAAACCCGGGCAAGATTCAGTCGCGTGCTGAGCTGCTGAAAAAAATGACCGGGCGTGAGTTGAAACCGCACGATCGTACCGTGGATGTCACCATCCGCCGTATCCGTAAGCACTTTGAATCAACGCCGGATACGCCAGAAATTATCGCCACTATTCATGGCGAAGGTTACCGCTTCTGCGGCGATCTGCAGGAATAAACGAACGCAAACGAAAAAGCGGCGCAATGCGCCGCTTTTTTTATTTCCAGATCCTTAACTCATCTTCCGTCGCAGGCTCCGCTGCAATCCGTTTTATCCCTGCCGCCGAGAGCGCATACCAGTCAAATTTACGCGTCAGGAACATCACCGCAGTCAGCGCCACAAACAGCACGCCGGTTCCCAGTAACAGCGCATTATCCTCAGAATTGAGCAGCCCCCACATCACCGCATCAAGCAGCAGTAGCGCAGCGGTAAAGCCCAGACTTGCGCGCCAGCTCTTCATCACGCCCTGCAGATAGAAACCGTTCAACAGCGCACCAAGCAGGCTGGCGGCAATCCACGCCGTGGTAAACCCGGTATGTTCAGAGAGCGCCAGTAAGACCAGATAAAACATCACCAGCGACAAACCAACCAGCAGATATTGCATCGGGTGCATCTGTCGCGCCGTAAGGCTTTCAAAAACAAAGAAGGCCAGGAAAGTGAGCACGATCAGCAAGATGGCGTACTTTATCGCTCTGTCGGTTAACTGATACTGGTCTGCCTGGGTGACGATATTGATGCTGAACGCGGGCAGTTCCCGGTTGTTCTTACTGGAAAGCACCGCCGTATCGCGCACCTTACTGTCCAGGTTGTTGGCAAACCAGCTACTCTGCCAGTGCGCCTGGAATCCGCTCTCACTCACTTCACGTTTTTCCGGCAGGAAATCGCCCATAAAACCGGGATGCGGCCAGTCGCCCTTCAGCGCCATCTCGCTATTGCGCCCGAGTGGCACCACGGAAAATTCACCGGTTCCACTCAGGTTGAATGACATCGCCAGTTTGAGCGGTTTTTGCAGGCTCTCCATCGCCAGCGGCATATGCACGCCCTGCAGATCGCTCATCAACCCGGTGCCCGGCTCGACGCGCAGCGCTTCGCCATTCACGCTTGTGCTGCGCACAAGGCCAATGCCGCGTGAATCGCTTACCGCCAGCACGATAAACGGCTCGCCCAGCGTCACATTTTCACTGGGTTTGATATCCAGCCGCTTCGGGTCGAACTCGGCGTTGATATCGATGTTGTTATGCCAGAGTTGCCCGTCGTAGATACCGATTTTGCGCGTTTCAACCTGCTGATTACCGTTGACCATCAGCGATTCCGGCAACCATAAGCGGATGAAACTCTGCTTGCGGCGTGTCTCTTTCGGCGGTTCGTTTTCGCCGCTGCTCTCCAGCGACACGGTGGTTTCCGTTACCGGAATGGCGATCAGCGGGCCAATCAGCTTTTGCGAGCCGGCGCTGCTCTGACGCAGCGTATCGGTCACGTCATGTCGATAATCGGCGCGCTCGCCAATCAGACTGCTGAGCATGGTCAGCGGGATAAGTAATACACACAGGCAACTTGCCAGCGTAGCCATTTTCCAGAACAGGGGGGATTTCAACATAGCCTTCTCCTTAGTGATGCGCGCAGCATAACGAGGCTATGTGTGAAGCATTTGAAGTTATGTGAAGTGAGGGTGAAGTGTCAGACGGGCTTCGCAACCGCCTTCCGCACGGTTGTAAACAGTGATAGCGCCGTGATGCAAGCGCGCGACCTCCTGGACAAATGCCAGCCCTAATCCGCTGCTCTTCTGCCCGTTTCCGCGCGGCAGGGAGTAGAAGCGCTCAAAGATGCGCGGCAACGCGTAATCAGGAATACCGGCGCCGCTGTCGCTCACCGTAATCACCACCTTGTCGCCTTCCTCTGCGGCGCGCAGCACAATGTTGCCGCCAGCAGGTGTAAAGTCGATGGCATTGTCCAGCAGGTTACCCACCGCCTGCGCCAGCAGCTCGTTATCACCTGCCACCACCGCATCGTTGGCTTCAAAAACAAGGTTTAGCGCCTTTGCCGCTGCCACCGCGCTTCGCTCCTCCTGCAATTGCTGAAACAGCGCACTCATCTCAACAGGCGCAAACGGGATCTCCAGGCGGTTCTCCAGCTTCGCCTGGTGCAGCAGCTTCTCAACCAGCCGCTGCATACGGCTATTCTGCGCAAGAATACTCTCCGTGAAGCGGGTCGCGACGGGCTGGGGAGGGTGTTCACGCAGGATCTCCGCCGCGCCGCGGATCGCCGCCAGCGGGCTTTTCAACTCATGGGTCAGGGCGTAAACATACTGCTCAATGTAGTTTTTCCCCTCCAGCTTGACGCGCATACTCTCCAGCGCCTGCGCCAGTTTGCGCAGTTCGCTGCTGCCCAGCGCAGGCAGCGGCACCGGGCGGTCTTCGGTTACCGAATCCGCATAGCGGGCGAGCTTGCCAATCGCGCGGTTGATCCACCAGACCATCGCGCCACCAATCAGTAGCGCAATGCCGAGCAGCGCGCCGCCGGCCCACAAAATGCGCCGTTCACTGCGTTTTATCACCGGTTCCATGGCACTGTTGGGTTTACCGACACTTACCACGCCAATGATCCGCCCCGCATCCGTCACCGGCGCAGCGACATACATCACCGTACTTTGCGGATCGCCCGCCACCAATGGTGAGCTGCGCGCGCCATACTGCCCGCGCAGCGTTAACCAGACATCGTTCCAGCGCGAATAGTCCTCGCCCAGCGCCTTGCCCGTCGAATCAAACACCACGCGCCCGCTCGCGTCCGTCATATAGACATGGTACTCGTTGCGCACTTTGTGAATGCCGTTGATATGGGCGTTGATCGGGTGCTGGTGGAGAGTGGAAAAAGCCTGCGCCAGCCGCCCATCCTGCGCATGCCCGCTGCGCAGATCCTCGCGGGCAAACTCTGCCAGCAATGTTGCGGTATCAATCAACGTGCCTTCGGTCGCACGTCGCACGCCGGGCTTAATCTCTTGCACAAAGATAAACAGCACAAACCAGGCAGCCACCGCCACGATCAGAAAGTAGCCCAGCAGCAGACGCATGCCGATACGCATCAGCGCAGCCCCAGACTGTAACCCATGCCGCGGTGGGTATTGATTGGCGTAAGCTCGGGATTGATTGCGCGCAGCTTGGCGCGCAGCGTTTTGATATGGGTATCGACCGTACGATCGAAGCTCTCTTGCCCATCGCACCACACCTGGTCCATCAACTGCTGGCGCGAGAAGATCCTGCCCGGTGCCTGTAATAACGTTTTCATTAACAGGAACTCATACCGCGTCAGACTCAGCGTTTCACCGCACCAGAGGATCAGCGCCGCCGTTTCATCCAGCTCAAACTCTCCGACGCGAATCCGGTCGCTGTGCAACGAGGCTTTCTGCATCCTGCGCAGAACCGTGCGCACGCGGGCGCACACTTCGCGCGGTGAAAAGGGTTTGGCGATATAATCATCCGCACCCATCTCCAGCCCCAGCAGCTTGTCCACTTCCTCACTGCGCGCAGTCAGAAACAGCACCGGCAGCGCAGGCGCGCGCGCCAGCAGACGCCGGCACAACTCAAAGCCGCTGATATCCGGCAGGCCGACATCAAGGATGACCAATTCGGGCAACCGCTGCGCCGCCGCATCCAGTACCGGTAAACCCCGCTCAAAGGCGGTGACGGCAAACCCATCCTGTTGCAGCATATAGATTAAGGTTTCAGCGATACTGGCTTCATCTTCCACCAGCCAAATCAGCGGTTGCGGCATAGACACGGTGCTTATTTACCCCACGGCATGATCGGCACCGCACTGATGGCGTTCTTCGGTGAACCTTCGACCACTTTATCGGAGTAGGCTAAATAGGCCAGCGCGTTACGTTTAGCATCGTAGAAACGAACTACCTGTAACTTTTTGAAAACTAATGAGGTGCGCTTCTGGAAAACGACGTCACCCTGCGCTTTGCCATTTTTAATCTTATCGCTCAGCTCAACCGGCCCAACCTGCTGGCAAGAGATCGCCGCATCGGAAGTATCCTCCGCTAAGCCGAGCCCGCCTTTGATGCCGCCGGTCTTCGCCCGGCTGATATAGCAGGTGACATTCTTCACATCGGGATCGTCGAACGCTTCCACCACGATTTTGTGATCTGGCCCGAAAATCTTGAATACCGTATCCACCGATCCAATCTGCTCCGCCTGGGCGGAAGCCAGGGAGGTCAACAGGAGAGCAGGAATAATAAACTTTGTATATTTCATATTGTTACCATTTTTGAATATTACGTTACGCAACTATTCAGTTTTCATATTAGAAACTGTTTGCAGATCACCCATTTACAAAATTTATGATTAAAATCAGTCACAATGCGCGGGCAAGAACAAAAAAAACACTGCATGCTAAACCCCTTAAAACCCGCTATTATCCCTCCCCTGATATCAAGCGTTCACCGCTGCTGTGCTATGGAAGAGGATATTTTATGGATCAGGCTGGCATCATTCGCGACTTACTTGCCTGGCTGGAAGGCCATCTCGATCAGCCGCTGTCGTTAGATAATGTGGCGGCAAAAGCGGGCTATTCCAAGTGGCATTTGCAAAGGATGTTCAAGGATGTCACAGGCCACGCTATCGGCGCCTATATCCGCGCCCGCCGTTTGTCGAAATCTGCCGTTGCGCTGCGCCTTACCGCCCGCCCGATTCTTGATATCGCGCTACAGTATCGCTTCGATTCCCAACAAACCTTTACCCGCGCGTTTAAAAAACAGTTTGCCGTCACGCCGGCGCTCTATCGCCGGTCACCGGACTGGAACTCATTTGGCATCAGGCCGCCGCTGCGTCTGGGCGAGTTTGCCCTACCGACGCACAACTTTGTCACGCTGCCGCCAATGAAACTTATCGGGACTACGCAAAGCTACACCTGCGCGCTGGAGGAGATCTCCGATTTCCGTAACCAGATGCGTATTCAGTTCTGGCGCGAGTTTTTAAGCAATGCGCCCACCATTCCGGATGAGCTGTACGGTCTGCACGAGCCGCGGCCAAGTCAGGAAAAAGATGACGAGCAGGAAGTCTTCTACACCACCGCGCTGACGCCGGAGCAGGCGAATGGTTACCTGAGCAACGCTCAGCCAGTTATGCTGGAGGGAGGAGACTATGTTGCCTTCTCCTATGATGGCGCGCCGGAAGGGTTGCAGGAGTTTATCCTGACCGTCTACGGCACCTGCATGCCGATGCTTCAGCTGACGCGCCGTAAAGGCCAGGATATTGAACACTTCTACCCGCAGCACAACGGCACCAACGATCGTGAACCGCCGACGCACATCCGCTGCGAGTATCTGATTCCCATCCGCCGTTAACGCTGCATCTCATCCAGCGCAGGGGCGTCGAGATGCGAGACGTCGCCTGCGGTTTCCACCACCCAGCCAGACGCAAGCCATGGGCTCTGCTGATAGTCGATGCGCGAGATGGAGCAGTTACGCAGGCGCAAACGGCGCTCGGCGTAAGCGGGCAGGCCAAGGATCGTGCTCACCAGACACCCCAGCGCCATGCCGTGGCTCACCAGTAGCGGGCGGCTGCCCTGTGGCAGTTCCAGACAGGTTGCCAGCGCGGCATGCATACGCTCGCTCAGCTCCTGCATCGACTCGCCTTCAGGAATGCGGCCATCTGCGGTGCCGTTGACCAACTGACGACGCCAGCCCTCCTCCTCTTCGGTTAACGAGTCAAGATGACGTCGCTCCAGCACGCCCATATCGAGCTCGCGCAAGCGCGGTTCCAGCGTCACGTCGCAGCCGCAAATGTCCGCGATAATCTCCGCCGTGCGGCGCGTACGCCCCAGGTCGCTGGTGATAATGTGAGTGATGCCCAGTGCTTTCACGCGTTCCGCCACCTGTCGGGCCTGTGTTTCGCCCTTGTCGGTTAACGGACTGTCGGACTGGCCTTGAATACGACGCTCGGCGTTCCAAAGGGTTTCACCGTGGCGAACAAGGTATACCTGTAACATGTATTGTTATCCATTATACTGCGATGAATTTATTTCTCTGAGGAAGGCTCAAGTCCGCACGGGAAAAGCAGTTTCCTCTCGGACATGCCTTAGATGATTATGCACCAAGTTGTCTGCGCTACCACCAATCCCGCCAAAATTCGGGCGATTCTGCACGCTTTTAACCAGATTTTCGGCGAAGGATGCTGCCATATTGACTCTATTTCCGTCGAGAGCGGCGTCCCGGAACAACCCTTCGGCAGTGAAGAAACGCGAGCAGGCGCACGAAACCGCGTGCGAAACGCGCGCGCGGCGCAGCCGAACGCGGATTTTTGGGTCGCTATCGAAGCGGGTATTGATGAAGGGAGCACCTTCAGTTGGGTGGTGATTGAGAGTGGCGAGTTAACCGGGGAGTCCCGCTCGGCAACGCTGCCGCTGCCGGAGGTGATTTTGCGCGATGTGAACGCTGGCGAGGCGCTGGGTCCGGTAATGTCACGCTATACCGGCATTGATGAGATAGGCCGCAAAGAGGGAGCCATCGGCGTCTTTACCGCCGGAACGCTGACCCGCGAAAGCGTCTATCACCAGGCGGTGATTTTAGCACTCAGCCCGTTCCACAACGCCGTTTATCGCTGAGCGTTGAGTAGCGCTTTTTCCAGCCACAGACGCAAATCCGTCGGCGCGGCTTTCAGGCTGTTTGAGCCGCGCGTGATGGTCGCAATGCCCGCGCCAAGCTCGTTTTTCAGCTCGCGCTGGCTCATCTCGCCGCGCAGCAGCTCTTCGATAATACGCACCCGCGTGCCCAGCGCTTCACGCTCGTCCGGCGTAAGCATAAGGTTAAGCAACGGGGTATGCAGTTCGTTGTCGTACGCCTGCCTGAGCAGATCAACAAAGCGTTGCCACTCCTGCTCGCGCTGTTCGGCCATCGCCGCTGAATAGGGGGATTGCTGAGTCATAGTTTTTCGCCGTATAAGGGATTTTTATGCTGCGTACTCGCGCATGAGTACGCAGCATAGCATAAACCACACTAATCAGTAACGGCGCTGCCATTCAGCGTCACTGAGGATGGTCGCTTTCTCGCCCTGCAGGAAGTAACGGTAGTAGGCATCGTACGCCAGCACGTTTTTCACATAACCGCGCGTTTCCGAGAAAGGAATGCTCTCGATAAACGCTACCGCATCAAGCTTGCCGCCGCTGTTATTCAGCCAGCTACGCACCCTTCCCGGCCCGGCATTATAAGCCGCCGAGGCGAAAATACGGTTATTGCCAAACTGCTGATAGACATACTGCAGATAGCTGGTGCCGATCTTGATATTGGTTTCCGGATCGAAGAGCTGGCTGGCATTGCTGTAGCCCGGGATCGAGAACATCTTGACCGTATGGGTGGCAGTGGCGGGCATAATTTGCATCAGCCCGCTCGCACCGACCGGCGATCGCGCCGTCGGGTTCCAGGCACTCTCCTGGCGGGAGATCGCCATCGCATAACTCGGCGAAATCTCTTTATCGCCGGTATAGCGCGCATAGAGATCGCGATACGCCAGCGGGAAGCGCTCCTCTAACTGATCCCACAGCTTGCCGCTGATCGTCGCCTGCACGCTCAGATCCCACCACTGCTGCTCAAAGGCATAGCGCGCCAGCTGCGCCTGCTGCTGCTGGCTGCGGCTGGCGACCAGGTTCGCCCACTCGCCGCGCGCGGTGTTATCCATCTTCCAGTACATCAGCTCGCGTACGCGCGCCATCTCCGTGCTCTGCAACAGGGAGGGTTCGACGTTGCCATCGGCTTTATCGATCTGCAACTGGTACGCTTCGCCGAGACGCTGTGCGGCGGCCATCGGGTAGAAGCCGCGCTGCTGCATCAGCGCATGGAGGATCTCTTTGGCGTCGTTTTCACGCCCGCGCTCCAGCAGCAGATCGGCCTGCCAGTAGCGCCACTCATCTTTCTCTTTCGCTTCCATTGGCAGGCGCGAAAGCCAGGTATTCAGCCCGCGGCGATCGCCATTGCTGAGCGCCATACGTACGCGCCGCTCCAGCAGTGAAACGGATTGCGAACGCATAATCGTATCGTCGCGCCAGCGCGCCTGCTCGCTGGTGACATCATTGCCCATCAGCCGCCACGCCACCGTCTCGCGCAGTTGCTGCGTCTGCTCTTCGTTGAGTTTCTGCGCCTGCGCCAGCGATGGGATCATCAGCCGGGCATTTTCCACATCCTGGCGCGCCACGCTCTCAAACGCTTCTGCCGCCATCTGGCGCGTAAAGTCCGTCGCCCCGGTGGTGGTCGCGAAACTCATTACCGTCATTGGATCGTTGGCGAGCGTCACAATCGCCGACGAGATAGTCTGATAATCGGGCGGCATCTGGCTGGCCAGCAGCGTGACAAGCCGTGTATTACCCGCTTTCATCGCCAGGCGGATACGCTCCAGGTAAGCGAGCGGGTCCTGTTTACCCGACGCGCGCCAGGCGCCGAACAGCTGATCGCAGGCGTTGGGCTGGCTTTTGCCGCTCAGCCAGAGATCTTTCGCGCCCGCCCAGGCTTCATCTGCCTGTCCGCTATTCCATTTGGCGAAGTAGTAGTTGCACTGCGCCTCGGTGGTCGTCGGTTTATCCGGGCTAAAGGCCAGCAAACCCTGCCAGTCCTGACGCCGCGCCAGCTCGTTCACAAAGCGGTTTTTCAGCGTGCGCGCCGCAGGCAGCGTCGGATACTGCTGCACAAACTGGGTGACAGTGAGCGCCGGTTCGCTCATCAAATCGTCGGTGATCTGCCGGTATTGCAGGTAGGGGTAAAGGGGATAGGTTTGCAGCGTCGGCATTAGCTGCTGCACAACGTCCATCTGGTTATTGTCCCAGGCGCTTTTGATTTGCGCATACCGATCGCGTTGTTCATCCAGTGAGTCTGCCCGCGCCGCATTGCTGAAGGACAGCAAACACACGCAGGCCGCCGCTAACCGCCAGGCGGCATGTTTAGCTCTCTGCACAGCTCTTTCCTCTTATCTGTCACATTTTTACAGCATCATGCCGCATACAGGGGTTAATGCTAACCGGGCATCCCGTAACGCGCCACGTTACGCACACTTTTTTACCTTTCTGCTGTGATTTAACAGTGTGAGCGCAGCTGGCTGGGATTAGCGCGCGAAAACGGCTACACTCCGCTGTTAAATGCACTACTCATAACAAAGAGGCGAAGTCCACCGTGGCTCAATTCGTATATACCATGCACCGTGTCGGCAAAGTTGTTCCGCCGAAACGTCATATTCTGAAAAATATCTCCCTCAGTTTCTTCCCTGGCGCAAAGATCGGCGTACTCGGCCTTAACGGTGCCGGTAAATCGACGCTGCTGCGCATCATGGCCGGTATTGATACCGACATCGAAGGGGAAGCGCGCGCGCAACCGGGTATTAAAATCGGTTACCTGCCGCAGGAGCCGCAGCTCAATCCTGAGCAGACGGTTCGTGAATCGGTTGAAGAAGCCCTTTCTGAAGTGGTTAACGCGCTGAAACGTCTGGATGAAGTTTACGCACTCTACGCTGAGCCAGAGGCGGATTTCGACAAGCTCGCCGCTGAGCAGGGCAAGCTGGAAGAGATTATCCAGGCGCACGACGGCCACAACCTGAACGTGCAGCTTGAGCGCGCCGCCGATGCGCTGCGCCTGCCGGAGTGGGATGCGAAAATCGCCAATCTCTCCGGGGGGGAACGCCGCCGCGTCGCGCTGTGCCGTCTGCTGCTGGAAAAGCCGGACATGCTGCTGCTCGACGAACCCACCAACCACCTGGATGCCGAATCCGTTGCCTGGCTGGAACGCTTCCTGCATGACTTCGAAGGTACAGTAGTGGCGATTACCCACGACCGTTACTTCCTCGATAACGTTGCGGGCTGGATCCTGGAGCTTGACCGCGGCGAAGGCATTCCGTGGGAAGGCAACTACTCCTCGTGGCTTGAGCAGAAAGATCAGCGTCTGGCGCAGGAAGCTTCTCAGGAAGCGGCTCGCCGTAAATCGATTGAGAAAGAGCTGGAGTGGGTTCGTCAGGGCGCGAAAGGCCGTCAGTCGAAGGGCAAAGCCCGTCTGGCACGCTTTGAAGAACTTAACAGCACCGAGTACCAGAAACGTAACGAAACCAACGAACTCTTTATCCCGCCAGGCGCGCGTCTGGGCGATAAAGTGGTCGAAGTCAGCAACCTGTGCAAAGCCTATGGCGACCGCCAGCTAATCGATAACCTCTCCTTCTCCGTACCGAAAGGGGCCATCGTCGGCATTATCGGCCCGAACGGCGCCGGTAAATCGACGCTGTTCCGCATGATGTCCGGTCAGGAGCAGCCTGATGCCGGTACCATCACCCTCGGTGAAACGGTGAAACTGGCCTCTGTTGACCAGTTCCGTGACGCGATGGACAACAACAAGACCGTCTGGGAAGAAGTCTCCGGCGGGCTGGATATCATGCGTATCGGTAACACCGAGATGCCAAGCCGCGCCTACGTAGGCCGCTTTAACTTTAAAGGCACCGACCAGGGCAAACGCGTTGGCGAACTCTCCGGCGGTGAGCGCGGTCGTCTGCACCTGGCGAAGCTGCTGCAGGTTGGCGGCAACATGCTGCTGCTCGATGAACCGACCAACGACCTGGATATCGAAACCCTGCGCGCGCTGGAAAACGCCCTGCTGGAGTTCCCGGGCTGCGCGATGGTTATCTCGCATGACCGTTGGTTCCTTGACCGTATCGCCACCCACATTCTCGATTACCAGGATGAGGGCAAAGTGGAGTTCTTCGAAGGGAACTTCACCGAATACGAAGAGTACAAGAAACGCACGCTGGGCGCCGATGCGCTGGAGCCGAAGCGTATCAAGTACAAACGTATTACCAAGTAATAAGCAGAGCGAATGGGGAAACCCATTCGCTTTTTTTTCCGCAAACCCTCAGCAAATTCCTCTTCATTCCCGCGCTAAAAAAGTATTTTTGTTTTTCTGTTATTCAGTACGAATAAGCTACCCCGTTATATTCGCTATAAAAATAAAATAAAAATAAAGCACATCAGTCAGCGCTGACCCACAGCAGAAAGAGCTGCACAATGAATTTCGGCAGAATATCTGTTTTAGCTTTCGCTAAAAAAGCCGCATCTTGAATAACGCTACAGCCAGTCGCTACCATTTTGCTTCCTCGCAACAGGCAGTAAAGGAAGCCCTCTCATGCACATCATTACGGACGATAGCTTCCTGGCGTGTGGGCTGCGGGCACTGTTTGATCAGGGGCTACTTAATCTTGCCGAAGAGGATGCGATTGTCGATTTTGATAATCACTTTCTGATCATTACCACGCTGCCGACGTTAAAAACGATTATGTCTGGCGACCAATCCTTCGAGCATTTTTTATTACAGCCCTTTTTTAAACTTGAAAAGCGTATCGCCATACAGGCATTACCACTTCAGCTGAAATATCGCCCCTGGCGTCAGCGTAAATATACCCCGCCGTCACTGCCCCTCACGCGCAAAGAGCGGGCGCTGCTGACATATGTGATGAACAGTGAATATCAGAACGGGATTTTTGATTATGGGGAGCTGGGCAGCAAAACTCTGAGTACCCACAAATACAATCTGCTGCGGAAGGTGAACCTGCGCTCGGTTGCCGCGCTGGCGCAGGTGCACCGGCGCTGGAAAGCGCTCTCTCATTTGCGCTGTTTCTGGCCGGAGAGCGCATGCGCCAGACCGGCCAGAGAGAGCGCTCTACGCGCCCATCAGCTGTTTTACCAGGTCAACACACTGCAGGAAGCGTGAGTCGTAATCGGCCTCTTCCACGCGAACGTAGTCGATATTATTCGCTTCCAGCATTGAGACCAGCAGGTTCTGAAACTCACGGCGATCGACAGAGCTGCCGAGGCTGCGCAGGCCGTCGTTGACCCACGGCGTGTTATTTTCCAGCAGGATCACCAGATCGAAGCGATACTCATCGATCAGCGCCTGCACAAAAGGGTGCTCGCGCCCCTCATACTTTTTACAGAAGGCCTGGGTGGTGACAAAGTCGGTATCGATAAAGGCAACTTTATTGGCATACTTCACTGCGAAGTCGATGTATTGCGCATGACCGAGGGCGATTTTGTCGTAGTCGGAATATTGCAGCGCAATCTCATCCCCACCGAGATGGGAGAAGACGTAATCGCGGCCAAACTCCCAGGCGCTGGTGGTGTTGAAGATATTGGCAAGCTTGTTTACCAGCGTCGACTTCCCGCTCGACTCACCGCCAAGGATCGCCACCGTGCGCACAAAGAAGGGCTTCACTTCCGTCGGAATGTACTCCCAGTAGCGGAACGGGTTTTCACGAATTTGTGAGCCGCTGATGTTCATAAAGGTGCGCTCGGGATCGACCAGCACCGCCTCCGTGCCGAGATGCTGCAAATATTGCGGCGCATCCGCGGCTTCAGAGGTGTAGATCCAGTTCGGCGTAATGCCCTTTTCCGCCATAAAGGCTTTGATGCCATTGCTCCAGACGTCCCAGCCGTGAGGATAGGGCTCCATCCCCTCTTCGTTGAACGCATGGATGCGGATATTTTTCTGGTACTTAAAGGTTTGCAGCAGCCAGCGCAGACGGTCGCTCACCGTCGGCTGCTGCGACATCGCGCTCTCTTCAAACAGCGCGCGATCGCGGGTTTCGTCATAGCCGAGAATGATATGCAGCTCGTCAACCTGGCTACAGGCGCGCTGGATCAGGTAGATATGACCGGTGTGCAGCGGATAGAACTTGCCGAACACCACGCCGATATTTTTCTCGCGACGCGGGAAATCCAGGCCGAGGAAACGGTGCAGCGCCTCCAGCTTTTGCGCGCTGGGGCTTTTGATTTTGGCATTCAGCAGCTGGCTTAAGTAGCCTTTGGTCATGCCGCTGGCATCCGCGACCTGCTGTAGCGTGCAGCCCTTCTGGCGAATGGCGGTTTTTAAGTAGTCGAATGACGACATCGTTGCCTCCTGCAAAAGTGATAAGCCAATTATAAGTCGTCAAAGACGCTTAACGCATCGGCGAGCTTCTTCACGCCAAAGATCTGCATACCTTCCGGCACCTTTTTCGGCACGTTTGCCGCCGGAACAATCGCCCGGCGAAAACCGTGCTTCGCCGCTTCCGAGATACGCTCCTGGCCGCTCGGCACCGGGCGGATCTCACCGGCCAGCCCGACTTCGCCGAAGACCACCAAATCCTGCGGCAGCGGGCGATCGCGCAGGCTGGAGACCATCGCCAGCAGCAGCGCTAAGTCGGCGCTGGTTTCCGTCACTTTCACCCCGCCGACCACATTGACAAACACATCCTGGTCCGCCATCTGCAAACCACCATGGCGGTGCAGAACGGCCAGTAAAATCGCCAGCCGGTTCTGCTCAAGCCCGACCGCCACGCGGCGCGGGTTCGACATCATCGAGTGATCGACCAGCGCCTGGATCTCCACCAGCAGCGGACGCGTCCCTTCCCAGACCACCATCACCGAACTGCCGGAGGTCACTTCATCCCCGCGGCTGAGGAAGATGGCAGACGGGTTGCTCACTTCGCGCAGCCCCTGCTCGGTCATGGCGAAGACGCCCAGCTCATTCACCGCGCCAAAGCGGTTCTTATGGCTGCGCAGCGTACGGAAGCGGGAGTCGGCATCGCCATCAAGCAGCACCGAACAGTCAATACAGTGTTCAAGCACTTTCGGCCCCGCCAGCGAGCCATCTTTCGTCACGTGGCCGACCATCACAATCGCCACGTCGCGGGTTTTGGCAAAGCGGGTGAGATACGCCGCGGTTTCGCGCACCTGCGCGACGCTGCCGGGCGAGGACTGGATATCCGCCATGTGCATCACCTGGATGGAGTCGATCACCATCAGGCGCGGCTTCTCCTCTTCAGCAATCATGCAGATCTGCTCGATGCTGGTCTCGGAGAGCATATTCAGGTTAGTGGTCGGAAGCCCTAAACGGTGGGCGCGCATCGCCACTTGCTGCAGTGACTCTTCGCCGGTGACATAGAGGGTTTTCATCTGCTCGGCGAGCTTGCAGAGCGTCTGTAACAGCAGCGTCGATTTACCCGCGCCTGGGTTACCGCCGATCAGAATGGCGCTGCCGGGCACTACGCCGCCGCCGAGGACGCGGTCAAACTCTTTAAAACCAGTGGAGAAGCGCGGCAGCGCCTCGAGGCTGATATCGGAGAGCTTTTGCACCTTCGACACGCCTGCGCTACCCGCATAGCCGGAGAGGCGCTCGTTGCGCGCAACGGTTGGCGAAGCGGCCACGCGCACTTCGGTAATGGTGTTCCAGGCGTGACAGGCGCTGCATTGCCCCTGCCAGCGCGGATAATCAGCGCCGCACTCATTACAGACAAACGCACGTTTTGGAGCTTTCGCCACATTCACCTCTACTTCTTATTAATACTGCCGGAAAGGATACAGAAGACGCCCATCAGGTCGGCGTGACGAATAGTCACTTCCGCCTTTTCGTTCACGGTCGGTTTGGCGTGAAATGCGATGCCAAGCCCGGCGGATTTGATCATCGGAAGATCGTTAGCGCCATCGCCAATCGCCACGGTCTGATCCGCGGCGATCTCATACTCTTCCGCCAGCCGCTTCAGCGTTTTCGCTTTGTACTGCGCATCGACGATATCGCCCAGCACCTGGCCGGTAAATTTACCGTCGACGATCTCCAGCTGATTGGCGACCGCCGCCGTCAGATGCAGCTTGTCGCGCAGGTAGTCAGCAAAGAAGGTGAAGCCGCCAGAGGCAATCGCCACTTTCCAGCCGAGAGTTTCCAGTTTTAATACCAGCTGCACCAGACCCGGCATCAGCGGCAGATTTTCGCGCACCTGATGCAGGATAGCAGCATCAGCGCCTTTTAAGGTCGCCACGCGGCTGCGCAGGCTGGCGGTGAAATCGAGTTCGCCGCGCATCGCGCGTTCCGTCACTTCAGCCACCTGTTCACCAGTGCCGGCCAGTTTGGCGATCTCATCAATGCACTCAATCTGGATCGCGGTGGAGTCCATATCCATCACCAGCAGCCCTGGCGAGCGCAGGTGCGGGATTTTACCGAGCGGTGCGACATCCATGCCCTCATCGTGCGCCAGGCGCGTTGCGCGCGGCGTCAGCGAGCCTGCCAGGCGAATCACCTGATACTCATCCACGCTCCAGGCGGAAACAATCACCATCGCGGCACCCAGCTTGCGCTGATAGGTGGTCAGACGCTGCTTATCAAGGCTCCGGCTATAGAGCAACCAGCCGCTGCGACCAGCGTGATAATCCAGAGGCATCACCTCATCACCACTGAGAGAGAGCGGCAATCCCGGCCACTGAGAAACATCATCGGGCAGGTCGCACCAGGTCAGACTGTTAGGCATTAAAGCTCCTGTAAAAACGTTCGCGCCAGAAAGCACCGGAGGGGAAAATAACGCAAGAGGCTACCTTGTAATCAACGCTTCTGGCAACATTAAGCATCAAATTTACAACAGGTGACACATGAGTCGCGCAAAACTTAAATTCCGGCTGCATCGCGCCGTGACTGTCCTTATCTGCCTGGCGCTGTTGGTGGCGCTGATGCAGGGTGCCTCCTGGTTCAGCCAGAAGCATCAGCGCCAGCGAAATCCGCAGTTTGAAGAGCTGGCGAGAACCCTGGCGCGCCAGGTGACGATCAACCTTACCCCGCTGATGCGCACCGAAAACCCCGATGAAAAACGCATCGCCGCCATCTTAAACCCGCTGACGGAAGAGAGCCGCATCCTTGATGCCGGCGTTTATGACGCACAGGGTGACCTGGTGGCACGCGCTGGCGAAAGTATTGAGGTGCGTGACCGGCTGGCGCTGGATGGCAAAAAAGCGGGTGCTTACTTTAACCAGCAGATCGTCGAGCCGATCCAGGGCAAAAGCGGCCCGCTGGGTTATTTGCGCCTGACGCTCGATACCCACACGCTAGCGACGGAAGCCAAACAGGTGGATAACACCACCAATATTCTGCGCCTGATGCTGCTCCTCTCCCTGGCGATCGGCGTGGTGCTGACGCGCACCCTATTGCAGGGTAAACGCACCCGCTGGCAACAGTCCCCCTTCCTGCTGACGGCGAACAAAGCGGTGCCGGAAGAGGATGAGCAGGAAAAGCGAGAGTAGCCGTTGCGGCTTCCCGTACGCTCCCTGATTTTTTAGCAAGGATATCGCCTATGTCGACGCTTCGTCTTCTTATCTCCGACTCGTACGATCCCTGGTTTAACCTGGCGGTTGAAGAGTCGATTTTCCGCCAGATGCCCGCCACGCAGCGGGTGCTGTTTCTCTGGCGTAACGCCGATACGGTAGTGATTGGCCGGGCGCAGAATCCGTGGAAAGAGTGCAACACTCGCCGCATGGAAGAGGACAACGTGCGGCTGGCAAGGCGCAGCAGCGGCGGCGGCGCGGTGTTCCACGATCTCGGCAATACCTGTTTTACCTTTATGGCCGGCAAGCCGGAGTATGACAAAACCGTCTCCACCACCATTGTGCTCAATGCGCTACAGGCGCTGGGCATTAACGCGGAAGCCTCCGGACGCAACGACCTGGTGGTCAACACCGCCGAGGGAGATCGTAAGATCTCCGGCTCGGCCTATCGCGAAACGCCGGATCGCGGCTTTCATCACGGCACCCTGCTGCTTAACGCCGATCTCAGCCGTCTGGCGAACTACCTCAACCCGGATAAGAAGAAGTTGCAGGCCAAAGGCATCACCTCCGTGCGCGGTCGGGTGGCGAATCTGGTCGATCTGCTGCCGGGCATCACCCATCAGCAAGTTTGCGCCGCCGTTACCGAAGCCTTTTTTGAGCATTATGGCGAGCGTGTCGAGGCAGAAGTTATCTCGCCGGACAAAACGCCGGATCTGCCGAACTTTACTGAGACCTTTGCCCGCCAGAGCAGCTGGGAGTGGAATTTCGGCCAGGCCCCGGCCTTCAGCCATTTACTGGATGAGCGTTTTACCTGGGGCGGCGTGGAACTGCACTTTGATGTCGAAAAGGGGCACATCACCCGCGCGCAGATCTTTACCGACAGCCTGAACCCGGCACCGCTGGAAGCGCTGGCGGCGCGTTTGCAGGGCTGCCTCTATCGCGCCGATACGCTGGCGCAGGCGTGCGACGCGCTACTGGTGGATTTCCCGCAGCAGCAGCAGGAACTGCGCGAGCTGTCAGCCTGGATCGTGCAGGCCGTGCGATAAGGCAGTACGCCTGGCGCTGTGCGTATCGGGCCTGATACGCGCGGCACCAGAGAGATCACGCCATACGGTCTACGCTTCGCGCTGCCTGCTCAACCTTCCCTCTCATATCCCGTGCAATTCGACGGAAGCCATCGCTGATGCGTATATCGTCCGCCACAGCCTGCCAGAACTGGTTTGCCAGCGGGATAGCAACATCCCAGGCCTCTTTCTTCACCTGAGTGTCGACAACCAGATCAACGGCCTCTTGCCGCATCATGCCAGCGGTTGCAGGAGCAAAGGCCATCGGTAACATATCGTAGACCGGGGTCAGTTTCATCGGGGGTGTTGAGAGAAAAAAGGAGAGATTACCAGCATGCATATCACTATTAGCAATCAGCCGCCCAAATGCCCAAATCTGCTCCGTTAGCGTTAACGATTCGGCATCTGTTTGCCGCTGTTTCACTATCTCGGCAACAACTTTTGGCCATGCGCCCGGGGAAGAAACAAATTCACTTTGCAGTGACTCCAGGGAGACAACAGCGCGGCGGCCTTCTGTACCAACACAATCAAAGCGGCGCGTTTCGAGAAATACTTGTCGGTTTTCGCCCATCAACGCAACGGAATGCGTGCTTTCAATTCCGGCGTTCGCCAGGACAGCAAGCGCGAGGGATTCTGCAATCAATAAATCCCCCCAGCGCACGGCAGCTTCAGTGGTCTGCGGGGCGGTAAACTTAACCAGCCTGTGAGCATATTCCGCACCGGTTTGCACATAACACATAAATTTCGGCTGTTCACCGCCAGCAGAGGAGCCGATGATTTCCCCCTGCAGCGCCTGGAAAGCCAGCTCCGCATAGCAGTTCAGCTTCTCATCTTCTGTTATTGCCGCAGGCGGAGACGCCGTGATCCATTTTTGGTAACCAGCCTCGCCAATTAACCAGCCGCCGCTCTGCTCGTTCGCACTCATGGCGAGCACAAAAAGCACATCTTCTTCCTGCCACAGGCGAATATCTTCCGGGAGTTCAAATTGTCGGGCAATGTTACGTCCCCAGGCTCGCCCTAAAAATCCCTGTGGACGTAAATCGGTCAGGTACCAGGGTATGCCATCAAACCATTGCCAGCTACCGTCCTCCATACTCACCAGACAACTTCCCTGCGGCCAGCAGGGACGTAATTCTCCCCATTTACAGGCCCGCCCATTTTCATCAATACGCCACAACGGAAAAAGCTCAATACCGCGAACAGGGCGCAATAAGGCATAACGCGTCGCGCGCGCTTTGCCGAATTGCTGAATATGAGGTTCCGACGCCGTAAGACGTGAAAACGTCGCCTGGCTGATCTGTAAGGTGCTGCGCAAATCAGCAGCTGTGCGGGGACCCTGTAGTAATGCATCCGAAAGAAGCGACATAGTGAATAGATACCTGAATAGATACTTGAATAGATTTATATCACTATTTTTTTGATTTGAAAGGGGAAAAAATGAAAATGAAAAAATTGGTGAATAGATAGTAAGGGGTAAAATGCCGGGCAAGCTTACCGCTGCCCGGCAGGCAAAATTACGCGTTGTCGCCCAGCAGGACAGATTCCAGCGCGATTTTGATCATGTCGTTGAACGTGGTTTGACGCTCATCGGAGGTGGTCTGCTCGTGGGTGCGGATATGGTCGGAAACGGTGCAGATAGTCAGCGCTTTCGCACCGAACTCTGCCGCAACGCCGTAGATACCTGCCGCTTCCATCTCCACGCCGAGAATGCCGTACTTCTCCATCACGTCGAACATCTCGCCATCCGGGGAGTAGAAAAGATCGGCGGAGAAGAGGTTACCTACGCGCGCATCAACGCCGAGGTTTTTCGCCGCGTCAACCGCGTTACGCACCATGTCGAAATCCGCAATCGCTGCGAAGTCGTGATCCTTAAAACGCATACGGTTTACTTTGGAGTCGGTGCAGGCACCCATACCGATCACGATGTCACGCAGTTTCACATCCATACGCACGGCGCCGCAGGAGCCGACGCGGATGATCTTTTTGACGCCAAAATCGGTGATCAGCTCTTTGGTGTAGATAGAGCAGGATGGGATACCCATACCGTGACCCATTACCGAGATTTTGCGGCCTTTGTAAGTGCCGGTGTAGCCCAGCATGCCGCGCACGTTGTTCACTTCACGATAATCTTCGAGAAACGTTTCGGCGATGTGCTTTGCACGCAGCGGGTCGCCCGGCATCAGTACGACGTCCGCGAAATCGCCCATTTCTGCATTGATATGTGGGGTTGCCATCGTTGCTTCCTTTGACTTGTTAGAAAATGGAGGGCGGGAAAGACCCCGCCCAAAAACATCAGAACATGGCTTTGCCATACTCCATATCAGAGACGCCGAAGTAGCGGGCGATCGTCTGACCAATATCAGCGAAGGTCTCGCGGTGTCCCAGCGAGCCTGCTTTTACTTTCGGGCCGTAGATCAGTACCGGAATGTGTTCGCGGGTATGATCGGTGCCTTTCCAGGTCGGATCGCAGCCGTGGTCGGCGGTGAGGATCAGGATATCATCTTCACCCACCAGCTCCATCAGCTCCGGCAGACGGCGGTCGAACAGCTCCAGCCCGCCCGCATAACCGGCGACATCGCGGCGATGGCCCCAGGAGGAGTCAAAATCGACGAAGTTGGTAAAGACAATGGTCTTATCACCCGCCTCTTTCATCTCGGTAATGGTGGCATCAAACAGCGCGTCGAGGCCGGTAGCCTTCACTTTTTTGGTGATACCGCAGTTGGCGTAGATATCGGCGATTTTACCGACGGAGACCACCTGCCCATCCTTCTCCTCGACCAGTTTTTGCAGCACCGTCGCGGACGGCGGCTCAACGGCCAGGTCGTGACGGTTGCCGGTACGCTGGAAGTTACCCGCTTTGTCGCCCACAAACGGACGCGCAATCACGCGGCCAATGTTGTAGCCGCCTTCGGTCAGCTCTTCGCGGGCAATTTCGCACAGCTCATAGAGCTTATCGAGACCAAAGGTCTCTTCGTGGCAGGCAATCTGGAACACCGAGTCGGCAGAGGTATAGAAAATCGGCTTGCCGGTTTTCATATGCTCTTCGCCGAGCTGGTCAAGAATGACCGTCCCGGAGGAGTGGCAGTTGCCGAGATAGCCGGGCAGGTTCGCGCGCTCGACCAGTTTATCCAGCAGTTCCTGCGGGAAGCTGTTTTCGGTATCGCTGAAGTAGCCCCAGTCGAAAAGTACTGGTACACCGGCGATTTCCCAGTGCCCTGACGGCGTATCTTTCCCGGAAGAGAGTTCATGCGCCCAGGCATACGCGCCAACGATCTCGGCGTTGCCGTCCATACCGGCAGGGATCTCGCCGGTTGCGCCTTCGTGGGCTTTCGCAAGCCCGAGGCGAGTGAGATTCGGTAGATTAAGCGGACCTTTGCGCCCGGTATCTGCTTCACCTTTCGCACAGGCTTCAGCGATGTGGCCGAGAGTGTCGGAACCCGCGTCGCCGAAGCGATCCGCGTCTTCTGTCGCGCCGATGCCGAAAGAGTCCAGCACCATGATAAATGCACGTTTCATATGTTCTCCGTACCTTGTGCTTTGAAAAAAAGCGATCAGATCAGTATACCGCTATTCAGTAATGCGGCGATAGACCGTCGGTGTCTCTTTTGGTGCGCGGTCGCTCACACTTATTGCCGCTTTCACCACCTGCGCGGCGCTCTGCCAGCTGGCTTCATCTTTGGCGTGAATAATGGCCAGCGGACGTTGACCGTCAACCTGCTCGCCGAGGCGCACCATGTCGGTTAACCCGACGCTGTAATCAATAGTATCGGACGCCTGGCGACGACCACCGCCCAAGGAGACCACCGCCATACCCAGCTCGCGGGTATCCATCGCGCTGACAAACCCTTCATCGTCGGCGTAAACCGCTTTGCTCAGGGTCGCTGTCGGTAAATAGCGATCGTAGTGCTCAACAAAATCATGCGGGCCTTTCTGCGCGGCGACCATGCGCCCGAAAATCTCGGCCGCTTTACCGTTATCCAGCACCGCCTGCAATTTCGCGCGCGCGTCAGCGTCATCTTTTGCCAGTTTGCCGGAGATGAGCATTTCGGCGCTGAGGGCCATTGTCACCTCAAACAGACGCGGATTACGGTATTCGCCCGTCAGGAACTGCACCGCTTCACGCACTTCTACCGCGTTACCGGCGCTGGAGGCCAACACCTGATTCATATCGGTCAGCAGCGCAGTCGTTCGCACACCTGCACCGTTGGCAACGCCCACAATCGCTTCCGCGAGCTGCTCTGAACGCTCATAGGTCGGCATAAACGCCCCGCTACCGACCTTCACATCCATCACCAGCGCATCGAGACCTTCCGCCAGTTTTTTGGCGAGGATCGAGGCGGTGATCAGCGGAATGGAGTCAACGGTGGCGGTAATATCGCGGGTAGCGTAGAAGCGTTTATCTGACGGTGCCAGCGAGTTGGTCTGCCCGATAATCGCCACGCCAACCTCTTTGATGATGTCGCGAAAACGCTGGTCAGAGGGGAAAATATCAAAGCCCGGAATCGCTTCCAGCTTATCGAGCGTGCCGCCCGTGTGGCCGAGGCCGCGCCCGGAGATCATCGGGATATAGCCGCCGCAGGCCGCCACCATCGGGCCGAGCATCAACGATGTCACATCGCCAACGCCGCCGGTGGAGTGCTTATCCACCACCGGGCCATTAAGATCGAGGCTTTTCCAGTCAAGCACGGTACCGGAATCGCGCATCGCCATAGTCAACGAGACGCGCTCCGGCATGGTCATATCGTGGAAGAAAATGGTCATCGCCAGCGCGGCGATTTGCCCTTCAGAAACGGTGTTATCGCGAATTCCGTTGATAAAGAAACGGATTTCTTCATCACTCAGCGCGATGCCATCGCGTTTTTTACGAATAATTTCTTGAGCGAGAAACAAGGTAACCCCCTGAGGATAGAGAGGGCCGGGCAACGGACCCAGCCCGGCAATATGGCTAAGGATGGCGCAGCGCCATCAGGCAATCATCAGTAAGCGCTGCCGCTTTTACCGTCGCCGTGACCGAGCGCTTTCAGCAGGCTCGCCAGCAGGCTGGACGCGCCAAAGCGGTAGTGACGCGCATCGGCCCAGTCGGCACCAAACAATTCATCGGCAATCGCCAGGTACTGCTGCGCATCTTCCGCCGTGCGCACGCCGCCCGCCGGTTTAAAACCAACGCTTTTTTCCACGCCCATATCGCGGATCACTTCCAGCATGATGCGCGCGCTCTCAGGCGTGGCGTTGACCGGCACTTTACCGGTAGAGGTTTTAATAAAATCAGCCCCGGCGTTGATTGCGATTTCAGAGGCTTTGCGGATCAATACCTCTTCTTTCAATTCACCGGTTTCGATGATCACTTTCAGCAGCACATTCGCTGCCGCACAGGCCTCTTTACACGCTTTCACCAGATCGAAACCGATCTGTTCGTTACCGGCGATCAGCGCGCGGTAAGGGAAAACAACGTCAACTTCGTCCGCGCCGTAGGCGATAGCCGCGCGGGTTTCCGCCAGCGCAATCCCGATATCGTCATTACCGTGCGGGAAGTTGGTGACGGTGGCGATGCGGATCTCCGGCGTCCCCTGCTCGTTCAGGGTTTTACGCGCAATCGGGATAAAACGCGGATAGATGCAGATCGCAGCGGTATTGCCGACCGGGGTTTTCGCCTGATGGCACAGCGCAATGACTTTCTCATTGGTGTCGTCATCATTCAGGGTGGTCAGGTCCATCAGTTTCAGCGCGCGCAGGCTGCTGGCAGTTAAATCAGTCATATTTTCTCCGACGGCGGAATGCCGGTTTCAGTTCGGTTTTGTGAGTATTCTAACATTCACCCACAATTACACTTCGACACGCATCACAGTTAGCAAAAAGTTTGCTCATGCTTGCATAACAGTAACGCGACATTGATCAAATTATTTCGCCACGGAAGGGCGACAGCGCGGGAAGATAGCCGTGGCAAGCCCACGCCATTTGAATGTGAGAATTTTAACACAGGAGAGTCTACCTGCCGACGAAAAAGCGTTACGGCCGCGAATCAGGCAGAGCGAAGAGCCGTTGCGTATTGTGAAACAGGGCGTTAGCGATCACATCCGGCGCTTCCGGGCGCAGCTCGCAGAGAGTTGCAAAAACGTTTGCCGCCCGCTCCGGGCGGTTGGGCTGCCCCTGAAAACCGTTGAGCGGCATATCGGGCGCGTCTGTTTCAAGCAGCAGCGAGGCGAGTGGCAACTGCGCCATCACATCGCGGGTTTTGCTGGCACGCGGATAGGTAATCGTGCCGCCAACGCCGATGGCGTAGCCCAGATCGATAAAGCGCTGCGCCTGTTGCAGGCTACCGGCAAAGCCGTGCACCACGCCGGTTCGCGGCAGGTTATGTTTTTTCAGCTGCATCGCCAGCTTGTCATGGGTGCGGCGGGAGTGTAGAAGAACCGGCAAATCATAGCGCTTCGCCATTTTTAGCTGCGCATCCAGCAGTTCTTGCTGGCGCTCAAACTGCGGATTATCGCGATAGAGGTCGAGGCCGATTTCGCCGATGGCGATCACCTTTTCAGGCCGGGTGGCGAGCAGCGCATCCAGTTGGTCGAGGCTCTGCTGCGTATGCTCCTCCACCACAATCGGGTGCAGGCCCAGCGCGCCATACAGGGCGTGATGCTGCTGCGCCAGGTTGCAGACGCGGTCAAAATAGCGGGCGGCAATGGCGGGCACAATAATGCACTCAACGCCCGCCTGTGCTGCGCGGGCGATACTGGCGTCTTCATCGCCTTTGAAGGGTTCGAAATCGAAATGGCAGTGGGTATCGATAAAGCGAAAACTCACGCGCTGTCCTCGTTATTGAGCGAAATATCATTGGCCTCCGGCGCGGTCACCAGCGGCAGATCAAGCGCGTCGTTCGCCACCTCGGCGGGCGGCACCACGCGCGTTGTCGGAGCGGCAACTGGCGTGTAGCGTAGCAGCGGCGGCGTCTCGGCCAGCAATTTACCCACCGTCGCCAGAAAGTAGCGCCCGCACAAGCGGCCAATTTTATAATCTTCCCGCAGCGCCGGTAAACGGCTGCCGAGCGCCATGCTTTTTAACAGCTTCGGCGGGTAGATCTCGATGATGCGCAGCTTGCCCGGCGGCGCTTCAATAAACTGCTGCGTGGCGAGGTAACTCTTCTCATGATGCTGCACCAGGTTGACCAACGACTGCAGGCTGCTCTCGCCGAGCCAGCGCTCCATACGCTTAAACCACTGCGGCGTGTAGTACATCTGCGACGGTACGGTGCGGATCACCACAATGGTATCAGCCCCGCGACGCGCCGCTTCCTGCACGGGTATGGCGTCGCTGACGCCCCCGTCCAGATAGTTGACGCCGCTCAGTGCCACGCCGGTGCGATAGAAGCCTGGAATGGCGCTTGAGGCGCGGATCAGGTCGAGCCATGTCTGGTGATTAGGTAAAAAATACTCCGCCGAATAATCATCCTGGCGGCAGGCGCACATGTAAAAGGCTTTGCCGGCGTCAAAGGCGCGTACGGCATAATCCATCGCCAGCGGCATCTCCGTCGCGGTAGCGTTAACCAGCCAGTCAAGATCGATAAGGTTACCCCCGCGCACAAAGCGCAGCGGGTCGAAAAATTCCCGTCGCGTGGTGTAGCGCATAATCACTTTACGCGCGTACCCCGGCTGGTTGCAGACATAGGCCGACAGGTTCTGCGCGCCAGCAGAGGTGCCAAAAAAGAGGTCGAAAGGGTTGAAGTCGGCACGCATAAACTCATCCAGCACGCCCGCGGTAAAGATGCCGCGCTGGCCGCCGCCTTCGCACACCAGTGCCAGACGTCCCGGTCGAAAGGGTTTCAGCGCCAGCGGCGCAATGTTGCCAAGCGTGATGGGAATATGTTGCCCCACTTCGTTTTCCTTTTAAGCAATTGTCACAACAAAGTAGCGCAATATTTAAGTCCCTGAAACAGCAAAGCCAGTCACGAGGACTGGCTTTAATGTAACCGAAGTTTAAGCGTGTTGAACGCTACGGGCGCCGACGACCCATGAACAGGCTGACCAGGAACAGAACGATACCAACGATGAAGACGATTTTCGCCGCACCGGCTGCTGTACCTGCCAAACCACCAAAGCCCAGAGCGGCGGCAATTAACGCGATAACCAGAAAAATAATGCCCCAACGAAACATAAAACTCTCCTTAACCATAGTTAATGTCGACCGCAAGCGATGAACTCTCAGATGCTCATCCGCGATGTTTCCTGCTAAGTATCTATCGCGCCCGGACATCGCCAGGCGCGGATTTTTTCACGTACTCTTATTTAACTTTCAGGTCGTTCTTCACGCTTTTCACGCCGTCGACTGCTTTGGCGATGCTTTCAGCGCGCTCACTTTGAGCCTTGGACTCTACCGTGCCGGATAACTGAACAACGCCGTCAGTGGTTTCCACTTTCACCATACGGGACGGGACGTTTTCATCGGCCAGCAGCTTCGCTTTGATTTCGCTGGTGGTGGCGGTATCACCCGCATAACCTTTTGCAGTGCTCTCTTTCGCATCACGAACGTGCAGTTTGTCGCTTACAGACGCCACACCTTCTACACCTTTCGCTACGGAAACCGCCTCTTCAGCCTGTTTCTGGCTTTCGACGAAACCGCTCAGGGTTACCACTTTTTTATCCGTTTTCACGGAGATATCGGTGCTTTTAATGCTTTCATGATCGACCAGCGCCGCTTTAACTTTCGCAGTAATGGTACTGTCGTCCATGAATCCACCGACTTTATTCATAGAGCTATCAATTTTGTCCCCTGCGCTGGACGCGGTGCTTTGCGCCTTATCAGTGGTGGTTTCCGCTGCCAGGGCAGAACCCGTGGTCAGAACAGAGCCCAGTGTGATAGCCAGCAGGGTTTTAGAAAGAGTCAGCTTTGTCATAGTCATCGATGTTATTCCTGTATGTTTGCCCACCATTTGGGCTGATGCAGCAAGAAGCTGCCAACTGCTGCGGTGAAACTCACCGTATCAACGTCAATGGTTGCGATCACATTCCGGCAAATCGCTGCGCTGATGCAGTTGTTAATGTTATCTTGTGATTAGTTGAGTGGATAAAAGACCATTAAACACGCATTGAGCAGTACTTTCGGCCACACACCTTGTCATCACTTTGTTAAATATAGATCACTCTCGACAAAGATCCTGTTGGAGTGAGTAAAAAGCGAGCAACAGACAGAAAAAGCGAGGGTTTTAAGAACTTTCCGCAAGAAGCGGCAGGGGGGAAAAGAGGCCGGAGCGCAGCGTCTGCCGCGCTCCGTAGAGGGATCAATGTTCGCGGGTTTTGTGGAAGGTCACTTCCGGGTAACGCTCTTGTGTCAGGTTGAGGTTAACCATGGTTGGCGCGATATAGGTCAGGTTATCGCCGCCATCGAGCGCCAGCTGAATCTCGTTCTTACGCTTAAACTCTTCGAACTTCTTCACGTCGCTGCTCTCTACCCAACGCGCCGTTGCCACGTTGACGGACTCATAGACCGCTTCGACGTTGTATTCGCTCTTCAGACGCGCCACCACCACATCAAACTGCAGCACACCGACCGCGCCGACAATCAGATCGTTGTTAGCAATCGGGCGGAAGACCTGCACCGCGCCCTCTTCTGAAAGCTGAACCAGGCCTTTAAGCAGCTGTTTCTGCTTCAGCGGATCGCGCAGGCGAATACGGCGGAAGAGCTCAGGAGCAAAGTTCGGGATGCCGGTGAACTTCATCATTTCACCCTGCGTGAAGGTGTCGCCAATCTGGATGGTGCCATGGTTGTGCAGACCGATGATGTCGCCGGGGTAGGCTTCTTCAACGTGCGAGCGGTCGCCCGCCATAAAGGTCAGCGCATCGGAGATCACCACATCTTTACCGGTACGCACCTGGCGCAGCTTCATCCCTTTTTCGTAGCGCCCGGAAACCACGCGCATAAAGGCAACGCGGTCGCGGTGCTTCGGATCCATGTTGGCCTGGATCTTAAAGACAAAGCCGGTGAACTTCTCATCGTCCGCTTTCACTTCACGCACATCGGTTTTACGCGGCATCGGCGCCGGTGCCCACTCAACTAAGCCATCCAGCATATGATCGACGCCAAAGTTACCGAGCGCAGTACCGAAGAAGACCGGCGTCAGCGCGCCGCTCAGGAAGAGATGCTGGTCAAACTCGTTGGAAGCGCCCTGCACCAGCTCCAGCTCATCGCGCAGCTGCTGGGCCAGATCTTCGCCCACGGCGGCATCCAGCTCCGGGTTATTCAGCCCTTTGACGATGCGCACTTCCTGGATGGTGTGCCCTTTACCGGTCTGATAAAGGTAGGTTTCATCTTTATAGAGATGGTAAACCCCTTTGAACAGCTTGCCGCAGCCAATCGGCCAGGTTATCGGCGCACAGGCGATCTTCAGCTCGCTCTCCACCTCATCCAGCAGCTCCATCGGATCGCGGATGTCGCGGTCGAGTTTGTTCATAAAGGTGAGGATCGGCGTATCGCGCAGACGGGTCACTTCCATCAGCTTGCGGGTACGATCTTCGACGCCCTTCGCCGCATCGATCACCATCAGACAGCAGTCAACGGCGGTTAAGGTGCGGTAGGTATCTTCGGAGAAGTCTTCGTGCCCCGGGGTGTCGAGCAGGTTGATCAGGTTCTCGCGGTACGGGAACTGCATCACGGAAGTGGTGATGGAGATACCACGCTGCTTCTCCATCTCCATCCAGTCAGATTTTGCATGCTGGTTGGAGCCACGGCCTTTTACAGTCCCGGCGGTCTGGATCGCCTGTCCGAACAGCAGCACCTTTTCGGTAATGGTGGTTTTACCGGCATCGGGGTGCGAGATGATAGCGAACGTGCGGCGCTTCGCCACCTCTTGGTAATAAGGAGACAACGTCATAATTGAGTTCTTCTGTGTAATTGCGCGGCACTAAGCCCCGCGTTAAAGACGAAAAATGCGGCTATTGTACTCAACGGTTGAGTGCAGACAATCAATGTTTACACAGGAGTTGCTCCAGTTCGTTCAGGGACGTCACCGTCCAGGTCGGGTTGATACCTTCAGGCAGCGTGCGGTTATGGGCATTGAGCCAGCAGGTGGAAAGCCCCGCGTTAATGCCGCCCAGAATATCTGACTCCGCCGTGTCGCCAACCATTAAAACGCGATCGCGGGATGGGTTACCCGCCTGCTTCAGGGCATACTCAAAGATGCGCGGGTCCGGTTTAGCCACGCCAACCTGTTCAGAGATCACTAACAGATCAAAATAGTCGCGCAGACCGGTGCGTTCCAGGCGAATTTGCTGCAAGGCAGTAAAACCGTTGGTGATGATGCCGATTTTCACTTTGCCTTTCAGGCTATCGAGCAGCGACACCGCGCCCGGCAGCGGCGCGCAGATTTCTGCCATCGCGTTGAGAAACGCCTCATTAAGCATGCCCGGCGGCACATCCAGCCGCTCGGACCAGCTCTGGAAACGCTGATGCTGCAACTGCAGCGCGGTGATCGCGCCGTTCTGGTAATCAACCCATAAAGGCTTATTAACAGATTGATATTCTGCGAAATCCTGGTCGGTGAATGTCACGCTATAGTCAAGAAACATCCGTTGTAAGCCGCCAAACGCGTCGAAGGTGAAGAGCGTTTCATCAGCGTCAAAGAGTATCCAGTCCCATTTCATTACATCACCTTTATTCAATTACAGAGGAAGCGCCATGATGATGGCATCCTCACGCCCGTGGGTCGTGGGGTAGTAGTTGCGCCGAATGGTCGCTTCGTTAAAACCTAAACTCTCATACAGCGCGATGGCGGGCTGGTTAGAGGCGCGAACCTCCAGCCACAGCGTCAACACGTCGCGCTTTTCCAGCTCGCTAATTAAATGTTCAAGCAGCTGGCGGCCCAGCCCCTGGCGCTGCCAGGCAGGATCGACGGCGATATTGAATAGCGTGGCTTCATCAAGCACCACCTGCGTGATGGCGAAAGCCGCCATCTCCTCACCCACCATCAGCCGATAGTTGAGGTAGCGCTCCCCCTGATTGCTGACGAGCGTTTTTTCGCTCCAGGGAAAGGCGTGCGCCCGGGTCTCAATTTCGTATGCGCGGGGCAGATCAGTCGTGCTGAGGGAAGAAATCGTGTTCATGTTCGCAGATTTGTTGCCATAACGCGGCGCGTGCCGCAGGGTTTGCGCGTAGCTCATCAACAGCGGGCGTCGAGACTTGCGCGCCCGACAGCGACAGCGGCGCATCAATACCCAGCAGCCAGCTGTTGCAATGGCTCTCGGGCGGCAGCATCGCGACGCGATCCGGGGTGAGTTGCAGTACCTGATCTGCCGTTACGGTCAGGGCACGCAGCACGTCGGTGACAAGCGGATCGTTTAATGCAGGCAGCGCCGGCGAGACCATCACCAGACGAATATGCGCGGGCAGCGAAATGGCGATCTCACCCTGTAACGCCGTCGGGCGGCGCAGGGTCCACTGGGTAATGCCCAGTTGCTGTAATTGCCAGTCGCGTCGGGAAGTCATCGTGAAACACTCCTGTATCAGGCGCGCAAATATAACAAACTCGTCGAAAATGCGCCATCAACACGCGGTTATCACGGAAGAAGTACTGAGTGAAAGAGAATAAAACGGATTTACTTAGACATAATGAAGACGCTGCCAACAAAGAGGCAGCGCGAAGGATAACGTGTATAATCCCCGGCTCAGTTTAAAGAGGAACACGTAATGTCTGCTTTTACCCCGGCAAGTGAAGTCTTGCTGCGCCACAGTGACGATTTCGAATCTAACCATATTCTTTTTGCCGGTGATCTGCAGGACGACTTGCCTGCGCGTCTGGAGAGTGCCGGGAGCCGCGCCTGGACCCAGCAGTTCCACCAGTGGCAAACCCTGAGCCAGCAGATGGGCGAGCGCGCCAGCTTTAGCCTGGTGGCGGATAGCGCGATGATTGGCGAGAGCGATACGCTTATCTATTACTGGCCGAAAAATAAGCCGGAAGCACTGTTCCAGCTGATGAATTTGCTCTCTCTGCTGCCGGTGGGCACGGATATTTTTGTCGTTGGCGAAAACCGTAGCGGCGTGCGCAGCGCCGAGCAAATGCTGGCGGAGTATTGCACACTGAATAAAGTCGACAGCGCACGTCGCTGCGGGCTTTATCATGGCCGCCTCGATAAGAATCCGGCCTTTGATCCTAATGGCTTCTGGGGTGAGTATGCGCTGGACTCCCTGACCATCAAAACCATGCCGGGCGTCTTTAGCCGCGATGGATTGGATGTCGGCAGCCAGTTGCTGCTCTCCACGCTGACGCCGCATACCAAAGGCAAAGTGCTGGATGTCGGTTGCGGCACGGGCGTGCTGGCAGCGGTGCTGGCGAGCCATTCGCCGAAAGTGCGTTTGACCCTGTGTGACGTCTCCGCACCGGCGATCGAAGCCAGCCGCGCGACGCTTGCGGCGAACGGGCTGGAAGGCGAAGTATTTGCCAGTAACGTCTTCTCTGAAGTGACCGGTCGCTTCGATATGATCATCTCCAATCCGCCGTTCCATGACGGGTTGCAGACCAGCCTCGAAGCAGCGCAAACGCTGATTCGCGGCGCGGTGCGTCACCTCAACAGCGGCGGCGAGCTGCGCATTGTGGCCAACGCCTTCCTGCCCTATCCGGACGTGCTGGATCAGACCTTCGGTTTCCATGAAGTGATCGCACAGACCGGACGCTTTAAGGTTTACCGCACCGTGATGACGCGCCAGGCGCTGAAAAAATAAGCCCTCTCCCCGGCGGGTCTGCTCGCCGGGTGAATTCCCTCACCTGTTAGCCGACGCCCATTTTTGCAGCAATCGACGACTCTGCGCGCAATTAACTGTTGACGAAAAGTTGAAAACATCTAGAATGCGCCTCCGTGGTAACGATACTTCTGGTATCGATGGTATGCGAAGGTGGCGGAATTGGTAGACGCGCTAGCTTCAGGTGTTAGTGTCCTTACGGACGTGGGGGTTCAAGTCCCCCCCCTCGCACCATAAACCACGCAGATATCGCTCGCACTGTGCGAAGGTGGCGGAATTGGTAGACGCGCTAGCTTCAGGTGTTAGTGTTCTTACGGACGTGGGGGTTCAAGTCCCCCCCCTCGCACCAACGAGGCGATATCTACAAGTAAGATGACTGTGCGAAGGTGGCGGAATTGGTAGACGCGCTAGCTTCAGGTGTTAGTGTCCTTACGGACGTGGGGGTTCAAGTCCCCCCCCTCGCACCAGATATCTTGCTCACCCTCTTCTCTTCCTCTCTGTTACACCATCATTTTCAAATTCAGCAGCATCAAAATGACTCCGCCGCTCAGAGCAATGCCTGATGGCAACAGAACGTAGTGACGTAAGCGTTTGTGGTAAAGCATTACTGGCGTCAATAATAAACCCAGCAAAATCACCGCGCGCCAGCTGTTGACCGACAGGTCTGCCAGCACCAATGCGGCTACAATCATGCCCGGAAAAACGATCCCCCAACGACTTCCCAACGCGCGCTGCAGCATGGTTTCATCTCTTCAATCACGAATGATAACCAATATCATATGATAAAATTTCTCATTTGTCAGCGCGGTTATATAACCTCAACATTCTGTATCTTCTAATGACAGCCATTAAGTAAGGTGATAAATTAAGCACTGCTTAAATAAAAATTCTTATTACTAATATTTCGCGATGACCATTTTATCGCGCAACTTTATTTAATGACTCATAACGCACTGAAAAACTGCGGATAAATACGACTTATAGGTATGACATCACAAACATGGCAATCTCTTTGTAATAAGAGATATCGATTGTCCCTACGTCTCTTTTTACTGCTCAACGCCATTTCAGCACTCTTTTCTATGCTGGTGCCGCTCTATAATCTGCACGCCGTAACGCTGCCGGTTGGCGCGATCTTCACGCTCAGCGCGGTGTTGCCCGCGTGGCACAAATTTTACCCCAGAAGCAAAATCAACATCACACTGATCTCACTGCTGTTTGGCTGCCTTTGGGCGTGGCACGTGGTTCTTAAAGCGAAACTGATAGGGGATGATGCTTCGGCTTATCTGCTGGTGGCGCTACTTAGCGTTCTGTTTATCGGCACTATCGCCTTCTCCAATAATGTCATCGCCTTCCTGCTCCACTCCCTGCCGCTTTTTGTAACCAGCTTATGGCTGAATGAGTCGGAGAGCTGCATGCGCCTCATTTATAGCTTCTCTCTGCCCGTCATCGGGATTGCCATTCAACATGCGATTCAGAAGCGCAACGATAATTTCGCCCGCGCCCTGATGCAGCGGTTAATGCAGGAGCGGAAAACGCTGAACGACCTGAGCATGCTCGACCCACTCACCGGTCTTTATAATCGCCGTGGATTACAGCATAAGCTCGATAACCTGCTTGCCGTCGATGACAGCAGCCGCTTTGTTCTGCTGTTGGATATCGATCACTTTAAAGCCTATAACGACCATTACGGGCACATGATGGGCGACCAGGCGCTTATTCGCGTCTCTGCTGCGCTGCGCGACGCGGTGCGCTCCCGGGATATTGTGGCGCGCTTCGGTGGTGAAGAGTTCATGATTTTGTTGAACAATATCGATCAGGAGCAGGCGCGCCTGGCCGCAGAGCATATCCGCCAACGGGTTTACGATCTGAAGATCCCACATATGTTTAACGAGAGTGTCGCCACCAATGTCACCGTCAGTATCGGCATTGCGCCGTTGCAGAATAACGATATTGATGCCGCGCTAACACAGGCGGATAAGGCGCTGTATGAAGCCAAAAATTTAGGCCGCAACAATATTCTGGTCAGCGGAGACCTTCAGCTGGCCTGACGTGCGCTGGCGCTAACTTTACGATAAACATCTTGCTATCGGTTTCGCCTCTGGATAGGATTGGCAATCATTATCATTTAGATTCCTTCTCCAGCTGGGGCTATGGCATACCGTACCGCATCGATTACGCAACATGTTATCTGGCAAAGCCCGCTTTATGATGAGCGTGACTCGCTGGCTATTGCCATGCGTGATGCCATTGCCAGCACGCGGGCTCATCTGCTCGATTACCTGCGCCTTAACGAAGCGGCACCCCACCAGGCGATGACGCTGGCGGAGTGGTCGCGCCCGACAGCACTAAACTCGCTTATCGCCACCTACTCTGACCATATTTACCGCAACGATCCCACTCAACCGCGTGAAAGCAAACCGCTGCTCTCGCTGTGGGCGCAATGGTATCTTGGCCTGATGGTGCCCCCGCTATTGCTGACGCTGTTAACGCAAAAGAGCGCGCTGGATTTAGACCCTGATAACTTCCACGTTGAATTTCACGAAAGCGGACGCGCTGCCTGCTTCTGGATCGATGTTCAGCAGGATCACAGCCTGACGCTGAAAAGTGATGCCGAACGAATTGCCGCCCTGGTCACTCAGACCATCCAGCCCGTTATCAAGGCGCTGGAAGCAACGGGCGACATCAATGGCAAACTTATCTGGAGCAACACCGGTTACCTGATTAACTGGTATCTGGGCGAGATGATGCCGCTTATCGGCGAAGCCCGGCTGGCCGCTCTGCGCCAGACCTGCTTTTTTGAAAAAGCCCTTGCCGACGGCAGCGACAACCCGCTGTGGCGCACGGTGGTGCTGCGCGACGGCGCGCTGGTACGCCGGACATGCTGCCAGCGCTATCGCCTGCCGGATGTTCAGCAGTGCGGCGACTGCACGCTGAAATAGCGGGGCGCGCAGGAACAGCAAAGGGGCGATGATTCGCCCCTTTTTTGTATCAGGCAACCTGCCTGTTTTCCTCTTCTGCGCGACGCGCCTCTTCCGCCTCCTGCTCCAGCAGCTGCTTCTCATATACCTTGAAGAAGGGGTAGTAGATGACCGCAGAAATCGCGGCGAGGAGCAGAACCAGCACGGCGGCGCGGAAATCCCAGCCTAATGCCCACGCGGCACCAATCGGCGCGGGAGCGGTCCACGGCACGACGGAAATCACGCGGCCAATCAGATCCATCTTCATCACCGCCCAGGCAATGATCGCGTTGAGCGTCGGTGCCAGCAGGAAGGGGATAAAGAACACCGGGTTCATCACAATCGGTGTGCCGAAAATTACCGGTTCATTAATGTTAAACAGACTCGGCACAACGCTGAGACGGCCAATCGAACGAAGATGGACCGAGCGGCTACGCAGGTAGCAGAACACCAGCCCCATGGTTGCGCCCGACCCGCCGATGACAATAAAGAAGGTCCAGAACGCCTCCATAAAGATGTGCGGCAGCGGCGCGCTGTGCGCCAGCGCGCTCTGGTTAATACCCAGGTTGGTCAGCCAGAACATCTGCAGCATGCCGGAGACAATCGCTGCGCCGTGAATACCGGCAAACCAGAGCAGATGCCCAATGATCACTGCCAGCAGGATCGCAGGCAGGGAGTCTGCCGCTGATACCAGCGGTTTAAACAGCGCCATGATCGCCTGTGGAATCAACATATTGAACTGGGACTGAATCAGCAGGCTGAGCGGATAGAGCGTCAACACTACCACCAGCACCGGGATCAGCAGATCGAAGGAGTTCTTGATCATTGGCGGCACCTGGTCCGGCAAGCGGATACCAATGTTGTGCGCCTTCAGAAAACGCATCATCTCCACGCAGTAGATCGCCACAAGGATCGCGGTGAAAATCCCGGTGCCGCCCAGACTATCCACCGGCAGCGTGCCGCTGGTTTTCGGCGCGGCAACCAGTAAAAACGCCATCAGCGAGAGCATCGCGCACATAAAGGGATCGAGCTGATATGACTTCGCGTAGTGCTTGCCGAGGTTATAGGCGATAGCGGCGCAAATGTAGATCGACATGATCCCCATCGTCATATCAAACGGCGTGAGGATCCGCCCTTCATACTGCTTCGCCAGATCCAGCCAGGCGCGGGCAAAACCCCAGGTGGTATCCGGCGAAAAAGGGGGATACGCAAACACCAGTAAAAACGAACCGACGATCATGAAGGGCATCGCGGAGATAAAGCCGTCACGGATCGCCATCACGTGACGCTGGGAAGAGATACGCCCGGCTATCGGGCTGACGTAATTTTCAATAAACCGAAAGATAAGGTTAAACGCAGCATGGTTAGCAGACATCGTCGATCTCCTGTCAGGCTTGCAAGGTAATGGCAACAGCAGCGGTGCAGCCGTGCCGCGATCGGTTTCGGATGGTTGAAACCATGCTGCCTGGCAGAGCAGCATTACAACTGAGTAGCGTAGGTTTCATAAGAGGCTCTTTTTATTTTAGGGTCAGGGGGAGTGACAAAATGAGTATTAACCTGCCCTGAGAACACTGCAACTGGTTCATGTAACCGGTTTCCGCGATTGTGAAGGGGATCGAGAAACGTAATGTAAGCGGTTTGTCATGATGGATTATTTACAGAGATAACTCGCTTGTGACAGATTAGCTGCGGTCTTTCGCAGGAGAACATCATGAGTTTGCAGTCCGTGCGGCAATTCTTTGCCGATAACGCCCCCGATATCGATATCATTGAACTCAATCAAAGTACGGCAACCGTTGCGCTGGCGGCAGCGGCCCATCGCGTCGAGCCGGGACAGATAGCCAAGACGCTGTCGTTAAAGGTGAAAAACGAGGTCATTCTGGTTGTCGCGAAAGGTGATGCCCGGCTTGATAATAAAAAACTGAAAAACACCTTTGGTGCCAAAGCACGGATGTTGAGCAGCGATGAAGTGGTCACGATTACTGGCCATCCGGTCGGGGGCGTCTGCCCTTTTGGGCTGGAAACGCCGCTGGCGGTCTATTGCGATGTCTCGCTTAAGCAGTATCCGGAAGTGTTGCCGGCGGCGGGCGCGATTCACAGCGCGGTCCGTATCTCACCGGATCGCATGGCGGCGCTGACGTCCGCAAAGTGGATTGACGTTTGCCTGTAGTGTGGCTGCGCCAGGCCTGGTCCTGGCGCTTACGCGCAATGAAGTGAGCGTTACATCAGCTCTGATGCCGCCCGGGTACAGGGGGGGATCCAGGTCAGAATATCCGCGGCATCAAGTAGACCAACATCGGACGTCACGCCCAATTTTGTCATGGCATTAAATTTGTGTGCGCGGATAGTTTTCACATTGCGGTCCAGCTGCGAGGCGATCTCTGCAATGGAAAAGCCCCGCGTCATGTAGTGCAAAATCTCCCTTTCGGTTGGGCTCAGCATACGAAACTGGCTGACGTAGCCATGATTAATCATGTTTTCGTTAACCCGTCGCGTCTCGCCAAGCAGCGTAGTAAGTTGTTCAAGCAGCATCGGCAGCTCTGATGATTTGCTTAAGATGCCGTGCAGGCGCGACGGGGAGAGGTGCCCCACCAGCCGCGCTTCTCTGTCATCCCCTGCCAGCACAATGCGTTGAACGCCCGGGTAGGAGAGCGAAAGCAGATGCAGACACATCAGGCATTCGCGCCGCTCTTTACGCTGACCGAAAAGCGAATAGATGACCGAGAAGTAGGCGGACTTTTTTAATGCCTGCCGAAACGCAATATGATCCTTAAAAAAATGAAAAGAGTAGTTTGCAAAAACGGGCTCGCTGAATAAACTCTGCAACCCTTCCCGACTCATCATGCATTTTTCAATGATGGCTACATGTCCCGCTTGGCTAATGTTTTCCATTCATTATGGTCTCCATATGCTGATCCTAAATTCAGCTCTTTCATACCCTGATGGCTATTAATCCACGTGTACAAATCAGCATTACTGCGCAGCGATAAACGTCGCATTGCGCTATTTTTCTGCGCGCTGACGGTTTTGTTACTTTTTTTGAGCAACATAGCGATTTGGTTTATTCCCCACCCTTTTCCGAGAAGGCGTAACACTTTCCGTTCAGAAAAGGTGAGTAATTTTCGTGGCGCTGGCGCCTCTGCACAGTGCTGCCGTACCGCAGAAAGTAGCGTCGGGCTCACTTTAGGAGCGTTTTCATCTCCACCGCGTACCGCGTTCACCACGCTCTCAATCGGCTCAATATCAGCGAGCAGCATGGTTTGCGGCTGGATTAAAAAGTCCACCGCATCAGGATAAAATTCCGGAGAAATGAAGAAGAGCCAGCGCGTTTTATCGCATTGTGAGATCAAGGTGTAGTAGTGTTCACAGCGCTGCTGCGCAGACCGCAACCCACCGGTGAAATCGATGATAACCAAGCTGCTATCCGCTAACTGCGGCAGCGTGACCTCCTCTATAGTGGCGTAATGCGTTACCGGGTAGTCAGGAAAATGATGCTCAAATATGCTGCCAATGCCGGCCCTAAGTACGGGAGCCTGGCTAATAATAATCCCGTGATTGCCGCCTGGTGATAGCATAAAAACCTCCGCGTCCATTTGCGCTCTCTATCAATCCTCGTTATGAGTATTTACTCAATCGGTACCAATAATGTGTAAATTAACAATAATGTTCCGAACCAGCCGTATAAGAATTGTTGGAATTTATGATTAGCAATTTAATATAAATATTTAAAATCATAATATTGCCAACGTGCGTGACAACATAGCACAACGACTCTTCAAATACTTAGTGCCTTATTAAAAATAAAATAATTAAAATAAAATAATCATATTGGATATAGATAATAAAAGATCAATAAGCTTAATAAATATTTAAAGCGGGGGTTAACGTAAGAACATTCACGCTAACCAGGATTATCCGTAAAATGACGCCGCCATTTATAGAGCCTTTCTAATAAAATTCTTAAAAATATCGGGCTTGTGAATATACAAGAAAAAATCATTATCAAAATTTATTGCACACTTCTTGATCTGCGTTAGCGCCAGCCTCCCCCGCTGCTGTGCTAAAAAGGGGGGTGTTCCGCTCCCCCTTTTCGAGCGGCGTGACCAGATAACCAGGGCAAGCATGCAAACAGACCACTCAACGCAGCGAACCATTACGCGCTTGTGTATTCAGTGCGGCCTTTTTTTACTCCAGCACGGCGCAGAGAGTGCGCTGGTGGATGAGCTGTCGACCCGTCTGGGAAGAGCGCTCGGCATGGACAGCGTTGAGAGCCTGATCTCCTCGAATGCTATTGTGTTAACCACCATTAAAGAGGGTCACTGTCTGACCTCAACGCGCAAAAGCAGCGATCGCGGCATCAATATGCATGTGGTGACGGAGGTGCAACATATCGTGATCCTCGCCGAGCATAAGCTGCTGGATCTTCATGACGTTGAGAAACGCTTCGCCCAGGTAAAACCGCTGCGCTATCCGCGCTGGCTGGTGACGCTAATGGTCGGGCTCTCCTGCGCCTGTTTCTGCAAGCTCAATCGCGGCGGCTGGGACGGTGCGTTTATCACCTTTTGCGCCAGCAGTATTGCGATGTATGTTCGCCTGCTGCTAGCCGGGCGGCATATGCATCCGCAAATCAACTTCTGCATTACCGCTTTTGTCGCCACTACCATCTCCGGGCTGATGCTCACCCTGCCCGCGTTTCTGCACTCCTCAACGGTGGCGATGGCCGCCAGCGTGCTGCTGCTGGTGCCGGGTTTTCCGCTTATCAACGCCGTCGCCGACATGTTTAAAGGACATATTAATACCGGGCTGGCGCGCTGGGCGATCGCCAGCCTGTTAACGCTCGCGACCTGTATCGGCGTGGTGATGGCGATGACTCTCTGGGGGCTACGCGGATGGGTATAATTTCGTTCTTCTACGCCCTGGCGCAAGATATGCTGCTGGCCGCCATTCCGGCGGTCGGCTTTGCGATGGTATTTAACGTCCCTCACCGCGCGCTGCGCTGGTGCGCGCTGCTTGGCGCCATCGGTCACGGCTCGCGTTTTGCCATGATGCACTGGGGTTTTAATATTGAATGGTCGACATTTGTCGCCTCAATGCTGGTAGGCTGCATTGGTATCCGCTGGTCGCGCTGGTATCTGGCGCATCCGAAGGTCTTTACCGTGGCGGCAGTCATTCCCATGTTTCCGGGGATTTCAGCCTATACGGCGATGATCTCGGCGGTAAAGATTAGCCACGTCGGCTACAGTGAAGCATTAATGATCCTGCTGTTGACCAACTTCCTGAAAGCCTGCTCGATCGTGGGCGCGCTGTCGATTGGTCTATCGCTGCCGGGGTTATGGATCTACCGCCGACGCCCGCGCGTTTGAGCGGCATAAAAATATCTTGCAATTAAATCGCACACTACCTATATTTAAAATCATGAAGAAAAGCTCAACATCCACCGCGACCGGGCAGCTCGCGTTAGATAACCAGTTTTGTTTTGCACTCTACTCAACAAACCTGGCGCTGCATAAGCTTTATCGGCAGTTGTTAACGCCGATGAACCTGACCTATCCGCAGTATCTGGTCATGCTGGTGCTGTGGGAGAAAGATGATATTACCGTGTCGGAGATTGGTGAACGTCTGTTCCTCGACTCCGCCACGCTGACGCCGCTGTTAAAACGTCTGCAAAGCGCCGGGCTGATCGATCGCCAGCGTTCGCGCCATGATGAACGCCAGGTGGTTATCACCCTGAGCGAAAGCGGTCGTGAGCTACAGCAGCAGGCAAAAGCCATCCCGGAAGCGATACGCTGCGCGGTGGCCTGCGATGATGCGACGCTGCACGACGTCAAAAAGCAGCTGGAGCAGTTTCGCCAACAGTTTCACCAGGCATAAATTCCCTTTTGGGGATTTATGCTGACATATAAATCGCACGCTATTTTATAGCAAACACCCAAGATAATAAGGAACCTGTCATGTCTTTAGAAAAAGTTGTTTACACTGCCAAAGCCAAAGCAACCGGAGGCCGTGACGGCCGCGCAACCTCTTCTGACGGCGTCCTCGACGTCAAACTGGGTGTGCCGAAAGAGATGGGCGGCGCGGGCGGTGAAGTGACCAACCCGGAGCAGCTGTTTGCCGCAGGCTACTCTGCCTGCTTCCTCGGCGCGATGAAGTTCGTGGCAGGCCGCGACAAAATCAACATGCCAAAAGAGGCCTTTATCGAAGGTGAAGTGGGTATCGGCCCGTTGCCGACCGGTTTTGGTATTGAAGCCAAACTGAACATTCACCTGCCGGGGATGGATGCTGACGAAGCGAAAAAACTGGTCGACGCCGCGCACATCGTCTGCCCTTACTCCAATGCCACCCGTGGCAACATCGACGTTACGCTGAACATCATCGCGTAACGCGTTTTTTAGCCAGCACGTTTGGGAAATGACAAAGCCGGGGCAACCCGGCTTTTTTCGTGCTGTGCTCCCCTTTCCGCGCGCTGTGTTACTATGTGCCTTTCTGTCGGCGGCCTCTACTGCGCCCGCCACTCTTTCTGTCGTTACCCTGTTTGAGAACGTGTTATGTCTTCCAGAATCCTGACGTCGAATGTTATCGGCATTGATGAATTTATGCGCGATAACGCCGCGATACTGGCGCGTGCGGAAGGCGGTACCGTCGCCGTATTTGCAAATAACAGCCCCGCGTTTTACGCACTCACCGCTGAGCGCCTTGAACAGCTGCTGGCGCTGGAAGCGCAGCTTGCGCGCCCGGCAAGCGATGTGTCGCTGGATGCGCAATTCTATGAAGAGCCCACCGCCGCGCCGGTAAACGTGCCGATGGGCAAGTTTGCTATGTACCCAGGCTGGCAGCCGGACGCCGATTTTCAGCGCCTGGCCGCACTGTGGGGCATCGCCCTCACCCAGCCAGCCACGCCGGAAGAGCTGGCCTCGTTTGTCGCGTACTGGCAGGCAGAGGGCAAAGTCTTCCACCACGTGCAGTGGCAGCAGAAGCTGGCGCGCAGCCTGCAAATCGGGCGCAGTAGCCAGAGCGGCGCGGCGAAGCGCGATATCAACACGCTCTCTGAACCGGACAACCACATTCCACCTGGCTTTCGAGGTTAGCGATGAAAAACGTTGGCGAATTGATGAAGCGGCTGCAAAAGATGATCCCGGCTCACGTCGAACCGGCGTTCAAAAACAGCGAAGAGTTGATGGCCTGGCAAAAGCAGCAGGGCGAGCTGCGTTCGGCGGCGCTCGAGCGGGAAAACCGCGCCATGAAGATGCAGCGCACCTTTAACCGTTCCGGCATCCGTCCTCTGCATCAAAACTGCTCCTTTGACAATTATCGCGTCGAGACGGAAGGCCAGATGCGCGCCCTCAGCCAGGCGCGGCAATATGTCGAAGAGTTTGATGGCAACATCGCCAGCTTTATCTTCTCCGGCAAGCCGGGCACCGGCAAAAATCATCTTGCCGCCGCCATCTGCAACGAACTGCTGCTGCGCGGTAAGTCAGTGTTAATCATCACCGTGGCGGATATCATGTCGGCAATGAAAGAGACCTTCGGCAACCGCGAAAGCAGCGAAGAGCAGTTGCTGAACGATTTAAGCAGCGTCGATCTGCTGGTGATCGACGAGATTGGTATGCAGACCGAGTCGCGCTACGAAAAAGTGATCATCAACCAGATTGTCGATCGCCGCTCCTCTTCCAAACGCCCGACCGGCATGCTGACCAACAGCAATATGGACGAGATGAATAAGCTGCTCGGCGAACGCGTAATGGATCGCATGCGTCTCGGCAACAGTTTGTGGGTCATCTTCAACTGGGACAGCTACCGCAGCCGCGTCACAGGTAAAGAGTACTAAAATCAGCCCCTTCAACGCCGTGTTATCTCCAACGCGGCGTTTTTCTCCTTTTCTCGCTGTGCGATAGCGATCACCTTTCCCGCTTTCTAAACCAATTCTGAATAAACCGCCGATAAGATGACACTACAATTGCAGGTGTGTGACATCGTCATTAAATTATGCTTCCTGTTACAAATATTCATGACCAGTAATATCTCTGGCCCTTTTGAGGAATAACGGTTGTCCGGATTGCTCTCTCTTCTCCTGTTTATCGCCTCGGTGGCGATTTATGCCCTGAAAGCGGGCCGCAATAAATGGTGGTTTAGCGCCACGCTTCTCGTATTAGGCCTGTTTGTTCTATTAAACATCACCCTTTATGCCAGCAACTACTTTACCGGCGACGGCATTACCGATGCGGTGATCTATACCCTGACCAACAGCCTCACCGGCGCGGGCATTGGCAAATATCTGCTGCCCGGCGCAGGCTTAGTGCTGGCGCTGGTTGCCGTTTTTTGCGCCCTCGGCTGGGTGCTGCGTCGCCGCCGCCATATGCCCCACCATTTTGGTTACAGCCTGCTGGCGCTCGCGCTGGCCTTAGGCTCGGTGGATGCCAGCCCGGCATTTCGCCAGATAACGGAGCTAGTAAAGTCGCAAACCCGCGAAAGCGATCCCGATTTTGCCGCCTGGTACAAAGTGCCCGCGAAGCAGATCCCTAACCCACAGCTGAACCTGGTCTATATCTACGGCGAAAGCCTGGAACGCACCTATTTTAATCAGGATGCTTTTCCCGGACTGACGCCTGAGCTTGGTGCGCTGAAAGCCGAAAGCCTCGATTTCAGCCATACGGAACAGCTGCCCGGCACCGATTACACCATCGCCGGCATGGTCTCCTCGCAGTGCGGTATTCCGCTCTTCGCGCCGTTCGAAGGCAATGCCTCCGCCTCGGTCTCCAGCTTCTTTCCGCAAAACCTCTGCCTCGGCGATATCCTGAAAAATTCCGGGTATGAGAACCACTTTATTCAGGGGGCGAACCTGCGTTTTGCCGGTAAAGATGTGTTCCTGAAATCCCACGGTTTTGACCATCTGATTGGCGCCGAGGAGCTGAAAAACCAGGTGGCCGATCCCAGTTATCGCAATGACTGGGGCTTCTACGACGATACGGTGCTGGATACCGTCTGGCAGCAGTATGAATCCCTCTCCCGCGAAGGGAAGCGCTTCTCGCTGTTTGCGCTGACGGTGGACACCCACCACCCGGACGGCTTTATCTCGCGCGGCTGCGAGCGCAAAAGCTACCGTTATGATGACAAAGTGAACCAGTCTTTCAGCGCGGTGACCTGCAGCCAGCAGAATATCGCCAGATTGATCAACCGGATCAAAGCGTCGCCGTGGTTCAAAAATACGGTCATTGTGGTCTCCTCCGATCATCTGGCGATGAACAACAGCGCCTGGAAGTACCTGAACAAGCAGGATCGCAGCAATCTCTTCTTCGTCCTGCGCGGCGACCAGCCTCAGCAGGATCTCTCCGGCATTAAGCGCAGCGCGCTGGATAATGGCGCGACCGTGCTCGATATTCTCGGCGGCGACAACTTCCTCGGCCTCGGTCGCAGCAGCCTCTCCGGCCAGTCCCTTTCCGGCGTCTTTCTGAACATGAAGCAGAAGGTGCTGGCGTGGAAGCCGGATATCATCCGCCTGTGGAACTTCCCCAGAGAGATGAAAGATTTCACCATTGACGGGGAAAAACAGACGATTACCTTCTCTGGCAGCCAGTTCCGCCTGCCGCTGCTGGTGCGCGTGTCGGAGAAAATCGAGCCGTTGCCGGAGAGCGAATACTCCGCGCCGCTGCGTTTCCAGCTGGCGGATTTCGCTCCACGCGACAACTTTGTCTGGGTCGATCGCTGCTACAAAATGGCGCGGCTCTGGGCACCTGAACTGGCGCTCTCAACCGACTGGTGCGTCTCGCAGGGTCAGCTGGGCGGCGCACAGCAGGTGCAGCGCGTGGATAAACCGCAGTGGCAGGGCAAAACGGCGTTTAAGCAGACAATTATCGATACTGTCCGCTACCAGAAGAGCGTCGATACGCTGAAGATCCTTGATGATGACATCCGCTATAAAGCCGACAGCTTTATCTTTAATGTCGCGGGCGCGCCGGAGGAGGTGAAACAGTTTAACGGCATATCCCGCCCGGAAAGCTGGGGGCGCTGGTCAAATGCGCAGCTTGGCAAAGAGGTGGCCATTGAGTATCAGCAACCGTTGCCGCCACAGTTCGATCTGGTGATCACCGCGAAAGCGTTTGGTGATAACGCCAATCGCCCGATCCCGGTGCGTGTCGGCAATGAAGAGCAGATGCTGACGCTGAGTCATGAAGTGAGCACCACCACGCTCCATTTCACCAATAGCGCGGGCAGTAACAAGCTGGTGATTGTGCCGCCAGAGCCGCAGTCGACCAACGAAGGGAATATCCTCGGTCACGCGCCGCGTCAGCTGGGGATTGGTCTGGTGGAGATAAAAGTGGTGAAGCGCGAAGGGTAAAAGCGCGCCCTGCAAAGCAGGGCGCAGCGGGAAATCAGAAGGTTTCCCAGTTTTCGCCAGAGGTGGTCGCGACCGCTTTACGCGGCAGCACCGCCGGCGCGGCTTTGTTACCACCGGCTGTTTTCGCAGCCGCACGCTGCTCGTTCATCAGGCGGAACACGGCAACCGCTTCAGTCAGACGGCTGGCCTGCTCTTCGAGCGCGGCGGCCGCCGCAGCAGACTCTTCCACCAGCGAGGCGTTCTGCTGCGTCACGCGATCCATCTCGGCAACAGCAAGGCCAACCTGGTCGATACCGCGGCTCTGCTCATCAGAGGCAGAGGCGATTTCGCCCATGATATCGGTCACGCGGGTAACGGCGCTGACGATCTCATCCATCGTTTCACCGGCGCTCTCAACCAGCGTGGAACCCACCTCAACGCGTCCAACAGAGTCCTCAATCAGGCTCTTAATTTCACGCGCCGCCTGGGCACTGCGCTGGGCAAGGTTACGCACTTCACCCGCGACCACGGCAAAACCACGGCCCTGTTCACCGGCACGTGCCGCTTCCACCGCGGCGTTGAGCGCCAGGATGTTGGTCTGGAAGGCAATGCCATCAATCACGCTGATAATGTCAGCGATTTTCTGCGAACTGGCGGTGATATCACGCATGGTCTGCACCACGTTATCCACCACTTTGCCGCCTTTCTGCGCCGTTTCCGACGCGCTCAGCGCGAGGTTGCTCGCCTGACGGGCGTTTTCGGCGTTCTGTTTCACCGTCGCGGTCAGCTCTTCCATGCTGGCAGCGGTCTCTTCCAGAGAAGCGGCCTGCTGTTCAGTACGTGAAGAGAGATCGTTGTTACCAACGGAGATTTCGCTGGCACCGCTGTAAATCGCGTTGGCACCATTACGCACGTCGCTAACGGTACGCACCAGTTCACCCTGCATGTGTCGCAGGCTGTCAGCCAGCACGCCCATTTCGTTGGAGCCCTGCACTTCAATGCGCTGGCCCAAGTCGCCACCGGCGATATGGCGAATGTTGTCGATCAGGTGGTTCAGCGGTGCGATCAACGCACGTTTGATACCGACCCACACGGCGATAATCACCAGCAGCACCACCAGCAGCACGCTGATAATGATCCAGATGGCAGACCCGTAGGAGCTTTCACTGTCAGTCACGGCGGCGTCATACAGACGATCGTTCTGCTGTAAGTAGGAGGTGTACTGCTTCTCGAAGCCATCCTGGTAGCTCTGCGTCGGCTGATCGAAGAACTCGTTGATCTTGCCGGCACCAAGTAGCTGGATCAGCTCTGACAGCGCGTTGTGGTAGATATCGTAGTTACGTTTGATCTCCGCCGCGGCCTCTTCGCTCTGGCGTGGATCGCGCGGCAATGCCTGGTAGGCATTCCAGTTCACTTCCGCCTGCTTTAACGAGGTGCTGGCAATCTGCATCAGTTCCGGCACGGTCGCGCCGCTGCCGATGTTGTTCTGATCCATCATGTAGCGGATACCCGCGCGGTTCAGGGTGTTACGGGTTTGCAGCAGGGCAACCCAGCTGCCGTTAAGCGTGGATTGTTGCTGGCGGATGGTTTGAAGGACAGTGAAGTTTTCTTTGTCTTGCTTGAGCGAATTAAAGAACAATCCGCCGGAGGTGAGTTGTAAAAGGCCAAATAATCCCAGTACCAGTAACAAGCTGGTAACGATTTTAATGCGCGTTAACATATCATTCTCTTTCCTTATAGATAGTAAGTAGATTTTCGGCCTGGCGTGGAAAAACTTTATGGGGAATTACACCAAATAATAGGGATATAAATAGCGGCATTAGCTTGTTATAGTGCCAATCCGGCCGCTTTCCTGTCGCTATCTTTCGTGATCTCGCTCACATAAATTTCCCCTCCGTGCGAGTGTAAAACCTCTTAAGTCCATTTCATTACCGCTTACCGCGCTAATGTAACCGCTCGGCAAAATCGCCCCCTTTCGCGCGCGTGATTTGCCATCATGGCGGGCAGCATTTGTCCTGTTTAACACCACACACGTCTCTTCCCTATTTCTGATAAAAACCAGGTCTGCTATGGATACAAAAAAACTCTTTAAGCACGTTCCGTGGGTCATCCTTGGAATAATCGGTGCTTTTTGTCTGTCGGTCGTCGCGTTACGTCGGGGTGAGCATGTCAGCGCCCTGTGGATCGTGGTCGCCTCTGTCTCGGTTTATCTTGTTGCTTATCGCTACTACAGCCTCTACATCGCCCAGAAGGTGATGAAACTCGATCCCACCCGCGCCACGCCGGCGGTGATCAATAACGACGGTCTTAACTACGTACCAACCAACCGCTACGTGCTGTTTGGTCACCACTTTGCCGCTATCGCCGGTGCCGGTCCGCTGGTTGGCCCGGTGCTTGCTGCGCAGATGGGCTACTTGCCCGGCACCCTCTGGCTGTTGGCCGGTGTCGTGCTGGCCGGTGCGGTGCAGGATTTCATGGTGCTGTTTATCTCCTCACGCCGTAACGGTGCGTCGCTGGGCGAGATGGTGAAAGAGGAGATGGGCCGCGTACCGGGTACCATTGCCCTCTTCGGCTGCTTCCTGATCATGATTATCATCCTGGCGGTGCTGGCACTGATCGTGGTGAAAGCACTGGCAGAGAGCCCGTGGGGCGTCTTTACCGTCTGCTCAACGGTGCCGATTGCGCTGTTTATGGGTATCTATATGCGCTTTCTGCGCCCGGGCCGCGTTGGCGAAGTGTCAGTGATCGGTATTGTGCTGCTGGTGGCGTCCATCTGGATGGGTGGCGTGATTTCGCAAGACCCTTACTGGGGCCCGGCGCTGACCTTTAAAGACACCACCATCACCTTTGCGCTGATTGGCTATGCCTTTATCTCTGCCCTGCTGCCGGTGTGGCTGATCCTCGCCCCACGCGACTACCTGGCAACATTCCTGAAAATCGGCGTGATTGTCGGCCTGGCGCTGGGGATAGTGATCCTCAACCCGGAACTGAAGATGCCTGCGGTAACGCAGTACATTGACGGCACCGGCCCGCTGTGGAAAGGCGCGCTCTTCCCGTTCCTGTTTATTACCATCGCCTGCGGCGCGGTCTCCGGCTTCCATGCACTGATTGCCTCCGGTACCACGCCGAAACTGCTGGCCAATGAGACCGACGCGCGCTTTATCGGTTATGGCGCAATGCTGATGGAGTCCTTTGTGGCGGTGATGGCGCTGGTGGCAGCCTCCATTATCGAGCCAGGTCTCTATTTCGCCATGAACACACCGCCTGCGGGTCTCGGCATCACCATGCCAAACCTGCATGAGCTGGGTACTGAACATGCACCAATGATCATGGCGCAGTTGCAGGATGTCACCGCGCACGCCGCGGCGACGGTCAGCTCCTGGGGCTTTGTGATTTCGCCGGAGCAGATCCTGCAAACCGCGAAAGATATTGGTGAACCCTCGGTGCTCAACCGCGCCGGTGGCGCACCGACGCTCGCCGTTGGTATCGCCCATGTGTTCCACAAAATCATTCCGATGGCGGATATGGGTTTCTGGTATCACTTCGGCATTCTGTTTGAAGCGCTGTTTATTCTGACCGCGCTGGATGCGGGCACCCGCGCCGGCCGCTTTATGCTGCAGGATCTGCTGGGTAACTTCGTGCCGTTCCTGAAGAAAACCGACTCGCTGGTGGCCGGTGTAGTGGGTACTGCCGGTTGCGTTGGCTTGTGGGGTTACCTGCTCTATCAGGGCGTGGTCGATCCATTGGGCGGCGTGAAGAGCCTGTGGCCGCTGTTCGGTATCTCTAACCAGATGCTGGCCGCCGTTGCCCTGCTGCTCGGCACCGTGATCCTGGTGAAGATGCAGCGCACCAAATACATCTGGGTAACGGTCGTTCCGGCTACCTGGCTGCTGATCTGCACCACCTGGGCGCTCGGCCTGAAACTCTTTAGCAGCAACCCGCAACTGGAAGGCTTCCTCTACATGGCTAACCAGTACAAAGCGAAGATTGCCGCGGGCGGCAGCGAACTGAGCGCAGAGCAGATTGCTAACATGAACCATATCGTGGTGAACAACTACACCAACGCCGGGTTAAGCATTCTGTTCCTCGTGGTGGTTTACAGCATCATCTTCTACGGCATTAAAACGTGGCTCCAGGTTCGCAATAACACCACGCGTACCGATAAAGAGACGCCGTATGTGCCGGTGCCGGAAGGCGGCGTCAAAACCTCCTCGCACCATTAATCTCAACCCTCTGCCGGAGCGGGCACCCCTCTCCGGCATTACCAATATCTGGATGCGCGAATGTTTGGTAACTTAGGCCAGGCTAAAAAGTACCTCGGGCAGGCGGCAAAAATGCTGATTGGTATTCCGGACTATGACAACTATGTTGATCATATGAAAACCAACCATCCCGATACGCCCTATATGACCTACGAAGCGTTTTTCCGTGAGCGTCAACAGGCGCGTTACGGCGGCGATGGCAAAGGCGGCGTCCGCTGTTGTTAAAGGAGAGTCCATGACACCTGTTGCAGTTACCCTGCTGACCGGCTTTCTCGGTGCCGGCAAAACCACCCTCTTGCGCCACATCCTCAATGCACAACACGGCTATCAGATTGCGGTTATCGAAAATGAGTTCGGCGAGGTCTCCGTTGACGATCAGCTGATTGGCGATCGCGCCACGCAGATCAAAACCCTGACCAATGGCTGCATCTGCTGTAGCCGCTCGAATGAGCTGGAAGATGCGTTGTTGGATCTGCTCGACGGGCTCGATCGCGGCGAACTCCATTTTGATCGGCTGGTGATCGAGTGCACCGGCATGGCCGATCCCGGCCCGATCATCCAGACTTTCTTCTCCCATGAGATCCTCTGCCAGCGCTATCTGCTCGACGGCGTGATTGCGCTGGTCGATGCGGTGCATGCCGATGAGCAGATGAACCAGTTCACGCTGGCGCAATCGCAGGTCGGCTACGCGGATCGTATTCTGCTGACCAAAACCGATGTCGCCCCGGATAACGCGGCGCTGCGCGAACGGCTGGCCCGTATCAACGCCCGCGCGCCCATATACACCGTGACCCACGGCGATATCGATCTCGCGCTGCTGTTTAATACCAGCGGTTTTATGCTCGAAGAGAATGTGGTTACCGCCAAACCGCGTTTCCACTTTATGGCCGATAAGCAGAACGATATCAGCTCGATTGTGGTGGAGCTGGACTACCCGGTGGATATCAGTGAGGTATCAAGGGTGATGGAGAACTTGCTGCTGAGTTTTGCGGAGAAGCTGTTGCGCTACAAAGGGATGCTGTGGATCGACGGCGAGCCGAACCGCCTGTTGTTCCAGGGCGTGCAGCGCCTCTACAGCGCGGACTGGGATCGCCCGTGGGACGACGAAACACCGCACAGTACGCTGGTGTTTATCGGCGTGCAGCTGCCGGAAGAGGAGATCAGAGCGGCGTTTGCCGGGCTGAGAAAGTAACTGCCTGATGGCGCTACGCTTATCAGGCCTACAAAAACGCACCAGCGCGTATGTAGACCGGATAAGGCAACGCCGCCAACCGGCAAAAACCGAATGACGGCTCACAGTAGACATGGTGTCGCCCGTAGGCCGGATAAGGCAAAGCCGCCATCCGGCAAAACCGAATGACGGCTCACAGTGGAAATGGGGTCGCCCGTAGGCCGGATAAGCGCAAGCGCCATCCGGCAAAACGAATGGCGGCCCAAAATGGATATGAGGTCGTGCGTAGGCCGGATAAGCGCAAGCGCCATCCGGCAAACGATGCCAGCTACGGCTACTGACGCACCACTACCAGCTTCTGGTTCACAAACTCTTTGATCCCCAAATCCGACAGCTCACGCCCAAAGCCCGAGCGTTTCACCCCACCGAACGGCAGTTCTGCCGCGGTATCGGTCAGCCAGTTGATGTAAACCATCCCGGTTTCAATCCGCGACGCCATCTCTTTCGCCCGCTCAATATCGCGGCTGAAGATCGCCCCGCCTAGGCCATAATGGGAGTCGTTCGCCAGGCGTACCGCCTCCTCATCGTCTTGCACCACATAAATCTGCGCCACCGGGCCGAAGAACTCTTCGAAATACGCCGGGTTGTCGCGTGTAATGTGGGTCAGAATCGTCGGCTCAAAGAAGTTGCCTTCGCTGTTCGCTGGTTTACCGCCGAAGTGGAGTTTCGCCCCTTTCTGCACCGCTTCACTCACCTGTTTGCTAAGGGTTTCCAGCGCATCTTTCGACGACAGCGGCCCAAGGGTGGTGCTCTCATCAAGCGGGTCACCCATCTTCACCTGCTGGAATGCGTCAGTGAACTGGCGCAGGAACTGATCGGCCACCTTCTGATGCACGATAAAGCGTTTCGCCGCCGTACAGACCTGCCCGGCGTTAGCCAGACGCGCCTGTACGCCAGTTTTCACTGCCTTCTCCAGATCGGCGTCGTCGAGGACGATAAAGACATCGTTACCGCCCAGTTCGAGGGTCGATTTTTTGATGTGCTTCGCCGCCTGCGACGCCACCGCGCTACCCGCTTTTTCCGAACCGGTCAGGGCTGCGCCCTGTACACGCGGGTCAGCAATAATCGCCGAAACCTGATCGGAGGAGATAAACAGGTTAGTCCACGCCCCTTCCGGCGCACCCGCTTCACGCACCAGATGGGCGAAGGCTTCGGCGCAGTGCGGCACGATGCTGGCGTGCTTACAAATCACCGGGTTACCGGCGGCCAGGTTCGGGGCCAGCACACGAATGAGCTGGTAGTACGGGAAGTTCCACGGCTCGACCGCCATGATGATGCCGATCGGATGGTGCTCAACCCAGGCATCGCCCAGCTCGGTGTCATATTTCACCGGGGCGAGGAATTTTTTCGCGTTGTCCGCATAGTAACGGGCGATCTGCGCACAGATCTGCACCTCGCTGCGGCTCTGGGCAATCAGTTTCCCCATCTCCTGGGTGGCGATTTTCGCCAGCTCCTCCTGATGGCTCTCCAGCAGGTCAGCCAGTTTGTGCAGTACCGGCAGCCGCTGGTCGATGCTCCCTTTCGCCCACTCAGAGTGGTAAAGGGCGTCAGCCTGGCGCAGCGTCGCCTCAATATCGGCATCGCTGTGGTTCGGATACGCTTTTATCAGCTGATTGTTGAAAGGATTCACTGTCTGGTAAGCCATATGGGTCTCCTTAATTTACCGCTTAGGGTAATAAGGGTAGTAAAGCGTCGGCAGACCTGAAGTAAAGTTGAGTATATCCGGAGTGTTCTTATGTTTCATTTAGCGTGATATTTTTGCCACCAGGAAATATAAAACCCAAATAAGAAACTAAAAATCAAACACTTAGATTATTCATCAAGTAACAAAACCTTATTTAACCCTGAACTATCTCTGGATAAGTAAATAAGCGCTCCTGCCAGACACTTTTTGTTCAATTAAAGCTTAATTAACGCCGCTTTATTTCCAGCGCGCCTGCATCCGCTATGCTTAATACCACACAAATAACAGGAGGAAATATGCAGCAGAGCGTTCGCGGAATTGATCATATTGGTATTACCGTGCCGGATATAATAGCCGCTACCCGTTTTCTTACCGAGGCGTTAGGCGCGGAGCTGATTTACCAGTCCGTCGCACCGGAAGATGAGGATATCGATAGCGAGGCGCAGCAAAAGACGCTGCGGCTGGTACCAGGCACGGTGATCAAAGCGGTGAGCATGCTCAAGCTGCAACACGGGCCGGGCATTGAGCTGTTTGAAATGCAGGGGCCATCGCAACGTGAACCACTGCGGGCGAATGACTTTGGCCTGCAACACTTTGCAGTCTATGTCGACGATATCGACGCCGCGCTGAAACAGTTTGCCGATGCGGGTGGCGAAGTGTTTACCGCGCCGCAGCCGCTCGGTTTCCCGACCGAGAAGGGCGACGGCAACTGTTTTTGCTATGGCCGCACGCCGTGGGGCAGCATCGTCGAATTTATCGCTTACCCAACGCCAATGCCCTACGAGCGCGACACGCCGCTGCGCCGCTGGAAACCGTGATCATGAGTCCGCAGACCCACCCAATGTGGCGGCTTCTGCATAACGCGTTTCACGATCCCAGGCGTGCTGTGTTATACCGGAAAACCGCCCCAGTTCGAGGTGATAAATAGCCGTGACTCGCGATATCGCACAACGCTTTTTCCGCTCCGCGGCGCTGCCCGGCGTGGAGTTACGCAGCACTCGCAACAGCGCGCAGGCCTATAAGCGCCACCGCCACACGGAACTCTCTATTGGCGTGATTATCGACGGCCAGACCCGCTGCGTCTGCCACCAGCAGGAGTACCTGCTGCGGCCAGGCGATCTGATTGTTATCCCGGCGTTGACGCCGCACAGCTGCAACCCGCTTGCCGGGCAGCCGCGCAGCTACCATATGCTCTATCTGGCAGATGAAAACCGCGCCCAACAGGTGATTCGCGACCCGCAGCTGTTCGAACACGTCTTGCATATCGTCGCGCTGATGGAGAACAACCAGACGCAGCCATTGCAAGGAGCCATCCAGACTCTGCTCGCCGCCCTGCCGCAGGTACCTGATGGTCAACCGCTACGCGCAGTCAGCGAACAGGTGCAGATGGCATTGCAGGATAATTTACAGCAGCCACCGACGCTCGATGACCTTGCTTACGCCTTTTCACTGCGCAAAGAGACGCTGATCCGCACCTTCAAGCGTGACACCGGCTTAACGCCCGGCAGCTTTCTCAACCTTGCCCGCGTCGAGTTTGCCAAAAGCCGCCTGCGCGCCGGGGATAAGCTGGCGGATGTCGGCTACCAGAGCGGTTTTGCCGATCAGAGCCACTTTCATAAAACCTTTGTCAGCTATACCGCCGCCACACCGCGCCAGTACGCGCTCGGATCAATATCAGACAATAAATAGCACCGCGCAGCGGCTATGGTGACCGCAATGTTTATGCGAGGTCACTATGGATATCTTTCCCGCCGCGTTTCCCGCCCTGGCGCTGGCGCATTTTGTCGCGCTGCTCAGCCCCGGTCCGGACTTTTTCCTGCTGATAGGTTACGCCATTCGTTATCGACTGCGCGGCAGTGCCGGATTGTGCATCGGCATCGCTTTCGGCAACGCGCTCTATATTCTGCTGGTGATTATCGGGGCCAGCGCGCTGCGCCGCTTCAGCGGGCTGTTTACCGCCATCGAACTGCTCGGCGCGCTTTATCTGCTGTGGATTGGCTCACACCTGGTGCGCAACCGCCCGCAAACACTGGCGCTGGATAAGACGCGTCAGCGCTGCCCCGGCATCGGTAAACAGTTTTTACTTGGCCTCGGCTCGGCGCTGCTTAACCCGAAAAACGCCCTCTTCTACCTGGCGCTGATGACCGCCCTGCTCGGCCCGCATGTGACGCTACTGCAACAATCTGTCAGCGGGATTTGGATGGTAATGGTGGTGCTGCTGTGGGATGTAGCGCTGGTCAGCCTGATTGGCCTGCCTGCGCTGCAACGGCGTCTGAGCCGCAGCATCTGCTGGATAGAGCGCATCGCTGGCGTAGTGCTGATGGTGTTTGGCGGGTGGATTGTGTGGACACTCCTGCGCAATCTACTTATCTATTAACCTTTTGCATGAACTCACCGTTGAGTTCTATGCTTATCAGATGGAAAAATTAGCTGAACTGAAGCGCGCCAAACGACTGGCGCTATCGCTGCTGCTGGTCGCCGCGGCGGTATTTGTTACTACCCTCTTTCTGCCGCCGAACTTCTGGGTGAGCGGGATAAAAGCCATTGCTGAAGCGGCGATGGTCGGCGCGCTGGCCGACTGGTTTGCGGTGGTGGCGCTGTTTCGCCGCGTACCGCTGCCGTTTATCTCCCGCCATACGGCGATTATTCCGCGCAATAAAGACCGGATTGGCGACAATCTTGGCCAGTTCGTGCAGGAGAAGTTTCTTGATACCCAATCGCTGGTGGCGCTGATCCAGCGGCATCAGCCCGCGCAGATGATCGGCGTCTGGTTCAGCCAGCCGGAGAATGCGCAGCGCGTTGGTACACATCTGTTGCAAGTGATGAGCGGCTTTCTTGAGATGACCGATGACAGCCGCATTCAGCGGCTGATCCGCCGGGCGGTGCATAAGGCGATCGATAAAGTCGACTTAACGCAGACCAGCGCCCTGATGCTGGAGAGCCTGACGCGTAATAACCGTCATCAGAAACTGCTTGATACGTTGATTACTCAGCTGATTACGCTATTGCAGCGGGAGAGTACGCGCACCTTTATCGCCCGCCAGGTGGTGCACTGGCTGGAGACCGATCATCCGGTGAAAGCGAAAGTGCTGCCGAAAGAGTGGCTGGGGGAGCAGAGCGCGGCGCTGGTCTCCGATGCCGTCAACTCCCTGCTGGATGATATCAATGCCGATCGCACGCACCAGATCCGCCAGGCGTTCGATCGCGCGACGATGAAACTGATCGCTAACCTGAAAAGCGATCCAGAGATGGCGGAGCGGGCGGAAAACATCAAAGAGTATCTGAAGAATGATGAGGCGTTTAACCGCTACGTTGGCGAGATGTGGGGTGACCTGCGCAACTGGATGAAAGCAGATATGCAGTCTGACGACTCGAGGATGCAAAAGCGCATCAGCGAAGCCGGGCTGTGGTTTGGCGAAACGCTGCTGGCAGACGGCGCGTTGCGCGCCTCGCTTAACGAGCATCTCGAACAGGCGGCCCATCGCGTGGCACCGGAGTTTTCGGCTTTCCTCACGCGCCATATCAGCGACACGGTGAAGAGCTGGGATGCGCGGGATATGTCCTACCAGGTGGAACTGAATATCGGTAAGGATCTGCAATTTATCCGCATTAACGGTACGCTGGTCGGCGGCTGTATCGGCCTGATTTTGTACCTCTTGTCGCAGATCCCGACGCTGTTAAACCTCTCAGCCCTCTGAGTTGCCGGATGGCGGCTCACGCCTTATCCGGCCTACAAAAGCTAACCGTAGGCCGGATAAGCGCAGCGCCATCCGGCAATGAACTCACTCCTCAATCACAAACCGTGTCGCTTCAAAGCGGTTCAAAATCAGGTGCACGAGATAGACCATCGTCAGCGTCGCCACCAGCGAAACGGTGACGGAGACAATGCGGTACAAGTCGCTGAACACCAGGTCGGTGTCCGGGTGCAGATTCTGGCCAAACATAATGCCGATGGTGGTGACGCTGGCGAAACCGACGCCTGCGCCCACCTTCTCCATCACATGCAGCCGCGCGCTAAACGCCAGCCCAAGGCCGATAAGCGGCATCATCAGCAGCATATGGCTACTGTGGTTATAGAGAATCAGCTGCACCAGCAGAATATAAAGACACGCCAGCACCACGCCGACTACGCGCCATAACGAACTCAGCACCGACCCGCGATAGTGCATCGGAAAGAGGATCAAAATCCCCGCCATCAATGCCGAAAGCGAATCGCTCAGGTCGCTCATCTGGAAGACAACAAAAATCATCGTCGCCACCGTGCCGGAGAGCAGTGATTCATGGCGTACCCGCGCGGCATTTTTCTCAATCAGCGGTGGGCGGGTGCGCGGCTCGAGGTCCGGCAGCAGAAAGTGCATCAGCGCGCTAAGGGCGACGGCCATAATACTGGCCTCAATATTGGAAAAGAGCAGCGTATGCCAGTCGCTCGACGGGTAGCTCATAAAGTTGAGCATCGTGCTCTGGCACACTACGCCGGTTGAACCAAAGAGAAACAGCGGGCCTTTACTCATAAAGCGAAAACGCATTACGTATAGCCCAAATACCACCAGCGTCATGATCACCGGCCACTGCATCAGATAACCGATGATAAACACCATTTCGATGCAGTTAATCACCGCGCTGAACACGAACTGTTTAGCAACATGGCGGTTAAAGACCGGCACCAGCGACAGCAGCATCACCGGGTAGATGACATAGAAGACGCCATACTGCGTGTTGTAAAAGCTCGACACGCTCAGGGCGATCATCCCGGCAAAGACGATGCGTAGCGTCTGGCGAAAATCGTTCGCCGTGTAGACGATATTGCCGTGCGGCGTAAAGACGCGGGCCAGCGTGTTAATAGACATAGTGCAGCAGGCTTACCAGGCGGATTTGCAGCCCGGAGAAGAAGCGGGCGAAGATCCCTTCGCTGTTATAGAGCTGCACCGTGGCGCGCGCGCCAGTCGGCAACTCTTTTGGCAGCGGCTCATCGAGCGCCACATGAATACGCATACGCTGCGCATCGCGCACCCAGCGGTTGGAGGTTTCCGGCTCCGACAGCTGACCGTTTACCGCTTCCTGCCCGGCGAGTGTGCCCGCATCGCTGCTGGTGACATGCGCGTGAAACACCTGACCCGGCAGCGCATCAAATACTACCGCCGCATCGGTGCCAACATGGGTATGGCGCAGGCTCTTTTCACGAAAATCGGCGACGATATCGCTCTTCTCATGCACCAGCGCCAGCGACGCGCCGCCCGCCTGGGCATAAAAACCGGGGCTGAGTTGCAGGTTGCTGACCGTGCCGTCCGCTTCCGCACGTATCTGCGTCCAGCCGAGGTTGAGCTGCGCCTGTTGCAGGGCGTTGCGATATTTTTGCAGCGTGACGTTATGCGCCTCATCACGTTCACCGCGCTGAATACGCAGTGCTTCAATGCTGGCGTTGAGGTTCGTCACCGTCTGCTCACTCCCCTGCCAGGTGGTGCGCACGTTATCGAGATCGGACTGCGAGACACTCTGCATTTTGCCGAGTCGCTGGTAACGCTCAAAAGTGACGCGATTATTCTGCGCTGTCAGCTGCGCCGTTTTCAGGCTCGCCTGCGCGGCAGCGATCTGCGCGTCGAGCTGTTGATTGGTCAGACGCGCCTGCGCCAGCGCAATCTCCGCGGCTTCGACCTGGTTTTCAAAGGGAGTCGCATCGAGTCGGTAGAGCAGATCGCCGCGCTTTACCCGGCTGTTGTTCTGCACGTAAACCTCAGAAACATAGCCAGAGACGCGGGCGGAAACCGGGGTTACCACGCGCATCACGGTGGAGTCCGGCGTCAACGGGATCCAGATATCGGCGACAATGAAATAGACAAACATCAGCAGGAAAGAGGCAATACTGACCCTTACCCAGCGGGCAAATTTTTGTTCAGGCGTCATCATTTTCTTATTCGGTTTTATTATCTTCTTCGCGCATCACGCGCAGATTACAGGCGAGTTGGCTCAGCGTGGCGCTGAACTTTTGCAGATCTTCCGCCGGAATACTCTCCGTTGCCCGCAGCTGACAGGCTTCAATCACTTGCGTGATCTTCTCCAGCAGCGCGCACCCTTTGGCGGTCAATTTCAACAGGCGGATGCGCTTGTCGTACGGCGATGTCGTACGCGCAATCAACCCTTGAGTCTCCAGCTGGGCGAGCGTGCGCATCAGCGGCGGCAGTTCAATGCCCTGCACTTCCGCCAGTTCGCTGACCGAAACATTGTCTCCCAGTTGCTGCAACTGCATCAGCACCGTCCAGCTCGACTGGGTAATTCCGGTGTCGCGCAGGGCATGATCAATGGTCGCTCGCCACTGGCGCACTACCATTGCCATACGCATTCCCAGCGGTCGGCGGGCAAACAGTTCATCTTCGGTCATTACGTCCCCTCACATTAGCGGAGGGGCACGATAAAGGTTATCAGGGTAACTATCAAGAAACGGCGGGGCAAAGAGCATGGATTGTGAAAGGCGAGGAGGTCAATCAAAAAACACCATTCCCTTGTAGGGCTTCGCGCGACAAGCCGCCAGACGCTGCGCCAGATCGCCGACGTGTGCTTCAAGCTTATGGCCATCCGGGTCAAGGAAGTAGTACGACGCCCCTTCGCTTTTGTTCACCTTCCAGCTCACCACGCCCGCCTGTTCCAGCCGCGTGATAAACGCCGCCAGTTCGTGCTCGCCAATGCTGAAAGCGTAGTGGGTGTAATCGCTTTGATCGGCAGGAATAACCCGGCACGCCTCGTCAACGGAGAGGCAAACCCAGATATCGCCGCAGGTGAGATAGGCGCCGTGATCCCAGCACGCATACAGCTTCAGGCCGAGCAACTGATGGTAGAAATCAACGCTGCGCGCCAGGTCGCTGACCGCAAGCGTAAGGTGGTTAAGGGAAGTTAGCACGGTCCCGCTCTCCATTAAACGTTAAACGCCGAAGCCATTCTTTCCTGCTCGCTTCGCGCGATGCCCAGCGTTTCAGCATGGCTGCGCCACTGGCTTACGCTGCTTAATACTTCTTGTTTAATCGTGTGCGCTTGTGAACGACTCAACTGGAAAAAATCGATAACTGACATCGCCAGTTCAAAATCGAGGCTGTTATCGCTATCGCTGATATTGAGATGCAACCCCTGCGCATCCGGCACCGGGTTAATGTCATAAGCGGGCGAGTTTGATGTTCTCACCAAACTGCGTAAGCACTTGTTGATGGCGGGGGAAGATAACCGCGCTGCGTTTATCTCTTGCTGTCATGGTCACTATACTTACCATTAAGATTTAATTCGGTAAGTATAGTGACCATTTAATCGAAGGTGAAGTATATAAAATGAACACCACCGCATTCTCTTACCAGGTCGCGGCGGTGTTCAGAGAGTTATTTCGCGGCTCTCACCTCGGCGACAAACTCGGGAAGCTCCCACGCACCGCCCGCGCGGATGCCGCGGCACAGACCGGTGGTGCCTTCGCTGCTGCGACGAAACGCTTCGCCGTCCCACACCCACTCGGCTGATGCCCAGCAGTCGCCGATTCCGCGCCCGCGCTGAGCGAGGGTGATGGCACCATTGCTGTAGTCGGTTCCCGAACTGGTGACGAGCTGCGGTTTCTCTTTCAGGGCGTTGTCGACAACCCAGTAGCCATACCCTTCGTTATAAGCAGCACGCCAGCAGAGCGCCGAAACCAGACCATGTTTTGCGTCCAGCGGCGTCAGGGTGAGGTCATTATCGCCCTTAACCGTCTCCTCTTCCGGGCTGGCGAGCCGGCCACACTCATCATCTTTACCGAGAGTCGCGAGCAGCTGCGGCGTCAGTTTTTTTGCTTCGGCTGCGCTAAGGGTGCGCGCGCCATCTTTGCTTACGGTTGCAGCCTGGATCACCGGAGCGGGGATTGCAGCGGTGACGGAGGCTTCGGGCTTATTGCCTTTTTTACTCAGTGCGCCCGGTGTACCGACGCGCCCCTGCACATCATCAACCTTCAGTAGCGCGGCAGAGGCACCATCACCAGAGAGCACAAACGGTTTCGCGCCGCCTCTGAACTCAACTTTGCCGCTGCCCTTCACCGCAGCAATCATCTGCATTGCCTGTGCATCCGTCAGACGCCAGGTGTCGTTATCGCCGGGGGTTAACGCGCCTAGCGATTTACCGTTAATCCACAGCGCCAGCTTTGGCGATGACGGCGGCTCACTCTCGTCCATCTCTGCCAGCACCACCTGCACGGTGACCGGGGTTTGCGGCCCTGCTTTACGGGTGATCAGCACCGATCCGGTGGGATCGTCCTCCACGCTGTAGCCCGCGGCGCGGCAGGTCAGGGTGTTATCGCACACCACTTGCCAGTCTTTATGTTCGAACGAGACGCTGGCAGGTGCCGCCAGCGCGGGAAGGCTCAGGGTCGCTGCGGTTATCAGCGCCGCGGTGATACTGCTTTTCATGCCATCACTCCATAATGAGAAAGGCGTCAGGGGTGCGTAAGAGAATCAGGAAAATGATGAGGCGAGAGAGTTCCCGCCTCAGAAAAGCACAACAGATTAATCGAGGTTGAGATCGGCGTAGGAGTTGACCACGCGGGAGACAATGCCGTAATCCATCGCCTCTTTGGTGTTCATCCAGAAGTTGCGATCGGTATCCTGCTTCACCTTCTCCACCGGCTGGCCGGTCGCGTCAGCTATCATGCGATTCACACGCTCAAGGGTGCGGATGATCTCTTTGGCTTCGATTTCGATATCGCTCGCCTGACCACGCACGCCGCCCAGCGGCTGGTGGATCATAAAGCGGGTGTTCGGCAGCGAGTAGCGGTGCTCTTTTTTCGCCGCGAGGAAGATGGTGATCCCGGCGCTGGCGACCCAGCCGGTGCCGATGATGTGCACTTCCGGAGTGATGAATTTGATCATGTCGTGGATGGTGTCTGCCGCTTCGACATGGCCGCCCTGGCTGTTGAGATAGATTTTGATCGGCGCATCGCTGATGCCCTGCAGCAGCAGCAGCTGGGTCACCACTTTCTCAGTCAGCGCCTGGTTGATCTCACCGGAGATGATGATCGAACGCGCATCCAGCAGTTTCTGCTGCATCAGCTGGCTGGCATTGCCCGCTTCTTTCTCTTTTTTGTCGTCATCATCGTGGTTAGTAATAAAATGCATGTGCTCTCTCCCTTCAGGTTATGGAGCTAAGCATAGCCCAACGCAGGGTGGGCGGGAACCACCAGATATTTCCAGCGCCCGTTTTGCCTTCAGCTTATATCGCTGCGTCGTAGTCCCATATCCCTTAACTGCTCGTCACTCAGCCTGCGCAGCTCGCGTCGGGTTTTCGCCAACAGGTGCCAGCGCCGTACCTGACGCCAGAGTAAAACAAACCCGGAAAACGGGCGTCGTGGTCGATTTTCGAAAAATTCCATGTTGCTCTCCTCGCCTGAAAAGAGCTCTATCTTCGCTGCGATCGCCCTGCACAATACAGACTCAGAAAATACTTTTCTTTAACATACAGATGCCGTAAAAGGGGATCTGAACGCCGCGTTCCCGCCCGATCTGTACTGTTTTTTTTAACTGTATGGTGACTTTTTAGGATACAGCATGACCCGTTACCAACATCTGGCCACGTTGCTGGCAGAGCGCATTGAACAGGGCTTATATCGCCACGGTGAAAAATTGCCTTCGGTGCGCAGCCTGAGCCAGGAGCATGGCGTCAGTATCAGCACCGTACAGCAGGCCTATCAGGTTCTTGAAACGTTGCAGTTAATCACCCCGCAGCCGCGCTCCGGCTACTTTGTCGCACCGCGCAAAGCCAAACCGCCGGTACCGGCGATGTCGCGCCCGGTGCAGCGCCCGGTTGACGTTACGCAGTGGGATGAAGTGTTAACCCTGCTCGATGCGCGCACGGATAAAGAGATTGTCGCCTTCGGCGGCGGCGCGCCGGATCTCACCCAGGCAACCCTCAAACCGCTGTGGAAGGAGATGAGCCGCATCGCGCAGCATCAGGTGATGGATGCCATCAGCTATGATCCCCTGCCCGGCCAGCAGGAGCTGCGCGAACAGATCGCCCGCCTGATGCTCGATGGCGGCACCTCGCTGAATGCGGAGGAGATTGTTATTACCGCTGGCTGCCATCCGGCGCTGTCGCTGGCGCTGATGGCGGTCTGCGGCCCGGGCGATATCGTCGCCGTCGAATCGCCCTGCTTCTACGGCACCATGCAACTGCTGCGCGGGCTGGATATTAAAGCGATTGAAATTCCGACCGATCCGCAAACAGGGATCAGTATTGAGGCGCTGGCGCTGGCGCTGGAGCAGTGGCCAATTAAAGGGGTGATCCTGGTGCCTAACTGCCAGAATCCGCTCGGGTTTGTGATGCCGGAAGCGCGCAAAAAAGCGGCGCTGTCACTGGCACAGCGCCACGATATTGTCATTTTCGAAGATGATATTTATGGCGAGCTGGCCACCGATTACCCGCGCCCGGGCACCATCAAATCCTACGATATTGATGGCCGAGTGCTGCTCTGTAGCTCACTGACCAAAACCGTGGCACCGGGTCTGCGCATTGGCTGGATCGCGCCGGGGCGCTATCTGGATCGGGTGCTGCATAAAAAATATGCCGCCATCGGCACCAATGTTCCCTCCACCCAGCTGGCGGTGGCGGCCTTTATCCGCGACGGGCATTACCACCGCCACGTACGCCGGATGCGTCAGGTCTACCAGCAGCGGCTGGCGATCTACACCTGTTGGGTACGGCAATATTTCCCCTGCGGTATCTGCGTAACGCGCCCGCAGGGGGGATTTCTGCTGTGGGTTGAACTGCCGGAGAGCGTCGATATGGTCTGCGTTTCGCGCCAGCTCTGCCGGTTAAAAATCCAGATCGCACCCGGTTCGCTCTTCTCGGCTTCCGGCAAGTATCGCAACTGCCTGCGCCTCAACTGCGCCCTGCCGCCGGATGAAAACCGGCGGCAGGCGATCAAACAGCTGGGCGCGGCGATCCACCATGCGCTGGAGGCATAGCCTCAGAGAATCGCCTCGTGGGTCAGAATACGCCGCGCGCCGAGGTAGTGATCCTGCCAGTAATCGCTTGTCAGGTTACTGATACGGATCTTCAACCCGCTGCGCGGTGCTTCGATAAAGCTATCGTTACCCAGATAGACGCCAACGTGGTCCGCCGGGCCGCGCGATTTACTGCGAAAGAAGACCAGATCGCCACGGCGCAGCTTATGTCGGGCCACTTTTTTCAGCCCCTTATCCCCGAACATCGCCCGGGTGGTGCGCGGGAGTTTTCGGTCCAGCACCTTGTTATAGGCGTAGACCACCAGTCCGCTACAGTCGAAACCCCGCTGCGGTGAGACGCCACCGCGCACATAAGGTTTACCGAGCTGCTTCTCCAGACGGTTCATCACCGTAAGCAATGATGCGCGGACGCGTGCTTTTCGCTGCGCCTGATGATGCGCGGCAGCGGTCTGCGCATTCGTCTCAGACGCGGTTGATACAGGCGTCGCCGTGCGCGAGGGCGTTTGCACACACCCGGCCACCAGCGACAGCACAAGAAGCGTAAAAAAAAGCCCCAAAAACCCTCGGAGCAAGCTCCGACTGGGGGCGACGATGGATGACAAAATCACAGCTTTCACAAGAACAACACAGTTAAACCAACGAGTTAAACGTAAGCACCGGCGACAGCCAGTACCGCGGATAGCGCGTTTATTGACGAGTAAACGCCTGCACCTTCTGGGCAATCACTTTATTGAGCTGGCAGACGCGCGCTTCCTATACGCCAATCACCTGCGCAATCTCTTTCAGGCTCAATTCATGCTGGTAATAGAGCGCGAGGATCAGCTGCTCACGCTTGTCGAGGCTGGCGACCGCGCTGCGTAACGTGTAGGCGGGTAGCAGTTCATCCTCGAGCTGGCGGCTAAAGAGCGTGCTGGCGTGCAGTTCGCTCTCCAGTAAGCTATCCAGGCTCTCCAGCGCACTGGCCGAGTGCAGCAGCAGATATTGCTGCCAGGCTTCCGGCGTCACCGACAGCCTTTCGCTCACCTCTTCAAAGCGCGGCTCATACCCGAGCTCGCGGGTTATTTCGCGGATCGCATCCGTGAGCTTATGCGTCTGTTGACGCAGCCTGCGCGGACGCCAGTCCTGCTGGCGCAACTCATCCAGCACCGCGCCGCGAATACGCTGAATGGCGTAACCGGCAAATTGCGCATCCGGCGGCCCATAGCGACGCAGCGAGGTCAGCAGCCCCATCAGGGCAATTTGCCGCATATCTTCCTTGCTCATCACGCTGCTGGTCTGCCAGCTGAACTGTTTGACGACTTTATGTACCAGCGGCAAATAATCACTGATATAACGCGCCTCATCAGCGGGGCTTAAAGTTTTTGCGGCAGTCAAATTCATCATTAACATTACGTATGAGGAACAGCGGATAAAACAATTAATAAAAAGTTTCGGCAACACCTAATTAACAATACGTGAAGAGAATTCGCTAATATCACGTAAAAGCACTCCTCAACGGCGTCAAACAATACACCACAAAGTCGTTTTTTAATCCGCTGAAAAGCGGCAACTAATGAAATCACATGTAATTTACGCCACGTCTTCCGTATTATTAACGCCACAAACCGGTGAACTACCAATATTTATTCTGTTATTTATCTGATTCAGCCAATAGCATTATTTCTTGTGATATGTACCCGCTGGATTAGCCGCAATCGCTAACTTTTATGAATAAACCCAATTGCACCGTGAATAACTGGGTCATCGTTCCCGCCTCAGGCGCGATCCACCATGTCGTGACCGGCGAGGAGAAACGGCTGGGAACACACCCGCTCAGACTGCTGGCTGTTTTACAGCAACACCCCGGCGAAATCCTCTCCCATGAGGATCTCACCGCGCAGGTCTGGGAAGATCGCGCCGTCGGTAGCAACAGCCTGCCCCACGCCATTCACACGCTGCGTACCGCTCTGGCGGATAATGGAAAGCAGCAGCGAATTATTCGCACCATCCCGAAGCAGGGTTACGTGCTGGAGGCAAAATATTGCCGCCCTCTGGTCAGCGAGCCGCCGCCAGCCTCGCGCCCTGTAGCAGTTGAAAGCGACGCGCCCGCGCAGGCAATCCCCCCTGCCACGCCTGCATTGCCCGGAGCAACCCGGCAAGAGACGCAGGGCGCTGCACAACCCGTTTCCTGCATTAACGCCCTGCTTATTATGCTGCTCATTATCGTGACTATTATCTGCAGCGGCTATCTGGCGCTCACCTACCACAACAACATCGTGGCAAAAGAGGTGGCGAAAAATATCTACAGCCATCTGCGTATTTTCACCCTTCTGGCACCGGGCGAGAGAATGAAAGATCCGACGGCAATTTATGATCGCTTAAAAGAGAGCTATACCCGGCTTAATCAACAGGCAAAACAGAAGGCGCTGCATATGGTTATTTACTATCGCAGCGAAAACCAAACCCTGAATTATACCTTTCGGATACACAATGCCTGTGAGCAACGGGTTATGGTGATGCAAATTGACCACTGGCGATCCGACACAGCGTTATTAAATAAGCTGATTATGAGTGAGACGCGGAGAAAAATGGATGAGATGGCACGCTGTAACAGCTAATAGACGGTCGATCTTTCTGCTTGCCATCACTCTGGCGGCGCTACACTGCGGCATTTTTTACCAGCGCGGGCTGCGTGCGCTTAATCAGACAGAGGAGATCGCTCAGCAGGTAGGGTTTTATGATTTGATGCTGAACCAACAGGAGATCTACGATTCACGCATGAGCACGGTGGGCAATATTATTGTCAGCACGCTCAGCAGCCCGCAGGATGCTGCTTTTATGCTGAAAAGTAACTTTGTCCACACGCGCCAGCGCTACGGTAAACACTATTTTGCCTACGCACCGGTGCTGTTCAACCCGGCAAAGCGTAACCGCATGGTGACCAACAATGTGGATCTGCTGACCTACTCGGAGAACGCCATGCAGCAGATTGCGCCTGACGGCGTGCCGCTGGTCTGCCTGCAAAATGGCATGATACTTCACTATCAACTGGAGCCGGATTAAGCAAAAGGTGGGGATTAAGTTTGCGGTGTCGGTGGTCGTTTTAGGTAGCCAGACAGCCGCCAAACGGTAACCGCCCTCTGTGAGACGCACATCATGACAGCGCCCCCATATTCTGACGCGATCCTCTTTTTGCTTGAACAGGCACAGGCCGACCTTGATCAATTGCCGGAAGTTGACCAGCCTAAGATTGAACGCCTTCGCGCGGCGCTTAACGCTGGCGAACTTGAGCCCGATCCCGATGCGCTGGTGCAGGCGATCCTCACTTTTCACCAGCGCTGACGCGACGCTCAACGATAACTTATACGCATCATGAGCAGCGTCACACTCTCGTTTCGCGCCCCGTGTAAGAATAAATTATTCTTAAATTGATTGCTTTGAATAATATATTATTCCTTTTTCGGCTGTCGTCGCCGTGAAGCGGCAGGCAGAGAGTCATAACGCAGAGCGAAGTGAGACGTGATGAATATTGATCTATCCAGATTGACGACCGAAGGGCGCAACAGCGCCAGCGCCAATATCGATATGCTCGATACCGAAGCGATGTTACGGGTGATTAACCGTGAAGATCAGAAGGTCGCGCTGGCGGTTGAGCAGGTGATCCCGGCCATTACGCAGGCGGTGGATGCGATTGTCAGCGCCTTTAAAAAAGGTGGACGTCTGATTTACTGCGGCGCGGGCACCTCCGGGCGCTTAGGCATTCTGGATGCCAGCGAATGTCCCCCCACTTACGGTACGCCGCGTGAGCAGGTCGTCGGCCTCATTGCGGGCGGTCATCGCGCCATTCTGCAAGCGGTAGAAAACGCCGAGGATAGCCTGACGCTCGGCGTCGACGATCTTAAATCACTCAATTTCAATGCCAATGACGTGCTGGTCGGCATCGCTGCCAGCGGGCGTACGCCCTATGTCATTGCTGCCATGGAGTACGCCAAAAGCCTGCACGCCACCATCGTATCGCTGACCTGTAACGCCGGCAGCCCGATGACGCAGATTGCTGATATCGCCATTACGCCGGTGGTCGGCGCGGAAGTGGTTACCGGCTCCTCGCGCATGAAAGCGGGCACGGCACAAAAACTGGTGCTCAATATGCTCACCACCGGGGCGATGATCCGCAGCGGCAAAGTCTACGGCAATCTGATGGTAGACGTGGAGGCGACGAACCAGAAGCTGGTGCAGCGCCAGGTCAACATTGTGATGGAAGCCACCGGCTGCGACAGCGACGAGGCGAAGCAGGCGCTACAGGCCAGCCACGGCCACTGCAAAACCGCCATCCTGATGGTGCTGGCGCAGATCGACGCTGAAGAGGCTGCGAGCCTGCTCGCGGATAACGGCGGGTTTATCCGCCAGGCGCTGCTCCACGCAGGAGTGAAGTGATGGCCAAAATCACGCCGGACCTGATCGCCGCCATCCTGCAACGGGTCGGTGGCGAAGCGAATATTAAAAGCTGCGGCAACTGCATGACGCGCTTGCGCCTGGCGCTGCATGACGATGCGCTTGTCGACAAGCCCGGGTTGCAGTCGCTGCCCGGCGTGCTCGGCGTGGTGAACAGCGACGATCAGTTGCAAATCATCGTTGGCCCCGGCAAAGCGCAAACCGCGGCAGAGATGATGAGTCTCTTAATAAACCGTGACAACGCGCCCGCGGAATCGGCCTCGCTTAAAGAGGTCGCCCGCGATACCAAACAGCAGATGAAGGCGAAGCAGACCAGCGGCCTGCATCAGTTTCTGGCGAAATTCGCCACCATTTTCACACCGCTCATCCCCGGCTTTATCGCCGCCGGGATGCTGCTCGGCTTCGCCACGCTGATTGAGCAAAGCCTGCTGGTCGGCGCGCAGGATAAGAGCAGCGCGCTTGCGCACGTCGTCGGTTATATGAAAGTGTTCGGCAAAGGGCTGTTCACCTTCCTGCCGATCTTGATCGGTTACAACGCGCAAAAAGCCTTTGGCGGCAGCGGCGTCAATGGCGCAATCATCGCCGCGCTGTTTGTGCTCGGCTACGACGCAAAAGCAACGGTCGGGTACTTCTCCGGTATCGACACCTTCTTCGGCATGAGTATCGATCCGCGCGGCAACATTATTGGCGTGCTGATCGCCACGATCCTCGGGGCATGGATCGAGCGGCAGATCCGCCGGTTTGTGCCCGACAATCTCGATATGATCCTCACCTCGCTGCTGACGCTGCTGATCACCGGCGCGCTCACCTTTACGCTGATCATGCCGATCGGCGGCGAGCTGTTTAAAGGGATGTCGTGGCTCTTTCTGCACCTCAACGGCAACCCGTTTGGCTGCGCGGTGCTGGCGGGGCTGTTCCTGATTGCGGTGGTGTTTGGCGTGCATCAGGGCTTTATTCCGGTCTACTTCGCCCTGATGGATGCGCAGGGTTTCAACTCCCTCTTTCCGATTCTGGCGATGGCGGGCGGCGGCCAGGTAGGCGCAGCGCTGGCACTTTACTTCCGCGCGGCGCGGGAATCGACGATCCGCAACCAGATCCGCGGCGCGATCATTCCCGGCCTGCTCGGCGTCGGCGAACCGCTGATCTACGCCGTGACCCTGCCGCGCGTTAAACCCTTCGTTACCGCCTGTATTGGCGGTGCCTGCGGCGGATTTTTTATGGGTGCGGTGGCGTGGCTTGGCTTACCGGTGGGGTTGAATACGGTGTTTGGCCCTTCCGGGCTGGTGGCGCTGCCGCTGATGACGTCCGATCACGGTATCTACGCCGGGATGGCGGTCTATGCGGCAGGCGTGGTGGTGGCCTATCTCGGTGGGTTTATCGTCACCTGGCTCTTCGGCCATAAAGGTGTCGATCTCAGCTAAGAAAAAACCCGGCGCGGCGGCCGGGTTTATCACATCAGAATGCGTAAGAGAGGCTGCCGACGATGCTGCGCTCGGCACCAAAGTAGCAGTAATTGGCGGAGTTACAGGCGGCGACATAGCGCTTGTCGGTGAGGTTATTCACGTTCACCTGGGCGCTCAGCCCTTTCAGACCGACATTCGACAGATCGTACCCGACGGCCAGATCCACCAGCGTGTAGGAGGGCAGCGTGTGGGTATTCTCGCGATCGGAGGTGATGCCGTTAACGTACCGCACGCCGGAACCGAGGGTCAGGCCGTTAAGCGCGCCCGCTTTGACGTCATAGCTCAGCCAGGCGCTGGCCTGGTTACGCGGGGCGTAAACCGCGCGTTTCCCCTGCTCCTCGGCGCTGCTTTTCTTATAACGAATGTCGTTATAGGTGTAAGCCGCTTGTAAGCGCAGGTTATCCGTCAGCTGACCCACTGCTTCCAGCTCAACCCCTTCTGATTCAATCTCGCCAATAGCGCGGTAGGGATCGGTCGGCTCCACTTTGGTGGCGATATTGTTCTGGTTGATGCGGTAAACCGAGGCGCTGTACATGGTCTGTGACCCTTCCGGCTGGAACTTCAGCCCCGCTTCCCACTGTTTGCCCTTCATCGGTTGCAGGATCTTGCCGTTCTCATCGGTAAAGCTGGTCGGCGTAAAAGCCGTCGAATAGCTTACGTAGGGCGCAAATCCGCTGTCGAAGAGGTACATCAGCGCCGCGCGGCTGCTGATATGGTCTTTCTCCAGCGTATCGTGCGTGTCACCGATCTTATTGCTGTTGGTGATCTTCACCTGATCGTGACGGCCGCCGAGGGTCAGACGCCAGCGATCGAGCGACATCTGATCCTGCACATAGATCCCGGTCTGCTCCAGTTTGTGTTTTTCGCGAGCATAGACGGAAATCGAGAGCGGATCGGCACCGTAGACCGGGTTAAAGGCATCGATCGCCGGGAAGCTGCCATAGGATGAGGTGACATTGTTATTACGGTGCTGGTAATCGACGCCCACCAGCAGACGGTGGTTAATGGCACCGGTATCAACACTGCCATCAAGCTGGTTATCCAGCGTCACCGCCGAGAGTGACTCATCCGAGCCGGAGTAACCGCGGTTCAGCTCGGTCTCATTCAGCCAGCCCGAGGCATAAACCTGATTGAGATCGACTTTGGTACGCAGGTAGCGCAGCTTCTGGCGCACCGACCAGCCGCTCTCAAACATATGCTCAAAGTTATAGCCGACCATATTTTCACGGCGTTTGTACTTGTCGTACTGATCTTCGCCTTCAAAGAAGGTGTTGGAGATTTTGCCCCCGGCGTGCGGCACCACGGTGCCCTCATACGGCAGACCGGAGTGGCTGCCGCCTTCCGGATCGCGATGCAGATAGGCCATCACATCGAGGCGCGTGCTGTCGGTAATACGCCAGGTGACGCTCGGCGCGATGGCGTAACGCTGCTCTTTCAGATGATCGAACTGGGAGTCGGCATAGCGGGTCATACCGGTTAAACGCACCGCCACGCGATCGTTATCATCCACCGGCCCGGTTACATCAAACGCCGCGCCGCGCTGGTTGTTGTTGCCCGCGAAAAGTTTCACTTCACCGCCCGGATCGAACGACGGCTTACGCGAGTTCAGCGCCACAATGCCGCCCGGCGACGAGCGGCCATAGAGAACGGATGCCGGGCCGCGCACCACTTCAACGCTGTCTAAAAACCACGGGTCGATCACCAGCGAGCTGTGGGAGTTGGTGTCGCCCATCATCTTCAGGCCGTCGAGATAGACGTTATCAAGGCTGCCGTCGGAAAAGCCGCGCAGCACGATGTAATCAAAGCGGTTGGAGGCGCCGATTTGGTTGCTGTAGACGCCCGGTGTGTAGCTGACGGCCTGGCGCACGCTGGTTGCGCCCTGCTCTTCATACTGCTGGCGCGTGACGATCGAGACCGCCTGCGGCGTTTCGATATCCGGCGTCTCCAGCTTGGTCGCGCCGCTCTGCACCTGCGACGTTACCACCACCGTATCTTTAGCGTTCTCCTGCGCCAGCGCCGAAACACTTATCCCACCCGTTATGCAGCCAATCATCAATGCCAGTCGCGTTTTTGCGAACATGAAACTCTCCAGAAGCGGTTATTATTGTAAATAAGAATTATTACCCTTTTGGATTCGCCAATAGCTATGCGCAATGACAATTCACATATGCGCGGTGACAAAATGGCACCCCAGGATGAGAGAAAAGGTCTACGGGGAGGCGATCGGCTGTCGTGCTTCACTCGGCGCGATGCCATACCGGCGGCGAAAGGCGGTAGAAAAGTTGGTGGCGTGTTGATAACCCGACATCCAGGCCGCTTGCTGCACGCTGTAGCCCTGGGCGAGATAGCGCCGCGCCAGCGCCAGTCGGCAGTCGCGCAGATAGTCAAACACCGAGTGGCCATAGGCCTGGCGGAACTTCACCCGCAGACTACTGGTGCTCATCGCCGCCAGCTGTGCCAGCGCGGTCAGGGTGTACTCTTTTTCCGGCTGCTGTTCCAGCAAACGGCGCACCGACTCAAGCCGCTGCCCCTCACCGCCGCAGGCACGCGTACAGCGCTCCACGCCCGCCATCCGCTGTGACAGCGCGTGGCCGACCAGTTGCAGCATCACCCCTTCAAGAATGAGCTCGCGGGAGAGCGTGGGCAGCGTTGAAAGCTGGCTCTGTTGTAAACCCGAGAGCAGAAACTCGGGCACCTGCCATAAAAAGGTGGGCGCGCCGTGCGACTCCCACTGCTCCAGCAGCGCGGTAAGCAGCGGCGAGCGCTGGCAGCTGGCCGGATCGACGCCGAGCGACAGCGTGCGCAGGGCGTTATCCGCCAGATGACGGGCGTTCATCACCTGCTGCTCGCTCAGGCGCGACGTAAAGGCCATGCCGGAACGGACGATAAACTCCTCGCCGTTGAGGCGCAGCATTACGCTGCCTTCAAGCACCACCAGCATATAGAGCGGGCAGCTGTGCAGGGAGGTGGTTTCATAGGGTTGCAGAACGCGAATGTCGGAGCGGGTCAGGTTCAGGCCGCTGGAGAAGCGCATCTCCTGCACATCGCCCTGAATCACGATGCGCCGCTCCTCGCTCAACGAGCGGCAGGAAGCCAGCGCCGGAAAACGGTAATCGATGCCGTAGCGCTCGCCAAAGCCGATAAAATCTTCAACGGAAAAGTCTCTTTTTTGCATAACCGGCAGCCGTTCGTTCTCGGTCAAACCCAGGCCCCACGCCGGGCGAAACGGCCTACACCTTACCATTCGCACCCGGCTGCTTCAATGCTATTGAGAACGATTCTCATAAAACAGGTCAGAGGGCGTAGCGGGCATCATCGGCAAGAACTGCTCACCCTGTCGGCCTATAACGTCAAATAAGAGTGCCTCCTTTATAGAGGGCAATATCACTCTGCTGAGGCCATTTTTATCTCTTTGCAACCTCTCACATTGCCATCACATTGGCTCCGCACTTTCACGCTAATATATCCCCCAATCTTTCCTGCTTATTTTTTCTTTATTTCTCCACATTATGAAATTTCGTAAAACGGACCTATTTATAAATAAAATATTTACCCAAAAAAGATAATTTCAATTAATGTACTGCGTAATGAGAATGTTCATTCTCATCCTTATTTAACCGGGGGGCGCGATGTCGCAAAAAGCACTACAGGAGCAACGCCATCAGCAGCGTAAGGATGAGATCATTGCGGCTGCCCGGCGGCGTTTTCGCATCAGTGGCTTTCATGCCGCCAGCATGTCGCAAATCGCCCTCGAAGCGCAGCTGAGCGTCGGGCAAATTTACCGCTACTTCATCAATAAAGACGCCATTATCGAAGAGATGATTTGCCGCATTATCGACTACCGCATCGCCGAAATGGAGAGTAACGCCGAGACCACGCATCTGCCGCAAGTGCTGGCCTGGCGGCACTCTCTCAGCCCGGATGACGATGCGTTAATGCTGGAGATGTCCGCGGAAGCGACGCGCAACCCGCAGGTGCAGGCGATGATGATTGAAGCCGATGCCCGCATGTTCAATACCGCCTGCCAGCACTTGCACAACAGCCACCCTCACCTGTCGCAAGAGCGCATACGTTGCTGCGTGGAATTATTGGCAGTGTTAATGGAAGGCAGCACATTTCGCCGCCTTACGCCGCAAAAGTGCGACCCGGCACAATTACAGAATCTCTATCAGGAAATTATCTCGATGTTATTTTCTGAAAAATAAGAAACCGTAGATGAAAAAGCGGCGGCGCGATGTAAGCGCCGCCGAAATATCCTCATTACTCGCCTGCACCAAATTCCTGTTAATCAAAACGGGCAGGCTCGCTCATGCCAGGAAAACTGAAATGAAGTTAATAAAAACAACCCTGATGGCCGCAATCGCTCTTGTCGGTTGCGATAACGCCACGCCACCTGCACAACGCGCGCCCCAGGAAGTGGGGATCGTCACCTTAAAAAGCCAGCCGCTGGAGATCACCAGTCAGCTCACCGGGCGCATATCCGCCGCGCTGTCGGCAGAGGTTCGCCCGCAGGTGGGTGGCATCATTCAAAAACGCCTGTTTACGGAGGGCGATACGGTAAAAGCCGGGCAGGCCCTTTACCAGATCGATCCTTCCAGCTATCGCGCCGCTTTTGATGAAGCCAGTGCAGCACTGAAGCAGGCGCAGGCGCTGGTCACTTCTGACTGCCAGAAAGCCACGCGCTATGCGCAACTGGTGAAAGAGGAGGGTGTTTCGCGCCAAGATGCGGATGATGCGCAATCCACCTGCGCGCAGGACAAAGCCAGCGTGGCGTCAAAAAAAGCTGCGCTGGAGAGTGCGCGCATCAATCTGAACTGGACCACTATTACCGCACCGATTGGCGGACGCATCGGCATCTCCTCCGTCACGCCCGGCGCGCTGGTGACGGCTGAACAAACTACCGCGCTCGCCACCATTCGCGGGCTGGAGAGCATGTATGTTGATCTGACGCGATCCAGCGTCGATCTGCTGCGTCTGCGCAAGCAAGCGCTTGCCAGCGACAGTAATACGCTGGGGGTAACGTTAACGCTTGAAGATGGCAGCACCTACAGCGAAAAAGGGCGCCTGGCACTGACGGAAGTCGCCGTTGATGAGTCCACCGGCTCTGTTACGCTGCGCGCGATCTTCCCGAACCCGCAGCACCAGCTGCTACCGGGGATGTTTGTCCGTGCGCGCGTCGATGAAGGGGTAATGGCGGATGCCATTCTCGCACCGCAGCAGGGAATCACGCGCGATGCAAAAGGCAATGCCGTCGCGCTGGTAGTAAATGCGCAGAACAAAGTGGAGCAGCGCACGGTTGAAACCGGCGACACTTACGGCGACAAATGGCTGGTGGTAAAAGGCCTCGCCAGCGGCGATAAACTCATTGTGGAAGGCAGCGACAAAGTGAGTGCTGGCGCAACGGTGAAAGCGGTGCAGGTGCAAGAGACTGACGGAGGGAAAGCCTGATGTTCTCGCGCTTTTTTGTCCGCCGCCCGGTCTTTGCCTGGGTTATTGCCATTCTTATCATGATGGCCGGTATTCTGGCGATCCGCTCACTGCCCGTTGCCCAGTACCCGGATGTCGCTCCACCGGCTGTCAAAATTACCGCCACCTATACCGGCGCATCGGCGCAGACGCTGGAAAACAGCGTCACGCAGGTGATTGAACAGCAGCTCACCGGGCTGGATAACCTGCTCTATTTCACCTCCACCAGCAGCTCCGATGGCCAGGCGACCATCACCGTCACGTTTGAGCAGGGTACTGACCCGGATACCGCGCAGGTTCAGGTGCAGAATAAAGTCCAGCAGGCGGAGTCGCGCCTGCCAACGGAGGTCACGCAATCGGGCGTCACGGTAGTGAAATCCCAAAGCAACTTCTTGTTGATTATGGGCTTATACGATAAGACCGACCGCGCCAGCAGCTCCGATATTGCCGACTGGCTGGTAAGCAACATGCAGGATTCGCTGGCGCGCGTGAACGGTGTCGGCAGCCTGCAAGTCTTCGGCGGTGAATACGCGATGCGCATCTGGCTGGATGCGGACAAGCTCAAATCCTTCTCGCTGATGCCGTCTGATGTGCAATCGGCCATCGAAGCGCAGAACATCCAGGTCTCCGCCGGTAAAATCGGCGCCCTGCCCGCGTCCGATAAACAGCAGTTAACCGCCACCGTGCGCGCCCAGTCGCGCCTGCAAACCGTGGCGCAATTTCGCGACATCATCGTCAAAAGCGAAACGGACGGTGCCGTGGTGCGCGTTAAGGATGTGGCGCGCGTCGAGATGGGGAGCGAAGACTACAGCGCTCAGGCAAAGCTGAACGGCCACCCGGCAGCGGGTCTGGCGGTGATGCTGGCACCCGGCGCGAATGCGCTGGACACCGCCACGCTGGTCAAAGACAAGATCAATGAGTACCGCAACAACATGCCGCAGGGCTACGATGTGGCCTACCCGAAAGACAGCACTGATTTTATTAAGATCTCCATTGAAGATGTGGTGAAGACGCTGATTGAAGCCATCATCCTGGTGGTCTGCGTCATGTATCTGTTTTTGCAAAACATCCGCGCAACGCTGATCCCGGCACTGGCGGTACCGGTGGTGCTGCTCGGCACCTTCGGCGTGCTGGCGCTGTTTGGTTACTCCATCAATACCTTAACGCTGTTTGCCATGGTGCTGGCGATAGGGCTTTTAGTCGATGATGCGATTGTGGTGGTGGAAAACGTCGAGCGCATTATGCGCGACGAAGGTTTGCCTGCCCGTGAAGCGACGGAAAAGTCGATGGGCGAAATCTCCGGCGCGCTGGTGGCCATCGCGCTGGTGTTGTCTGCCGTATTTCTGCCAATGGCCTTCTTTGGCGGCTCGACCGGGGTAATTTACCGGCAGTTCTCCGTCACCATTATTTCAGCGATGGTGCTGTCGGTGGTGGTCGCGCTGACGCTGACACCGGCGCTGTGCGGCGCAGTGTTGAAACAGAGCGCGCCGCATAAAAAGGGCTTCTTCGGCGCCTTTAACCGCTTTTACAACACCACGGAACAGAAATATCAGCACGGCGTAGTGCGGGTGCTGCGCCGTGCGCTATCCGTATTGGGTATGTATGCCGTGCTGTGCGGCGCGATGGCGCTGGTGATGTGGCGCTTGCCGGGCAGCTTCCTGCCGACGGAGGATCAGGGCTCGATTATGGTGCAGTTCACCCTGCCCGCCGGGGCCACGGCAACGCGTACCGATGCGGTGGCGAAAAAGGTCACCGACTGGTTCCTCACTAACGAAAAAGCCAATACCGATGCCATTTTTACCGTTACTGGTTTTAGCTTCAGCGGCAGCGGGCAGAACGCAGGGATGGCCTTCGTCTCGTTGAAAAAATGGTCTGAACGTGACGGTGCGCAGAACACCGCCCAGGCGATTGCCCAGCGCGCCAGCCAGCAGTTAGCCACCATCCGCGACGCCACCATCTTCGCCATGACGCCGCCGTCGGTTGATGGCCTCGGCCAGAGCAACGGCTTCACCTTTGAGCTGCTCGCCAGCGGCAGCACCGATCGCGATCGGCTCCTCACGCTGCGTAATCAGTTGCTGGCCAATGCCAATCAGCGTGCTGAGTTGCAGGCGGTGCGCGCCAACGATCTGCCGTAGATGCCGCAGTTGCAGGTCGATATCGACAGCAACAAAGCCGTGGCGCTGGGGCTCTCCCTGAGCGAGGTGAGCGATACGCTCTCCAGCGCCTGGGGCGGCACCTACGTCAATGACTTTACCGATCGCGGCCGGGTGAAAAAGGTTTATATCCAGGGCGACAGCGACTTCCGTTCATCCCCTTCCGACCTGCAAAAATGGTATGTGCGCGGCAGCGATAACAGCATGACGCCCTTCTCCGCCTTTGCTACCACCCGCTGGGAGTATGGCCCGGAGAGCCTGGTGCGTTACAACGGTTCGGCGGCGTATGAGATTCAGGGGGAAAATGCCAGCGGCTTTAGCTCCGGCGCGGCAATGACCGAAATGGAACACCTCGCCGATAATCTGCCCGCGGGCACCACCTGGGCGTGGAGCGGTCTGTCATTGCAGGAGAAGCTCGCCAGCGGCCAGGCAATGAGCCTCTACGCCATCTCCATCATGGTGGTGTTTTTGTGCCTTGCCGCGCTGTATGAGAGCTGGTCGGTGCCGATTTCGGTGATTTTAGTCATCCCGCTCGGCCTGCTCGGTGCGGCGCTGGCGGCATGGATGCGCGGGCTAAGCAACGACGTCTACTTCCAGGTCGCGCTGCTTACCACCATCGGTTTGTCGTCGAAAAACGCCATTTTGATTGTTGAGTTCGCCGAAGCCGCGGTGCAGGAGGGACAGTCGCTCTCCCGCGCGGCGCTGCGCGCTGCACGTACGCGCCTGCGCCCAATCATGATGACCTCGCTGGCGTTTATAGCCGGGGTCGCGCCACTGGCGATTGCCACCGGGGCTGGAGCCAACAGCCGCATCGCCATCGGTACCGGCATTATTGGCGGTACGCTGACGGCAACCCTGCTGGCGATTTTCTTTGTTCCCCTTTTCTTTGTGCTGGTGAAAAAACTCGTCACCGCTAAACGCGCGCGTCAGGAGTAATTATGTTGCGTATAAGTGTTCTGTTTCTTGCCCTGCTGAGCGCAGGCTGTGTCTCCCTCGACCCGACTTATCAGCGCCCGCAGGCTCCGGTGCCGGCAACCCTGCCGGGCAGCAGCGGCCAGGCGCAGGCCGTCGCCACCGACTGGCAGCAGATTGTGAATGATGGCCGCCTGAAACAGGTGGTCAGCAATGCGCTGACGCAAAACCGCGATGTCCAAAAAGCGATTGCCGATATCGACGCGGCACGCGCGCTATACGCTGAAGATCGCGCCGCGCTCTTCCCGACGGTCAATGCCGACCTAAGTCACACCCGTAGCCGTACCGTGGCGGGCGGGTTAACCAGCAGCGCGGAAGCCGACGGCGCAGTCTCCAGCTTTGAACTCGATCTCTTTGGCCGCAATCAGAGCCTCACCCGCGCCGAACGTGAAACCTGGCTTGCCAGTGAATATACCGCGCAAAACACCCGACTGAGCCTGGTGGGGGAGATCACTACCGCCTGGGTGACGCTGGCGGCAGATAACAGCAACCTTGCCCTCGCCAGACAGACGATGGAGAGCGCGCAAAACTCGCTGAACATTGCCAAACGCAGGCAGGCGCTTGGCGTGGCAGCCGCAGGGGATACCGCGCAAGCGATGGCGGTGTTCCAGCAGGCGCGCGCCAGCGTGGCCAGCTATCAGACGCAAGTGATGCAAGATAAAAACGCGCTCAACCTGCTGGCGGGCGAGACGGTGCCGGAATCGCTGTTGCCGGGCACGCTGGAGAGCCTGGCGGATAACAGCATTACGCTGACGCCTGCGGGTGTCTCCTCCTCCGTGCTGCTGCGCCGCCCTGATATTCAGGAGGCGGAGCATAATCTGAAAAGCGCGAATGCCAATATTGGCGCCGCGCGGGCGAACTTCTTCCCGACCATTTCACTCACCGCCAGTGCGGGCGTTGGCAGCAACTCGCTTTCGTCCCTCTTCAGCCATGGCATGAAGGTGTGGTCATTTGCGCCGTCCATCACGCTCCCGCTCTTCACCGGCGGGAAAAATATGGCGCAATTGCGTTACGCCGAAGCGGAGAAAAAGGGGCTGATTGCCACCTATGAGAAGACGATTCAGAGCGCGTTTAAAGATGTGGCCGATGCGCTGGCGCGCCGCGAAACGCTCACCGAGCAACTGGATGCGCAGCGTGAATATGTCGCGGCCGAGCAAAAAGCGCTGGATATCGCCCAGCTTCAGTACAAAGCGGGAACCGGCGATTACCTCTCGGTGCTGACTGCCCGGCGCTCGCTCTGGTCGGCGCAGGAGTCGCTGATTTCACTGCAACAAACCGACCTGCAAAACCGCATCACGCTCTGGCAATCCCTCGGCGGTGGCGTCAGTTGATCCCGGAGGGTGGCTGACTTCACCCCTTTTTCCCGCCCGGCTTTAAGCCCCGGTGAAACTCATTAATGCGTTTCACCGTTTTAATCGCCCGCTGCGAATTGGCTGACGCCACCGACAGCACAATCATCTCCAGGCAGAGCAACACCGTGCCGTGCAGCGGGATTTTGCCCTTCTCGCCGCCGCGCGGGACGTGGATCACCACATCCGCTTGCTGGCTGAAGCGCGAGTCGACGGCGTTGGTCAGCAGGATCACCGGAATGCCGAGCCGCCGCGCCTCTTTCAGGGTGGTCAGCCCTTCACGGTGCGCCGATTTCTGCGCCATCATTATCAGCACATCGCCGCGCTGTAGCCCAATCAGCTGCTCGGAAAGCGCGATGCCGGTGCGGTTAAGTTCAATAGCAGGCAAGCCGATGCGGTTGAAAAGCCGCGCGCTGTACTCCGCCAGAATGCCCGATGCGCCAATGCCGAAAATCGCTACCTGGCGAGCGTCGACCAGCAGCGCCACCGCCTGCGCAATGGCGTAGCGGTTGGCGGGCGCGGAGAGTACGTCACAGGTGTGCTGATGCCCTTCAAGGACAAAATCGATACCGGAATTGACGTCGCAGGCGAGCGCATTCACCGTGGTGCTCATCTTCTCGGCCGATGACGCCGCCGGGCCAAACCACTGCTCCAGCGTCTGCTTCAGATCGCGCAACCCGGCAAAGCCCAGCGCCTGAATCGCCCGCACCACGGTGGCATCCGAGGTTTGCGTAGCCGCGGCAATCTCCATCGCCGTCTGCTCCAGCACCGCTTCGCGATGATCCTGGATATAACGCGCCACCGCCTGCAAACGCGGCGACAGGGTCTGCGCCCGCGCGCGAAAACGCTCGCCATAGACATCGACACGGCTTTTAGCCCGCTTTGGGTTCAGCATATTCACTTCCCTTGTTGCGACAGCGGCCGCCCGGCAATCTGCGACTGCACCTGCGCCACCATCAGGCTTAACGAGGCAAAGGAGTTGGAGATCGCCTCTTCCCGTGAAATCAGCACATAGCGCCCGTTGTGACAGGCGGTGAGGAAATCGCACCAGCCGGGCATCACCGCGTCCATGGCGGTCATCTCATCCTGCGGTGTGCCGCCGGTATCGCCGCGCCATGTCGCAAAGACAAAGTCCGCATCCAGCTCCGGTAGCCGCTCGGCGCTGACATCCATCCGCCCGCCTTCAGGGATGCTGTCGATAAGCGGTGGGAAGCGAAAACCGGCATCCCGCAGCACGCGGCCCAGCGAGTGATAGCTGTGTAACACATTGATTTTTCCGTTGTTCGCCTGGATAACCGACACCGTTATCTTGCGGGTATCAATAGTCTTTTTCAGCGCCGCAATCTGCTCCTGATAGCGCCGCATCAGGATCGCCAGCCGCGCCTGCGTGCCGGTCAGCTGCGCCAGCTTGCGGTAGATCTCCGGCGCGCCGCCCCGCAAATGATCGATGCTAACGGTCGGTGCGATCTTCGCCAGTTGCTCTACCGGCGTATTACGGCTGGGCTCGGTGATGATCAAATCGGGTTTTGCCGCAGCCACCGCTTCCATATCAATATCGGCAGAGCCGATAAAGCGGATGTCAGAGTTATCAAAGTCGACGCCGGTTAACAGCGCGCCGGAGCGTAAAACGTGGCGACCATCCGCCTGCGTGCGTCCGTGGCTGGCGACCGGCGGCACGCCAAGCTCAATTAGCGGAATGGTGATATCGAGATCGTGCAGCGAGACAATGCGTTTCGGATGTTGTGGTACGTTGACCACGCGTCCTAAGTCGTCGGTGAAACTCTGCACAGGCTCTGCGGCAGCGGCGGCAAAACCGACCAGCAGCAGCAGGGAGAAGAGGAAGCGCATAGAACTCCTTAAGGTTACAAGCGATCGCGCCGCTGCCAGAGCAGCAGCAGGAAAAAGGGGCCGCCCACCAGCGCAATCACAATCCCGGCGGGAAGTTGCAGCGGCGCAAACGCCAGCCGCCCAATCGTATCGGCAGCCAGCACCAGCAAACCACCGAGCACCGCGCTGCCCGAGAGCAGCGCGCGCTCACCGCCGCGCAGCAGAAAACGCGCCATATGCGGAGCGATCAGCCCGACAAAGCCGAGGCTGCCGATGCAAGAGACGCTGGCTGCGGTCAGCAACACCGGGGCGAACACACGCAGGCCGTTAAGCAGCATCAGCCGTACGCCGAGGCCCGTTGCCGCCGGGTTGCCGAGCTGGGCGACATCCGCCGCGCGGGCGGTGAGCAGCAGAATAAGCGCCGCAGGCAGCGCCCAGCAGAGCGCCACGCCGAGCAGCGGCCAGCTGGCGGCCTGCAAACTCCCCGCCAGCCACAGCATCGCGGTCTGTACGTCACGCACATCGGCAGTGGTCATAAAAAGGCTGATACCGGCGGCGAAGGTCCAGGAAAGGCCAATACCCAGCAGCACAAAGCGTGGTCGGGAGACATCCCGCGCCAGCGCCATCACCAGGCCTGCGGCAAGCAGGCCGCCCGCCATTCCCGCCAGCGGACGCCAGACAACGCTCACCGCCGGAAAGCTGAACACCAGCGTTAACACCGCAACACTGGCCCCCTCTTTCACGCCAATTAAGCCAGGGTCCGCCAGCCCGTTGCGCGTCATGGATTGCATCGCCGCGCCCGCCATGCCGAGCATCGCTCCGCAGAGCAGCGCCATGCAGAGCCGCGGCAGACGCAGATCCCACACCACATAGTGCTGCTCACCGCTGAGCGTCTGCGGCACGAACAGCGCCCGGGTAAGGCTCGATGTCGGCACGGGCAGCGATCCGCGCGAAATGCCAAACAGCAGTAGCCCCAGCGCCAATAGCAACAGGCCACTCAGCCACAGCAGCGCGCGCGGGCGCAGCAGGCGGGAGAAGCCGCCGATCCGGAATACACGCAGCCCGGCGCGATGCAGTTGGTGGCTCATTTGAAGAACCTCGCCGCCAGCAGCATAAACAGCGGCGCACCGACCAGCGCAGTCATCACCCCGGTTGCCAACTCCTGTGGCGACAGTAGCGTTCGCGCCGCAATATCCGCCAGCAGCAACAGCGCTGCGCCACCGAGCGCCGAAAGTGGGATCACCACGCGCAGATCGCTCCCCGCCAGGCGGCGCACCATATGCGGCACCACCAGCCCGACAAACCCGACTGGCCCGGCAATGGCCACCGCCGCGCCGCACAGCAACGCAATGGCGAATAAAGAGAGCAGGCGAATTCGCGTCAGCGAAACACCAAGGCCGCGCGCCAGCGTATCGCCAAGCGCCAGCATATTGAGCGCCGGTGCCAGCCCAATCGCTAGCGCAAAGCCAGCGGTGGCAGCCATTGCCGCAGGGGAGATTTGCGCCCAGCTCAGCCCGGCAAGATCGCCCGCCAGCCAGGTGCGCATGCTCAGCAGGGTCTGCTCATCCAGGATCAGGATCGCGGCGGTGATCGATGAGGCAAAGGCCGACAGCGCCACGCCGCAGAGCGTCACCTTCATCGGCGTGAAGCCAGCGCGCCCGGCCGAACAGAGCAGCATTACCAGGGAAAAGAGGAGCGCCGCGCCAGTGGCGGCAATCAGCGGTCGGCTGACGGTGACATCGCCCACCGTAATGCCGAGCGCGGTCGTTGCCACCACCGCCAGCGCGGCACCGGCATTCAAACCGAGGATATGCGGCTCGCCCAAGGGGTTGCGAATAATCGACTGTAAGAGCGCCCCGGCCACGCCCAGCGCGCCGCCGGTAAAGAGTGCGGCGACGAGGCGCAGCAAACGCAGGCTGACGATCACCCGGTGATCGAAATTGTGCGGATCAAAGGCGATCAGCGCCTGCACCACTGTCGGCGGGGCGATGTAGCGCGCGCCAAGTCCAAGGTGGGCAATGGCCGCCATCATCACTAATGCCAGCAGGCCGATGGCGGCAAAACTTATGCGTGCAGATGGATGAACGCTCATGCGCCGCTCCCGCCCGGTTTGCGAAAGGGCATAAAGAAGGGCTTGCCGGTCAATGGGTTAACCGACATCTGCACATCGACATCAAACACATTTTTAATGAGTTCCGGCGTGCAGGCCTCGCCTTCGTTGATCACCCCCTGCAAACGCCCCTGCTTGAGGAAGATCAGCGTGTCGGCGTAGTTCACCGCGAAGTTAAGATCGTGCAGCACCACAATCACCGTGCGCCCATGATCGCGGGTTAAGGTGTGCAGCAGTTCGAGGATCTCCACCTGGTAGCGAAGATCGAGGAAGGTGGTCGGTTCATCAAGCAGGATCACCGGGGTTTGCTGCGCCAGCGCCATCGCGATCCAGCAGCGCTGCCGCTGCCCGCCGGAGAGGCTGTCCACGGGTTGATGGGCAAACCCGGCGGTGCCGGTCATCTCCAGCGCCTGCTGCACCGCGTTTTCATCCTCTTGCGACCACTGGCGCATAAAGCTCTGCCAGGGAAAACGCCCGCGTGAGACCAGCTCAAACACCGTCAGCCCTTCCGGCACAACCGGCGACTGCGGCAAGATGCCCAGCTGGCGGGAGACCGCTTTCGTCGGCTGCTGATGAATCGCTTTGCCATCCAGCAGCACGCTGCCGCCCAGCGGTTTCAGCATGCGGGCGATGGTGCTAAGCAGGGTGGATTTTCCGGAGCCGTTTGCCCCCACCAGCACACTCATTTTGCCGAGGGGAATGGTCAGGCTGATCTCATCAATAATGAGTTGCTTGTGATAGCCCGCCGACAGGCGGTCGAGCACTATACCTTGCCCGCTTTCAGGTTGTTCCACGTGTTGTGGCATGTTGACTCCTGCGCCGCAACAGCGTGGCTACCCGCGCGTGCGTTAGCATCAAATAAAAATAAATCTCATTCTCTTTTGAAATTTTGCAGTTTGCCGCTGTAGTAGTCAAGTATCCTAATCAGCTACTGCACTTAGCCGCTCTGGCAGATTATCGCTGCTTATGTGCAAACCGGAACTAACCATTAACTTATTTATTTTTAATAAGTTAATTAACTAAACCTACCGCGCCACTTTCCCTTTTTTCACCGTTGTTTTTCTGTAGTGAATCTCTCCTGTTTTTCGTTTACTACTACGTAAGCTCATGTTTGAATGATTATCAATTACAAATCCGAAACCGCACACTACGGTTAACGGATAGCGCTTTATCCACCAGCAATAACCATAAAAAACGTTCACGCCTGCCGGTAACGCAGGCACGCTTCGGGAAAGAAGAAGACATGGCAGATTTAACAGGTTGTTATTTCGGGCAAAAAGGGCGCACGCGCCTCTCTGCGCTCATTTTAGGCGCGCTCGTTTCACCGCTCACGCACGCAGCAGACAGCAAAGAGGGGGATACCTTAACGGTGGTGGCAGATGCCGCCGCCGATAAACCGGCCACCTCCGGGTATCAGCCGCTCAACTCCTCCACCGCCACCCTGACCTCGATGCCGCTGCTGGATATTCCGCAAGTGGTGAACACCGTCAGCGACCAGGTGCTGGAAGATCAACACGCCACCACGCTTGATGAAGCGCTCTATAACGTCAGCAACGTTGTGCAGACCAGCACGCTCGGCGGCACGCAGGATGCGTTTGTGCGCCGTGGTTTTGGTGCTAACCGCGATGGTTCGGTGATGACCAACGGCCTGCGCACGGTGGTGCCGCGCAGTTTTAACGCCGATGTCTCCAGGGTGGAAGTGCTGAAAGGCCCGGCCTCAACGCTGTATGGCATTCTCGATCCCGGCGGGCTTATCAACGTGGTGACCAAACGCCCGGAAACCACCTTTGGCGGCTCTGTTTCCGCCACCTCGAGCAGTTTTGGCGGCGGCACCGGTGAGTTTGACGTTACCGGCCCGATTGAGGGCACGCGGCTGGCCTGGCGCCTGATTGGCGAATACCAGAACGAAGATTACTGGCGTAATTTCGGCAAGCAGAAAAGCACCTTTATCGCCCCCTCGCTGAGCTGGTTTGGCGATAACGCGACGATCAACGTGCTCTACTCCCATCGTGATTATCAGATGCCGTTCGATCGCGGCACGATCTTCGATCTTGCGACCAAACAGCCGGTCAATGTCGACCGTAAAACCCGTTTTGATGAGCCATTTAATATTACTGACGGTGAATCTGACATCGCGCAGCTCAACGCCGAATACCGCTTTAACAGCCAGTGGACCGGGAAGCTGGAGTACGGTTTTAGCCAGGATAAATACAGCGATAACCAGTCGCGGGTGATGGCCTATAACGCCACCACCGGCGGGCTGACGCGCCGGGTGGATGCCACGCAGGGATCGACCCAGCGCATGCACACCACGCGCGCAGATCTGCAGGGCAACGTGACGCTCGGCGGCTTTTATAACGAGATCCTCACCGGCGTCGCGTATGAAAATTACGATCTGCTGCGCACCGATATGATCCGCTGTAAAAACGTGAAAGATTTCAACATCTACAACCCGAGCTACGGCGGCGCGAGCAAATGTACAACCGTCTCGGCCTCTGACAGCGATCAGACGATCAAGCAGGAGAGCTATTCGGCGTATGCCCAGGATGCGCTCTATCTGACGGATAAATGGATTGCCGTCGCCGGGATGCGCTACCAGTATTACACCCAGTATGCGGGCAAAGGGCGGCCGTTTAAGGTCAACACCGACAGCAGCGATGAGCAGTGGACGCCGAAGTTTGGCCTCGTTTATAAACTCACGCCGTCGATCTCGCTGTTCGGTAACGTGGCGAAAGCTTTTATGCCGCAGTCGTCGATTGCCAGCTATATCGGCGACCTGCCGCCAGAAACATCGACATCCTATGAAGTGGGTGCCAAATTTGACCTGTTCGACGGTGTTACCGCCAACATTACGGCGTTTGATATCCACAAACGTAACGTGCTGTATAACGAAATCATCGGCGATGAGACGGTAGCGAAAACCGCCGGGCGCGTGCGCTCCCAGGGCGTTGAGATGGATCTGGCAGGTGCGCTGACGCCGAATATGAATGTGATTGCCAGCTACAGCTATACCGCGGCGAAAGTGCTGGAAGATCCAGACTACGCAGGTAAACCGCTGCCGAACGTGCCGCGCCACACCGGTTCGCTGTTCCTGACCTATGACATTCACAATGTTTTTGCCGGTAATACGCTGACCCTCGGCGGCGGCGGGCACGGCGTCAGCCGCCGCTCGGCCACCAACGGCGCGGATTACTACCTGCCGGGCTATGTCGTCGCGGACGCCTTTGCCGCTTACAAAATGCAGCTGCGCTACCCGGTGACGCTGCAGCTGAACCTGAAAAACCTGTTTGATAAGACCTATTACACCTCATCGATGGGCACCAATAATTTGGGTAACCAGATTGGCGATCCGCGTGAAGTGCAGTTCACGGTGAAGATGGATTTTTAAGGTTTAACCGGTAACCCTTCTGCATTGCCCGATGGCGCTACGCTTATCGGGCCTACAAAAGTATCATCGCTACGCTTATCGGGCATACGTGTTGAAGCCTCGCCTTTCGTAGGCCGGGTAAGGCGTAGCCGCCACCCGGCACCTCCTCTGCACTGCCCGATGGCGCTTACGCTTATCGGGCCTACACAACCCTTCGCGCTGCGCTTCCCCCAGCCACTTCATTAAACAGTCACCTGCACGCCATGCTTTTGCAGCATTGGTTTCACACAATGCCCGCTTTCGAAACCCGTGACGTTTTTTTCAGGCAACTATGAAAAAGTACTGGCTTCCGTGGCTTATCCTCTCGCCGTCGCTGCTCTTCCTGGCGCTGTTCACCTACTTTCCCCTGCTGCGCTCGGTCTACGACAGCCTGTTCGATACGCGCATGGCGAGCGACAACCCGCCCTTTGTCGGCGCGGCTAACTTTACGCGCCTGCTGGAGGACAGCGTCTTCTGGCAATCGCTGCTCAATAACCTGCTCTATATCCTGCTGACGGTGTTCCCGGGCGTCACGCTGGCGCTGCTGCTGGCTGTCGCGCTGTGGGAAAACCACCGCGTAAACCGCTGGCTGCGCACCGCTTTTTTCTTCCCGATGATTATCCCGATGGTCAGCGCCGCAGCACTCTGGCTGTTTATCTTTATGCCCGGCCTCGGCATGCTCGATCACTACCTGGCCGCCCTTTTTGGCCCGATGAATAATAACTGGCTCGGTCGCAGCAACAGCGCGCTGTTTGCGCTGGCGCTGATTGGCGTATGGAAATTTGCCGGCTACTACATGCTCTTCTTTCTCGCCGGCTTGCAGGGTATTCCTGCCTCCACGCGCGAAGCGGCGGTGATGGAGGGCGCAACGCCAACCCAGGTTTTCTTCAAGGTCACGCTGCCGCTGCTGCGCCCGACCCTGAGCTTTGTGCTCACCACGGCGCTGATCTACTCCGTGACGCAGATCGATCACGTTGCGGTAATGACCCACGGCGGGCCGGACAACGCCACCACCGTGCTGCTCTACTACATCCAGAATCTCGCCTGGGAGACGCACGATATCGGTAAAGCGTCGGCGGCCACCTTTCTAACGCTGGTCGGCCTGTTCATCTTTTCGCTGGTTAACCTGAAATTACTGGAAAGAGGAGCGCACTATGAGCGTTGAGATCTCGCCTGCCCTCAATTCGACGGCTGCCGCTGCCCGCCCGCGCTGGCTGCGCATGCGCCACTCCCGTTCGTTTACCCTCACGCTGCTAATGAGCTGCCTGGCGCTGCTGTGGGTCAGCCCGTTTATCTGGATGCTGTCGTCCGCTTTCAGCACCACCACCTTCGGCGAAGAGATGGCCTCAATTCTGCCGCGCTTCCCGCTGACACTGGATAACTTCCGCGAGGCGTGGAACAGCGCCGACTGGCTGAGCCTCTATGGCAACACGCTGATTTTCGCCTTCGGCACCTTCTTCGTGCAGCTTTTTACCATCACGACCGCCGGGTATGTCTTCGCCTGCCATGAGTTTCGCGGCAAGCAGACGCTGTTCGTCCTTTTCCTGGTGCAGCTGATGATCATGCCGGTGGTGATGATGATCCCCAACATGCTGACGCTGAAAACCTTCGGCCTGCTCAACACCTTAACCGGCGTGATGATGCCCTACTTCACCTCGGCGTTTGGCGTGTTCCTGATGCGCCAGGCCTTTCTCGCCATCCCGAAAGAGATCGAAGAGGCGGCGCTGATGGAGGGCTGCCGCTGGTGGCAGGTGCTGTTCCGCGTGATGTTGCCGATGTCGTGGCCATCGCTGCTCGCCTTCGCCACCGTCAGCATTACCTATCACTGGAACGAGTATTTATGGCCGCTAATGATGCTCAACGATCCCGATAAGCAGGTGCTGACGGTCGGGCTGGTCTCCTTCGCCATGGGCGCGGAGTCCGGCGGGCAGTGGGGGGTAATCAGCGCCGGAACGCTGATGGTCTGCCTGCCGCTGATGATCGCCTTTATCGCGTTCCAGAAACAGTTTCTTCGAAGCTTTGGCTTCTCCGGCATTAAATAAGGAGTGCAGTGATGTTTTTAGCGCAAATTTCCGACACCCACTTTCGTAGCCAGCATCAGAAGCTGTATGGGTTTATTGACGTCAATGCCGGTAACGCCGACGTGGTGTGCCAGCTAAACGCCCTGCGCGAGCGCCCGGACGCGGTGGTCATCAGCGGCGACATCGTCAACTGTGGGCAGCCTGAGGAGTACCGCGTGGCGCGCCAGGTGCTCGGCAGCCTCGACTATCCGCTGTTTGTTATTCCCGGCAATCACGACGACAAAGCACACTTTCTTGAGTATATGCACCCGCTCTGCCCGCAGCTGGGCAGCGATCCGCACAATATGCGTTACGCGATTGATGAGTTCGCCACTCGCCTGCTGTTTATTGACACAAGCCTCGCCGGGGAGTCAAAGGGCTGGCTGACGCCGGAGACGCTGAACTGGCTAGAGGCGCAGCTTACGCAGAGTAGAGATCGGCCTACCGCTCTGTTTATGCACCACCCGCCGCTGCCGCTCGGCAATGCGCAGATGGATCGTATCGCCTGTGAAAACGGCCATCTGCTGTTAAAGCTGATTGAGCGTTTCCCGGCGCTGACGCGCATCTTCTGCGGCCATAACCATAGCCTGACCATGACCCAGTATCGCCAGGCGACGATTGCCACCATTCCCGCCACCGTGCACCAGGTGCCGTACTGCCACGAAGATACCCGCCCCTATTACGATATGTCGCCGCCCGCCTGCCTGATGCACCGCCAGATTGGCGAGCAGTGGGTCAGCTATCTGCATTCGCTCTCGCACTACCCCGGTCCGTGGCTCTACAACCCGCAGATCAGCTGCCCGGTGGATGAGCGCTAAAACCATGTTAAGACTCAATCAGATAAGTAAAAGCTTTGAGGGCAATGCGGCGCTGAATGCGGTCTCGCTGGAGATTGCCGACGGTGAATTTGTCGTGCTGGTCGGGCCGTCCGGCTGCGGCAAAAGCACACTGCTGCGGTTGATCGCTGGCTTAGAGAGCGTCAGCAGCGGAGAGATCTGGCTCGATAATCAGCAGATCACCACCCTTTCGCCGCGCGATCGCAACTTTGCGATGATCTTCCAGAACTACGCCCTCTTCCCGCATCTTTCCGTGCGCGACAACATCACCTTCGGCATGAAGGTGCGTAATGAAGAGCGCTCAAGCTGGCAGCCGCGGCTGGAGCGCGTGGCGCAGATGCTGGAACTCGATACGCTGCTGGAGAGGAAACCGGCGAAGCTCTCCGGCGGCCAGCGACAGCGCGTGGCGATGGCGCGCGCCATCGTGCGCAACCCGAAGCTCTTTTTGATGGATGAACCGCTCTCCAACCTCGATGCCCGCCTGCGCAGCGACGTGCGCGACAGCATCATGGCGATGCACCAGCAGTTACAGATAAGCACCATCTACGTCACCCACGATCAGACCGAGGCGATGTCGATGGCTGACCGTATCGTGGTAATGAACGGCGGGCATGTGCAGCAGGTGGGCCGCCCGGAAGAGCTCTATGCGCACCCGGTGAACCTGTTTGTCGCTGGCTTTATCGGCTCACCGGCGATGAACCTGCAACGGCTGCCCTGCGCCGCGGGCAACGTGCTGCTGGGCGAGCAGCGCCTGCCGCTGCCGGCTCACACCCAACATCATGATGAGGTATGGCTCGGCATTCGCCCGGAACATATCTCTGATGTGCCAGAAGCAGGCCATCTGATGCTGCCTGCCACCGTCACCCAGCGCGAACTGATGGGCGCCGATTACCAGCTGCATGTCACCACGCCGATTGGCAACCTGCGCTATGTCCGCCGTCACCGGGGCGATGTTCCCAACAAAGGGGAGACGCTCAGCGTCGGTTTTTCACCGTTTGATTGCCACCTTTTTGCTGCCGATACGCAGCGTAATTTACACCAGGAGAGAGACCATGCATAAGCTGATGCGAGCGCTTACTTACGGTATAACCCTTGCGATAAGTGCCACTGCGGCGGCGCAGGAGAAGATCGACTTTATGTTTCCGGCACCGGTCGACGGCAAGCTGACGATGGAAATGACGCGCATCATCAAAGCGTTTAACGACTCGCAAAAAGAGGTTGAGGTGCGCGGCATTTTTACCGGCAACTACGACACTACTAAAATGAAAGCCGAGTCCGCGCAGAAGGCGGGCCAGCCGCCTGCGCTGGTGATTATGTCCGCCAACTTCACCACCGATCTGGCGCTGAAAGATGAGATCCTGCCGATGGATGAGCTGTTCAAATATGGCGATAAAAAGGCGGGCGATTTCCTGCAAAGCGCCTTCTGGCCTGCGATGCATAAGAATGCGCAGGTGATGGGCGTCACTTATGCCATCCCGTTCCACAACTCGACGCCAATCCTCTACTACAACAAAACGCTGTTTGCGCAGGCGGGCATCACGCAGCCGCCGCAGGACTGGAAAGCGCTGCTGGAGGATGCGAAAAAGCTGACGGACCAGAGCAAAGGCCAGTGGGGCATCATGCTCCCTTCCACCAATGACGATTACGGCGGCTGGATCTTCTCCTCGCTGGTGCGGGCCAACGGCGGCAACTACTTCAACGAGAACTTCCCGGGCGAGGTCTATTACAACGCGCCGACCACCATTGGCGCGCTGCGCTTCTGGCAGGACCTAATCTACAAAGAGAAAGTGATGCCCTCCGGCGTGCTGAACTCCAAACAGATCAGCGCTGCCTTCTTCTCCGGCAAGGTGGGGATGACGATGCTGAGCACCGGCGCGCTCGGTTTTATGCGTGAGAACAGCAAAGGGTTCGAGCTGGGCGTAGCGATGATGCCTGCCCAGTTGCAGCGCGCGGTGCCGATTGGCGGCGCCAGCCTGGTGAGCTTTAAAGGCATCTCAGACGCGCAGAAAAAAGCGGCTTATCAGTTTATGACCTACCTCATCAGCCCGGAGGTGAACGGCGCATGGAGCCGCTTTACCGGCTACTTCTCGCCGCTGAAAGCGACCTACGACACGCCGGAGATGAAGGCTTATCTCAAGCAGGACCCACGCGCGGCGATTGCGCTGGAGCAGTTGCAGTATGCGCACCCGTGGTACTCCACTTATGAAACCGTCGCCGTGCGCAAAGCGATGGAGAACCAGCTCGCCGCGGTGGTGAACGATGAGAAAGTGACGCCAGAAGCGGCGGCCGCCGCCGCACAAAAAGAGGCGGATACGCTGATGAAGCCCTACGTCGATAAAACGGCGCTACAGGCGGTGAAATAGGGAATGTGTAGCCCCGCAGGGAGGCGGGAAAACTTCACCCGGTTAAAACAGCATCGCATGACACTTTCGGACTTTTATCAGTGCCCGCACAAAGATCTTTCAATTTTTAAAGGTATATGATTGCCATAATTTAATTGTGGAGAAAAACATGGATGTGAATCAATTAGACCTACAAGCAAAACTTCAGATTGTAATAACTCGAGCTGCATCGTTGTTACCTTCCGATATAGGGCAATATCTTTTGGCCTTAATTACGCCGCAGGCGCTTGCGACAATGGCGACCATCGTTATGGTCTGGGCTGGAGCGCATTTCTTCGGTGTTGGAGAACTTGCTGATGTCATTCTTCTTATTACTGGCTGGGCAGCGATCGGAGGAGTGGCTATTGAAGCAGGCAAGAAGCTTTATGATTTTGCATTTAAGACCTATTCAGACAATCAGAATCCGATCTTGATGAAGCAGCAAAAGATCTTGCTGAGGCAATTACCCTCATTGGTATTAATACAGTATTCGCGCTGCTCTTGTGCAAAAAACCAGATGATATTTTTAAAAATCATTACAGGGGATACAAAGTTCCACCTTTAACGCGAAAACGTACCGCCGCCATGAACTTGCCAAGAAATACGCATCCTGGATGGCGTTATCGGCCAAAGCTAACATTTACTAATAAGTATTCCGCCGGTAATGCATTCACACTCCCCTCCGGGGATATTGTTATCGGTAGAGGTTTTGACCGTGCAAAAAATACGTCTAAAGAAGCAGCACATCAGCTTCTCGAAGCCATTTATCATGAAAAAGTGCATCAGTTTATCGCACCAAAATTTTATTTATTAAGGGAGGCAAGAGTGGCTTTCCATAGTGGAGGTTATACAAAATCTTTCATCCTTCGCTACCTTGAAGAGGCTCTTGCTGAAACAATCGCACTATTAAGAGCAAATGGCATTTCTTCCGAATATATTTTGCAGGGTTTTCGCTTTCCTCTTGGAGACTCTTATCAGATAACATACACAGCATTACGGCACGAAGCGGCAGGCGTTTTACTTGGTCCCGTCACAGTCGGAGGAGCGATGTATAACGTTTATTATGGTATTCAAAATGATTGACGAAAAAACCGCCCTCGCCTCGGCGAAAGCCTGGGCGAATGAAAATTTCGAAAACGGCTGGGATGAGGCCTACCACGTGGCTTCGCTCGTTGAAAGTGACAACAAGCGGTACTGGGAAATCAATACCAATATCGCGCCACCGCTGGACGCGCCCTTCAATGAGCAATTTTTACCCTCGCCGTTTAAATACTACGTCGATCCGGAAACAGGAGAGTGCATCGGCTACAGAGGCCATCGGGATAAACATATTTGTAAGCGCAGACGATAGCGCCTCCAGTAAGCACTCACTAACGCAGCAGTGTCATACTTAGCGTCGCCTGGCGGGTTTGCGCATCGTAATAGAGTGCAAAGGTATCTGCTGCGGGGTTGCCGGGTTTTCGCCACTCTTCTGCACGGGTTATCGGATGCGGATCGCGCTCATAGCCGAGGGTTTGAATGTACTGTCGCAGCGCCTCGATACTCTCTTTGCTGGCATTCTCAAAAATAATGCTGTTGATGGAGGGATAACCGTCACCATTATGAAATTCCAGATGATACCTCGTGGTGATACGTGGAGCCTGCGCAATCGCCTTTTCAGTCAACGTGTTGTAATCCCACAGATTACGCTCGGTGTAGACCGTCGTTTCCCCCAGCCCGGAGAGCATCAGCCACAGCAGAAAGAAGAGCACCAGCGCGAGGGAAACCACAAACAGGCTGCCCCACTTCACTATGCGGAAGAGTAACGCGGTGGCTGCGTGTGGCTTTTGCATCATTATTTTTTATCCTGCACCGTAGTTTGACGCTCCAGTCTTACCTACTCTTCGCGCGCCATAATCTTTTCGATATAAGCCTCAAGCTGATGGCGCTGCAGATAGGTTTTGACCTGACGCTCCCAGCCGGAGCCATCGCCGAGCACCGCACGGCTATGCGTCGGGGCATAAAGATAACGCGTGTCGTAAAGGTTCATCAGTGACTGGTTCATCGCATCGATATTGGCCGGGGTTTTCTTGCTTCTCTCTTGCTGGATAGCCAGCGAACGCAGGACTTTTTCGCGCGACGCTTCATCGGGCGTCCACGACTGCTCACTCAGTTCGCTCAGCACCAGAAACTGCGGCTGATACTCTTCTGCCAGCGCGGCCTGTAACCGGTCGTGGCCATCGAGAATGACGAACGACGCCAGCCCGGCGATATACCACACCAGAATCGGCGGTAGCGCGTTTTCGCGGCACTTCTTGCGCCACCACTTCACGCGGCCAGAGTCGGCATCCACCGGATAGCGGCTGAGCAGCAGATGACCGCCCCACCACCAGTCCACCCACTTCACCTTCTCCGGGTTTTGCAGATCGGGAAAATCTTCGCCGTAGAGCGACCAGTTCACGCCGATATAGGTGCTGATGTCAGGCGTCTCAAAACGCCACTTCTCGCGCGGCACTTTGCGGTCACAAACATAGGGTGCCTTGGGCTTTGCCGCCAGCATCGGGCGCAGCAGCCAGCGGCGCGGCGGCAACAGCGGAACGGGCGCTTCCATCAATTCACGGGCAAAGTAGCGGCACCAGTGGCTGATCCAGCTCTCTTCGCCCGCCCGTTTAGCGCTTTCTACGTCCGCCGAGCTGATGGCAGGCAGCAGCAGATCCTGGCCGGGATGCTCGGCGTTGAACACCAGCCAGACGCCGGAGTGATCGTTTAGCATCGTCGCCCAGAAGAGGGGTTCGCCATTGACCTGCAGCGCCATGCGGCCATTATTGCCGCTCTGCATCTCCATCGCCTGGCCGTTGCCTTCGCGCACCACCAGCTCCAGCCCCTGCCAGCGATCCTGACGATCGTGCAGATCTTTCCACCAGTACTCACTCATCCTCTTCTCCTTACGACGTAACCCGCAGAGTGTAAGGCAAACTTGCCGAATCAATAACTACCAGAATGTCTTAAACCATGGCTGAGACTAAAGGAAAGGGATCTTCTGCCGTTTATTACATCTCATTACTTTGTGAAAGGAACCACAATGTTACATGCCATTTTGAACAGCAAAGCGCGGCGCGTCGATGTGGGGGAGAGCGCCTCACAGAGCTGGCGGTCGGTATTTCAAAACTATGAAGATCTCTTAACCGCCGCATTCTGGGGGCGAATAAGCTACCTCTCCCAGGATGCCTTACAGGCTTTACTCTCCTCACTGCTCGCAACCGATATCCGCGAATGGGGGAAATTTGAATCCCTCACCTTCTGGCCCAAATACCCCTTTCCTGACGAACTGGATAGCGCTGTCGCGCCATGGATCAATGAGCAGGATAAGTATGCCGAGCCCGATGTTGTCCTGACATTCGAACACGCCGCGCTGATTGTAGAAGTGAAACCGCCCGCAGGCGGCCAGCAGTATCAGCAGCAGTGGTGTAAAGAGATTTATGCGTGGAGAAACGGTGAAGAGGCCCAACAGGCGCTGCATTTTCTGGCGATCGGCAACTTACCGAAGCACGCTAACGCTCTGTTTTGCGAGTTGAAGCGTCTCTTTGATGGCGTGTCGTTTTACGGCGCAGAGTGGCGCGAGGTTCGCGCAAAAATGGAACATCCCGCCTGCGGTTGGTCGTCAGAGCAGGATCAGCGCATTATCGCCGACTGCCTGCGTGCCCTTGAGCTCTATGGCATTCGCGCGCCGTTGTTGCCGTGGCAGCCCTTTCTTACGTTTCTTCATCACGCCGACCTGTCGGCTGGCTTCCCCTCATTACAAGGAAAATCATGATGTCCGATCCCTTTAGCGTTGTTCGCCAGGCGCACCGGATTTGTGCTGCCTACTATCAGCAGATCCTGCCGCTTATTAATGAAACCGCATTTCGCCTCGATGCAAAGTTTTTTCGCCGCGCTCACTGGAGCTTCAGCCCGCCGCCGCAGCGCAACACTAACCCTTTTACCTGCTGGGAGTGGGACTTTCTGCCGCTGATGGATACCGCCTTCGCTTTCGGTCATCAGCAGGCCTCCGCCAGCAACATGGGGAGCGAGGATTTCGTTATTGATTTCCGCCTGGTGACGGACAGCGAGCTTGCCTGGGAGCAGCGCGATGAAAAGTATGGTGAAAATGAAAAACCGCTCGCCAGCGCGATGAAAACACCGGCAGAAAATACAGAAAGCTTCCTGAATATTTACCTTTTCGCCGCCTGTGAAAATGGAACTTACGATTCCCCTTTCATGCTGTGGGACAGCTATAGCGGCTATCCGGACACTGACAGTACGGTCACGCTTGCAGAAGGTGAAGCCATCAAAGCGATCGGTTTCCGGGTGCAGCTTCACGAGCTGGCGCATGAGGGCAGCGTTGACGAGCTTGTTGAGCGCATCAATGCCCATCTGGCGATACTGCGGGCGGATAAAACAGCATCGCGCCCGCCAGCAGTGTAAAGGCGATCAGCGCTGGTGCCGCACCGATCTGCGCGTAAAGCAGGCCAAAAAGCAGCGATCCGGCAACCTGCCCGGCGGCGAGCATAAAAAAGACCACGCCGACGCCGGATGCCGGTCTCTCCGGCGTGGCCTGCGCGCCGCCGACCAGCAGTACGCCGGAGAGCGTGATATAGCCTGCCCCACAGAGCGCTACCGCCGGGAACAGCCAAAGACTGAAGACACGGCTGAACGCAATCAGCATCAGCGGTGCGGCCATACACAGCAGCGACAGGCGGTACACCTGGCGCATGCCGATGAGGCGCGCCAGCGGCCCGGTCAGCACGCCGAGCATCCCCGCTGCGCCGCACACCAGCCACAGCAGGCTGATCAGCGTATCTGCCACCTTTGCATGCTGGCGCAGCACCTCGGGGCCAAAACTCCACCACGCCGCGCTCGCCATACCGCTGATAAAGGCGACGATCGCAAGCCGCACCACCCGACGAGTAAACAGCCTCGCCTGAGCGGAGGGCTCAACCGGCGTCACTGCACCCGATGGCAGATAACGCCATACCGGCAGCAACGTCAGCAGCGCAATTGCCGCGAACAGTACGCAGGCGTAGCGCCAGGGCAAAATAAGCAGCAGCGGCACAGAGAGGACAATCCCCGCGCCGGTACCGGCGTTGATGATGGTGTTAACCTGCGTTTGGCGCTGCGCGGTGATAGCCTGGCTAACGGCTGCCGCCAGTGACGGTGAAGAGAGCCCGGCGCTGAAGCCAGCAATCAGCAGCCCTGCCGCCAGCAACAGGGGCGAGGGGGCAGCGGCAAGCAGCAGCAGCCCCGTGACCGCACAGAGCGTGGAGGTGACGCCCACAAGCCTTGCGCCGTAGCGGGTGCAGAGTCTGGATGCCGCCGAGACCGACAAGCAGTAGGCGGCGAAACTGCATGCTGAAAGCACCCCCGCCAGACGCGGGCTGAAGGGCACCTCCTGCGAGACTGCGGGCAGCATCAATCCCCACGCGAAACGCGCCAGCCCGTAAGAGACGGCAATCAACAAAAAGCCGGTAACGGCGAGCGAGAGGGACTTTTTCATAGCGTCTCCTGGCGGGCCATAAGCAGTGCCGCCGCGTCACCGGCGCGCTGCGCGGCCTGCGCCCCGACGATCAGTGCCGAGGTGATGGCACCTTCAAACAGCATCCATATCGCATCTGCCAGCGCGGTGGTGTGCACACAGGCGGTGATGTAAGCGCGCAGCTGATAGCGGAAATCGAGTGCCAGCGCCGAGAGGCGCACACTCTCCTGCGCATACTCGCCCCAGGCTTTTAAAAAGAAGCAGCCACCGGTGCCGTAGGCCGCCATCCAGTCGCCGAGCACGGTGAAAAGAGTGTCAATGGCGAGCGGATCGCCCGGCGCGCGCAGCTCGGCAAAAAACCGCTGCTGACGCGCCTGCATTACCGCTTCGGTAAGCTGCTCACGCGACGGGAAATGGCGATAAAGCGTGCGCGTGGAGACGCCCGCTTCGCGGCAGATGCGGTCGGTGCTGGTGGCGTGAAAGCCGTTTTCATAGAAGAGCCGCTCGGCGGCCTCGATGATATCTTTTCGTTTTTGCATTATTAAAAAGTAAACCGATCGTTTTACTTACGCAAAAAAATAGCGGAAAAAGTTCAAAAGAGGATCTCGTCTGGCCTGAAAGCGATGTTGAGTGCTGCCACTATTTACCGCTTCGTTATTTAGCGCGTGAAACATCCTAAAACTAAACCTTTATCTTGAAGCACCTCCCCCCTTTGCTAATTATTAGAAATCACCTTCGCAGTTCCTTCATTTCACATCCTGTTGTCATTAACCGCCATCTCCTTTATCCGCCAGGTACGAGAGATGATTCTCAGGGGTTTACTATGTCCGACTACGATATTCTTCCCAAAAACCTGCCTGACACGACAACAGAACTGACCGATCTTTTTAATGCTGAACTGCCAGAGGGATTTCATCGCTCTCCCTTACTCAATGAGTATTCACAGCTTGTTGGGGATATTTATGAGGTTTTCTTTGATGAGGACCAGGGAAATATCCCCCCCTCACCGGGGCGCGTAACTATAAATACCCCCCCGTCAGATGAAAATATAAAAGAGGCGCTGCGGGATGTTATTCAGGAAGCGCTGGATAAAAAAATGCCCGGGCTTATCGAATTCCACGAAAAGGGCTATAACCTCGCCAGGCTCGATGAAAACGCGCTGCATAAACTTCAGGAGAGGCTGGAAAAAGAGGCTCTCCGGCTCCCCGAATTGCTGCTTACACCCGCCCGGCGATTTATTAACACACTTAACGCTGTATTCGGCCCAGACGGAACGCCCTCTCCCGACCTGCTCCGGGCACTGCCGCTGGTGAATGAGGTTGTTCAGCACCTGAGCGCCGCGCTGGACGATCTTATCGCCACCCGGAAAGTCAGCACGCTGGAGTGGGAGGAGGAAGCTGAACAGACGGCGCGCGAAGAGCGCAATCGGCTGGTTAGCGTTGCGGCTGAGAGGCTTTTTCCGCATGAGAGCGCAGAGCGCGGGCGCAACCGGCAGAAGCTCGACAGCTTACTCTTCGCACAAAGCAATGCGCTCAACGCGGAGTATAAAAAATTCAGCCTGCTGAAAGCCTCGCTGGTTGCTGAAAGCCGTATCACCCGCCAGCGGCTGGCGAGCCATCTGCAGACCCGGGCGCTCTCACTTCTTCAGGGGGCGCGGGAAGCCCGCACCGCTGCGCTGGATATGCTGCTCACGGAGTCCGGCACCGGGCAGATGCACCCTGAGCAGCTGATGCACTGGAGCCAGGGTTATCAGCTCTACTCCCGCTATCTCCGGGCTGTTGATGCCAGGCCAGACGCCCGCGCGGTTAAAGGCAATCCGCTGATTGCTGCCGTGAACAGCGCGGCCCGTGAGGGGAAATCAGCACGCGCCAGGCTCGCCGGCAGCATGGTGCCGCTGGCTGATGCGCTGGGATCGGTTGCGGTGCGTCTTATGCAGGAGAAGCAGCGTACGGAGCCTGCCCCCGCCGACCCTCAGCCTGAGCAGAAACAGAGTGTCACGGGCACGATAAAAAAAGCGATCTGGGATAAAGGGCGCAAAAAGGGGCGGGCTGTGCGGGCGGCCTCCGTCTGGCTGGCAAAATCTTCCGGCAACAGAGCCAGCCGCGCGGCCTCGAAAGTGAAGCACACCCTGCAGCGAACCGCGGACATCAGCGAAGGCACCCGCCAGGCCATCAGCCACACCGCCCTGCTTCTGCTCGATGAGATTCAGCAGGCCGAGCGGCGAATCAAACTCCTGCCGGGTTATGCCTGGGTACGCCAGGAGGCAGTACAACAGCAACTGCTGCTCGGCCGGGAGATCGCCGACCCGCATGAGTCCCGCCTGCTGGATACGCTTGTTTCGCAACGGCTGGATGAGGAAAACATCCGCTGGCAGCACATCGCGGATAATGCCGCCAGGCAGATTGAGACCCTGCTATCTCCCCTTACCCGCCTCGCGGAAAGCGCCGGGTTCAACGACTTCTATTTTGTACTGAGCGATGCGCTGCGGGCTAACCCGGAACCCGGAAGCGCAGAGGCGATCGCGCGCATGGATGAAACGGTGATCCAGGCCGTCGGGCAACTGGCGGAAATGGGTCGCCAGCTGAACGCTTCCGCCGTCCGGCTGAGCGGCCACGGGCATGAGGGCGGGAAAGCGCTGCAGGAGAAGAGCGGCCTCTGGCTGATGACGCTCAAAACCCTCAAGACGCAGGTGAAAACGCAGGCCGTTCACCTTACCGGCCAGGCGCCGGATAACTTCTCCCGCCGCGGCATGCTGGCGCGCGGGATCGCCGAATGGGCGCAGAAACTGAAAGAGGAGCACCTTGCCGGTCTGTCCGGAAGTGAACGCGCGCGCGCGGAGGCACTCTTCGATAACCTGCTCACAGAGCTGCTCAGCGAACAGCGCCAGCACTTTACCGATAAGACCGATCCGCAGGCGGAGAGCCTGTTAAAAACCGTCTCCGTAGCGCTGAGAAATGCAGCCAGGGGAACGACGATCTACCCGCCGACAGCCGAGGAGATCCTCGCGGGCACCCGCACTGTCTCTGCGGATGTGCAGCACTGGGCAGAGAAAAAAATCCTCACCGGCGCGCTGTCAGCGGCGATTTCAGGTGGCTTTAAGCTGCTGACCGGGCCCTTCTCCCTGCCCGCGCGCATCGTTCTGCGGGGCGCGAAAACCGGCTGGGCGCTGAACAGAAGCTTCCGGGCGATAAACCGGGTGCGGCTCGGCGAAGGGCCGCCGAGTGAACGTGTCAGAAACCGGCTGTTTCATCAGGAGATGTCAAAGCTGGCGTTCCGGCTGACGCTCTCGTTATCTCCCGCCGGCGGCTATGGTGTGGCCGCCACCCTTGTCGGCGGCCAGATGATGAAGGGCAAAAAAACCTACGCGAAAGGGCTGGCAAAAAAAGTGGTTGTCGACCTGCCGCAGGAGGCGCTGTGGTATGGACTTGCATATGGCGGCTACGCCGGCGTCAACGCCGTGGTGCGTGCCAGCGCCGAGCGCGCAATGCAGAAAGCCTGGGAGCAGGCAGTGCATGCGCGGCGTGAGAGAATGAACCGCCTGATGGAGCAGTTGAGCATGCCGGATATTCAGGAGGAAGAGAGTGTTTCCACTTCTGGTGAATTCGCAGACGATACCGGGGCTGAATTACGCGCTGAAGCCGCTGACGAGGCCACCACTGAAGAGATCGAGGTCGGTGAAGAGAAGGCGGCTGAAACCACCGCGGAAGAAGGTGAAACAACTGCGGCCACAACAGATAAGAAAAAAGTGCCGTTATTGTCCCGTAGTAGCCGGGTGAAAAGGTTTGCGCCGCTCAGCGAAGAGCCCGGACAAGCCATCTCGCTGAGTGCTGTGCCCTATGCCTTGAATAAAAAAGTCAGTTCTTTTCAGGTTTCCGACAGTTTAAAAAATATGGTCACGCAACTCGCTACCGCTCAGGCATTCTGGCACGAAGATCTTAAAAATGGCCAGGAAGGGTCGATTTATAGCGTGGGCAGTAAAAATTTTATTTATATAAATGAGAAATACTGGCCAATTCATCTTAAAGATACAGAACGCGGTGTCATCACCGTCAATCCCTATACAAAAGGCAGCAGAATTGATATTGAAGTTCACCGCGATAAAGACGTCTGGCTACCAACGGCAACAGAGAATCTAAAAGAGAGTTATCCCCCCCTTCCCATGGAGGCAGAAAGCGCATCAACCGAAGCGGATAAAGCCGTAAAATTATCTGACAACACAGCGTCATCCGAACTTTATGATCAGGCAAGAGTCTGGTCAATATATAGTGCGTTTTTTTATACCAATATGGCCAAAGGCAAAGAAGCGCAGATTTATATTGATAGCAAAACGCAAAAAACCTATATCTACCTTTATGGACTCTACTGGCCGATAGTTATTACAGGAAATTCAACGGCAGTTATCGAATTGAACAATGGCGACCAGGGAGAGAAAGAGCTTATCAATATAAGAAAAGTGAACCAGCAATGGGGCGTCACTCCAATATTTCGGACACACAAACTTCCTGAAAAGTCAGTAGGTAATTTTAGCATCGAATCCTACGTTAAAGCGTTTTTCGATAATAAATTTGCGGCAAACATTACACCCGACCAACTGCAAAAAACAGACAAGGGGTTATATACCGATAATTTTTCTGGGTTAAGCTATATACTGGCAAATGGATATTATTGGCACGTCACGCATCCCCTGATGGATCAACCTGATGATATAGAAGCCCGAAGAGTTTATGAAGTGGGAGGAGGAGAGGAAGAACTTACGATAATTTATAATTACGCGCTCAGCGCATGGATACCTTTGCAAACATCTGATGAGGCCGATGATACCAACACCCGCGCAATAAATAATACATTGTCTGCCGATTTAATCGAGGAGATGAAGAGATGGGATAGCAGTTCATACATGCGCCCCGTTAACTCAGGGCCTGGTTTAGAAGGCGAGGTTTATCAGGATAAAAATGGCCGGCATTATATTTATCTGCAAAATCGTTATTGGTATTTTAACTGGATAAAACACAACACAGGCGGCGTCGACGTCACAATCAATGGTGCGCGCAAACTTATTATTTTGCGTAAATATGGGAATGAATGGCAATACTTTGATGAGGAGACAATAAATGAAGACTTTAATATGAATAGTTTATTAAATGAGATTAACGATGCAAGGATTGATAAAGAGACCCAGGCTGCTCTGGAGTCGTTATTATGGAGCACACATTTTACCTCGCTGGATAACTTCCTCCACGATTTACAGAATGCACTCAATGACGCTTTTTATCGGCTCTATGATAAAGGGTTTAGCAATGAACTCTCCAGCGTTATTGTATTAAATAACAGAGTATCACAACTGCAAAAATCGCTGGCTCACTACGCCCCTGATGATAATAGCGAACAAAAGAAATATGACTGGAACGAAAATTTACTCGCGTTGTATCAGGAAGAGTTTTCAAGCGAAGAGGAACAGAGTAGCTATATTTATGCCGCACGACAGGCGCGAATTGCGGCGGAGGAGGCGAAAAAGCGGGTAGCCCAATTCAGCACCGTAGAAATCGATCGGCAGATTAAAGAGGAGTTCGAAGCGCTCAATCAGAGAAAAGAGGCCAGGCTGTCCTGGATAACGTTGCCAGCAAAAGGTCCTCTCGATAAACATGTTCAGTTCGTTAATCCCCATATTGAATCACTGGGAATCAAAATCAAAGCGCATGAGGCCAGAATTGCGCAACTTAGCACCTTAAGGAAGCAAATACTCGATAAAAGAGCTGAGTATCAAAAAACAATCGACAACTATCGGAAAAATTATCGCCTGATCAATATCGCTATAGATTTTGCAAAGGAGTCGCTCAACTACAAGAGAAACTTAACCGGTAGCGATGACATTTTGAAAATTACCGAATCGATATTGGTTGATATTATCATACAAAAAGTTGCTGTCAGAAATTTAGCTGAGGGTACGGATACTCAGTTTGAAATGGATAAGATTAAGTTATTAAGCATAACCCAAACCATGATAACGCAAGTGCTCGAACGCCATACATTAAGTCAGAAGTTGATAACAGACATATCGACAACACCAATCAAATTCCCGCCTCTGAAAAACAGTTATCAGGATATAGAGTGGAGTAACAACCAGGCAGAGAGAATTTACAACTTAAATTATTCAGATGATGACAACCCTGAAGCTAATCAACTATTAGCCCCCTTACTCTATTGGTTGCTAAAAAATAACAATAACATCAATGCACTGAGATCGATGGATATTGATGACATAATTGATATCTATTATACCGACGCCTATGCTTTAAACCCGTTACAGCAAATCAAGAAAATGCCTGAAGGTTATATGCCTTTGGCTCATCTATTAGGCAGCGAGTATTTCAACTCTGATAGCGAATACTATCAACAATTTATCACTTACAAAGAAAAATACAGTGACTACGAAGCCAGTGAAAACACCAAGAATTTACTTTTATCATCCGAGCTTTCGTTGAAGCAGATTACATCCAAAGTCAAAACAAGATTCTATTTTAATGTTCTGCAGTCAAGTGACGTTAAAAGCAAAGATGATGGCGCGATGTTATTTGTTGAATTAGAGGATGGCCGCTGGGTATTCTTCTCTCTTTTCCATGACTCTCTCTTTAGCCGGATATTCACTCATCGAGAAATGATGGATAACATCTGGCTAAGAGCAATCGCCACCCTCAGGCCGGATCTAACGCATTATCATGGCGTTGAGTCACTTTTCCCCGAATCATTCTTTTTAAAAAACTTTGACCCTAACAATAAAAACAAGAAGACCAGCAAATATCGCACCCTTGAAGCCAGAAAAAAGAAAGAATTCGAAGATTTTATTGAAAATACATTATACAAGGGCAGCGATGGTATTACTTATGACAATCCGTTTAAAAACCGCGCATATTATGGAATGACCTATGATTTTTCACTTAATGCTGTACAACCACGAGAAACGCTAATAGAAACGCTGAATAAAGCTTTTCATGATGTATTGAAGCGCTCCGCTACTAATCGTAAAACGGCGTTATACCAGCCGACGATATTTAATAAAATAGCCGATATCATCATTCCTTTTTATGCCGAAATACGCGGCTCCATCAATGACCCGGAGCACCAGGTTGATGCGACATCAATTATGCTCGATGTCGTGGGGGTATGTTTTGTTGCTGCTCAGGCAGGGACTAAGGCTGCAGTGTTGCTTAAAAATGCAAAAGGGATTGGGCAGATCATTAAGGAAGGAAGCAAAAAAGGTCTGGTCGGCAGAGGGTTACAAAAATTTGTTATTAAAGAGATGGGCAAACAGGGTCTTATCAACGCCGCACAGTTGTCAAAAATAAGTGTCAACGCGCTTCTCGATCTTGTCTTACCTTTTAATGTCGGGAGTTTAATAAAAAAACCGGCACCAAAAACGAATTTATTCTCCGGCTTCAATGACATCGTTAATGCCAGTATGCCCGCGACTGTAAAGAGCAGAGGAATTAACAAGAAATATATCAATACGGAGATTTCCATTGACGATCTGACGCCGACTACAGAGCGTGGCGTAAATGTCTATATAACGAAGGCGAATGGAGAAGGCACACGTAATTACTATATTAAAACAGACGACAACATCTACCAGATACGCTGGGACGATCACGCTCACACGTGGCGAACCGTTGATCCTAAAAATCCGGGGCGATTTAGCTACGGTGAACCCATTGTCTATGAAGATGGCAAATGGATCATAAATAAAAACTACGGTGGTTTGCGCGGGGGTGCAGCAATTAAAGATCCGGATATTATTATGGGTGAAATGCCCGCCCGAGAAGGGCTTCCCTCTGAGAAAATAAAGGATAATCTTATCAGCACTAAAGATGTTAATGCTGAGGCAATGCTGAACGAAATAAAGAAAAACAAGGAATTAAGTAGTGCTATATCATCGCCTAAGGAAAAATGCGAATCCGTTATCTTACCGGTTGCCAAATATATGGAAGAGAAAGGCTTTACTGATATACGCTGCCGTGCCATGGCTTTTTATGTTAACGGCATGGATGACAGACCCGGTAATCATTTCCTTCTCATCGGCACCAAAGAGGGCCGGGACTATGCCTTTGATATCACCGCCGGGCAATTCTACGGGCAATTTGAAGAGTTAAGCGGACCTATAATTATGCCGGAGGAGTTGTGGGCACAAAAATATGCCAACGTCACGTCAGAAAGGAAACTTATCATCTATTCTGACTATATTTTGAAAGATGTATCCGATGCCAAAATTGAATTTGGCCCTTACAGTCGATTTTTTGCTGAGGGGCCAAATTGCCGGGTACCGAACGCGAAAGTCATTAAGCGTCCAGTCTGGTATTACCCTCAAAAAGCCGTCGACGATCTTCCCCCCGTTGCGGCAGATAAGAAAAAGGCAGGCGGGGTAGCGCGGTCCAACCCGGTACGCCAGGCGGCCAGACGCAGCAAGCTCACCAGACAAAATACTACCATCAGTTGGGATTATGCGGTCGAACTGCTCGAAAATGCAGAATTGCTGGCTAAAGGGCCGGCGACAACACTGCGCACCGGCCTTCGCCAGGCATCGCGTTATCAGCGCGATGCTGCCTCCTCCCCCGGTGCCGTGGATGGCCTGTTTACCAGTAGCCAGGTGGTGACCAGCCAGGAAAACCTGCTGCATGTTAAACAGGGCGAAATCCTTGTTTTTATGGAGGTTGCGCCCGATTTACCCGGCAAGGGACCACGCCCGGTTCATGTGATGGTGAGTCTGGGTAACGGGCGCTTTGCCGGCGTCAAAAATAGTGTGCTTAACAGCAGCTTCGGTGATAGCAAACAGATATTGACCGCGGAACAGCTGGGCGAATTTGTGAATGGCACATTTAAACGCAGGGGAAATGCGCAATTACCGGACTTACAGATTATTGCGGGCAGGCCAAAAGGGCTTCAGCTTGAGTACCCTTCATTAAAATCACTGGCAGAGAGTGCTTCGTTATCGGCAACGAACAACAGCGATATTGCGGCCACCACCGCCGAATTACTGAGCAAGTCAGGGGAACTGGCTGAAGAGCAGGCCAGAGCATTACAACACGCGCTGGCCCCCATGCTCTCTACCAGCGGAACCCCATCGGTAACACGCTTAATGAGCAATGCCGTCTCGGTTAATAAGCAGCAGCTGGCAACCCTGCCGAGGGGGCAACTGATCTTTTTCGATAAAACACCCGGTATCTCATCGACACGGCACGTGATGTACAGCCTGGGCAATGGTGAATATTTCATGGTTAATCCTTCGCTCCTCGATGCCGGATTACCCGCGAATAAAGCTATCGTCAAGGCGGAGCAATTCTCTGAAGAGATATTTAAAAACCGCAAAGTTTATGCCGGCAATATTTCACTCACTAACCTGCGGGTGAAATCATTATTGGGGCAGGACGCTGATTTTATCGTCAACGGAAACAAAATCACCCTTACTGCGCATGGTGCGCCATCGGGCGTGAACGCTATGGATGCCAATGAGCTGGCTGAGGTTATCCGCGGCCTCGGGCTGCGTGAATCCTCTAAAGTGGACTGGTCGAAAATTAAAGAGATTGAGCTCGAGTCTTGTTTCGGCGGATTCGGAACGTTACCCATCGGCAAAGCGCTGGCGAATATTTTGAATACGAAAGTGACGGCTTATCCCTTTTTCTTCAGCGAGAAAATGCGTAACACACGGAATATCTTTACCCGCGCCAAAACCTATCTCCCCACGGACTTATCCACGATAGACCTGGAGAAGCTCAACAGACAGCAGAGCCGCAATCACGATTTTTGGGATAAGCTCCTGCGTCTCCCGCGAAAAGAGGCGCAGCAGGCGCATAGCAGCGCCAGTACGCTCGACAATACGCTTGAAGACGTGGCAAAACTGGCACGAGGCGACACGACGGTCAGCCAATTCATGAAAGATTACCCTGATTACAAAAACGGTCTAAGTGCGACTGAAAATGAACTCAAATCTCTTCTCAGCGCAAGCGTGCCTAATGATGAGACGTTTGCTATGCGGTGCTGGGATATTCTGATGCTCAGCACCTTTACCCGCACTCTTGTAGATGAATATCTTGACCGCTGACGCTTTAATAGCAGAGGTGCCGACGAACAAGCTCATAGCACGGCTATATTTACTCTGACCATGACGTGCGAAATTTATGCCGATGAGAGTTGGCCGCTTCGCTATTAGCAGCATGAAACATCTGAAAAGAGGTCATTTACCTTGAAGCGCCCCTTTCCTTTGCTAAATATTAAAAACTGCCCCCGCAGTTAATCCCTGTTACAACACGATCTTACTGTCGTTATTGCCTTTACCCCTCTGCTCAGAAAGCTGATTATCAAGGATAAATTATGTCCGACTACGATATTCTTCCCAAAAGCCTGCCCGATACAACAACCGACCTGACCGACGCTTTCAGTATGGAACTGACGGAGGGGTATTCCTCTGCATCATTAGTAAATAATTATGCAGAGGTGATGAACGATATCTTTGAAATATTTATCGACGATCCACAGGAAAATAGCCAAGCGCAATCCGACGTTTTAAATATGGCAAGCAACTTGTCGGATGAAAATATAAAAGAGGCGCTACGGGAGGTTATTCAGGAGGCGCTGGATAAAAAGATGCCCGAGCTCGTCGAATATCATCAGAAGGGGTACAACCTTGTCGGGCTGGACAAAAACGCGCTGCACAAACTGCAGGATACTTTGCAGAGCGAGGCCCGCAAAATCCCCGAATCGCTGCTTACACCCGCCCGGCGATTTATTAACACACTTAACGCTGTATTCGGCCCAGACGGAACGCCCTCTCCCGACCTGCTCCGGGCACTGCCGCTGGTGAATGAGGTTGTTCAGCACCTGAGCGCCGCGCTGGACGATCTTATCGCCACCCGGAAAGTCAGCACGCTGGAGTGGGAGGAGGAAGCTGAACAGACGGCGCGCGAAGAGCGCAATCGGCTGGTTAGCGTTGCGGCTGAGAGGCTTTTTCCGCATGAGAGCGCAGAGCGCGAGCGCAACCGACAGAAGCTCGACAGCTTACTCTTCGCGCAAAGCAATGCGCTCAATGCGGAGTATAAGAAATTCAGCCTGCTGAAAGCCTCACTGGTCGCTGAAAGCCGAATCACCCGCCAGCGGCTGGCGGGACATCTGCAAACCCGGGCGCAGACGCTGCTTGAGGGTGCCCGGGAAACACGAACCGCCGCACTGGATATGCTGCTCGCTGAGTCCGGTAGCGGTCAGATGCACCCTGAGCAGCTTATGCACTGGAGCCAGGGTTATCAGCTCTACTCCCGCTATCTCCGGGCTGTTGATGATGCCCCCACCGGGCATGCCCTTGCCGGTAACCCGCTGATTGCTGCCGTAAACAGCGCGGCCCGTGAGGGGAAATCAGCACGCGCCAGGCTCGCCGGCAGCATGGTGCCGCTGGCTGATGCGCTGGGATCGGTTGCCGTGCGTCTTATGCAGGAGAAGCAGCGTACGGAACCCGCCCCTGCCGACCCTCAGCCTGCGCAGAAGCAGGGAGTATCGGACAGGATAAAAAATGTTGTCTGGGATAAGGGGCGTAAAAAGGGGCGTGCTGTACGGGCGGCCTCCGTCTGGCTGGCAAAATCTTCCGGCAACAGAGCCAGCCGGGTGGCCTCGAAAGCAAAACATACCCTGCAGCAAACGCCTGCCGTCAGCGAGGGCACCCGCCAGGCCATCAGCCACACCGCCCTGCTTCTGCTCGATGAGATTCAGCAGGCAGAGCGACGGCTGAAACTCCTGCCGGGATACACCTGGGTACGCCAGGAGGCGGTACATCAGCACCTGCTGCTCGGCCGGGAGATCGCCGACCCGCATGAATCTCCCCTGCTGGATACGCTAGTTTCGCAACGGCTGGATGAGGAAAGCACCCGCTGGCAGCATATCGCGGACAATGCCGCCAGGCAGATTGAGACCCTGCTCTCACCCCTTACCCGCCTCGCGGAGCCGAACGGCTTCAACGATTTCTACTTTGTGCTGAGCGATGCGCTGCGGGCAAACCCGGAGCCGGGCAGCGCTGAGGCAATTGTGCGCATGGATAAAACGGTGATTCAGGCCGTCGAACAGCTGGCCGATACTGGTCGTCAAATAAATGCCTCCGCTGTCCGGCTGAGCGGCCACGGACATGAGGGCGGGAAAGCGCTACAGGAGAAGATCGCTAGCTGGCTGATGGCGCTTAAGCTCCTTAAAACGCAGGTCAAAACGCAGGCCATTCACCTTACCGGCCAGGCGCCGGATAACTTCTCCCGCAGCGGCATGCTGGCCCGTGGCATCGCTGAATGGGCGCAAAGGCTCAGGGAGAGTTATCTTACAGGCTTATCGGGCGATCAACGCACCCGCGCGACCCTCCTCTTCGATAGAGTGCTCACCGATCTACTCAGCGAACAGCGCCACCACTTTGCCGATCGCACCGATCCGCAGGCAGAGAGCCTGCTGAAACAGGTCTCTATTGCGTTAAGACATGCCGCTGAAGGAACCACGGTCTACCCGCCGACAGCCGAGGAGATCCTCGCGGGCACCCGCACTGTCTCTGCGGATGTGCAGCACTGGGCGGAGAAAAAAATGCTCACCGGCGCGCTGTCAGCGGCGATTTCAGGTGGCTTTAAACTGCTCACCGGGCCATTTTCCCTGCCCGCGCGCATCGCCCTGCGGGGCGCCAAAACAGGCTGGACGCTGAACAGAAACCTGCGGGCGATGAACCGGGTGCGGCTCGGTGAAGGGCCGGCAAGCGAGCGTGTGAAAAACCGGCTGTTTCATCAGGAGATGTCGAAGCTGGCCTTCCGCCTGACGCTCTCGTTATCTCCGGCCGGGGGCTATGGCGTGGCGGCGACCCTTGTCGGCAGCCAGATGATTAAAGGTAAAAAAACCTACGCGAAAGCGCTGGCCAAAAAAGTGGTTGTCGATTTGCCGCAGGAGGCACTGTGGTACGGCCTTACGTATGGCGGCTACGCCGGGATTAACGCCGTGGTGCGTGCCAGCGCCGAGCGCGCGATGCAGAAAGCCCTGGAGCAGGCAGCTCTTGCGCGACGTGAGAAAATGAACCGCCTGATGGAGCAGTTGAGCATGCCGGATATTCAGGAGGAAGAGAGTGTTTCCACTTCTGGTGAATTCGCAGACGATACCGGGGCTGAATTACGCGCTGAAGCCGCTGACGAGGCCACCACTGAAGAGATTGAGGTCGGTGAAGAGAAGGCGGCTGAAACCACCGCGGCAGAAGGTGAAACGTCTGCCGCCACAACAGATAAGAAAAAAGTGCCGCAACTCTCCCGTAGCGGCCGGGTAAAAAGATTTGCCCCGGGCAGTGGTGCCTCCCGGGCAGGCATAGCGGTGACTGCCTCGCCTGATAACAAAACCCTCTCCTCGCAGATCTCCGGCCATTTAAAAGATATCGTTGAGAGACTGGCCAGTGGGCGAGGATTTGTGAACTCCAGTTTAAAAGAGGGGCAAGAAGGCGCTGTTTATCATTCAGGCAATAACTTCTATGTTTATATAAACAGCAAATACTGGCCGATTGAATTTAAAAACAGCCAGCAAGGGGTTATCACGCTCAACCCTTATGCAAATGAGAGTGAAATAAAAATCGAGGTTCATCTCAAGAATAATACCTGGATAGCAACTGAAGCCGAAAAGACAAAAGACAATTACCCCGCCCTGCCCACTAAAACGGAAAAAGCCTCTTCGTCAGTAGGGTTATCTAATAGCACTGCATCTCCTGAGCTCTATAATCAAGTAAAAAGCTGGCCAGCGCACGGCGCATTTTATTATGACAACATGGCCGCGGGTAAAGAGGGGCAAATTTATAGCGATAGTGAAAATCATAAAAACTATATTTATCTTAATGGCAATTACTGGCCAGTCATTGTCACAGGAAATTCAACAGCAACTGTCTTATTCAATGATAATGACCTACATCATAAAAAAATCATCAATTTAAAGAAAATCAATCACCAGTGGGGACTGGCCCCCTCATTTAACACAAGGCCACTGCCTGTAAAAGCCGCAGGAAATTTTAGCATTGCAGAGTATATTAATGCTTTTTTCAAAACTGATAACGCCGCCAACGTCACCCGGGCACAATTGCAAAAATTAGATAATGGCCTATTTTTGGATAAAAACACTGGGCAAAATTATATCCATGTTAACGGTTATTACTGGCACGTCACCTCCATTCTTCTTCACGGTTCGGAAGAGGTGGAAACCTGGAAAATACATGAAGCAGGCACGCGTGAGCATCTCAACATATATTATAATGAGGCTCTTTCCACATGGGTTCCTCTACAAACTAAGGATGACGAGTATCATACAGAGAATAATTCACCACCTAATTCCTTATCGGCTGATTTAATAGGTGAGATGAAAAAATGGAACCCAGATTCGTCTATACGCCCCATTAATTCAGGGCCAGGCGTAGAGGGAGCCGTATATCAAGACAAAGCGGGTGCGCATTATATCTATCTGCAAAATCGTTACTGGCACTTCAGCTGGATAAAACCAAACGTAGGGGGTGTCACAATCACTATAGATGGCGTTAGTAAATTTATCGTTCTCTTAAGCGAGGAGGCTCAATGGCACTATTTTGATGAAGAAATAATAGCAGATTCATTTGATATCGATACTCTTCTTAAAAGCATCCGGGATGCTCCGCTTGATAGCGAAACGCGAGAAAAAGTTGAGTCAATACTATGGAGGGATAATTTCTCGTCGCTGGATGATTTTCTACATAACTTACAGAAAGCACTCGAGAATGGCTTTTATAGGCTCTACGAAAACCCGGCCAGCGATGCTCTTATCAGTATAATTTCATTAACCAATAAAGTTTCAGAACAGCAAAAATCGATTGCTTATTATGATCCGGATAAGGGTAGCGAAAAAGAAGATGTGAGCTGGAATCAAAACCTACTCAATCTCTATCGTGAAGAGTTCTTAAGCGAGGGAGAAGAGAGCGCTTATTTATATGCCGCGCGACAAGCTAAAGTTGCGGTAGATGAGGCCAATATTAGGGTTGCCCAACTGAGCACGACGGCCATTGATAAGCAGATCAAAGAACAATATGACGCTATCGCCGACCGTCTGAAAGATCTCGCTTACTGGATCGGTTTCCTTGTTGAGAGGCCGATATCAGTCGATACCCCCATCGCCCAGGAGAATATAGACTCCCTCAAGTTAACAATTACTACCCATCAAACCAGAATTAATCAACTCAGTACGTTGAGGAAAGACATTCTCAATCGCAAAGCCGAATACCAGAAAGTCATCGACGACTATAATAAAAATTATCGCCTGGTGAATATCAGCATCGATTTTGTGAAAAAATCCCTTGCCAATAAGAAAAAAATCGCGGGAAGTAATGATAACGTAAGTCTCGCCGAAGAGTTGCTGATTGATTTCACTTTGCAAAAAATTGCCATTCGAAACTCCGCAACCGATGCCTACACGCAAGCCGAACTCGATAAGTTGAAAACACTGAGCATTTCACAAACAATGATCGAACAACTCATTGAGCGCCATACGCTGAGCCAGGAATTAACAGAAGCGATCCAGCAGTCATCAATTAAGTTCCCACCTCTGAAGAAAAATTACCAGGATATAGAATGGAGCAATAACGAGGCAGAGAGAATCTACAAAGAAAATTATCCGGATGATGAAAGCTCCGAGGCAAATCAATTACTTGCCCCACTACTTTACTGGTTATTAAAAAACAACGCCAACTATAGCCTTCTGCGGTCTACGGATATTGATGATGTTGTAAATATTTATTATTCAGACGCCTATTCATTAAACCCTCTTAAAAAAATCAATAAGATGCCAGAGGGATATACCCCATTGGCACATATGTTAGGCAGTGAATACTTCAACTCTGATAGTGAGTATTATCAGCAATTCGCTACTTACAAGGAGAAATATAGCGATTACGAGGCCAGTGAGAACACCAAAGATTTTCTTCTCTCTTCCGATCTCTCTTTAAATGAGATCACCTCTAAAGTTAAAAAGCGCTTCTACTTTAATGTGCTGCAATCAACGGATGTTTATGATAAACACGATGGCGGGATGTTATTTGTTGAACTTGAGGATGGACGCTGGATTTTCTTCTCTCTTTTCCCTGACGCTCTTTTTAGCCGGGTATTCTCTCATGATGAGATGATGGCAAATATCTGGTTAAAAACCATAGCTACCCTTACGCCGGAGCAAACACACTATCACGGTATTGAGTCCGTTTTCCTCGAATCCTTTTTCCTGAAAAACTTTGACCCCAAAAATAAGAATGTGTTAGCCGGTAAGTATCACAAAATTGAGACAAGGAAAAAGAAAGAGTTTGAAGATTTCATCGAAAACACCTTATACAAAAGTAGCGATGACATTACTTATAACAACCCTTTTAAAGATCGCGCATATTATGGGATAACCTATGATTTTTCACTTAACGCTGAACAACCACAAGAAACCTTACTAGAAACTCTGAATAAAGCTTTTCATGATGTACTGAAACGCTCCGCTACAAATCGCAAAGCGGCGCTATATCAGTCGACGGTGCTGCAAAGTATAGCGGATATTGTCATTCCTTTTTATGCTGAGATACGTGGAGCAATTGATGATCCAGAATACAAGGCTGATAGTGCATCCATTATGCTTGATGTCGTGGGTATTTGCTTTGTTGCTTCCCAGGCAGGCACTAAAGCTGCATCACTGCTAAAAAATGCAAAAGGGATGGGTAAGATCATTAGTGAAGGGAGAAAAATTGGCCTGGCTGGTAGAGGACTACAAAAATATGTGATTAAACAAATGGGTAAACAAGGTCTTATTAACGCATCCGGTCTCGCAAAAATTAGTGCTAATGCACTAATTGATCTTGTTTCCCCTGTTAACCTGGGCGATTTAACAAAAATCTCTTTCTCTAAAAACAGACTTACCTCTGGTCTTGGCAATATATTCAGCTCTGACTTACAGGTAGTATCAAAAGGCAGAAGCATCCCTGATAAATATATAACCACAAATGTTTCCCTTGCTGACTTATCAAAGACTCATGTACATGGCGTTGACGTGTATACCTCTACGGCAGACAGTACAGTGGACAGGAAGTATTTCATTAAATCTGAAGGCAATCTCTATCAGATACGCTGGGATGATTATGCGCATACATGGCGAACTGTTGACCCCAACAATCCCGGACGTTTTAGTTATGGGGAACCGATTATCTTTGAAGATGGCGACTGGATAATAAATAAGAATTATGGCGGGTTGCGTGGCGGAGCAATAAAACTTCCCCCCATTACCATGGGTGAACAACCTCTCCGGGAGGGGTTAGCACCGGGGAAAGTTATTGAAAATCTTATCAGCACTCCAGATGTTGATGCTGTGGCCTATCTTGAGGAAATAAAAAAAACCGGCGGATTAAGTGGCGCAATATTATCCCCGTCTGAAAAATGTGAACTTGTCCTTCCGGCCATGGCTAATTTCCTGAAAAGAAAGGATTTTGATAACATTCGATTCCGGGGCATGGCCTTTTTTGTTAACGGCATGGATCAGGGAGCAACGAATCATTATCTTGTTATCGGCACCAAGAATGGGACGGATTACGCTTTTGACATTACTGCGGGGCAGTTTCATGGACAGTATGAAGAGTTAAGTGGCCCGATTATCATGCCTGAGGAGAAGTGGGCGCAAAAATATGCCAACATTACTTCCGAAAGGAAGCTCATAAAATATGCTGACTATCCACTGACGGAACTGCGTAAGATAAGAATAGATTACGGATCGTTTAGTCCCTATCTGGTGCGGGGGCCCAATAGCCAGTTGCCCAATGCTTTCGTCCTCAAGCGTCCCGGCTGGTATTTTCCTAAAAAAATAGTCGAGGATTTTCCCGCCGCTACCAACAAAAAAATGGCCTTCGGTGCCATTGAGCGGGCCAACCCTGTACGCGAGGCGGCAAGACGCAGCAGGATGACAGAGCAAGCGTCCGACACGAGTTGGGAGTATGCGGTCACTCTCCTTGAGAATGCTGAACTCATGAGTAAAGGCCCGGCCACAACGCTACGCACCGGCTTACGGCAGGCAACAAAATACCAACGCGTCAGCGCCTCCTCCCCTGGCAGCGTGGACGGTCTTTTTGCAAGTAGTAATGTCATCAACAGCCATGAGAATCTGCTTCGCGTAAAGCAGGGCGAAATATTGATATTTATGGAAGTTGATCCCAATTTTGCGGCTAAAGGACCGCGCCCAATCCATGTCATGGTGAGCCTCGGTAATGGCCGCTTCGCCGGCGTGAAAAATAACGTGCTGGATAGTAGCCTCAGTGATGGTAAACAAATATTAACCGCGGAACAGCTGGGCGAGTTCGTGAACGGGACATTCAGACGCAGAGGAAATGCGCAGTTGCCGGACCTGCAGATTATTGCCGGCGAACCCAAAAATTTCCTGCGCCCTGAATCTCCCTCGTTGAAATCCCTTGCCGAAAATCTTCACGGATTGCCGGATGACGTTGATCTTGCCGTTAAAAGCACTGAACTGCTGAAACAGGCCGGAGAGCTGGCGACGGAACAGGCCGCGGCGCTACAAGAGTCGTTAGGGGCATTGCTGAACGCCGCGAAAGGGAGATCGACGATTACCGCAACGGCTGAGAGCCTGTTCACGACGGCGGTACAGGTGACGGACCGCGCTGCCTTGCAGGCGATGGAGAAAGGCAAGCTGGTGGTATTCGCTAATACCTCCTCTCCCTCGTTCGCTATACATCACCTGATGTACAGCCTCGGTAATGGTGACTTTATGATGGTCAACCCGCATCTTCTTGATAAGCGCCTGGTCAGTCAAAATGGCATTATCAACGCCAGCCAATTTCCTGATGAGTTATTTACTAAGTACGGCGTCTTGTCCGGAGATATTTCTCTTAGCAGGCTACGCACAGCCTCCCTCCTTGGGCGCGATGCCTCCTTTTTTGTAAATGGCCCGATTTTGACGGTCAGGCTTCATGGTGCGCCGGGTATTGCTAACTATATGGATGCTTATGAACTCTCAGAAGTGATTAAAGGGCTCGGCCTGCGTGAGTCACCGCCCGTCAAGTTAGGTCAAATTCGTGAGATAAAACTTGAGTCTTGCTTTGGCGCCTTCGGATTCTTGCCCACCGGTAAAGCCCTCGCACATATTTTGGGTAAAAAGGTGACGGCTTATCCGTTAGCATTCAGCAATGCGTTGCGTGACTCCCGGAATCTATTCAGGCGTGCAAAGGTTTATATGCCGTCGGATTTATCTACAATTCAAGTAGAAAAAATGGTCAAACAACAAAGCCGTAACCATAATTTTTGGACAAAACTCCTGCAGCTACGACAAAAAACGGTGGACAGAAGGGTACGCCGTAGCAGCGATCCTTTTGACAAGACGCTGGAAGATATTGCAAAACTGGCGAATGGCGACACAACCGTTGAGCAGTTCCTGAAAGATTATCCTGAGTACAAGAGCGGGCTAAGCGTGACTGAGAGTGAGTTCAAAGCCTTTCTCGGTGTAAGTACGCCTGATGATGACACCTTTGCCATGCGATGCTGGGATATTCTCATGCTCAGCACCTATACGGTGAACCTGGTGGATAAATATCTGGAAGGCTAGTCAGGGATTGAGCTCGGTAATCGAATAAGGTTGCCCTGCGCTGTCGGTGGAAAGGGTGAATTGGGCGCTAATAAGGTAGGCATCGCCTTTCACAGGGACAACGTTCCAGTAAAACGCATATTTTTCCCCTGCCCTGAATGCAGTGCCAAACATCGGCAGGCACTCATCTGGCGCGATATAACGGGGCTTATCTGGAAAGAGCTCAAAACGCTTACCTTCGCCAGTACTGAAGATCTCAACCGAGACCATCTGTTCGCCGGGTTTCATGATGGAAAGCGCACAAACTTCATGATGTTTCAAAACTACCCGTGTTGGCGTTTGTTGTGTCATTTTGTCTGGAAAACCGATACAGCCAGATAAGGTACACACTGCCATCAATAGCACACTCGTTCTCATCATCCTTACCTTCTGCCTGTAATAATTTTTCTATACAGTGTCGGGATATCACGAATATCATCTTTTCCGCAATATCGTCCTGGTTGATTCTGGGCCTGAAACAGCTGCCATATATCAATACCATGAATAATAAGCAACCAGTAATCAGCCAGAATAGAGGCCTGTTGCTCAAGGGGATAATCTGTAAGCTTTTCTTTATCGAGCCGGTAGAAATAATTTGCTGCCCAGCTAAACAGGCCTCGGGTTCGAACCCACTGCCCTCGCTGATGCTGCCATACGTGCCCTAATTCATGGATAAATGTATGTTTCTCTTGCAGTGTCGCATAAGGCAAAGAAAAGTCATCTCTATAACGCTCTTTTCTGTACCAAATCTCCCCATTCGGCGCCATCACGTAATCCGGATGCTGTAGCCCAAACGGGAAGTAGCTGTCACAGTGGATCCAGACGCGGCTATAGACAATCGCATCGCCGTAAAATTGGCGCGCCATGGCGATTTCACCCAGCGTCATCAGACGCAATGTTCCTTCTCTACGTCCTGTAGTCATCATTTATTCCCTCTCACAAATCACCGCGCGGGATTATCAATGAATCACTTCACTGCTGCGCAGAGGAAATAAGCAGAAAACGAAAATTCAGATTATTTTTTATATAGATGAATGAGTTGAACAGGTAGATCACCTTCCTAAGTTGACTGCCAAAAAATAAAAAGCACATAAAAAAGGCCAGCCACATAACATGGCCGGCCTCACGTTAACGGCTTCGCCTGATTAACTGAGCTTAAACACCGCAACCGCCTCTTCCAGCAGTTGAGACTGCTCTTTCAGCGAGTAGGCTGCGGCAGAGGCCTCTTCAACCAGCGCGGCGTTCTGCTGGGTCACGGTATCCATCTGCGCCACCGCGAGGTTGATCTGATCGATCCCGCGGCTCTGCTCGCCGGTGGAGAGCGCGATTTCCGACATCAGTTCAGAGACCTGCTTCACCGAGTTGATAATGCGCTGCATGCTCTCGCCCGCGCTGGTGACGCGATCGCTGCCCACCAGCACCTGACGGCCAGAGAGTTCAATAAGCTCTTTAATCTCTTTCGCTGCTACGGAGGAGCGCTGCGCGAGGTTGCGCACTTCGGTTGCGACCACGGCAAAACCACGCCCCTGCTCGCCTGCGCGCGCCGCTTCCACGGCGGCGTTGAGCGCCAGGATGTTGGTCTGGAAAGCAATATCTTCGATAATGCCGATAATAGTGCCAATCTTACCAGAGCTGGTTTCGATCTCCTTCATCGATACCACCGCTTCTTCAACAATGGCATTCCCCTCTTGCGCCGCGCTGCGCATATTCCCCGCCAGGCTATTGGCTTGCTGGGTGTTTTCAGAGGTATGTTTCACGGTTGAGGTCAGCTCTTCCATACTTGCAGCGGTCTGCCCCAGCGAAGCAGCCTGCTCTTCGGTACGCGCCGACAGATCGGTGTTACCCGCGGCGATCTCTTCTGCGGCGTAAGCCACGCTCTGGCTGGAGTTACGCACCTGGGAGATAATCTGCACCAGCGAGAGACGCATCTGCTCAAGCGCGCTCAGCATGCCGCCAATCTCATCTTTGGAAGTAGCAACGACCGGCAGATTCAGCTCACCCGCCGCCATCTTCTGGCAGTGCAGACGCGCGGCATCCAGCGGCGACAACACGCGGCGACGCAGCAGGATAAAGATCCCCACAATGATCAGCGTAAACAGCAGCGCAAAGACGCCGATGGTCATCGTGCTGTTAACAAAGCGGCTCTGCGCCTCATTGTTCAACTGCTGGGCATACTTTTCACGGAACGCCAGCAGGTTATCAAGGGTGATCTCGAACTGACGATCCAGCTGAGGAATGGTGGTGCTGACCAGTTGGTTAAAGCGCGCGGTATCGTTACTTTTCGCCGCATCCATCAGCGGACGTAAGCCGTTATCAACATAGTTCTGCCAGGCCTGGCGATAGGGCGTGGCAAGCGCATCTTCACCGACAACGCGCGGCGCGGCGAGATAGTTGTTAAACGCTGCCGAGGCTTTTTGCATCACCTCGTTGGCACTCTCAAGGGAGGCCTGCGTTTTCTGGCTGTCGCCCAGCGAGGCGTTAATCATTGCCTCCATCAGGCGTACGCGCAGGGTACGGCTATGGTTAATCGGATCGATGACCGACAGCACCACGCGGATCTCTTTATTTACGTTATCCAGCGAGTCGTTACTGCGGGTAAGCGACCAGAGGTTAGATGCCGAGCTGACAAGAAAAATAGTGAGTAACAGACCAAAAACGAGCAATGAAAAACGCCTGACTGACATAGTGATCCCTTGGGTGATAGAGCGACAAAACGATGTGGCACCGCATAAAATGCGAATTGCCTTAACGCTGTTATCGACCAAAAGGGAGCGAAATTTAAATTAAATGAACACATTTACATTTTTAATGAATCATCAAAAATTCATTCATCAAACAAATTTCACACCCCTTCACGCAAAGAAGATCTCGCATTCGTAATAGGATTCATTATCATTGCGAAACTATTTCGATGATCCCATAAATCACCATAATGTTAATGAAGGATAGTGTTGAATGAAGAAGGTTCTCTGTGCGCTGGGGCTGGCGCTTGCCTCATTAAGTTCTGCTTATGCCACCACGTATCCCCTTATCCTCGACAACTGTGGCTACAAAGAGACCTTCACCAAAGCTCCTGAGCACGTGGTCGCGCTGGGGCAAAACACTGCCGAGATCCTGCTGCTGCTCGGCTTAGAAGATAAAATCGCCGCCACCGCCTTCTGGCCAACCAAAGTGCTGCCACAGCTGGCTGCGCAAAACGCGAAGATTAAAACCCTGACGGTGGAGATCCCGACGCTGGAGTCGGTGCTGGCGCAAACCCCGGATTTCGTTGCCGCGCAATCGCCGCTGCTGCTGGGGCCGGAGAGCAAAGTGGCGAAGCGTGAAGATCTCGCCACCGTCGGCGTTAACAGCTATATGTCGCCGGGCATGTGCGCCACCAAAAAGGGCACCGGCGATATGTACGGCAGCCGCCAGAAGCTCTGGGACATGACCTACCTCTACCAGGAGATCGAAGATTTCGCGAAGATCTTCAACGTTGAGGATCGCGGCCAGGCGCTGGTTGCCGACTTCAAAAAGCGCGAAGCCGATCTGCGTAAAGAGTTTGGTAAAAACAAAAAAGATCTCTCCTTCGTCTTCTGGTTCTCCAGCTCTTCACCTTCTGCTGACGCCTACGTCGGCGGCAAAAACAGCGCCTCCGGCTTTATTGCCAACGTGCTTGCCGGCCATAACGCCATCACCACCGAAACCGAGTGGCCGACCGTCGGCTGGGAGAGCATTATCGCCGCTAACCCGGATGTGATCGTCGTCTCCAGCCTCGACCGCAACCGCTGGGCGCTCGATAACGCGCAGGAGAAGATTAAGTTCCTGAAGAGCGATCCTGCCGTCAGCCAGCTTGAGGCGGTGAAAAAAGGCCATATCGTGGTGATGGATGGCCAGGCGATGAACCCCACCATTCGTACCATCTATGGCGCAGAGCAGGTTGCTGAACAGCTGAGAAAGATGGGGCTTAATTGATGGCGGCGTTGCACCCGACGCGGCAGAGAGTGTTGTTAAGTAGTGCCGCGCTGCTGGCGATTGTGCTGCTGGTGGTAGTGATTGCGGTTGGAGCCAGCGTCGGCGAGCTGGCGATCCCGTTACCCAGCGTCTTCTACGCGATTGGCAATAAGCTTGGCCTGACCGCCGAGCCGCTCAATCGCATCTATGAAAGCGTGATCTGGGATTTCCGCCTCAGCCGCTCGCTGGTCGCCGCCTGTTGTGGCGCGGGGCTGGCGATTTGCGGCGCGGTGCTGCAAAGCCTGCTGAAAAACGCCCTGGCCGAGCCGTACGTGCTCGGCGTCTCGGCGGGCGCGTCGACCGGCGCGGTCTCCGTGGTGGTGCTCGGTCTCGGCGCGGGTGCCGTGTCGCTCTCGGCGGGTGCCTTTGCCGGTGCCTTCGCCGCCTTTGCGTTTGTGGCGTTTCTCACCAACGGCGCGCGCGGCGGCAACGAGCGCACCATCTTAGCCGGGGTGGCCGCTTCGCAGCTCTTTAACGCCGTCACGGCCTATACCATCAGCACCTCCGCCAGCGCCCAGCAGGCGCGCGATGTGATGTTCTGGCTGCTGGGCAGCTTTAGCGGCGTGCGCTGGCCCGAGTTCCAGCTGGTGCTGGTGGTTGTGCTGATTGGGCTGGCGATCTGCCTCTACTACTCGCGGGCGCTGGATGCCTTCACCTTCGGTGATGATGCGGCGGCCTCGTTAGGTATCGCCGTGCCGTGGGTGCGCCTCGCGCTGTTTACCACCACGGCGCTGATCACCGCAACCATTGTCAGCATGGCTGGCTCCATCGGTTTTGTCGGGCTGGTGGTGCCGCATATGATGCGCTTCTTCTTTGGGCCGCTGCACCGCACGCTGCTGGTTGCCTGTGCGCTGGCGGGCGCAATTTTGATGGTGCTGGCGGATATCGCCTCGCGCATGCTGATCGCCCCGCAGAGCCTGCCGGTAGGCGTTGTCACCGCGCTGGTCGGCGTGCCGTTCTTCGCGTTTATTATTTACCGTTCAAGGAATCGCTAATGAGCATCGCCGCTGAAAACATCACCTGGAAGGTGGGTAAAAAAGTGATCGTCAACGATGTCTCACTGACGGTTGCGCGTGGCGAAACGGTGGGCCTGCTGGGGCCGAACGGCTCCGGGAAATCCTCCCTGCTGCGCGTGCTGGCGGGGCTGCGCCGTCCGCATAAAGGACGCGTATTGCTCGACGGGCAGAACCTTCACCGGCTGCCCAAAAAGCAGCTTGCCCGCCGGGTGGCGTTCGTTGAGCAGCACGGCATGACCGATGCCAATATGCGCGTGCGCGACGTGGTGAAACTGGGGCGTATTCCCCATCACTCCCCCTTCTCCAGCTGGAGCACGGAGGATGATGAGACCATCTCCGCGGCGCTGGCACGCGTCGATATGCTGGAGAAAAGCCAGCAGGGCTGGCTGACCCTTTCGGGCGGCGAGCGGCAGCGCGTCCACATTGCCCGCGCGCTGGCGCAGATGCCGTCAGAGATCCTGCTTGATGAGCCGACCAACCACCTCGATATTCACCACCAGCTCCAGCTGATGAAGCTTATCAGCGAGCTACCGGTGACCAGCATCGTCGCCATTCACGATCTCAACCATGCGCTGATGTTTTGCGACAGCCTGATCGTGATGCAGCACGGGGCCGTGGTAGCGAGCGGCACGCCGCAGGCGATCCTTACCGAAGATCTGCTGTGGGAGGTGTTTCGCGTGAAAGCGAAAATCACGCCATCACCCTGCCATGACAAAAACCATATCCACTTCATCGCCTGAGGTCAGGATTTCCGCATGTCTTTTCCCCACCTGCGGCCAGCGAAACAGCTCTGGCCGCCTGTTTTACTCGGTAGCCAGTTTGTTTTTAATATCGGCTTCTACGCCGTGGTGCCCTTCCTGGCGATCTTCCTGCGCGATGACCTACTGCTCTCCGGCGGGCTGATTGGCCTGGTGCTCGGGCTGCGCACCTTCTCGCAGCAGGGGATGTTCTTTATCGGCGGCGCGTTATCGGACCGCTTTGGCGCGCGCGTCATTATCCTCTGCGGCTGCATTATCCGCGTCGCGGGCTATCTGATGCTGGCCTTTGGTCACTCGCTGGGGCCGATTATTATCGGTGCCTGCCTGACCGGGATCGGCGGCGCGCTCTTCTCCCCTTCGATTGAAGCGTTACTAGCGCGTGCCGGTGCCCAGAGCGAGAGCCGCGGCAAGCGCAGCCGCGCTGAGTGGTTTGCGCTTTTTGCCGTCTGCGGCGAGCTGGGCGCGGTGCTTGGCCCGGTAGCGGGCGCGCTGATGACCGGTCTCGGCTTTCGCCAGGTGGCGTTAGCAGGTGCTGGGGTGTTTGTCGTGGCGCTGATTGTGCTCTTCTTCTGCCTGCCGCCCGCGCCGCCAAAACGCCAGACGCTGGCGGTCACGCCGTGGTGGACCACCTTTCGCCAGCCGCGCTTTGTCGCCTTTATCCTCGCCTACAGCTCCTGGTTACTGAGCTACAACCAGCTCTACCTGGCGCTGCCGGTTGAGATCCAGCGCGCGGGCGGCAGCGAAAAAGATCTCGGGCCGCTCTTTATGCTGGCTTCGGTGCTGATTATCACCCTGCAACTGCCCCTCGCCCGCTTAACGCGCCGTATCGGTGCCGCGCGCATGCTGCCGGTGGGCTTTTTGCTCATCTCTGCAAGCTTTGCCAGCGTCGCGCTTTGCGCTGCCAGCACGCCGCCTGCGGGCTGGACGCGGCTGCTGCCCGCCATCAGCTTCGTCTCGTTATTAACCCTCGGGCAGATGCTGCTGGTGCCTGCGGCGAAAGATATGGTGCCGTGGTTCGCTGACGACGCCACGCTCGGCGCGCACTATGGCGCGCTGGCGACGGCGGGCGGTTTTGCCGTGCTGGCGGGCAACCTGCTGTTTGGCAGCCAGCTCGACCGGGCGTTAACCCCCTCGGTTGAGGCAATCTACCCCTGGTTGCAGCTGGCTATATTCCCGCTCTGTAGCGCGGTGGCCTTAATCTTTATCTGCCGCCCGATGCGCAGGGGCTAAGCGGGCGCTCAGTTGCAGCACCAGGCTGAAGGCGGCGGGTAACACCGTCAGCGTCACCAGTGTTGCCACCAGCAGCCCGCCGATAATGGCGTAAGCCATCGGCCCCCAGAACACCTGATGGGAGATGGGGATCATGCCGAGGATCGCGGCGCAGGCGGTCAGCATAATCGGCCGCGCGCGGTGCTCCGACGCGGCGATAATCGCCTCATCAGGTTGCATCCCAAGGTGCAGGTTACTATCCACTTCGCTAATCAGGATCACCGCGTTGCGGATGATCATCCCCGCCAGTGCGATCACCCCCAGTAGCGCGACAAACCCCATTGGCGTGCCGGTCGGCAGCATCGCCAGCACAATCCCCGGCAGGCCAAACGGTGCCATGGTGACGGCCAGCAGCATGCGCGAGAAGCGCTGAAGCTGAACCATCAACAGCAGCAGCATAATAATCAGCGTCACCGGCAGCACGGCATACACCGAGCCGTTGCCCTTGTCCGACTCGGCAACGGTGCCGCCCTCCTCAATGCGATACCCGGCAGGCAACTGGGCGCGTAGCTTATCCACCATCGGGCGCAGGCCCGACGATACCGCTTCCGCACGCAGGCCCGGCGCGAGATCCGTCTGCACGGTGATAAAGGGCAGCCGCTGATGACGCCAGATCACCGGGTCGTCCAGCCCCCACTCCGGCGTCGCCACTTCGCTCAGCGGGATTTTCGTGCCATTAGACGTCGGCAGCATCAACGTGCCGAGCGTGCCGATATCGAGCCGCTCACGATCGTTGCCGCGCAGCACCACATCCACCAGCCGATCGTTGTCCCGCACCGTGGTCAGCGTCGCGCCGGACCAGACGGTATCAAGCATCCGGGCAATGCTTTCCGAGGAGACGCCCGCCGCGCGCGCGGCGGTCTGATTAACCTGTAAGCGGATCATCCGCTCCGGCTCCCCGGCGGTCAGGTTCACTTCCCGGGTCAGCGGCGAGCCGCCAATCTGCGCCGCCAGTTGATGCGCCAGCGTCTGCACTTTTACATAATCCGGCCCGCTCACGCGGTAGCGCACCGGCCAGCCCACCGGTGGCCCCAGCTCCAGCGGCGACACGCGAGAGGTCATCGCGCTGAACTGGTTTGCCAGCAACGTCTCCAGTTGTTGACGCAGCCGGTCACGGGCGGCGAGATCTTTTGCCACCACCACCAGTTGCGCGGTGTTTTCGTTGTCCTGCAAAACATCCATTGGCAGATAAAAACGCACCGCGCCGGAGCCAACGTAGCTGCTGTAGCGATCGAGATTGTCATTACCGGTCAGCGCCCGCTCAAAGCGTTCCACCTGCTTCTGCGTCTCGGTCTGCGAGGCGTTCGCGGGCAGCGAGAGCGTCACCAGCAGCTCCGGGCGATCGGAGGCGGGGAAAAACTCCCCCTGCAAATAGGTGGTGCCGACCAGCGACAAGCCCAGCGCCAGCAGCGCGATCGCCAGCGTGGTCAGCCGCCAGCGCAGCGCGAGGCGCAGCAGCGCCTGATAACCGCGCTTCAGCCTGCCGACGCGATCGCTATGCTTATCGATGCGCGCGGGCAGCAGCCAGGTGCCGGTGAGCGGCGAGAAGAGGATCGCCACCACCCACGAGCAGAGCAGCGCGATCAGCACCACGGCAAACAGCGAGTAGCAGTACTCCCCGGCGCTGGAGGCGGCGAAGCCGACGGGAATAAACCCGGCGATCATCACCAGCGTGCCGGTGAGCATCGGAAAAGCGGTGGTTTTGAAGGCATAGGTGGCGGCCTGCCTGCGCGACTCCCCGGCTTCGAGGCGCGCGACCATCGTTTCAACGGTGATCATCGCGTCATCCACCAGCAGGCCGAGCGCGATAATCAGCGCGCCGAGGGAGATGCGTTGCAGGCCGATCCCGGCGAGCATCATCCCGGCGAAGGTCATCGCCAGCACCAGCGGAATGGCGGCAGCCACCACCAGACCCGCGCGCAGTCCCAGCGAGACAAAGGAGACGGCGAGCACAATCACCACCGCTTCTACCAGCACGCGGACAAAACCGCTCACCGCCCCGCTCACCACCTGCGATTGATCGGCCACTTTCACCATCTCAATGCCGTGCGGCAGTTGCGCCTGGATCTGCGCCATGCGATCATCCAGCGCCTTGCCGAAGCGCAGCATATTCCCGGTCGAAGCCATCGAGATCGCCAGCCCCAGCGCCGGTTGCCCGTTAACGCGAAACTGCGGTGCGGGTGGCTCTGCGGCCTGGCGGGTGACGGTGGCGATATCGGTGAGCGGAATATAGCGATCGTTGATATGCAGCGTCACCGCCCGCAGGCTCGCTTCGCTGCTTAGCGCGCCGCTAACGCGCAGCGCCACGTTATCCTCGCCGGTGCGGATGGTACCGGCAGGCGCGATGGCGTTTTGCGCCTTCAGCGCCGTGCTGATCTGCTCAATATCGAGCCCCATTCCCGCCAACTGGCGCGGGGAGAAGGCGATAACAATCTGCTCCTGCTGATCGCCTATCAGGCTTATCTTGCCGATATCGTTTAGCGATATCAGGCTGCGGCGGATGGTCTCCAGCCGATCGCGCAGCTCACGCGGCGAGTAACCGTCCGCGGTAAAGCCATAGATGGTGCCGAAGGTGTCATCAAACTCATCATTGACCTGCGGCCCCTGCGCGCCCTGCGGCAGATCGGCGGCGCTGTCCTGCATCTTTTTCCGCACCTGGTACCAGATGTCGGGCACCGCTTTCGGCGGCGTATCATCACGCAGGTTGACGTTGATAATCGTGCTGCCAGCGCGGGTTTCGCTCTCAATAAAATCGAGATGCGGAACCTCCTGTAACTTCTTCTCCAGCACATCGGTGACCAGCTGCGTTGTCTCTTCGACGCTGGCCCCCGGCCACTGAGCGGTGACGACCGCCGTTTTGATGGTGAATGCCGGATCTTCATTACGCGGCAACTGCTGGTAGCAGAGCACGCCCATCACTATCACCAGCAGCATCAAAAAGGTGACCAGCTGCTGATGTTCCAGCGCCCAGGCCGAGAGGTTAAAGCGCGAGCGTTTCATGGCTGCAACTCCCCGGCGATCACCTGCTCACCGGCGCGCAATTTGCTGACGCCCGCAGTAATCACTCTGTCGCCGGGGCGCAGGCCGGAACGGATAAACACCGATGAGGCGCTGTAGCCGCCCAGCGTCACCGCGCGCGGCTGCGCCCGGTTTTTCTCATCAATCACAAACAGCGCCGGTTGTTGACCAAGACGGCTTAATGCCGGGGCGGGCACCGCAAAGCCTGCGGATGCTGATTCCGGTAGCGCAATGGTGGCGCTGGCACCGAGCGCCATCGCTGCGGGCGGGTTTGCCAGCGACAGCCGCACCTGCCAGGTACGCGTCTGCGGATCGGCCTGCGGGCTGATATCGCGCAGGCTGCCGCTCGCCTTCACCGACGGGTCGGCCAGCAGCGCAACGGTGAACGTTGCGTTTGATGCCAGCTGGCGCGGGTCGGCAACGGCAAACACCACGTCGCGCGCCTCGCTGGTGGCGAGGGTAAAGACCGCCTGCCCGGCGCTGACCACCTGCCCGGCAGAGGCGTTCACGCGCGTGATGATGCCGTCTGCCGGGGCGACCAGCTGCGTCCAGCTCAGATTCTGCTCGGCGTTGCGTAATGCCGCAGTGCTGCTTTTCAGTTTTGATGCTGCCGACTGCCAGTCGGCGCGGGCGCTGTCGAGCTGCGTGCGGGCAATCGCGCCGGAGGGCATTAACGCCTGCATCCGTTTCAGATTCAGCGCCGCCACCTGCTCAGCCGCGCGGGCGCTCTCCACATCGGCGCGCGCGCTGGCGAGCTGGTTTTTGCCGGTTTCGCTCTCAAGGGAGGCCAGCACCTGCCCGGCATGCGCCCGTGCGCCAATATCCACCTCACGGGAAATCATGCGGCCATCCAGGCGGAAGGCCAGCGTGGTCTCATCATGGGCGCGGATCTCGCCAGTGCGCACCGTTTGCGGGTTTGCCGCACTGTTAGTGACGACCAGGTAACGCACCGGACGCGGCGGTGCCGGTTTATTGGTTTCTTTCTCGCCACAGCCGGTCGCAGCCAGCGCCAGCAATAGCAGCAGAGGAAGCCCGCGGACAGCGTGCAAAAGCCTGTGCGCGAGCGGGCGTGCGTAAGGGATAAACTGTTCTGACATAGCGCCACTCCGGATCGGTAATGGCACTATTACAGGCGTGACGCGTCGAGATTCAGCCCACGTTTCGTCAAGGTTTTATCAAGGCTGCAACTTTTCTTGTGCCTCAACCGCGTGGGGAAGGTAAAGGGTGATCGCCAGCCCGCCCGCTTCCGGCAGCGCGGCGCTGATGCTGCCGCCGTGGGCATCGACAATCGCCTGGGCGATGGATAACCCCAGGCCGCTGCCGCCGGAATGGCGCGCGCGCGAGGTCTCGGCTCGCGTGAAGCGATCAAACATCAGCGGCAGAAAATCAGCCTCCACGCCGGGGCCGTCATCGGTGAAATCAATCAGGTAGCCGCTCGCCTGCGGTGTGAGCGTGATAAACAGATGTCCGCCCTGCCGCCCGTAACGCACCGCATTCTCCATCAGCACGGTAAAGACCTGCCCTAAGCGGAAAGCGTCGCCCTCCAGCGGCGCGGACGTTGGCGCGGTCAGGGTAAAGGTGAACCCGGCGGCGTCGGCCTGCGGTTTCATCCACGCCGCGCGTTCGCGCAGCAGATCGTCTAAGAGCAGCGGCTGGCAGTTGAGCATCAGCTGCCCGGCGTCGGCCAGCGAGAGCAGGTGCAGCTCATCCGTTAAGCGGCGCAGCAGTTGTAATTGCTTCATCACCATCGACATCTGCGCAGGGCTTGGCTCAAACACGCCATCCAGCATCCCCTGCAAACGACCAATCGCGGCGGTGAGCGGTGAGCGCAATTCGTGAGCCATCGCCACGTGGGAGGCGCGCAGTTCACGCTCATAGCGCGCCAGCTGGCGGGTCATGCCGTTGAAGTCGCTGGCAAAGCGCACCATTTCGGCGGGGGCCTCTTTTACCAGCTCCGCCTGTGCGCCGAATGTTCCCTGCGTTACCTCTTCGGCGGCGTCGCGCAGACGGCTAAATTGCAGGGTCAGCGGGCGGGCATAGCGCAGCCCCATAAAGACGATAAAGGGGATCATTACCAGCACCAGCACGCCGACCATGATCCAGTCCGTCGAGGCGATAGTGGGCGTGGAGTAGCTCAGCCCCCACCAGGCGTCGACGATTTCGTGAAAACGCGTCGGGTTGATCTCCGGGTTCTCTTTCAGGAGCAGGAACTCCGCGCGCACCGACGCGGGCATGGCGTGCAAAATCCAGACGTTCTGCACGGCGTAGCGCAGCCACATACAGAGCGCGATGATGATCACTGTACCAATCGCCAGCGCGAGGATGCGCACGCAGATCCAGCGCCAGAGTGACTGATGAACTGCGTTTTTCATGGCTGAGAGAACCTGTAACCGACGCCGCGCACGTTGCTTAACACGCCGCTGACGCCCGCGTTTTCCAGCTTTTTACGCAGGTTGTAGACGTGCGTGTCGACCACCCGCTCCAGCGCTTCGCTTTCGGGCAGGCAGTGTTCCAGCAGATGCTGGCGGGAGAAGGCGCGGGTGGGATGGCGCATCAGTGTCGTAAGCAGGGAGAATTCCGTCGGCGTCAGCTCCAGCGCGCGCGTCTGGTTATCGTCTTGCGTGACGGTCACGCTAATGGCGACGGTGTCGACCGCGAGGTTGTGCCAGCGCAGCACCTCTTCCTGGGTTTCCGCGCGCTGCGTGCGCCGCAGTACCGCCTGCACGCGCGCCACCACTTCGCCGGGGTGATAGGGTTTCACCACATAATCATCCGCGCCGTAACGCAGCGCGCCAATGCGGTCGGGGGCATCGCCAAGCGCCGTCACCATGATCACCGGCACATCGCTTTTGCGCCGCAGCGCCGCCAGCACTTCGCTGCCGTTCATGCCGGGCAGCATCACATCAAGCAGGATCAGATCGGGCTTGCAGCGCTGCGCCAGCTCCAGCCCGGCCAGGCCGTCGCTCGCCAGCGTTACCTCATAATTTTCACGGCGCAGATAGGCCTCCAGCACGCCTGCCGCATCCGCGTCATCCTCAATCACCAGCACTCTTTTCGCCACCATTTCCCCACCTTGACCGTTTCTTAACACTTTGCTGACGGTTTATTGATACGACCTGTCTATGTTCCCTTTCAGCGCTTGCGCACACCCTTTCCCACCGACGAGATGTGACGATGATAACCAGAAAACGTACGTTGTATAGCCTCTGCGCCCTGCTGGCAGCCACCGCCTCTGCGGCGCACGCCGATGATGATCCATCGGCACAAAATGGCGTCACTGTAGGCATCGGCGCACAGTCTGCGCCGCGTTATAGCGGTTCAGACAAGCAGCGCCTGCAATTCGTTCCGCTGATTCAGGCGCGTGATAATGCCCTCTTCATTGATTCGCAAAAGGGCATCGGTTACGACCTGCAAAGCGATAACGGCCTCTATCTCGAACATACGCTCGGTTACGGCCTCGGCCGCGATGAGAGCAACTCCTCCTGGCGCGACGGGGCCAATAACCTGAAAGGGATGGGGAAAATCGATGCCACGATGAATACGGCGCTTGCCGTCGGCTGGTCGATCACCCCATGGCTCTCCGTTGAAGGCAAAGCGACGCTGCCGCTGACCGACAGCCAGGGCGTGCAGTATCAAACCTCGGTGACGCTGCTGCCGGTGCAGAGCGCCAGCGATACCGTTGCACTCCAGTCCGCCGCGCTGTTTGGCGACAGCCGCTACATCAACACCTTTTATGGCGTCAGCGCGCGGCAGAGCCAGCGCAGCGGTTTTCGCCCCTATGATCGCGCGGGCGGTTTTTACGGCGTCAACAGCTCACTCACCTGGAGCCATCAGTTCGACGAACACTGGGGAACGCTGCTGAGCGCGGGTTACACCTGGCTTGGCGATCGTGCGGGCGACAGCCCGCTTGTCTCACAACGCAATGAGGGCACCGGCACGCTTGCCGTGACCTGGACCTTCTGAACAGGGGGAAGATCGTGAAAAAAGAGGATTATCAGCTGGTGGGGAAGATCTGGTTTGGCTGCTTACTGGTTTACCTCGGCGCCTATCTGACATATATCTCTTTGTAATGATTACCACCAAAACAGCGATGAGATGAATAAAAACGCCCACACTAACGCCCTTTGCCTCGACACGCCACGGCTGGTCTGCACGCAAATCGAGGCGCAGGATCGCGATTTTTTTAGCCGCCTGATGGCGAGCAATGAGGTGCAGCATTACATCTCGGACACGCGCGCACCAGAGGAGATCGAGGAGGCTTTCACCGCCCGCTTGCCGCCCTGGCAACCAGGGAGCGCACACTGGCTCTGCCTGGTGGTGCGCGACAGAGCGAGCAGTGAAAGGCTCGGCGTCACCGGCTATATCCATCGCGAAGCGGACTGCGCCGAAGTGGGGTTTCTCTTTGCTCCCGAAGCGCAGGGAAAAGGCTATGCGCGCGAGTCGTTACAGGCGGTGTGCGATTTCGCTTTCCATAAAGGCGGCATCCGGCGGCTGATGGCGACGGTCACCGCCGGTAATTACCCCTCTCGCCGCCTGCTGGAAAAGGTGGGGTTTGTGCTGGAGGGCGAGCTGCGCGAGAGCTACTGGCTGCATAACCGCTGGCACAATGACTGGCTGTTTGGCCTGCTGCGCCAGGATTATCTCCATCAATAACGAGGGTGTTATGTCACTAAACATCACCGCCATTACCCCGGCAGTCGACGGTTTTCAGGCGCTGAAACAGGCGAGCGTGGCAGAGGGGTTTAATATGCTGCGCAGGCTTGAGGAGAACTGGATCAACCAGCACAACCGCTTTGATAAGCCGGGTGAAATGCTGCTGGGCGCGTTGCTTGACGGCCAACTGGTCGGCGTTTGCGGGCTCAATATCGACCCGTTTGTGCAGGCGCATCGCGCAGGCCGGGTACGCCACCTCTATGTTGCCGCAGCCTATCGCAGCCAGGCAGTGGGCAGCCTGCTTTTGAAGGAGATTGTCGCCCACGCCGCCCAGAGCTTTGACAATCTCTACACGCATGCACCGCAGGCAGCGTTCCGCTTTTACCAACGCGCAGGCTTTGTGCCGACAGAAGGGGTGGGGCGGGTGACGCACTGCCTGCGGTTGGGGCAGAACTAGCCGGTAAGCGTGCCCTACCGGCTGCTGGCGTTACGCGCGCATCGGCTCGCCGCGCACCGGGCGATCGCCCGCCACGAAGTAGTCGGCGTTGCTGCGCGGCAGCGGGGTGCGGCCACGGATATTATCGGCAATCTTCTCGCCAATCATAATGGTGGTGGCGTTGAGGTTACCGGTGATGATCAGCGGCATAATCGAGGCATCGACCACACGCAGCCCTTGCAGGCCGTGTACGCGCCCCTCCCCGTCCACTACCGCCATCTCGTCGCTGCCCATTTTGCAGGTGCCGCACGGATGGTAGGCGGTTTCGCCGTGGTTACGCACAAACTCATCCAGCTGTTCATCGGTCTGGCACTCGATACCGGGGCTGATCTCACGCCCACGATATTTGTCCAGCGCCGGCTGGTTGATGATCTGGCGCGTAATGCGGATCGCATCGCGGAACTCCTGCCAGTCCTGCTCGTGGGCCATATAGTTAAACTGAATGGCCGGGTGCATACGCGGATCGCGCGATTTCAGGCGCACAAAGCCGCGGCTCGGCGAGCGCATGGAGCCAACGTGGCACTGGAAGCCGTGGGCTTCAACCGCATTGCTGCCGTTGTAGTTAATCGCCACCGGCAGGAAGTGGTACTGAATGTTCGGCCAGGCGAACTCTTCCCGGCTGCGGATAAAGCCGCCGCCTTCAAACTGGTTGCTGGCACCAATGCCGGTGCCGTTAAACAGCCACTCCGCGCCGATTTTCGGCTGGTTCCACCACTTCAGCGCCGGGTAGAGCGACACCGGCTCTTTGCACTCGTACTGCAGGTACATTTCGAGGTGATCCTGCAGGTTTTCCCCAACGCCCGGCAGATCGTGCACCACGGGAATATCGAACTTCTTCAGCAGATCTGCCGCACCGACGCCGGAGCGTTGCAGGATCTGCGGCGACGCGATGGCACCCGCGCAGAGCAGCACTTCGCGGCGCGCATGCACCTGCTGCGGCGTGTTGCTGGCACCGTGCAGATACTCCACGCCCACCGCCCGCTTGCCGTCGAACAGAATGCGATCGGTGGTGGCATGGGTGATGATGGTCAGGTTGGCGCGCTTCTTCGCGGTATCGAGATAGCCACGCGCGGTGCTCGAGCGACGCCCTTTCGGCGTCACAAAGCGATCCATCGGGCCAAAGCCCTCTTGCTGATAGCCGTTGAGATCCTCAGTGCGCGGATAGCCCGCCTGCACACCCGCTTCGATCATCGCCGCAAACAGCGGGTTATTGCCCGGTTTGCAGGTGGTGATGCTGACCGGGCCTTCGCCGCCGTGGTAGTCGTTCGCGCCGATATCGCGCGTTTCCGACTTGCGGTAGTAAGGCAGGCAGTCGAGATAGGTCCAGCGTTCAAGCCCCGGTTCCTGTGCCCAGTTATCGAGATCCATCGCGTTGCCGCGCACGTAGCACATGCCGTTGATCAATGACGATCCGCCCAACCCTTTACCGCGCCCGCACTCCATGCGGCGGTTGTTCATGTGCGGCTCGGGTTCGGTTTCATACGCCCAGTTGTAGCGTTTGCCCTGCAACGGATAAGCCAGCGCCGCAGGCATCTGCGTGCGGAAATCAAAACGGTAATCGGGACCGCCCGCTTCAAGCAGCAGCACGTTGACGTCGCTATCTTCGGTCAGTCTTGTTGCCAATACGTTCCCTGCGGATCCGGCTCCGATGATGATGTAATCAAATTCCATTAGTCGCTCCTCAGGTTAAAATTCACTCAAAATACAGACTGAAAACGGGTCATTTCGAGCTGCACAGACTTCACCTGGGTGTAGTTTTGCAGCGTCATCAGGCCGTTTTCACGCCCGACGCCGGAGTGCTTGTAGCCACCCACCGGCATTTCGGCGGCGGATTCGCCCCAGGTGTTGATCCAGCAGATCCCCGCTTCAATCTGATGAATAACGCGGTGCGCGCGGTTGAGATCCTGCGTCACCACGCCAGCGGCCAGACCGAAGTCGGTGGCGTTGGCGCGGCGCACCACTTCCTCTTCGCTTTCATAGGTGAGGATCGCCATCACCGGCCCGAAGATCTCTTCGCGCACGATGGTCATCTCGTCGCGGCAGTCGGTAAAGACCGTCGGCGCAACCCAGGCACCGTTATCGAACTCGCCGCCAGCCAGACGTTTACCACCGCAGAGCAGGCGCGCGCCTTCACTGATGCCGGATTCGATATAGCGCATCACATTGTCGCGATGCGGGAAGCTCACCAGCGGGCCGAAGTTGGTGGACGGATCGTTTGGATCGCCCGCTTTAATACGCGCCACGCGATCGGCGATCTTCGCTTCAAAGTCGGCCTGCCATTTCGCCGGAACAAACACGCGCGTACCGTTGGTGCAGACCTGGCCGGAGCTGTAGAAGTTAGCCATCATCGCGATATCGGTAGCGAGATCGAGATCCGCATCGTCAAAGATGATCAGCGGCGATTTACCGCCCAGCTCCATGGTGACCTCTTTCAGGGTCGAACCGGCGGCATTCGCCATCACTTTTTTACCGCTGGTCACGCCACCGGTGAAGGAGACTTTGTCGATACCCAGATGCTCGGTCAGCAGCTGGCCGGTGACCGCGCCGCTGCCCGGCAGGACGTTAAAGACGCCGTCCGGCAGGCCCGCCTCGGTGTAGATTTCCGCCAGTTTCAGAGCGGTGAGCGGCGTCACTTCGCTCGGTTTGAAGATCATTGCGTTGCCCGCAGCCAGCGCCGGTGCGGATTTCCACAGCGCGATCTGGATCGGGTAGTTCCATGCGCCGATACCGGCGACCACGCCAAGCGGCTCGCGGCGGGTGTAGACAAAGGAGGTGTCGCGCAGCGGGATCTGCTGCCCTTCCAGCGACGGGATCAGCCCGGCGTAGTACTCCAGCACATCCGCACCGGTAACAATATCAACCGCCTGGGTTTCGCTCAGCGGTTTACCGGTGTCGAGGGTTTCCAGCGCGGCCAGCTCGTCATTGCGCTCGCGCAGGATATCGACCGCGCGACGCAGGATGCGTGAGCGCTCCATCGCCGTCATCGCGGCCCAGATTTTCTGGCCTTTACGCGCGCTTTCGACTGCGCGATCGACATCGGCCTGCGCCGCTTCGTGCACTTCGGCTAATACTTCGCCGTTGGCCGGGTTGATGGTCTGGAATGTTTTTCCAGCCGCGGCCGGAACGTAGTGACCATCAATATAGAGCTGCTGTTCTGCGAATCGGGACATGATTCCTCCTTCCTCAGGGATTCTTTGCGCCAGCCAACTGCTGGCGGATGAATTGGGTGGTGAGCGTTCGGGCAACATCCGGGTTGAACGGTTTGCCGCTCAGGGCTGCGCGCAGCCACAGGCCATCAATTAATGACGCCAGGCCGTGCGCTGCCAGCCGTGCCTGCTCGCGCGGCAATTCGCGGCGAAACTCCGCCGTCAGGCTGGAGAAGAGGCGTCGGCTGCTGACGCGCTCAAGGCGGCCCAGCTGTGGTTGATGCATGCTGCTGGCCCAGAAGTCGAGCCACGCTTTCATCGCCGCGCTGTGTACCTGGGTCTCGTCGAAGTTACCGTCGACAATCACCAGTAAACGCGCTTCGGTTGTGGCCTGGGCTAACGGTTTCAGGCGTACCGCCACCGCATCGCGCAGCTGGCGCGTAATATCGCGCATGGTGGCTTCCAGCAGGCCGTTTTTGTCCTTGAAGTAGTGGCTGATGATGCCGGTCGATACCCCGGCCCGGCGCGCAATCTGCGCAATGGTGGCGTCGTTGATCCCGACGTCGTTTATCGTATCCAGGGTCGCATCAATCAGTTGCCGACGGCGTATCGGCTGCATTCCCACCTTTGGCATGACTCCCTCTTCCACCGCAAAGTAAGGGCTCTATTTAATCTTTTTTTGATTGCACGTTCAATATAAAAAAAGAATTTGTTAAGGTAATGTACCTCCGCTGTTACAAAAACGAAGCGGCTGTGTGTAAGCTGTAGCAGGCTCAATCCGTAACAAAAATGAGGGAAAAACAACAAGAAAAGAGGCAGCACGTTGCAAGTAATCTTTTGATTTATTTACAGGAAATTAACCAGAGGTAACCGATGATTAATCCACCTGCCAGTGAAAAAGACAGAATCAATCCTGTGGTGTTCTACACCTCCGCCGGACTGATTCTGACATTTTCACTTGTCACCATTCTCTATAGCGATCTCGCCGCGGCGTGGATCCAGACCACCGTTAACTGGGTGTCGTCCACCTTTGGCTGGTACTACATGCTGGCCGCAACGCTCTACATCGTCTTTGTCATCTATATGGCCTGTTCGCGCTACGGGGCGATCAAGCTCGGGCCAGAGCAGTCCAAACCGGAGTTCAGCCTGTTAAGCTGGTCGGCGATGCTGTTTGCCGCCGGGATCGGCATCGATCTGATGTTCTTCTCCGTGGCTGAACCGGTGACGCAGTATATGCAGCCGCCGGAAGGCGCCGGGCAGACGATGGAAGCCGCGCGCCAGGCGATGGTCTGGACGCTGTTCCACTACGGCTTAACCGGCTGGTCGATGTACGCCCTGATGGGGATTGCGCTCGGCTACTTCAGCTACCGCTACAACCTGCCGCTCACCATCCGCTCGGCGCTCTACCCGATTTTCGGTAAACGCATTAATGGCCCGATTGGCCACACAGTGGATATCGCAGCGGTAATCGGCACCATTTTCGGTATCGCCACCACGCTTGGCATTGGCGTTGTGCAGCTTAACTACGGGCTGAAGGTGCTGTTTGATGTGCCGGAAGGGTTAACCGCGCAGATGGCGCTGATTGTGCTGTCGGTGGTTATTGCCACCATTTCGGTCACCTCCGGCGTCGATAAAGGCATTCGTATTCTTTCTGAACTGAATGTCGCGCTGGCGCTCGGGCTGATCCTGTTTGTGCTGTTTATGGGCAAAACGGATTTCCTGCTCAATGCGCTGGTGCTGAACGTGGGCGATTACATCAACCGCTTTATGGGCATGACGCTGAACACCTTTGCCTTTGATCGCCCGACGCAGTGGATGAACAGCTGGACGCTCTTCTTCTGGGCCTGGTGGGTGGCGTGGTCGCCGTTTGTCGGCCTGTTCCTTGCGCGTATCTCCCGCGGTCGTACCATCCGCGAGTTCGTGCTCGGTACGCTGATCATTCCGTTTACCTTTACCCTGCTGTGGCTGTCGGTGTTTGGTAACGCCGCACTGTATGAGATCATTCACGGCGATGCCGGTTTTGCCCAGGAAGTGATGTCCCACGCCGAACGTGGCTTCTACAGCCTGCTGGCGCAATACCCGGCGTTTAAACTGAGCGCCTCGGTCGCCACCATTACCGGCCTGCTCTTTTATGTCACCTCGGCGGACTCCGGCTCGCTGGTGCTGGGTAACTTCACCTCGAAGCTGAAAGATATCAACAGCGATGCGCCGAACTGGCTGCGTATCTTCTGGTCGGTGGCAATTGGCGTGCTGACGATGGGAATGCTGATGACCAACGGCATTTCCGCCCTGCAAAACACCACGGTGATCATGGGCCTGCCGTTCAGCTTTGTGATCTTCTTCGTAATGGCGGGGCTTTATAAGTCGCTGAAGGTGGAGGATCACCGCCGCGCCAGCGCCAGCCGTGAAACCGCCCCCTATATTCCGGCGAGCAACGATCGCCTGAGCTGGAAAAAGCGTCTCTCGCGCCTGATGAACTACCCGGGTACGCGCTACACCCAGCAGATGATGGAGTCGGTGATCTACCCGGCGATGCAGGATGTGGCGAAGGAGCTGGAGCTGCGCGGCGGTCGCGTTACGCTGGAGAGTGTGCCTGCGGAGGATGATAAGCCGCTCGGCCATCTCGATTTGCGCGTGCTGCTCGGCGATGAGCAGGACTTTGTTTACCAGGTCTGGCCGCAGCAGTACTCCGTTCCCGGCTTTACCTACCGCGCGCGCAGCGGCAAGTCGCACTACTTCCGTCTGGAGACCTTCCTGTTAGAGGGCAGCCAGGGGAATGACCTGATGGATTACAACAAAGAGCAGGTGATTATCGATATTCTCGATCAATATGAACGTCACCTGAACTTTATCCATCTGCACCGCGAAGCGCCCGGCGCAAATATTGTTTACCCACAGATGTAACGACATAAGGCCACGCAAGTGGCCTTATTTTTTCAGGAAGATGAATTTGCGCTAAATGACGCGTTTTTTAGGAAAAATCTGCAAATACGACTCAGCTTTTCAATTTCATGCGTTGCGCTCTGTATCTGAAGATGTCGATCTGTAAAATGCCTTCTTTCACGGAATGGTTGCGGATTGACATTAAACGTTTATTCCCGCCAAACGTGAGCACAGCATAAAACCATTACAAGAATCACCTCGCCAGCCATTTACAGCGCGGGGCAATCGCTCCGGGAGAGTTGCCATGTTTGACCGTATCACCGTCACCCCGCCAGCAGGCGCTGAGTCGCTGATGTTCTGGAAACTTAACGGCACAGAAGTGATGTCTCGATCCTTTGCCCTGAACGTCACGATGTTAAGTGAAGATGGCAATATCGACCGTAGAGCACTATTAGGGAAACCCTTAACTATTAAGGTGCCAACCCAAAGCCTGCAACCACGCTATTTCAACGGCAAAATTACCGAGGTGAATCTGCAAAGCACCGAGCTTGATGGTGTGCGCTACGCAGTATATCTCCTGAAAATTGAATCCGATTTATGGCCGCTGCTGCGCGACCGTAACCAGCGTATTTTCCAGAACCAGCGCGTGCCGGACATTATTAAAACCGTGCTGTCAGAATATGGCGTTAAAACGGAAGATAAGCTGACCGGCGACTACCGTAACTGGGAGTATTGCGTTCAGTACCAGGAGAGCAGCTACAACTTTATTAGCCGCCTGATGGAGCTGGAAGGGATCTACTTCTACTTCCGCCATGAGGCGGATTCCCACACGCTGGTGCTGATGGATGCGGCAGAGCAGCATCAACCCTTCAGCGGATATGAAGTTATCCCCTATCACGCCACCCCTTCCGGCGGTTCGACGGATAAAGAGGGTATTGGTCAGTGGGCGATCAGCGAACGCGTGACGCCCGGCCTTTACAGCATCGATGATTACGACTTCCGCAAGCCGAATGCGTGGATGTTCCAGGCGCGGCAGAACCCTGCTTCGCCCTCACCCGGCCAGATTGACTATTACGAGTGGCCGGGCCGTTTTGTCGAGCATTCGCACGGTGAATTTTACGCCCGCATCCGCCAGGAGGAGTGGCAGGCCGAGCAGCAGCGCATTGACGCCAACGGCACGGCGCTCGGTATCACGCCGGGTTATACCTTTACCCTCGGCAACCCGCCTTTTGCCGGCAGCAGCAACGATTATCTCGTCGTCAGCGCCGCCTATACGCTGGAAGAGAACAGCTACGCCAGCGGCAGCGAATCTGACACTATTCATCAGATTCAGTTTGTCGTGATCCCGGCGGCAACCACCTTCCGTTCGGCACAACGCACGGAGTGGCCACGCACACATGGTCCGCAGACCGCCCGCGTAGTTGGCCCGCAGGGTGAATCAATCTGGACCGACCGCTATGGCCGCGTGAAGGTGAAGTTCCACTGGGATCGTCATGCAAAAGGCGATGACACCAGCTCCTGCTGGGTACGCGTATCCAGCGCATGGGCTGGCCAGGGCTTTGGTGGAGTGCAGATCCCACGCGTCGGTGATGAAGTGGTTATCGACTTTATCAACGGCGACCCGGATCGCCCGATTGTCACTGGTCGCGTCTATAACGAAGCGAGCATGCCGCCGTGGGAGCTGCCGGGTGACTCAACCCGTATGGGCTTTATGACCCGCAGTAAAGACGGCAACAAAGATAACGCCAGCTATCTCTTCTTCGAAGATAAGCTCGGCAACGAGTCGGTTGACCTCCACTCCGAGCGGGATATGAACGTCTCCGTTGAAGGTATCCACAAGGAGACCGTGCATAAAGAGACGATCTATAACCATAAGCTCACCCGTGCCATAACGGTGGACGATCACGACACGCAGACCTTTAATAAAGGACAGACCATCTGCGTGAGCGCCGAAGGCCGTAAAGAGACGATTGTGGATAACGAGACCAAATCAGTCACCGGTTACTCCGACAACAGCTATACCAAGAATCTGGTGATCAAAACCGACGCCTCGGTCAGTACCCTCGCGGCAGATAAGATCATGTATGAAGTGCCGGAAGTGGTGTTTGGCCAGGTGGTGAATGCAGAGGGTCAGGAGTCGCCATTGCCGCCCGTGCCTACCAATGAACGTATTGGTCCAGCACCTTCTAAACCTGCGGTCATCGATCCTCATCCTAACCCGGTGCTAGCCATGTCACTTGATTCGCCTGGCTCGCTCTCATATGCAACTAAAGTAACCTATAAGCGGGGCGTAGTGACCGATATTCAGGGTATGGAAAAGCGTACGGTTAAGCTTAATCAAATTGTGGATATTAAAGGCAGTGTAGGCAGACATATCGGTGGGCGACTGGACGAAATTGTTGAGGGTGGTGTTAGCCTCTATTCGCCGAAGAAAATTACTATTGAGAGCCCTGAGAAAGTAGAGATACTTTCGCCAGGTGAATATTATGAATACAAAAATGCTGCTGCAAGTCTTAAGCTGAATGATATTTCAGTGAATATGACTTCAGCTTCAATTAATCCACTTTTCGGTTTTTCTTTTAATGGGTTAAAATTTGAGAATAAAGCCGCAGCATTAAAATGGGAAGGCGGAAAGTTCGAAATACACGTGGGAGGGACGGAAACAAAGATCAACACCTTCTCCCAATACATCACAGCCTTAACCAGTTTTTTTTAGCCGAGGAATTATGAATACTTTATCTTATATCATGCCGAAACTAGCATGGATCATACCTTTGGTAGCAATGTTTTTCGTTGCTTACGTTGTATTTAAAAACAAGCAATCTGATAAAATTGATGCATTTATTAAAGAAAATGGCGTTGATGTCGATGCCGTCATGGTGGAGATAGTCCCAGATAAATACCAGAGAGTTAATAATAAAATTGTTGCGGTAATTACAGTACAGTATAGTTTTGAAGGAAAAACTGTTACATCTAAACGCGGCCTTAACTTTTATATAACTGACAAAGATAAGTTTGAAGTCGGCAATAAAATAAGGGTGAGAATAAACCCTGCAAACCCGACGCAGTTTTACTATCCTGATTACAGAACTTACTAACCATACACATAATATCTATCAATGATACCCAGCTAGAAAAAGCTGGGTATCATTGCAAATTTATAATTATTCTATTTCAAAACCTGGAATTTTAAATCTGTTATGCTCGATATTATAGCAAAAGCAATCGCTTATCTATTTATGGGGTTATTTATCACCGCGATATGCTACTCAATAATAAGAAGTTTTTTTGATAAAAAAACAGCTAAAGAGATCTTAAAAGATCCCTGCTATGTTGACGCAACCATTACGCAGATTATACCGCGTACACCATCGAATTTCGGCATAGTTAGCATTTATGTTGATTACCAATTTACCGCAGATAATGAGGAGACATATGAGAATAAGAATGTACTCATAAATATCAAAACCATGGATCTTTATAATTACAAACAGGGTTCAACCATTCCTGTGGTCTATCTTAAAACTGATCCAGCCAAGAACATACTCAATATGCGCGATGCAATGCTGGATTATAAACGCCGATAGGCATTATCTCTGAAAAGATAAGCATCTATAATACTGGAGAAACAGAACTATCATGATGGAATTTTTATCAACCATCTCACCAAAGTTAGGCTGGTTTATCACTGGTGGCATGCTGCTTGTTTTCGTTTATATCGGCATAACTAACTGGCGGAGCCAGTCCAAAGATGCAAAAACCAAACAAAACGGTACTGACCTTAAGGCAAATATCGTTGATTTGAAGTTTGATGAGTATCAGGAACTTAATAATCATCTTACGGCAGCCGTGACGGTGAAATATATTTTTAAGGGAGAGGAAGTTATCGCCAAACGTGGTATTGCTTTCCCGTTTATTGAAAAGGATCAGTTTTTTCCTGGTGCCGAAGTCAATATCCGTGTCGACAATGAGACGGGGAAACACTTCTATTTTAGCGATTACAAAACCTATTAACTCTGTGGTGTTGCGGGGCAACTGCCCTCCTGTTTGCTACGCACTTTTACCAGCACCTGATGCAACTGCCCGATGGAGAGATCGCGCACCACGGGCTCTGGCTCGCCGCGCAACCAGCGAAAAAAATAGCAGATGCCGAGTAGATCGAGACCTTCGCTTGTAAAGAGGTACTCGTTCTCCTTTAGCGAGAAAAGCGAGCGAAAATCTTCTTCATCCGTTTCAAAACGGACAGCAAAAAACTTCTCTGCTGCTTCAAGAAGCTCAACGCCGTCATCACCGCAAATACCCAGATCATCTTCCAGCAGCGTGCTTTCATCGATCGCTTTGCGCGTACATCCCGAAAACTCGCGCACAAAAGCAATCACCTCTTCTACGCTCGGACTCACTGTTGCACTCCTCTCGCCCGGCTTTATGGCGCCGGGCTTAATGACTACTGGCCTTCAAAGCCGTAATACTGCACCGGATAGCGCTGACCGTTGATCTCCAGATCGCGCCAGGGTTTGCTGACGGTTTTCGGCATACTTTCGCGCAGCGCTTTTTCGGCGTTCTGCGACAGCGTGACGCTGCCCGCCTGACGCCACTCATTGCCCTGATGGGTATAGACCGAGATCCCGGCGTCGTTGCGGTTATAGAGCAGCACTTCCGGCGTGCCGTCGTTGTTGAGATCCTGCATCCAGATCAGGCAGGCACTGCTATCCACCATGCAGGTGCTCAGCGTGTGATCGACATACTGCATTTGTGCCTGCCACCAGCTCTCCGGCGGCACTTCGCTGCCCACGCGCAGCGGGATGCTTTTCTGTAAGGTGTTAATGTCTTTCTTCGTGCCTTCGTGATAGCCGCCGAGGATTTGCATCAGCATCGCTTGTTGTTGCACCGGATCTTTCAGCCACTGCGGATGCGCTTTCAGCATCTGCAACGCTTGTTTTCCCCGACGTCCGGCGTTGCTTAACGTATAGAGATCGCCTTCAGCGGCTTTTGCTTTGCCCGCGGCGTAACGCGCCAGTTGATTGTTAACAGTGATGCGCAGCGGATCGACAACCGGCGTATGCAACAAAAACCAGCCGCAGGCTGTTAGTGCCAGCATCAGAACAGTGAAACGGTTCATGTTTGCCGCGCCCTGCGTCCAGGCCCGGCGCTGATAGCTCACCAGCAGCAGAGACCCGATCAACGCGAGAAGCGTAAGAGCCACGCCGTAAACGCGATCCACCGTCCAGCCATATTCGGTGATGCGCAGCCACAGCGCCCAGCCCGCCAGCGCGGCGAGCAGCGGTGTGATCCCCTGCGCCACCAGTACCAGACGCACGATCATCCGCGACGTAGCTTGCGCTTTTTCGCCAACCATGGCGCTGAACGCCAGCATCAGCAGCGTCATGGTCAACAGCAGTGTCGCGGCGGAGACAGAGGCAGGAATAATCGCCAGCCCGGTAAAGGGCAGGCAGGCCAGAAACAGCAGAGAGATAACCGCATGCAGCGGCAGCAGGACGCTGACCGCAAGCGTCAGCAGATTACGAAACAGCCCGGCAGCGCCAGGCAGGCGTCGGCAAAAAACGATGCCAGTGGCGATGGCAGCACCCGTCGCCATCGCCGGGAAAAAAGGGTTATCAAAAAAGAGGTGTTCGAACAGCGTGATGCCAATCATGCTGAAGAGCTTGCTCCACAGCAGCAGCACCAGCCAGAACAGCCCGGTCATCACCGCGGTCACGCCCAGAGTAAAGGTGTTGTTCCACAGCGCGCCGGTGATAAAGGCATCTTTATCCGCTTTCTGCCCGGACGGCGTGCAGAACGCCGCCAGAAACGGCATCACCAAAGTAAGCAGAAATGTCGATGCACCGAAGTTTGTGCCATGAAAATCATCGTTCGGCAGCCCGGGGAAGTTCCAGCGCAGCCAGCCGGTCATCAGCGCGATAAACGGTAGTATCAGCAGCGCGCAGAGCCACGGCTTAGCATCGTTTACCCTGTACAGGGTGAAGGCGAGCACGCTGGCAAACGCAATGGCAAGCGGCGCCAGATAAATTGAGTAGTTATCATGCAGCTTAAGCGCGTCCGGCAACGCCCATAGCAGCCCGGCGAGCGTGCCAATGGCGATAATCACCCACCTGGTTTTTGCCGGAAAATCCTCTTTTTGTAACATCGCTGCTCCTTTGCTGTCTGGCTGGTGAAAATCTGTTTATACGCTTTTTTGTCGTCAAAAATCACTACAGGTTTTTGCTGGCTTTTGTCTTACTCTGCTTTGTATGGCGCACGATCAGGCATTGTCCATGTCAGGGATAGGAGCGCAATCACTTGTTTGGGTGGGGGACTAAACAGACTTGCCGTAGGCACAGCTTCAAAGCCATCACCTACCGGTAAGTTAAGGTAAATGTCGCTGTTGCACTGGCGACACCTGCGCTGACGCGCGGTGCGGTCTGGTAGTAGCGCGCTCTAAACTGGACGGTCTCGGTGCCGCCGCCGGGCGAGATGTAGTAAATTCTGCGCTGCCCAAAGCGCACCGCCCGATCGTCGGGCGCAAAATAGAGCTGCACACCGACGCCCGTTGCCGCGATATCGCCAGGCGCGCTGTCCAGCTTCATTACGCCAGGCACGTTTAAGGGATCCTGTTCTGCGTCGACCTGGACATAGATACGGGCGTCTTTATCGCACTCCAGCTCAATCCAGAAATCTTTCCATTCGGTATAAGCGCCGGGGCCATAAAAGTTCGATTTTTCATGATCGCCCAGCAGCACATAGAGCTCCGGTGTCAGGATCGTGCAGGCCGTGGTGGTTACCGTGTTGGTGCCGCCCAGCAAGACATTGGCAAAATAGAACCGGCTAGCGATCGAGGCGCGCGCCAGCACACCCGGGGTCAACGTTCCTGGCGTTATCGCGCCGGTTTTGATTAATTCCGCTTTCATACCGGCACCGATATAGACACTGGTATTCGGCGGCACGCGCTGCTCGTAAGGCAGATGTTTACCGGATCCGATATTGGTTAAGCGAATACCCACGCCGGGCAAATTGGTCGCATAGATGTTGTTTCCAAGGGCGCTGAGGGCGCGCCACTGGCTCATCTCCCAGCGGTAAATCCATGACTCGTTGCACCCGGCAATGTTATTCCCGCCGTAATACGCGCCCGTATTTACCGTTGCCAACACGCTGCCGACAGGTGCATCACGCTGTACTGAGACGTTGCCGAAGCCGATCGCATTGCTTACCTCACCCGAGAGCTTACCGGCAAATCCGCAGGCCGCCTTCGCGCCGCAGGAGAGGCTCCACAGCACCAGAAAGAACAAGAGTGATTTTACACGTCGCGTCATGCCAGGCACTCCTGCTCTGTTTCAATCACCGGGCTGTTGCCGACGTTGTCCGGCAGACGAAAATGGACTTCACACTGCTGCTCTGCGCTCCATTTCACCTTAAGTTTCCCTTCATCCGGCACGCCCGCGAGATAGACCACCCCGTCGTCACCGACGATGCCGCTGCTCCCCTCCGCAAGCGTTGCCTGAGCGCCGAAGGGCACCGGCCGGCCCTGATAAGAGAGCTTCATCAGCACGCGCCATCCAATACGGGTGTTGAAGTTCGCCATCACCACGGCGCCGTTTGTCGGGGTAACGGTTTGCACTGCGCTATCGATATCCACCTCATCGCCAAGGGTCGTGGTATCCAGCACCACGCGGTTTTTCCGGTACGGCGTGACATAGGGCACCACCGCATAGCCACGCCGGTCGGTGTAGAGACCGGTGTTGTTCTGCACTTTCGCATCACGAGCGCCCGGCGCTTTCAGCACTACCAGCGCCTGGCCCAGCGGTTGGGAGAGTGTTATGCCATGCGGATGGGCAACCACGCCGCCTTTCAGGCCGTAGTTAATCTGTTGATAGTGCGCGTCATAGTTGTAGCCGCCGCTTATCTCCCCCTGCCCGCCTTTGTAACCGGCGCTGAGACTCCCCGCACTGCCCGCGCCGTGATGCGTGTGGCTCTGCTGGATGCTGTAGCTCAGGTTGTTGTCGGCAAGGGTCGTACCGCTGAACCCCACCTGCTGGCGGGTGTCGCCGTGCCGTGCGCTGTTCAGGCTGTAGCTCGCCCACGCGTTGGGCAGAAAACGGCTGAGCGGCACCTGAACACTGAATGCCAGTTGCTGTTCTGCAGGCTGCGGGCTGCCTGCAAAGGTGTTATAGCTGTAAGCGAGGTTGTAGCTGATGCCACTGATATTGCCGCTCCAGCCGGTACTGAGCGTGCGTTCGTCGCCCTCCTCCTGCCAGAAACTCTGCTGATAACCGGAGAGATAAAGCGAGCCGTAATCACCCAGGCTCTGGCTGAGATCGAGCTGAAGCTTTTGCCGCTTGTGGTTACCCTCCGCGCGCCGATCGTTCGCCTCCTGAAAGGTGTAAAACCCGGCGGTGGAGTAGCGGTACGCCGCAAGGGTAAAGCGGGTATCGGTGGCCTGAAAATCCTTTGCATATTGCAGCCTGTAGGAGTGGCCGTGGTGAGCGTCGTTGCGGTTCAGCATGCTCTGGGCGACCGACATATCGGCAGACAACGAGCCGAGATCGCCAAGCCCAAAACCGAGCCCCGCCGCCCCGGCGTGGTAATTTTGCGCTGCGATCGCGCCGCCAAAAAGGGTAACGGTGCGCGGCAAGCCGTAGATGGCTGTCGCCTGACCAAAGGCTGGCTCATCGCCGCTTCTGTTGCCGCTGCGATACTTCCCGGCGGTCAGGGCATACTTCAGACGACTTTCGCGCTGCATAATCGGCACCGCCGAGAAGGGCTGGGTAAAAGTGCGTTCGCTGCCGTCCGCCTCTTTGATAGTGATGGTGAGATCGCCGCTGCCGGAAGTGGGATAGAGATCGCGGATAACAAACGCCCCAGGCGCGACGTAGCTCTGGTAGATGATGTAATCATTCTGCCTGATGGTCACCTGCGCACTGGAGTGGGCGATGCCGCGGATCACCGGGGCAAAGCCGCGCAGGCTGTCCGGCAGCATGTTGTCGTCAGAGGCGAGCTGCGCACCACGAAACTGCACGCTGTCGAATATCTCCGACGATGTGTAGCTGTCGCCGAGGGTCAGCTGCCCCTTCAGCCCTTTGATGTTGCGTTGCAAATAGGTGTTAATCGACGCCCAGCGGCTGCCGTGATCGCTGGCGTAATGCCCGGTCGAGTCGTTACGCAGCCGCCACGCCCCGAGGTTCACTCCGCTTTGCAGGCTGGCGTAGTAGCTGTCGCGCGAGCCTTTACCCACGTCCAGCCAGCGATGGCTGCCGCTGAGGCTGTAGTTAAGCAGCGCGGCAGTCACACCCTCGTCCCACTCAGCGGGATCAACATCGCCTCTGGCGCGCGCATCCATCGCCGCCTGCGGCAGGCTGACGTTGAGCCTTAACTGGCTGAACCGCAGTTCGGCGGCGGCCATCGGGATGTAATGGCCGATATCCTCAAGCGGTGCCTCCGGCGACAGTGCCGCCAGTTCGGGAAAGGCCTCGATTTTCACGCCCCAGCCCCGCAGCATCGCGGGCGTGATCTGCGCATGCAGCCGCTTGTCCGCGCCCGCGATAAAAACAATATCCTGCGCCTCCCCCTGCTTTTCACCATTCACATAGACGGTGACGCGGTAGGTGCCCGGCAACTGACCGTCCGGTTCAGCAAAGAAGGCGAGATCGGCCACCGGCTGGCCCGGGTTATCAAGCTCCAGCGCATGAAGATTAAACATCTCGCGCGCGTCCGCATGGCGCAGGTAGCCGGGCAGCAGCAGCACTATCGGCACCAGTGCCGGTAAAAATGCCCGCTGCCGCGAAGTCGGGGTTTTCATCACCGTCATCTCAGAGCGGCCGATGTTCAACCCGACTGACGCCGCCGTAATCGCTGATCGCCTGCCAGCTGACGCGCGAGACCGTCGCCGAGGGCAGCGTAAAGCTGGCGTTGCCCAGGGGCGGCACCATATCAATATCCTTAACCTCTTTTCCGTCCACTTTCAGGGTGAAGAGCGTGACGTAATAGGGCGTGGGATTGGTGACGGTCAGGCGATTGCCGCGCTGGGTGAACCGCAGATTCTGATAAGCGCTTCCCGGCTCGCCCGGCAGCCCGCCGGGGCGGTAGAAGAGCTTGATGCGCGATTTGATCACCACCTGCAACATGTTGCTGCGCGCAACGCTGTCATCCATGGCGGGAATCGATTTAACGTTCAGCCAGAACACCGATTCGCGATCCTGCGCCAGCGCGCCGCCGGTGCGGATGATGCGCAGCAGGTTCTCTTCATCCGCGTTGATGCGAAACAGCGGCGGCGTGACGATAAAGGGCGCTTTGCGACCCTGCTCACCGCTATCAACCCAGCTCTGCACCAGATAGACATTTGATTTATTCGGGTTGCGGACGGAGAGCGAGGCCTCTTTTTTATCACCGTCATAAATAACGCGCGTCCCACCAATCACGATCCCGGACTCTGCGGGCCCACAAATCAGAGCCAGCAATAACGCCAGCACAACATGCAGATGCCTGTTCATCTTCTTCTCTCCGGACACCATTCTTGTTATGCGGAGATACACCGTTAATGTGTATCTCCGCGTCAGTCGGGCGTTAGCGGTAGTTCAGGGTGAACTGCGAGGTGGCGTTAGCCGTACCGGTGGTGACCGTCGTGCCGGTCGAGACATAGCGGGCGGTGAAGTCCAGCGTATTGCTGCCTTCATCGAGGGTGTAGTCGCCCGAGGCCGAGTAGAGCGGAATGGCAGAGCCATTTTTATCCGCAATTTCGATGCCGACCCCGCTCGCAACGTTACTTCCGCTGTCCAGCGACAGCAGGCGCTGATTAACGGCATGCGCGGTGCCGTCGAATTTCACTTTCAGCGCGGTGACGGTGTCGGGGCAATCATTGAGCGTAATGCTGAAGTGTGTCGGGGCCGCTTTCAACCCGGCAGAGCCGTTGAGCGTCGTCACGGAGACTTTGCCTAAATCAACGTTCATGCTTTGCGAACCGCTGTCGACCACGCAGGTCTGGTCGGTGATGCTGCCAGTGAAGTAGATGGTGCCGTCTGCGGCCTGCGCCGTGCCGGCAAGCCCTATCCAGACGATAAAAGCCGTGTTTGCTAACCGCATTTTCATTTTCTTCTCCTTGATAAAAATGACGCAGAGCCATGCCCTGCTCTACAACGGCGGCGAAAAAATCCGCGTCAGACTTTCCCGTTAGTGCCAGAGTGTTGAGTTCAGCGGAAGATTTTTAAAAAGTGAGAAAGGCAGCATAAAACGTCGGGGAACGCGCTTTTTGGCAAGATAAGAGAGATAAAATAACGGGACGTTGAGAAGATAACACTGGCAACGTGAACAACTGGATCACGTTGCCAGTAAAGGTTAATGCGTTATTACGACGTGCTTGCAAAAAATAACGTTTTAAAAACAGCAAGATAACGTCCTGCCTGAAGAGGCATCAGAAAAATTTTGACTCTAAACTAAATTTTTCTGATACTACTTTGCGTTTTGGCACTAAATGGTTGATTTTGCGAAACATCTCCCCAGACATTCAGAAACCGCTGCGTGTTGGTGGCCGTATAGATCACCGTATGCCGGATGTTCCGGTGCCCGAGATAATCCTGTATCAGACGCGTATCACGCCCCAAATCCGCCAGCGCGTAACCGCATCCGTGCCGCAACATGTGCGGATGAGCGGAGATGCTGATTCCCCCCAGTTCGCCATAGCGTTTAAGCAGCAACCTCACCTGATGGCGCGAGAGCGGCCCGCCTTTTTGCGAGAGGAAGAGCCAGTCGCTATCCGCATCCCGCCAGCGGCGACGCTCGATCAGCCAGCGCGTCAGCGCAGGCAGTTCGGTATCAAACAGCGGATGCTGCGTGGAGAGGCTGTTTTTGAGCCGCCGGACGTAGACCGACCGCCCGACCAGATCGATATCGGACAAGCGCATATCGCACAGTTCGCTGACGCGCAGCCCGTGTAAAAAACACATCTGGATGAGGCAGTAATCCCGCGCAAAATGCAGCCCGCGGTCTGTTGCCAGCAATATTTGCCTCACCTCGTGGCGAGTCAGGTGTTTTCTCTTAACTGACATTGTCTTACTCCTTACTTAAAAAAGGGGAATAAAATCAGGCCAGTACCGTGAATGTAGCCCGGCCTGAATCCAGCGACAGGATAGCATTTTGAAAAGGGGGAGTTGGGGAGATTATTTTGATGCCGGTATTTCGGGAAGGATATGTGACTAACAGAGAAGAGAGTCGGCAACAGATATGCTGCGGGGAGCGCTCACTTGCTGATAATTACCCGCTCCCGGCACTGAGCCGAGAGCGGGTTAATATTCAGGCGACTTTCTGTTTACCGGAAATCACGCCTATAAACTCCTGCACCTGCTTCTGTTTCCGCGCTGAAAGCTTGCACGCCCGGCGCAGCGACTGCATCAGTTCGCTCTCTTGAGGCGCGGCTTTTCGGGCGGTTAGCACAATACAGCCGTCCATTACTTTCACATCGACTCCCGTACCGCTGTTAAAACCGGCGGCTTCAAGCCACTGCCCTTTCATAATGATGGCGGGAATACGGCTGTAATCCGGATAGCGGCTCGCATAAGTTACGGTCAGTTGACGGTTATTTGCCGGGAAGACTTCTGGTTCAAATGGTTGTGCAATAGAATGCGTGTCAGTCATGATTGCTATTCCTTCTAAATAGTGATTGTGATGAGCGGTGCGGGTGTGTTGCAGCACATCCGCATCGCGCTAAAAACCTGTACATATCACCAATAAACAGAAATAAAGTCCAGATAAAAACAGGATAAAATAAGAAGCTTCTGAAGCCATTTAAATATAAATATTTAGGATTTATTTTTGAGAAATAATAAAAAGCGCATCTAAAAGACGCGCTGAAAATAATTTATTAATTAAGGATTTCATTCCTACTGAATAGAGCGTCCAGAATGAGTTTTTTCCGCCAGACCTGGTTTTACACCCACAAGGCAATCCTCTCGAAATTCTAATATTCACTACGGCTGTATTGTTTCAGCTGAAGATGCCCATTCTCACTCTTCTCCAGCGAGAACCGCGCGGCAAACAACTTACCCGGCCCGGTGTGCGGGTTTGTTAACTTATAATAAGCCGCATACCTGTCACCCGGCCTGAACTGAAAATCAAAAGTGGGCAGGCATTGACCCTGAACAACCGGGAGCTGCTGATCAGGCTGACCAAAGGTTTTGTATACCTCACGACCTGATTCAGTACCAAACTGCACAGAGAATATTTTATCGCCCGACCTGGCCGGAACGGTAATGCATACCTGATTATCGATCAAACGCGCTTGTGCGGGATACTCCTGAGGAACAGGATTCATAGGCCCTGGGCAGCCGGTGAGCAAAAAATACAGCCGCGATTAAAATGAACTTATTCACCGTCTACCCTCGCCCGTAAATGATTTATTCATAGAGTGCAGGAACATCTTTTAAATGGTCTATGCCCCGGTAATTGCCCATCAGTTCCTTTCCTTGATTATCACGCCATGTACTCATTCCGTAGACCGTTAACAGCCAGTAGTCTGCGATGATAGATGCCTGCCTTTCGAGGCTATATCCGTAAGCTTCTCTTTATCGAGCCTGTAAGTATAATCAGCAGCCCAGCTAAAAGAACCACGCAATCTTACCCATCGACCAGTCTGGTGCTGCCAGACGTGCGCCAATTCATGAATGAATAAATGCTTCAAATCAATAGATACTGATGCTTTTGAGTAGTCTGCAACATACTTCTCTTTTCTTAACCACAGTTCACCATTTGGTGTCATCGCAAACTGTGGATGCTGCCACCCAAAAGGTAAATAGCTATCGCAGTGTATCCATACCCGGCTATACACAATCGAATCACCATAGATCCTTCGGGCCATAGCTATCTCACCGGGAGTCATCAGGCGCAACGTCCCTTCTTCTGGTTGCATATCAATTGCTGGCATAATTAAGTCCTTTTAAACCATGAGAAGCACGGATTTTATTTAGGGCTATCAGTATTGTCCAGACTTACAACGCTCAACATAAGAAAATACAGAATAGAGTAGGTGAAACTCTATAAATCTGGGGAAGCTTTTATTCAATGCCAATACAGAAATAAGAAATGGTTCAAATAAATATGATTATCCCTATTTGATTAATCACGTGATATTCATAAAAACTTATCGAACCGGGATTCGCACTTAGATTTGCGCATGTCAGTAGGTTGTTGTTGAGTGAATAAGGTTGTTCAGGTTGACTGAAAAGCGTAGAAAGCCTTGCGGATATAGGGTGCAGGAAAATTAAGTGCTCTTAGACCGTTCTTTCATCCTTTGGTGCGCGAAGGCCGGACTCGAATATCGCAACTATCCTTATGATCTTTAGTAATTAAAGCAATCCACATTGTCGATGATACCATCAATCCCGATTGGTGATAATGGAACACTATAAAAAAATCATAACGAACATTATGAATGTAAGTTAATTCATATATTTTTAGCAAGAATTTTTAAAGAACACCAAAATAACTCGCATGTTTATTTTTCATACATTTGGAAAATAGGATATTTTGCATTCAGGTTATAAGAATTCTTGAACTATGGTAATATAAAGGAACAAATATATTGCTTGGAGAAATGAATTTGGATACTTTATTTAAGATTTTTGAAAAATTCAGTTCAAGACCGCTTTATTTTATTTTCTTTGGTTTATCAGCATGTGAATTTTTACAGAAAGAGTCAGCATTAAAAAGTCCTAACATAGAAAACATACTATATCTTTTATCTGCAATGATAATGTTAGTCCTTTTAACATGGGGATATGAATGGCTCATATTTAAGTTCAATGCCACATTGGAACCTCATGATCAGGGCGATATCGGCCCTACGATTGGGACAGGAACATTAGCAGTTTATTTGGTTTATGCATTTCATTTTTTAAGCGAGCAACCCGATGCTTTAAACCTCAGGTTACTAACTAACTCAGGATTTATTTATAGCACAACCTTATTGTTATTTTCTCTTGAATCAATGAAACTGAGAAGGCTACGACAAAGATAAGCCTTCAAATAAATAATCAGTAGAGAGCAAGTATACTGCTCTCTACTCAGAAGACATTCAAAAATCATTTTTCTTCATTTTGAAGAAGACCAAACTGCTCGTTAGCTGGTTTTTTTCCGTCATCTTTCATTCTTACACTTTCTACTGTCCACAATCTCCGCTTCTCTCTTTCTCTTTTAATAGTCGAAGGGAACAAAGAATTAAGCTTACCTCGTACCTCGACTAGGTGTTCTTTATCTTCAGAAAGATTGCTAAACCTATCCTTAATAATTTCGCAGTCATCAATTTCAGAGCCAATCCATCTGCGATTTTTTATCTCAGCTATTACATAAGTTGTCCCTGAGCCTCCAAATGGATCAAAAATTAGATCACCTTCTTTTGTGGCCATTTCGATCACCCTATCTAAAACTTTTATACTTAATTCGTTAGCACCATTTCTTTTCTTATATTTTTTATGTCTTACAGGAGGAATGTCATACCAGACATCGGTTAGATTAATTCCAAGTGGATTCATTTTGCTTTTATATCCACCATAATCCTTTAGATCACCAAAACATTTTGGGCAAGTCTGTGCAGCTAATCTGTCAGGCTCAAAAACATTAGCCTTTTCTCCTTTGATAAAATAAAGAAGAGAGTAATGGGAGGGATATAACCTACCCTGAATAGGCATATTATTTTTCATATCGACCGCTATCCAGTGTTTGAAATTAAGCCTGCCATGTAAAAAATTAGCTATCTTACTGTTCCACACAGGTAGATTCCATAGGAACAATGAACCACCGGGTTTTAGAATGCGAATACATTCATTTAACCAGTCATGAGTCCATTTAATATATTCTTCTTCCTTTAAATTATCATTCATTTTTGATGGATAAAGTTTATCTAAATTAAATGGAGGATCTGCAAAAATCATGTCCACAGAATCAGCATCAATGTTTTTCGAAACCTTTAAGCAATCCCCATTATAAAGTTCACCATTTTTGGTCTGCAATACCAGCTCAACATCTTTTTCAAAGGAACTTTCACCAGTAAAGGTTATATTTGGTGATTGTATTTTCTCAAATATGAGAGAAGCATTTTCTTGGATAAGTTCCAATGTATGCATATCCATATGTCCCATCATCAATTGGAAATACACAGGTGATATATTAAATTCTTCGCAAAGGATGCTCAGATCCTTCCCGCTGGGCATAATATTTCTTTGATTATAATATTTAAGTCTGTCAGTCGGTATTTTTGTACGTTTGCTAATTTCATTATAAGACTTAGCCGTAACATCGACTATTCCTAAAGCTTTAAGAAACTGATCCGAATAACTCATTTAAAATAACCACTCTATTATAGCATTCACTTAAACATAGCATCTCATAGTCGTGAGAATCTGTCACTCCCTAACTAACCATAGCCTGTTACCATCTTATCTAAAATCACTTACAGGGCTGATAGGTGGATGAAAATAAAAAGAAAATCTTTCGCAACTATGATTGGCAGCAGGTTGCTTGTAGCAAGAGTACAGAAGGGATTCAGTCAAAACGATATTCAAAATGCTACTGGTATTGATAGAGCAACCTTATCACGGATAGAGAATGGTAAACAACACATAGCCCTCTATCAATTGCTTCAGATCTTATCAGTTCTAAATATGGATATAGCAGAGTTTCTTAAAGATATAGAGGTAGATAATGATAACTGCAATTGAATTAGATGATGGTTTTTTACCCACCACTATATCAGAAGTTATAAAAAGAAATGTGACTCACTCTCTAAATGGAATAAAAACTATTAATGATAAATTCATTATCAATGATAGTTCATTCATGCGAAAGCAAAGCAACAATCGAATAACACCTTGTGTAATGAACTCTGCTTCATTTATTTCCAGTAAATTTCAACATAATTTAAGCCTTTTACCTAATTGTTTGGGTGAAAATAGTTTAAACCAACAAAGAATAGATGGGCTAATAAAAGCTGAATATAATGGATTTGCGTATAGAATAAAAGATAAAAATAAAATACTGGAAGTAGCATTTAAATATATAGAGTCCAAAAAACTACCTAATAATGTAATATACACATTATTCCCTATGTTTTATGGGATGTATGTAGATAGATTATGCTTTAGTATACCAGAACTTAATGACATAGAACATTTATTCGATATTGAGAAGGTAAGTTATCACTATAAAATTGGTATCGAATTTGAAACAGGAAATGTTGCTAGTTCTTTTAGAGCCATCAACAAACTAAACAACCTCTTCCACGATGGTCATATTGACGGAGGTTGCTTCATTACAAGTATTGATAAGAGAAACTCAGCTACTAGAATTTGGCCCGTATCAAATAGAAATGGTTCATTTCAAGAACTGAAAAATAGAGCCTACATATCTCAAATATCCTTACCACTAATTTGCATTGGTTTTGCACCTGATGAATTTTCACAAACAGCCCCATTTTTAGGAGCAAATGGTGAACTTTACGAATTAAAGAATACATATCGAAGAGATCTTGAAACTAATTTTGAAATATTCACTAAACATGATGGATTAGAATTTCTAAAGGCACCATTCAAGTAATCACACTACTTACACCCAAATAAAACCTATTGAAAATTTAGCACTGAAAAAGGACTTACTATTAATGAAAATAAAAAGAGAAACAGTCTTAATTGCGAATGATAATTTTACAAATTCATCGGCTATTATACATCTAAAAAACGATCTATATAATGCTATTGAAAAAGCTGTATGGCCTCAAGGAAATGATTGTTTCTCAATTAACCCTACGTATAAAGGAAATGGAGTAAAACCTATAAAACAAGAATGTATGGCTCACTTGTATAGCAAGGGGTGGTTCTTAGAGCAAAGACTAAAGATTTCCTCTGAAAGTAATGCTGGTCCGATTGATGCTGTATATCCCATTACAGATCATCTTTATTTTGCTGTGGAATGGGAAACTGGAAACATATCTTCATCACACAGAGCATTAAATAAAATTTGTTTAGGAATATTAAATGGTTCACTACTTGGAGGAACATTAATTTTACCTTCTCGTGAAATGTATCCTTTTCTAACTGATCGGATAGGAAATTATCAAGAACTATCACCTTATTTTAATGTTTGGAGCAATTTTAATATAGCCAATAGCTACTTATCAGTCATAGAAGTAGAACATGATGAGGAAGATGTCAATGCTCCTTTAATACCTAAGGGCACAGATGGACGAGCAAAATTTTAGGAAAGATTATAAGCAAGGTCTAACTCAGAGATGCTCCTACGGAAGACTCTCTAAGTTTCCCTGCTTTTTCTGCCTTTTTAGTTGAAAAAGAAAAACCTTCAAGCGTATGAGATATTATAATGAATAATTTGATTAATAACTTCTTACACAATAGAATAAGCCTACTGTATTTTATTTTTCCAGAAGGTGCTTTATGGGACTATTAGATTTCATAATTAAAGAAATAAAAGATAACCAACATATTAAACCATTAGTGATTTATATCTCTATTTTTGTAAGTGGCGGGGCTATTGTTTATCTCGCAATGCAATTTCTCATAGTTCAAGGACTTACCTACACAATTGATAATTTAATTAAGGACCGTGATTTTTATCATCAACAAAATAGTGAATTGAGGGAGCAGTTAGCTAAAAATGCAAGTGAAAATGAACATAAAAATTCACTCCAAATTGATAAAATAATCAGTCTTTATCAGAAACAATTGAATGATTACGAAATCAAAAACAAACAGCTTTCACAAACAGTAGAATCTCAAAAAAATCAGTTAGCAGAATTTTTGTACAATGCCAAGTTGACTTCAAATAATAATCGGGAAAAGAATATTTCCGTCCTAAAAAAAGATCTTGCAGCACTCGACTATGATATTAAACAATTATATAGTAAACAATCCTTACTTGGTGCTGATTATGGTTACTCCCAGAAAGAATGTGATAAAGCAAATCCTGTAGGGTATAGCAATACATGTGAACAAGCATCGAAAACAAAGTATCTTTTAGAATCAGTAAATGAACAAATTAAATCTCAATTAGATAAGAGAAAATTTATGCAAGAAGAGTTATTGTCCATACAAAAATCTAATATTAATTAAGGGTCTCTCTGGCAACTGATGGCTTAGATGCCTAAATTTCACCTCAACATTCTTAGATGATGGAGCCATATCAGCTTGACTTTTAGATAGTTTACTATCAGGGATGTTATTATTCTATATAATATGAAAAGGAGTTCATATGAATGATGCAATTTTTGATAAAGATTTTTTAAAATCAAAAGAGAAAAATTCGGCGTAAAGTTATTACCAAAGCAGTTAAAAAGAACACATAATGCGAGTGTAAGATTTAATGACGAAGAATTATTAATCTTAGACGATAAAAGATACGCATATAATCGCGCTCAATGGCTTCGCATGGCTTTACTTCAAACTTCTCTTCTGCTATTCCTGTAGTTAATGTAGAGGCATGGCAATCATTGTCCGATATATCCCAAAAGTTAAACAAGCTGATAAATAATCTGGACACTAAAAGCAGTAATAGTGAGTTAACGAAAACTGAGATCTTCGCTATAAAAAAAATTAAAGGGCTTCGGTCATGTCTTACAGCTTCTGGGCCCTTCTCAAGATAGTTTTTTCTTATGAAGGGAATGCAGAAGATCAAAAGGGGGAAAAGTTTCTTAGGTGTGGTTCTCTATGTGCTCAAGCCAAGTTCACATCATAAAAGCGATCAAATCGTAATCGGAAGCAATATGCTGAGTGATTCAGCCCTTGAACTGATCGCTGAATTGGATGGTACTAAACAGATTCGGTTAGATGTCCAGAAACCGGTTTGGCACAACTCGCTTCGCTTACCTGATGGTGAATCATTATCGAATGACCAGTGGGCAAAGATAGCTGACGACTATATGAAGAAGATGGGGTTGAATGATATCCATCTCCGTTGCTATGTTCTACATGACGATTCTGCCGGTCAGCACATATATATTATCGCAAGCAGGATCGACCTCAATGGTGGCAAGCTTTATCTTGGCAGGAATGAAAATCTCATAAGCACCCGCATAATAAGTGAACTCGAAATCGTTCATAGTCTGACAGTGACAAAACAGCATCTTCCTTTGCAAGAAAGCAACTGAAGCGGAAGAGAGTCTCCCGTAATGAACAGATACTTTCAGAACGGACTGGCCTTCCCTCCCCTAGGGAAGCTCTCCAACAGATACTTGATAAAAGTTTGGCTGATAAGCCTGATCTTCTAACGTTCACAAAACGACTGGAAGAAGCGGAAGTCGGCTGGAAGGCCAACATTGCTTCTACAGGTAAGATGAACGGCTTCTCATTCGAATACACAGGAATAGCTTTCAAATCTTCACTGTTAGGCAAGAGTTACTCTTGGGTAAATCTTCAAAGCAGCTTAACTACAACCCCGACCACTTAGAAGCTATACGAGCGACAAAGGAAGCTGTCTCTGTCCATGCCCATCTGTGAGTTTGAAGGGTTTGTCGGAGGGCTTGGTAGTCCTAATTTTGATATCGGTGCGAGCCATCAGTTGATACCTCCAGTATTGGTACCAAAATCAATCGAACCGGGAATACCATCAGTTATACCATCATCAGTTGGTATATGTTCAAGGAATTGAGTAAACGTGGACAGACTAAGAAAAGCCAGATACATGCTTAACTTACTGTTTTTATCAACTAAAGTAGACGTTAGTAGACTTGAAAAAAGCTTTGTATGGTGAAGGCCGGACTCAAACCTCGAATTAAAAGTATGATTTATAATCATTTTTAATTTTAATCATTAACATATGCCCCCTTTTGTGCCCCCAGACGTTTTGATGCCATAGCATTGATAATAAGTAGGAGCATATACCTTTTAAGGGTGGTACTTCCTGCCGGTGAGGTTTCGCTGTCAGGATCCTTACCGGAACAAAAATTAACATTCCATTAATCTCAGAGCCGCCCTTACATAACCCTCTTCAGGTTTGAATCGTGACATGTGGCGTACGCAGACAACCGGGATACTTCTACTACTAATATTGGCCATAAAAGCGAAAGTGGTGTGGTAGCCCTTGGGATGAGAAAACTTGAGAGTAGTTGCATCGCCAAAGTGTTTTAGCAACAAGCTTGCAGCAGAGATGGACTGAAGACTGTTGCTGTATGCAACGATGAGATCTGGTTCGCTCAAATTGGCGGTCACATGCTCAAAAAATGCCATTGATTTTGCTTCGATCTCGTTCATTGTCATATTTCGACAAGCTGCTTCTTTTTTTAGGGTTACTGCATTCTGAGAACACATCATAAATGCATTGGTATAGATAACGTCTTCCCACCTATAACCGAGGCAAACAGGTATTTGTTGTAATCGTTTTGCAAGATGCGTGATCCCCCATTTTCCTTCTATTCCTTGTTGAACCCCGGAGATAAAAGGATGAGCATAATCTTCAAGGATAGATTGGCGATTTGTCATACATGAATCAGCTAACGAGCCATTAAAGCCCATCACAATTAGCCGCTTTCTTGATGGTGTTGCGGCCAGGAGATCAAAGGCGCAGTCATAAGGCCGACCCGGCAAATTAGCCAATCCAAATCGGGAGAGCCCTTCTAGAATGAAATCTCTGGTTTTATCCACTGCTTAAATCTTCCCATGATGTGCATAGCATCATCATATGCAAAAAAAGTTTTTTTGCACCTAACTGTTCACACTGTTCACCTCGATAACTTTCCATTTAATATCATAAAGATAGGAGGTGATGAGTTGGTGAACAGTGAACATTCGACTCTTCACCCCTGCGCGGACTTACGTATTGAGGCAAAGGGATGCCGCATACAGATGTGGAGTGAGGGGGGGGGGGGTAAAAAGTTTTTCTTGGTTTTATTGTTCACACTGTTCACCCTCCTCTTTTACCCTTTACTTTCAGTGGCTTGAGTGGTCAACAGAAGGTGAAGGGTGAACAGTGCACTGTTCACCACCTGGGATGTCAGATAACAAAAGACCGGAGGCTGCCGGTCTGGTGAGGTTATGTCGCTGCGGGCTCGTCGCACTTTGGCAGCCAGTCGCTGTTACTGTCTTCCCGGAGCGTGAGATTGGTCTGCGTCCCGTGCTTTGTGTGCCGCTTTTCGTAGTTTATGCCGTACTCTTTCAGCATCATCGGCAGCCCTGTTCCGAACATTTTCAGGCTCAGCACATGCTTAAACCCGTTTGCCTCCATATACACCAGGTAGGCATGATAGAGATAGCTGCGGGGCTGGCGCGGAACGATGTTTGCATTGCCCATGAACATCCCGTTAGTCTGCGGCAGCACCTCCAGATAGCCACAAAAATCAAAGGCCGGGTCGGCATCGCGCTTGATGCTCAGCGCCTCGTCAGAGTTCTGCTGCGACTGTAGCAGCGTGCGGGCGCTCATCGGGTCGCTGAACCGCTGCATGAGCTGGCGCACAATGACCGCCAGCTCGCGGGCGATTTTATCTTTAAGGTTTGGGTCGCGCTCTGCCGGGGCGATCTGCTCCGGGAAGTGAATAATCACCCGGCGACGGGACACGCCGCCGCTGCGGTCGGTGAAGCGCATCGGGTTGTTGTTCACGGCCAGAATCACCGCCGGAATATGCGTGGAATAGGCGTCGCGGTATTTCGGGTCAACCGACACGGCATCGCCCCCGGTGATGGCCTTGAGTCCTGCCCCGTCCCCGCTCCATTTTTCCTGGTCAGGCAGGCGGATGAGCGAGAAACCTATCAGCGCCGCGCGCTCGCGTGGCGATTCCAGCGTCTCGATGGTCGCCGACGTGGCGTTATCCTCGCCTGCGAGCATGGTCGCAATCTCGGCCAGAATACTCTTGCCGCTCCCGCCTGGCCCGGTCACCTCGAGGAAGAGCTGCCAGTCATAGCGGTTTGCCAGCACCATAAACAGGGCGGCCAGAATCACGTCGCGTTTATCAGCACTGCCCCCGGCAGCGCGGTCGAGCCACTGCCAGAAATGCGGAGCATGGGATGCCAGCGTTTCGCCCGCCACCGGCGGGGTGAAATCCACGTCGCACAGGGTACGCAGCCAGTGCGATTTGCTGTGCGGGCTGAACGTGCCGGTTTTTGTGTCCAGCACCCCGTTACGGAAACCAATCAGGCGACGCGCCGGTGCCTCCTGCTGCGGGATAATCAGTTTCAGGGTCTCCACCACCGAGGCGATACGTCCCGACGAGAAGGGGGCGCGCAGGCGCTGAAACAGCCCGGCCACGTCGCGGGCAAAGTCTGAGGGTGGTATCACCTTCCAGATACCGTTCTCATACCGGGACAGGAGCTGGCCGTTCGCATCCACCGCCAGCGCCTCGCCGTAGTGCTCATGCACCCGCATGGCCTTCTCACTGGTGCTCATGGCGGTAAATTCCGCCTCGCTCATGGTGTCGAACGGGCTCTGCACCGGCGGGCGGATGGCGTCGTAAAGCGCCCGGCGCGTGGCGTCCTCACCGTTCAGGGTAATGGCATCATTCCAGTCCCCGAACACCGGCGGCAGCGCAACCACACCCCCGCAGGCATCTGCGGCCGCGGCGGCTTTTGTCTGGCCGTCTCCGCTCAGGTCACGGTCGGCGGCGAGGATAATCTGACAGGCCGGGTGCTGACGGCGGGCAAGGCTCGCCAGAGAAAGGAGGTTCACGGAGGACAGCGCCACCATCACGGTCTCGCCGGTCAGGTGGTGCACGGTGAGCGCCGTGGCATACCCCTCCGCTATCCACAGGCGTTTTCCGGTCTCCTTTTTCCCGCTGAAAGTATGAGCCGCACCTTTCACCTGACCGCCTTTAAGCGTTCGCTTGTCCCCGTCAGCGTTAATGAGCTGGACGTTAACCAGCGCCCCGGTGTCGTCATGCAGCGGGACAACCACATCCCCGGCGCGGTAGGTCACGCCGCCGGTTTTGTGCGTGGCGGTCAGGGTCAGGCATTCGCGTTCGGCGAGCCCCTTACGGGTCAGGTAGGCGTTGCCGGTGGCCGGGCGGGCAGATGCCACGAGCTCAGCCGCACGCGCTGCCGCCGCTTTTCGCGCGGCGTCCGTTCCGGTGTCTGCGGTCGCGGTGTCTGCCGGGGCAACCGGCGGCAGGGTGCCGGTCACGGCATTCACCTTCCCGGCGGCCTCGGACGGGGTCACACCGAACACCTTTTCAACCAGTTTCAGCCCGTCACCCGCGCCGCACTGGTTACAGAACCACGTTCCGCGCCCCTCTTTATCGTCAAAGCGGAAGCGGTCAGAGCCGCCACACACGGGGCAGGCCTGATGCCGGTTTCTGATGACCGGCACGCCCAGCGCCGGGAGAATGCGCGGCCAGTGGCCGCACGCCATGTTAACGGTGTCCGTTACGTTCATTTTCATTGGTGTGTTCCTCAGTGCAGGACAGGCACGCTGATATGGCGGGCGCAGAGTTCATCCATCACGGCCAGACCGAGAAAGGACAGCGACGGGGCGGCTTTCAGGGGACCGGCATCCATTAAATCTTCCAGCAGGGCACAGGCAATCAGGCGGCCTTTCTCCTCGCCGTGCCGGCGCAGGTAGAACCCCTCCAGCTCGGCGGCAATGGCCGACTCCAGCGCATCGAGGGTGAGGTGCGGGTAACGCTGCTGACGATGGCACACGGTCAGCCAGGCACAGGCCACGGCGCGGCGGTAAAGCGCGGCGCGCAGAACGGGTGTTAACGGGGTTGTCATGCGCCGACCTCCTCTGTGAGCCAGCGCTGCATGCAGCGCTCCACCACACCGTCGAGCTGGGTGGTCATGAGGTAAATCACGGAGGAGAGCTGCGCCTGGTGTGCCGGTTCCCGGCTGACCGTCACGCTGTCATTTAACAGCGTCATGGCATTCACGAACTGGCCGACGTTACGCAGGTGCTCCAGGCACGCAAGCTCATCACGGGTGAGGGTCAGGGTCAGGTCTTTCACGCGCGCACCTCCGCCACCGGCAGACGCCCGGCAAACGCGAGAATATAGTTCCGGCCAAGGGAACGGCGTGCAGCGCGCTCGTCACCGGCAACGGTGCGGAGCATACAGATACGGGGTGTGCGGTCTGCGCGGCGAACGGCAGCGAAAACATAGACAAACTGCGGGTGTGACAGGGTTAGGTGGGTAGCCATGGTGGCAGCCTCCAATGTTTGCGTTTTAACGCTACCACCGGAAACGCCAATTTCACTGGTGGTAGCCCAGACGGGGTTGGCGTAACCGGCAACATTGGAAACCGGCGCTTCATAAGAAGCCCCCGCCTGAGCCACCATTACTCTATAGATCCAAAGGTGGAAGAACCTTCGAACCAAAAATGGATGCACTAAGGCATAGACACAAAAAAAGACGCGTGACGCGTCTGGTGTCACCAATGTTGTATACGGGACGCCAATCCCGGCAGCCGATTTTGCGGCAGCTGGAAAACTATACCTGGAAACGGCCAGAAGAAGCAAGCCAGGAAAAGGAGGTTTTTGCAGGGTGGACATCATCATGCATCACAGCCCCGGTTACGGTCGGCGATACGGGCAGTCATCCAGGCGGTGACTTCGCTGTGCAGCCAGGCGACATTTTTGCCGCCCAAGGAGACCTGCTGCGGAAAGGCATTCCGGCTGATGAGATCGTAAACGGTGGAGCGCGACAGGCCGCAGAGATGCATCACTTCGGGCAGGCGCAGAAAGCGCTCCTGAGCGGGCTCAGTCCCCGGCATTAACGGGGTGGCAGGGGCAGAGATCGGGGAAGAAAAAGCGGTGTGCATCGGGCTACCTCATAAAGTCCGTGTGGTGCCGGTCATGTCTTTCCGGCGTCAGGTAGCGCTCTATTTTGTGAATATTTTCAGTCAGGGCAACAAGTGATTTTTCGCGCTTCAGGCGGGCGAATGGCTGATTTTTATACGGTGGCAATGTTCTCGCACATCCTGAACATGGTCTCGCACATTCTGGCATACCCGGATATAACCAGAATGAATTTAAAATTAACAAGTTATAACAATTTCGTCTGACAGAAGAGCAGGCAGCATTTCAGGGCGATGAACAGTGGTGAACAGTGGGTGAACAGTCAGACCCACAACTGTTCACTCCTTAACTTACTGTATTACTTACTTTTTATATTTCTGGTGAACAGTGTGAATAGTTAAATACAGAAAAACAAACAGGGAGAGGGGGTTTCCTGCGACCTCTTTCTGGCGAGCCGGTTTTTTCAGCGGCTTTCTGTACCATCCCGGCCACAACAGCAACAGCTCGTGATGTTGTGCAGGCCACGGCAGAATGCCCTCACACTGAAAAGAGAGAGCCCGCCATGAAAACTGAAATTATCACCGCCCTGATGAAAACCGTTGCCGGCACCCGGCCTGCCCCTGACCGCGCCCTGATCGAGAATGCCGTTGCGGTCACCACTGAAAAGGCTGCGCAGAAGAATGCCGCCGCCGTGAGTGAAGCGCTCTCCCGCTTTACAGAGGCGAAAGCCGCCCACACCGGCAGCATGATGGCGCTGAACGACATCAACGCAGCCATCACACGCAGCGAAAAGGAACGGCAGACTGCGCTTGAGGAAAGCGCGGAGGCAGACAAAAGCTGGCGTACCCGCCTGCGCAGCCTGGGCGGTGCCATGACCCCGGAGCTGAAAGCCGAGCACGGCCGCCGCATGGCCGGGCGCGAGCTGGCAGAGGAGTTCACCGGCCTGATTGCCGAACTGGAAACAGACAAATCCCGTGCCATGCTTGAGGCGTGTGCGACCGGCAGACAGTATGTCGATGAGCATGCGACCGCACTTACCGTCTGCGCACAGGCGGCCTGGACAGAAGCGATGGACACTATCAGCCCGGCGCTGGTACGCGCTTACCGTCTGCGCCTGCGCGAGCTGGAGCTGAAAGGTGAACCGCGCCCTGGTGACGTGCTGGGTGAGGAGCTGCAACAGCATGTTGCCTTACAGGCACAGTTCTACACCTTCGACATGGACAATGAGCCGGTTATCTCTCAGCTCGGCCTGCACCGCCCACCGCTGACCGGCGTGGACATGACCCTCTATAAAAGCCCTGTTAAGCGTAATCAGCTTGCCGCAGCGCTGGCAGAGAAAAACAAGGCGCAGGGCTGATGTTCCGCTGCCCGTACTGCAAACGCCCCGCGCACACCCGTACCAGCCGGTATGTGTCGGAGAACCTCAAGCAGCGCTATCACCAGTGCACCAGTCTTGAATGCTCGGCCACGTTCCGCACCTCCGAGACGCTCGACGGGGTGATACGTCAGCCGGCCATGCCGGAAAACGCCGTGGCGCTTTTAACCGCAGGAGAGAGACCATGACAGGAAACACCCTGACGCAGGCCGCAGAGACCTGCAAGCAACACCGTGCCGTGTGGCTGAGCCGCCGGGAAACGCCCTGCGCCCCGGAAGAAACCCGGCAGGCCGCAAGACAGTACATCCGTGCCCATGAGACCGTCCAGACACTCAGTATCCGCCACCGGCTTGATGGCTTCATGCATCAGCACGGCGCAGAGCTGGCCGCCATTCTTGCCCCGGAGCTGGTACATATCCGCAGACTCCCGGCGCACCTGCAACACCGGGCGCTCGACCGGGCAACGCATCACCTGCGCGATGCGCTCGCATCGTGGCTGGCGACCGGTAAGGAGATTAATTATGAGGGCTGCACGGTGCTTAATGCCGTCGGCATCAGACCCGATAAAGCGTCGCGCACGGACAGTCAGCAGCCATAATCCCCCGAAAAATGCGCCCCGGTCATCCCCTGCCGGGCGCACCCTCCCGCTCCTGAAAAATCCCCAAAAATATCCGTTAATTATTTAAAAAATACCCTGCATGCATATGCTGCATTTAACTGCATTTATTTCTGCACCCGCCACATGCCCGCCCGCACCAGTCACGGCGCGGCCTGAGCCCGGTCATGCACCTGCATGTAAAGCGCCCCGTGAAGCGGGCAGGCGAGGAGGGGAAAGCACTGCGCGCAGTCAAAGATGATTTTTAATTAAGTAGTCGAATTATTAAGTATCAAATCTTAGCCAAAAACCTCTCTAGCTCTGGAACTTTTTGACATGCTGGCACAAGTCTCGCAATTACAAGATCCTTATGTTCATACTGAGTTTTACTTAATTTTTTTATCGCGGTTAACTGAGTCGCCTCGTCTCCTTGAGCATCGTTTTTCTTCCTTTCCAGTTCTGCATTAAAACTATCAATCCTGCTGTGAATATATTTTTTTATTCGAATTAACCATACACTAACGAAGTGATAAACATACTTCCCTCTCGTAAGCTGCTCCCTATCCAAAGAGCAAACTGCATCGTAGAAATATTTCTCATCATCTGACAATGTCAAAATCTTTTCTCTTACTTCTGGTATGCCATTTATTTTTAAAGTAACTGAATCCTTATTAATTTTATCAAAAACATCTTCATTACAAGGAAACTCCACTTTTAGACCAAGAATCCTTGACATATAAAGATGAATTGAAATTTCACGCATTTCACTATAAAAACTCTCTCTTGCAAGAGCATAATTTTTCATAACAGCATCAAGGATATTCTTGTTCTTGTCATCAAATTTAAAAATTGAAGTTAAGAAATGCTTAATAACTCTCTCATCTGACAATGGATTTTCAATCGCGTAGAACGGCAATGTCATTATGTTATTTGAAGCATGGCAGAACAATGAATAATCCTGATCCACAAAGAAATAAGTATTTTGAAGATGATCACTATTCTCTTCCATCAGTTCAGAATATAAAGCTACGGATTGATCTTTTCCTGAACCATTTATATGTGAGAATGGCTTGTTAAATCCGCAGAGGTTTAATGCATGAAAATAAAAATCATAATCGTCATCCCCTTCGAAAACGAACATGATTAGATCAGGTGTTTTATTTTTAATTAACTTCAGACGCAATACACACGGTTTTTTTATCGCGTCCATCATCATCGTCATTCTGTCTATCATTTTTTAGCACTCGTCACATGTTTTTTTATATTCAGAGTCTTCACTTCATTCTTGAGTTCATTATTGAAAACAAATGGCGAGTGTGTTATGGCTAACAATTGCATCACTGATGGACTATTTGCAATATCAACAAGAACATGTTCTTGCCATTCTAGCGACAAGGATAATTCAGGCTCATCAATTAGAACAATTTTTTTCTTAGTATGGTCAAGGTACATGTGAGCCATCAAGGAAATAATTTGTTTTTCTCCAGAAGATAAATCTTCAAGCTCTATTGGATTGTTTGTAAAAACATCCTTTACAATTACCTGCAAACTTTCTACGTCATAATTTAATGATTTTGAATCATCTGACAGTTGTAAATACTTATTGCAAATCTCAACAAAACTTTCAATCTTTAACTCTAGTTCTTTAGTAGAGTCAATAACGCCTTTAAGTTTGGAAAGGAAATAGTTGAGCATTTTATTGTTCGCTAATTGCTCCTTACTTTCCATGATTGCCGTAACTTCTTCAATTATCCTTTTATTTTCTTCTTTATCCTTGTTAACCACTCTACCCAAGAATCTTGAAAGTTCAGAAATCGAAGGCAATCTAGGCTTTGTTAATGCATTAATTTTCCCAGTCATCATGTCTTCGATTATTGTTGCGCTCAAACTTCTATAGCCTAAGCTCGATCGACGTTCAATAGAAGAACTAATTTCTTTTAATTTATTTTCAACATCGTACAATCCAAACTCAATATTAGAGGATGATTGCTGACTGTTTGCCATCTTAACCATTTCACCATCAACTAACGCAAAACGTTCATTCTCCTCCCGATTAAACCTATCACGTAATGTCGCTTTCTCAATTCTCCTATACGTAGGTAAGTAAATGATATCAATATCATTTGTGAGTTTTTTTATCTTTTCCAAGTTTATTGTTGATTCAGTTCGTTCTGGACTGTTAGATGAAAATAGGTCGGAGTTATTAGTAGAATGATAGTATTTATTAAATGCTCTTTTTAGTTCTGTTAACATCTGATCTAATTCTGAACGTGTATATGGAGAATTATTATATATCTCATTATACCATGCAGTGTTTCTTGCTTCTCGTATAGGTCTACTTCGCGCGTAAGCAAGAAGGTCATCAATGTGAGAATTTTCAAGATGTCTTTTTAATAATTCAAAGCTTGATGGCACAAATTCACTTGCAAGAAAGTCAGAAAAACCTAACTCAGCAATATTGATAGAAAACGTCTTATTTCCGATTTCAATCTCTATTAATTCGCACCTTACCTTCCTTAGCTCATCGATCTCTCCTTTGAGTGTAGATTTTAAGGCATTTATTAGGGTAGTTTTTCCGGCACCATTCTCAGCAATTATGATTGTGTTTTTACCGTTAAAAGTAAGTTCAACATCTTTGTAACCGTAAAGTTTCCTTATCGCAAACCGCTTTAATTCCATACTCATTTAATTAACCCCTAATTATTAAAATGCTAATATATAAAAACCTAACTATAAATTTTCACACCCCATAGGGCACACGTCAAAACCGAACTAACAACAAAAAGCAAGCATGACATTTTGCCCCGCCCCCCGACGTCTTATGTTATCTATCAATTAGCTTTTACTTAACAGCTTTCACATAAAATATGTCAATTAAAGCGAGGCGTATTAACGAAAGCTTAACAAATAAAAACCATACTCACCACGGACTTTATAGGGCTCTTTTCGCAAGGTCATATGGTGTTATGTACTCATGACGATTCACATCGAGATAATCAGCCCACCATTGAATCATACAACGCCGTTCATCCAAATGTTCAGAGGTGTGAAGATAAGCCGCGCGCACATTATTTCTCTCAGAATGGCTGAGCTGGCGTTCTATCGCGTCATTGCTCCATAGACCCGACTCACCCAGTGCACCACGTGCCATCGTCCTGAATCCATGCCCGCAGACTTCAGTTTTAGTATCATATCCCATAGCACGTAAAGCACTATTTACAGTATTTTCACTCATGACCTTAGTAGCATTATGATCCCCTGGGAAAAGGAGTTCTTTATTACCACTGATTTGCTTGAGCTGTTGTAGCAACCCCATAGCCTGCCGACTAAGAGGAACAATATGCTCCTCTTTCATCTTCATGCCACGGTACGAGTATCGCACGCCTTTAATTTCTTCCCGCTTTGCAGGTATGCGCCATATAGCTTTATCGAAGTCGAACTCGTCCCAGCGCGCGAAACGCAGCTCACTGGAACGAACAAAGGTCAGCAACGATAGCTCAACTGCAATCCGTGTCATTGCACGACCACGATATGCAGCAAGACGAGCAAGAAACTCAGGGAAACGGCTTGAGGGCAAAGCGGGAAAGTGTCGCGCTTTGGTTGTCGATAACGCACCTGCCATGTCACTAGCCGGGTTTGAGTCGATGTAATCGTTCTGTACGGCATAACGCATTATGGCAGTGACGCGCTGTTGCAGGCGCTGCGCAACGTCATGTTTACCGCTGGCATCAACTTTTTTAATCGGAGCTAACAGGTGGCTGGTTTTGAGCTGGCGAATATCGCACGAACCGATATAAGGGAAGATATAAAGCTCAAGATAACGCAGAACGCGTGATCGATGGTCTTCACTCCATCGCTTGTTACTGGCATGCCATTCAAGAGCTATACTTTCAAAAGTATATGCCCCCGCGCTTTCGGCCTGAGCTTCCCTCTGTTCAGCTTTTGGGTCAATCCCCTGCCCTAGCAGTTTTTTGGCTTCATCTCGCTTCGCTCTTGCCTGAGCAAGAGTAATAGTAGGCCAAACACCAAATGCCAGCCGATCTTCTTTTTTGTCAGAAGGGCGTCTGTATTTCATGCGCCAGTATTTCGAACCCTTAGCTGAAACCTCAAGATACAAACCGCCGCCATCGGCCATTTTATAAGTTTTGTCTTTAGGCTTTGCGGTCTCGACCTGTCTAGCATTGAGTTTCATTTTGGGGGCACATTTCTAATCGAAGTAAAGATGCCCCCAATTATGCCCCCAATTATATCCGGATTTCAACGGACGATCTCGGACGGCTCAAGACCCGTAAGCTGCTAAACGTATTGATTTTAAAGGGTAAATTGGACTTTCTTGGATGGTCTTGGAAGTACTAATGGTGCCGAAGGCCGGACTCGAACCGGCACGTATTTCTACGGTTGATTTTGAATCAACTGCGTCTACCGATTTCGCCACTCCGGCACGGAAGGGGATGCGGAAACGTGTTGGATTATACCTGTCAATCGCCTCCATGCAAGCAGCGCCGCGCGTAACGTCTGCCAAGTGCTGAAATTTTCAGCGCTAACCTTCCCCCTCTCCTCCCCTCATAAATTCACCAAACCAATTGTTGGGTGATTTACATCACTGCGCATTTGTTATGTGATCACGTAACATTCACCGGTAATCCATTACCAGGAAAACCTATGCGTTTTTACCAGGTCGCTCCCACGCTGGAAAACTACTGGCGGGGGGTGATCCTCTTTGGCAACAACTTCGCGACCTATAAGTTCGCGCTGGCGCATGCGCTGTACGATATCGATCGCAGCAACACGTTCATCTCCTTGCAGGATCTGGCGATCCCCTTTAGCCAGCACATCTGTGCGCATCTGAAAAACGCACCAAAGCAGATGCTCAACACCAGCAAACCCGGCCCGTTTATCACCGCCTGCTTGCAGTTTAATCGGGGTGAGATTAGCTACGATGAGCTGTTGCAGGTGACGGCGAAGCAGGGTTTTAAGGTGGTGCTGAAGGCCTTTCATAACGTCAATGGCGGGCCGATTGAGAAGCAGTTTTTTATTGATGAGCAGCGCGAAGGCAAAGGTATTCGCCTGACGGATGATTTTTACCGCCTGACGCAGACGCCGCACTTCCAGAACCTGGTGCATGAGACGGACGCGCGCTGGACGCTGGTCGAAAAGGCCTGGGAGATGAACCTGCCGCCGCAGCTGCTGGATGTTCACTATGATGACCAGCAACAAACGCTTTTTACCCAGCTAAAAGGCGCGCGCATCACGCTGACCAGTTGCCGGAACAGCCTCAATGGTTACCAGAAAGGGCACTGTTTTTACTGCCATGCGCCGATTAGTCTCGAAAACGGCGATCCGCTATTAGCCGATGTCGATCACTTTATCCCGTTGATGGCGCGCGCAGGGCTGCCGGGCGTCAACCTGAACGGCGTCTGGAACCTGGTGCTGGCCTGCCAGAGTTGCAACCGTGGCGCGCAGGGTAAGCACGCCCAGTTGCCGACATTGCCGCTGCTGGCGCGCCTGCATGCCCGTAATGAGTATCTTATTAATAGCCGCCTGCCGCTGCATGAGGCGATTATCAACCAGACCGGTAACAGCGAATTCAAAAGAAAGGCATTTCTCTACGATCGTTGGAAGGCGGCCCAAGCTTGTCTTCTACAAACCTGGGCTCCAGAAAGACAACAACAGCGAGTGCTCTGATGACGATGAATTACTACCAGAACCATGCGCAAACCTTCTTCGACGGCACGGTCGATCTCGATATGACGCCGCTGTACGCCGACTTTATGGCGCACTTGCCGGAACAGGCGTGCGTGCTGGATGCGGGCTGCGGCTCCGGGCGCGATGCGCTGGCCTTTGCGCGCATGGGTTACCACGTGGAAGCGTTTGACGCCTCTGCCGAACTGGTGGCGCTGGCGCGTCACTACAGCGGGCTGCCGGTCAAGGAGATGACCTTCGACCAGCTGAATGAAACGCAGAGGTACGACGGGATCTGGTGCTGCGCCTCGCTGCTGCACGTCCCGTATAACGAATTACCAGCGGTGATAAACACCCTGGCGCGCGCGCTGAAACCCGGCGGCATCTGGTATCTGTCGTTTAAATATGGCGATAGCGAGCGCGAACTGGCGGGCCGTCGTTTTAGTGATATGACGGAGTCCCGGCTGACCGCGCTGCTGGCGCCCTTGCCTGAGCTGACAACCCATAAAATGTGGATAACGCAGGATCAGCGCCCCGATCACGATGAAAGCTGGCTTAACGCGCTGGTTAACAAGCGCTAGCCCGCCTGCAAAAACAGCGCCCGCTCCGCTTCGCGCCGCCGTGTCAGGCCGGGCAGCACCCTGCCGCCCGCTTTGTTCCAGCGCAGAAACTGGTCGGCGGCCTGCGTATATTCGCCTTGATTTAACAGCTTGAGCAGCGTCGAGCTTTGCAAGTTCCCGGCACCGAGGTTGAAGGTAAACGACACCAGCGCGTCGAACTGATCCTGGTCGAGATCGACCGTCACCAGCCGGTGCACGCCGCGCTCGCTCGTCTGCAAATCCTTGCGCAGCAGCGCGTCAGCTTCAGCTTCGCTTATCGGGCGCAGAAAGGTCTCGTTCGGCAGTATCAGATGCCCGTAGCCAATGGTCCACTTGCCAACGGCATCGCGATACTTCTCCAGCCGTAGCCCTTCAAAGGATTTTATTAATGCGACGCCAGCATCGCCGGTGTGTTGCGGTTGATTCGCCATCATCGTTGCTCCTGTAGAGAGAATGGCGCTGAGCGTTGACTGCGCGTTGCGCCCTTATTTGAGGATGGTTCGGACACATCGTGTTGCAAAGTCGCTGCGGCTTAATATGCGGATGGAAAATCCTAAAAAACGCGGCTTTCAGAGCAATCGCTTAACGAAACGGGCGGTATGCACAGCCGCAGGCTGCCAGAGCGGCGGCAGATGCCCTACACTTCAAGCGTCTCCCTCAACATAAAGGAATCCGTGATGAGCATCATCAAAAACTACGCCGCGCCGCAGGCTGGCGCCGAGCTTGAGCTTCAGGAATACGATGCAGGCCCGCTGGCGGCTGAAGATGTTGAAGTCGCCGTGGATTATTGCGGGATCTGCCACTCTGACCTGTCGATGATCGACAACGAATGGGGCTTCTCCCAGTATCCGCTGGTTGCCGGGCATGAAGTGATTGGCCACGTGGTGGCACTGGGTGACGCCGCGCAGAACAAAGGGCTGAAAGTGGGCCAGCGCGTCGGTATCGGCTGGACAGCGCACAGCTGCGGCCACTGCGACGCCTGTATCGACGGCAACCAGATCAACTGCCTGGAAGGCGCGGTGCCGACCATTCTGAACCGCGGCGGCTTCGCCGATAAAATCCGCGCCGGCTGGCAGTGGGTGATTCCCCTGCCGGACAGCATTGATATTGAAACCGCCGGTCCGCTGCTCTGCGGCGGCATCACCGTCTTTAAACCGCTGCTGATGCACAACATCACCGCTACCAGCCGCGTTGGTGTGATCGGTATTGGTGGTCTGGGCCATATCGCCATTAAACTGCTGCGCGCGATGGGCTGCGAAGTGACGGCGTTTAGCTCGAACCCGGCAAAAGAGGCGGAAGTGCGTCTGATGGGCGCGGATTATGTGGTCAACAGCCGCGATCCGGAAGCGCTGAAAGCGCGCGCGGGTCAGTACGATCTGATCATCAACACCGTTAACGTCGATCTTGACTGGCTGCCCTTCTTCGAAGCGCTGGCGCACGGCGGCCATTTCCACACCGTTGGTGCCGTGATGAAGCCGCTGGAAGTACCGGCCTTTACGCTGATTGGCGGCGATCGCAGCGTCTCCGGTTCAGCAACCGGTACGCCGTACGAGTTGCGTAAGCTGATGAAGTTTGCCGGTCGTGCGAAGGTTGCGCCGACCATCGAGATGTTCCCGATGTCGCAGATTAACGAAGCGTTGCAGCATGTGCGCGACGGTAAAGCGCGTTATCGCGTGGTGTTGAAAGCGGATTTTTAAGCCGTTTAGCCTGGTGAGCGTCAATGCCGTCGGGCAGGTTTAACGCCGGACGGCGCGTTGTTGAGCGTGCGGGTTAAATGCCGGATGGCGGCTTCGCCTTATCCGGCCTACGCGGTTTCAGCGACATATGCTTTACGGCAACTGTGCCCGGTGAACCACCGGGCACCTCTTCCTATTTCCCTATTGCGGCAAACACTTCGGCAATCGCTACTGCGCCGGGATCGGTCACGCCCTCAAGGTTCTCACTGTTGACGTAAGATGAACGCCCCGCGCCCGCTTTCTGCATGGTGGCGGTGCTCTCTGCCCCTTTGTTCGCGGCATCGATGGCAGCGGCTAATCCGCGATCGCGCAGCGCTTCGAGCGCCGGTTGTAGCGCATCGATCAGCGTGCGGTCGCCGAGATCCGCCCCGCCATAGTGTTTCATCTGCTTTAACCCCAGCAGCAGCGCGTCGGGCAACGGCGTGGCGTTATGCACCGCCTGGCCTGCGGCGGTAAAGAAGATCGACATCAGCACGCCGCTGGAGCCGCCCATCACCGTCGCCAGCCGCTCGCCAATCAGTTGCAGCAGTTGTGCGGTGTTGTTCAGCGGCAGCGCATTCTGCTCCAGCAGGCGCTTAATTTCGCGTGCGCCTTCGGCAAAGGTCGAGCCGGTATCACCATCGCCCACTTTCGCATCCAGCGCGTTCAGGCGGTTTTCTAGGTCGATCAGCGTCTGCGCGGCGGTGCCGACCAGCGCTTTTACCTGCGGGTTATCGGAAGGCTCAATCTCCAGCCCGATGTAGACCGCTTTATGCGGCTGGGTTTTCATCGGCGCGAAGGCGACCGGCTTCTGCCAGCCAACGGTCTGCACTTCGGCGCAAAGCGCCTGCTCAAACTCATCCGTTAAACGTAGCAGGGAAAGGGAAAAGCCTTTCATATCGAGCGAACTGACCAGCGGCGCGGGGCCAATCAGGTAGGCCAGTTGATCTTTCAGCGCCGAATGGGCCAGCTCTTTGGTCAGCAGCGCCATCTCCAGCGCGGAGACGCCGCCAAGGTTATTGATCAGCACCGCCACGCGATCGTTGCCCACCGCCGCGCGCAGCGGTTCAACCAGCGTATCGATCAGCGATTTGCTGTTATGGGTCTCAAGGGTACTCGCGCCCGGCTCGCCGTGAATGCCGAGGCCAAGCTCAACGTGGCCCTGCTGAATGCGCCCCTCTTCGCTGTCGCTGCCCGGCAGGTTGCAGCTCTCCATTGCCAGCCCGAGGCTATAGACGTTGTCGCAGGCCTGCTGGGCGAGGTCGCGCACTTCGCTCAGGGATTTGCCCTGCTCTGCGGCGTGACCGGCAATTTTATGCACCAGCGCTGTGCCGGCAATGCCGCGCGGCTGTTTGTTATCGGGCAGCGCGATGTCGTCGGCGACAATCACCATCTCCACTTTCAGGCCGTAGCGTTTGGCTTTCTCGGCGGCGAGGCCGAAGTTGAGCCGGTCACCGGTGTAGTTTTTCACAATCAGCAAGCAGCCGCGATCGCCGGTCACCGCCACGATGGCGTTCAGCACCGCGTCTACGCTCGGTGAAGCAAAGAGATCGCCGCAGACGGCGGCGGTGAGCATGCCTTTACCGACAAACCCGGCGTGGGCCGGTTCATGGCCGGAGCCGCCGCCGGAGATAACCGCTACGCGGCTTTTATCCCAGTCGGCGCGGGCGACGATGCGGATCGCCGGATCGCTATCAAGGCGTACAAGGTTGCCGTGCGGGGCGGAGATCACCAGCCCTTCGATGGCGTCGTTGACCAGCTGTTTGCGGTCGTTGAAAAAGAATCTGGACATAATCTTCCGGGAGTGTAGTGAAACATCCCTCAAGCATAGCCCGCGCCGGGCGCAGCGGGGCAAAGACCAGATTTTACTGAAAGGTATCAGGGCGTGGTGCGGCCAAAACCGGCGTGGTAACCGTGGGTGTTACGCAGCTTGTCGAGGCGGGTCCCCTGCCAGAAGGTCATAGCAATCGCCAGCACCAGCAGGCCGCCATGCAGGTACATCGCAAGGTGCGTATCGAGGAGGAAAAACCCGGCAATCACCGGCAGCAGCGCGCTCATCCAGAGCTGATCGAGCAGGGTCTCTGCCGCGTTAAAGCGTGCCAGCACACGATCCGCCTGCGCCTCTTCGGGCGAGCCGCGGCGCACCGTACCGACGGCCTGCGCCAGCGCAGCGGCACGGCGGATAAGCCACTGCACCAGCAGCAGCGCCAGCACCACCACTGCGGCTTCAAAGGCCAGCAATGCGCTGTCGCCCGCAGCAGAGGTCAGCCATTGCCCGCTCAAAACTGCCATGGTGAAAAGGGCGTTGAGGATGCCGAACAGCAGTGCGGTAGAGAAACGGAGGGCAAAGCGCCTGGCGAGGGAAAACATCGTGTGCTCCTTGCAAAAAAGAAGAGAGGCCGCAGCCTCTCTTGGGATTTACTGGCTCTTGCGTGACATCAGCCACAGGCTCAGCAGGAAGAAGGAGGCGCTTGGCAGCAGCGCCCCGACCACCGGCGGAATGCCGTAGACCAGCGTCAGCGGGCCGAAAATCTGATCCAGCACGTAGAAGACAAAGCCGAAGCTGATGCCGGTGACAACGCGCACGCCCATCGCCACGCTACGCAGCGGGCCGAAGATAAACGACAGCGCCATTAGCATCATCACCGCCACGGAGAGCGGCTGGAAGATCTTGCTCCACATATTGAGCTGGTAGCGCCCGGCATCCTGGCCGCTCGACTTCAGGTACTTCACGTAGTTGTGCAGGCCGCTGATGGAGAGCGCATCGGGATCGAGCGCCACCACGCCGAGCTTGTCCGGCGTCAGGTTGGTTTTCCATGTCCCGGTCACGGTCTGCGAGCCGGTCACCTGTTTCGGGTCGGTCAGGTTAGACTCGTCGACCTGCGACAGATTCCAGATTTTGTGCTCGGCGTCGAACTTCGCCGACGCGGCATAGCGCACCGACTGCAAACGACGCTCTTTATTGAACGCATAGATACTGACGCCACCCAGTTCGGTGTCGCTCTTCACGCGTTCAATGTAAACAAAGTTACTGCCATCTTTCGCCCACAGGCCAGACTGGGTCGAGAGCAGCGAGCCGCCGTACATCGACTGCGCACGCTGGTTACGCGCCATCTGTTCGCCCTGCGGCGCAACCCACTCGCCGATCGCCATGGTCAGCAGCACCAGCGGGATCGCGGTTTTCATCACCGCCAGCGCAACCTGCATACGGGTGAAGCCAGAGGCCTGCATTACCACCAGCTCGCTGCGCTGCGCCAGCATACCGAGGCCGAGCAGTGCGCCAAGCAGCGCCGCCATCGGGAAGAAGATCTGGATATCTTTCGGCATGCTGAGCAGGGTATAGAGCCCCGCGCCGAGGGCATCGTAGCTCCCCTGCCCGGCCTTTTTCAGCTGGTCGACAAACTTGATGATGCCCGAGAGCGACACCAGCATGAACAGCGTCATCATGATGGTGGTAAAAATGGTTTTACCGATATAGCGGTCGAGAACGCCAAAAGCCTGCATTATACCGCTCCTCTACGGGTAAAACGGGCACGAACCCGGCGCATCGGCACCGTATCCCACAGGTTCAGCACCACGGCCAGCGCCAGATAGAGCAGGTTAACCGCCCACATCCAGATCATCGGGTCGAGCTTCCCTTTCGCGCCATTGGAGCGCAGGGTGGTCTGCAACAGGAAGAAGATGAGATAGAGCAGCATTGCCGGCAGCATTGAGAGCACGCGGCCCTGACGCGGGTTGACCACGCTCAGCGGAACCACCATCAGCGCCATCATCACCACGGCGAAAATCAGCGTTAAACGCCAGTGCAGCTCGGCGCTGGCGCGCGGGTTGTCAGTATTGAACAGCGTGCGCATGTTCATCTGCTCAGTATCCGTCGGATCAAGCGCCACGGCCTGATGACCAATAACGGCCTGGTAGTTCTGGAAATCGGTAATGCGGAAGTCGCGCAGCATCGCGGTGCCTTCAAAGCGCGTACCGCTGTTGAGGGTCACTACCTGTGAACCATCTTTATGCTGGGAGAGCTGCCCGGAGTCCGCCAGCACCACAGAAGGACGCGCGTTGCCTTTTGGACGTAGCTGGGCAAGGAAGACGTTGGTGAAGTTCTTACCCTCCACGCCTTCGATAAAGAGCACCGAGTTGCCGTCCGACGCCTGCTGGAACTGGCCCTGTGCCAGCGCCGCCATGCCGGGGTTGGCTTTGGCATCGGCCAGCACCTGATCCTGATGGCGCGAAGACCACGGCCCGGCCCACATTACGTTGACCGCCGCCACGATACCGGTAAACAGCGCCAGAACAAGCGCGGCTTTCACCAGCACCGCCCGGCTCAGGCCGCAGGCGTGCATCACCGTAATTTCACTTTCTGTATAAAGTTTACCCAGCGTCATCAACAGACCCAGGAAGAGGCTCAGCGGCAGGATAAGCTGCGCCATCTCTGGCACGCCAAGCCCGAGGAGAGAGAGAACGAGGTTCGTGGGGATTTCGCCGTCAGCGGCTGCGCCTAAAATCCTGACCAATTTCTGACAAAAGAAAATCAGAAGCAGGATGAATAGGATTGCAAGCTGGCTTTTCAGCGTCTCCCGCACCAGATATCTTGTGATTATCACTTTAATTACGCCCGTAAAAACCAGTCTTTTTCCTGGAAAATCGCTTGTTTCATGGCTTAAACGTCATTTATTCTCTTGAGTCGTCGAAATGATCGCTAAGATTAATATACTCAGCGGATACGTGCGTGAGACCCGATTCTGACGTGCCGAAACCGCAGTAACGTTAAGATTAACACGAAGTCACCGCAACAGCGGACCTGAGTTACGAAAGCTTGCAATTCTATCCGTAGCCGCCGCCGTTGTCTTTAAGATTCAGGAGCGTAGTGCATGGAGTTCAGTGTAAAAAGCGGTAGCCCGGAGAAACAGCGGAGTGCCTGCATCGTTGTTGGCGTCTTTGAACCGCGCCGGCTCTCTCCGATTGCCGAGCAGCTGGATAAAATCAGCGACGGTTATATCAGTGCGCTGCTGCGTCGCGGCGAACTGGAAGGCAAGCCGGGTCAAACCCTGCTGCTGCACCATGTGCCAAATGTGCTTTCCGAACGTATTTTGCTGATTGGTTGCGGAAAAGAGCGTGAATTGGATGAGCGTCAGTACAAGCAGGTCATTCAGAAAACGATAAATACGCTGAATGATACCGGCTCGATGGAAGCAGTCTGTTTCCTGACCGAACTGCACGTTAAAGGGCGCAACACCTACTGGAAAGTGCGCCAGGCCGTCGAGACGGCGAAAGAGACGCTCTACAGCTTCGATCAGCTGAAGACCACCAAAAGCGAGCCGCGTCGCCCGCTGCGTAAAATGGTCTTCAACGTGCCGACCCGTCGCGAGCTGACCAGCGGCGAACGCGCGATCCAGCATGGTCTGGCGATCTCCGCCGGTATCAAAGCGGCGAAAGATCTTGGCAATATGCCGCCAAATATCTGTAACCCGGCCTATCTCGCCTCCCACGCGCGCCAGCTGGCGGACTCCTACAGCAAAAACGTCACCACCCGCGTGATTGGCGAACAGCAGATGCGCGAGCTGGGCATGTGCTCCTACCTCGCCGTCGGCCAGGGTTCGCAGAACGAATCGCTGATGTCGGTGATTGAGTACAAAGGCAACCCGTCTGAAGACGCGCGCCCGATTGTGCTGGTCGGCAAAGGGCTAACCTTCGACTCCGGCGGTATCTCGCTCAAGCCTGGCGAAGGCATGGATGAGATGAAGTACGACATGTGCGGCGCGGCGGCGGTGTATGGCGTGATGCGCATGGTGGCTGAACTGCAACTGCCGATCAACGTTACCGGCGTGCTGGCGGGCTGTGAAAACATGCCTGGCGGACGCGCGTATCGCCCGGGCGATGTGCTCACCACCATGTCCGGTCAGACGGTTGAAGTGTTGAACACCGACGCCGAAGGCCGCCTGGTGTTGTGCGATGTGCTGACCTACGTTGAGCGCTTCGAGCCGGAAGCGGTGATCGACGTGGCGACGTTAACCGGTGCCTGCGTGATTGCGCTGGGCCACCACATTACCGGTCTGCTGTCGAACCACAATCCGCTGGCCCATGAGCTGATTGGTGCGTCTGAGCAGGCGGGCGATCGCGCGTGGCGTCTGCCGATGAGCGATGAGTATCAGGAGCAGTTAGAGTCCAATTTTGCGGATATGGCGAATATCGGCGGCCGTCCTGGTGGTGCAATCACCGCAGGCTGCTTCCTCGCGCGCTTTACCCGCAAGTACAATTGGGCGCACCTGGATATCGCCGGCACCGCGTGGCGTTCCGGTAAAGCGAAAGGCGCCACCGGGCGTCCGGTCGCCATGCTGTCGCAGTTCCTGCTCAATCGCGCCGGATTTAACGGCGAAGAGTAACATGTGACTTTGTTCGCCGGATGGCGGCTGCGCCTTATCCGGCCTACAAAACAGCGTAGGCCCGGTAAGCGTAGCGCCACCGGGCTTTGCATTTAAAATCTCAACCAAAAGCCCCATATATGAAAAATGCGACGTTCTATCTTCTCGACAATGACAACACTGAGGATGGCTTAAGCGCCGTCGAACAGCTGGTGTGTGAGATTGCCGCAGAACGTTGGCGTCATGGCAAGCGCGTGCTGATCGCCTGCGTCGATGAGCAGCAGGCCATTCGTCTTGATGAAGCGCTGTGGGCGCGACCGGCGGAGAGTTTTGTGCCGCACAACCTGGCCGGTGAAGGCCCGCGCGGCGGTGCGCCGGTCGAGATTGCCTGGCCGGCGAAACGTAACAGCAGCCCGCGCGACATCTTAATCAGCCTGCGCGCGGAATTTGCAGATTTTGCCACCGCTTTCACAGAAGTGATAGACTTCGTTCCTCACGAAGACTCTCTGAAACAACTGGCTCGCGAACGCTATAAAGCCTACCGCGTGGCCGGTTTTAACCTGAACACGGCAACCTGGAAATAATGGAAAAGACATACAACCCCAAAGATATCGAACAGCCGCTGTACGAGCAGTGGGAAAAGCAGGGCTATTTCAAACCGAACGGTGATGAAAGCCAGGAAAGCTTCTGCATCATGATCCCGCCGCCGAACGTCACCGGCAGTTTGCATATGGGCCACGCCTTCCAGCAGACCATCATGGACACCATGATCCGCTACCAGCGCATGCAGGGGAAAAACACCCTCTGGCAGGCCGGTACTGACCACGCGGGTATCGCCACCCAAATGGTGGTGGAGCGTAAGATTGCCGCTGAAGAGGGTAAAACCCGCCACGATTACGGCCGCGACGCCTTTATCGACAAAATCTGGCAGTGGAAAGCGGAATCCGGCGGCACCATTACCCGTCAGATGCGCCGTCTCGGCAACTCCGTGGACTGGGAGCGCGAGCGCTTCACCATGGATGAAGGCCTCTCCAATGCCGTGAAAGAGGTGTTCGTCCGTCTCTACAAAGAGGATCTGATTTACCGTGGTAAACGCCTGGTAAACTGGGACCCGAAACTGCGCACCGCGATCTCCGATCTGGAAGTGGAAAACCGCGAGTCCAAAGGCTCGATGTGGCACATCCGCTACCCGCTGGCTGACGGCGCAAAAACCGCCGACGGTAAAGATTACCTGGTGGTTGCCACTACCCGTCCGGAAACCCTGCTCGGCGATACCGGCGTGGCGGTAAACCCGGAAGATCCGCGCTACAAAGATCTGATTGGCAAATTCGTGCTGCTGCCGCTGGTTAACCGCCGCATTCCAATTGTTGGCGACGAACACGCCGATATGGAAAAAGGCACCGGCTGCGTGAAAATCACCCCGGCGCACGACTTTAACGACTACGAAGTGGGCCGTCGTCACGCCCTGCCGATGATCAACATTCTGACCTTTGACGGTGATATCCGTGAAAGCGCAGAAGTGTATGACACCAAAGGCAATGAATCTGACGTCTACGCCAGCGATATCCCGGCGGAGTTCCAGAAGCTGGAGCGCTTTGCCGCGCGTAAAGCGATCGTTGCTGCCGTTGACGCCCTTGGCCTGCTGGAAGAGATCAAACCGCACGACCTGACCGTCCCGTATGGCGATCGCGGCGGCGTGGTGATCGAACCGATGCTCACCGATCAGTGGTACGTGCGCGCCGATGTGCTGGCGAAACCGGCCGTTGAAGCGGTCGAGAACGGCGATATCCAGTTCGTGCCGAAGCAGTATGAAAACATGTACTTCTCCTGGATGCGCGACATTCAGGACTGGTGTATCTCCCGCCAGCTGTGGTGGGGCCACCGCATTCCGGCGTGGTACGACAACGACGGTAACGTCTACGTTGGCCGCAGCGAAGAGGAAGTGCGCCAGGAGAACAACCTCTCTGCGGATGTCGCCCTGCGCCAGGACGACGACGTGCTCGACACCTGGTTCTCCTCCGCGCTGTGGACCTTCTCTACCCTCGGCTGGCCGGAAAACACCGACGCGCTGCGTCAGTTCCACCCGACCAGCGTGATGGTGAGCGGCTTCGACATCATCTTCTTCTGGATCGCGCGCATGATCATGATGACCATGCACTTCATCAAAGATGAGAACGGTAAACCGCAGGTGCCGTTCAAGACCGTCTATATGACGGGTCTTATCCGCGATGACGAAGGGCAGAAGATGTCGAAATCGAAAGGCAACGTTATCGATCCGCTGGATATGGTGGACGGTATTTCGCTGCCGGATCTGCTGGAAAAACGCACCGGTAACATGATGCAGCCGCAGCTGGCGGAAAAAATCCGCAAGCGCACCGAGAAGCAGTTCCCGGACGGCATTGAGCCGCATGGCACCGACGCCCTGCGTTTCACCCTCGCAGCACTGGCCTCAACCGGTCGTGATATCAACTGGGATATGAAGCGCCTGGAAGGTTACCGTAACTTCTGTAACAAGCTGTGGAACGCCAGCCGCTTTGTGCTGATGAACACCGAAGAGCAGGATTGCGGCTTCAACGGCGGCGAAATGGTGCTGTCGCTGGCGGATCGCTGGATCATCGCCGAGTTCAACCAGACCATCAAAGCCTACCGCGATGCGCTGGACAGCTACCGCTTCGATATTGCAGCCGGCATTCTGTATGAGTTCACCTGGAACCAGTTCTGCGACTGGTACCTGGAGCTGACCAAGCCGGTGATGAACGGTGGTTCCGAAGCCGAGCTGCGCGGCACGCGCAACACGCTGGTAACGGTGCTGGAAGGTCTGCTGCGCCTGGCGCACCCGATCATTCCGTTTATCACTGAAACCATCTGGCAGCGCGTGAAAGTGCTGAAAGGTATTGATGCCGATACCATCATGCTGCAACCGTTCCCGAGCTTTGACGCCGCCCAGGTGGATGAGCAGGCCGTTGCCGATACCGAGTGGCTGAAGCAGGCGATCGTTGCGGTGCGTAATATCCGCGCCGAGATGAACATCGCGCCGGGTAAACCGCTTGAGCTGCTGCTGCGTAGCGCCAGCCCTGAAGCGCAGCGTCGCGTAAACGACAACCTGAGCTTCCTGAAGACGCTGGCGCGTCTGGAGAGCATCACGCTGCTCTCTGCCGACGAGAAAGGGCCGGTTTCGGTCACCAAGATCGTTGATGGCGCGGAGTTGCTGATCCCGATGGCCGGTCTTATCGACAAAGAGGCCGAGCTGGCGCGTCTGGCGAAAGAGGTGGCGAAGGTTGAGCAGGAGATTGGCCGCATCGAGAGCAAGCTGGGTAACGAAGGCTTCGTTGCCCGCGCGCCGGAAGCGGTGATCGCCAAAGAGCGTGAGAAGCTCGACGGCTACGCGCAGACCAAAGCGAAGCTGATTGAGCAGCAGGCGGTTATCGCCGCGCTGTAATCATCAGCACGAAAAAAAAGCCGGGCATCGCGCCCGGCTTTTTTATTAGCTGCGGGATAACTCCCGCTGCTTTGTTAATTTGTAGGCCGGATGAGGCAACTCCTCTGCCCGACCGCTTTTGTAGGCCGGATAAGGCGTAGCCGCCATCCGGCACTTTTAACCGAACTCAATTACAGCCGCCATCCGGCACTTTCCACCGAACTCAATTACAGCCGCCATCCGGCACTTTCCACCGAACTCAATCACAGCCGCCATCCGGCACGTTCTACCGAACTTAAATCGCCGCCGGATAGAACGACAAACCACGCGCCAGCAGGTTGGCCGGATCTTTCGCCGGCTGCACGCCGTGATCTTCCAGCGTCAGCGCTTCCAGGTTGCCGTGCACATGGGTATTTTCCAGCAGGTAGCGGGTCATACGCACTTTCGCCCACGGCCATGCCAGGAACAGCGTCACGATGCACACCGCCATATTACTGATGGCGATCCACAGCATGCGCCCAACGGTCACCGTGGAAGAGAAGCGAATATCCCCTTCCAGCGCCAGCTGGCTATAGAGGTAAGCGCGCAGCTTCACGAAAGCAAAGGTAAAGCAGACAATCGCGCCGAGAATATAGATCAGGTAGGTGAGCATGATTTTGCCGTACATCGGCCCCATCATCATCGCCATCTGCTCCGGATCGCCCTGCAGTAAATAGGCAGACTGCATCAGTTCAATCATTGCCGGCACAATCAGTACCATCACCAGCGCGATAAACGGAATAAACAGCAGCATCGACAGCAGCACAATACCGATACATTTTTTCATCGAGAAGCTGCCGGAGAATTTTAATTTGCCGTACTGCAAATTATTCGCCAGCATGCCATACCACTGCGCGGCAAATACGCCCTGCATCACGCCAATACCGAGCAATACGGCCAGCGATCCGACGATGCTTACCGTAACAATAGCGCTAATTGAGCCGCTGCTTGCCGCCATGGTCGCGAAGATAGAGAAAATAATCCCCACGCCAATCATAATCAGCAGCGGGCAGCCCATCATCACCCACCACGCGCGCAGCGGGCTGGCGTAAAAGTTAAAGCGCACGCCGTTAATCTCGGTCATCAGCATCTGATAACGCAGACCCTGCGTAATTAACCATGGGAAGAAGAGAATAAATAAACCCATCATGCAGAGTTGCAGAATAATGTTCCCATGTACCACGTTAATTAAAAAAATCGCATACAGCGCCAGCAGGCAGAGCCAGCCAACAAAAATGGAGCTGCCGGTCGCGTGGTAAGAGAAACGCGCTCCCTCCAGCTCGGTGTTTTCGTAGAAATAACGACGCGCGCGAATTAACGCCCACGGTAAATAAATCCCCAGCGTTATTAAGGTCAGCAGAATATTAACCAGCCAAACAACGAAATAGCCTTTTCCGCTACCCTGAAAGCGGAAATGGCGCACGGGAGCCGCCACAGAAGCATGAATGTCGGAAGTCATAACAATCCTTATTGTAAAAAAGAGGTGCTAACGGAGTTAACCACAGCAATATTGCTTAAGAATTATCTCCACTGTGCAGTGTAAATACCTTACGGTCAAAAAAATAGCGCCCAATATTCCTGGTCTTGCCAGATGCGCCCTGTAGTGGTATTAACCAGGATCCCCGAAAAAGCAACAGACAGAGTGCGAAAATGAATGTAACCGCGCCGGTAGAGGTCAAAATGCGCCGCATTGCCGCGACAGATAATGCGGCTATCGCCTCGGTGATCCGTCAGGTGTCAGCCGAATATGGCCTGACGGCTGATAAAGGCTACACCGTTGCCGATCCTGAACTGGACGAGCTTTATCAGTTATATAGCCGCGAAGGCTGCGCTTACTGGGTCGTTGAATTGAATGGCGAGGTGGTGGGCGGCGGCGGCGTGGCGCCATTGAAGTGCAGCGAGCCGGATATCTGCGAACTGCAAAAGATGTACTTTCTGCCCTGCGCGCGCGGCAAGGGGCTGGCGAAAAAGCTGGCGCTGATGGCGCTCGATCACGCGAAAAAAAGCGGCTTTACGCGCTGCTATTTAGAGACCACCGCCTTTTTAACCGACGCCATCGGTCTGTATGAGCATCTCGGGTTTGCGCATATCGACGGCCCGCTGGGCTGCACCGGTCACGTCGATTGCGAAGTGCGGATGTTAAAAACGCTCTAATCAAGTGCGGGCGCATTGGCCCGCGCCATCACTGCTCTTCCGTCGCCAGCACAAACCGCACAATCGCGGCGGCTTTCTGCGGCGGTAGCGCCAGCACATCACCCCACAGCTGTTGCAGCATATCGCAGACCAGCTTCTCTTTGCCGATGGCATTTTGCGGCGCATCCAGCAGTTGCAGATCCTGACCATACTTACGCGCCATCGGCTGTACCACCGTCGCAATATCCCGCTGCGCACTGGCGCGCTCTTCGGCTGTCACCGTATGCTTATTGGGCCCGTAAGAGGCGTTGAGCATGGCGGCTTCAGTATCCAGGCGGCGTTTTAACATCTCCGGGGAGATAAAGCGCACCGGGTTGATGCCCCCTTTTACCGCCGGGTATTGAAAGCGGAAGCAGGCATCATCGCTCTTGGCCTGAATTTCGGCGGCCTGCTCCATCATCACGCGCATTTCGGCGACCACCAGGTCGTCTGGCGCAAACTGCAAACGCTGCATCTGCACCGCGAGGATTTGCGGCTGAATGGCGTCGATCACCTTCTGCTCATTCGCCCCCTCTTTCATCATCACCATCACCTGGGCGCGCAGTTTCGCCATCAGGGCGGGATCGTGCTCGGCGATAAATTTCCACGCCGGGATCTGCTGCACCGTCGCGTCAAACTTCTCATCCGCGCTCTGGGCTAACTTTTGTCCCTGCAAATATTTTATGTCGATCACGTTCCACAGGGCGATAAACACCACCACCAGCACGATCGCGCTCCCTTTACTCAGCCACCCTTTTTTACGCAGCAGGCTGGCGACCACGGCGATCGCCATCCCGGCGTAGCCCGCCATCAGGATATGTGTCCAGTTCATTATTTTCCTTTGATCTCAAATCAGGCCGGTACGCCGCTGTGAAAACGGAACTCCGTATCCGGTGAGCTAATCAGTGCCGCTTCCACTTCGCCGAAATGGCACACACGCGGCGCAATATCGGTGGCCGAAATCTGCTGCGCCAGCGCGAGGTAATCCTGGTAGTGGCGCGCTTCGGAACGCAGGAGCGACAGGTAAAATTTTTGCAAATCCGCGTCAAGACACGGCGCAAGTGCGGCGAAGCGTTCGCAGGAGCGCGCTTCGATATAGGCACCGCAAATTAATTTATCGACCAGCGTCAGCGGTTCATGAGTGCGAACTTCTTTCAGCATCCCTTTGGCATAGCGGCTGGCGGTAATTTTCACATAGGGAATATTGCGGGCGAGCATCGCTTCGCGCACCTGCCAGAAGTGGTGCAGCTCCTCTTTGATCAGCAGCACCATGCTGTCGATCAGCGCCTGGCCCCAGGCATCATCGGTCTGCGGCATCACGCTTTTGCCGATCTGCTTATGCAGGGCGATAAAGTCCGGTTCCGGGCCTTCGCGGAAGGCAAACTCTTCATAGGGTTTCAGCCACGCCAGCAGCGCTTCTGAGCCGGTTTTATCGGCAACGTAGCGGCGCACCAGCAGCATGGCGGTTTGGGCGGCCTTTAGTTCGCAGACCAGATGATCCGTAAGCAGCAGCGGCAGCATTTCAGGCTGGCGGGCTTTTTCTATCCAGGCGGTGGGGGTTGGGCAGTGCAGAAAAGCGCGAACCGGGGCGAGTAGTTGCGGGTAATCCATGGCATTTCCTTGCTTTGCGGCAGCATGGCGCTGCCGCAACGTTCACTTAGTGACGGACACCGTCATCTTCTTCGTCAACGTAATCTTCGTCGTCTTCGTCGTCGCCCTCTTCGCCGTTCGGGTCTTCGTAGTAAGTACCCCAACCGTCGTACTCAACGTCGAATTTCTCTGCCAGGTTGATCAGTTGCTCAACCTGCGCGTCGATCAGATCGGCATTCAGCGCGCTTTCGCTCAGCACGTCACAGCAGATCACCACTTCGCCCTCTTCCAGCTCCAGCTCTTCCGGCTCGGTCACTTCATAGCCGAGTTTGAAGGCTTCAACGGCCGCTTTTTCCAGCGTTTCGAAATCATCTGCCGACAGGTGATGCTCAATGGTGTAGAGCGCATCAGGATCGCTGCCATCTTCCAGCAGCTCTTCAATAATCAGACGCGTCTCTTCGCGCTGCTCTTCCAGGTGTTCCGGGTTTGCCATGGTCGTTCCTCATCAAAGTGGCAGATACTCTTATTGTCACACACCGTCGCCATTGCCTCCACTCTTCGCCGAAAAGATTTATCCATCAGGGTTGCAAATGAATATTCATCCATATAGATTGAATTTTAATTCAATAAGTGGCGTTCGCCATGCGAGGAAAAAATGTCACCCTTTTACCAGAAACATTTTCTGAAACTGCTCGATTTTACCCCTGCTGAAATCCACGCTCTGCTGCAACTTGCCGCGCAACTCAAATCAGATAAGAAAAAAGGCCAAGAAGTCCAGAAGCTTACCGGCAAAAACATCGCGCTCATCTTCGAAAAAGACTCTACCCGTACACGATGCTCTTTCGAAGTTGCCGCTTACGATCAGGGCGCTCGCGTCACCTACCTCGGCCCAAGCGGTAGTCAAATCGGGCATAAAGAGTCAATTAAAGATACCGCGCGCGTACTGGGCCGCATGTATGACGGCATTCAGTATCGCGGTTACGGCCAGGAGATTGTTGAAACCCTGGCCCGCTTCGCGGGCGTCCCGGTGTGGAACGGCTTAACCGACGAGTTTCACCCCACGCAGCTGCTGGCGGATCTGCTCACCATGCGCGAGCACCTGCCGGGCAAAGCCTTTAACCAGATGACGCTGGTTTATGCAGGCGATGCGCGTAACAACATGGGCAACTCAATGCTGGAAGCCGCCGCGCTGGTGGGCCTCGATTTACGCCTGGTAGCGCCGAAAGCCTGCTGGCCGGAGGCGAGCCTGGTGGCAGAGTGCCAGGCGCAGGCGGTGAAAAACGGCGGCAATATCCTGCTCACCGAAGATGTCGCCGTCGGCGTGAAAGATGCGGATTTCATCTACACCGATGTCTGGGTGTCGATGGGCGAAGCGAAAGAGAAGTGGGCAGAGCGCATCGCCCTGCTGCGTCCTTACCAGGTCAACAGCAAAATGCTGTCGCTGACCGGCAACCCGCAGGTGAAGTTTCTCCACTGTCTGCCGGCGTTTCATGACGATCAAACCGCGCTTGGCAAGCAGATGGCGCAGGCGTTCGGCCTGCACGGCGGGATGGAAGTGACGGATGAAGTGTTCGAATCGCGGGCAAGCGTGGTGTTTGATCAGGCGGAAAACCGCATGCACACCATCAAAGCGGTGATGGTCGCCACGCTCAGCGAGTAACGCGTTTCCCCTCTCCTCGCAGAGAGGGGGAGCAATCAGGCCACCAGCAGCTTAACCACCACTTTTCGCACCTGCGCAGGCGCGTTGACCGCGCAGAGCGGTTTATGCACTTCGCCCGGATAGAAGACGACAAAATCCCCGGCGCTCAGCACCACGGTTTTCTCCTGCTCGCCCTGCGGCAAAAAGGCGATATCTTTATCCGCCAGCCAGTCAGTATCCGGCGCGCCCGCAGGCTGCGTGCTGAAGGTCATCCCCTCTTCGCCTTCCAGAACGATCTGGATATCCAGATAGCGCGCGTGGTACTCGGCGCGGCGCTCGGCAAAGGGCTGCGTCATATCTTCCGATACGAGGTAAAAGAGGCGGTTGCCATCGATATCGTGTTTGCCAACCGGCGTCGCTGCGGTCACATGCTGCTTGATATGCTCAATCGCCTGGCGCAGCTCTTCCGGCAGCCAGGGTTGTAGGTTGTGAATATTGCCAACGATCATTGCTAAACCCTCAATTAAAACGGCGTTTCATTTACACCATTTATACGAGGATTCCCCCGCGCCTGCTACCCCTATCTGCCCGAGTTTTGCGTTAACGCATGTTTCAACGCGGGTGCGTAAGCGGCAGTTAAAACGCATTACTATTCATAGAGAACCGATTGCACTGCGTAAAGTGTGCATCAAACCCTTGATCCACGAAAACAGCTGCGTATAATCCGGGACAATTTGCCGGGAGGAAGCATGGTCCAGTGTGTTCGAGAGTCTCTCTTACCGCGTCTGAATACAGGCGCAGGCCTGCCGTTTTTCGCTCCCGTGGCTTACCCCATATCCAGCCCCTCTTTTGAGGGGCTTTTTTTTGCGCCGTCGTCAGGAGATAACCATGGCTAATCCGCTATATCAGAAACATATCATTTCCATAAACGATCTCAGCCGCGAAGAACTTGAACGGGTACTCCACACGGCGGCGAGCCTGAAAGCCAACCCGCAGCCGGAGCTGCTGAAGCATAAAGTGATCGCCAGCTGCTTCTTCGAAGCCTCCACCCGCACGCGTCTATCTTTTGAAACCGCGATGCACCGCTTAGGCGCAAGCGTGGTCGGCTTCTCCGACAGCAGCAACACCTCGCTCGGCAAGAAGGGCGAAACGCTGGCAGACACTGTTTCGGTGATTAGCACCTATGTCGATGCGATTGTGATGCGCCATCCGCAGGAGGGCGCGGCGCGCCTGGCGACGGAGTTCTCCGGCGGCATTCCGATCCTCAACGCCGGCGACGGTGCGAATCAGCATCCGACGCAGACGCTGCTGGATCTCTTCACCATTCAGGAGACCCAGGGCCGCCTGGAGAACCTCAATATCGCGATGGTGGGCGATCTGAAATATGGCCGTACCGTGCACTCGCTGGCGCAGGCGCTGGCGAAATTTAACGGTAACCGCTTCTACTTTATCGCCCCGGACGCGCTGGCAATGCCGCAGTACATCCTCGATATGCTGGATGAAAAAGGGATCGCCTGGAGCCTGCACGCCAGCATCGATGAGGTAATGGCCGAGGTCGATATTCTCTATATGACGCGCGTACAGAAAGAGCGCCTCGATCCGTCGGAGTATGCCAACGTCAAAGCGCAGTTTGTGCTGCGCGCCGCCGACCTTGAGGGCGCACGCAGCAATATGAAAGTGCTGCACCCGCTGCCGCGCGTCGATGAGATCACCACCGATGTCGATAAAACCCCGCACGCCTGGTACTTCCAGCAGGCCGGGAACGGTATTTACGCCCGCCAGGCGCTGCTGGCGCTGGTTCTGAATCGCGATTTGGCTCTGTAAGAGGGAAACGACAATGACGCATGACAACAAACTCCAGGTCGAAGCCATCAAACGTGGCACCGTGATTGACCATATTCCGGCGCGTATCGGCTTTAAACTGCTGACGCTGTTCAAGCTGACGGAAACGGATCAGCGCATCACCATCGGCCTGAACCTGCCTTCCGGTGAGATGGGCCGTAAAGATCTGATTAAAATCGAGAATACCTTTCTGACCGACGAGCAGGTGAACCAGCTGGCGCTCTATGCGCCGCAGGCGACGGTGAACCGCATTGATGAGTATGAAGTAGTGGGCAAATCGCGCCCAAGCCTGCCGGAGCGCATCAGCGGCGTGCTGACCTGCCCGAACAGCAACTGCATCAGCCACGCCGAGCCGGTGTCGTCGAGTTTTGCGGTGAAAAAGCGCGAAAACGACATCGCGCTGAAGTGCAAATATTGTGAAAAAGAGTTCTCGCACCACGTGGTGCTGGCTAACTAATTGCGGCTGGTAAAGCCGGGAGCCCTCCCTATAATGGATCGGCATCCCTTTTACCGCAGATTACAGGAGTGATTTATGACTAAAGTTATCGCCACGGAAAACGCGCCAGCCGCGATTGGTCCTTATGTGCAGGCCGTCGATCTGGGCAATATGATCCTGACTTCCGGTCAGATCCCGGTCGATCCGAAAACCGGCAGCGTGCCGGATGCGATCGATGCCCAGGCGCGTCAGTCGCTGGAGAACGTGAAAGCGATCGTTGAAGCGGCAGGTTTGACCGTGGGCGACATCGTGAAAACCACCGTTTTCGTCAAAGATCTCAATGATTTCGCTACCGTTAACGCCACCTACGAAGCCTTTTTCACCGAGCATAACGCCTCCTTCCCGGCGCGTTCCTGTGTCGAAGTGGCCCGTCTGCCGAAAGATGTGAAAATCGAAATCGAAGCCATCGCCGTTCGTCGTTAATGCCCCCCGCCGCCATCAGCGCCCTTGCCTGATGGCGGCTACTCCTTATCAGGCCTACAACACCGCGCCTTACAAGGCATGGGAAACCCATGTTGCTGAAACGGCGTAGGCCGGATAAGCAAAGCGCCATCCGGCAAACAATCCGCACATCATCCTCCGGCGCAATGCCTGATGGCGGCTTCGCCTCATCAGGCCTACAACACCAGACCACAAACCGCACTCCCGTAGGCCGGATAAGCGCAGCGCCATCCGGCAAACAGCCCGCGCTACTGCCAGCCATAGCGGCGGTAAAAGATCCCCTTCACGCACTGGGTCAAAATCATATACCCGGCCAGGATCGCCACCAGCCACGGGAAATACCCGAGCGGCAACGCCTGCAATTGCAGGTAACCCGCCAGCGGTGAGAAGGGCAGCGCAATGCCGACGCAGATGCCCATCAGCGTCATCGCCACCAGCGGCCAGGCGGGGCGGCTCTGAATAAACGGCACGCGGCGGGTGCGGATCATATGCACAATCAGCGTTTGCGACAGCACGCCCACCACAAACCAGCCGGACTGGAACAGGGTTTGCGCCTCCACCGTATTCGCCTTAAACACCCACCACATCACGGCGAAGGTAATAATGTCGAAGATGGAACTGATCGGCCCGAAAAAGACCATAAAACGCCCGAGATCCGCCGGGTTCCAGCGCTGCGGCTTGGCGATCTGCTCCTCGTCGACGTTATCAAACGGGATCGCCACCTGCGACACATCGTAAATCAGGTTCTGAATCAGCAAGTGCAGCGGCAGCATCGGCAAGAAGGGCAGAAACGCACTGGCCACCAGCACGCTAAAGACGTTCCCGAAGTTCGAGCTGGCGGTAATTTTGATGTACTTGAGCATATTGGCAAAGGTACGACGCCCTTCGATTACCCCCTGCTCCAGCACCATCAGGCTCTTCTCCAGCAGGATGATATCCGCCGCTTCACGGGCGATATCGACCGCGCCATCCACCGAGATACCAATATCCGCCGCCCGCAGCGCAGGCGCATCGTTAATGCCGTCGCCCATAAAGCCCACCACGTGCCCTTCGCGTTTCAGCAGGCGCACAATGCGCTCTTTGTGCATCGGCGTCAGGCGGGCAAACAGCGTCACATGCTGCGCCACGTGCGCCAGCTCGTTGTCGCTCATGCGTTCGATTTCACTGCCAATCAGCACATCACCCACCGCTAAGCCCACTTCGTGACACACTTTGCCGGCGACCAGTTCGCTGTCGCCGGTAAGGATTTTGACGGTGATGCCGCTGGCTTTCAGCGCCTTTAACGCCGGGGCGGTGCTCTCTTTCGGCGGATCGAGAAACGCAATATAGCCTTCGAGGATCAGATCCGACTCATCAATCCGCTGATAGTCGCCGCTGCGCGCGGGCAGATATTTGGTCGCCACCGCCACGACGCGCAATCCCTGGCGGTTAAGGGTACTGGTGACGCGCTCAATGCGCCGCAGCATGCTGTGATCCAGCGGCACAATCTCACCGTTGTAGCGCACATGGCCGCAGACGCTGAGCATCTCGCTGAGCGCGCCTTTGCAAATCAGCTGATGGGCGTCCGCCTCCTGTGCCACCACCACCGACATGCGGCGGCGCTCGAAATCAAAGGGGATCTCATCCACTTTGCGCCACTGTGTGGCAAGCGTCTGCGCCATCTCCGCCTCAACGCTCTCCAGCACCGCGGTATCAAGCAGGTTTTTCAGCCCGGTCTGGTAGTGGCTGTTGAGCCACGCGCAGTGCAGCACCCGCTCGCTCACTTTGCCGCTGATATCGGTGTGGTTCTCCAGCACGATTTTGTCCTGCGTCAGCGTGCCGGTTTTATCGGTGCAGAGAATATCCATCGCGCCAAAGTTCTGAATAGCGTCCAGGTGTTTCACAATCACCTTCTGTTTTGAGAGCTTCACCGCGCCGCGCGCCAGCGTCGAGGTGACGATCATCGGCAGCATCTCCGGCGTCAGCCCAACGGCGACAGAGAGGGCAAACAGCGCCGCTTCCCACCAGTCGCCTTTAGTGAAACCGTTGATCAGCAGCACGATGGGCGTCATCACCAGCATAAAGCGGATTAGCAGCAGGCTGACGCGGCCGATCCCCTTCTGGAAGGCGTTGGGTTCGCTCTCCTGCTCGCCGACCCGGCTGGCGAGCTGGCCAAACCAGGTCTGACCGCCGGTAGCAATCACCAGCGCCTGCGCGGTGCCGCTCACCACGTTGGTGCCCATAAAACAGAGGGTATCGCACTCCAGCGGGTTGCTCTGCGCCGCCTGGCGGGTGATGGCGCTCTTCTCAACCGGCAGCGATTCCCCGGTCAGCGACGCCTGGGCGACAAAGAGATCCCGCGCCTGCACGATGCGCAGATCCGCCGGGATCATATCCCCGGCGGAGAGCTTGACGATATCGCCCGGCACCAGCTGATCGATCGGCAGCTCGCACCAGTCGCTCTCGCCGGTATCACTCACCACGCGCCGCACCGTCGCGGTGTTGGTGACCATCGCTTTTAACGCATCCGCCGCTTTGGTCGAGCGCGCTTCCTGCAACCAGTTCAGCAAGGTGGAGATCGCCACCATCAGCGCGATGACCCCTGCGCCAAAGAGATCTTCCGAGGCATAGGAGATGATGCCGAGCACGGTGAGCAGCAGATTGAACGGGTTGCGGTAGCAGAGCCAGAGATGCACCCACCACGGCGACGGTTTCTGCGCCGGGATCAGGTTCTCGCCGTGGATCTCCCGCGCCAGGCGGACCTCCTGCGCGTTTAACCCTTCGGGGTGGCTGTTAAAGGTTTCCCACAGCTGCGGCTGCTCCATCAGCGCGGTTTGCAGGCAGCGTTGACTCATTGAGGGCGGGATCTCGCCCTGGGTGGCGCTACGCACGCCGGGAAGCGGATCGCGCGCGACCAGGCGGCGCGGTAAGTGGCGGTTCAGGCGAGCGAAAAGCTGCCGGGTAAATGTTTTCAGCATAGCGATGTCCTTGCCCCCGCCTCACGCGGGTGCGTTAACTACGGGCGCGACAATGCCGCACCAGCAGGTGTGAATAACTCGGGCAGGGACGAGATGACGTCGCTGCCTTACGCATCCGGTAAGGCAGCAAATGCGGGCTTACCGGAAGGGTCTTCTCCATCGGGGATGAGGGGTGGGCTCGGGATCCATAGCGCCTCCGGTAAGGGTTAAAAGGGAATGATTACGCAGCGGTATCATATACCCCGGAATGTAAACCGAACGTATACGACCGCCACTCGCGGCACCCAGGGATAAACCAGACTTTACTCATTGTTGTTATTTGCTCTGAAGTGCAACACTTTCTGACTCTGCCAACCCCCATTGCCAGTATCAGGAGTGCTGCATGCCAAACCGGCTGACCATTAATGACATCGCGCGTTTAAGCGGGGTGGGAAAATCGACCGTCTCACGCGTACTGAACAATGAAAATGGCGTCAGCCAGCAGACGCGCGAACGGGTGGCGGCGGTGGTGAATCAGCATGGCTTCTCCCCTTCCCGCTCCGCACGCGCCATGCGCGGGCAGAGTGACAAAGTGGTGGCGATTATCGTGACGCGGCTGGATTCCCGCGCCGAAAACCTGGCGGTGCAAACCATGCTCCCGGCCTTTTATGAGCAGGGCTACGACCCGATCATGATGGAGAGCCGCTTTCAGCCGGAGCTGGTGGCGGAGCATTTGCAGATGTTGAGCCAGCGTAATATCGATGGCGTGGTGCTGTTCGGCTTTAGCGGCATTACGCCCTGCCTGCTTGCCGCCTGGCGCGACTCGCTGGTGGTGATGGCGCGCGACGTCAGCGGCTTTTCCTCCGTCAGCTATGACGATGAAGGTGCTATAGAACTGCTGATGGCGAAGCTCTACGCCGAAGGCCACCGGCAGATCGCTTTTCTTGGCGTCCCGCACAGCGATGTTACCACCGGCAAGCGTCGCCACCAGGCGTATGAGGCCTTTTGCCGCCAGCACAAGCTGACGCCGCGCGCGGTGCTGCCCGGCCTGGGTATGCAGCCGGGTTACGATCACGTCGCGCAGGTGCTGACGCCCGATACCACGGCGCTGCTCTGCGCCAGCGACAGCCTGGCCCTGGGTGCCAGTAAATATTTGCAGGAGCGGCGCATCACGCTTCAGCTTGCCAGCGTCGGCAACACCTCCCTTATCACTTTTCTCCACCCGGAGATCCTCACCGTCGATCCGGGCTACGCCGAAGCCGGTCGTCAGGCGGCGGCGCAGCTGATCGCCCAGGTGACCGACGTTGACGCCCCGCGCCAGCATGTGATCCCTGCCCGTCTGGTTTAACTTTCACACGCTTTTTTGATGCATTTTTAATCATTATAAAAGCGTGAAATTTTATATCCCCCCTGAATGCCCCGCCCGCTGTAGCGTCAGATTTTTACTTTGTCCTGCGTCAAAAAAGGCGTAAACATCTTTGATGCAAATCACTATATATAGAAATTAGAATGCCACCCGGCCCTACATGTTGTAGTTCTTGACTATTATACGAACAAACCTACCGCCCGGAATGGACATCATTCTGTGGATAATCGGGGCCAGAACGGGACGAACTTATTGGTTTTAATAATGAATAACCAACCGATGGGGCGTCTTTATCGTGTGGATAACCTGTTTTGCAGAAGGGAGTGATCATGACACCGCATGTGATGAAACGAGATGGCTGTAAAGTGCCTTTCAACTCAGCGCGAATCCAGGAGGCAATCTGGCGCGCCGCAACCGCAGCGGGAGTCGATGACGCAGACTATTGCGCCACCGTCGCAGCAGTTATCAGTAGCCAGATGCAGGATCGCGCGCAGGTCGATATCAGCGAAATTCAGACCGCCGTTGAAAATCAGCTGATGTCCGGCCCTTACAAGCAGCTGGCGCGCGCCTATATTGAGTACCGTCACGACCGCGATATCGCCCGCGAAAAGCGTGGTCGCCTGAATCAGGAGATCCGCGGCCTGGTGGAGCAGACCAACTCGGCGCTGCTCAACGAGAATGCCAACAAAGACAGTAAAGTGATCCCGACCCAGCGCGACCTGCTGGCGGGGATTGTCGCTAAGCACTACGCCCGCCAGCACTTGCTGCCGCGCGACGTGGTGCAGGCTCATGAGCGCGGCGAGATTCACTACCACGATCTCGACTACTCCCCCTTCTTCCCGATGTTCAACTGCATGTTGATCGACCTGAAGGGGATGCTGACCCACGGCTTTAAGATGGGCAATGCGGAGATTGAGCCGCCGAAATCGATCTCCACCGCCACGGCGGTGACCGCGCAGATTATCGCCCAGGTCGCCAGCCATATTTATGGTGGCACCACCATCAACCGCATTGATGAAGTGCTGGCACCGTTTGTTACTGAAAGCTTTGAAAAACATCGCAAAGTGGCCAACGAGTGGCAGATCGCAGACGCCGACGGCTACGCCCGCTCGCGCACCGAGAAGGAGTGCTACGACGCGTTTCAGTCGCTGGAGTATGAGGTCAACACGCTGCATACCGCCAATGGCCAGACGCCGTTTGTCACCTTCGGCTTTGGCCTCGGCACCAGTTGGGAATCGCGCCTGATCCAGCAATCGATTCTGCGCAACCGCATCGCAGGCTTGGGTAAAAACCGCAAAACCGCGGTGTTCCCGAAACTGGTGTTTGCCATTCGCGACGGGCTGAACCACAAGTTCAGCGATCCAAATTACGACATCAAACAGCTGGCGCTGGAGTGCGCGAGCAAGCGCATGTACCCGGACATTCTCAACTATGACCAGGTTGTGAAAGTGACCGGCTCGTTTAAAACCCCGATGGGCTGCCGCAGCTTCCTCGGCGTGTATGAAGAGAACGGTGAGCAGATCCACGACGGGCGTAACAACCTTGGCGTTATCAGCCTTAACCTGCCGCGCATCGCGCTGGAGGCGAAAGGGGATGAAGCCACTTTCTGGACGCTGCTGGATAGCCGCTTAGCGCTGGCGCGCAAAGCGCTGATGACCCGAATCGCCCGCCTTGAAGGGGTGAAAGCGCGCGTGGCACCGATCCTCTATATGGAGGGGGCGTGCGGCGTGCGTCTGCAAGCGGATGACGATATTGCGCCGATTTTCAAAAATGGCCGCGCGTCGATCTCGCTGGGCTATATCGGCATTCATGAGACCATCAATGCCCTTTCCGGCAATAAACATATCTACGACAGCGAAACCCTGCGTGCGAAAGGCGTGGCGATTGTTGAGCGCCTGCGCCAGGCGGTGGATCAGTGGAAAGAGGAGACCGGCTACGGTTTCAGCCTCTACAGCACGCCGAGCGAAAACCTCTGCGACCGCTTCTGCCGTATCGATACCGCCGATTTTGGCGTGGTCGATGGCGTAACCGATAAAGGGTATTACACCAACAGCTTCCACCTCGACGTGGAGAAGAAGGTGAACCCGTACGACAAAATCGACTTCGAAGCGCCCTATCCGCCGTTAGCCAGCGGCGGGTTTATCTGTTACGGCGAGTACCCGAACATTCAGCACAACCTGCGCGCGCTGGAGGATGTGTGGGATTACAGCTATCAGCATGTGCCCTATTACGGCACCAATACGCCGATTGATGAGTGTTATGAATGCGGTTTTACCGGCGAGTTTGCCTGCACCAGTAAAGGCTTTACCTGCCCGAAATGCGGCAACCATGACGCCTCCCGTGTGTCGGTGACGCGCCGCGTGTGCGGTTATCTCGGCAGCCCGGACGCGCGACCGTTCAACGCCGGCAAGCAGGAAGAGGTAAAACGCCGCGTGAAACACCTTGGCAATGGGCAGATGGGTTAAGCCCGCCGATGTGCCCGATGGCGCTACGCTTATCGGGCCTACGGTTGCCCCATCCTGGTTTTTTGCAAAGCGACTCTGAAGCGATTTCGCAACACAGTTATGGCGTCAAGTGGGAAGCGAAAATGAATTACCATCAGTATTACCCCGTCGACATTGTGAATGGCCCCGGCACCCGCTGCACCCTGTTCGTCTCCGGCTGCGTGCATGAGTGCCCAGGCTGCTACAACAAAAGCACCTGGCGGCTGAACTCCGGCCTGCCGTTCACCCAGGAGATTGAGGATCGGATCATCGCCGATCTCAACGACACGCGCATTAAGCGCCAGGGGATCTCGCTTTCCGGCGGCGATCCGCTGCACCCGCAAAACGTGCCCGATATTTTAAAGCTAGTGAAGCGCATCCGCGCCGAGTGCCCCGGCAAAGATATCTGGGTGTGGACCGGGTATAAAATCGATGAGCTTAACGGCGCGCAGCAGGAGGTTGTGGATCTGATCAATGTGCTGATCGACGGGAAATTTATGCAGGATCTGAAAGACCCGATGCTGATCTGGCGCGGCAGCAGCAATCAGGTAGTGCACCATTTGCGGTGATGGGGTTACAGGCGGTGAGTGGCGCTGTGGTAAGCCGCCTCTTTTTCACGTTTACCGATCGCCACGACAAACACCGTCACCACATTGTCTCTGACCTGGTAAATCAACCGATAGCCTGAGGCACGAAGCTTTATCTTGTAGCAATCCGGCAAGCCATGCAGCCGGGCTTTTTCTACTCTCGGTTGAACCAGCACTTCTGCGAGCTTCTTTTTAAACTGCGCCTGAACCGTCACGCCCAGTTTTTTCCACTCTTTCAACGCGCGCGGATCAAACGCCAGCTCATAGATCATCCAGCCTGACCTTGATCCCTTTTTGCGGGTTCGCCAGGCGCTCTCTGACCACCTCCAGCAGTGCCGCTTCGTCTTCGCTCACCGTTACGGTTTTAACCGGCATGCGGCCATTCTCGGCGACGTATTGAAACAGCAGGCGCACCGCTTCGGTGGGCGTGATGTCGAGTTTCTCCAGCACTTTCCAGGCCTCCTCTTTGAGCTTGTCATCCAGTCGAACATTGAGCGTTGCCATTATGCCTCCGGGCACGTGGGAATGTGTAATGCAATATAGCATTACATTGGCATTACATCTGTTTTTGGATAACCGCTCTCAAAACCGGCTGACGCAGGCCATCGCCACGCGTTGAAAGGTGTCGAAATCGGCGCAGGCGCAGAGCCTGGCGGTTGCGCGTTCGCGCAGGAAGGTGACAAAAATATCGTAGATTGCCATCGCCTCTTCATACTCGCTTTTGCTGATCGCCAGTAAAAAGATAACGTGCGCCGTCTCATCGCCCCAGGCGATGCCCTGCGGGGCCAGCACGGTGTAAACCACGGTTTTCTTTGCCAGCAGGCCAAGGGCGTGCGGCAGCGCGATGCCTTCCCCGAGCATTGTGCTGACAATCGCTTCGCGCTCCACCACCGAATCGAGGAACTCGCCATCGACAAAACCTTCCTGCTGCAGCTCGCCGCAGAGGGTGCGGAACAGGGTTTGCTGATCCATCGCCTCATCGATAATGCGAAAGTGGGCGGCGTCGAAATACTTCTTCAGCATCCACGGGCGGGTGCGGTCCACCAGCACCAGTTTGCCAATCTGCTCCAGCTGGTAGTCGCTGGGGAACGGCGCGATGGTCACCACCGGTTTATCTTTTTCGCTGATGCGCGCGGTAGAGATAACAAAATCTTCCGCCAGCGTGTCGCACTGCTCGTAGTCGCGCAGCGTCACGGTGCGGGTAATGACGATTTGCGGATATTTGCGTGCCAGCACCGCTTCAATCATCCGCACCATCGCATTCCCGGCATCGCACACCAGCAGCACGCGCGGCTGGCGCTGGTAGCCAACGTTGTAGTGCCGCTCCAGTCCGACGCCGATATGCAGCACCAGAAAACCGATCTCATTTTCGCTGATGGTATAGGGCGTATATTTCCCCCAGCTCGACACCGCCGCCAGCGTCATATCCCACGCCATCGGGTAGTGCTGTTTAATGTTATCCAGCAAGGGGTTAGGGATCATGATCTGGTAGCGCACGCGGGTGATCATGGTTTTGATATGGGTCAGCAGGTCGGCATGCAGCTGCGCATCGCCCTGCAAGTTGTAGTTATAGTGGGTGTTGATATAGCCAAGGATGTAATTTACCAGCGTTTCGTCATCATCGGCGCTGATGGCGCTGGGCGCCGGGTCCTGCACCCGCCGGGCGGCGATATGCACCCGCAGCCAGTGCTCTTCTGCCTCTGCCAGCGGTTTGCCCGCCAGCTGCTGCAACGCACTGGCGATATCCCGCGCGGCGTGATGCACCTGTTCATCACCATCGTCGGCGGTGAACTCCGAGAGCGGAAACCCTTCGCTGATACGCCGCACGGCGACAGCGCAGTAGAGCTGGATAAAGCGATCGCCCTCATCGGTAAGGCGAATATGGTAGCGGCTAAAGCAGTCGTGCAGAAACGGTGCCAGCGCCTCCGGCACCCCCGCGTTAAGGGCATCTTCGGTAATCAGCGGGTTATGGGCATTGTGCTGCGCCAACTCCCACAGCAGATCGGTGAGGCAGGCGCGCAGCGCCATCTCGCTGCCGAAGAGCTTCATGCCGTGGCGCGGGCGGGTCTCCAGCGTCAGGCGGTAGCGGGAGAACCACTCGCGCACCTCGGTCATATCGTTTTGCAGCGTGGCGCGGCTGACAAACCACTCGTCAGCCAGATCCTCAAGCTTGAGCGAGAAGGCCGAGGTGAGAAAGCGCACCACCAGGTAATGCACCCGCTCCGGCCCGGTGCGCGGAATGCGCAGCGCGCGCGGGCGGGTGGCCTGGAGGGCGTGATAAAGCGCGGCATCGAGCACCTTCAGCTGGTAACCGCTACCGCGGCTCAAAATAAACTGCGCGCCATGGTTCTCCAGCAACGCATTGAGTGCAGTGATATCAGCACGGACGGTACGCGTGGAGACCGACAGCCGCTGCGCCAGCTCATCCTGCGGCAGCGTCTCGTTCTGCAGCAGGCTGAAGAGTTGCGCTAAACGTTGGTTCGGAAATCGCACGTCGTTACCTCATGGTTAAAAGTGCCTTAGGTTGCTGATATACATTCAAATAATCAGGCCGGATAGCGCCAGCGACAGGCATTACACCAGCGCTTTAGTCATCATTAGCAACTGGCGGACATCCGCCGGGCGGGTCTCGCCACTCACCTTATCAATAATTGAACTATAAATGTGCGGAATGATTTTGCTGACGCTCGCCGCCAGCGCGATCTCGACGATCTCGCTGAAATTCTCCAGATCGATACCGCCGGTCGGCTCCAGCCAGAAGTCGTGCCGCGCACAGGCTTCGGCCACGGCTGTGTACTCTTCGCGGCATTGCAGCCCGCCCATCGGGAAATATTTGATTGAGCTGCCGCCCATATCTTTCAGCAGGGCAATCGCCGTTTCCACCGGCACAATCGCGTCGGCGGCCTGGCTGCTGAGCGGCCCGGTGGAGATTTTCACCTGCCCTGGTGTGCCGGTGGGCGAGACCAGACCATTCACCACCGTCTCGTTCTGCCCGAGCAGCGCGCGGCTGGTGCCCACGCCGGTAAAGACCTGGTTGACATGCTGCGGCTGCACTTCGCGGGAGATGGCGCTGACCATCGCCGACTGGTTCGGATCGCCAGCACCAAGGCCGACGGAGAGCGCGTTATCGATCCTCTGCGCATACTGGCGCATCTCGGCCACCGCTGAGTCGATATCCGGGTAGTTTTTTGACAGCACGCCGACCAGCACATGCCCTTCCGCCGCTTCATAAATGGCGCTGGCGTTATCAATGCTGCCTGCCAGCACGTTCAGGCATACGCGGTCGTGGTAAAAGTTGGGGGTCAGTTTCATGGGCGTGGCTCCTTATTCAGTTCCTCGGCGATGCGTTGCGCGATGATGGTCAGTTGCTCAGAACTGACGCTGCGCACATCGGCTTCGATAATCCCTTCATTGGCTTTGTAGCCGCGAAAATAGATGGCGTACTCCCCCTGTTTGAGGGCCTCAACCAGTTCGCCGGTGGCAATGCCGGTAATGGCTTCGTCAAATTTGATTTCACTGCGGGCGATGTCGCGCCCGGCGCTGTCCCACACTACGCGTGCGCTGACGCCATTAAGGCTATTGAGCTGCTCAATAAAGGGCGTCATTTTGGCGACCATCTCCGCCCCGCTCTCCTTTTTCGCGCTGAGGTAGTGCTCGATGGCGCAGGTGAGGCCAAGAATGCCCTCTTTGCCCACCTTCATTGCGCGGCCAATGCCCGCCGTCTGGCGTTTTACCCACTCGACGTACTGCGTTTTGCCAATCACCAGCCCGCTGGTTGGCCCTTCAATCGCTTTCGCGCCGCTGTAGATCACCAGATCGGCCCCGGCGCGGTAGTAGCACTGCAGATCCTCTTCGGCAGCGGCATCGACAATCAGCGGCAGGTTATGTTTACGCGCCACCACGGCGGCCTGCTCGACGCTGAGCATGCTCTTCTGCACACAGTGATGGGACTTGATAAAGAGGATCGCCGCAGTGCGCGGGGAGATCGCCGCCGCCAGCTGATCGGCGGAGCATTCGTTGGCGTAACCGGCTTCAACCACTTTGCCGCCGCCAAGCGCCACCATCGTGCCAACCGGCGCACCGTAGTTCACGTTGTGCCCGCGCGGCAAAACAATCTCATTATTTTCGATCTTGGTGCTGTGCAGGTTCTCCAGCAGCCAGTCGCTCTCTTTCACCAGCACGGCGGCAACGGCTTGCGCCAGCCCGGCCGAGGCGCAGGAGACGACGGTTGCGCCTTCCACATCCAGCAGTTTCGCGATGTAGTCGCCGGTTTTATTCACCAAGTCTTTCATTTCAAAGTAGTGGTTCATGCCCTGCAACGCCGCCTCAACCACTTCCGGGCGCGGGGTCGAGACGCCGAGCGCCGTCATGCGCCCGGAGGCGTTAATCACCTGTTTTAACTGGTACTTCTCATAAATCGAAGACATGCTCTGCCCTCCCTTGTTCGGTCAGATAGCCCCGGCCCGCGCGAATGGCGGCCAGCGGCGTAAGTAACTGGTCGGCCTGCAAGGCGCTGTTCTCTGCATCATTGAACAGCACCGGCTGGCGGCGAAGATCGAAAATTGTCAGATCGGCATCGAAGCCAACCGCCAGACGCCCCTTTTTCGCCAGGCGCAGGCCGTCGGCGGCGTGTTCCGTCACGCAGGCGATCACCTGCGGCAGCGAGAGGCCGATGGCGAGAAATTTGGACATCACGTTCGCCAGCGATCGCACGGGGCCATCGATGCGGTTGCGGCAGTAGATATCGGAACTGATGGTGTGCGGCAAAATGCCGAGGCTGATGGCCTGCTTCGCCACTGCAAAGCTGAAGCTGGCGCTGCCGTGGCCGACATCGAGGCGCACGCCGCGCGTGATAGCGCGAGTAACAGCAGTGCGCAGTTCGCCGCCCGGCGTCAGAATGCGGTTCGGCTTGCCGTTATAGCAGTGGGTGATGATGTCCCCGGCGCTCAGCAGATCGGCAATCTCATCAAGGTTCGGCGGGTTATTGCCGATATGCACCATCAACGGCAGATCGCCATTCTCCTGCTGCATCGCTTTCGCACGCTCCAGCGGCGTGATGCCGTTGTCGCCAACCACGCTGCTGCTCATGCGTGCTTTCAGGCCAACAACAAAGTCGGGGTGGCGCTGTACGGCGTCGCGCACGGCGCTGGCGTCGATATTGTCGAGGTTCGCCAGCTCGTTCTGGGCAATCAGCCCGACGCGGGAGATATTGAGCAGGGCGTAAACGTCGGTCGTGGCCTGGCGGGTGATGGCGTAGAAGTCATCAATATCATCCGCGCCGGTGCTGCCAGCATCGATAACCGTGGTGACGCCGGTTTCAATCCCGACGCTGTCCGGTTGGTCATAGTAAATTGGCGAGTTGGGGTAGCAGTGGACATGGGAGTCGATCCACCCGGCGCTGACATAATGTTTGCCCGCCAGATCGACGCTTTTCACCGCCGGGCCGCTAATTTCGCCAAGTGCGGCGATTTTCCCGTCGCTGAGGGCAATATCCGTTACCGTATCGTCCACCAGACGCGCCCGGCGCAGGAGTAAATCAAACATATCTCTCTCCAGAAGTGACGGGTGCCGCAGCACCCGTATCGATCAGAGTGCGACCGGGAAGATCGCGCCCAGCAACATTGCGCCGAGGATAGCGCCGCCGGTAATCGGCTTTTGCCAGAGGTAAAAGAGCAGCGCGCCCACCAGCGAGCCAATGCCAATCGGAATCGAGGCGGTCATCGCGCTTAAGATAATCAGCGGGCCAAGAAAACGACCAGAGGCGTTGCCCGCGCCCATCATCACGTCTGCGCCGTAGGTGGAGTCGCTCTGATTAATGGTGAACTTACGCGCCAGAATGATCAGGTAACCAATCGCCAGGCCAATCACCAGCCCGGTGGCCAGCGAGGCGATAAAGTTGGCGACCGGGAAGACAAAGCCCGCGCCGAGCAGCAGGGCGGGCACACCAAGGCCAACGCCGGTCTGGATCGCGCCGCCGATATCGAGAATGCCGACCAGCGACCCTTCGATAATGCGCGCAAACAGGAAGCTGGCACCGAAGGCAGCGACCGCGCCATAAACGCCGGTGTCCATCCCCGCGCGCAGCATCGAGACAAACGCCACTTCGTTAAACGCGCCGATGCCGTAGAGGTAGTACATGTGCGTTCCGGCAAAGACGCCGGAGGAGAGCAGGCCAACGAAGATCGGGAATGACCAGTCGGCGTACCAGAAGCCTTTATTCTCTTCCATTGCAGATCCTTATTTGCCGCTCAGCGAGTTGTGGATGAGCTCCAGCCAGTTCGGCGCGCTCAGGTGGAATGACTCAATCATTTTCAGATCGAAGCCGCGGAAGAAGGCGCTCAGCACAAACAGGGCGACAATGGCGCTCATCATCACTTTGGTGACGCGGTTCCAGCCGCTCTCTTCCACCCCTTTACCAATCAGGATGCCGAGCACCAGGCCCGGTACGGCGTTGCCCATAATCAGCTGCGCTGCGCCGCCGAACACCGTCGCCCAGAAGCCCGATTTTTTGCCCGCGTCGATCGCCGCCAGCCAGAAGATCACCGGCATGATGGTGTTGACCAGCAGGTTAGCGGCGGGTACCAGCACTTTCACGGCGGTGACTTGCAGCGCGGCTGGCACGGAGGAAGCCGTCAGGTTAAGGAAGGTGACGACCACCATGCCGATCACGCCACAGGCAATCGCCATCTTTTGCGGATTGTGCAGGGTTTCGCCAACGTTGCGGTTTTTGACCATCAGCGCCGCCGCGCCCCAGTTGGGGATGATGCGGTGATCAACGTCCTGGGTAAACGAACCCGCTGCCACCGACGAAGCCCAGGCGTTAAAGAAGAAGCCCAGGCCAAAGGAGAAGTGCGACGCCGGGTCCCCTTCGCAGGAGTTCAGCTCGCCCAGTGTACGAAATGCGCCCATTCCCTGAGTGGTTGGCGCGTGAAACATGCGTGCAGCCCCGGCGCCCACACCGACGCCCACCAGGCCGCCGATAATGAGCGATTTTATTAGTATGAGTAAGAACATCAGTCTGCCCTCTTCTACCCTGCCAGCGACGCCTGCGGGGTATGCGGTAAGTTAGTGCGTGACAAACTCCACCTTGTCGAGATTGATGGCGGTCACGTTGACGGTCACCTCCAGCTCCACGCTGTAGGTGCGTCTTTCGCGACGCAGAAAGAGGAACAGAAAGGCCTCTTTGCGCGTCGTTTCCTGCGCCTGAACGACCTGCACATCCTGTGGCTCAATACGCAGTAAAATGTGCGGCGACGCCTTCATCACCGCGGCCTGAACATGGTTCAGCGCGTCAGCAAAGGCGCGCGTTTTGGCGTCGCCCTTGCCCTTCACCCTGACCGTGGTGGTGAACTGTTCTTTCATGGTTATGCGCCGTGTTTTTTCTGCCACGCCTGCACCAGGCGCTCGCCTAACTCTTCTTTATCCATAAAGCCGAAACCGAGTACTTTGCACCCTTCGTTGATGGCGGTGACGCCCTCGTCGACGGAGCGCATGCCGTGTTTCGCTTTATAGCCATATTTGTTCTGCGCGGTGATGGCACCTGCGCCGCCGCTGCCGCAAAAGGAGATGCCGAAGGTGGCGTTTTCCGCGTTCATCACATCGCCGAGTTTCATATCTGCCGCCACGCCCGGTACCACTACCGCGCGGCCGCCCGCTTTCTCTACGCCTGCCGCCACTTTCTGCCCTTTGCCCAGGCGGTCGCCAATCACTACGGTAATCTGTTCCATGGTTTGCTCCTTAAAGGTTCTCTTTTGCCACTTCGAAGTGCACTGACAACAGCCAGGCCTCTTCTTGTGGGAGATTGCCAAACGCCGCCACCACGTCATGGGCGAGGCGCATCGATTCAGGCGAGATCTCATCAAACAGGCTGGCATCCACTTCCGGCAGCGGCTCGCCGGTCACCGACCGGTGCGCCATCGCGCGAAGATGAGAGGTCAGCATCTGCTGCTGCACCGCATTCGGCGTGATGTTCTGCGCATGAAGCAAGGTGTAGACCTGCGACAGCATGCGCTCCGCCAGGGTTGCCGTTTGCGCCGCCTGCATGGTCGCATCGTTCATTACCGCTCCGTTATTCACTCGTCGTACCCCGTTGATGGCTCAGGGATAAAGCTAACGGCGCGAAGGCAGAGTTTGTAGCGAGGAGTTTTCCACTTCGAAGTGGAAACCGGGGGGGCGTTAGTGATCTGCGCCACAAAAAAAGCCCGCGGAGGGATTTTTCACTGAACGGCGGTCACAGAGTTGGGCAATGAGGGCGGGATTTCATGCCCAATGGAGCAGAAAAAAAGGGGCTCGCGAGAGGAGAAAGTGTGAGGGGGATAAGGTTTGCTTATTGGGGGTTACGGAACCGCTGAAACCGCGTAGGCCGGATAAGGCGTAGCCGCCATCCGGCAATGGGTGCCGCAGAGATAATGCCGGATGGCGCGTACGCTTATCCGGCCTACAAAACCGCAGTGCCAGCGATACCGGTTTTGCTTTTGTCTGCAATATGACAGCGAGGGGTTGTGTCCCCGCTGAAATCGGCGAACCGAAGCGTGAATGACAAGGTCTGGACGCCATGGATGGCGGACAGAGGCGAACCGAGACAGGATGTCGAGTCGAGCCGGCCGAAGTCAGATGGAATTCGGTTAGCGGAATTTCTGATGATAGGTATTGCGGGTACCGGCAATATCCTTCGCTGCCGCCTTCGCCTCTTTCACTTTGCCTTCGTTCGCCAGCTTCATCGCGCCGTCGATCTGGGCAATCAAAATATCAAAACCGTGGCGGAAATCTTTCATCTCCGGGCTGTCCGGCGCTTTACCTTCCAGCTTCGGCGGGGTCTCTTTCTGGGCGTCCTGCGCAGCGGTACGCATTTTTCCTAACGCCTCTTTCAACTCAGAAGCATCGTCGGTTTTCTGCACCACTTTGTAGTTGTCATTCAGCGTTTCCATATCATCTTCAAGGTCAGCGGCAAACACCGCTGAACCCACAAACAACGACGACACCGCGAGGATCGCTAACAGGTTTTTACGCATTGCTCATTTCCTTTTTTATTATCACGCTTAAAGGCGCAGAACGCCGCGCCACGAATTATTGTCCGGCGATCTTCATCTCCGGCAGCAACACTGAACCACACTGGATGTTACTGCGCTGTTCAATATCGTCACCGATGGTAACAATATTGCGCCACATATCCTTCAGGTTGCCGGCAATGGTAATTTCGCTTACTGGATACTGAATTTCACCGTTTTCAACCCAGAAACCAGACGCGCCTCGCGAATAATCCCCGGTAATACCGCTCACGCCCTGGCCCATCAGTTCAGTAACCACAAGGCCAGTGCCCATCTCTTTCAGCATCTGCTCAAAGCTCAGGCCGCGCCCGGCAATGCGCCAGTTGTGAATGCCGCCCGCGTGACCGGTGCTCTTCAGCCCCAGTTTGCGCGCCGCGTAGCTGGTCAGCAGCCACTGCATCAGCACGCCCTCTTTCACGATATCGCGGCGCTCGGTGCGCACGCCTTCGCTGTCGAACGGCGTGGAGGCCAGCCCTTTACGCAGGTGCGGATGCTCTTCAATGGTTAGCCACTCCGGCAGGATCTGCTTGCCGAGGTAATCGAGTAAAAAGGTCGATTTACGGTAGACCGCGCCGCCAGCAATCGCGCCGACCAGGTGACCAAACAGCCCGGTTGCCACTTCATTAGCGAAAATGACCGGCGCTTTCATGGTAGACAGTTTACGCGGCGAGAGGCGCGATAGCGTGCGGCGGGCGCACTCTTCACCCACCCACTCCGGCGTTTTTAACTCATTGATATCGCGGCTAATGGTATAAGCGTAATCGCGCTCCATATCGCCATTCGCTTCGGCAATCACGCTGCTCGACAGCGAGTGGCGGCTGGAGCAGTAGCTCTGCAACATGCCGTGGCTGTTGCCGAAGACTTTAATGCCATAGTGGCTGTTGAAGCTGCCGCCTTCGGTATTACTGATGCGTTTGTCCGCTTTCAGCGCCGCCTGCTCGGCGCGCGCCGCCCACTCGATCGCTTCATCAGGGGTCACTTCCGCCGGGTGGAAAAGATCGAGATCCGGCGCGTCAAAGGCCAGCAGCTCTTTTTCTGCCACGCCAGCGAACGGGTCTGGCGAGGTGTAGCGGGCAATATCAAGCGCCGCCTGCACCGTGCGGGCAATCGCCTCCGGGCTCAGATCCGTCGACGAGGCGCTGCCTTTGCGGTTCTGGTGATAAACGGTGATGCCTAAAGCACCATCGCTGTTAAATTCGACATTCTCCACTTCACCATAGCGGGTGCTGACGCCGATACCGGTGGTTTTGCTGACCGCCACTTCCGCGCCATCCGATCGGCCTGAAGCCAGATCAAGCGCGGTTGCGACCGCTTCTTCCAGAACTTTGCGCTGTTGTGCCACTTGTGTGATTACTTTCATCGCCAATGCCATAATTAAGGGAGAGAATCTTTGAAGTCTAACAGAGAACCGTTTTTCAGTGCGCGCCTTAACTGGTAACATTAGCCTCTTTTTTAAGGAGCCTGAGATGACAAAGCAGCCCGACGACTGGCTCGACGACGTGCCCGGTAACGAGAGTGAAGACGAAGATGATGAGATCATCTGGGTCAGTAAGAGTGAAATTAAGCGCGATGCTGAAGAGTTAAAGCAGCTTGGCGCTGAAATGGTAGAACTGGGAAAAAACGCGCTGGATAAAATCCCGCTCGACCAGGATCTGCGCGACGCCATTGAGCTGGCGCAGCGCATCAAGAAAGAGGGTCGCCGCCGTCAATTGCAGTTGATCGGTAAAATGCTGCGTCAACGCGATGTCGAGCCGATTCGCCAGGCGCTGGATAAGCTGAAAAACCGCCATAACCAGCAGGTCGCCTTCTTCCATAAGCTTGAGCACCTGCGCGATCGCCTGATCGAAGAGGGTGATGACGCGGTGCCGGACGTGCTGAATCTGTGGCCGAATGCTGACCGTCAGCAACTGCGCTCGCTGATCCGCAACGCCAGGAAAGAGAAAGAGAGCAACAAGCCGCCAAAAACCGCGCGTTTGATCTTCCAGTATCTGCGTGAACTCGCAGAGAGCAGCGAAGAGAGCTAAACCGCACAGAACCCTCTTTAACCGAAGAGGGTTTTTTTATCCCCTTCAAGCTGAAACGTTAAAGCTAAAAGCACGTCACTTCACATATTCACACCCTCCATTAGTTTCATTTCATCAATAAACGAGACCAATATCTCCCTTTCCGCCTCTGCCCGACGCTCATTTTCAGCAGATGAAACGGATCACATTTTCCTGGCGGCGCAAAACGTAGATTCCTGCTGTAACGCAGGTAATCGATTCAGCTAAAAAGGAAAATAAGATGAAAAAGACCGTGATGCTCTCGGCTATTGCGCTGCTGGTGTCCGCGCCGGTGATGGCAAAAACGTGGGTGCTGACAAGTGCTGAAGGCAACATTGAGCAGGGAAACTGGCGTATCACCAGCGATCAGCTGAACATTAAAGCTCAGCAGTTCAGCATTGAACAGGTGGTCCTGCACGGCGGGAAGCAGGAGGGGAGCAAAGTCATCAAGCTGACCAGCAAAAACGGCCTGACCATTGCCCTTAGCCCGACGCGCGGCATGAATTTGCTCTATGCCGATGGTTTCGGCGTGCATATGGGCTGGAGTTCGCCGGTGAAAGAGGTGGTGAACCCGGCGTTTATCAACCTGGAGAGCCGCAACGGTCTTGGCTGGCTGGAAGGGTTCAATGAAATGGTGGTGCGCTGCGGCTATGAGTGGACGGGTCACCCGGTCACGGCTGACGGGCAGCTTTACACCCTGCATGGCAAAGCGGGCAACACGCCTGCATCGCAGGTTTCCGTCGATGTCAGCGAAAAAGCGCCGTATGAGATCCGCATTCGCGGGCTGGTGAAAGAGAGCACCTTTAAGAAAGCCGATCTGCAAACCGAGATGGAGCTACGCTACATTCCGGGCAGCAACAGCTTCAGCCTGCATGACGTGCTGACTAACCACGCCGACTACCCGCATGATTACCAGATCATTTATCACAGCAATTTCAGCAAACCGATCCTCGAAGAGGGCGCGCGCTTTATCACGCCGCTGGAGAGCGTCAGCCCGTTCAATGACTACGCCAAAGGCGGCATGAAAACGTGGCAAACCTATGCCGGGCCGACCAAAGGCTTCGACGAAATGGTCTTTAATATCAAACCGCTGGCCGATGCGAACAAGCAGACCGTCGCCGCGCTGCTGAATAAAGCGGGCGATAAAGGCGTGGCGATCGACTACAACACCGATCAGCTGCCGGTGCTGACACTGTGGAAAAACACCGATACCGAAAAACAGGGATACGTCACCGGTATCGAGCCGGGCACCAGCTACGCCTACCCGGTCACCATCGAGCGCGAGCAGAAACGCGTTAAACAACTGCAGGCAGGCCAGAGCACCCGCTTCGACCTCACCTATACGCTGTTGCACAACCGCGATCAGGTAGCGAAAGTTGAAGAGCGCGTGAAAACCATTCAGGGCGACAAAGCCCCACAATCCATTGATACGCCGATGGCAAAAGAGTAACGCCAGGCATAAAAAAAACCGCGCCGGTCGCCCGTGCGCGGTTTTATTACGCCTCAGCTATCAGGCTTTTTCAGCCGCGAGCTGCGCTTTTTTCTCCAGCTTATCGAGCAGCTTCTGGTGAATGCCGCCAAAGCCGCCGTTGCTCATCACCAGAATGTGATCGCCCGGCTGGGCGCTTTTCACAATCTGATCCGCCAGCGTATCGACATCCGCGCTCCAGTGCGCAGGCTGGATACAGGCCTCTGCCACTTCCGCAACCTGCCAGGGAATATGCTGCGGTTGCAGGAGGAAGACCTCATCGGCGCGGCCCAGCGACGGCGCGAGATCGTCTTTGCACAGCCCCATCTTCATGGTGTTGGAGCGCGGCTCCAGCACGGCGATGATCTTCGCCGTCCCGCCCACTTTGCCGCGCAGCGCGGCGAGCGTGGCGAGGATTGCCGTCGGGTGGTGCGCGAAATCGTCATACACGCAGACGCCGTGCGCTTCACCGCGCAGCTCAAGGCGGCGGCGGGCGTTGATGAACGAGCCGAGCGCATTGGCGGCATCCGCAGGCGTAACGCCAACATGACGCGCGGCGGCGATCGCCATCAGGCCGTTATGCATGTTGTGCTCGCCCACCAGGCCCCAGTTGACCTGGCCGACGCATTCACCATCCAGCCACACTTCCCAGCTTGAGGCGTCGGTGGTCAGCTTCTTCGCCTGCCAGTGGCCCTGATCGCCCACCAGCTCCTGCTCGCTCCAGCAGCCCATCGCCATCGTCTGTTTCAGGTTGATGTCGTTTTCCGGCCAGATGATTTTCCCCTGCCCCGGCACGATGCGCACCAGGTGGTGGAACTGCTTCTGGATCGCTTTCAAATCGTCAAAAATGTCCGCGTGATCGAACTCAAGGTTGTTGAGGATCAGCGTACGCGGGCAGTAATGGACGAATTTGGAGCGCTTATCGAAGAAGGCACAGTCGTATTCGTCAGCTTCGATAACGAAAAAATCGCTCTCGCCGAGGCGCGCAGAAACATCGAAATTGCCCGGCACGCCGCCAATGACAAAACCGGGTTTATAGCCGCAGGCTTCGAGGATCCAGGTCGCCATCCCGGCGGTGGTGGTCTTGCCGTGCGTACCGGCAACCGCCACAACCCAGCGGTCGCGCAGCACAAAATCATGCAGCCATTGCGGGCCGGACATAAACGGAATGTTCTTCTCCAGCACCGCTTCGACACACGGATTTCCGCGGGTCATCGCATTGCCGATGATCACCAAATCCGGCGCGGGCTCGAGCTGGCTTGCATCATATCCCTGAATTAAATCAATGCCTTGCTTCTCAAGCAACGTGCTCATCGGCGGATAGACATTGGCATCCGAACCCGTTACCTGGTGGCCCAGCGAGCGCGCCAGCATTGCCAGCCCGCCCATGAAAGTGCCACAAATCCCCAAAATATGAATGCGCATACATCATTATCCTTGCTTAACCTGGCGCACATTTTACGCATATGTTTAACGTCTGAGAAATGCATTTCAGGATAATCCGTACCCCGCTGGCGCGATTCACCTGTGCGCGAAGTTTTGAATGTTTGTTAGTATTGTTGCATGTCCGCTGCGTTTTCGTTTACGAAAGTTTCGGCTGTTACCGCTTCGGCGGTTGACGCTGCTGAATGTGCCCGACCCGTAAGCTGAAAACCGCAGGCTACAATCGCTTTACTCCATATTCAAAAATGCAGGGAAAGTGTTATGAAAACGTTAGGTGAATTTATTGTCGAAAAGCAGCATGAGTTCTCGCATGCAACGGGTGAACTGACTGCTTTACTGTCGGCGATAAAACTGGGCGCCAAGATCATTCATCGCGATATCAATAAGGCCGGTCTGGTCGATATCCTGGGTGCCAGCGGTGCTGAGAACGTACAGGGCGAAGTGCAGCAAAAACTCGACCTGTTTGCGAACGAAAAACTGAAATCTGCGCTGCGCGCCCGCGATATCGTCGCCGGTATCGCCTCTGAAGAAGAAGATGAGATCGTCGTTTTCGAAGGGTGCGAACACGCTAAATACGTGGTGCTGATGGACCCGCTGGATGGCTCCTCCAACATTGATGTTAACGTCTCTGTCGGCACCATCTTCTCTATCTACCGCCGCGTCACGCCTGTTGGCACGCCGGTTACCGAAGAGGACTTCCTGCAACCGGGCAACAAACAGGTTGCTGCCGGTTATGTGGTTTACGGCTCGTCGACAATGCTGGTCTACACCACCGGCTGCGGCGTTCACGCCTTCACCTACGATCCGTCACTGGGCGTCTTCTGCCTCTCCCAGGAGCGCATGCGCTTCCCGGAGCGCGGCAACACCTACTCGATTAACGAAGGGAACTACATCAAATTCCCGCAGGGCGTGAAGAAGTATCTCAAGTTCTGCCAGGAAGAGGATAAAGCGACCCACCGCCCTTACACCTCGCGCTACATCGGTTCACTGGTGGCGGATTTCCACCGTAACCTGCTGAAAGGCGGCATCTACCTCTACCCGAGCACCGCCAGCCACCCGCAAGGGAAACTGCGCCTGCTGTATGAGTGCAACCCGATGGCCTTCCTTGCGGAACAGGCCGGTGGCAAAGCGAGCGACGGGAAAGAGCGTATTCTCGATATCCAGCCAGAGAGCCTGCACCAGCGCCGTCCGTTCTTCGTCGGCAATGAGCATATGGTGGATGATGTTGAGCGTTATATGCGTGAGTACCCGGACGCATAACACGTTGTGATGGCCGGAGGGCGCGATGGCCCTCCGGCAGATCTTTACTTCACAAAGGTACGCTTCACGCGTTCGGAGACGATGAAGTAAGGGATCCAGATACAGGCGCTCAGCACATTGCGCACCAGCGGTTTCACCGTCTCAAAGACATAAGGCACATCCAGATAGTGGTGCCCCAACAGCAGATCAACGGCGACAAAGGCCGTACCCACCCCCACCAGTACAATGTAATGCCGCGGCAGCTGACGCTTTTTACGGAAAAAGAGGCTGCTGACAAACAGCGCATAGGCAAACATGCCGACAAACGACGCCAGCTCGAAAAAGAGGATCCCCTTTTGCGCCCCGCCTATCAGCGCGAAGTTCTCCATTAAAAAGCGCAGCGTAAAGTTAATGGATACCAGGTTGACGATGATCGACGCAACCAACCCCAGCGCCGGGAGATAGAGCCAGCCGCGGATCTTCTTAAACTCGCGCTCCTCGCAGATGGCACAAAAGTCGCTGCCCTTCAGCGCCTCGCTATCACATTGAATACATACAGCCATGACACCTTACCTTTGATTATGCTTGCGTCTGCAAACGGAACGACGCCATCGCGTCAAGCAGCTCTCGTGATTGCTGCTCCAGCGAGCGCGTCGCCGCAGACGATTGTTGTACCAGCGCCGCATTCTGCTGCGCCGTTTCATCCATCTGACTTACTGCAATATTAACCTGCTCAATACCGCGACTCTGCTCTTGCGAGGCGTTAGCAATTTCGCGCATCAATTTGGTCATGCGCAACACCTCTTCGGCGATCTCATCCATCGTTTCCCCGGCCTGCATCGCCAGTTCACTGCCTTCGGAGACCTGCGCCTGCGAGCTGCTGATAAGCTGGCGGATCTCTTTTGCCGAATCGGCGCTGCGGCTGGCGAGACTACGCACTTCGCCCGCTACCACCGCAAAGCCCCTGCCCTGCTCGCCCGCGCGTGCCGCTTCAACGGCGGCGTTGAGCGCCAGAATATTGGTCTGGAAGGCAATGGCGTCGATGACGCTGAGAATATCGGCGATGCGATCGGAACTGCCAGCGATATCACGCATTTTCTCAATCACATAGCAGACCATTTCGCTGCCGCGATCGGCGGTCTCGGAGACAGTTTTCGCCAGCGTGTGCGCCTGCTCGGCGTTGTCGGCGTTGAGTTTCACAGTGGCGGTGATCTGCTCCATGCTGGCGGCGGTTTGCTCAAGCGAAGTAGCGGTCGATTCGGTGCGCTGCGAAAGGTCGAGGTTGCCCGCCGCCAGCTCCCGGCTGCCGGTATCGATCTGCGAACTGGCATCGCGCACGCGCGTCACGGAGCCGATCAGCGCATGGCGCATCTCCTCAATCGCCGCGTTCAGGCGGTTAAACTCTTTTCCCGTCACCTCGGTTTTTGCGGCAATCAGGTTGCCCGCCGCTACCTGTTCCAGCTGTCGAATCGAGGTGTCGAGGGGTTTTAGCAGCATATGGCGCAGCGCCAGCCAGGCGAGCACGATAATCCCGGCCACCAGCAGGGCGACAACAAAGATCAGCGACATAACGAAGCGCTTGCTGCTCTGCACCGCTGCCACTTCAGTTTTACCGCGCGCTTCGCCCCACGCCTGGAAGGCCTGCATATCATTATCGAACTGGCGGGAGACGGGGATCAGTTTGCTTTCGAGGAGTTCGTAATAGGCATCAGCGCTCTGTTGGTTGAGCGCGTCCTGCATCGGCTTAATGCCCTGGCTGACGTAATCGCCATAGCTTTTTGCCACCTTTGCCAGCAGCGCCGCGCCCTGCTCATCATCAACGCCCGCGCTGATAACGCCAGTGAGAGAGTGCTCACCGCGCGCGATTTCGTTATTAATCAGTTTTACGGAGTTGGCTGCATCATCCAGCAGACCCACCTCCATCATACGCACCGCCTGGCCGGCTTCGTTGCGCGCGCGCAGAATCATGGTGTAGCCGCTGTTCAGGCGCGCCATCTTTTCGCCCTGAAGCTGGTTGATTCGCGCCAGCGAAGCGGAGCTCTTATTGAGCGCATAAATACCGATACCGCTGACCAGCAGCAGCAGAAGAGTCATAACAGCCAGCAGAGAAAGTAAGCCCGTACGGATCGAAAGCGTTTTAAGCATGATATGGATTCCGGTAGCGAAGAACTTTTTGGCGTAAATTAAGCCCATTCGTCAGTTATCGACCGCTACCGGAATTCCTTTAGAAGAAAAATAGCAATTTCAATATCTTGTTACTTTGTTGCCGTTGGGCTTACCCGCGTCACCGGCGAGTTCTGCCGGCTCTCCCACAGCACCGTCAGGCCGCGTTGCAGGGCAATAAAGATAAACAGCAGGATGCCGATGGCGATCTTCGTCCACCAGGAGCTGAGCGTGCCGTCGAAGTTGATATAGGTCTGAATCAGCCCCTGGATACCCACGCCAAACAGCGTACCAAGCACCGTGCCAACGCCGCCGCTGAGCAGCGTGCCGCCGATCACCACCGATGCAATCGCATCCAGCTCGACGCCCACGCCCGCCAGCGCATAGCCCGCCTGGGTGTAGATGGAAAACACAATCCCGGCAAGCGTTGCCAGCCCCGTTGAGAGCATATAGATGCGAATCGTGGTGCTGCGCGTTGAGATGCCCATCAGGTTCGCCGAGGTGGCGTTACCGCCAATGGCGTAGACTTCGTTGCCAAAGCGGGTGCGGTGAGCAAGGAAAATACCGACCACTACCACCATCAGCATCAGCAACCCCATCGCGCTCAGCCGCCCGCCGCCGGGGATGGTCCAGGCGAGGCTGGAGAGGGTGTCATACATCGGGTGGTTAATGGGAATCGACTCTTCCGACAGCAGATAGCTAACCCCGCGCAGGAAGAACATCCCGGCGAGGGTGATGATAAAGGCCGGGATTTTCAGCGCGTCGATCAGAAGCCCCATAAAGGCCCCGAAGGCGCAGCCCATCAGCAAAATCAGCGGAAAGGCGAGCAGCGGCGAGATGCCCCAGGCACCAATCGCTTTTGCCAGAAAGACGCCGGTGAAAGCGATCACCGAGCCGACGGAGAGATCGATACCGCCGGAGAGGATCACAAAAGTCATACCGACGGCGATAATGCCGAGAAAGGCGTTATCCGTCAGGATATTACAGATGACGCGCGTCGAGGCGAAGCCGGGAAACTGCGTCAGGCAGTAGAGATAGCCGAGCACGAAAACGCCCAGCGTGATCATCAACGGCAGGTTACGTTTTATCATGACCGCGCACTCCTTTAAGCAACGCAATAAAGCGCGGCGACTGGACAATCAGCACACACATCACCACCACCGCTTTCACCACCTGGTTAAGCTCCGGCTGAAAACCGGAGAGCAGAATACCGGTGTTCATGCCCTGAATAATCAGCGCACCCACCACCGACAGCACAATGTTGAAACGCCCGCCCATCAGCGAGCCGCCGCCAATCACTACCGCCAGAATGGCGTCCAGCTCCAGCCACAGCCCGGCGTTGTTGGCATCCGCGCCGCGAATATCCGCGGTGACAATCACCCCGGCGATGGCCGCGCAAACACCGCTCAGTACGTAGGTCAGCATCACCACCAGCCGCGTATTCACCCCGGCGTTTTTTGCCGCGCGGATATTAATCCCCACTGCTTCGATAAACATGCCCAGCGCCGTTTTGCGGGTAAAGAGCCAGAAGATAACTAACGTCACCAGCGCGATGATCACCGGCGTCGGGAAGAGCAGCAGCGAGCCGCTGCCGAGCCACGCCAGCGATGGCGCGTTAAAGGTGACGATCTGCCCTGAGGTGATCAACTGCGCGACGCCGCGCCCGGCGACCATCAGGATCAGCGTGGCGACAAAGGGCTGGATCTTGAGGATCGCCACCAGGATGCCGTTCCACAGCCCGGCCAGCACGCCGGTGGCCAGCGCCGCCAGCAGCACGACCGTCAGGCTATGGCCGGAGACGGTTAATGACGCCGCCGTCGCGCCAGCAATCGCCATCACCGCGCCGACCGAGAGATCGATGCCGCCGGTGGCAATCACCAGCGTCATGCCGATGGCCAGCAGCGCGACCGGCGCTGCGCGGTTAAGAATATCGATCGGGCTGCCGAACAGGCGGCCATCCTGCAACACCACCTGGTAAAAATGGGGCGCGACCAGGCTGTCCACCAGTAAAACCAGCAGCAGGGCTAAGATCTGCGGCGTGCCGGTCGGCCAGCTAAAACGGCGCTTCGGCTGCGCCTGTTGGCCCAGTGATTGAGGCATCACACTCTACTCCTTACGCCGCAATGGCATTCATGATCGCCGGAACGGAAAGCTCGGCGAGCGGGATCTCGGCGACCTGCTTGCGATCGCGCATGATGATCACCCGATCCGCATAGCCCACCAGCTCCTCCAGCTCAGAGGAGATCACCAGCAGCGCCAGCCCGTCGGCGCAGAGGGTCTCGATCAGGCGGATGATTTCAGCATGCGCGCCAACATCAATCCCGCGCGTCGGTTCATCGAGGATCAGGAACTGCGGGCGCGTCAGCAACCAGCGCGAGAGCAGCACTTTTTGCTGATTGCCGCCGGAGAGAAACTCAATCGGCTGTTCGGCGCTCGGCGTGCGAATACCCAGCTGGCGGATAAAGCGCTCGGCAATCGCATTCTGCTCTTTACGCGGGATTGGACGCAGCCAGCCGCGCTGGGCCTGGAGCGCCAGCACGATATTCTCGCGCACCGAAGCAGCGGCGATAATGCCGTCGGTTTTGCGATCTTCCGGACAGAAACCGATCCCAAGACAGGAGGCGCGATGGGGCGAGCGCAGGGTTTGCGGCTGACCTTTGATCATCGCGCTGCCGCTATCGGCGGGCTTGATACCAAAGATCACCTCTGCCGTTTCGGTGCGCCCGGAGCCGAGCAGCCCGGCGAGACCGACGATCTCTCCAGGGCGAACCTCAAGATCGAACGGGGCGATAACCCCTTTCTTGCCGTAGTTGTTAAAGGCGGCCACCGGCTTGTTGCTGAGCAGCGTGCGCCCGGCGCGTTGCAGGGCATTACTCTCCAGCTCGCGGCCCAGCATCATCTTCACCAGCTCAATCTGCGGCAGCTCGCGCGTTTCGCGACAGCCGACAAAGCTGCCGTTGCGCAGCACGGTGATGCGGTCGCAAACGGTGTAAACCTGGTCGAGAAAGTGGGTGACAAAGATCAGGCTGACGCCCTGATCGCGCAGCTGGCGCATCAGGGTGAAGAGCATATCCACTTCCTGGGTATCAAGACTGGCGGTTGGCTCATCGAGGATCAGCACTTTTGCCGAGAGATCGATAGCGCGGCAGATAGCGACAATTTGCTGCATCGCCACGGAGAAGCGGTTAAGCGGCTCGCGCACGTCGAGCGAGAAGCCGTAAGATTGCATCAGCTCGCTGGCGCGCTGCTCCATCTCTTTGCGACGCAGCAGGCCGAAGCGGCGCGGCTCGCGGCCAATAAACAGGTTATCCGCCACCGACATATTCGGCAGCAGGTTCACTTCCTGGTAAACGGTGCCGATCCCCAGTTGTTGGGCATGGGCGGTATTTTTGGGATTGATAGCCTGGCCTTCGAGCCAGATGGTGCCCTTGTCGGCGTGGTAAACCCCGGTCAGCGCTTTGATAAGCGTCGATTTTCCCGCGCCGTTCTCACCGAGCAGGGCCATGATTTCACCGCGTCGCAGCGAGAAATCCACGTTATCGAGCGCTTTTACGCCGGGAAAGAATTTACTTAAGCCTTCGGTACGCAGGATTTCCTGGTGTGCTTCCGCGTTCATTGTTGACCCCTTACACAGATGCCCTCTCCCCGGCGGGGAGAGGGACGACAGGACTCAGTAACCCATGTTTTTCTTCTTCTCCAGCTCCTCTTTCGCCGTATCCGGCAGATAAAGGGTGGATTTGGTAATGGTCAACTTCGGCGGCTCGGTGCCATCCTTTTTGAATTTCTCCAGCGCGTCGAATGCCGGGCCTGCCATGTTCGGCGTCAGCTCGACGCTGGCATTGGCTTCGCCATCGATCATCGCTTTATAGATATCCGGTACGCCGTCGATAGAGCCGGTGAGGATATCTTTGCCCGGTTTCAGGCCCGCTTCTTTAATGGCCTGAATGGCGCCAATCGCCATGTCGTCGTTATGGGCGTAAACCATGCAGATGTTTTTGCCGTTGTTCTCGGCTTTGATAAAGCTCTCCATCACCTCTTTACCTTTACTGCGGGTAAAATCGCCGGACTGAGAGCGGATAATTTTGATGTTAGAGGCTTTCGAGATCGCTTCTGCGAACCCTTTCTTACGATCGATGGCGACGCTTGCGCCAACGGTGCCCTGCAGCTCCACCACGTTACACGGTTTGCCGGCGACGGTTTTCACCAGCCATTCACCAATCAGCTTCCCTTCGAGGACGTTGTCAGCGGTGACGGTGGTCATATAGAGCGATTTGTCTTTCACATCGATGGAGCGATCCAGCAGGAAGACCGGGATCTTCGCCTCTTTCGCCTCTTTCAGCACCGGCTCCCAGCCGGTTGCAACCACCGGGGCGATAAAGATGGCGTCAACGCCCTGCGCGATAAAGGAGCGCACCGCTTTCAGCTGGTTTTCCTGCTTTTGCTGACCGTCAGCAATCTTCAGGGTAATGCCGCGTTTGCTGGCTTCGCTTTTCGCGACGTTGGTTTCAGCGGCACGCCAGCCGGACTCGGAACCGACTTGCGAAAATCCCACGGTTAACGACGCAGCCATCGCCATAGACGACATAGCTGCCGAAACTGCTGTGACAAGAAGTAAACGCTTCCACATAAGAGCATCCTCGTAGGGTTATTGTTGGCTACTACTTCGCCTGCGGGGAAACTATAGACAATCGGAGATGTAACAAAATGAGTTACATCACAAATCGGAAAAGTGAATGAATTGTTAGTTATCAGTTGCGATCTGGCGCGCGAAAAGGGGAGGCGAAACACAGCAGGAATCTCCCTTGAAATTGCAGAAATTTACTGGCACAGCAAAAACGCATTTTTACGTTGTAACCGCTTACACAAAATTATTCAGTATGCTGCTATGGATATGGACAAAGTTGTCATTAAATGGCGCCGGTAAAGGCTCTGAAAAGTCGCTGGCGAGTAAAAGAGCCCAAGACATTCACCGCCAGTTGGCTATAATACCCGGCACTTGTTTGCCACACATTTTAAAGGAAACAAACATGAGCTTACTCAACGTCCCGGCGGGTAAAGATCTGCCAGAAGATATCTATGTTGTTATCGAAATTCCGGCTAACGCTGACCCGATCAAATACGAAGTCGACAAAGAGAGCGGCGCGCTGTTCGTTGACCGCTTCATGTCCACCGCGATGTTCTATCCGTGCAACTACGGTTACATCAACCATACCCTCTCTCTGGATGGTGACCCGGTAGACGTGCTGGTCCCGACGCCGTACCCGCTGGAGCCAGGCTCTGTGATCCGCTGCCGTCCGGTTGGCGTGCTGAAAATGACCGACGAATCTGGTGAAGATGCCAAGCTGGTTGCGGTTCCGCACACCAAACTGAGCAAAGAGTACGATCACATTAAAGATGTGAACGACCTGCCGGAACTGCTGAAAGCGCAGATCACTCACTTCTTCGAGCACTACAAAGATCTCGAGAAAGGCAAATGGGTGAAAGTGGACGGTTGGGATAACGCTGAAGCGGCGAAAGCTGAAATCGTTGCCTCCTTCGAGCGCGCTGCCAAGAAGTAAGCCGTTTTCGTAAGAGAAGCCCTGTCGCGCATCATGCTCACAGGGCTTTTTTTATGCCTGCGGGTTGGGATGGCGGGGTGTCCTCAAGCTTTCGGCGCTGGTCTGCATTGCCGGATGGCGGCGATGCCTTATCCGGCCTACAAAGTGCACACGTCCAGCTTTCGGCGCGGGCCTGCTTTGCCGGATGGCGGCGATGCCTTATCCGGCCTACGAAGTGCGCACGTCCGGCTTTCGGCGCCGGCCTGCTTTGCCGGATGGCGGCGGGGCCTTATCCGGCCTACGGAGTGCGTCGTCGGCATGCGAGATGACAGAGGTTGCGGTCAAACGTAGGCCGGATAAGCGCAGCGCCATCCGGCAAAAATGCGCGGCGCAAAAAAAAACCGCGCCATTGGCGCGGTTCTCTGTGACTGATTACTACTTTTGATAATGTTCGCGGTCAAGCCAGTCGCCGCTTTCAATCAAGGTTTTCCCCTCAACCGAACGCTGGTAGACGTACATCCATGCGCCACCGTACGGCGTCTGGATCAACTGCCGTTTATACTCGCCGCCTGCGGTACGCAGGGCGTCCAGCTCACCGAGCGTTGAGGCGTCGATGCGATAGACTTCACCCAGCACGCTGCCGTTGCCCGGCACCGCGCCTGGGTAGTGCCCCAGGCTGTACAGCTGATGATTTTCAACGCTGAAGTCGCCCAGCCACTGAGCGTTGGTCATCCAGTGGCTGTTGCCCTGCTTGCGTCGTAAACTGCCGTAGACAAATATTCGCATTGCTAAAACTCAAACTGATAGAGCAAATCTAGTGCCTGATCTACGCCAGACACCGCTTCAAGATACAGCTTAGGCATCAGGCGATAACGTAACGTGAGAGTCGCCAGTGAGTCAAAAATTCCTACACCATATTTTACTTGTAGACCCGGCAGCACATAGCCGCTGACCACCACTTGTGAGGAGTCGCCGACGCCCTGTGTGTCCAGCGCCAGGTTGCTGACGCCAAAGGTCTCGCCGATTTTACCCACAACCTGCCCACTTTGCGCAACCCCAAGACCAATTAACATCGAGGTCATTGCCGCACTATCGCTCTGTTCGCTCTCCAGCCCCTGCCCGCGAAGCAGGTAGGACAATGCTTCCTGCTGCGACATCGCCGGGTCGGAGAAGATCTCCGCTTTCGGTTCATCCGCAGAGCCGGTCACGCGCACCCCGGCAATCACATCGTTCTCCGTGGCTTCCGGGTTACGGATCGCTTCGAGGTTAAGCAGCGGCTGATCCGGCGGGCCGGAGAAGAGCAGTTCCCCTTTACGCACAATCAGATCCTGCCCGTACGCGCGGAAGCGCCCTTCCGGAATATTGATCTGCCCGTTCAGCCCAAGGCCCTGCTTATCCTGCGCCACTTTCAGATCGCCCGTCAGCCGCGCTTTCAGGCCGAAGGCAGAGAGCCGCACGTTGTTGCCGACATGCACCGTCACATTGCTGTTGATCGGGATCGACGCACGCTGCTCCTCTTCCGGTTGCAGCTGATCGTTGAGCATCACCTCATCGCTGGAGACACCGACCGCGCTCTCCGGCACATCGTGCACCACAATGCGCGCCCACGGCACATCAACATCGCCATCGAGGGTGAACAGGCTCGGCGTCGCTTCAAACACCACATCCGGCGAGACATCAAGGCGCACCATTGGCGGTACGGTGATGCGCACCTTGCTGCCTTTCGCCGCAATGCGCGCGCGCCAGTTGTCGATCTGGCTCCAGTCCGCATCGCCGCTGAGGTTAATCTGCCCCTGGCTGGTGCGCACCACACCCTGCAACGTGGAAGTGGTTCCATTGAAGTTCATTGCCAGCTGGCTCGGCTGCATGTCGAACGGCATAAAGTTGCCCTCAACATCCAGCGCATTCAGCCCAAGCTGCCCAAACAGTTGCGGGCTTTGAGCGTTGCCGCCAAGGCGTAGGTTGGCATTGAGCGTCCCCGCCGCTTTCTCGCCGCGGCTGAAGATGGCATTCGCCATCGCCAGCGAGAAGTTGCGAATATTCACCGTCCCGCCGAGATTGCGTCGCCCTTGCGGATCGGTGACCTGGATCTGACCGTCGAACTGACCATTATTGGTCAGCCGCATCAGCCAGCCGAGATCGGCGCGATCGTTTTGCAGCTTCGCATTCAGGTTCAGCGTGTCGAAGGCGACAGGCAGCGGCGCACCGTTCACCTCCTGCGTCACTTTCACCCCACGACCGGCAAGCGTCACCTGCCCCTGCGGCAGACCCGGTTTGGTGCTGTCCCAGCTGACATCCGCTTTGCCGCTAAAGACGCCGCTCGCCTGCGTCGCTTCCGGCATAAACGGTTTCAGCATCGCAAGGTCGAAACGATTGAGATTGACCACCGCGCGCCCTGCCGCACCAGCATCAATGGTTTGCGGCACGCACAGCTCGGCATTCGGGTTGAGCCAGCAGTGCGGGCCAATGGCAATCTTCTGCTCCTGGTTGCGGTAATCGAGCGCAATCGGGCGCGTCAGCGACCATGGCCCCACCGGCGTGGCAAAACGCGTGTCGCTGAGCGTCCCTTTCCAGCGCTGCTGCTGGCGATCGAAACTGCCTGCCAGTGCCAGCTGACCGGAGACCGGTTCGCCCTGCACGCGCAGCTGCAACTTGTGCTGCTTCTCATTGCCGTCCGCGGCCAGCGTCACCAGGCTGATGTTGACGCCAGGCTGGGCGATACGCTCAACGCGCACGTTCACCTTGCCGCCAATCTGATCGCTGGATTTCACATCCCCCTCCACGCGCACGCGGGCGATGGAAAGCTCCTGCCAGCGCAGATTGTTGGCAGTAATGTCCGCCAGCGCCTGTGGCGCATCGACGGTGCCGCGCACTTTCACCACCCCTTTCGCCGTGCCGCCGAGTCCCGGCAGCGCGTTATCGAGGCCTGGCGCATCGATAGTGGCGTCAAGGTTGAGATCTTTTACCCCCAGCTCGCCTTTGATATCCGCGCTGTTTTTACCCAGTTCAAGATGCAGGCCAGGGATCACCCATTGCAGGTAGCTATTGCCTTTCAGCTGCCCGTCGACCTTGACCCGGTTCTGCTTGACGTTGCCGTTAAGCTTCAGCTCCGGTACATCCATCTGCCAGCTGCCGCCATAGAGGCTGCCGCGGGTTTTCACCAGGCCATTGAGCTTCGCGGGCCATTCCGGGAAGGCTTTCGCCGTATCAATGCCCTTCAGCGTCAGCTCGCCGCGCCAGCTGATCGCCTGCTGCCAGTCGAGCAGCGCTTTCAGTTCGGTTGTGCCCTGCAGCGCAGCAATAGAGAGCTTATCAATGCTGATCTGCTGCGCATTGCCTTTACCGTCCAGCGTGATAGTAGCCGGCGGAACCTGCTGCCCTTTCACCGCCGTACGGAACGAGAGCGCGTAGTCGGTCATTTTGCCGCTGAGCTTCAGCTTCAGGTTATCGGCCTGGTACTGCTTCTCGCCGGTAAAGGGCCAGTAGAGCTGCTGGCTGGTGATATCGAGATTGAGCGGTAGCCCCGCTTCTGCCAGCCGCGTCTGCGCCCGCAGCACCATATCCACCGGGCCAGAGAGGTTTACGCCAAGCTCCAGCTGCTTGCGCATTTCGCCGCCCACTTTCAGCTTCACCTTCTCGCCTTTCAGCGGATCGACATTCAGCGTCGAGTTGAGCGTGATATCGACCGGCCAGCTGTCGCGCAGCTGCGCGGTGCCGGTGGCGTTGACCTGGCCCTGATTCGAGTCGATATCGAAGGCGTCGAGCTTCATCTGCCCGTCAATGCTGCTCACTTTCAGCAGCAGGCTGCGCACGAGGATATCGGTGTCGCCGGTCAGGCGTAGCTGCTCGCCGCGAAACGCTTCAATATTGAGATTGAGCGGCAGATGAACATCCTGCATTTCCGGCAGCAGCGGCTTGTCAAACAACGCTTTCAGCGTTTCGCCCAGCGGTTTCTCTTCCGGTTTGGGGTTGTGCACCTTCGGATCGAGAACCTCTTCCTGCGCCACATCGGCCGCTTTCGGCAGCGCGATTAGCAAGCCCTGCAGCGAGGTCGGTTTCAGGGTCAGGTTTTTCTCCTGCCAGTTGAGGCCGGAGCTAAAATCCATCAGCGAGACGGTGGTGTCATCAATTTTGATATTGATGTTTTCCAGCGCCACCCGGCTCAGCGTAATCGGGTACGGCGTGGAGAGGTTCAGCGGCCCGCTCTCTTCCTCTTCCACCTTCTGCGCAGGCGGCATCTTTTTGGTGTCGATCGCCACGTTGATATCTTTCAGCGACAGATCGTTAACGCAAACACTGCTGTTGCGCAGGCAGCCGAGGTTAAGCGCAAAGTGGATCTGCCCCGCATCGACCGCCACGCCCGGCTGGGTATAACGAATATTTTTCAGCGACAGATCGCGCCAGCCGCCGGTGACCTGGCCTATCTCCAGCCCCGGTACCCAGCGGTTCGCTGCTTTAAACAGCAGATGCAGGCCGCTGGTGGTGCCGACCAGAAAGATCGCCGTGCCCAGCAGTAACACAAGAAACGCCACCACGCCGAGGCTGATCTTCTTCCATAAACTCATAATTCTGGCCCCAACCCGATGTAAAACTGCAACCCGTGCTCCTCTTTATCGCCGACCGGTACCGCGAAATCGAGCTTGATCGGCCCGACCGGCGACTGCCAGCGCACGCCGACGCCGGTGCCGGTTTTAAAGTTGCTGCGGCGGATATCGCTCACCGCTTCGCCGCTGTCGACAAACACCGCGCCCCACCATTTACCGGTGACGTTGTATTGGTACTCCAGCGAGCCGGTGGCCAGCTTTGAGGCGCCGATCAGTTTGCCGCGTTCGTTCTCCGGCGAGATCGATTTGTATTTATAACCACGAATGCTGCGATCGCCCCCGGCGAAGAAGCGCAGATCCGGCGGCACGCGCTGGAAATCCCCGGTTTCGATCCAGCCGAGGTTGCCACGCGCGATAAAGCGGTGGCGATCGTAGAGCGTGCGGATCCAGACGTTCTGCGCCTGCAAGACGAGGAAGTCGACATCCGATCCCCAGGCGGTGTTGGAGTAATCGACCGAGTAGCGCTGGGAGTCGCCCCAGGTTGGCATCAGGCCGCCGCGCGAGCGGGTGCGGCTGATCATCACGCCCGGATAGAGCAGCATCGTGTTATTAGTGACGTTGGCCTGGGTAAAGTGATCGAGGCTCCAGCGCAAATTAATCGCGCGCTGCCAGCCGCTCGAGAGGTCCCAGTAGCGTGAAAGCGCGAGTGTCGTCGAGTCCGCTTTCGTATCGTTAAGATCGGTGCGCTTGAACCCGCCCTGCACCAGGTAATACTGCTCCAGCGGATTTTTCAGCAGCGGCATCTTGTAGCTGAAATCGAGCTGCTGCTCCGGCGCCGAGACGCTCATGCTGGTGGTAAAGCTGTGCCCGTAGGAGTTGACCCACGGTTTTTTCCACGTCGCTTTGACGCGCGGCCCGACATCGGTGGAGTAACCGACGCCGGTCTCAATGGTGTTTTCCGTGCGCGGCGAAACCACGCCTCTCAGCGGCAGCACTTTGGTCTTACGCGCTTTATCAAATTCCGGCGCGACAATCACCGAGTTAAACCAGCCGGTGGCGGAGAGGCGGCGGTTAAGCTCTGCCAGATCCTGGGTCTGGTAATAGTCCCCCTCGTGGAAAGGGATGAGGTTTTGCAGATACTCGTCGCGAATTTGCGAGCCCTGGAAGGTAACATCGCCGAAGCGGTAACGCTGACCGCTGTCATAATCGATATCCCAGAACGCCTGGCGGCGATCCAGCGCAATACCCAGCTGGCTTTTGTTGAACTGGCTGTCGAAGTAGCCTTTACGCAGCGCAACGCTGGTCAGGGATTTTTTAAAGCTGTCGTAGTCGTGGTGGTTTAACACCGTGCCGATAGCCGGGCGCTTTTTCAGCAGCGAAAGGTAGTCGCTGTCGGTGCGCGCGCCGCCGCGCAGGATCACGTTGTTGCCGCCGATGCGCACAGGCTCACCCGCCGTAACGCGGGCAATCAGCACCTGGCGCCCCTTCTCCGGCGGTGGACGCAGTTCAAAAACAATGGTTGGCTCGTAGTAGCCTAACGCTTTTAACCCTTCGCGGATGGCATCATCAACGCGCGCCTGGAAACGGCGGTCGGGCGTTACTTCATCACTCTGGATAGTCGACAGTTGGGCGCGCACATTTTTCTGCAATTGCCCGGTTAACCCCTCAAGTTGCAATCGCACATTGGCGGCGAATGCCGTTTCGCTCACCAGCAACAAACCGGCAAAACATAAAAGACGGATCTTTGGCACGTTCTCTCCTGAATATCCTCGCTCCCACTCCTGGAAGGAAACGTAAGCGCAGCTCCGCGCTGGGCCTGATTGTGCCACGACAGCAGCAGCCAGGCTGATAAAAACCCTTTTATCGGGTTGAAAAACGGACGACTAGCCCAAAATTTCTTATGTTTAAATCTAGTCTGATTTAGGCCGTACATTGTGTTAAAACACCATCCTTAACACAACCCTAACCGCAATGACACTCGCCGGGAGGTATTACCGTGAGCCTGTTCGATAAAAATAACCTTGTTTCTCAGTCTGATGCTCTGCCCGGACGCCCGACGCCGATGCCTGTCGCCAGTTTACACGCTGTTAACGAGCACTCGATGACACATGTGCCGGAGGGCATGGAGGTAGCGATTTTCGCCATGGGTTGCTTCTGGGGCGTGGAACGCCTCTTCTGGCAGCGCGAAGGGGTCTACAGCACCGCCGCAGGCTACACCGGCGGCTACACGCCAAACCCGACCTACCGCGAAGTGTGCAGCGGCCAGACTGGCCATGCCGAAGCGGTACGCGTGGTTTACGATCCGAAGGTGGTGAGCTACGAGCAGCTGTTGCAGATCTTCTGGGAGAACCACGATCCGGCGCAAGGGATGCGTCAGGGCAACGATCGCGGCACACAATACCGCTCCGCCATCTATCCGCTCACCCCGGAGCAGGACGCCGCCGCGCGCGAAAGCCTGGCGCGCTTCCAGGCCGCAATGCGTGAAGCGGGTGATGCGCGCACCGTAACAACCGAGATCGCCAGCGCCAAACCGTTCTATTACGCGGAAGATGAGCACCAGCAATATCTCTATAAAAATCCGCAGGGCTATTGCGGGATCGGTGGTATCGGCGTGTGCTTGCCGCCGCAGCTTAACCCCTAAATAAAGGGGGGAATAGGCGACGAAAAGTGGCGAAATTAGCCGCTGGCAGGCTGTAACACGCTTACGCTATACTAACGGCGCAATTGCCGGTCCACCGCTTCGGGCCGGCATTCATTGTGTTTACCACATGGATATTCTAAAAAACCCTTCCGAGGATCCGGTTAATAGCTGGATAAATTATGTTAAACAGTATCTTAGTCATACTCTGTCTGATCGCGGTGAGCGCGTTTTTCTCGTTATCTGAGATCTCGCTTGCCGCATCGCGAAAAATCAAACTTAAACTGCTTGCCGATGATGGCAACATCAACGCCCAACGCATTTTGAAAATGCAGGAAAATCCCGGCACCTTCTTCACCGTGGTGCAAATCGGCCTCAACGCCGTCGCCATTTTGGGTGGTATCGTCGGTGACGCCGCCTTCTCCCCCGCGTTTTACAACCTGCTGCTCAATGTCGTTTCACCGGAGCTTGCCGATCAGCTGAGCTTTATCATCTCGTTCACACTGGTAACCAGTCTCTTCATCCTGTTTGCTGATTTGACGCCGAAACGCATCGGTATGATTGCGCCCGAAGTTGTGGCTTTGCGCATCATCAACCCGATGCGCTTCTGTCTCTTCGTTTTCCGCCCGCTGGTCTGGTTCTTTAACGGCATGGCGAACGTCATTTTCCGCATCTTCAAGCTGCCGATGGTGCGCAAAGATGACATCACCTCTGACGATATCTACGCCGTGGTGGAAGCCGGTGCGTTAGCCGGGGTGCTGCGCAAGCAGGAGCATGAACTGATTGAGAACGTGTTTGAACTGGAGTCGCGCACCGTTCCCTCATCGATGACCTCGCGTGAAAACGTGATTTGGTTCGATCTGCATGAAGATGAGCAGAGCCTGAAAAACAAGGTATCTGAGCATCCGCACTCGAAGTTTCTGGTCTGTAACGGCGATATCGACCATATCGTCGGTTATGTCGATTCGAAAGATCTGCTTAACCGCGTGCTGGCAAACCAGAGTATGGCGCTGAACAGCGGTGTGCAGATCCGCAATACGCTGATTGTGCCGGACACTCTGACGCTCTCTGAAGCGCTGGAAAGTTTCAAAACCGCGGGCGAAGACTTCGCGGTGATCATGAACGAATATGCGCTGGTCGTGGGGGTAATTACCCTGAACGACGTGATGACTACCCTGATGGGCGATCTGGTCGGCCAGGTGGAAGAGATGATCGTCGCCCGCGATGAGAACTCATGGCTGATTGATGGCGGTACGCCGATTGATGACGTGATGCGCGTGCTGGATATCGATGAGTTCCCGCAGTCCGGCAACTATGAAACCATCGGCGGTTTTATGATGTTTATGCTGCGTAAAATCCCGAAACGTACCGACGCGGTGAAGTTCTCCGGCTACAAGTTTGAAGTGGTGGATATCGATAACTACCGTATCGATCAGCTGCTGGTGACGCGTATTGATGCCCGCACCACGGTGCTGACGCCGAAGTTACCGGATATGGAAGATAAAGGCGCGGCGTAAAGCCAGAAGCGGAAACATCAACGGCCCCTGTGGGGCCGTTTTTTATAGGACTTTATAACTGCATAGCACAACAGATTAAGCCATTTCGGTCTGCAGGCGCAGAACCTGGCGGTTAACTTCAGACATCACAGAGAAGTGCTGTTTGTCTTTCACTTTCGGCAGAAGGATCTTGCCCTTATCAAACTCGAAAGCGCCAACGTCCTTGATATACAACCGTCCACGGAACAGGATCTTGACGTACTTAGCCACCTGAAGTGGGTTGTAACGCTGGAAAATTTTCATTCTTCTATCTCTCCTGTAAAACAGATTACGCCCTTGCGGTCCCACATTTGGTCCGACGTTGATGAGCGCAAATTTTGATGCCCAGTGACTATAGTCCACAACATGACCGATACATAGTCTGAATGGGTTTATTTACCTTTTGATGACAATTAATCAGAATTTTCTTTTCAAACCCTGAAACTTCGCAGTATAAGCCTACGTTTTTTAACCGATATGTGCGTTAACCCGCAAACTGGCACCCCAATTGCGGGAAAAGCGTATTGATCGCACATATGATTAAACTGCCGTACCGAGTGGTCGGATCACCTGCATATAAACATGAGAGATGGAGACACCATGACCCTACGTAACATTCTGGCAGCGACATGCTTGTTACTGCCGCTGGTCGCTTCAGCGCATAACGTTGAAACCAACCAGCGCGTGCCGCCTGTGGGCGTTGCCGACCGCGGAGAGTTGCTGCTGAATAATGACAAGTTTAGCTATAAAAACTGGAATAGCGCGCAGTTGACGGGAAAAGTGCGCGTAGTGATGCATATTGCCGGTCGCACCTCGGCAAAAGAGAAGAATGCCGCGCTGATTGAGGCGATCAAAAGCGCCAATCTGCCGCACGACAGATACCAGACCACCACCATTGTGAACACCGATGACGCCATTCCGGGCAGCGCGATGTTTGTGCGCAGCAGCCTGGAGAGCAATAAGAAGCTCTATCCGTGGTCACAATTTATTGTCGACAGCGAAGGCTCCGTGCGTAAAGCCTGGCAGTTGGAAGAGAAAGGCTCCGCGATTGTGGTGCTCGATAAAGAGGGGCGCGTAGAGTTTGCCAAAGATGGCAGCCTGAGCCAGCAAGAGGTGCAGCAGGTGATTGCCCTGCTGCATAAACTGCTCAGTAAATAGAGACGCGAAAGCCGGGGTTGAGGAAGGATTCACGCGGGGTGTAATCGAGTGTGCGCCCCTTCCAGTCGTGAACGTGCGCCCCGGCCGCTACCGCCACCGCATGGCCGGCAGCCGTGTCCCAGACGCTGGTCGGCCCAAAGCGCGGGTAAAGCTGTGCTTTCCCTTCCGCCACCAGGCAAAACTTCAGCGAGGAGCCAATCGCCGTGGTTTGATGCTCGCCAAGCTGGTGCAGATACTCCTCCAGCTCCGGATCGTTCGAGTGCGAGCGGCTGATCACCACCAGCGGCGGCCGCGCATCACGCACCTGAATCGGCTGGCGATGCCCGCCCTCCTCTTTCCATGCGCTGCCCTCTGCGGCGGCGTACATCACATCAAGCACCGGGGCATAGACCACGCCCATCACCGGTTTGCCCTGCTCAATCAGCGCGATGTTGACGGTAAACTCACCGTTACGCTTGATAAACTCTTTGGTGCCGTCGAGCGGGTCCACCAGCCAGAAACGATCCCAGCTCTGGCGCGTCTCCCACGCCGGAGGATCTTCTTCAGACAGGATCGGAATATCCGGCGCTAACGCCTGCAACCCGCGCACAATCACATGGTGTGCGGCGATATCCGCCGCCGTCACCGGCGAGTCATCCACTTTACTGGTCACATCCATCGGCTGATGGCCGTCGTACACCTGCATAATGGCATCGCCCGCGTCGCGCGCGAGCTGACAAATTGCTTCTAACATATCCACCTCTCTCTGTGCAGTGGTGTGTAACTCATTGTTTTACTTATATCGCATTGCGCCGCGATCTGCCAACTGTGAGAGGGATTGCAGTTTTATTGCTCACTTTTATGGCACTATTCACAATTCTGTAAGCAACACACTGTACATAACAATTTCTTTTGTGGCTTAGATCGAAAAGGACGCCTCTGATGATTAAGTTTAGTGCAACGCTTTTGGCCACGCTGATTGCGGCCAGCGCGCAAGCGGCAACGGTGGATTTACGTATTATGGAAACCACTGATTTGCATAGCAATATGATGGATTTTGATTACTACAAAGACTCGGCAACGGAAAAATTTGGCCTGGTGCGCACCGCCAGCCTGATTAATGCCGCGCGCGGCGAAGCGAAAAACAGTGTGCTGGTCGATAACGGCGACTTAATCCAGGGCAGCCCGCTGGGCGACTATATGGCGGCGAAGGGGCTGAAAAAAGGGGATATTCACCCGGTCTACAAGGCGCTGAACACTCTCGATTACGCGGTCGGCAACCTCGGTAACCACGAATTTAACTACGGGCTGGATTACCTGCATATGGCGCTGGCCGGGGCGAAATTCCCCTATGTGAACGCCAACATCATTGATGCTAAAACCAACAAACCGCTCTTCACCCCTTATCTGATCAAAGAGACGCAGGTGGTGGACAAAGAGGGTAAAACCCACACCCTGCGTATCGGTTATATCGGCTTCGTGCCGCCACAAATTATGGTGTGGGACAAAGCCAACCTGAGCGGCAAAGTGACGGTGAACGACATCACCGAAACCGCGCGCCACTATGTGCCGGAGATGCGCGCGAAAGGCGCCGACCTGGTGGTCGTCGTTGCTCACTCCGGTCTCTCGGCGGAGCCTTACCAGGCGATGGCAGAGAACTCCGTTTACTACCTCAGCCAGGTGCCGGGCGTTGATGCGATCCTGTTTGGTCACGCGCACGCCGTCTTCCCGAGCAAGGAGTTTGCCGCCATTAAAGGCGCGGATGTCAGCAAAGGGACGCTGAACGGTATTCCGGCGGTGATGCCGGGCATGTGGGGCGATCACCTCGGCGTGGTCGACCTGGTGCTGAATAACGATGCCGGTAAGTGGAAAGTGAGCGACGCGAAAGCCGAAGCGCGGCCGATTTATGATGCCGCGGCCAAAAAAGCGCTGGTCGGCGAAGATGCCAAGCTGGTGCAGATCCTCAAGCACGATCACGATGCTACCCGCGAGTTCGTCGGTAAACCGATTGGCAAATCAGCGGACAACATGTACAGCTACCTGTCGCTGGTGCAGGATGACCCGACCGTGCAGGTGGTGAACAACGCGCAGAAAGCCTATGTTGAGCACTTTATTCAGGGCGATCCGGATCTGGCGAAGCTGCCGGTGCTCTCTGCCGCCGCACCGTTTAAAGCGGGCGGGCGTAAAAACGATCCGGCCAGCTTTGTTGAAGTGGAAAAGGGGCAGCTCACCTTCCGTAACGCCGCCGATCTCTACCTCTACCCCAATACGCTGGTGGCGGTGAAAGCGACCGGCAAAGAGGTGAAAGAGTGGCTGGAGTGCTCCGCCGGGCAGTTCAACCAGATCGATCCCAACAGCGACAAGCCGCAGAACTTAATTAACTGGGACGGTTTCCGCACCTATAACTTCGACGTTATCGACGGCGTGAAGTACCAGATTGATGTCACGCAGCCCGCGCGCTATGACGGCGAGTGCCAGAGCATCAATCCCAAGGCGGAGCGCATTAAGAACCTGACCTTTGACGGCAAGCCTATTGACCCGAATGCGGTGTTCCTCGTTGCCACTAATAACTACCGCGCTTACGGCGGCAAGTTTGCCGGTACCGGCGACAGCCATATCGCCTTTGCGTCGCCGGATGAGAACCGCGCGGTGCTGGCGAAGTGGATCAGCGATGAGACGCAGCGCGCAGGGGAGATCCACCCGGCGGCGGACAACAACTGGCGTCTGGCACCGATCAGCAGCAGCCACAAGCTGGATATTCGCTTTGAAACTGCGCCAACGGAGAAAGCGGCGGCGTTTATCAAAGAGAAAGCGCAGTATCCAATGCAGAAAGTCGGCAACGACGAAATTGGCTTCGCGCTCTACAGCATCGATTTACGCAAGTAAGCAATTTACCCGCAGTCGATAGCGGCTGCGGGTTGATTACGCCACATCGCGCTCGCGGTGATGGGCCATCACTTCGGGCAAGTTCAGCTCAATCCAGTCTGCCAGCGCGGCAACCTTTTCACTCACCTGCTCGCCGAGCGGCGTCAGGCTATATTCAACATGGGGCGGCACTACCGGAAAGGCGACGCGGTTAACAAAACCATCCTGCTCCAGCCACTGCAGGCTCTGCGCCAGCATCTTCTCACTGACGCCGCCCATTTTGCGGCGCAGATCGCTAAAGCGGTGTGTCCCTTCGCGCAGGGCGACCAGAATTAAGACGCCCCAGCGGCTGGTGACGTGTTTCAGCACATCCCGGGAGGGGCACTGCTCGGCGAAGAGATTGCCGTCGCGCATCTGTTCACTCAGGGTTTGTGGGTGAGTTTGCTGTTTCATACTTACCTTTTTGTACGTACTTACTAAAAGTTAGCTAGGGTGCTAGCCTACCACAACACTTACCCCCACGCAGGAGAAACATCATGATTGCACTCACCGGCGCCACCGGCCAGCTCGGCCAGTTTGTTGTAGAAGCCCTGTTAAAAACCGTTCCCGCAAAAGAGATTGTCGCCATCGTGCGTAACCCGGCGAAAGCCGAAGCGCTCAGCAAACAAGGCCTTATTGTTCGCCAGGGCGATTACAACGACCAGGCCGCCCTCACCCAGGCGCTGGCAGGCGTCGAAAAACTGCTGCTCATCTCCAGCAGCGAAGTCGGCCAGCGCACCGCGCAGCACCGCAATGTGATCGACGCTGCGAAAGCCGCAGGGGTGAAATTCATCGCCTACACCAGCCTGCTGCATGCCGATACCTCACCGCTTGGCCTGCACGTTGAGCATGTGGAAACCGAAAAGCTACTCGCCGAATCCGGCATCCCGTTTGCCCTGCTGCGTAACGGCTGGTACAGCGAGAACTACCTCGCGAGCGCACCGGCGGCGCTGGCGCACGGCGTTTTCATTGGTGCGGCGGGCGAGGGCAAAATTGCCTCGGCAACGCGTGCCGATTATGCCGCTGCTGCCGCACGTGTCATCAGCGAAGAGGGTCATGCCGGCAAGGTTTACGAACTGGCGGGCGACAGCGCCTGGACGCTGAGCGACCTGGCGGCGCTGCTGAGCGAGGCGAGCGGTAAGAAGGTGGTCTACCAGAACCTGAGCGAAGCGGATTTTGCCGCCGCGCTGAAAGGCGCAGGTTTGCCGGACGAGCTGGCAGAGATGCTGGCGGACTCCGATATCGGTGCCTCGAAAGGTGGGCTGTTTGACGATAGCCAGACCCTGAGCAAACTGATTGGTCGCCCGACCACCTCGATCGCCGACAGCGTTAACGATCTGCTGTAACGTTAATAATTGGTTAAATTTTATAGCCTCCCACCGGGTCATCCCTAATAATAGAGGCCATGTTACGGGGGGAGGTGAAGTGTGGAAGGGGTACCTGAGCAGTTTATAGATGAGCGCGATAGCGCGCGGTTTCGCCACCTGCCGGAGTTGCCGGGGGTGGAGCTGTACCATGCGCACATCTCCCGCTACGCCTTTGAGCCCCATACCCATGAAGCGTTTGGCATTGGCGCGATAGCAGCCGGTGCCGAGCGCTTTCGCTATCGCGGGACGCAGCATGTCGCCCCAACCAACGCGATCGTCACCATGAACCCCGATGAGATCCACACCGGCGAAGCGGTAGGTGAAGAGGGGTGGCGCTACCGCATGGTCTATCTCGATCCCGATCTGCTCGAGCAGGTAACCGGCGTGCGTCACTGGTGGTTTCGCGATGTCACGCGGCTCGATCCGCTGCGCGCGCGCCAGATCTCCAGCCATATTTATGCCCTCTGGCACACCGACGATCCGCTGGCGCAACAGGGCGTGCTGCTCGATCTGATTGATACCTTTCGCCCGCTGGCGCAGCATGCGCCGCAGCGCCCGGAAGGAGCGCACCGTTTTGAGCGGGTGCGCGATTACCTGCATGACAACTATATGCACAGCCTGACGCTTGACGATCTGGCACGCGTCGCGGCGCTCAGCCCCTACCACTTCCAGCGCCAGTTCAAAGCCCATTTTCACGTTACGCCGCACCAGATGCTGATGGCGATCCGCCTGTGGCGCGCCAAGCATTTTCTCACCCAGGGAATGGCCGCCGCAGATGTCGCCGCCTTAACGGGCCTGACGGATCAATCTCACCTCACCCGCGCTTTTACCCTGCGCTACGGCATTACCCCGGTACGCTACCAAAAGCAGGTCGTGCGCCGATAATGCGCAATCTCCTACAATACGCCACCACCCTGCTCCCCTACACTGGCGTCAACCAGATAAAAGAGGTGAAGAGATGGTAAGTGGTGTGTTGTATGCCTTGCTCGCCGGGCTGTTTTGGGGGCTGATTTTTGTCGGGCCGCTGATCGTGCCGGATTACCCGGCCGCCCTGCAATCGACGGGGCGCTACCTGGCGCTGGGGCTGATTGCGCTGCCGTTAGCGTGGCTTGGGCGCGCGCGTCTGCGCCAGCTAACACGAAGCGACTGGTGGACGGCGCTGTGGCTGACGTTAATGGGCAATCTGATCTACTACGTCTGCCTTGCCAGCGCTATCCAGCGCACCGGTGGCCCGGTGTCGACGATGATTATCGCCACGCTGCCAGTGGTGATCCCGGTGTGTGCCAACCTGCTTTACAGCCAGCGTGACGGCAAGCTGGCCTGGGGCCGGCTGCTACCGGCGCTGATCGCTATCGCCGTCGGGCTGGGGTGTGTCAATGTTGCCGAACTGCGTCAGGGCATTCCGGATTTTAGCTGGAGCCGGTATGGTTCAGGCATTGCGCTGGCGTTTATTTCGGTGGCCTGCTGGGCGTGGTATGCGCTGCGTAACGCGCGCTGGCTGCGGGAAAACCCGGATAAGAACCCGATGATGTGGGCAACGGCGCAGGCGCTGGTGACGCTGCCGTTGTCCCTGGTAGGCTATCTTGCGGCGTGTCTGTGGCTTGACGTTCAGCAGCCTGACTTCGCGCTCCCCTTTGGCCCGCGTCCGCTGCTGTTTATCGGCCTGATGTTTATCATTGCGGTGCTCTGCTCGTGGGTGGGTGCGCTGTGCTGGAATATTGCCTCCCAGCGTCTGCCGACGGTGATTGTCGGCCCGCTGATCGTCTTTGAAACCCTTGCCGGGCTGCTCTATACCTTCCTGCTGCGCCAGAGCCTGCCGCCGCTCTTAACCCTGCTCGGCATTACCCTGCTGATTGGCGGCGTGGTGATGGCCGTCGCGTCGAAACCGCAAAAAGCCCGCATCACTGAGCTTGAGCAGCCATAAAAAAACCCGGCTTACGCCGGGTTTTAATCAGAAGGTTTCCCAGTTGGCTTCGTTAACGCTGGCCGCAGCCGGCGTCTTCGCCATCGCAACCGGCGAGCGCAACGCAGGACGCTGAACGTCACGGCTGCGGTTTACTTTGAACACCGCAACGGTTTCGGTCAGGCGAGCGGCCTGCTCTTCCAGCGCAGCGGCCGCAGCAGCGGACTCCTGCACCAGCGAGGCGTTCTGCTGGGTCACGCGATCCATCTCGGCAACAGCCTGGCCAACCTGGTCGATACCACGGCTCTGCTCATCGGACGCAGAGGAGATTTCGCCCATAATATCCGTCACACGCGTTACTGCGCTGACGATCTCAGCCATGGTTTCACCGGCTTCGTGGACCAGCGCTGAACCGGCGCTTACGCGGTTACCGGAGTCATCAATCAGCCCTTTGATCTCTTTCGCGGCCTGCGCGCTGCGCTGTGCCAGCGTACGGACTTCACCTGCCACTACGGCAAAACCACGACCCTGCTCACCGGCGCGGGCAGCTTCTACCGCGGCGTTCAGCGCCAGAATGTTGGTCTGGAAAGCAATACCGTCGATCACGTTGGTGATCTGGGCGATTTTGCTGGAGCTGGCGGCGATTTCGTCCATTGTACGCACCACGCCATCTACCACTTCACCGCCTTTCTTCGCGGTACCGGAGGCGTTAAGCGCCAGCTGCGTTGCCTGACGGGCGTTGTCGGCGTTCTGTTTCACCGTCGCGGTCAGCTGCTCCATGCTGGCTGCGGTCTCTTCCAGCGAGGCCGCTTGCTGCTCGGTGCGCGAGGAGAGATCGTTGTTACCGATAGAGATTTCACCGGCACCGGTATAGATGGTGTCTGCGCCATCGCGCACCACGCTAACGGTTTTCACCAGCGCCTGCTGCATCTCCTGCACGTTCTGCGCCAGACGCGCCATCTCGTTCGAGCCTTCGGCGTGGATCGCGTGGGTCAAATCACCGGTCGCGATCTGACGAATGTGACCCATCACTTCATGCAGCGGCTTCAGCAGCACGCGCTGCATCGCCACCCAGCTCATAGCGATAACGCCCAGCACGACGACCATCACTGCCGCCAGAATCCAGAGGATACGGATATAGTCATGTTCGTTCTGCTTCACGCCTTCGCTGGCAAGCCTTGCCTGCTCGGCGCGCCAGGCGCGATAGCTCTTCTCCATCCCTTCCTGTTTTTTCTGCGCATTCTGACGGAACATATCCTCCAGCTTACCGGCCAGCAGCAGGCGGTTCATCTCGGTCAACGTGGCGTGGTAGGTGCTGTACTGCTTCTCGAGCTCGTCAGAGAGCGCCTGATCCATACCCGGCGTCTGCGGCAGCTTGTAGTAAACATCGTAATGCTGCTGCGCCTGGTTAAGCAGATTGGTGGCGTTTTGCACCAGCTCACCGAGCTGGCCGCCGTTGATCTGGCTGGCGGTGCTGCTCTGTAAGCGCAGCATGCCGCGGTTCAGGGTGACACGCGCCTGGTTGAGGCTGATCCACGCATCGGTAAATTCGGATACGTTCTGGCTCGATACCTGGGAAACATTGAAGTTGTGCTTGTCATTGTTTAGCGCACTAATGAAAACGCCAGCTGAAATCAGCTGAAGTGCGCCAAGCACAACTAAAACCATGATTAATAAAGTTATAACTTTGATACGCTTGAACATCGTCGGCCTTTATTGGTACAGAATATTGTCAGAACAGAGACTATCGGCAGCGATGAAAAGTTGTTTAATGTCAATAAATTGCCCTATCCAAAACTTTCCAGAAAAAGTAATTGTATTCAATGTGTTAATTTCGAAAGATTTTTTGTGATGCATGTCACGGTTTTTCCCGCAGGAAAGGAATAAGGCTGCATCGTTCTCCGTAAGGGGTATATCATCGCGATAAAGATGCATTTAAAATACAACTTATAGATTTCACGATGAGGTAACTGCTATGGCTTTCCGCGATCAACCGCTGGGCGAGCTGGCGCTCTCCATTCCGCGAGCTTCTGCCCTGTTTCGTAAATATGATATGGATTACTGCTGCGGCGGTAAGCAGACGCTGGGCCGCTCGGCGGCGCGAAAAGAGCTCGATATCGACGCCATTGAAGCCGAACTGGCGAAACTTGCCGAGCAGCCTCCCGACAAGGAGTGGCGCACGGCACCGCTGGCAGAGATCATCGACCACATCATTGTGCGTTACCACGATCGCCACCGCGAACAGCTGCCGGAGCTGATTCTGCAAGCCAGCAAAGTGGAGCGCGTCCACGCCGATAAACCGAATGTGCCGCGCGGGTTAACCAAATACCTCACCATGCTGCATGAGGAGCTCTCCAGCCACATGATGAAGGAGGAGCAGATCCTCTTCCCGATGATTAAACAGGGGTTGGGCGCGCAGGCGATGGGGCCGATCAGCGTGATGGAGAGCGAACATGATGAGGCGGGCGAACTGCTGGAGGTGATTAAGCACACCACCCAGAATGTGACGCCACCGCCGGAAGCCTGCACCACCTGGAAGGCGATGTATAACGGTATCAACACGCTGATAGATGATTTGATGGAACACATCAGCCTGGAAAATAACAATCTTTTCCCGCGTGCCCTCGCAGGCGAAAAATAAAAAGACGCCCGAGAGCGTCCTTGATATGGAAGTTTAGAGCCGCCTCGCGGCTCTTTTTTTATGGCTTGCGGTTAGCAATGCGCTTCTTACCGGCAAAGAGCCAGCCGGCACCCAGCACCACGAACCACAGTGGTGTGACGATCAGCGCCTGGCGAGTGTCCGCTTCAAGGGTCAGCAGCACCAGCACAAACAGGAAGAATGCCATGCACACCCAGCACATCACTTTGCCGAGCGGCATTTTGTAGATCGATTTTTCGTGCAGTTGCGGGCGCTGTTTACGGTAGACCAGATAGGAGCAGAGAATAATGGTCCAGACGAACATAAACAGGATCGCTGACACGGTGGTGATCATGGTGAACGCCGCAATCGCGCTCGGGTTGAAATAGAGCATAACCACACCGCCCAGCAGGCAGATGCAGGAGAAGGTGAGCCCTTTCGCCGGTACCGCGCGTTTAGAGAGCTTGGCGAACGCTTTCGGTGCCACGCCATCCTGCGCCAGGCCAAACAGCATACGGCTGGTGGAGAAGACGCCGCTGTTGGCGGAAGAGGCGGCAGAAGTCAGCACCACAAAGTTGATGATGCTCGCCGCCGCCGGAATGCCGACCAGCACGAACAGCTCAACAAACGGGCTCTTATCCGCTACCACGGAGCTCCACGGCGTGACCGACATAATGACGATCAGCGCGAAGACGTAGAACATGATGATACGAATCGGAATCGAGTTGATGGCGCGCGGCAGGGATTTCTCCGGATCTTTCGTCTCCGCAGCGGTCGTGCCGACCAGTTCGATACCGACAAAGGCAAACACCGCTATCTGGAAACCTGCAAAGAAGCCGCTGATCCCTTTCGGGAACCAGCCCCCCTCATTCCACAGATGGCTGAAGGAGGCTTCAACACCGGTCGGCGATTTGAAATGCATCAGCACCATACCGACGCCGACGATAATCAGCGCCACAATGGCGACGATTTTGATCATCGCGAACCAGAACTCCATCTCGCCGAACATTTTCACCGTCGCGAGGTTGAGACTCAGCAGCACGACGACCACGGCCAGCGCAGCGACCCAGTCGGCAAGACCGGGATACCAGAATTGTGCATAAGCAGTAATGGCGACCACATCCGCCATGCCGGTAACGACCCAACAGAACCAGTAGGTCCAGCCGGTAAAGTACCCCGCCCATGGCCCGAGCAGATCGGCGGCGAAGTCGCTAAAAGATTTATATTCGAGGTTGGAAAGCAGTAATTCGCCCATCGCACGCATAACGAAAAACAGCATAAAGCCGATGATCATATAAACGAAGATGATTGACGGACCGGCGAGGCTAATTGTTTTGCCGGAACCCATAAATAAACCGGTACCAATAGCACCGCCGATAGCAATTAGCTGAATATGCCGGTTCGTAAGATTACGCCGTAGCGACTGTTCAGCCGGAGCCGCATTATCAGCGTCGGCTTTAACTTGATCTACCATGTTGTTTTCCTGTCTGTGTTGTTGGGCTCTGCTGGCCTTTACGTGTCTGCTTCGTCCTTAATGGACGCATCGATATTAGGTAAGAATCGGCGGGATGAATACTCTGAATTAAATTGAATGTTAAATATTTGTTTAAAGTGAGTGTTATATCACCTGGCAAATGCGAAACAGCTCACAAAAATACACCTGATTGTGCGCTTTGCAAGATAATATATTGCTAATAGTTCTGTTTACCAACGATCCGCGAACTTAAAAACCCTCTCCATTATTAAAAGAGAGGGTTTCACGCCGAAACTTACAGAATTTCCAGCAGTTCCACTTCGAATACCAGCGTGCTGAATGGCGGGATGGATGCGCCAGCGCCGCGCTCGCCGTAAGCGAGGTTGTGCGGAATGGTCAGTTCCCATTTGGAGCCAACCGGCATCAGGGTCAGGGCTTCGATCCAGCCAGCGATTACGCCGTTAACCGGGAATTCCGCCGGTTCGCCGCGCGCGACGGAGCTGTCAAACACGGTGCCGTCGATCAGTTTACCGGTGTAGTGTACGCGTACGCGGTCGGTGCGCGCCGGAATAGCGCCTTCGCCCTGGGTGAGCACGCGGAATTGCAGGCCGGATTCGGTGCTGTTAACGCCTTCGCGCTCGCGGTTTTCATCAAGGTACTTCACGCCTTCTGCCGCCATCTCTTCGAAACGGGAGCGACGAACCGCGTCAGCACGTTCGTGGATTTCACGCAGCGCGCGATGAACAACGTCTACCGGTACAGCAGGCTGTTTGCCCGCCAGCGCATCGGCGATACCCGCGACCAGCGCTTCCGGTAACAGCCCCTCTAACCCGGATTCGCTCAGCTGCTGTCCTACCTGCAAACCAATGCCGTAGCTGGCTTGCGCTTCGATCGTGTCAAAAGTTGGGGTGGTCATGGGTTTTCCTTCCATCGCTTTTTAAAGTAGCGCGCAGCATAACAGCCGCCCAGGGCCGGGCACAACTTTGTCACGGGAAAGATGACAAAAGCGCGCGAAAGGGAAAGAATGGTTCACGTTAGCAAAACCCTGCATTGTGGTGACAAAATAGCACTTTGTACGGGCTTTCATGCGCTTAAACGCCGCGAACGCCAATGCAGGAAGAGAAAGTGTATATACTCAACGAGACAGGATATTAAATGACGCGGAGCAGGAGGAGAGCCATGCCCGGGCGATTTGAACTGAAACCTACCCTTGCGAAGATCTGGCATGCCCCGGACAATTTTCGCCTGATGGACCCGCTCCCGCCCCTTCACCGCCGCGGCCTGATTCTGGCGGCGCTGCTGGTTATTATCGGCTTTCTGTTGCCGACAACGGATGAGAGCGTGCCGCAGCGCAGCGGTGAGGCGCGCGATGCGCAGCTCGATCTGCAAAACTCGCCTAATGTCGCGCCGCCGCAGGTGGTCAACGATCCGCAGCTTAACGCACCCAGCGCGGAAGCGTCGATGCAGCAGCAGGAGTCGATTGAGCAGCAGCCTTCCACCGAGCAGCCGTCCACCGCAGAGCAAAGCAGCCAACCGCTGGCCACCAACAGCGGGATCGATCAGCAGTGGCGCACCTACCGGGTGGGCGAAGGGAAAACCCTCGCACAGCTCTTTCGCGATCATAATCTGCCGCCAACGGATGTCTACGCGATGGCGAAGGTTGAGGGCGACGGCAAGCCGCTCAGCAATCTGCAAAGCGGCCAGATGGTGAAGATCCGCCAGAACGCCAGCGGCGTGGTGACGGGCCTGACGATTGAGACCAGCGGCCAGCAGGTGCTCTTTACCCGCCAGCCGGACGGCAGCTTTATCCGCGCTCGTTAAACTTTATGCGCCGGGCAGCGATCACCCGGCGCGCTTATTGACCCACGCGATCCCCGTACAGACTAGCACCAGCGCGACAGCGTATTTCCACTCCAGAATATTCTCGCCGAGGAAGATGGCCGACAGCACCGAGCCTGCAACCGGAATCACAAAGTTGAAGGGCGCGATCATGCTGACGCGGTTCACTTTTAGCAGCGCGCTCCAGAGAGCGAAGGCGACAGAAGAGAGTAGCGTCAGGTAGGCGAGCACCGCGACCGCCGCCGCGCTATCCACCGCCAGCGTGCCGCCCGTAAGATAGCCGCCCGCCAGCAGCGCCAGGCCGCCTATCGCCAGCTGCCAGCCGGTCATCACCGTTGGATCGACGGTTTGCGAGATACGCTTACCGTACAGCGTGGCGGCAGAGAGGATAAACGCAGCCAGAATGACGAAGCCGTCGCCCTGCCAGACAAAGCGGAAATCCGCCAGCCCGCCGTGGAAGTTCACCAGCATCACGCCCGCGAAGCCCAGCACGCAGCCGAGGGTTTTGTTGTAGCTCAGCTTGTCATTGTGATAGATGAAGTGCGCCAGCAGCACGCTGAAGAAGGTGCCGGTGGCGTTCATGATCGACCCGTTTACTCCCGTCGTATAGGCAAGGCCAATATAAAAGAAGGTGTATTGCAGCGAGGTCTGGGATAGCCCGAGCAGCGTCAGTTGCCCAAACTGCGAAGCACTAAGCCTGGCGATGGGTTTACGCTGCGCCAGCGCAAAAAGCAGCAGTAGCGCACCGGCAAAGAGAAAACGGTACCCGGCGAACACCACTTTAGAGGGGATGTCGTCGGTGGCGATATGGAACAGTTCATAACCGCTTTTGATCGCCGGGTAGGAGCTACCCCATAACAGACAGCAGAGCGTGGCGCAGGCATAAGCGACGTGACGACTGGCAAAAACGGGAGTGGGCAGAGGGGAGTCCATGGCTAATCTCAAAAATAAAATTGCGTTTCAATTTAGTATCTGAGAATGCGGCGCAAATAGCTACCGGGAAAGGCGGGAAATGTGGGCAGAGCAGAAAAGCAAAACGCCGGCACAAGGCCGGCGCTTCGTCTCTCGTTGTCGTTCATGTTGCAGAGGCGTTAGCGCCTGCAGACCCGAACAACTCAGAGCGCAGTGATGAGTAAAAAATTACTCAGCAACTACGTTTACAGTCAGCTTAGCGAATACTTCGCTGTGAACCTGGAAGTCCACTTCGTGCTCACCGGTGGTACGCAGAACGCCGTTCGGCATACGAACTTCGCTCTTCGCCACTTTAACGCCAGCTGCAGTTACAGCGTCAGCGATATCGCGGGTACCGATGGAACCGAACAGTTTACCTTCGTCGCCTGCTTTAGACGCGATGGTAACGGTGCCCAGTGCATTGATTTGCTCAGCACGAGCGTTAGCAGCCGCCAGAACGTCAGCCAGTTTGGCTTCCAGCTCAGCGCGACGTGCTTCGAAATACTCAACGTTTTTCTTGGTAGCCGGAACAGCTTTACCCTGCGGTACCAGGAAGTTACGAGCGTAGCCCGCTTTAACGTTAACCTGATCACCCAGGCTACCCAGGTTTGCTACTTTATCAAGCAGAATAACTTGCATTACCTTATCCTCTCAAAGTCGTATTAATGGACCGTGACCGATTACTGATGACGATCAGTGTACGGCAGCAGGGACAGGTAGCGAGCGCGTTTGATAGCGCGTGCCAGCTGACGCTGATATTTTGCACGGGTACCGGTGATACGGCTCGGGACAATCTTACCGCTTTCGGTGATGTAGTTTTTCAGCGTAGCGATATCTTTGTAATCAATCTCAACAACGCCTTCCGCGGTGAAACGGCAGAACTTGCGACGACGGAAATAACGTGCCATTTGGCTAGTCTCCAGAATCTATCAATTCAATCTGCTCGGCATGCAGAACCATTTTGCTCAGGCCGTTCTTTGCCTTGTGGCAACTGATGAACCCCTGAACGGTTACTGCGCTACCGACCGTTATACTGTGAGTAATGGCCTGGTTCTCCTGCCCGCTGATTATTACAGGCATTTGGCACCACGCCTGCCGGTGAAAACCGGCTTCCTCCTGCACAGAGCGATGCTCAAGCACGAACTGGCAGTGTGGAATTCCTGACGGGCTGACCTTTCGCAGCGGCGTCCTGCACACGGTGCCGGACAACACCAGACGGTTGGTCATCAGGAATTACTCTTCAGAATCCCCAGCATCAGCATCATCTGCGGTTTCGTTTGCGAAATCATCGCGACGCTCACGGCGCTCGTCTTTCGCTTTAACCATCGGAGATGCTTCGGTTACCGCGTTCTTAGTACGCATAACCATGCTACGGATAACGGCGTCGTTGAAGCGGAAGTTTGTTTCCAGCTCATCGATCGCTTCCTGCGGCGCTTCAACGTTCATCAGAACGTAGTGTGCTTTGTGCAGTTTATTGATCGGGTAAGCCAGCTGACGGCGGCCCCAGTCTTCCAGACGGTGGATCGTACCTTCTGCTGCAGTGATTGCACCAGTGTAACGTTCGATCATGCCCGGAACCTGTTCGCTCTGGTCAGGATGGACCATAAAAACGATTTCGTAATGACGCATCGAATTGCTCCTTACGGATTATTCAGCCTCCTGTCTGGGTCAGCCGAGGCCCGGGGAGGCAAGGAACGTGTTAAAGGTCGGCTGAAAAATTGACGCGTCATAATACTGGCGTCCCCCCAGGAACTCAAGGTGAATTGCACAATTAATTCGCACTAAGCGCCAAGAGAAGCCGCCACGGCGAATTACACTTAACCAGCGCACCTCACAACCTAAGGAGAAGAGATGTACAGGCGATAGTTCCCGAAGACGTACTGGAGCGTAACATCATGAAATACATCGCACTTTTTCTATCAGGTCTGCTGCTCAGCGCCCAGGCATCCGCAGCGATCAACCTTCCCCCACCGCAAGCCCGCAATATGGATGACGTGCAGAGCTTAGGTGTTATCTATATCAATCATAATCTTACCGACGCAGGCGACGCCGAACCGCTGCTGATCCAACACCCGGATGCCGCCCCGCCGCTTAAAGATGACGGCTAAAGAAGTCGACCGTCGCCTCCAGCGCCTGCGGCGTAATACGATGAGCAACCCCCGCTTCCCACAGCGTGGTAAGACTGGTGTCACGCTGCGTCTCCGCCAGCGCCTGCTGTAACCGGAAGGATTCCGCTGCGGGCACAACATCATCCGCGTCGCCATGCCAGAGCAGCAGCGGACGATCGGCCACCCTTTCCAGCTGGTTCGTCACTTCCCACTTCGCCAGCGGCGCGAGAATGGCGTCGAAAGTCTCCTGCTGCGCAGCGTTAGTGACCTCAAGCGGCGGAAACAGCGTGCGGGCAAGGGAGGTGAAGTAGCCCGATCCCATCAGGCTGGCGACGCAGCGCACTTCCGGATGACGAGTCATAATGCCGAGCGCCGTCATACCGCCCATCGAAGCGCCGCCCACCGCCAGCCGATCGCCGTCAATAAGGTTGCGCTGACGTAGCGCATCGCGCAGCGCAGCGAACTCTTCAAGATTGCCCCGCAGGATTTGCCAGAACTGGCGCAAGCGGCGCTCGCCATCACCGCTAAAACGCGCGCCATGATCGGGCGCGTCGGGCATGATCACGCGAAAACCCGCCTGCGCCAGCGCGACGGCGAAATAGCTGTAGACCAGTTTTGATGAGGTAAAGCCGTGGTAGAACACGACGCAGGGGAGCGGTTGTTGCCCTTTTCCGGCCGGGAAGGCGTGCAGCGCCTCATTGCCGGCGAAGTGGTCTGTCTGAATTTCAATCATTTTTCCCTCCGTGATCTATAGTGCAGATATGCCACCCGCAGCGCGCTGGCGCAAGCCAGATTCCGCATAAGCATTGCGCGTGATGAGAGCCAGCTTACGCTTTCAAAACACTTTCATTCGAAATCAGTGCTCAAGCTAACACTTCGGGAATATTAGCCCCAAAGTGAAACCCATCAGGAACTACACTATGGCTATCAGTAGAGAGAAGAAACCGATGCGCGCCCTGCTGCCGCTGCTGTTTGCCCTGCTCATTAGCGGCTGTACCGCCCTTGAGGGTAAGCCGCAACCTGCACCGCCGGTCAAAGAGACGCCGCAAGAGATCAGTCGAAATCAGACGCAGGGATTGCGGGAGATCGGGGCGGTTAACGTCACGGTAATGGGCTCGCCCATGGATGTCGAAACAGCGCTCAAAGCCAAAGCCTCCGCGGCGAAAGCAGACTATTACGTCATCATCATGATGGATGACAGCGTATTTCCCGGCCGTTGGTATGGTCGCGCCCTGCTTTATCGATCGTAGCGAGGTATTGATTTTAAGGACTTTTACACTGCTTTGCGTCCATTGATGTTCTTCTGTGCACTATTGGGTTCTGACTTCTCTTGTGCGTAAGGAAGCCCCGATCCGACTCGGGGTAGCGAAAAATGGAGCTGACGACAATGAAACAATCTCTCGCCTTAAACTCGCTATTACTCTCTGCCGGTATGCTGCACACCGCCGCGCAGTCCGCCGAGTTCGCCTGCGCCGACCGTGTAACAGGGCTTAATGAAATCGGCCTTATCTCGGTCGATAACGTCGCAGGCAGCCAGCAAGATGTTGAACGTGTCATTGCCCTGAAAGCGGATGAACAGGGTGCTTCCTGGTATCGCATTATTCGCATGCAGGAGGCGATGCAGGTTGATTCGTGGCAGGTGCAGGCGATTCTTTACGCCTGAGTGTCGTAAGTCAAAAGCCACCAATTCAGGGCGTTTCTTTATGCCCCTACTTTCTTTAAGATTATGTTATTCGGGTGATACATCCGTGTAACGTATTGTTACAATTCTTAGCTAAATGTTGTCCGCGCCCTGCCGTTAAGGAGGCTCACACATACAAAAACGGACACATTATGAGCGCCCTCTTTCGTCGTGCCAGCCTCGGTGCAAAGCTCTCTTTGCTGACTGGCGCAAGCGTTGCGACACTATTTCTCTTATTTACCTTTCTGATGAGCAACAACGCCAGCCAACAGCTGGAAACGCTGGCGATGGAAGATCTGCACAGCCAGTCCACCGGCGTGGTCGACATGGTGGAGATGTTCAACAGCAGCCTCACTGAAGAAGTTGAAAGCTACACCCGATTGTTCGGCAGTTTCCTGCCGCAGCCGCTTGCCATTGACCCACAGCAGCGCCGCGAGATTAACGGCATCGATGTTCCGCTACTGAAAGCCGGTGACGTTGAGCTGCATAACAACAACGCTATTCCCGATGATTTCCTTAACCGCACCGGCGCGATTGCCACCCTGTTTGTACGCAGCGGCAATGAGTTTGTGCGTGTCGCCACTTCCCTGCGTAAAGAGAATGGCGATCGCGCGATCGGCACCAAGCTCGATCCCGCCGGCCCGGCGTTTGCACAGGTGATGAAAGGTGAGGTCTATCGCGGCCTCGCACTGCTGTTCGGCAAGCGCTATATCACCCAGTACCAGCCGGTAAAAGATGCCAGCGGCAATACCATCGCCATTCTGTTTGTTGGCGTCGATATCACACGCTCCTGGCAGGTGATGCGCGGCAAAATCCTCGGGCGCAAACTGGGCGAGAGCGGGCATTTCTTCGTAATTGACCGCAACCCAGGCAAAAACCTTGGCAACTACCTGTTCCACGGCGACCAGGAAGGCAAACGCCCGCAGTGGAGCGAAAGCGATCTGCAGGCGGTGCTGAACAACGAGAGCGGCACGCTGACACAGCAGAGCGCCGATGGCCGCACGCTGCTGCTCTCCTACACCGCGCTGCCCGGCTGGAACTGGACGGTCGTGGGCGAAGTCGATAAAGCCACGCTGCTGCACGATGTTAACGCGATGCGTAACCAGTTCCTGCTGGCGGGCGTTATCGTCTCCCTGCTCTTCGCGACGCTGTTTGTGGTAATTATTCGCCGCTGGCTGTCGCGTCCGCTGCGTAGCGTAATCGATCTGGCACAGCAGTATGCCGCAGGCGATCTGCGCGCTACGCTGGCAGTGGATCGTCACGATGAGGTAGGTCAGCTGATCGCCGCGATCAATGGCATTGGCGATGGGCTGCATAAAATTGTGCTGCAGGTGCGTGAATCCGCCGCCGAGATTAACCTCGGGACCAATGCGCTGGCCGCCGACAGCAGCGAGATCAGCGATCAAATCAATAAGCAGGCCAGCAGCGTGGAAGAGACATCCGCCAGCATGGAGCAGATTGCCGCCACCGTGCAGCAAAACGCCGCCAATATGGAACAGACGCAGCACCTGGTGAATGAAACCACCGACGCGGTGAAAAAAGGCGGTCAGACCGTCGAACACTCCGTTGAGACAATGGAAGATATTCGCGCCGCTTCACAGCGTATCGCCGATATTACCCATGTGATCGAATCAATTGCCTTCCAGACTAACATTCTCGCGCTCAACGCGGCAGTGGAAGCGGCGCGCGCAGGCGAGCACGGCAAAGGCTTTGCCGTTGTCGCCCAGGAAGTACGCGCCCTGGCGGCACGCAGTGCTAACGCGGTGAAAGAGATTGACGCGCTGATTGGCGATACGCTGAAAAAAGTGGGCGAAGGCCACTCTCAGTCGGAAGCGACCCGCATTGCGATGCAGGCGATCATCAATCACATGAACAATATCAACCAGTTGGTTCATGAGATTAACCATGCTTCCCATGAACAGTCTGCCGGGATTAACCAGGTGAATCTGGCGATGACGCACATTGGCGATGCCACGCACATCAACGCCGGACGCGTGACCCAGAGTGAAGAGACCGCGCGCATTCTGCGTGAGAAAGGGGCACATCTGAGCGAGCTGGTCAGCCTGTTCCGCTTAAAAATGGATTAATGGGCTCCGCCCGTGGCGCGCAGCAGCAGGTCACTTTTGACCTGTTCATCAATCCGCGACGCGCCGCGGGTATCAAGCATCATCTGGCACCACGCCTGCGCTATTGGCGGCGATGCGTGCCGCAGCATTTGCGCACCGACGCCCAGTAGCCAGAGCTGCCGGGTGATTTCCCGCCCTTGCGCCTCATCCGGCTTACGCAGCCGCGGCTGAAGCTGTCGCCAGGCGCGTTCGAAATGGCGATCCTGCCCTTTTACCGCCGCAAACTCCTCGCTTAATAACGCCAGCACGCCCGGCTGTTTGGCCAGCACGCGCAGCACATCCAGGCACATGACGTTTCCCGAACCTTCCCAGATACTGTTGACCGGCACTTCGCGATAGAGCCGCGGCAATTCGCTCTCTTCGCAGTAGCCGATCCCGCCCAGCACCTCCATCGCTTCGGCGACGAACGGTATGCCGCTTTTGCACACCGCGAACTTCGCTACCGGCGTAAAGAGCCGCGCCCATAACGCTTCCTGAGCATCCGCCCGGTTATCCCATGCGCGGGCGAGGCGAAAGATCATCGCCGTTTGCCCCTCCAGCTGCAGTGCCATGCGGCTGAGCACGTCGCGCATTAGGGGCTGATCGACAAGGTTTTTGCCAAAGGCCTGGCGATGATGGGCATGATAGAGCGCCACAGAGAAGGCGCGGCGCATCAGGCCATGGCTGCCGAGGGCACAGTCAAAGCGCGTCAGCCCGCCCATTTTAAGGATCTGGCGCACGCCATCCCCCTCTTCGCCGAGCAGCCAGCCGCAGGCATCCACAAACTCCGCTTCGCTGCTGGCATTCGAGCGGTTGCCGAGCTTCTCTTTGAGCCGCTCCAGCCGCACGCCGTTACGCTCTCCGTCCGGCAGAAAACGCGGCACAAAGAAGCAGGAGAGCCCGCCCGGCGTCTGCGCCAGCACTAAGTGCGCATCGCTTTGCGGCACCGAAAAGAACCACTTATGCCCCACCAGCCGGTAGTGATCGCCGCTCCTCTCCGCCCGCGTGGTGTTACTCAGCACATCGGAGCCGCCCTGTTTCTCCGTCATTCCCATGCCGATAAGCAGCCCGCGTTTCTCCCCGCCCGGCAAGAGATGGGGATCGTAACGATCGCTGAGTAGCGGTTGCTGCCAGCCTGCAAACGCAGCGGGAAGTGCCTGCTGCAATAGTGGCGTGGCGGCAAAGGTCATGGTGATGGGGCAAAGGGTGCCGGACTCCACCTGCGCATGCAGCACGAAGCGGGCGCTGCGCGCGACAAACGATCCGGCGCGCGCCTGCTCTTCCCACGCCAGGTTATGCACACGGCTGCTGCACAGCCCCTGCATTAAAAGGTGCCAGGCCGGGTGGAAGCGCACATCATCCAGCCGCTCGCCGGTGCTGCTGTAGCGCAGCAGTTCCGGCGGATTGGCATTTGCCAGCCGGCCGAGTTCAAGAGATTCTGCCGTGCCGAGCTGCTGGCCGATGCTGGCGAGCAGTTCTGCATCCCACGCCGCGCCTTCGCGCATCACCGCGTCGCAGAGGGGACGATCAGACAGGAACAGGTTGCTGTTGTGCAGGGGAATAGGTTGGTTAAAAACGGTGTGCGTTTGCCAGCGCATGCTCTCGCCCTCCTTCAATGGCCACGCCGCTAAGTATGGACAGCCCGCGCTGGCGCTGCATGGGAGGAGGGTCACACAGCGGTAATATCATTACGATCAATCGTGAAACGGCTCACATTATTCAGGAATAATATATTTCCCCGCGAACATTCTAATGAATAATTTATTCTCACCTTCCCAACGAGAATCATTATGCATTCACCTCACCCTGCGCCAGATGCGCACAAACGTGCGCTTATCGCCGGCTCGATTGGCAACTTTATCGAGTGGTACGAATTTGCGGTGTATGGCTTTCTCGCCACCGTGATTGCGAAAAACTTCTTCCAGCTGGCGGGCGACACGGGGCTGACCAGCCTGATCCTCACATACGCGTCGTTTGCCATCGCCTTTTTCTTCCGCCCGCTGGGCGCGGTGCTGTTTGGGCGCATTGGCGATCGTCTCGGGCGTAAACCGACGCTGATTATCGTCCTGGTGCTGATGACGCTGGCGACCGCCGCTATCGGTATGGTGCCGGTCTATGCCTCGATTGGCATTGCCGCACCGCTGATCATTACCGGGTTGCGCATTTTGCAGGGGCTGTTTGCCGGCGGTGAGTATGGCGGCGCGGTGTCGCTGATGACCGAGTTCGCCCCGCGCGGTAAACGCGGGCTGTATGGCGCCTGGCAATCCTTTACCGTTGCGCTGGGGCTGCTCAGTGGCGCGGGCGTGGTGGCGCTGCTCTCGACGATCCTCACGCCGGAAGCACTGCACGAGTGGGGCTGGCGCATCCCCTTCTTCCTCGCCCTGCCGATGGGCGTGGTCGCACTTTGGCTGCGGGTGAGCATGGAGGAGACGCCGAGCTTTGTGCAGCAGCAGGAGAGACCTCCCGTTCAGCGCGCCAACCGCGCCGCGACGCTGAAAGCGATTTTTATGGGTATCGGCCGGGTGATGGTGTGGTCCGCCGCCGGCTACACCTATCTGGTGATTATGCCGACCTACCTGCAATCGGCGCTGCACACCGGCTTTAACCAGGCGCTGCTGATTGCGGTTATCTCCAATGTCGGCTTTGCGCTGACCATTATTCCTGCCGGAATAGCGAGCGACCGTTATGGCCGCCGCACAGTCATGGTGACGGCAACGATTTTGCTGCTGATCCTCGCGCTACCGCTGCTCAAAATCTTGCAGGCAGAGTCGAGTACGCTGGCGATAAAAGCGGTGGTGGTGCTGATTGCGGGCGGTCTGGTGGGCGTGCTGGCTGGCCCCGGCCCGGCGATGCTGTCGGAGATGTTTCCGACGCGCGTGCGCTACACCGGCCTGGGCGTGGCCTATTCGCTCTCAAACGCGCTCTTTTCGGGCTGTGCGGGGTTGATCATTACCGGGCTGATTAAGGAGACCGGTAATCTGGATATTCCGGCCTATTACGTGATGGCGACAGCAGTGGTGAGTATTGCGGCGCTGATGACGCTCAATAAAGATGACCATCTGCGCTCGCTTGAGGAGTAACGATGGCTGTTGCGTAGGCCGGATAAGCAGACCGCCATCCGGCATAGTTCCGTAGGCCGGATAAGCGAAGCGCCATCCGGCATTAAACGCACTTAACTGCGCTGGCGTACCGCTTCAAACAGGCAGATACCGGTCGCAACCGAAACGTTCAGCGAGGAGACGCTGCCCGCCATCGGAATGCTGATCAGCTCATCGCAGTGCTCGCGGGTCAGGCGGCGCATACCTTCGCCTTCCGCGCCCATCACCAGCGCCATCGGGCCGGTCATTTTGCTCTGGAACAGGGTGTGATCCGCTTCGCCCGCAGTGCCGACGATCCAGATATTCTCTTCCTGCAGCAGACGCATGGTGCGCGCCAGGTTGGTCACGCGGATCAGCGGTACGTTCTCCGCCGCGCCGCAGGCCACTTTTTTCGCCGTGGCGTTCAGCTGCGCCGATTTGTCCTTCGGCACGATCACCGCATGGACGCCTGCTGCATCGGCGCTACGTAAACAGGCCCCGAGGTTATGGGGATCCGTCACGCCATCGAGGATCAAAAAGAAGGGTTGATCGAGGCTGGCGATCAGATCCGGCAGATCGTTTTCCTGATACTGACGGCCAGGCTTAACGCGTGCAATGATCCCCTGGTGCACCGCGCCTTCGCTCTTCTCATCCAGATACTGGCGGTTCGCCACCTGGATCACCACGCCCTGCGCTTCCAGCGCGTGGATCAGCGGCAGAAGACGTTTATCTTCGCGGCCTTTCAGAATAAAGACTTCCTGAAAACGCTCCGGGGCGCGCTCCAGCAGGGCCTGCACCGCATGGATGCCGTAAATCATTTCACTCATTGATGGTACTCATTTGGGGCGGTTTGCGCCGGGTTGTTAGGGCCGTGATAGAGATCACCGGTGCCCATTATAACCAACCCACGCCTCAGGTCGAACTTAACCCGCCGCACAAGGCGGCAGGTTTATCTAAGCCCCGGGAATTGCGCGTTAAAAACTCTCCCAGCTTGTCTCTGCCAGCGCCGGTTTAAGCGCGGCGGTCTTGCTTGCCACAGGCTTCTTCGCGGCCTGCGCTTTATGGCCGGAGAGGGTGAAGATGGAGATAGTCTGCTCCAGCTCGCGCGCCTGCTCTTCAAGGGAGCTTGCCGCTGCGGAGGACTCCTCCACCAGCGCCGCGTTCTGCTGGGTGGTGGTATCCATCTCTGCCATCGCCTGACCAATCTGCGAGATACCGCGGCTCTGCTCTTCTGACGCGCCGGCAATCTCATTCATGATATTGCGTACCTGGGCCACAGAGGTGACGATCCCCTCCATCGCTTCACCGGCACCTGCCACCAGCTTAGAACCGTTCTCAACCTGGCTGCCCGCTTCGTGGATCAGGGCCTCAATCTCTTTCGCCGCCGTGGCGCTGCGCTGCGCCAGCGTTCTCACCTCGCCTGCGACCACGGCAAACCCGCGTCCCTGTTCGCCCGCACGCGCCGCTTCTACCGCAGCGTTGAGCGCGAGGATATTGGTCTGGAAAGCGATGCTGTTAATAACGTTAATGATGTCGCCAATTTTGTGCGAGCTGGCGCGGATCCCCTCCATCGTGGTAACCACTTCACCAACGATCTTGCCGCCGCGATCGGCGCTGGAAGAGGCCTCTGCCGCCAGTTTGCTGGCGTGGCTGGCGTTTTCCGCATTCTGTTTCACCGTCGAGGTCAGCTCCTCCATGCTGGCGGCAGTTTCCACTACCGCAGCGGACTGCTGTTCCGTACGCGAAGAGAGATCGATATTGCCGGCGGCAATTTCTGCCGAGGCGCGCGACACGCTCTCCACGCCGCTACGCACACGAGAGATCACCTCTTTCAGGTTCTCATTCATCACGGAAACGGCCTGCAGCAGCAGCCCCGGCTCATCGCGACGTTGGGTTGAGATGGACATGGTGAGATCGCCCTGCGAAATGCGCTCGGCAATATGCAGCGTTTCACGCAGCGGACGGGTAATGTTGCGGGTGATGCGCCAGGCAATCAGCAGTGCAATCGCAATGCCTACTGCGGCGGCAATCAGCATGATAGTCATCGCATGGGACATGGTTTCCTTCACCTGCGCCTGCTGCCAGACGAAGAAATTCTCAACGGATTCGTTTAACTGAGTGGCGGTACCGGTCAGGGTTTTCGACTGCGTCGCCTGATTGGCAAACGTAGTAACGAACTGGTCAATATTCCCCTGCAGGCTGGCAAGCTCGGTGGTCAATGCGGCATTTAAAGAGGCGAGATCTCCGCCCTGCGCGACCAGCGCTTGACCATATTCCGCGCTTTGCTGAAGCGCGGTGCTGAGACGGGCGGCGGTATCAGCGCTGCCGGAATCAATCAGCTCTTCAATTAACAGCGCCGACTGCTGCAACCGGGCTTCAAGGCGCACGGCCACCACCGCGCTTTCCGGTGTAAGGCTATCGCTGGTGCTCAGTGCCGCGGCCTGCCGGGCGATATCTTCAATCTTTGCGCTGCGCAACGCGGCGGCCAGTTCATTACGGTGCTGTATAGATGAGACAAAGGTGCTCCTTTGCGCCATGTACGTTTCGGTTTGCTGTTGCAGGCTGTCAATTTTTGCCTGCCCCTCCTGGCTCCAGGAGAAAGTATCCAGCGTTTTCGCCAGCTCAATAATCTGTTGTAATGCCTTGAGGTTTTTATCAGCGTTTTCTGCCGAGCCGGTATATTGATAAAGGGTGCGGTTAAGGCGTGCGGTGCTAAGTGTATTTACCATCTGAACGGTAACCGCTTCTTTATCCGCATTTTCTTCAACTTTTTTAAAGCCAATAAGACCTGTCGCAACGGTAATCATCATAATAATAAGCACGATAATAAAACTGGAGGTCAGTTTTTTGCCGACGCTTAAATTATTCGCGATGTTTCCTACAAAAGCGGTAACGGACATACGGTTCACCATAAAGTTAGATTGGGGGCGCTATTTCCAGTTATCGTCAGCCTTAAAATTTAACTTTATGATTTATTCTTCAGCTTATGCGTAAAGTACAGTATTCATGATCTAAATCACGTATTACTGCAACGCACGATGAATCCATTTCGGCCTGAAATATCACCGCTTCGCTTAGGATATATCATATTTAACTTGTTTTTTTGAGGTGCGTTTTATTAGGGTGCTATTAATGTCGTTAAAAATAATTTTACACCACGCGGTTGCGCGCTGGAGCAAGCGTGCTTTAGCGAAGCGGAGCAGCCCCTCAGCAATGGCCGATAGATGATGCAAACCTGTAAGCAAGCAGGGTGATAAAGTTCGTGACAGATATAATTATTTCAAAGAATGTAACTGTATATTAAGGTCAAAGAGAAATAATTATTATTAATTGCGATGGTAATATTTTTCATATTTAAATCGATGGTTAAAAAAAGAACAACCAGGGCAAATATTCAATATTAATTGAGGTAGGGAATTAAACCAACGCTAAACCAGACGGGTAACCAGCATTGACTTCGTTAAATAATAGCCATAACGAGCATTAAATATCAGTCGTTACGCAATTTACATTTTGAGACCAGCGCAATTTTTCAGACAGCCGCTCACTTGATAAGTTCATTGCGAAATTATTGAGGAGTAGCAAACGTGAAAAAATTATCCGTACTTTTATCTTTATCTCTGGTGATGGCATCGGGTTCAGCGCTGGCAATGGGTTTTACCGCCGAACAAAGTAAGAACTACACCAATCTCAATGCTGAATTAGGCAAAAGCTCAGACGGCTTATATGCAGAGAGCAACTGGGTAAAAAATACCAAAGATGGCGCGCAGCTCGGCAGCCTGGGCGTGGGCTATAACTTTGGCCTTGGTCCGTTGACCCTCTCAGCCGGCACAAAAGCCGTCTACCTCGGGCCGAAAAAAGGCGATAACGGCGTGGCCTTCCCGATTGGCGGCGGCATCGACTGGGCGCTGACGGACAGCATTCATCTCTATGGCGAAGGCTACTCTGCACCGGAAGGTCTGACCAACAGTGTGAAAAACTACGTTGAAGCGAATGGCGGCATCAAGTGGACACCTTTCACCCCGCTTACGCTCAAAGCCGGTTACCGCCACGCAAGCGTCGATGGCAAAGATGGTCGTCCGGGCCACACCATTATTGACGGGGCCTATTTGGGCGCTGGCGTCACCTTCTGATATTTGTGCATACCGGGGAGAATGCTTCTCCCCGTTTCCCTCGCCTTAACATTGGCGTGCAGGCAGGATCGATCCTCTACTGCGCCTCTCCTTCCAGTAACAAAGACAAAACCCTGCGGGCCCAGGGATGACACCAGCCCAGACATTACCGCATAAAGCTTATTTTTTACATGCTTATATTCATTCGAATAATAACTTATCTTGACCATCATATTTGTTACTATTTCGATGTTCTTTATATCCGTTCAGGGCAACCAACCATGGAATGAATAGATTATGAGCGAACAACATCTTTCGACCGAAAAGGCCGGGAACACGATCAATAAGCCAGTGTTTTTCTCATCGGCGTTATTAATCGTGCTCCTTGTGGCTTTCGCATCGCTTTTCCCCGAACTCGCCGACACGAAATTCAAGCTCTTACAGCAGGAACTTTTCACCAATGCCAGCTGGTTTTATATCCTTGCCGTCGCGCTGATCCTGCTGAGCGTCACCTTCCTTGGGCTTTCGCGTTACGGCGATATAAAACTTGGCCCCGACCACGCACAGCCCTATTTCAGCTATCACTCCTGGTTCGCAATGCTCTTTTCGGCAGGGATGGGGATCGGCCTGATGTTCTTTGGCGTGGCCGAGCCGGTGATGCACTATTTATCGCCACCGGTGGGCACACCTGAAACCATTGAAGCGGCGAAGCAAGCGATGCGCCTCACCTTTTTCCACTGGGGTCTGCATGCCTGGGCCATCTACGCTATCGTCGCGTTGATCCTCGCCTTCTTCAGCTACCGCCACGGTTTACCGTTGACGCTGCGCTCCGCGCTCTACCCGATTATCGGCGATCGCATTTACGGGCCTTTGGGTCACGCCGTCGATATTTTCGCAGTGATTGGTACAGTCTTTGGCGTCGCCACCTCGCTGGGCTATGGCGTATTGCAGGTCAATGCGGGTCTGAATCACCTATTCGGCGTGCCGATTAATGAAACGGTGCAGGTCATTTTGATAGTCGTGATCACCGGTCTTGCCACGATTTCCGTGGTATCGGGGCTCGATAAAGGGATTCGTATTCTCTCTGAGCTGAACCTCAGCCTGGCGCTGCTGCTGCTGGCATTAGTGATGCTGCTTGGCCCGACGGTGCTGCTGCTTAAATCCTTTGTCGAGAACACCGGCGGCTATCTCTCGGAGCTGGTGAGTAAGACATTTAACCTTTACGCCTATGAGCCGAAGTCGAGCAACTGGCTGGGCGGCTGGACGCTGCTCTACTGGGGCTGGTGGCTCTCCTGGTCGCCGTTTGTCGGTATGTTTATCGCCCGCGTATCTCGTGGCAGAACGATCCGCGAGTTTGTCACCGGCGTGCTGTTTGTCCCGGCGGGTTTCACGCTGCTGTGGATGACGGTGTTTGGTAACAGCGCGATCCATCTCATCATGACTGAAGGCGCACGTGACCTGGCTGACACCGTGCAGCAGGATGTCGCGCTGGCGCTGTTTAACTTCCTCGAGCACTTCCCCTTCTCCAGCGTTCTGTCGTTTATCGCCATGGCGATGGTGATCGTCTTCTTTGTCACCTCCGCTGACTCAGGTGCCATGGTGGTGGATACCCTTGCTTCCGGCGGCTCAAGCCATACGCCGGTCTGGCAGCGCATCTTCTGGGCCGGGCTGATGGGCGTGGTGGCGATTGCGCTGCTGCTGGCGGGCGGTTTGAGTGCCCTGCAAACGGTGACCATTGCCAGTGCGCTGCCCTTCTCGGTGATCCTGCTGATCTCGATTTATGGGCTGTTAAAAGCGTTGCGCCGGGATCTCACTAAACGCGAGAGCCAAAGCATGGCGACCATCGCGCCAACTGCGGCGCGCAATCCGATCCCATGGCAGCGCCGGTTACGCAATATCGCCTATCTGCCGAAACGCTCGCTGGTGAAACGCTTTATGGATGATGTCATCCAGCCGGCAATGATGCTGGTGCAGGAGGAACTGAATAAGCAGGGAACGCGCAGCACCATCAGCGACGCGGCGGACGATCGTATTCGCTTTGAAGTCGACCTGGGCGATGAGCTTAACTTTATCTATGAAGTGAGGCTGCGCGGGTACAACGCCCCAACCTTTGCGATTTCGGGCCTCGAGAGCGATGAACAACAGGCAGAGCAGCATAAGTACTACCGCGCTGAAATCTACCTTAAAGAGGGCGGGCAAAACTATGATGTGATGGGCTGGAACCAGGAGCAGTTGATCAACGATATTCTTGATCAATATGAAAAACATCTACACTTCCTGCATCTGGTTCGTTAACCACGACAACACCGCCTGCGGGCGGTGTTTTTTCATCTGGTTATCAAAGCCTGACGCGCTTAATTTTGCCGAAATGACAACGAGTTAATGGAGACCCTGGATGGCCAATTTTTTTAAGAAGTGGTTTGGCGGCGGTAACGATAAAGCGAAGGATGAAGCGCTTCGCGAACCCGAGTTGACCATTGCCCGCGCCAATAATGAGATGCAGCAGCGTACGCAGGCGGCAACCGAAATGTGGGGCCTGGACAGCGCCGAGTGGGGTGTCGATCTCGATGCCGGCACCATTACCTTTACCAATCATGAAAAGGGGTGGGTCATTACCGCGCCGGTGCAGGTGGTCGGCACCTATGACACCGAAGAGAGCTCCTGGCTGTGGGGATGGGATCACCCTTCCGTGCGCGAACCGCTCGGGGAATATGCCGCCCGAGTGCGCGCCTTTGGCGAGCAGCATGGTCTTGAGGCCTTAACCACACGCCAGATTAGCGCCTCGCAAGAAGATGCCTGGACCTTTACCGCGCTCGCCTGTCACTTTGGTGGCGGCCAGGGGGGATATAGCGGTCTCGCAGGCACGACCCGGGTATTTATGGTGTTTGACAATGTGACTATTAATAAACAAGCGTAAGCGCATGTTGCAGATCTGGAAAATAATCGTCAAAACTTTTTTTTTCCAGATCGCTTTGTTAAGCTAAATCTCAATCCACCCTCAACTGTTATCATAAAAATAGTTCACACTGTTATGGTTTTTGATATTATCGCGCCCTGCTTTAATGCCATTCCATGCCGCAAGAATTTCACCTATCATGCTGAAAACTATTGATTTTCAATTCATTCACCTTTTCTCTTCTTGTTATTAAAAAAAGAATAAAAAGCAGATAGTTCTCAAAAAAAAAGAGAGCCTACAAATATCTTTTATAATTAAATAAACAGTGATTAATTCAACATAGCGACTTAATATTTATTATACAAAGTGTCTCAACGCATATAAGAATCCGTTTTTTAGTGAGTATTCTTATAAGGCGATTTAAATATGCATCTTTATTCGCTCAGAGCGATTTTTTATTAATTAGAGACACCAGGCTGGAGATCTGTTCCAGGCAATGCTCACCAACGCAGGGTCAGGTAAAAGCAGAGCGCAGTGAAAGCGTAAGCGCTTCACTTTGCTGGCCCTAACAGGAGGAGACCATGAGCACCATTGATACAGAAAAAGTGGCAGGCGTGCTTATCGGAAAGGCTGTCAAACAGCTGCTGAACACGGATGAGGCAGTCTCTTTTCGCGCCGTGCTGGAAATACTCAACGACAAACGCAAACAGGCAGTAAGCCGCGAAGGCATTGCAGCCTGCGACAGCGCGATCGATGAGATTCAGGCGATGATTGCTAAAACGACGAACGAACGTTCCCGTGCGCCGGTGAGTCGTAAGAATTTCCTGGCACAGTGGAAGCCGGGCGCGGACGACAAGATCCATTAATAAAAAACGGCAGCCCCCGCTTGCGAAGAGGCTGCCGTACTAAATCCATTTACTTAGATATCATCCTGAGTGCGATGAACAATCATCTCCAGCGCGTTGCGCAGGATGTCATTCTGGACAACATCGGATTCCGTCTCGAGGCGGCTAATAAGGGCCAGAATCAGATCCTTATTGGTTACCACGGTTTTCACTGTTTTCAGTGCAAAGGTCAGCTCGTCAATAATCTGTTTTTCGGCCTCAAAGGCATGAAGCTTGCTGTCTGTAGTCTCAAATGTCTTAAAAGTCGCGTTATTCATCATAAACTCGCTAAAAAAAGTGACGTGGCTATCCTTTGCAGTCAGCCCAGTATGTTGTACAGATTTCCCCACGAAACTTGTACAACACTGACAAGTTAGACGTGAAAACGTTAGCGCGCAATCATTTTAAAGATATATCCTCTCATTCTGATACCACACCACACGCTCAGGCTCCGTATCGCGCGCGCTGACGACTTTTTTCATGGTGAGGCTACCTGCTCAGGAGAGAAGAGATGGGCTTTCAGAACCCCGATTTTTACGCAGATGATGAAGGGATAACGACAGATTTAACCCTGCCTGCTTTCGGCGCACAGGCAGTGCAATGCACCGCTCTTGAGTGCAACGTGGCGGATGAAAATATACGGGAAACACTCGCCTTTCTTATTCATCAGCAACACGCCATTTTCGCAAAAGCCATTATCGAAGCGCAGAACTATACGGCGCGGATCTATTCCGCAGCACTCAGCGATCTGAGGCTAATAAAAATCTATCTGCTGCCGCAGGAGCAGAGATGTTTCGGTTTACTCTTTTCAACCAAAATCGATCCAGAACACGGCATTGGGATGAAATTCAAAGGGTGTGACTTAACGAAAATTGGCAGCGCCGAAACGGCTTTTCTTTGACGCCTTATTTAGTGGAGAGTTACCGCCCTGACCCTATAAAGAAAAACCCCCTCTTTGCAGAAGGGGTTTTTGATTATCAATCGGCTTTTTTCTTCCGCGCCGCGCGCTTGGCTTTGGTCGCGGCGGCTATTTTTTGCGTTTTCTCAGAGGGCTTTTTCGCTTTTTTCGCTTTGCCCTTGGCTTTATCGCCGCGGAATTCGCTATCCGGCTCGAAGTTCACCTTTTTATTGGCCTGGCGACGCGGCGGCTTTTTACTCGCGTTGCTGCGCCCGGCGGCTCCTTTCTTGTTGCGCTCGCGATCGGTTTTGCCCGGGTTACGCGGGGCGCGCTCGCTGGAGATGAGCGAGAAGTCGATCTTGCGCTCGTCCATGTTGACTGCTTCAACCTTCACTTCAACCCGGTCGCCAAGGCGATAGGTCTGACCGCCGGATTCGCCAATCAGGCGCTGACCCACCTGGTCAAAGCGGTAGTAGTCGTTATCCAGTGATGATACGTGCACCAGACCGTCGATAAAGAGATCCACGAGACGCACAAAGAAGCCGAAGCCGGTAACGCTGGCGATGACGCCGGAGAAGGTGTTACCCACCTGATCCTGCATAAAGTCGCACTTCAGCCAGTCCGCAACATCACGGGTCGCTTCATCAGCGCGGCGCTCGGCCATCGAGCAGTGCTGACCCAGCTGGAGGATCTCTTCCATGCTGTAGTGCCAGCCGCCCGTCGCAGTGCTGTTGCCTTTCTCGCCGTTCTCTTTCGCCAGCAGATACTTGATCGCGCGGTGCAGCGAAAGATCCGGGTAGCGGCGAATCGGCGAGGTAAAGTGCGCATAGGATTGCAGCGCGAGGCCAAAGTGACCGCGGTTTTCCGGATCGTAGATCGCCTGTTTCATCGAGCGCAGCAGCATGGTTTGCAGCATTTCGTGATCGGGACGATCGGCGATCGATTCCAGCAGCGCGGCGTAATCGCGTGGCTCCGGCTTGTTGCCGCCCGGCAGCTCCAGACCCAGCTCGGCGAGCACGGTACGGAACGCGGTAATGGCGTCGTTGGTCGGTTTATCGTGAATACGGAACAGCGCAGGCTCCTCTGCCTTCTCTACGAAGCGTGCCGCAGAGATGTTGGCGAGGATCATGCACTCTTCAATCAACTTGTGCGCGTCGTTACGCTGCGTCTGCTCAATGCGCTCAATGCGGCGTTCGGCGTTGAAAATGAACTTCGCCTCTTCGCTCTCAAAGGAGATGCCGCCGCGCTCGGCGCGCGCCTGCTCGAGCGTTTTATAGAGGGTATGCAGCTCTTCAATGTGTTTCACCAGCGGCGCGTATTGCTCGCGCAGCTCGCCATCGCCCTGCAGCATATGCCACACCTTGGTGTAGGTCAGACGCGCGTGGGAGCTCATCACCGCTTCGTAGAACTTGTAGCCGGTCAGACGCCCTTTGGCGGAGATGGTCATCTCACACACCATACAGAGGCGATCGACCTGCGGGTTCAGCGAGCAGAGGCCGTTGGAGAGCACTTCCGGCAGCATTGGAACGACCTGCGACGGGAAGTAGACGGAGGTGCCGCGATTACGCGCTTCGTTATCCAGCGGCGTACCGTGGCGCACGTAGTAGCTGACATCGGCGATGGCAACCCATAAGCGCCAGCCGCCGCCGCGTTTCTTCTCGCAGTAAACGGCGTCATCAAAGTCGCGGGCATCTTCACCATCAATGGTGACCAGCGGCAGATTACGCAGATCGACGCGGCCCACTTTGGCCTCTTCCGGCACCTGCTCTTTCAGGTCGGCAATCTGCGTCTCAACTTCCGGCGGCCACTGGTATGGAATCTCATGGGTGCGCAGCGCCATATCGACGGCCATGCCGGTGCCCATGTTATCGCCCAGCACTTCAACGATTTTACCCACCGCTTTGGTGCGGCGAGTCGGACGCTGGGTCAGTTCGACCACCACCACAAAGCCCATACGCGCGCCCATGATCTCTTCAGGCGGGATAAGGATATCGAAGCTCAGGCGGCTGTCGTCCGGCACCACAAAGCCGACGCCTGCGTCAGTAAAGTAGCGGCCAACAATCTGCCCGGTTTTCGGCACCAGTACGCGGACAATGCGCGCTTCGCGGCGCCCTTTGCGATCCGCGCCCAGCGGCTGTGCCAACACCTGATCGCCATGGATGCAGGTTTTCATCTGCTCGCTGGAGAGATAGAGATCGTCTTTGCGGCCTTCGACGCGCAGAAAACCGTAGCCGTCGCGGTGGCCGATAACGATGCCTTTCAGCAGGTCGAGACGTTCCGGTAGGGCGTAGCACTGGCGGCGGGTGAAGACCAGCTGCCCGTCGCGCTCCATGGCGCGCAGACGGCGGCGCAGGGCTTCGTGTTGTTCTTCGCCTTCGATATTGAGCTCAACAGCCAGTTCATCGCGACTGGCAGGCTTTTCGCGTTTGGAGAGATGGTCGAGGATAAATTCGCGGCTGGGAATAGGATTAGAGTATTTTTCAGTTTCGCGTTCGAGGAAAGGATCTTGTGACATAGCGGTTCCTCCGTTGTCAGCTCTGGCGGAGCGTTTCGTCATTCCACCAGCAATAATTTGTAAAGCGGTTGATTCTCTTCAACCAAATCGGCAAGCGTGTAGTTATCAAGTTCCTTCAGGAAACTCTGCACGGCTTTTGAGAGGGCGACTTTCAGTCGGCAAGCGTTGGTGATGTGGCAGAAATCGCTGTGGCAGTTCACCAGTGTCAGCGGTTCAAGGGAGCGCACGACATCACTGATACGAATATCTCGCGCGGGCTTGCCCAGGCGGATACCGCCATTTTTTCCACGCACCGCCGCGACATAGCCTTCACGACTTAGCTGATTGATTATCTTAACCATATGATTACGGGAGACACCATACGTTTCTGTCACTGCAGAAATGTTGGTCATCTGCCCTTCCGGCAAAGCCGCCATGTAAATCAAAGCGCGTAAACCGTAATCGGTAAAGCTTGTTAACTGCACACCAACCTCAATAACAGGAAAAAAAGCGAGATACCCGCAGGTATTGACTTTATTGATGATAAACCAGCCACCAGTCAGGTCGCTAATTTATTTGAACAGAAAGGTAAAAAAAGCGAGGAGATAGGGCGCGAAATTCGCGCCCTTAAGCAGGATTATGCGTCGAACGGGTCGCGCAGAATCATGGTCTCAGTGCGATCCGGACCGGTAGAGATGATATCGATCGGTACACCAGTAAGTTCTTCAATACGTTTGATGTAATTAAGCGCTGCCTGCGGCAGGCCGCTGCGCTCTTTTACGCCAAAGGTAGTTTCAGACCAGCCCGGCATGGTTTCGTAGATCGGCTCGATACCTTCCCAGTTGTCGGCAGCCAGCGGCGTGGTGTCCACTTCGCGGCCATCCGGCATGCGGTAAGCGACGCAGATTTTCACCTCTTTCAGGCCATCCAGCACGTCCAGCTTGGTCAGGCAGAAACCAGAAAGGGAGTTGATCTGTACGGCACGGCGCACGGCAACGGCGTCCAGCCAGCCGGTACGACGACGACGACCGGTGGTCGCGCCAAATTCGTTACCCTGCTTGCAGAGGAACTCGCCGGTTTCATCAAACAGTTCGGTCGGGAACGGACCTGCACCCACGCGGGTGGAGTAGGCTTTGATGATGCCCAGCACGTAATCAACGTAGCGCGGGCCAAGGCCGGAACCGGTAGCAACACCGCCTGCGGTGGTGTTGGAGGAGGTGACGTACGGATAGGTACCGTGGTCAATATCCAGCAGCGTACCCTGCGCGCCTTCGAACATCACGAAGTCGCCGCGCTTACGCGCCTGATCCAGCAAGTCGGAAACGTCAACAACCATGGCGGTCAGGATGTCGGCGATTGCCATCACATCGTCGAGCACTTTCTGGTAGTCAACCGCTTCAACTTTGTAGTAGTTCACCAGCTGGAAGTTGTGATATTCCATCACTTCTTTCAGTTTATCGGCGAAGGTCGCTTTATCGAACAGGTCGCCAACGCGCAGACCGCGACGGGCAACTTTATCTTCATACGCCGGGCCGATACCACGACCGGTGGTGCCGATCGCTTTCGCGCCGCGCGCTTTTTCGCGAGCGACATCCAGCGCAACGTGATAATCAAGGATTAACGGGCAGGCTTCAGAGAGCAGCAGACGTTCGCGAACCGGGATACCACGGTCTTCCAGTTCTTTCATCTCTTTCATCAGCGCAGCAGGCGACAGCACAACACCGTTACCGATGATGCTGGTGACGTTTTCGCGAAGAATGCCTGATGGAATAAGATGGAGGACGGTTTTTTCACCGTTGATTACGAGAGTATGGCCTGCGTTGTGACCGCCCTGGTAGCGCACAACATATTTAGCCCGTTCAGTCAGAAGATCGACAATCTTCCCTTTACCTTCGTCACCCCATTGGGTGCCCAGTACGACGACGTTGTTACCCATTTTTTCAAAATCACCGTTTGCTTAAAAATGGATTCTACCACCGCTTTTTTAGAGAATCAGCACTTTTTCCGTGCAAAATTCCCGCGAGTTGGCCGATTATTGCCTCAGCCAATCGTTTTCCTCAACATGTAGTAGACAACGATGCCTGCAACCACAAGACCGCCGCCAAACCGGCGCAAAATATTATCCGGAAGCTGGCTCAATGAAGCGATCATTCGCCGCCAGGCACGTGGATAAAGCATCGGGCCAAGCCCTTCGAGCACCAAAACTAACGCCAGCGCGAGCCAGATTGTTGCGTTCATGGGTCATCCTCACAAAAGAAAAACCACCGCCCGAATTGAGGCGGTGGTTTTCATTATCAAAACCGTTGACGCGATATTAGCGTGCGGTTGAGGTCGGCGTCTTCATATAACGGAAGAAATCGCTGTCCGGGCTCAGCACCATCACATCCTGGTTGCTGTCGAAGCTGTTTTCGTACGCACGCAGGCTACGGATAAAGGCGTAGAAGTCCGGATCCTGGCTGAAGGCATCAGCAAACAATTTCGCCGCTTCGGCATCGCCCTCACCGCGCATGATGCGACCCTGACGCTCAGCTTCCGCCAGCGTTTTGGTCACTTCATAGTCTGCGGTAGCGCGCAGTTTTTCCGCCTCTTCCTGGCCCTGTGAACGGTGGCGACGCGCAACCGCTTCACGCTCGGCGCGCATACGGTTGTAGATCGCATCCGACACTTCCGTCGGCAGGTTGATCTGCTTAATACGCACATCGACCACTTCAATGCCCAGCGCGGCCATACTGTTCGGGTTGATGACCGGCACTTTGCCGTTCGTTTCAGCCTGAACGCGTTCAGCTGCCTTCGCGATAGCGTCATCAGCTGCTGGCGTAACCACTTCATCTTCGGTGCCCGCAGAGCCGGAGTTCAGCGCATCGCGCACTTCCGAGGTCAAACGACCGCGGGAGTCGGTGACGATATCTTTTACATCCAGGCGACCGATCTCAGAACGCAGACGGTCAGAGAACTTACGTTTCAGCAGCACCTCTGCCTGCGAGACGTCACCGCCGCCGGTAGCCAGGTAGTAACGGCTGAAATCGCTGATACGCCACTTAATGTAGGAGTCAACGATCAGGTCTTTCTTCTCTTTGGTCACAAAGCGATCCGCCTGGTTATCCATGGTCTGGATACGCGCATCAAGCAGTTTGACCGATTCAATAAATGGCAGTTTAAAGTGCAGGCCCGGTTCGAAGACTAACGGCTTGTTGTCGCCGTCACGCAGCACTTTACCGAAGCGCAGCGAAATTCCGCGCTCGCCCTCTCGCACCACGAAAATCGAGGTGAAAAACACTACCAGCACGATGATGATGATCGCGATTACTGACTTACGCATCGTTATTCCCCCTGACGCTGGTAGTCGTTACGCTGCGCGTTGACGCGGCGTTGATCCATGATATCTCCCGCTGAGGAAGTTGAACTGCTGTTGGCGCTGCTGCCAGAGTTGGAAGCAGGCGGCAGACGCAGCAGATTATTTGCGCCGTTGCTGTCGCTCTTCGCCGCAGGCGCATTACCGCCTTTCAGCATCTGATCCAGCGGAAGCACCATCAGGTTGCCGCCTTTATCATTCACCAGCACTTTACGGGTGTGGCTCAGCACTTTCTCCATCGCTTCGATATAGAGACGCTCGCGGGTAATTTCCGGGGCGGCTTTATACTCAGGCAGGATCTTGGCAAAACGCGCCACTTCACCCTGCGCTTCCAGCACGGTCTGCGTTTTGTACGCGCGCGCCTCTTCGAGGATACGCTGCGCCTGACCGTTCGCACGCGGCTGCACTTCGTTGGTGTAGGCTTCCGCTTCACGGATGAACTGCTGCTCGTTCTCACGGGCGGCAATCGCATCATCAAACGCGGCTTTCACCTCTTCCGGCGGACGAGCGGCCTGGAAGTTGACGTCCAGCAGAGTAATACCCATGTTGTAAGGACGAATGGTCTCTTCCAGCTCGCGCTGGGTATCGCTACGAATAACGGTACGCCCTTCGGTCAGAATACGATCCATGGTGTATTTACCGATCACGCCACGCAGGGCGCTGTCGGTCGCCTGGCGCAGGCTGTCGTCAGCGCTGGTAACGCTAAACAGATAGCGCTCAGGATCGGTTACGCGGTACTGCACGTTCATCTCAACGCGCACGACGTTTTCATCAGAGGTGAGCATCACGCCGGAGGCAGCCAGTTCACGAACGGATTCGACGTTTACCGCCGTCACGTTGTCGATAAAGGTCGGCTTCCAGTTCAGACCCGGTTCCACCAGGTGGCTGAATTTACCAAAGCGTGTCACCACGCCGCGCTCCGCTTCTTTAATGGTATAGAAGCCGGTCGCAGCCCAGATCACCACGGCAGCAACGGCAGCGATGCCGAACACGCGCCCGCCCATTGGCGTGCGAGGGCCAGAAGAGCCTGGATTACTCCCGCCGGTGCCTTTGCCACCGCCCAGACCGCCGAGCTTTTTGCTCAGCTTGCGGAAAATATCATCCAGATCAGGTGGCCCCTGATCGCGACCGCCTTTGTTTCCATTTCCCTCAGAGTTGCCGCCTGGTTTGCTGCTTCCCCACGGGTCGCGGTCTTGTCCGTTGTTACCGGGCTGATTCCACGCCATGTATGTGCTCCATATTTATTTTGCGGTGTATGCCCGCGCAAACGGGCACCCCCAAAGGGGAAAAATCTTCAGGCTTTGCCGATCAAACGATGTACTCTTCGAGCGCCGGTTCTTGTTTACAGAGTCGACGCCAGTCAACGATGGGCATCCGTATCTGCATACCTACGCTGCCATCCTCTTCCGTCCACTCTTTTTCTATTGCCTGAAGCTGATAAAACCGGCTTCTTAAACGTCCCTCTTCCGCAGGCAGTCGCAGCGTATGCTGCGCAACTTCGCCGGCGAGACGTTCTGTCAAAGCCTGGAATAACAGTGGTACGCCAGCCCCCGTCTGTGCAGAGAGCCAGACGCGGGTCGGTTTGTTCTCTTCATCTCTGTCGATACGCGGCTCGAAATCCTCCAGCATATCGATCTTATTCATCACCAGCAGCGTCGGGATTTCGTGTGCGTCGATCTCTTCGAGCACCGTGTTCACCGCGTCGATATTTTCCTGCACGCGCACATCCGCGCCGTCGATCACGTGCAGCAGCAGCGTCGCCTGGCGCGTCTCCTGCAGCGTCGCTTTAAACGCGGCAACCAGATCGTGCGGCAGATGGCGAATAAAGCCGACGGTATCGGCCAGTACGGTTTCGCCCACATCTGCAACGTCAATGCGACGCAGCGTCGGATCCAGCGTGGCAAACAGCTGGTCGGCCGCGTAGACCTGCGCTTCGGTTATCTGGTTAAACAGCGTCGATTTACCGGCGTTGGTATAACCCACCAGTGAAACCGTGGGAATATCCGCCTTGGTACGGGAACGACGCCCCTGTTCACGCTGCTTCTCAACCTTTTCCAGGCGCGAGAGGATTTGGGTAATGCGATTACGTAACAAACGGCGGTCGGTTTCGAGCTGGGTTTCACCCGGGCCACGCAAACCAATCCCGCCCTTCTGTCTTTCAAGGTGGGTCCAGCCGCGCACAAGGCGCGTCGCCAGATGGCGCAACTGCGCCAGTTCTACCTGCAATTTCCCCTCGTGCGTTCGCGCACGCTGGGCAAAAATATCCAAAATCAGGCCGGTGCGATCGATAACGCGACATTCGCACAGTCGCTCCAGGTTACGTTCCTGGGCAGGGGTTAGCGCATGATCAAAGAGTACGACGGACGCACCCGTTGCTTTTACGGCTTCTGCAATCTCGACTGCTTTACCTTCACCAACGAAATATTTGGGGTGCGGTGCTTTACGGCTACCGGTAATCACCTGCATTGCTTCGACACCGGCGGAAGAGACCAGAGCTTCAAACTCCTGGAGATCTTCCATATCTTTGTCTTGCGAAAAATAGATGTGTACCAGCACCGCCTGCTCACCGGCGTCATAACGGTCAAACAAGCGTAAACCCTCATTAAATACCAGCGGGGAACACAGCGAAACTGGCTCCCCGATCTGGAAATCAGCCTTCAACCTTATTCGGTTTCTTCGCTGTCCTGCTGTGCAGAGCCTTGCGCGTTGCTACCATGATGGTAGTTGTTGTTAGAGCCGCCACCCGCATTGTTGCTGTGATGTGAAACTGGGCGAGACGGAACAACAGTCGAAATCGCGTGCTTATAAACCATCTGGCTGACTGTGTTTTTCAGCAAAATTACGAACTGATCGAAAGACTCAATCTGTCCTTGCAGTTTGATACCATTCACCAAATAAATTGAAACTGGAACACGTTCCCGACGCAGTGCGTTCAGGAACGGATCTTGTAAAGATTGCCCCTTAGCCATTCTATCTTTTCCTTATATGCTTGTTTTGTACTTAGAACCCGGAAGCTCTGAAAACTGCGTAAAAATTTGCGCACGATACGCGGTAATTGTACACATTCACCCTGCGATAGCACTAACTACCTGTAACACGTCATGGTAAGACTTTTCTGGCTTTTCACTCTCTAACCAGTGAACCTCATCCCATCCGCGTAGCCAGGTCATCTGTCGCTTGGCTAACTGCCTCGTGGCGCAAATACCTCGATAAACCATTTCATCGTATGAAATCTCGCCTTCAAGATAGGACCACATCTGGCGGTATCCCACACAACGAACGGAAGGCATATCCGTATGCAAATCTCCGCGGGCAAAAAGCGCCCGCACTTCTGCTTCAAAACCTGAAGCTAACATCTGGTGAAAACGCTGCTCGATTCGTTGATGGAGCAGTTCACGGCTCGCCGGGGCGATGGCGAACTGATGCACCTGGTAAGGCAGAGCGTCTCCTGACGTTTGCGTCAGATCTGTTAAAGTTTTACCCGAAATGAAAAAAACTTCCAGTGCCCGGGAAAGCCTTTGCGGATCATTCGGATGGATTCGTGCTGCAGCGACAGGATCGATGATCTGTAACTGCGCATGCAATGCATCCCATCCACGCTCTGCTGCCTGCTGTTCAATCTCGGCTCGTACCTGCGGATCGGCTGACGGCAAGGGGGATAACCCCTCCAGCAGCGCCTTAAAGTAGAGCATTGTGCCGCCCACCAGCAGAGGAATACGCCCTGCGTCGGTGATCGCTTTCATTTCAGCCAGCGCATCGCGGCGGAAATCAGCCGCGGAGTAGGCCTGCGCCGGATCCCGGATATCAAGCAACCGGTGCGGCGCAGCGCGAAGCTCTTCCGCGTTCGGTTTAGCTGTACCGATATCCATGCCTTGATAAATAAGGGCTGAATCAACGCTTATCAACTCAACTGGCAAAACTTTACGTAACGCAATTGCGAGCGCTGTTTTACCGGAGGCCGTCGGGCCCATCAAAAAAATTGCCTTCGGCAGGCTTGCCTTGCTTACTTCACTCATCGTTCAGGGCGTTCATCGCCTTTTGTAAATCAACAGGTTGTAATAAACCATCCGGCGGGGTCTTTACCAGATGCGGACAAAGCCGTTCAACGTCGGCCAATAAAGTGATCGCCTGAGCGACGCTCCACTGCGCATGTTCGGTCGCCAGACGGCGCGCCAGCCAGTGGGCAATATTCACCGCGTCAATGCTTGTCTGCTGCGCCAGGTAGCCTAACAGTTCAGGAATCAAGTTTTGTAAATTTTGTTGGCGCAAGGGTAAAGGCACCGCGCGAATGGTCACGTGATGGCCATCCGGCACAAATTCAATGCCCATTTGCGTCAGCACGGGCTGCGCGCGCTTAAGCACCGCGCTCTCATCGGCAGAAATTTTCAGCCGAACCGGAATCAACAGCGGTTGTCCGCAGGCAGGCGCATTATCCGGCGAGAGCTGGGCATGACGCAGCCAGCGCTCAGCCACCGGCAGTGCCAGCAGCGCCAGCTTGCCGTCGCGCTCAAGCAGGGCATAGTGCGGGGCAATCAGCGTCAGCACGCGGCCAAAACTCTGGCTATGCCCGTCGAGCGCTGGCGTTGCAGCGGGTGCTCGCTTCTCCGCTTTCGGCTCAACCACCGGCGTTTCCAGCAGCTTCTGGTAGAGCGCGCCCTGCTGTTTCTGATAACCCGGCTGCGCGTTCGGCCAGCCGCGATCGCTGCTCGCAGGTGTACGAGAAGAGGCACCCGAGGACGATCCGCTGCCGGAGGAGGACGAATACGATCCTGCCTCGGGTTCGCGCGCGGCGCGCGGTTCGGCAAATTGATTGCGCCCCGCCGCCACGCGGTTTTCCGGAATTACGCGCGCAGGTTCGTCCGGGAGCGGCAGCGTCGCGTCAAGCTGCTGCTGGAGCACACTCAGCACGCCCTGATAGATAAAGTCATGCACCAGCCGCGACTGATGAAAGCGCACTTCATGCTTCGCCGGATGGACGTTGACATCCACCTGATGCGGGTCGATCTCCAGATAGAGCACAAAAGCGGGTTGCTGATCGGCCCCGAGCTTATCTTCGCAGGCCTGGCGAATGGCATGGTTAATCAACCGGTCGCGCATCATGCGGCCATTTACATAGCAATACTGAATATCGGTAAACGCGGCGGTGCTGCGCTTCGGATCGGCAACCCAGCCGCGCAGGGCTAAATCGCCGTGCTGCCACTCAATCGCCAGCGCCTGCTCCAGGAAAGAGGTCCCGCAAATGGCGCCAAGACGACGCTCTTTCTGCCCGCCTTGTGCCACCGCGCGATACTGGCGCACCATTTTGCCGTTATGGTTGAGGTTAATGGTAACGTCGAAGCGCGCCAGCGCGATGCGGCGGATCACCTCATCGATATGGTTGAACTCAGTCTTTTCCGTGCGCATAAACTTGCGCCGCGCCGGGGTGTTGTAGAAGAGATCCAGCACTTCAAGGGTGGTGCCAACCGGGTGAGCAGCCGGTTTTACCGTGACCGCCATCTCGCGCCCTTCGGCATAGGCCTGCCACGCTTCCTGCTGCTCAGCGGTGCGCGAGGTGAGCGTTAAGCGCGAAACCGAACTGATACTCGCCAGCGCTTCGCCGCGAAAGCCGAGGCTAATGATCGCTTCTAAATCATCGAGAGAGGCAATCTTACTGGTGGCATGACGCGCTAACGCCAGCGCCAGCTCCTCTTTTTTGATGCCGCAGCCGTTATCGCGGATGCGGATAAGCTTGGCGCCGCCGCGCTCGATATCGATATCGATACGCGTCGCACCGGCATCCAGGCTGTTTTCCACCAGCTCTTTCACTACCGACGCAGGGCGTTCAACCACTTCGCCTGCGGCGATCTGGTTCGCAAGCTGTGGCGGTAGAACCTGTATCGGCATGAAAAGAATCCTTAGTTAAGCAGACCATCTGCGGGCGTGCCCGCATTCGCCATTTGCGCGCCGCCCTGCGGGGCTGATTGTAGAGGATGCGCAAGGAAGTAGTTACGCAGACCGCCATAAATGGCCGCCGCGATTTGCTGTTGGTAGTCGTCGCTGGCAAGCAGCCGCTCCTCGCTGCGATTGCTGATAAACCCGGTTTCGACCAGCACAGAAGGAATATCCGGCGAGCGCAGCACGCCAAGGCTCGCATGCTCCGGACGGCGTTTATGCAGCGCGCCCACGCGCTGAAGCTGGCTCAGCATATTGGTGGCGACATCATAGCCAACACGCTGGGAGTGACCGAATTGCAGATCCAGCACCGCCTGGCTGAGGTAAGGGTCGGACTGGCTATTAGCCAGCACATCGCCCGCGCCGCCCAGCAGTTCGGACTGCTTCTCGTGCTGCTCAAGCCAGCTTGCCATTTCGCTGTTCGCGCGGCGGTTTGAGAGCACCCACACTGAGGCGCCCGTCGCGTCGCGGTTCGGCGCGGCATCCGCATGAATTGAGACCAGGAAGTTGGCGTTCTGTTTACGCGCCACGTCGGAACGGCCCATTACCGAAATAAAGTAGTCGCCGTCGCGGGTCATCACCGGCTTAAACATCGGGTCGGCGTTGAGCAACGCGCGAAGCTTACGCGCAATGGCAATCGTCACGCTCTTCTCCTGCGTGCCGCCTGCGCCAATCGCGCCGGGGTCCTGCCCGCCGTGACCGGCATCAATGGCAATAATCACTTTATCGCCCGAGGCCGCGCGCGACTGGGCGGCGGGCCGGGTGGTAGTGTTACTGCTCACCACGCTGGTGATGCGATCGTTGTCCGGTTTAAACGGATTACGCGCAGGCGCGCGCGGCTGCGAGGTCATGACCGGTGGCTCGGCGCGCTTCACCACCACGGGTGGTGGTGGCGGCGGCGGAGGTGGCGCATCGGCATCGATGGTAAAGACTACCGTATACCCTGCCCCGCTCTGCTGTTTTACCGCGCGGGTTTTGCCGTTTTGCGTCAGGTCAACCACCAGGCGGATCGACTGGTTATCCTTCGCCGTTCCGGCACGGATGCTCTTAACCAGGTTGTTACCACTAAATTGCAGCGGCAGCCCCTGAATAATCCCGGTCTGCTTGATATCAAGCGCTACGCTGCGCTTGCCCTGCTGGCTGAACGCATAGTCAGGATCGCCCATAAAACTGAAGGTGATACGTGCCTGGCTCTCGCCATTCGATACCTGAATATCCGCTAAACTCGCGGCGTTAACCTGGAAACAGAGCATCAACAGCGTAAGCGCCAACCAACTTGTTATGCGAGAGATCATCCCGTCACCTTTCCTGTTAACCAGCCATACGCGCCAGTAACGATTCGCCCGATGAGGATATCGCGCCAATGCGCGCCTCACGCCCCTGCGCCTGATACTCTAAATGGATTTCAATATCCGGCTCCGGCAATACCCCTGTGCCCTGCTGCGGCCACTCGACGAGGCAGATCGCGTCGTTGGCAAAATAGTCGCGGATGCCCATAAACTCCAGCTCTTCCGGATCGGCAAGTCGATAGAGATCGAAGTGATAGACCATCAGCTTATCGAGGTCGTAGGGCTCTACCAGCGTGTAGGTCGGACTTTTCACATTCCCGTTGTGACCCAGCGCCTGCAGAAAGCCGCGGCTGAAAGTGGTTTTGCCGGCACCAAGATCGCCATACAGATAGATCACTGTTGCGCCCGCGCACGCTTGCGCCACGCGCTGGCCGAGATCGAGGGTAGCTTGTTCATCAGGTAAAGGGATCACGCGATTAATCATTTTCTGTATCAATTACATCCGGGTTAACAACACGCAGCAGCGTGCTAAAAAGATCGGTAGCCAGCATGCCGCGCTGGCCATACTGTGCCGCCCGCAGATCCGCCGCCGCGCCGTGCGCGACACAGCCTGCAGAGGCAGCATCATACAAACTGAATTTCTGTCCGAGCAGCGCGCCGATAATACCAGAGAGCACATCGCCCATGCCGCCGCTGCCCATTCCGGCATTGCCGGCATCAATAATACCGCATTCGCCGTCCGCTCTCGCCACCACCGTGCCCGCGCCTTTCAGCACTACCACGCCCGCATAGCGTTTTACCAGACGCTGCGCCGAAAGTAAGCGATCACTTTCAATTTCTGCCACGCTGCAGTTAAGCAGACGCGCCGCTTCGCCGGGGTGCGGCGTTAATACGCGATTGTGACGTTTATCGGGGTTGATTGCCAGAAGGTTCAGCGCATCCGCATCCCACAGCATCGGTTTACGGAAGTTCTCCACTTTTTGCAGGGCTTTTTTACCCCACTCCTGTTGCCCGAGGCCGGGGCCAATCACCACCACGTCGGCCCATTCGAGGCTCTCATCAAGGGACTCTGGGGTAAGTTCATCAACCATCAGCTCCGGCCGCTGGGTGATGATGGGGGCAATGTTCTCGCGCCGCGTCAGAATGCGTACTAATCCGGCACCGGTGCGCAGAGCCGCTTCGCCTGTCATGCGGATCGCGCCCGCCGTACCGTGGTCACCGCCAATAATCACCAGCCGCCCATTATCCCCTTTATGGGAGGTTGGCGGGCGCGGCGTAAACCATTCTGAAAGTTGGCTGGCGTCAAAACGGGAAAGGGTTGGCTGCTGCCCATCAAGCCAGGCCTCAAGGCCCAGCGCATGGTAATGCAGTTGGCCTACCACATCGCGCGCTTTACCGGTCAGCAGGCCTGGCTTCAAGGCAATAAAAGTGATGGTATGACTGGCCTGAATCACAGCACCAGGCGTGGTGCCGGTCTGTGCATTAAGGCCGGAGGGGATATCAAGAGCAATACGCGGCGCAGCGTGCTGGTTAGCGCGCGTAATCAACGCCGCAACGTTGTCGCGCGGTGCGCTGCTCAAGCCGGTGCCGAGCAGGCCATCGATTATCAGATCAACCCCTTCGGGCCAGAGTGCCTCTTCGGCGTGGATCATGCCGCCAGCATTGAGCCAGGCCTCACGCGCCTGCGCCGCCTCTTCTGGCAACGGTTTATCGCTCTCGAGCGCAATGACGGTAACCTCAATGCCCGCAGCGGCGGCCAGGCGCGCGACAACATAGCCATCGCCGCCGTTATTGCCATGACCGCACAGCACCAGCCAGTGCTGTGCCGCAGGGACGTTATCCCGCGCCACCTGAAAGGCGGCCTGGCCTGCGCGCAGCATCAATTCGTATAAGGTTATGCCGAGGCTGTCGGCCGCCTCTTGTTCGAGACGTTTCAGGTCGTCAGCAGGCCAGATGGAGTGTGGTATACTTGCCGCGTTTTTTTTCATCTCTATGGTCCGTCATGTCACAGCCCCTCGATCTCAATCAGTTAGCGCAACAAATCAAGCAGTGGGGCACTGAATTAGGTTTTCAGCAGGTCGGTATTACCGATACCGATCTCACCGCCAGCGAGCCGAAGCTGCAGGCGTGGCTGGATAAACAGTATCACGGCGAGATGGAGTGGATGGCGCGTCACGGTATGATGCGCGCCCGCCCCCATGAGCTTCTCCCCGGCACGCTTCGCGTTATCAGCGTACGTATGAACTACCTGCCGCCAAACGCGGCCTTCGCCAGCACGCTGAAAAACCCGGCGCTCGGCTATGTCAGCCGCTACGCGCTGGGCCGCGATTATCATAAGCTGCTGCGCAGCCGCCTTAAAAAGCTCGGCGAGCTGATCCAGCAGCAGTGTGCTTCGCTGAATTTTAGACCGTTTGTCGACTCCGCGCCCATTCTTGAGCGGCCGCTGGCAGAAAAAGCCGGGCTTGGCTGGACAGGTAAGCACTCACTTATTCTTAGCCGTGATGCGGGGTCGTTTTTCTTCCTCGGCGAACTGCTGATTGACCTGCCTTTGCCCATTGATCAACCCGTTGAAGAGGGGTGTGGACGCTGCGTCGCCTGCATGACCATCTGCCCAACCGGGGCGATTGTCGAGCCCTATACCGTCGATGCACGTCGCTGTATCTCCTATCTCACCATTGAGTTAGAAGGGGCAATCCCCGAGGCATTCCGCCCGCTTATCGGCAACCGGATTTACGGCTGCGATGACTGCCAGCTTATCTGCCCGTGGAACCGCTTCTCGCAGCTTACGGATGAGGCAGATTTTAGCCCGCGCAAAGCCCTGCACGCACCGGCGTTGATTGAACTGTTTGCCTGGAGTGAGGCGCACTTTTTGAAAGTGACGGAGGGGTCGGCTATTCGCCGTATCGGTCATCTGCGCTGGCTGCGCAATATTGCGGTCGCGCTGGGCAATGCGCCGTGGGATGAGGCGAATATCGTGGCGCTGGAGCAGCGGCTGGGTGAGCACCCACTTCTTGATGAGCACATAGAGTGGGCGATTGCGCAGCAAATTGAGAAGCGTAATGCCTGCGTCGTTGAGGTGCAGCTGCCACAAAAACAGCGCCTGGTGCGGGTGGTCGAAAAGGGTCTGCCGCGCGATGCCTGAGCCATCCACAGCTTGTGAATAAAATAAAAAACACATTACGTTTCAACGTTAACAAATTCGTCAAGCGATCGTGTTAACATTTTGAAATGTTATTTTTATTTTATAATTCAGATAGTTATAAAGAAATAATTTGATAAGCGAAGCAATAGAAATCCGGCTAAGCAAAGCTCGCCCTGTGGATAACTCTGTTCACAATACTTTTTTAGCATGAAAGAAAATCGCCCGCAGCGCGGTTCTTCGCTGTGGATAATTTTTTGGAGATGAAAGATTGGAGCGGGAAACGAGACTCGAACTCGCGACCCCGACCTTGGCAAGGTCGTGCTCTACCAACTGAGCTATTCCCGCATACTTATCTGGCCTGGCTGATGCCGTGAACCAGTAAATCTGGATGGTGCGTGCCTTGCGGCATTTCAAATTTGGAGCGGGAAACGAGACTCGAACTCGCGACCCCGACCTTGGCAAGGTCGTGCTCTACCAACTGAGCTATTCCCGCATATTTACCAGAGTTCAGCGTCAAAAAACCGAAGCCTGTAAATTGGATGGTGCATTTCAAATTTGGAGCGGGAAACGAGACTCGAACTCGCGACCCCGACCTTGGCAAGGTCGTGCTCTACCAACTGAGCTATTCCCGCTTATCACCGCTATTTCAACACGTTAAAGCATTTAACCGCTGAAATTTCGTGATGCCGTGTTTCACATTTCTGTGTCTTCACGGGAGGCGCATTATACGAGAAATCATTCCTGCTGCAAGCCCCTGAAAGCAAATTTTCGTTTTTTTTGTTTAACTGCCGATTTAATCGGCAAAACGCGCATTTTTGCAGCAAAACCGCGCCAGCATTAGCTTGCAGAGCCGAAAACAGCATATCGGCTCTGCACATGCGCACGCTTACAGTTTAATAAAGTGTTCGCGGTAGTAAGCCAGCTCCGCCACCGATTCGCGGATATCATCCAGCGCCTGGTGAGTATTCTGCTTTTTCAGGTCGGTCAGCACTTCCGGTTTCCAGCGGCGCGCCAGCTCTTTCAGCGTGCTGACATCCAGGTAGCGATAGTGGAAGTAGGCTTCCAGCTCCGGCATGTACTTAAACAGGAAACGGCGATCCTGGCCGATGCTGTTACCGCAAATGGGCGATTTACCGGCCGGTACCCACTCTTTCAGAAACTCAATCGTCGCCAGTTCCGCCGCGCGATCGTCAAAGGTGCTCGCTTTAACGCGTTCAACCAGGCCGCTGCCGGTGTGGGTTCGCACGTTCCACTCATCCATCAACGCCAGCTGCGCGTCGGATTGATGCACTGCCATCACCGGCCCTTCCGCCAGGATATTGAGGTTGGCGTCGGTCACCAGTGTCGCGATCTCAATAATGCGATCGCGCTCGGGATCTAAGCCCGTCATTTCGAGATCAATCCAAATGAGGTTGTTTTCATTTGCGCTCATGCTATTTTCCACCCTTATCGCGTCACTATATTCATCTAGAATTGCGTGTATCATAGAGGTTTTGCCCATCCGGGGCGACCAGGAGCCAGCACGATTGAGTAAAAATAAACTCTCCAAGGGACAGCAGCGCCGCGTTAAAGCGAACCACGAGCGCCGACTGAAAACCTCGACGGAGAAACCTGATTACGATGACAACCTGTTTGGCGAAACGGCCGAAGGGGTGGTCATCAGCCGCTTTGGTATGCATGCCGATGTCGAATCTGCCGATGGCGACGTGCATCGCTGCAACATTCGCCGCACCATCCGCTCGCTGGTCACCGGCGACCGCGTGGTCTGGCGGCCAGGCAAAGCGGCTGCGGAAGGCGTCAACGTGAAAGGGATTGTCGAAGCGGTGCACGAGCGTACCTCGGTGCTGACGCGCCCGGATTTCTACGATGGCGTCAAACCCATCGCCGCCAATATCGATCAAATCGTCATCGTCTCAGCGATCCTGCCAGAGCTCTCACTCAACATTATCGACCGCTATCTGGTGGCCTGCGAAGCGCTGGACGTTGAACCGCTGCTGGTGCTGAATAAAACTGACCTGCTCGATGACGAGGGCCTGGCGTTCGTTAACGAGCAGATGGATATCTATCGTCATATTGGTTACCGCGTTCTGATGGTCTCCAGCCACGCGAAAGATGGCCTTGATCCGCTTATCGCGGCGCTGACCGATCGCATCAGCATCTTTGCTGGCCAGTCCGGCGTCGGCAAATCGAGCCTGCTCAATGCGCTGCTCGGCCTCAACGAGGAGCAGATCCTCACTAATGACGTCTCTGACGTCTCAGGATTAGGTCAGCACACCACCACCGCTGCGCGCCTCTACCACTTCCCGCAGGGCGGCGATGTGATTGATTCTCCGGGCGTGCGCGAGTTCGGCCTCTGGCATCTCGAACCGGAACAAATCACCCACGGTTTTGTCGAATTCCATGATTATCTCGGTCACTGCAAATATCGCGACTGCAAGCACGATACCGATCCCGGCTGTGCGATCCGCGAAGCGGTAGAGAACGGCAAAATTGCGGAGAGCCGCTTCGAAAATTATCACCGTATTCTTGAAAGCATGTCGCAGGTAAAGACGCGTAAAAGCTTTTCTGAATCAGATGACTGACAACTAAGCTAAGCGTCGTTAGAATCGTCCCCCATTTTAAGACTCCGACGCCGCGCGTCGGGTCAGGAACGACAGTAAACAATGGCCTGGAGGCTACCTTGTTAAACTCATTCAAACTTTCGCTTCAATACATTCTGCCGAAACTGTGGCTCACTCGCCTGGCGGGCTGGGGCGCAAGCAAACGTGCAGGCTGGCTGACCAAACTGGTTATCGATCTGTTCGTGAAATACTACAAGGTCGATATGAAAGAGGCGCAGAAGCCGGATACCGCCAGCTACCGCTCCTTTAACGAATTCTTCGTGCGCCCGCTGCGCGACGAGGTGCGCCCGCTTAATACCGATCCGAATGTGCTGGTCATGCCGGCAGACGGCGTCGTAAGCCAGCTTGGCGCGATCGACGATGACAAAATCCTGCAGGCTAAAGGCCATAACTACAGCCTCGAAGCGCTGCTGGCGGGCAACTACCTGATGGCAGACCTGTTCCGTAACGGTAGCTTTGTCACCACCTACCTTTCACCGCGCGATTACCACCGCGTACATATGCCATGTAACGGCATCCTGCGCGAAATGATCTACGTTCCGGGCGACCTCTTCTCCGTTAACCACTTAACGGCGCAGAACGTACCCAACCTCTTCGCCCGTAACGAGCGCGTTATCTGCCTGTTCGACACGGAGTTTGGCCCGATGGCGCAGATTCTTGTCGGCGCGACCATTGTTGGCAGCATCGAAACCGTCTGGGCAGGCACCGTTACGCCGCCGCGCGAAGGGATCATTAAACGCTGGACCTTCCCGCAAGGTGAAAGCGAAGGCGCGGTCGCGCTGCTGAAGGGCCAGGAGATGGGCCGCTTTAAGCTCGGTTCTACCGTTATCAACCTGTTTGCGCCGGGCAAAGTGCAGCTGGTTGACGCCTTACGCAGCCTCTCCGTGACCAAAATCGGTCAGCCGCTGGCGCTCTCCACCGAGCCGTTTGTCCCTGTTGATACGCAGGAACCTGCACCGTTGCCGGAAGAAGAAATTAAAGCGGAACATGACGCCAACCCGCTGGTTGACGACAGCAAAGACGACGTTTAAGCCTCACCCCAGGGAGACTGCAGTGCGCCTGATTATCGCTTTTCTGATGGCCTGGTGCCTCAGCCAGGGAGCCGTTGCCGCAACGGCTCCCGATGCCCGTCAAATTGCCCAGGAGCTGGAGCAAGCCAAAGCGGCGAAAAACACGCCGGACCAGGCGGAAATTGTTGAGACGCTGCAAGGCGCGCTGAACGCCCTCGATGAGCGTAAAGGCTCCCTTGAACGCGCCCAACAGTATCAGGACGTGATCGACAACTTCCCCAAACTTTCCCGCACGCTTCGCGCCCAGCTCGATAATCTGCGCGACGATCCCCCTTCCGTTTCACCCGGCATGAGCAGCGACGCGCTCAACCAGGAGATCCTGCAAGTCAGCAGCCAGCTGCTGGAGAAGACGCGCCAGGCGCAGCAGGAGCAGGAGCGTGCGCGGGAGATCAGCGACTCCTTAAGCCAGCTTCCTCAGCAGCAAACCGATGCCCGCCGCCAGGTCACGGAAGTGGAGCGTCGCCTCGGGGCGCAAACCAGCAACTCGGCCCTTGCCCAGGCGCAAAATTTTGCCGCTCAGGCAGAGTCAGCAAAGCTGAAAGCAGTGGTTGATGAGTTAGAGCTGGCGCAGCTTTCAGCCAATAACCGCCAGGAGCTGGCGCGTATGCGCTCAGAGCTGGCGCAAAAGCAGAGCGAGCGGCTGGACGCCTATCTGCAGGCGCTGCGTAACCAACTCAATAGCCAGCGCCAGCGCGAAGCCGAGCAGGCGCTGGAGAGCACGGAGATGCTGGCAGAGAACAGCGCGAACCTGCCCGCCAGCATCGTTGAGCAGTTCCGTATCAACCGCGAGCTATCCCAGGCGCTTAACCAGCAGGCGCAGCGCATGGATCTGGTCGCTTCACAGCAGCGCCAGGCAACCGGGCAAACGCTACAGGTGCGCCAGGCGCTCAATACTCTGCGCGAGCAGTCTCAGTGGCTCGGCGCATCGAATATGCTCGGCGAAGCGCTGCGCGCGCAGGTGGCTCGTCTGCCGGAGATGCCGAAACCGCAGCAGCTGGATACCGAAATGGCGCAGCTGCGCGTGCACCGCATGCGTTATGAAGATCTGCTCAACAAGCAGCCGCAGCTGCGACAGATTCGTCAGGCGGATGGCAAGGTTCTGACTACTGAGCAAAACCGTATTCTCGAAGCGCAGCTGCGCACGCAGCGCGAACTGCTTAATTCGCTGTTGCAGGGCGGCGATACGCTGATTCTGGAGCTGACCAAGCTCAAAGTTTCCAATAGCCAGCTTGAAGATGCGTTAAAAGAGGTGAATGAGGCGACTCACCGCTACCTCTTCTGGACGGCAGATGTCAGCCCGATGGGCTTCTCCTGGCCGCTTGAGATTGTGCAGGATCTGCGCCGTCTGCTGTCGCTGAACACCATCAGCCAGCTCGGCAAAGCCAGCGCGATGGTGCTGACCAGTAAAGAGACGCTCTTCCCGCTGTTTGGCGCGCTGATTCTGGTGGGGGTGAGTATTTACTCACGTCGCCACTTTACCCGCTTCCTTGAGCGCTCCAGCGCCCGCGTGGGTAAAGTGACCCAGGATCACTTCTGGCTCACCATGCGTACCGTCTTCTGGTCCATTCTGGTGGCGTCGCCGCTGCCAGTGTTGTGGGCAACGCTCGGCTACTGTTTGCAGGAGGCGTGGCCCTATCCGCTGGCGGTAGCCATTGGCGATGGTGTGACGGCCACCGTGCCGCTGCTGTGGGCAGTGATGATCTGCGCCACCTTCGCGCGACCAACCGGGCTGTTTGTTGTCCACTTCGGCTGGCCGCGAAACCGCGTGGCGCGCGGGTTACGTTACTACCTGATGAGCATCGGCTTTATCGTGCCGCTGATTATGGCGCTGATCATGTTCGATAACCTGAACGACCGGGAGTTCTCCGGCTCGCTCGGGCGGCTCTGCTTCATCCTGATTTGCGGTGCGCTGGCGATTGTCACTCTCAGCCTGAAACGCGCCGGCATTCCGCTGTATGTCGATAAGAGCGGCAACGGCGACAATATGGCTAACCATCTGCTGTGGAACCTGCTGCTCTGCGCCCCGCTGTCGGCAATTCTTGCCGCCGCGGTCGGGTATCTGGCAACCGCCCAGGCGCTGCTGGCAAGGCTGGAAACCTCCGTCGCCATCTGGTTCCTGCTGCTGGTGGTTTATCACATTATTCGCCGTTGGATGTTTATCCAGCGTCGCCGTCTGGCCTTTGAGCGTGCGCGCCACCGCCGGGCGGAGATTCTCGCGCAACGCGCACGCGGCGAAGAGGATGCCGCACATCAGCTCAGTACCGAAGGCACCGCCGACATTGACGAGCCGGAAGTCGATCTCGACGCCATCAGCGTGCAGTCCCTGCGCCTGGTGCGCTCGATCCTGATGCTTATCGCCCTGCTGTCGGTGATCTTCCTCTGGTCTGAGATCCACTCGGCCTTCGGCTTCCTCGAGAATATTCCGCTGTGGGATGTCACCTCCACGGTACAGGGCGTCGAGAGCCTGGAGCCGATTACCCTCGGTGCGGTGCTGATTGCCATCCTGGTATTTATTATCACCACCCAGTTGGTGCGCAACCTGCCTGCGTTGCTGGAGCTGGCGCTGTTACAGCACCTTGAGTTGACGCCGGGGACAGGTTACGCCATCACCACCATCACCAAATATCTGCTAATGCTGTTTGGCGGGCTGGTGGGCTTCTCGATGATTGGTATTGAGTGGTCGAAGTTGCAGTGGCTGGTGGCCGCGCTCGGTGTTGGTCTCGGCTTCGGTCTACAGGAGATCTTCGCCAACTTTATCTCCGGCCTGATCATTCTGTTTGAGAAACCGATCCGTATCGGCGATACGGTGACGATCCGCGATTTGACCGGCAGCATTACCAAGATCAATACCCGTGCGACGACCATCAGCGACTGGGATCGCAAAGAGATTATCGTGCCGAATAAGGCCTTTATCACCGAGCAGTTTATCAACTGGTCGCTCTCGGACTCCGTCACGCGCGTGGTGTTGACGGTGCCCGCGCCGGTCGATGCCAACAGCGAAGAGGTAACACAGATCCTTTACACCGCTGCTGAGCGCTGTTCGCTGGTGATTGATAACCCGCCGCCGGAAGTGTTCCTGGTCGATCTGCAGCACGGGCTGCAACTGTTTGAGCTGCGCATCTATGCGGCGGAGATGGGCCATCGCATGCCGCTGCGCCACGAAATCCACCAGCTTATTCTGGCGGGCTTCCGTGAACACGGCATCGACCTGCCCTTCCCGCCTTTCCAGATGCGCCTTGAGAGCCTCGACGGTAAACGCGCGGCCAAAACGTTATCTTCAGCGGGGAGAAGCAGCCGCCCGGCGGGCAGCCTGTAAGACTCAAGTGCCGGCTTACCCGGCCTGCGGAGGGGTTACTCTTCAGGCCGGGTAAGGCGTAGCGGCCACCCGGCACAAACGGGCTTTTACGCCCGGTCGACGCTAAACGCCATCACTTCTGCCAGCGTTTCAGCCTGCAGCGCCAGCATTACCAGGCGGTCAACGCCCAGCGCAACGCCGGAGCAGTCCGGCAGACCCGCTTTTAACGCTTCCAGCAGATTGAGATCCACCGGTTGCTGCGGCAATCCGCGCGCGGCGCGCTTGCGGTTGTCCTGCTCGAAGCGCTGCTGCTGCTCGCGGGCATCGGTCAGCTCATGGAAGCCGTTCGCCAGCTCAATGCCTTTAAAATAGACCTCAAACCGCTCCGCGACGCGGTGATCTTCGGTGCTGATCTGCGCCAGTGCCGCCTGGCTTGCCGGGAAGTGGTAAACAAAGGTGGGGCGATCTTTACCGATCTGCGGCTCCACACCCATCGCAAACAGCAGTTGCAGCAGGGTGTCGCGATCCTCTTCCGTATCGGCAATATTGCTCAGATCCAGCTTCGCCGCCACTTCACGCAGTTGCGCTTTATCTGCCGAAAGCGGATCGACCTCCAGATAGCGCTGGAACGCCTGCTGATAGGAGAGTGATTCTGCTGCCGGACACTCGAGCACCTGTTGCAGCAAATCATCCACCTCATTCATCAAACGGTACATGTCATAGTGCGGACGATACCATTCGAGCATGGTGAATTCAGGGTTGTGATGACGCCCCATCTCTTCATTACGGAAGCTGCGGCAGAGCTGGAAAACCGGGCCACAGCCCGCGGCCAGCAGGCGCTTCATATGGTATTCGGGGCTGGTCATCAGGTAGAGATTGATGCCCTGAGAGTGGCCGGGGCCAACAAAACGGGTTTCAAAGGGGACCAGATGCACATCGGTCACCGTTGCCTGACTCATACAGGGCGTCTCCACCTCCAGTACGCCGCGATCGGCAAAGAAACGGCGAATTTCTGCCATAATTGCCGCGCGTTTCAATAAGTTGGGGATGGATGCGCTCGGCTGCCAGGTTGCCGTCTCGCTCATGGTTCTTTCTCCGATTTCTAACAAGGGCACGAAGTCTACCCGCATCGATCTGCTTAGACAAATTTTGCACAAATAATTTTCATAGGCTGCGTCAATAAATAGATAAGTGCCATTTAGAGATGATATCGATCAAGCTGGAAGCCGCATCACGCGGAAGAACAGCAAAACACTCGAACACGTCAAATTTCCCCTCAGTCAATATGGATATACTGCCCGCTACCCCAAAAGGAGCAATGGACCTTTTCCGTAATGAAGGCAAGCGCACCTGGCTTATCGTTGCGGAACAACAATAATCTGGAGGAATGTCGTGCAAACCTTTCAAGCCGATATCGCTGTGATTGGCGCAGGTGGAGCAGGCTTACGCACCGCGATTGCCGCGGCGCAGGCTCATCCCAACGCCAAAATCGCACTGATTTCAAAAGTCTATCCCATGCGCAGCCACACCGTTGCCGCCGAGGGCGGTTCCGCCGCCGTCGCCCAGGATCACGACAGCTTTGAGTACCATTTCCACGATACCGTGGCAGGTGGTGACTGGCTTTGCGAACAGGATGTCGTCGACTACTTTGTCCATCACTGCCCCACGGAGATGACCCAGCTTGAACAGTGGGGTTGCCCATGGAGTCGCCGCGAGGACGGCACGGTCAACGTCCGTCGCTTTGGCGGCATGAAGATCGAGCGCACCTGGTTCGCCGCCGATAAAACCGGCTTCCACATGCTGCACACGCTGTTTCAAACCTCGTTGCAGTTCCCGCAAATTCAGCGTTTCGACGAACACTTTGTCCTCGATATCCTGGTGGATGACAACCACGCGCGCGGCCTGGTCGCGATGAACATGATGGAAGGTACGCTGATTCAGATCCGCGCTAATGCAGTGGTGATGGCGACGGGCGGCGCAGGGCGCGTTTACCGCTATAACACCAACGGCGGCATCGTGACCGGCGACGGTATGGGGATGGCGCTGTCGCACGGCGTGCCGCTGCGCGATATGGAGTTTGTGCAGTATCACCCGACCGGCCTGCCCGGCTCCGGCATTCTGATGACGGAGGGCTGCCGCGGCGAAGGCGGTATCCTGGTGAATAAAAACGGCTATCGCTATCTTCAGGATTACGGCATGGGGCCCGAAACGCCGCTCGGCGAGCCGAAAAACAAATATATGGAGCTTGGCCCGCGCGACAAAGTGTCGCAGGCCTTCTGGCACGAGTGGCGCAAAGGCAACACCATCTCCACGCCGCGCGGCGATGTGGTGCATCTCGATCTGCGCCATCTTGGCGAGAAGAAGATCAAAGAGCGCCTGCCCTTTATTTGCGAACTGGCAAAAGCCTATGTCGGCGTCGATCCGATCAAAGAGCCGATCCCGGTGCGCCCGACCGCGCACTACACCATGGGCGGCATTGAGACGGATCAGAATTGCGAATCGCGCATCGCCGGGCTGTTTGCCGTCGGTGAGTGCTCCTCGGTCGGCCTGCACGGCGCTAACCGTCTTGGCTCTAACTCGCTGGCGGAGCTGGTGGTCTTTGGCCGTCTGGCGGGCGAACAGGCGGTTGAACGCGCTTCCACGGCCAGTCGGGCAAATGACGATGCGCTCAACGCGCAGGCCGCCGATGTCGAACAGCGTCTGAAGGCGCTGGTGAACCAGAACGGCACTGAGAGCTGGGCGAAAATTCGCGATGAGATGGGCGAATCGATGGAGGAGGGCTGCGGCATTTACCGTACGCCGGAGTTGATGCAGAAAACCGTCGATAAGCTCGCCGAGTTGCAGGAGCGCTTCAAACGGGTGCGCATTACCGACACCTCCAGCGTCTTCAACACCGATATTCTCTACACCCTTGAGCTGGGCCACGGCCTGAACGTTGCCGAATGTATGGCCCACTCGGCGCTGGCGCGCAAAGAGTCGCGCGGTGCTCATCAGCGGCTCGATGAAGGCTGTACCGAGCGCGATGACGTTAACTTCCTCAAACATACGCTCGCGTTCCGCGAGGCGGACGGCACAACCCGCCTGGAATATAGCGATGTGAAAATCACCACGCTGCCACCGGCGAAACGCGTCTATGGGGCAGAAGCGGAGTCGGGTGAGAAGAAGGAGACGAACAATGTCTGAGATGAAGAACCTGAAGATTGAAGTGGTGCGCTATAACCCGGAGGTCGACAACGCGCCGCACAGCGCCTTCTACGACGTGCCTTACGATGAAGCCACCTCGCTGCTCGATGCGCTGGGCTATATCAAAGATAACCTCGCGCCCGATCTCAGCTACCGCTGGTCGTGCCGGATGGCGATTTGCGGCTCCTGCGGCATGATGGTCAACAAAGTGCCAAAGCTGGCCTGCAAAACCTTCCTGCGCGACTACACCAAAGGGTTGAAAGTCGAGGCGCTGGCCAACTTCCCGATCGAGCGCGATCTGGTGGTCGATATGACCCACTTTATCGAGAGCCTCGAGGCGATTAAGCCCTATATCATCGGCAATACGCGTACGCCGGATCAGGGGCCAGGCAAACAGACCCCGGCGCAGATGGCGAAGTATCACCAGTTCTCCGGCTGCATCAACTGCGGCCTCTGCTATGCCGCCTGCCCGCAGTTTGGCCTCAATCCGGAGTTTATCGGCCCGGCGGCAATTACGCTGGCGCACCGCTATAACCTCGACAGCCGCGACCACGGCAAACAGGAGCGCATGGCGCAACTCAACGGCCAGAATGGCGTGTGGAGTTGTACGTTTGTCGGCTACTGCTCGGAAGTGTGTCCGAAGCACGTCGACCCAGCCGCCGCCATTCAGCAGGGCAAGATTGAGAGTTCGAAAGACTTTCTTATCGCCACCCTGAAACCACGCTAAGGAGTGCATGATGACGACTAAACGTAAGGCCTGGGTTCGCCCCATGCCGTCAAGCTGGTGGAAAACACTGCCGTTTTATCGCTTCTATATGCTGCGCGAAGGGACGGCGATCCCGGTGGTCTGGTTCAGCCTGGAGCTGCTATATGGTCTTTTCGCGCTGAAAAACGGGCCGGAGAGCTGGATGGGCTTTGTCGCTTTCCTGCAAAACCCGGTGGTGCTGCTGCTCAACCTGATCGCGCTGGCAGCCGCGCTGCTGCATACCAAAACCTGGTTCGATCTGGCACCGAAAGCGTCGCTCATTATTGTGAAAGGCGAAAAAATGGGGCCAGAGCCGGTGGTAAAAGGGCTGTGGGTAGCGGCTGCCGTGGTAACGGTGGTGGTGCTGTTTATCGCCCTCTTCTGGTGAGGAATTGATGATGATTAACCCGAATCCAAAACGTTCTGACGAACCGATGTTCTGGGGGCTGTTTGGCGCAGGCGGTATGTGGAGCGCCATCTTCGCGCCGGTGATGATCCTGCTGGTCGGCCTGCTGCTGCCGCTCGGTCTCTTCCCCGGTGAGGCGCTGAACTACGAGCGCGTTATCGCCTTTGCCCAGAGCTTCATTGGCCGCGCCTTTCTCTTCTTAATGATTGTGCTGCCGGTCTGGTGTGGGCTGCACCGCATCCACCACATGATGCACGATTTGAAAGTACATCTGCCCAACGGCAAATGGATTTTCTACGGCCTCGCAGCGATTATTAGTGTCGTTGCGTTAGTCGGCGTGATTTTCCTGTAAAACCTGTCGCTCTCCTGCACGCGCAGGAGAGCAAATTTCCCGCCATCTTCTACACTTACGTAAAAGCCAGGAGGGAGAATACCATGCGTTTACTGCCTATCTTCGCAGCGGTCACCGCTGCTTTTTTAGTCACGGCCTGCAGCACACCCACGCCGCCAAAAGGCGTTACCGTGGTGCAGAATTTCGATACGCAACGCTACTTAGGGAAATGGTACGAGATTGCCCGTTTCGATCACCGCTTTGAGCGTGGTCTGGAGCGCGTCACCGCCACCTACAGCCTGCGCGACGATGGCGGGTTAACCGTTATCAACCGGGGTTATAACCCGGATCGCGGCAAATGGCAGGAGTCGGTCGGTAAAGCCTACTTCACCGGCGATCCGCGCACCGCGTCGCTGAAGGTCTCATTCTTTGGCCCGTTCTATGGCGGCTACAACATCATCTCGCTGGATAAAGAGTATCGCCACGCGCTGGTTTGCGGCCCGGATCGCGACTACCTGTGGCTCCTCTCCCGCACCCCGACCATTTCGCCCGAGGTGAAAGAGAAGATGCTGGCAGACGCGACCCGCCAGGGCTTTGAAGTGAACAAGCTGATCTGGGTCGATCAGCCCCATTAATGGGCGCTGATTTTTAAGCCAATAATGCCGGCCACAATCAGACAGAGGCTAACGATACGCGCCAGGCTTGCGGACTCGCCGAGTAATACAATCCCGGCGATGGCCGCGCCAACGGCGCCAATGCCGGTCCAGACCGCATAGGCGGTACCGACCGGCAGGGTTTTCATTGCCCATGAGAGCAACACGACGCTGATAAGCATCGCCACGACGGTAATAATGCTGGGCGTGATGCGGGTAAAACCATGGGTATATTTCAGGCCGATGGCCCACACCACTTCAAGAAGACCGGCAATAACAAGAATAAACCAGGACATGGTTGGCTCCAGTACGGGGCCGTCCCCGAATTAACGTGACGCTGTCGGGTCGTCCCGCCAGCCAGGTGAAGAAGGTCAGATTTTCCCCTCTTTGCCCGAGGATTTCAACCCCGCGAACGCCCATTCAGATTCAGGAAGTTAAGGCAAGAAATAGCCCCTCTTCGCAGCGGAATTCAGGCATTTATTCCCCATATCCACCGAATATGATGAATCGCTTTCCTGGATTCAGGAAGCCGTGCGCCCCCCTCTGACTGCGAAGAAAAATATGTACAAAATGCTTGTGATTGACCGCTGTTACTTCACCCGTTCGGGGATGGAAACCTGGCTCAATCAAACCGATCTCTTTCCCGCCTCTTTCCTTGTCACCGCTCTGCATAATTTAATGCTGGCGAAAGAGCATATTGTTCAGTGGCAACCAGATTTGGTGATTATTGATTTACACAGCTTTAAAGATGAAATTCATCATATTCAACAGCTTGCTTCGCTCTTCTCGGTGTGCGGCACCTCCTGCCAGGTGATGCTGCTGGAGTCGGGCCACGACACGCAGCTGTCAGCGTTTTGCGCGCAGTTTCCCATCGCGGCGATGTTGCAAAAAACGGATCCGCTGGAGATGGTGGCACAGGCCATTGATAACATGATGCAGGCGCGCCCGTTCAGGCCCGCAAGGCGAGTGGTAACGCCCTTACTCACGCGTCAGGAAGAGAAAGTATTAACGCTATGGATGGAAGGCAGAAATAACGCAGCAATCGCAGCCAAAATGAGGATCAACGGGAAAACCGTTTATACCTACAAAAGAAACATTCGCATGAAGTTGGGGATGGGAAACCGCTTTACGCCGTTTTTGTCACTACCTGAGGCAAACTAACGGTACGGCACAGGCCGTACCGGCAGTCATCACTGTTGTGCTTTGGTCGCAGCGCCAGAAATTGCGCTACCGCCATCGGAGATATCTTCGCCGACGCCACGGGTGGTGTTACACGCCGTCAGCACGGATGAAAGAACCAGTACAGAAAAGATCGCAACAAATGTCTTCTTAACCATAATATCTTCCTTTTATTGTCAATATCGTTTGTGTATAGCCACTTAAGCATAGACAAATTCCCGAAAAGCGACGGGAAAAAAGCGGATTTTTAAGACGAAAGGAAGTTATTAGCTGGCGGCGTGCGAAATGATATGGCCAAGCGTCTGCACATCTTCGCCGATACCGCGCGCGGTATTGCAGCCTGCGAGCAGTGCGCAGCTGATAAGCAGCAGTGAGAGGAGTTTAGCGAGACGTTTCATTACCGGGCCTCAACGAACCCGCGACGCAGCAGAGCGCTACGCCGCGGTTGCGCGCATTACTTCACGCGTGATACGTATTCGCCGGAGCGGGTATCAACTTTGATCACTTCGCCAACCTGTACGAACAGCGGCACTTTAACCACAGCGCCGGTGCTCAGGGTAGCCGGTTTGCCGCCGGTACCTGCGGTATCCCCTTTCAGGCCTGGATCGGTATCAACGATTTCCAGCTCAACGAAGTTCGGCGGCGTAACGGAGATCGGCTGGCCGTTCCACAGGGTAACGATGCACTCGGCCTGATCCAGCAGCCATTTTTCGCTGTCGCCAATCGCTTTTTTATCAGCAGAAAGCTGTTCAAAGGTTTCGTTGTTCATGAAGTGCCAGAACTCACCGTCGTTGTAGAGGTAAGTCAGGTTCATATCGATAACGTCCGCGCCTTCAGCCGAGTCGGTAGACTTGAAGGTTTTCTCAACGCGGGTACCGGTCAGCAGACGACGCAGTTTAACGCGTGCGAACGCCTGGCCTTTGCCCGGTTTCACGAATTCGCTGGCCTCAACCGCGTACGGTTCGCCGTCCATCATGATTTTAAGACCGGCACGAAAATCGTTGCTATAGTAAGTCGCCATAAGGCCCTCTGAAATTGTTAACTGGTAGCTTAGCCAAAAAAATGGCACACATTGTAACCCTAAAATCCCCTTCCAGAGAAGATTGGTTATTGCAACTTGCCGATGTAATCACCGATCCCGATGAACTGCTACATATTTTAAATATAGAACCTGATGACGCCCTGCTGCGTGGACGTGAAGCAAAGCGCCTTTTCCCGCTGCGGGTGCCGCGCGCATTTGTCACGCGCATGCGCAAAGGCGATGTCAACGATCCGCTGCTGCGTCAGGTACTTACCACCAGCGAAGAGTTTATCTCCGCACCGGGTTACAGCACCGATCCGCTCGATGAGCAGAGCAGCGTAGTGCCAGGGCTGCTGCATAAATACCGCAACCGCGCGCTGCTGTTGGTCAAGGGCGGCTGTGCGGTAAATTGTCGCTACTGTTTCCGGCGCCACTTCCCGTATGCCGATAACCAGGGCAACAAGCGGAACTGGCAGGGCGCGCTGGACTATATTGCCGCGCATCCGGAGCTGGATGAGATCATCTTCTCCGGCGGCGATCCGCTGATGGCCAAAGATCACGAGCTTGAGTGGTTAATTGCCCAGCTGGAAGCCATTCCACATCTCAAGCGCCTGCGCATTCATAGCCGCCTGCCGATTGTGATCCCGGCGCGCATCACCGATACGCTGGTCGCCCGTTTCGCCCGCTCCTCGCTGCAAATTTTGCTGGTGAACCATATCAACCACGCGCAGGAGATTGGCGACGATTTCCGCGCGGCAATGGTGCAGCTGCGCCAGGCGGGCGTCACGCTGCTCAACCAGAGCGTGCTGCTGCGCGGCGTCAATGATAATGCGCAGACGCTGGCGGATCTCAGCAACGCCTTATTCGACGCGGGCGTGCTGCCTTACTATCTGCATGTGCTGGATCGGGTAGAGGGCGCGGCGCACTTTATGGTGAGTGATGAAACGGCGCGGGAGATTATGCGTGAGTTACTGACGCTGGTGTCGGGGTATATGGTGCCGAAGCTGGCGCGGGAGATTGGCGGTGAGCCGAGTAAAACGCCGCTGGATCTGCAACTGCGTCAACAGTAAAAAAAGCACGGTCGCGAAATACGCAACGCGACCGTGAAAAAAGCGCTTGCACGGGAAACAAGCGCGTGTCGGAACTTAAAATGTCTCCCAGCCCTCATCACCACCGCCGGCAGGTGCCAGCCGCGCACGCTGTACGGGTGCTTTTACTGCGCTGGCGCTGGCGCGAGCCGGCTGCTGGCCCGGTAAACGGAACACATCCACCAGTTGCTGCAGTTTGGTGGCCTGATCTTCAAGGCTACCCGCTGCCGCCGACGACTCCTGAACCAGCGAGGCGTTCTGCTGGGTGGTGGTATCCATTTCGGACATCGCCTGCGCAATCTGGCCGATACCACGGTTCTGCTCATCAGAAGCAGCGGCAATCTCCTGCATCAAATCCTTCACCTGCATAACAGAGTTGACGATACCGCTCATGGTTTCGCCAGCCAGGTCAACCTGACGGGAGCCCTCTTCGACATAGTTCACCGATTCGCTGATCAAGGTTTCAATCTCTTTGGCCGCCTGGGCACTGCGCTGGGCCAGCGAGCGAACTTCGCCTGCCACTACCGCAAAACCGCGTCCCTGATCCCCTGCCCTTGCTGCTTCTACCGCGGCGTTCAGTGCGAGGATGTTGGTCTGGAAGGCGATGCCGTTGATCACCGAGGTGATTTCAGAGATGCGTTTTGAACTCTCCATAATGTCTTTCATGCGGTTTACCGCCACGCTGACCACGGTGCCGCCCTGTGCAGCGGTATCAGAAGCAGTAATCGCCAGTTGGCTCGCCTGATGGGCGTTCTCGGCGTTCTGTTTCACCGTTGAGCTGAGCTCTTCCATGCTGGCCGCCGTTTCAACAACCGCTGCCGACTGCTGTTCGGTACGGGCCGAGAGTTCGTTATTGCCTAACGCAATCTCATTCGCTGCCGTATTCACCGAGCTTGAGGCGGCGCGCACCATCTTCAGGGACTCTGCAACACGCTCAACCAGCAGGTTAAACGCGGCAACCGCACGACCAATCTCATCCATCCGCCCGGTGGTCAGCGACTGGCTAAGATCCAGTTTCTCGCTGATGTTTTCCATGCCATCGCGCATATCGTTAAGACGACGCTTGATGTTAAGCACGGTAAAGAGGCCAAACAGACCGAGAATCAGGGTAGCGGCCAGCGTTGCGGTAATAGATAAAAACATCGAGCGAGTAATTAAGCTGGAGTTAGCAGACACCGCGTTATTCACCAAATCGCTGTTGTAGGCAACCTGATCGGTAAAGTCGCTAATTAATATGGCAATACTGTCGGCAACCGGCCCGCCTTTACGCATCGCCTGAATAATGGCAGCGCGGTCATTACTTTCTGAGACTTTAAAAAATTGATCCATCACTGCGCGAAACTTCTCTAAATCGCTCAGCGTTTTATTCGACATATCTTGATCGTGTTGATCGGAAACCAGATCTTTAAGGTAACCCTGGTGCATGGCGTAAACGTCGTCATACAATTTTAATGCGTTCTGTTTGATTTCAGCCATCGAGGCGGGTTCTTCCGTCAGACCGTGAACGAAGAGCTGGCCGCGAATCGTCAGCACTTTCAGCATCTCTTTGTTCATCATGTCGAGGCTGGGTAAGGTATTTTCTTTAAAGTTCGTTTGCGACTCACCCAGTTTCGATAAAGAAAATATCGCAATCAGGTTTGTGCCGATAAGGCTTAAAATCAGTAACGAGAAAGCAAGTAACAATCTCTTTGTAATATTCATTGGTAACTCCCGACACGTCATGCAAGAAATAGTATTGTTTTTTCACACTCCTTCGCTCTTTGTCCTGAAGTGAGTATCGGCAGCGAAAAATATTACTTTATCTCGATATATCCTCTTTTTAAAAAAAGATCGGATTCGCAAAAATATAATTAAAAGAAGCATCAAGCTTAAGAAAACTTAATATTCGGAGAGGAAAAATTTAATTAGCAGCAAAATTATAATCGTCTTATTTACAAGCAGGAAATAAATAACAGTGTGTGGAAAAATAGTAGCAGTTGCAGCGCGCCCGCCGGGACTGGCGGGCGCAAGGGAAAGGATCAGTTAGGGCACTTGTAAACCTGCGCGTTCATTTCGCTGGCGGTCGGCACAAAGCTCGACAGCACGCCCTGCGTCGGGCTGCTTACGTTGTAGAGCACGTTGCCGCCCATTGCGGCTGCCTGGTTGCGCAGAGCGTTCGCCGCGCCGCGCATTGAGCCGCCCTCTTCGCCATGCTGGCCGGAGAGCCAGTTGCTCTGCTTGCCGCTGGCGGTGCCGAGATACTGGCACTGCGCGGCCGGTTTATCTTCGACAAAACGCACGTTCTGGCCGCCTGCGGTCAGATCGTTGCTGCTGCTACAGCCTGCCATCAGAAACGCTGCGCCAACCATCCCCGCCAAATATTTTACCGACATGTTATTCTCCGTAATCAATGAGCTGGACGCGGTTCGTCCGTGTCTAAACCTTATACTAAAAAGATGACTAAAAGAAAAACGCCGCCATCGCAGCGCAGAGAAATCAGCCCAAAATAGCAAAAAGCCCCGCCGGGTACGGCAGGGCTTGCAGAGATTAACAGCCATCAAATTTATACGGCGGGCCGGACGAGGTGGTTCCAACCGTTTCAACATTCACGCTGCCCTGTTGGTCAACGTTCAGTTTGAAGACGTGCCACAGCGTATTGCGCTGCGATCCGCTGGCGTTTTCCACCGCCCAGTTCCAGCTACGGCCGTCCGACAGAGAGAGCGTCACCTTCGCCCCCGTCATCAGCGGGCCGGTTGCCGGTTGGCTGTTGTGTACCGAGTAACAGTACGCGCCGGGATGGAAGTTGCCAATCGAGACCGTTTCCGGGCCATAGCCGTTGCGCGCGTCATTCTCCAGCCCCGCTTCTGCGCCCACCGGGTGCGTCGTCATATAGTAGACATGCTGCCTGGCACCGCCGGGATTGCTCGCTTTTGGCGGCACAATCAGATGCGAATCAAGATTCGCCGGCGTGGCGTTCCAGCTCACGACAATCTTCGCCACCGCGCCCTTCAGGCGGTGCGTCAGCGTAAAGTCCTGAGCAAAGAGCGTCCCTCTGATGACCGTTATCGTGGTCTGCAACGGGAAGTAGTCCGGCGCGGTGACCTCAACATAGTAGCTCCCTGACAACACATTAATGCTGTAGCTGCCGTTACTGTTGGCCTGAGTGGAGTAGGCCGGTTGCGCATCCCCTTTGTTATGAAAGAGTTTGATCTCAGCGCCAGGCACGACAATGGGTGCCGGGTTGCTGTAGCCCCATACCGCCTGGGCACCCCAAATTCCGCCGCGCAGATTGACCTGCTGCGGATGGAAACTCACCGTTTTATCCGCATCAATGCTGGCGCCATTATTGAGCGACGCGGAAACCTGCACATTCATCACATCGGTGGTGGTGCTCTCAAGCTGGGCGACAGCGATCCCCGCATCGTTGGTCACGCTCAGGCTGTTGATGGTGGCGGCAACGCCTTTGTCCTGTAACCACTGCACCGTCGCGCCGCTGACCGGGTTGTTGTTGACGTCTTTTACCCGCGCATGGAAGGTAAAGCTGTCTGTGCCGTTGGCGGTTTTATCGGTGGTTGTCCCTTCCAGCGTGACGCTCGCCAGTGCGGCGGTCGAGATATCGCCGATAAAGTCGACCGCTTTGCTGGCCGAGGTGCCCGCCACGCGCGCCGTCACGGTAAAGCGCCCGGCGCGCAGACTGTTAACGCTGGTGGTCACCTGCCCATCAATATTGCTCACCCCCTGCGTGCGTGTCAGCACCGCCCCCGCGCTGACGGTGAAATCAACCGTAATGCCGCTCAACCGGTTCCCCTTCACATCCGTCACCGTCGCCGAGAGGCTATTGACCGCATTGCCGTTCGCCACCGCGCCATTGCTCTCCACCACCAGGTTGGCATCGGAGATTTGCGCCGTGACCACATCGGCGATAAACAGCGTCGATTTGCTCAGGGTGCTGCCGTTTACCGTCGCGGTCACCGTGTAGAGGCCAGCGATATCACTGACTACTGTGGTTTGCGCCTGTCCATCCGGCCCGGTAATAGCGGTCGTTGCGGCAAGGGTTGCGCCGGGCGAAACGCTAAAGTTGACCGTCACGCCGGGGATCGGGTTGTCTTGGGCATCGACAACGGTAGCCGTGACGCCATTTGGCGCGATACCGTTAGCGACAGCACCATCGGGCGAGATATGCAGGTTTTCGTTCGGCAGCTGTGCAGTGGTGCTGTCAGCTATAAAACGAGTGCTCACCTGCGCGGCCTGCGGTGTGCCGACCAGTTTCGCCGTCGCGTTAAAGGTTCCCGCCCGGCGGCTGGTTAAGGTGGTTTCCGCCACGCCTTGCGCATCAGTCAGCGCCTGTGCGGGCAGAACGCTGACCGGGCTGTCGGGTATAAACTGTATCGCCATGCCCGGCACCGGGTTACCCAACGCATCGGCTACCCGTACCCGCATGACGCTGCCCGCCTGGCCATTCGCCAGCGCATCTTGCGCCACCCGGCTCTCGATAAAGCGCGCGCTCTGGCGATCGACACTGAAGTTGACGGTTTGCGTCAGCGCCTGCCCATTAACCGTCGCGGTAATCTGCGTCGCCAACGCACGCGTATGGGTCACTAATAACGTCGCCTGACCGCGAGCATCGGTCAGCACTGCATTGCCGCCGACCAGCGTCGCGCCATTATCCGCCGAGAAGCCCACCGCGTAGTTCGCCAGTGGGTTGCCATAGCGATCGGCAACCGTCGCGCGCACCTCATTGGCCTGCTTTCCATCTGCCAGCGCGTTATCGGTAATCGTGTCGAACGCCGAGAGCGTAGCGGTGGTGGTATCGGCGATAAACGTCACCCGCGCACTGCTGCCATTACCGTTACGTAAGGTGGCAGAGACCATGCCTTCACCCGCAACGCGGCTCTTCACTTTTACCGTCGCCAGCCCCTTGCTGTCGGTCACTGCGCTGAGCGAGGTATTATGCTGGCCCTGGTCGTTAAACAGCGTGGCCGCTGGTTTACCTTTACTGTCGGTAAGCTGAGCAATATGAAACGTTACCTGCTGCCCGGTGACCGGTTGACCATCCTTCACGACGCTTGCCGTCAGGGTAAAGGCCTGCTGATTATCAGCCAGCTGCGGTTTCATCGGCGTTACCGCGAGGGGCGCGACCGTTTCGCTGGCGCGCAGCACGCGAAGGGTGGTGGTCGCTGGCGTGGCGCGGTTGCCATTTTTATCGACGCCAACCGCAGTCAGTAGATACTCCTGCGCGGCATAGAGTTGGCTGCGCGTGTTGCGATAGGCCGGAACCTGAACCTGCAGGGCGGTCAACGTCGGTTGCCGCCAGCTGCCGCCGTTGGCGGTAAAGTTCGCCGAAGCGCTCCACTCAATGCGCTCAAGGCCATACTTCGCTTTAGCGATGGTCACCGGGATGGTCAGTGTCGTGCCCGCCTCCACGGTGAATTGCTGCGGCAGTGAGAGCGCCACCAGCGGCTGCTTGCGATACTGCATCACGATGTCGTAATTGCGATCGACAAGGGCGTATTTGCTGCCGATCAGGCTGCGGTGCAGATCGAGATTGTCGGCAGAGAGCTGCCGCCATAGCGGTACGCCGAAACGGTAGTTAAGCGCCATATCCAGCCGCGTATCCTGGCTGTCACCAAAGGTGCGCTCGCCGGAGAGTGTCAGCAGTGGAAACGGCGTGTAGTTAAGCCCGAGCGTGACAGCGTAGGGGTTGCGTTGCAGATCGCCCGGCCCGCTGGCAGGTGTGAGAGCGATGCCGTTGCCGAAGTAGTGCTCATATTTCAGCCTCCCTCCCCACTGCGGGTGCGCAGGCAGCCAGCCGTCGAGGCGTAGGTCAAAACCGTTCGCCGGGCGCTCGTCATACTCTTTCATGCCGTTGAGCGTCGAGGCGTGCCAGCCGGTCAGGCCATAGTAGGCGTTGGCCGACAGCTTCAGATAATCCGCCCAGGCTTCGCCGCCAATGCCAAGACGCGCGTTCTTGCCGCTGTAGTCATAATCGTAAAAAGCATTGATGCCCAGCATGCCGCCCGCGACCTGGTGACGGTAGCCCAGCCCAACGTTACCAATGTTGCGCGTATCGCTTTTGCGCAGCCCCCACTGGCTGAACACCAGCTGACGTTCACTCTCCAGCAGCGGCAGCAGCAGATCGCCACTCACGTTACCCTTGCTGTCCAGCGACGCGCTGGCCGTGCCTTTTTGATCTATCCAGTCGCTAAGTTGCTGGTTGATCACCCCTTCGCCAAGGCTGCGAGCGAAGGCGTAAGAGGTGCGGCTGACATCGTCAGACATCAGTAGTTGCGCGGCCTGCGCCGCTTTCGGTGCCAGCCACGCATCGGCATCGGCATTGGCCGGTTCGGCTTCCTGCTGCGCCTGCATATTCAGCGTCGGCAACGGTGGGATATGTTGCGGCGTTGGTGAAACCGTGGGTGACACGGTGTGGGTTAACATTCTGGGCTCGCTGATGAGCGCCTGTAGCCCGGCTATCGTTTCATCCATGCTGCGATAGTCGGCATATTCTGTTGCCTGCGCCGCAGAGGTGAAGGGAAAAAAGAGTGGGCTAAATAACTGGAGCGCGATAGTCCCCCACGCGGCCCCCCGCTTCCAGCCGGGAAGTTGTCTCGTTTTCATTATTAGGTCATCAAAGAAAAAGATAAAAAGCCGTTGTTAAAAACGGCATTTAAAAATAGCGGCGAGACATCTGTCAGATGTCGGCAAGGTTTCGCATTTTTTCTTTAACGATTTTGTAACTGGTGTAATGCGCTTTTGCACACAGGGTATCGAGCTTGAGATCGAGTTGCATGGTGTAGATCTCTTTCGCCTCTTTCCCCATGATGTTTTTATTAATGTTCAGAAACTTGTAACCTTCACCTATTTTTGAATAGTCATCAGAGTAGTTTTTATAGGTGCTGGTATCCGTGCCGCGAATAAAATTAAATTTGTCGATACAGGCATTATTAGTTGATGCAATAACGATCCCATCGAAAAAAGGCGATTTGCGCTCCGTCGCCACGCCCTGTGGCGCGCTTAGGTTACTGACGGTGGCGGCAGCATCCTCTTTTTCTTGATCATTCGCCTTACCCGCACAGGCTGAGAGAACAAATACGCACGCGGTGCTTAATATAATGGCCTCTAAATTGTTCATTTTATTTTTCCCCTTAAAATTAACCCGTTACCAAACAGACCAGGTTTTAAACGTGCGAATGCTGTGAGGATAGACTTACCCGCACACTGCACGCGCCCAATAAGGTTTAATAATAAATTCGCACCTTTCTCTTTAGCTATTTATATCGGAATGTTAAACACAAACAAGATAAATTATCGTCATATAAGCTGCTTTCAGGGTAACGCATAGTGATTATAAAAAAAATAATAACAAAATCCCGACCAATCCGTGAGAATTATCTGGTAGATTGTCGGGGCATCTCTCTTAAAACTAAAAAAAAGCGGCTCTATTTATTGACAATACAGGTAGCATCGACAATATGGTTATATTTTTTATGCAGTCTCAACTCTCTGAATATAGTGGTTTAATTAACAAGAGATAGCACCCGTTAATTAATTTCACTATTACAGAAGTATCTAACGTTTTCTTTTTAATTTATTCCATGATGAATAGCATCATAAAAGGTATAAATATGTTCTTTATTCTAGATAAGGAAATCTACTTCAGACCCGCAGATGGCGCAATCTGGGGCGCGGGCGCTGAAAATGAAAAACGGTTTTTAACGCTCGCCAGCAGCCGCTTGCTGGTTTTTTTTATTGAACACCGCGGGGAGGTCGTGACCCGCGATGCGATCTTTCAGGAAGTCTGGGAGCAGTATGGTTTGCACTCCTCCAACAACACCCTCAACCAGTACATCTCGCTGTTGCGCAGAACGATGACGGACTTTGGCTTAGGTCCGCAGGTGATTAAAACCATCCCCAAAACCGGCTTTATCTTCAGCCGCGATCTCTCCGTAACTGCCGTCTCGGAACAGCGTGACGTAACGCTGCCCGCCGCCCATGAGCCACTTAGCGCGCGTAAGCAGTATGGCGCGCTGGCGCTGCTGATCCTGTTTTTGCTCTGCGCGTTTATGCTCTTTGGCCTGTGGCAGAGCCGCACCTTCAGCGCGCCGCTGCCTGAATTTGGCAAAAGCGTCGTGACCTTTACCCAGTGCGATTTTATGCCGACAGAGAGTGAGGAGGAGTCCCGCTTGCTGGCGTCGAGTGACAAACTCAAATTTATGACGCTGGTGGACGATCTGGCCGTTGAGCAGGAGGCAGGCGGCGAGAAAACCGCCCAGGCCTGCCCGGTCAATTCGCCCGCTGGCTGAAACGCGGGCAAAAAAAAGAGCGGGCCATAAGCCCGCTCCTCTTCGTTGAACGCGCGCCCGGTTATCGGGCACGTGTCCGGCAGCAATTACATCATGCCGCCCATACCGCCCATGCCACCCATACCGCCAGCAGCACCTAAATCAGGCGCGTCGCTTTTCGGCAGATCGGTAACCATGCACTCGGTAGTGATCATCAGACCGGCTACGGAAGCCGCGTACTGCAGTGCAGAACGGGTCACTTTAGTCGGGTCCAGGATACCCATGTCGATCATGTTGCCGTACTCTTCGGTCGCAGCGTTGTAACCGTAGTTACCGTCGCCCGCTTTAACCATGTTGGCAACAACAGACGGCTCTTCGCCGCAGTTCAGCACGATTTGACGCAGCGGAGCTTCCATTGCGCGCAGCGCAACTTTGATACCCACGTTCTGGTCTTCGTTCTGACCTTTCAGCTCAGCCAGTTTGCTGGCTACGCGAATCAGCGCCACGCCACCACCGGCAACCACGCCCTCTTCAACGGCAGCACGGGTTGCGTGCAGCGCATCTTCAACGCGGGCTTTCTTCTCTTTCATCTCAACTTCGGTCGCAGCACCGACTTTGATGACCGCAACGCCGCCTGCCAGTTTCGCTACGCGCTCCTGCAGTTTTTCACGGTCGTAATCGGAAGTAGCTTCTTCAATCTGCTGACGAATCTGCGTTACGCGACCCTGAATAGCGGTCTCTTCACCCACGCCATCGATGATGGTGGTGGTGTCTTTGTTGATGACAACGCGTTTCGCCTGGCCCAGATCTTCCAGGGTCGCTTTTTCCAGCTCCATACCGATCTCTTCAGAGATAACGGTACCGGCAGTCAGGGTGGCGATATCCTGCAGCATTGCTTTACGACGGTCGCCGAAGCCCGGTGCTTTCACCGCAGCCACTTTCACGATACCGCGCATGGTGTTAACCACCAGAGTTGCCAGCGCTTCACCTTCCACATCTTCAGCGATGATCAGCAGCGGTTTGCCTGCTTTCGCCACGGCTTCGAGAACCGGCAGCATTTCGCGGATGTTGGAGATTTTCTTATCAGCCAGCAGGATGAACGGGCTTTCCAGTTCTACTGCGCCAGTTTCCGGCTTGTTGATGAAGTAAGGAGAGAGGTAGCCACGGTCGAACTGCATACCTTCAACCACGTCCAGCTCGTCCTGCAGACCGGTACCGTCTTCAACGGTGATCACGCCTTCTTTACCGACTTTATCCATCGCTTCAGCGATCAGTTTACCTACGGTTTCGTCGGAGTTAGCGGAGATGGTACCAACCTGAGCGATAGCTTTAGAGTCAGAGCACGGTACGGAGAGCGCTTTCAGCTCTTCAACGGCAGAGGCGACAGCTTTGTCGATACCGCGTTTCAGATCCATCGGGTTCATGCCCGCAGCAACGGCTTTCAGACCTTCAGTGATGATGGACTGTGCCAGAACGGTCGCGGTGGTGGTGCCGTCGCCCGCAGCGTCGTTCGCTTTGGAGGCCACTTCTTTCACCATCTGCGCACCCATGTTTTCGAACTTGTCTTCCAGCTCGATTTCACGTGCTACGGAAACACCATCTTTGGTGATGGTCGGTGCACCGAAAGATTTATCCAGAACCACATTACGGCCTTTCGGACCGAGGGTAACTTTCACTGCATCTGCCAGAACATTCACGCCGCGCAGCATTTTTACACGAGCGTCGTTACCGAATTTTACGTCTTTAGCTGCCATTTTCTGTATTCCTTAAATTCGTTCAGGTTCGTTCGCGCGCGTTGTTACGCTTCAACAATTGCCAGAATGTCGCTTTCGGACATAATCAGCACTTCTTCGTTGTCGATCTTCTCAGCCTTCACACCGTAACCATCGTTGAAAATCACGATATCGCCCACTTTTACGTCCAGCGGCTGAACAGTACCGTTTTCCAGGATGCGGCCCTTACCGACAGCGATGATTTCGCCACGAGTTGATTTGCCTGCCGCAGAACCGGTCAGAACGATACCGCCAGCAGATTTAGACTCAACTTCCTTACGTTTGACGATCACACGATCATGTAACGGACGAATACTCATTTGATAGCTCTCCTTTGAGAAAGTCTTTATCAGTTATGGTGAGGCCGGGTCCATGGGGTTATCCGGCTGGTGACCTGAGAGATGGGGTTAGGCCTCTCCCCCTTCAAGGGGTAAAACAAAAAAAATTTTCGAAAATGCAATCGGCTGCACCCTCCCTTTACTGGCGGGGATCAGCGAGCCCTAAGTAAAACGGCTTGTGCTACCATCGAGGCTCCCGATAAGAGACAAAAAGAAAAAAATGAGCGAATTAAAACAGGAACTGGGGCTGGCGCAGGGTGTTGGATTACTCTCTACCTCTTTACTCGGTACCGGGGTCTTCGCCGTTCCGGCGCTGGCCGCACTGGCCGCCGGTAACAGCAGCCTGTGGGCGTGGCCGTTACTCATCGTGCTGGTCTTCCCGGTGGCGATTGTCTTTGCGGTGCTCGGGCGTCACTTCCCCAGCGCGGGCGGCGTCGCCCACTTTGTCGGCATGGCATTTGGTCCGCGTTTGCAGAGGGTAACCGGCTGGCTGTTTCTCTCGGTGATCCCGGTTGGGCTGCCTGCGGCGCTGCATATCGCCGCCGGTTTCTGGCAGGGACTTTTCGGCTGGCAAGGCCCGATGCTGCTAATGGCGGAGCTGATGACGCTGGCGCTGATCTGGCTTATCGGTACGCGCGGAGCGGGCTCCAGCGCTAACCTGCAATCAATTATCGCCGGGCTGATCGTTGCCCTGCTGGTCGCCATCTGGTGGCGCGGCGGCATTACGCTGCGCGATATCCCCTTTCCGCCGTTGGGCGAGGTGACACTCACTGAAATGTCCGCTTCATTAGCGGTGATGTTCTGGTGCTTTGTCGGGCTGGAGGCGTTCGCCCATCTCGCCTCGGAGTTCAAAAACCCGGAGCGGGATTTCCCCCGTGCGCTGATGATTGGCCTGCTGCTGGCGGGCACCGTCTACTGGGCCTGTACCGTGGCGGTGCTGAAGTTCGATCTCTGGCACCAACTGGGGGCGGCGGCATCGCTGCCGGTGATTGTCGTCGATCTCTTTGGTAAACAGGCGCTGTGGGTGGCATGCATTATTGGCTATCTCGCCTGCTTCGCCAGCCTCAATATCTATATTCAGAGCTTCGCCCGGCTGGTGTGGTCGCAGGCGGCATACAAGCCCGACAGCGCGCTGGCAAAACTCTCGGCGCGCCAGCTGCCGCTTAACGCCCTTAACGCGGTCATTCTCTGCTGCGTGGCCTGCACGCTGGTCATTTACGCTTTCAACATCAATCTCGACACGCTGATCATCTATGCCAACGGCATCTTTATCATGATCTACCTGCTCTGCATGCTGGCGGGGTGTCGCTTGCTGAAAGGGCGTTATAAGGCGCTGGCGCTGCTCGGCAGCGTGCTCTGCCTGCTGTTGCTGATCATTCCAGGCTGGAAGAGTTTGTATGCGGTGGTGATGCTGGCGGCGCTGTGGCTCTTTTTACCGAAGCGGCGCACGACAACCGTTCGTTCTGTGTCGGAATAAAAAAATGCCCGGCGAGGCCGGGCAGCGGAGCTTAACGATCGTCTTTATGATCCAGACGATTGTTGGGGTCATCTTTACGCTGATATTCGCCTTCAAAGGTGTCGCCACCGCCAAACCCGGCACCTGCGCCAGGACCGCGCGAAAAGCGCAGGTGCGGCATCAGCTTGAGGGTGATCAGCTTCTGCACCGGCGGCACCAGCAGCAGCAGGCCGAGGAAGTCGGTAAAGAAACCAGGCAGCAGCAGCAACAGGCCAGCGATCACCAGCGACACGCTCTTGATCATCTCGGCCGCCGGGCTTTCACCCGCCGCCATCTTCTGCTGCATCGCCATCAGGTTTTTAAAGCCCTGGTTGCGCACCAGTGACATGCCGATAACCGAGGTGAAGAGCACCAGGATAAGGGTCATCAGCACGCCAAAGACGTGGGCCACCTGGATGAAGATCGAAATTTCGATGTAAACGTATAAGAAAAAAGCAATAAACGGTATCCAGCGCACTGGCTTCTCCTGTGAACGAGCAACGGTCATCTCACCGTTGCTAAAATGAGTCTGCGAATTCGCATAGGGATGAGATGGTGGCGAAGTTGAAAAATTCAATTTCCCCGGTGGTGTAAAGTTTTGTTTGTTACGCAGCGGTGACTTATTTCACATATTGGTAATTATGATGGGTCCAGTAAGATAATAAGTGATCCCGATTACGGCAATTCGCCCGCGCCAGCATATAATTTCACTCTTCTGGCCGATTGAGGGAATAATCGTCGGTCGAAAAAGACACATAACCACATAAATATTGTGTGATTGGTGTATTCATTCGTAGCTTGAAAAAGAAGGTTCACATGTTAAACAACATTCGTATCGAAGAAGACTTGTTAGGTACCAGGGAAGTGCCAGCGGATGCCTACTACGGCGTGCATACTCTGAGAGCGATTGAAAACTTTTATATCAGCAACAACAAGATCAGCGACATCCCTGAGTTTGTTCGTGGCATGGTGATGGTGAAGAAAGCGGCAGCGCTGGCGAACAAAGAGCTGCAAACCATCCCTAAAAGTATTGCTAACGCTATTGTTGCCGCATGTGATGAGGTGCTGAACAACGGCAAATGCATGGACCAGTTCCCGGTTGACGTCTATCAGGGCGGCGCGGGTACGTCTGTGAACATGAACACCAACGAGGTGCTGGCAAATATCGGCCTTGAGCTGATGGGCCACCAGAAAGGGGAGTATCAGTTCCTCAACCCGAACGATCATGTCAACAAATGCCAGTCCACCAACGATGCCTACCCGACCGGGTTCCGCATCGCGGTCTACACCTCGGTGGTCAAACTGATCGACGCCATCAAACAGCTTGGCGAAGGCTTTGAAAACAAAGCAGTGGAGTTCAAAGATATCCTGAAAATGGGTCGTACCCAGCTGCAGGATGCGGTGCCGATGACCCTCGGCCAGGAGTTCCATGCCTTTAACGTGCTGCTGAATGAAGAGACCAAAAACCTGCTGCGTACCGCGGAACTGCTGCTCGAAGTGAACCTCGGCGCAACGGCTATCGGTACCCGCCTCAACACGCCGGATGGCTACCAGCAACTCGCCGTGCAGAAACTGGCGGAAGTGAGCAACCTGCCGGTAGTTGCCGCAGAAGATCTGATCGAAGCGACCTCCGACTGCGGTGCCTATGTAATGGTTCACAGCTCGCTGAAACGCCTGGCGGTAAAACTGTCGAAAATCTGTAACGACCTGCGCCTGCTCTCCTCCGGGCCGCGCGCCGGGCTGAACGAGATTAACCTGCCGGAACTGCAGGCGGGCTCCTCCATCATGCCGGCCAAAGTGAACCCGGTTGTGCCGGAAGTGGTAAACCAGGTCTGCTTTAAAGTGATCGGTAACGACATCACTGTCACCATGGCTTCCGAAGCGGGTCAGCTGCAGCTAAACGTGATGGAGCCGGTGATTGGCCAGGCGATGTTCGAGTCGATCCACATCCTGACCAACGCCTGCTACAACCTGCTGGAAAAATGCATTAACGGCATCACCGCCAACAAAGAGGTGTGTGAAAGCTACGTCTATAACTCCATCGGTATCGTCACCTACCTCAACCCATTTATCGGCCACCACAATGGCGATATCGTCGGCAAGATCTGCGCCGAAACCGGGAAGAGCGTGCGTGAAGTGGTGCTCGAGCGCGGATTGCTGACGGAAACGGAGCTGGATGATATCTTCTCTGCCCAGAACCTGATGCACCCGGCCTATAAAGCGAAACGCTATACCGATGAAAGCGAACAGTAACCTCCCCCCAGGTTAAAAAATATGAAAGGCACGTCCTCCGCGACGTGCCTTTTTCTTTTGGGTGGTTACTTACCAATAACAATTTCATATCACTTGGAAAACAAGGAAGCCCACTATGTTTGCTGCAGAGCTTGTCCTCGTCTTACTTGCCATCTACCTTGGCGCCAGGCTCGGGGGGATCGGCATTGGCTTTGCCGGTGGCCTCGGGGTGCTGGTGCTGACGCTCTTCTTTCAAATTAAACCCGGCGCCATCCCGTTTGACGTCATCGAGATCATCATGGCGGTCATCGCCGCGATTGCCGCCATGCAGGTGGCGGGCGGGATGGACTATTTAGTCAGCCTCGCCGAGCGCATGCTGCGCCGCCATCCAAAGTACATTACCTTTCTCGCCCCGCTGGTCACCTGGTTTATGACCATTCTGGCGGGCACTGGCCACACGGCCTTTTCCACGCTGCCGGTGATCACCGAAGTGGCAAAAGAGCAGGGCATCCGCCCCTCGCGCCCGCTCTCTATCGCCGTGGTGGCGTCACAAATCGCCATTACCGCCTCGCCCATCTCTGCGGCAGTGGTCTTCTTTGCCGGTATTCTTGAACCGCTGGGCGTTAGCTACCTGACGCTGCTGGCGATCTGTATTCCCGTCACGCTGATTGCCGTGATGCTGACCGCCATTGTCTGTAACTTCCTTGGCTGCGAGCTGAAGGACGATCCGGTTTACCAGGAGCGGCTGGCGAAAGGGGAAGTGAAGCTGCGTGGCGAGCAGGTGTTCGCCCTGAAGCCCCACGCCAAACGCTCGGTAATGCTCTTTCTGGTCGGCATTATCGCCGTCATGCTCTACGCCACCGCCATCAGCCCGACGGTAGGACTGATCAATAATCCGGTGCTGCCGCGTAACGAAGCGATTGTGGTGTTTATGCTCACCATCGCCACGCTTATCTGCCTGAGCTGCAAAGTCGATACCGGCGAGCTCCTCAACGCGGGCACCTTTAAATCCGGCATGAGCGCCTGTATCTGCGTGCTCGGCGTCGCGTGGCTCGGCGATACCTTCGTCAAACACCATATTGAAGATATCCAGATGGTGGCGGGCGATCTGCTGCACAGCTACCCGTGGCTGCTGGCGGTGGTGCTCTTCTTTGCTGCGACCCTGCTCTATTCGCAGGCGGCGACCACCAAAGCGCTGATGCCTGCCGCGCTGCTGCTTGGCGTCTCACCGCTGACGGCCGTGGCCTCCTTTGCCGCCGTATCGGCGCTGTTTGTGCTGCCAACCTACCCGACGCTGCTGGCAGCGGTCGAGATGGATGACACCGGTTCGACGCGCATCGGCAAATTCGTTTTCAACCACCCCTTCCTGATCCCCGGCGTCATCGCCATCGCGCTCTGCGTGGTGCTCGGCTTTATCTTCGGCGGTATCTTGTTGTAAAAGTCTATAAATCGGGCTGCCCGGCGGCCCGATCTTCCCGCGTCGCATGCTATAGTCCCTGCTTTCGCTTTCAGGAGGTTGAGAATGAACACGCCCGACGCCGTTGTTGTACTCTGCACCGCCCCGGATGAAGCCACCGCCCAGGATCTGGCGGCCAAAGCGCTGGCGGAAAAACTCGCCGCCTGCGTGACGATCCTCCCCGGAGCAACCTCGCTCTACTACTGGGAAGGCAAACTGGAGCAGGAGTATGAAGTACAGCTGCTGCTGAAAACCGACGTCGCGCACCTGGACGATCTCTTCGCCTGCCTGAAATCGCATCACCCTTATCAAACCCCTGAACTGCTGGCGCTGCCGGTTTCTCACGGAGAGCACGACTACCTCACATGGCTCAACGCATCCTTACGCTGATCCTGCTGTTATGCAGCACATCCGCTTTCGCCGGGCTGTTCGACGCGCCCGGCCGCTCTGATTTTGTGCCTGCCGACCAGGCGTTCACCTTTGATTTTCAACAGCATCAACATGACCTGACGCTCAACTGGCAGGTGAAAGAGGGTTACTACCTCTACCGCCAGCAGATCCGCGTCACGCCAGCGCAGGCGCAGATCGGTGCGCTCACTCTGCCGAAGGGCGAGATGCATGAAGATGAGTTCTACGGCAAAACCGAGATCTACCGCCAGAAGCTGAACCTGCCGCTAAGCATTGCGCAGGCCGGGAAAGGGGCGACGCTCACCGTTACTTATCAAGGCTGTGCCGATGCCGGTTTCTGCTACCCGCCGGAGACCAAAGTGGTGCCGCTGATGGAGGTCGTCGCCGCGCCAGTGGTCGAGCCAAAAGCCGCGTCGGCAACGGAAACCGCGCCCGACCGCCCGCTGCCCTTCTCCGCCCTCTGGGCGCTGCTGATCGGCATCGGCATCGCTTTCACCCCCTGCGTATTACCGATGTACCCGCTGATCTCCGGCATTGTGCTCGGCGGCAAACAGCGTCTTGCCACGCCGCGCGCGCTGCTGCTGGCCTTTATCTATGTACAGGGGATGGCGCTGACCTACACCGCGCTGGGGCTGGTAGTTGCCGCCGCCGGGCTGTCGTTCCAGGCCGCATTGCAACACCCCTACGTGCTTATCGGCTTATCGCTGCTGTTTAGCCTGCTGGCGCTGTCGATGTTCGGCCTCTTTAACCTGCAACTCCCCTCTGCGCTGCAAACCCGCTTAACGCTGTGGAGCAACCGCCAGCAGGGCGGCTCCATCGGCGGCGTGTTCGCCATGGGGGCGATTGCCGGGTTTATCTGCTCGCCCTGCACTACCGCGCCACTCAGCGCCATCCTGCTTTACATCGCCCAGAGCGGGAACCTGTGGCTCGGTGGCGGCACGCTTTACCTTTACGCCCTCGGCATGGGCCTGCCGCTGATTCTGGTTACGGTGTTCGGCAACCGTCTGCTGCCGAAAAGCGGGCCGTGGATGGAGCAGGTCAAAACCGCCTTTGGCTTTGTGATCCTCGCCCTGCCGGTCTTTTTACTGGAGCGCGTGCTGGGTGACGCCTGGGGGCTGCGGCTCTGGTCATTGCTCGGCGTTGCCTTCTTCGGCTGGGCCTTTATCACCAGCCTCAACGCCACGCGCCCCATCGTTCGCGTGCTGCAAATCGCCCTGCTTGGCGCGGCGCTGGTTTGCGCCCGTCCGTTGCAGGACTGGGCCTTTGGCGCGCCCGCGGCACAGGCGCATGCGCCGCTGGCCTTTACGTCGGTGAAAACCGTCGACGATCTCAACCGGGCGCTGGCGCAGGCCAACGGTCGGCCTGTCATGTTGGATCTCTATGCTGACTGGTGCGTGGCCTGTAAAGAGTTTGAGAAGTACACCTTCAGCGATCCGAAGGTGCAGGCGGCGCTGAAAAACACGCTGTTATTACAGGCCAACGTGACGGCCAATGACGCGCAGGATGCCGCGCTGCTGCGCCATCTGAATGTGCTGGGGTTGCCAACCCTGCTCTTTTTTGACGCGCAAGGGCAAGAGCAGCCAGCTTCCCGGGTGACCGGGTTTATGCCTGCCAAAGCCTTTGCCGACCATTTGCGCAAACGCGCCCCGTAAACAACACTTGGTGGGGTAGTTTGACGCAGTAACGGAGGAGACCACTGTGCAACGCGAAGACGTTTTAAGCCAGACATTGCAACTGCTTGAATTACGAGGCATTGCGGACACCACCCTTGAAATGGTTGCCGAGCGCGTCGACTATCCGCTGGAGGAGTTCCGCCGTTTCTGGCCCGATAAAGAGGCGCTGCTCTATGATGCGCTGCGCTATTTAAGCCAGCAGATCGATATCTGGCGCCGCCAGCTGCTGCTGGATGAGAGCCTCAACCATGAACAAAAACTGTTGGCGCGTTACGGGGCGCTGACCGAATGCGTGAGCAATAACCGCTATCCGGGCTGTCTGTTTATCGCCGCCTGCACCTTCTTCCCCGCGCCGGATCACCCGATTCACCAACTGGCGGATCAGCAGAAGCTGGAGGCGTACAACTTCTCCCATAAGCTGCTGAGCGAGCTGGAGGTGGACGACCCGGCGATGGTGGCGAAGCAGATGGAGCTGATCCTGGAGGGGTGTCTCAGCCGTATGCTAATCAACCGCAGCCAGGCAGATGTCGACACCGCCCAGCGGCTGGCAGAAGATATTCTGCGCTTTGCCCGCTGCCGCAAGGGCGGCGCGCTGACCTAAGCGCTCAATAGCCCCGCCCACGCGGAGATAAACAGGCCCAGCGCCATCACGCGCTGGAAGGTGACGAGCGAGGCAGGGGTGCGAAAGAGCCGGTTAACGGCTTTGCCCAGCAGCGCCCAGCCAAACAGGCTCATCACCGAGATGATGAAAAAGAGTAGCGCCATCACCGAGACCTCGCGCAGCGGATGACCGCTGTGTGGGGCAAACAGGCTCACCACTGCTAAGGCCATCATCCAGGTTTTCGGGTTAATAAGTTGCAGTATTGCCGCCGCGCGCGCAGTGAACGGCTGCTGCGCCTCGCCGTGCAGATCGGTGGCCGGCGCACGAAACAGCTGCCAGCTCATCCAGCTTAACCACACCACGCCTGCCCAACTCATCACCGTTCTCACCATTACGTGATCCTGCAATACCTCCCCTGCCCCCGCGCCGGAGAAGAAGACAATCGCACTGGCGGCGGCACAGCCGCTTATCACTGCGGGCAGCGTGGCTTTGACGCCGAAGCGCTGGCTGCTGGTGAGGACCAGGATATTGGTCGGGCCGGGAGTGATCGACGCGACAAAGGCAAAGAGTAAGTACGGCAGGAGGGTATACAGCAGGGTCATTGTCAGGCTCCTTTGGATATGAGCCTGTCAATGTCGCGTTATTTCGGGCTGTCGTCTGGAAGGTTTGTGCACAGCCTGCGGTAGTGCGCCGGAGAGATACGATAAGCGCGCTGGAACCAGCGCCCGAGATGGCTCTGATCGGCAAATCCCACGGCGGCAGCGACATCGGCGGGCTGATCGCCTCGTGCCAGCTGCGCCCGCGCGGTGGTGAGACGCAACTGGACAAGCCAGGCGTGCGGGCTTAAACCGAACTCGCGCTTAAAGCAGCGCGTCAACGTAAAGCGATCGGTGCCGGTTTCGCGCGCCAGATCCGTTAAGCCGATATTGTCGCCGATATGCGCGTGAAGGTAATCCCGCGCGCGATGGGCAATCGCCACGCTCTGGATCTGCGTCGGGATGCGTTTGCGCCACTGGCAGTGGTGCGTCAGCTCGCCAAGCAGCGCATCCATCGTCCCCTGCTGCACAATGCGCATCTCGTCGCTGTGCAGCGCGGAGAAGGTGTGCGCGATGGTGCGAATCAACTGCGGTTCGCGCGCAATAGTGTGGGAAAAATGCAGCGCATAGCTGGAAGGCACAGCGTCATACAAGCCGCGCAGCGTGGTGTTGAGCCAGCGATCGTCGAGGTAAAAGGTGAGATAGGTAAAGCCACCCTCGACCGGCGCGTCGCCGTCATGGATCTCGCCCGGCTCGAGTAAAAAGGCGTCGCCCGGTCGGCTATGGTGGCGCTCGCGGCGGCAGTGAAACTGCTGGGTGCCAGACAGCGTAATGCCCACCAGATAGCTGTCATGCCAGTGTGGGTCGAACGCATGCCCTTCGAAATGGGCGCGGATGGTTTCAATTCCCGTATCCGCATGCTGTCGCAGCTCAAGCCAGTCTTTAGACATTTCGCCTCCGTATACTATCGAAAAATAGCATTCATCAACGCTATGTAAAAGTCTGGAAGATTTGTGCAGCCGCCGATTTTCGGCGCGGTTTTGCGCGTTTTGCCGCAAAGTTGAGCAACTGAAAGCGATTTCGGGAAATTTGGTTGACGCCCACGGGCGATTACGGTTTAATGCCGCCCGTTGCCCGGATAGCTCAGTCGGTAGAGCAGGGGATTGAAAATCCCCGTGTCCTTGGTTCGATTCCGAGTCCGGGCACCACTTATTCAGAGAACCCAGCCTATGGCTGGGTTTTTGCTTTTCTGGGACCGGACTCTTCATCGAACTCCGTTCGATTATTCGCCGCCAGCGGCTCACCCCTTCGGGGCCAGCGCGACAAGCGCGCTGTTCAACGCCTGCGGCGTTAGTCCGGGTCCGGGCACCACTTATTCAGAGAACCCAGCCTATGGCTGGGTTTTTGCTTTTCTGGGACCGGACTCTTCATCGAACTTCGTTCGATTATTCGCCGCCAGCGGCTCACCCCTTCGGGGCCAGGGCGAAATATCTTTTACGCTTTATCGCTTCAGGTCTGCAGTCACTTGAATCCGCCCTGAACCAGCCTGGCTTCGCGATTAGCCTCTTGAGACGGGCGTTCTCTTTTTGGGCGATTTGAACCGCTTTACTTTCGCTACTTTCATGGCAACAGACTTCTTGCGCCAATGCATAGAGTAGCATCTGAGATAGCATGTTGCGGTGCTATAACCCCGGCTTCATCCTTCCGGAAGATGCTGATGATCTATTCTCAGCAAAATGTTTCTTCTTTGGGATGCTTATTCGGCGATACTAATAGATAGCAAGCTTTGGAATGCGTTAATCCACAGTGAGGACATCACCCTAACTAGCAGAATGATGAAGTGATGCCATACCTTATGTTTATTGTTTTATATTATTTCACGTCATAAATCATGTGAAAAAGAATAATATTTATTTATATTTAACTTTATTAAGTTGAATATAATCGCATGATAAATAAACCTTTTTATTATAAATATACAATAACCCCATCATTACTAAATAATCAAGCTATAGATGTTGCCCATAACTAATGTCATTCTTATCTTTTTTAATTCATACGCGCCATTTTTTGATTCTAAACTTTTTTAAGAATCACCGCGCTGTTCAAAATAAAAATCGCACTTATCGAAGTGGTACTCTAACCAATTCCCTGATTCCCTGCTAAATCCTTGCAGCAATACATTATCGCCTTCCTTGTTTATAGTTTGTACTAAGTCGAAAAACTCCATATTATCAGTGGAAAGATTTTTTCCTATAAATGGTTCTCCTGGCGCATTTGCAATATAAACTTTTGCATCAAAAGCTGACCAGTTATAAATCACCAGTTCAACATTTTCTATGAACTCTTTTTTTTCAAGATCATAAATTGTTTCGAACTTTATCCTAAGCTCATTCTCAATGAGTGATGTACTTTCTACACAGCAATCAGCGGTTTCGATATTTTTTAATTCCATAAAATTTAACAACCTGTTTTATTGTGAGCCGCAGGAGATTTTGAATCGACAATGTTACCATTGATATCTAATGAATTCCCTTGTTTATCATATAGATGCGCGTGATCATATAATGTTACTTTATCGGGCGGATCCAGTCTCACAGCCGTTATGCCAGTATCTGAATACTTCCATTGAGCAAAGCGCCCATCAGGTGAGCCGCCTTTCCATGATATATTCTCTGTATTTGATAATACATCACTAATTTGTTTTTTAGTCATATTAGCAAGATCCAGTCCAATAAGAGGATTATCAGTTAATCCTAAAGGATCAATCCATCCCAATGGGTTCGGAGCGTAAGTATATAGATTTATCCCTCCATTCACCCCTATCGGGTCCTGAACAATGAAACGTCCGGTCTGCGGGTCATAATAACGGAACAGGTTATAATGCAAGCCTGTTTCGCTGTCTGCATACTGCCCGGCATAGCGCAGGGGCTGGTGCGTAAGCGCGGTGTGCTGCGCCAGTCGCGTGAAGCCGTCGGTCTGATGGCGGACCTCGCCGAAGCTGCCGTACCGACCGCTCCAGCGGAGGCTGCCTTCTTCGTCTGTCACTTCCAGCGGCGCGCCGTTCAGGTCGGTACTGAACCAGAATATTTCCCCGGCCCTGTCCTCACGCAGATGACCAATCCGTGCCAGCGGGCTCCAGGCCTCGTTCGGGTCGTAAATATAGGTGCTGCACTGCCCGCCTTGATGCTGCTCCTGCAACAGGCGGTAACCCTGCCAGAGAAAACGCGTTTCACTGGTGCCGTGACCGGTGGAGACCGTCTTGCGGATGCGCCTGCCGAGCGCGTCATAATGGTAGTGGGCTTCGAAGCGCCCCTGCGGCCCCGTTCCGCGCGCGGACAGAAGTCGGTTTTCGGCATCATAGGTATAGTGCTGCTCATACAGCCCGCTGCGCCTGCGCGTGAGGTTTCCCCACGCATCGTACTGCATAAACAGGCTCTGCCAGTGCTGCAGGCGGTTATCCGTGACCGGGGCGTCGTTCGCGGCCAGGTTATCTGCCGCATCATACGTAAAGAGCGCACTGCTGTTGCCCTGACGGGACTCATAATGCTTCAGCAGGCGGCCTTCAGCGTCGTAGCCGTAATTCACCTCGCCGCGCAGGGTGTCACTGACGCCCGCCAGCTCGCCGCGCCCGGTGTAGCGGTACAGACGCTCCAGTATCGCCTGCTCCGGCAGGGCCACTTCGGTGATAAGTGCGCTGCGCTGCGCGGTACGTCTGCCGAGGCTGTCGTAGGAGCGGGACTGTTCGCGCGCGCCCTGGGTGCGGCTCACTTCCCGGTGCAGACGGTCGCGGGTGAAGTCGGTGACCAGTTGTGAGCCGAAGCGGATGGCGCTGACGTGGCCGGAGCCATAGTGCAGCCAGGAGAGCTGCTGCGCGCCGGGGAGGGTCAGATTTGTCAGATTGCCCAGCGCATCCCATGCATAGCTGAGTTCGCCATTAACTCCTGACTCGCTCGTCAGGCGGCCTGCCGCATCGCGGGTAAAGACGATTTCATCCCCCTCAATGCCCAGCGCGACGCCTTCAGCCGTCGGGGTGCGCCGGATACGGGTGAGCTGGCCGTTCAGGTTGTGCTCATAGCGGTACTCCGCATGGCGCGTAGTACGCCCGGTCAGCAGGCCGCTTTCATCGTAACTGAAGGTTCGTCTACGCCGGGCGATGCCGCCATCGACGGCAGGCCTGCCATTTTCATGCAGTTCGCTGAGGAATCCACGGCTGTCCCATATCATCTGGCGCGACGTGTTGTCCGGGCGGGTTTCGCTGAGCGGGCGGCCCACCGCATCACAGGTAAAGCGGTATTCTCCGCCGTTGCCGTTCTCAAGCCGCAACAGATTGCCGCGCGGGTCGTAATACCAGCGCCGGGTGCGCCCGATGCGATCGGTAATGCTCACCGGCAGGCCGAGCGGGTTATAGTCCCAGCGTACCTCGCTCTCCAGCGGGTCGCGCCAGGCAGCAAGCTGACCGCGTGCATTCCACTGCAATGTTTCGCGGCTGCCGTCCGGGTGAATGACTGCCGTCAGTTGCCCGGCGTTGTCCCATACACGGCGGGTGACATTACCCTCTGCATCCTCACTCGACAGAAGTTGCCCGAGGCGGTCGTATGTATAGCGCGAGACACTGCCGGAGCAGTCGGTGCGGCTTGTCAGCAGTCCCTGACGGTTCCATGCCAGCCGCACCACTCCGCCGGTTGCATCGGTGATACTGTCCGGTAAAGGTTCTTCATCATCCGGGTAGTGATAAGCGGTCCGGTTGCCTGCGGCGTCGGTTTCCGAAAGCAGCCGTCCCTGCAGGTCATAAAGGCTCTGCTCTGACGTGCCGTCCGGCCAGACCGTGCGGGTGAGGCGATCGGTGAGGCGGTACCAGTAATATTCCGTCCGCCGTCCGGCCGGGTCTGCCTCCTGGACCATGCGCCCGTATCTGTCCCACCGGCTCTGGCGCATGGCACCGCCCGGCAGGATGACATCACACAGTTCGCCGTCGCGGTAAATAAAGGCGCTCTTACGGCCATCAAAGTCGGTGAAGGCGGCGACGTTGTCATCGTCATCAATCAGCCAGTGCGCCTGCGCCCCGTCATCACGGATGGCCCGGCGGGTGCCGTTGTCAAAATCATACTCAAAAGTTAACTGCTCGCCGCCGCTGTGGCGGAAAGCCGTTACGCGCGGCAGACCGGCAATCTCCTGCCAGCGGTATTCGCTCACCAGGCCGTTTGCATCCTCGTGGGCGCACATCAGGCCGTCCTGCCAGCGGAACCGCCTGCGCACGCTACCGCCCCGGCCGGTCACTGAGACCAGCTGGCGCTGTTCGTCATAAGCATAACTGACCAGGCAGATCTCATCATTCAGCCAGGCACCGGCAAGGCGGTCGCCCTCATAGCGGCAGACCACGCGCTGCCCGGCGCTGTCCGTCAGGGCATGCAGGGTGAGTTTATCGTTCCACTCGAAGAGGATATCGTTGCCGCAGGGTTCAGAAATGCGCTGCAGCAGGGAGGGTTTATCGTTCTCAAGCGGGGCGTAGTGCCAGCGTTCGCCGCTGATGTCATACACCGACCAGGTATCGTCCTGATGGTGCTCCAGCCAGCGCTTTTCAGCTTCGCAGTAGGTCCGGTAACCCTTCGCTACAAGAGGAAAGGAGACGTAATCCCCGGTCGGTGCCCGCCACACCAGCCCCTCCTGGTAACGCTCCAGACGAGTTTCCCAGAAGAGATTCCAGCCGCGACCGAGCACGCTGTCGCCCGGGTTGCCGCTGCGCCAGTAACGCTGCCAGCGCACCGGCAGACGCGACGGCAGGACGAAGTCCAGCTCGTCGTCGCCGCTGAGAAACTTCTGCCCGCTGACGATATCCACCGGGCGGGCAATAATACCTCCCGCCGCGATGGCGGTCAGCATCGCGCCGAAGCGGCAGGCGATGCGGCCGATTTTGCTGATACCCGGAAGTTTCGACAACAGTTTCCCCACCGCGCCGACTTTACCGGCCGCGCCACCCCAGCCGCCAGCCAGCCCGGCAAACAGCAGGGTCAGGTCTGAAATCTTGTACAGCGCTTCGGGGACTTCCGGGGTTATCGGCAGGGTCTGTTCCGGGTCGCCACCAATAAGGACGTTACCGGAACCGGTCATCACCTTCGCATCGCAGGTGGTGCGATCCCCGATACGGGCGGCAGGCAGGCCATTGATGTAGACGCGGGAGGAGCCTTCCGCCATCTGCTGCGAGCCGTCGTCGTCGCACGCCACCATGCTGTCCGTGGCAATGGCGGCTGGCTTACCGTTGATAAAGACGTCAGGAGAGCCGGTGGTGATGACGCCTTTCTTCGTCATGTTCGCCGCCATACCTTCAGCAATGCCGTCGCGCACGCCGGTCGCCACCTCCCCGGCGAGAAAGCCGACTGCGAGGCTGGCACCGATAAGCAGCACTCCGATGCCAAAACAGGAGGCACCGATGCCTGCGACCATCAGCGCACCGGCGGCGATGCCGCCCAGTGCCGCAATCGCGCCGCCGACAAGGGTGCCAAGGATCATGCCGGCCAGCGCGCCGGAATGGCCTATATCATCACCGGCATACGCGGCTTCAAACATAGCAACAATCCTTGTTAAGCGTGGAAACGGAAACTTTTGAGAATGGAGAGAAGCAGTGCACGATCGGCGTCGTTTAACGCCCGCACGGCGGACATCGTGAACACCAGGATATGGTCAGCGGAGGGGTTAAACACCGCCTGCTGCTGAAAGGTGCGCTTACCGTCACGCAGGTAGCTGGCATGGATGATTTCGCCGGTTGCCAGGCTGTCGCCAAGCACAGCCTCTGTGCGCTCGCCCGTTTTCCAGCCCTTGAGATGTTTCGCCATCAGCGACATCTGGCGGTCAATATAGGCCGCCAGCGTTTCGTCAGGGTTTAGCGTGTCGCGGGAGATATTGAGCGCCGGTGCATCCGCGCCGGGCGGCGTGAACACATTGACGGTGCGGTCCTGATAGCCTTCAGGAAGGGTGACCTGGCCTTCGGTAAACAGGCAGGGCTGAGCGGATTCTGACATAAAGTGCGTCCTGTCACAGGTTCAGAAAAATGGATTTTCGCACAGGGTTTGGCTGAAAACCAGACGCGAGAATGAGAGCTCCCGCGCAGATATTATTCCCGGGTGATGTACAGATATGGCCTGTAACCTTCCTGCGTTAACGCAGTGAGTTCATTCTCAACTTCACCCCGTACATTGATGGTGTCTCTTCTTATCTGAGAGGGAATTCGTGATGAGCGTGCCGCAAACCAAAGCTGAGCTGCTTTCCGCTATCGATAAAAATAATAAAAATCAAAAACTTATAAAAGCAACATCCCGACAGAAACGGTGATAGAGGATTAAATTTTGAAATGAGTATCAACGCAAGGTTATCAAAATAAGCGCGTTATCCGGCTGGCGTAGCCTTCCATTTTTAATGACTGGCGCTTTGAAAGACCGACTTTAGAAGAGAAGCATTTCTTTCCGCTTACCTTATTAGGTGGACACTAAAACCACAAATTTATGGTTTTGACGTTCACTTAGACTTTCACTATATTTATGTGGACCCGAAACCCACATAAATATGGCTCTTACGTCCACTTATGAATCGCACAACCGCTCTGCAAAAGATGATGAAATGGGATAAACAGGGGCGTTACGTCTTTACCTTGGCTGATCTCACCAAAATTTTTGCCGAAGATAGTCCTAAAGCGCTTCAGGCAGGATTAAATCGCCTTGTAAAAGAAGAGATTTTGCTTCGCCCGGCACGGGGTATCTACCTCTTTAATCTTGCCTATAGTCGCGACAGCCGGGCCATTGAGCATATCGCCAGAGCTTTACGCCGCGGTGAGTACAACTACGTCAGCCTTGAGTCAGCCCTGAGCGAATACGGCATCATTTCGCAGATCCCCATCGACAGACTGACCGTCATGACAACAGGCAGGAAAGGCACCTACCCTACCCCCTTCGGCACCATTGAATTCACGCATACCAAGCGCCGACAAGAGGATATTCTTGCCGATGTGGTTCAGACCAACCGTCCATTGAAAATTGCTAAACCCGAGCGTGCTTTGCGGGACTTAAAGCGCGTGGGCCGAAATGTCCATTTGGTAGACGAGGGAGCGCTATCGTATGCCGAATAAAGCTAATTTTAACCAGCTCACTGAGCTTGCCATGCAGATCCCAGGACGCGCGCATATGCGTCCGGTCATTGAGAAAGAACTGCTGCATTACGATATTCTTTTTTGCCTTGATGATAACGGGCTGCTGGATCAACTCACGTTTCAGGGCGGAACATCGTTGCGCCTGTGCTATGGCGCGCCACGTTTTAGCGAGGATTTAGACTTTTCGGGAGGCGTCGGCTTCAACAGTAAACGCCTGCAGGATATGAAAAGTTGCCTGGAACACTATATTGGTGGCCGCTATGGCTTTGAGGTCTCGGTTAAAGAACCGGCGGAGCTAAAAGATGAGCCCGCCTACGCAGGTCTTAATGTTGATAAGTGGCAGGTTTCCATCACAACTGCGCCGGAACGCAGAGATCTCCCCAGGCAGCGCATCAAAATCGAAGTAGCTAATATTCCTTCCTATTCACGGGAGCCCAAAGCGCTAGTGGCAAACTACGATTTTCTGCCTGATGGCTATTCCGACACGCTGGTGCTGGCCGAAACGCTGGATGAAATTATGGCCGATAAGTTAGTTTCACTTGTGAATACTCAGCGCTATGTTCGCCACCGCGATATCTGGGATCTACGCTGGCTGAAACAGCAGGGTGCGAAGGTACGTATTGAGTGGATACGTAATAAAGTGGCCGACTATTCCGTGGAGAACTATCCGGAAAAGCTGACTGCTATGCTGGAACGTTTACCTGAGATCATCAAAGGCGATGCTTTCCGTAACGAAATGGCGCGTTTTATTCCATATGACGTGCAGGAGCGCACGCTGCATAAAGAGAAGTTTTCCCTCTTTTTAACGACGGAGATCGCTGGATTATTGCAACAGGTTGAGCATGAATTCCACGGCAGATCCACGCCAGAGTATTGAAAGCCGTATCAGGCAAACACGGGCTATATTCGCCAACCCGCCTGAAAACGGGTTGGCATTTTAAGCCAGCCAATCCAGCTCAAAGCGCGCTCAGCACCCCTTCTTTCACCGCTTTTACCGCCAGCTTCATCTGCTTTAACTCTTGCCGCAGGGCATGCTCGTTGTCGTTATCAGGGATCAGCACAATGCACTCTCCGGCGATTTTCACGGTGACGCCTTTGCCGGTGGTAAATCCGGCCTCTTTCAGCCATTTGCCGCTCAGGTTGAGGCAAGGCGTGCTGGTATCGCCCTGATTGGGGGCATAGCCGACGGTGTAGCGGCGTTCGGTTTTGGGGGATGGGTGAGCCTGGGTAGGGGTTGTAGCCATAAGAGCAGCCTCCAGTAAGTGAAATTTGCGCCACCACCCAAGAGACCAATCTTATGGCGGCGGACCGGACGGAGTTGGTCTTACCGGCCTTACTGGACACCGGCGCGTCTTGCGACGCCCCCGTCCGGCCCGCCATTGAGGCGTAACCGTACGCGCGACATAAAGAAGACGCAATACGCGTCATATGTCGACAGTAAGGGTTTCAGGAGACCAATCCCGGCACCTGATTTTGCAGGTGCCGGTGAAAAATAGCGCTGATGCTCCAAGCCGACAAGCGATTTTACTTCTTCCTGCAAAACAATGCTTTAATCCGAAATTTGCCTCGCAAAAAGCATGTTTACCCCTTTAGCATTTACACTGGCAGGCGGCGACTCATCGCTTCACTGGCGGCTCTCCCAGCCATACTCCGAGTAAGGTTGACCAGTTCTGATAGCCTCCAGCGCCTGGCGCACATAAGGAATAGTCTGCTCCGGCAAGGCCGCAAGGTTTTGCCAGCCCATCTCGCTGTGTTTTTCCGGCTCGGCGAGGAAAGGCGTACCGCGCCACTGGCGGCAGATAAAATAGTGCCCCAGCCAGGAGCGATCTTCTGTCCATACATGCATAGTATGCGCCAGCTGCATATCGCCAGCAGCCGCTTCAACGCCGGTTTCCTCCCGCAGCTCTCTGGCGGCAGCAACTGCAAGGGTTTCACCCAACTCAAGGCCACCTGCGGGCAGGCTATAATTCCCATCCATCCAGCCAGTTTGCGATCGACGCAGCATCAGGAGGTCATCTCCGCGCAATAGCAGCACAAACAGGGCAATCGAAAGGTGGTAGCGCTCTCTGCTCATCGTGTCGTGATCTCATAATAGAAGTACTGATTTTTTATACAGCCATTTCCCGCAAAAATGGAACTACCATTTTTCGTCTCGAAACGGCTGGCGCGGTTGCGTAAGGTAGACATCCATTTCAGGAACCAACAGGGGCTATTTATGAGCAGATTTGAAGGCAAACGCGTGCTGATCACCGGCGGCACCAGCGGGATGGGGCTGGCGGGTGCACAGCGCATCGTCCGCGAGGGTGGTGAGGTCGCGATCACCGGGCTGAACGAAACGCGCCTGGCTGAGGCCCGCAAGCTGCTGCCCGCCTCATCGCTGATCCTGAAAAGCGATGCTGCCAGCGAAGCGGATATTGAGACGCTGGCCGCAACAATTGCCCAATGGGGCGCACTCGACGGCCTGTGGCTAAACGCCGGTTATGCCGAAGTCGGCGCACCGGAATCGGTCACCGCCGAGAGCTTTAACCGCATGATGAATGCCAATGTGCGCGGCCCGATGCTCCAGCTGGCGGCGCTTTCTGGCGCATTACATTCCGGCGCGTCAGTGCTGGTCACCGCCTCCTCCTCCGTCTATGAAGGCGCGGCAATGACCAGCCTTTATGCCGCCACCAAAGGCGCTGTCGTTGCGATGGTCAAGAGCTGGGCCAGCGCGCTGGCACCGCGCGATATCCGCGCCAACACGCTGGTGCCGGGGCCGATTGAGACCAACTTCAGGCACTTTATGCCCGAAGAGTCGCGCCAGCAGTTTGAGGATTTTGTAGTAGGCCAGGTGCCGCTCAGACGCGCAGGCACCGCACAGGAAGCCGCCGCCGTCGCGCTCTTTTTGCTCTCGGATGATGCGTCATACGTCACCGGCAGCCAGTACGCCGTGGATGGCGGGCTGGTGCATTACTGATTCGATAAGTGCCTTAACGTGCTGAAAACCAGAATCCGCTGCTAAGGCGGATTTTTTCATCATCGTCACCCCTTCTCGACCATTTGTCTTTTCCCCCTTTTCAGCCGATAGTCTCTTTTTCCCTGTTACCGAAACGGACATTCGTATGCTCAAGAGCGTTAACCGCCCTGCGCTGTACGGCGCAGCGCTAATCCTGTTACTGATCCTTATTTATACCGGTCTCTTTACCCATGACCGCGCCACCTGGCTGATGGAAGTGATTCCGGTGATGATCGTGGTGCCGCTGCTGCTCGCTACCTGGCGGCGCTACCCGCTGACTGCCCTGCTTTACGCGCTGATTTTCTTCCACGCCATCATCCTGATGGTTGGCGGGATGTACACCTATGCCAAAGTGCCTGTTGGCTTTGATGTGCAGCACCTGTTCAACCTTAGCCGTAACCCATACGACAAACTTGGTCACTTCTTTCAGGGGCTGGTTCCGGCGCTGGCGGCGCGGGAGATTTTACTGCGCGGGCAGTACGTACGCGGGGGCAAGATGCTCGACTTTATCGTCTGCTGTATTGCCCTTGCTATCAGCGCTACCTATGAATTGATTGAGTGGTGGGCCGCGCTGGCGATGGGCCAGGGGGCAGATGACTTCCTCGGTACACAGGGCGATCCGTGGGATACCCAGTCGGACATGCTCTGCGCCCTGCTCGGCGCGCTGACCACCGTGCTGCTGCTCGGACGCTGGCACAAACGGCAGCTCAAACTCTGATGCCAAACTGGAGACCGCACCCAACGACACCTATACTGCGGGCTATCCCTTCTTAATGGCTGAACGCCTATGACGACGCAACTTCTCACCCGCGACTGGCGCCTGCCGGCGGCGCTTACGCTGCTGGCGGCAGGGCTGGTCGCCGCTTTTGCGCTGCACACGCACTGGGGCGCCTTTTTGCAGTGGTGCCTGGCGACGCAAATTACTCTTCATCGCTACCTGGTGATGTATCTGCTGCAACTCAATAATCATCAGTACAGCGGCGGGCTATGGCTGCTGACCGGGGCGTTCTTCTACGGCGTACTGCACGCCATTGGGCCGGGGCACGGCAAATTTATTGTCGCCACCTATCTCAGCACCAATAAAGAGAGCGAGACCGCCGCGCGCATGGTTCCTCTGCTCGGCAGCCTGATGCAGGGCGTCAGCGCGATCCTGTTTGTCTTTATCCTGGCGGTCGGGTTTAACCTCGCCTCGGGCGATCTCAGCGAAAGCCGCTGGTATGTCGAGAAGGTGAGTGCGGTGCTGATTGGTGGCTTCGGAGCCTATATCATCTGGCGCGCGGTGAAGAGCCTGCGACCACGCACGCTGCGCATCCGCTCCCTGACGCATGTTCACGACGCGCAGTGCGGCTGCGGGCATCATGGCGTGGGCATGTCAACGCAGGGCGACTGGAAAACGCGGCTGGGCGTGATTCTGGCGATTGGCGCGCGGCCGTGCAGCGGAGCCATTATGATTTTGCTCTTCTCGAATGCGCTCGGCATTGTCACGTGGGGAATAGCGGCGGTGATGACCATGGCCTTCGGCACGGCGCTCTCGATCATGGGGCTGTCGCTGGCAGTGCGTTATGCGCGAAACCGCACGGCGGCTTTTTTTGGCAGTGAATCTGGTTACTTACGCTGGCTGGTGCCGGGGCTTAAAATCGCGGGTGGCGTGGCGCTGATGCTCTTTGCGCTGGTGCTGTTTTTAACGGTGATACCGGTGAGTGCCAACGGGGATTATATTGCGGCGGGATGTTAAAAAAACCCGGAGGGCAGCGCCGTCCGGGTTTTATTTAGTTACTCGTCAATCTTCGGATGCTGCTGCACCAGGCGGGAGCGTTTCTCCTGCAGCTGGGCAATCTCTTCATCCAGATCTTCGATTTTCTGTTCGATGTTGTCGTGATGTTCTTGCAGAATTTCACGCGCTTCCTGCATATCCGACGCTGCCGGGGTTGCCCCTTTCAGCGGCAGGTTCGCCGTCTCTTTCATCGTCAGGCCGGTAATCAGGCCAACCACCGCAATCACCATCAGGTAGTACGCTGGCATCATCAGATTATTTGAGGTCTCCACCAGCCAGGCGGTCAGCGTTGGCGTCAGGCCTGCAATCAGGATGGAGATGTTAAAGGCGCTGGCGAGCGCGCTATAACGGATATGCGTCGGGAACATCGCCGGCAGCGTGGAAGCCATCACGCCAGTGAAGCAGTTGAGGATCACCGCCAGCAGCAGCAGGCCGGCGAAAATCATCCCCATCACGCCGCTGTTGATCATGCTGAATGTCGGAATCGCCAGCGCCAGCAGCGCGATACTGCCGATCAGCACAAACGGACGGCGGCCGAAGCGGTCACTCAGCAGACCCATCACCGGCTGCACAAACAGCATACCGATCATAATGGCGATGATAATCAGCACCCCATGATCTTCCGAGTAGTGCAGGTTATGCGACAGGTAGCTCGGCATATAGGTCAGCAGCATGTAGTAGGTGACGTTGGTGGAGATCACCAGACCAATACAGGTCAACAGGCTGCGCCAGTGTTTGCTGGCAATCTCTTTAAAGGAGACGCGCGGCCCTTCCTGCAGCCCTTCGCGATCGCCCTGTTCGAGCTTATCGACATGCTGCTGGAACGCCGGGGTCTCTTCCAGCGCATGACGCAGGTAGAGGCCAATCAGGCCCAGCGGCAGCGCCAGGAAGAACGGAATACGCCAGCCCCAGTCGAGGAAGTTCTGCTCGCCAACAATCGTCGACAGCAACACCACCACGCCCGCGCCGAGGACAAACCCGGCGATGGAGCCGAAGTCCAGCCAGCTGCCCATAAAGCCGCGTTTACGGTCCGGGGAGTATTCGGCCACGAAGATCGACGCGCCGGTATACTCGCCGCCGACGGAGAAGCCCTGCGCCATCTTACATAACAGCAGCAGAATCGGTGCCCAGATGCCGATCGACTCATACGAGGGTATAAGCCCGATAGCAAAGGTACTGACGGACATGATCACAATGGTGATCGCGAGGATTTTTTGCCGTCCATACTTATCCCCCAGCATGCCGAAGAAGAGGCCGCCGAGTGGACGAATAAGGAACGGAACGGAGAAGGTACCGAGCGCGGCTATCATCTGCACGCTGGGGTCTGCATCGGGGAAGAACACTTTGCCAAGTGCGTAGGCCACAAAGCCATAAACACCGAAATCGAACCACTCCATCGCGTTACCTAACGACGCGGCGGTGATGGCTTTACGCAATTTCGCGTCGTCAATAATCGTGACGTCGCGTAGCGTTATCGGTTTGATTTTTTTCCTTTTTAACATCTCTGTTTTCCTCTTAAGACTCTCGCCCTGTATCGCCCGTTTACCCATCCATGGCAGGCGTTTTTTATCGGCCTTGCGGCCATTCTTTCAAGCGTAGCAGGTTTACTTACACTAACTGTTCAAAGCCTGTACAACCGAACCTGTTGACGCCTGTTGGGCAGTGAATGAGCGAATTACCCTATCAGGGTTTATAAATGTGATCAAATTCACATAGTTGTAACCGGTAATCATCAACCACCGTTTTTACCTCACTTTTTGCCTCCCTTCAAAAAAGAACGATCTCCTTTTGCGCCGCCTTTTTACAACCCATTTACATCGAAAATAAATAAAGAAACATCGATAAATGTTTACGCGAATTATGTGATCGGTGTAACTAAAACAGCGTTTCATTCTTATTGAATAGATATTCCAATCGCCTCATGATAGCCCCACTAATAGCAGCGTTAAGGGCTAACTCATCGGTGTCGATGAGGCTACTCAGGCCGCTCCGCCGCCGCCCATCGTCAATACGCTGGCTTCTGAATGCTTTAAATCTTTGAAACATCGAATGATTCATTTTTTAGCTTCCTCGTTCATCTGAATGACGAGTCGTGAGGATTGTGTATGAAAATTAAGGCCACGATTGAACGTATTCCTGGCGGGATGATGTTAGTTCCGCTCTTGTTAGGTGCCATTCTTAATACCCTGGCACCCGATACCGGCGCCTATTTTGGCTCCTTTACTAAAGGCATGATTAGCGGAACGGTGCCGATTCTGGCGGTATGGTTTTTCTGTATTGGCGCCTCAATTGACCTGCGCGCGACCGGTACGGTGCTGCGCAAATCAGGCACGCTGGTGCTGACAAAAATTGCCGTCGCCTGGCTGGTGGCGATGATTGCCGCCTCCTTTATTCCCGATACCGGCATTCAGACCGGCTTTTTCGCCGGGCTGTCGGTGCTGGCGATTGTCTCAGCGATGGATATGACCAACGGCGGCCTCTATGCCAGCCTGATGAATCAGTACGGCAGTAAAGAGGAGTCGGGGGCATTTGTCCTGATGTCGCTGGAGTCCGGCCCGCTGATGACCATGGTGATCCTCGGCTCCGCTGGCCTCGCCTCGTTTGAACCGCACCACTTTGTCGGCGCGGTGCTGCCATTCCTGATCGGCTTTGCCCTCGGCAACCTCGATCACGATCTGCGTGCCTTCTTCAGCAAAGCGACGCCGGTGCTGATCCCCTTCTTCGGTTTCGCGCTGGGTAACACCATCAACCTGAAAGTGATTATGGAGACCGGTCTGCTGGGAATTTTCCTCGGCGTGGCGGTGATTATCATCACCGGTATTCCGCTCATCCTGGCTGACCGACTGATTGGCGGCGGGAATGGTACAGCGGGCGTGGCGGCCTCTTCCGCAGCGGGTGCAGCGGTGGCTAACCCGGTGATCATCGCCCAGATTAACCCGGCCTTTGAACCGGTTGCCGCATCAGCAACCGCGCTGGTTGCCGCGAGCGTAATTGTCACCGCCATCCTGGTGCCGATTATCACCGCGCTCTATGCACGGCGCTTCGGCAATGTGCCGACGCCGGAAGAGATGGCAGAGCGGACCGAGTCGGCGAGCCACTAAAGGTCGTCGAACACCTCATCAACCATTGCCGTCGCCAGACGGGCTGCCGAGCAGAGTCTCGGCATCCCCAACGCGACGGGTTGCCAGCTCTGCGTTACCGACCAGCAAATCGGATGGCGCTCAGCATCACACCAGTCCCCGAGCCAGCCCAGCAAATCTTTATACTCCATCACTCCCGGCGTGGACGGCGCGGCCAGCCATTGATGATAGAAGTGGCGCGTTCCCTGCGAGGCATCAATGCCCTGGGCCAGAAACTCTGCCGCCATCACCCGCAGGTTATCTTTCAGCATCGTCGCCACATCCTCATTCGCCAGCCGGCAGGCATCGCCAAACGCCCCCCAGCGCAGCTCCTCCAGCGCGACATAGCAGCGTCCGGCCATTGACCAGCCGTTGTAGCTTCCCGCCCGCCAGTGGGTAAAAACTTGTTCACTGTGATGACCGGCCTGCACCGCCAGCCCGCGCTGCGTTAGCGCTTTCTCCTTAAACGCTGCGCGCTGGCTAAAGTGCTCCAGCAACACGTCGTACTGCTGCTGCGCGCCGGGGGTGACGCTGCCGGGACGCCGCTCGGCGTGCTGCATCGCCTTCAGCCGCTGCGTAATACGCGTCAGCGCCAGATAACCGGGATCGAGCATGCTCGCCAGTTTTTCTGCCAGCCCGAGCCGCAGGGCGTCGTTCTCCTCAAGCTTGCCGGAGATCGCCCACGGGCGCAGCTGCGTCTGGGCCATGATCTCCTGCGCCAGCCGCTCACGAAAAACCTGCTGCTGTGGCGCGATCGTCGTCTGACGCGATGCGTCGATGCCCTGCACCAGATCGACAATAAATTTTGGATGAATAGATTCCAGCACCCGGCCGGGGCCGTCGAGCAGTCGATTTTTCATGATTGCTCCGCCGCGAAGAGCGTCTGGATATCGTCACGTAACAGCCGCGCATCCTCATGGATCCAGTGCGCCGTCCTGATACAGTGCAGCAAATGGCGACGCAGCGCGCTGACCGAGGATTCATTCTGCTGGCGGATCGCCATGCTCTCGCGCAGGCTCTCCTGCAACCCGGAAAGACTCTGGGCAAACTCGGCAAAAAAGGTCGCCATCCCGGCGGTAACGGAGACATCCACCTGCGCGCTTAACGCTTTGCGGATCTGCTCGCAGAAGTGCGCCACATGGGCGGTCAGCTTCTGATGCAGCGTGCCGAGATCGATCACATACCGGGTGCGCGTCGCCACATAATCGTCCCAGCCCCAGTTGGGGTTATTAAGCCAGCGCGAGACCGTTTCCCGCACGCCGCCAATGCGGCTGGCCTGCGCGGCGCTGGTCTCTTCCGGCGCGATAACATTGTTAAACAGCGTGCGGGCATTGAAGTTGAGCGTGCTCGGCTGAAACGCGGGAAAAGAGATGCGGGCGCGAAAACCGGCATGGTTCAGCTCCGCTTTGATACGCGTTTCGATTGGGCGCATGGCGTCGTTCAATGATCGCGTCAGCGTGTTCTCCAGCTCATCAAAGCGCTGCGCCAGTTCACGGCTGATGCGCTCCTGCGCCGCCAGCAGGATCGTCTCGCAGGCGGAGCGCATTTTGCTCAGGGCGATCTGCGCCTGGCCCTCATCTTCCAGCACCAGCTGGCCAGGGCTTAAGCGCTCATCAAAGCGTAAATCCGCCTGGCTCTCGTTAGCCATCGCCATCAGTTGCCCATCATGGAACCAGGCGTCAATCGCTTCGACAATTTCAAACTGCTGGCCGTTGATAAAGATCTCTGCCGCCGCCAGCGCCTCTTCCACTTCATGATCGACCTCATCACGCACCCGCGCCTGGCTACTGCGCAGCAGGGTCATATCCTCCTCCAGCCGGGCGATATTCTGCTCCAGCTGCTCGTAGGCGACGGTCAACCCCTGATAGCGGAAATCAAGATACTCCCGCGCGCTCTGGGTGTAGTTGAGGAGTTTGTGCGAGGCGGATCGCAGTGCATAGAGCGAGGCGTTGGCATGGGCCGCGTGCAGCAAGTTGCGGATCGGCAGTTCAAACAGCGAATCCTGCCACAGCAGATCGGCGGCGTGACGAATATGTTCAATATCATCCAGATCCGCCATGCGCCAGCGGCGACCGAGCGCCGCTTCGGCAAAGTCCTGCACCCACGGCTGCTCGTCCGGGTTGGGTAAGCGCCCCTTTTTCTGCAACTCGTGGCGGGCGCGGTTCGCCAGGTAGCCCCACATCGATGAGACCGGGAAGATCTGCGTCGGCGTGATATTGCCCTTCATTAACGTGCCGGCGATAAGCGCACGAACCTGGTGCTCATCGTCGCTGTTACGATCTTTCTGATCGAACTTATTCACCAGCGCATAGAGCGGAACCGAACGGCCAACGGCCGAGATTGCGTGGCGCACCTCTTCATCAGAGATCGATTTCAGCTGGGTGTAATCCATCACCGCCAGCACCGCCGAGGCGCGTGCCAGCTGCTCGCTGAGCATCTTCTGCAAGTGTGGCTGCCCGGCTTCGTTCGGCCCAGGCGTATCGAGCAGGGTCAGCTGACCGAGGTTGCTCTCCAGCCCCGCCAGATGGACAAACTCCACTTCGATAACCGGAATATGTTCAATTGCCGCGTAGGCCGCGAAGGGAAAATCGACGCCCAGCGCTTTCGAAAGACGGACAAGATCGTTGAGGCTTTTCAGGCAGTGGAAGATCGGCTGCGCACCGAGATAGTGCTTATCGAACGCATCGCCCTGCGCAATGCGCGCCAGCAGCGAGTCCATATCGCGATCGATCTCGATCTTCTGCGCCAGCTTGCCACGGTCGTAATTGAATAGCCGCGTCTGCAACTGCTGCGCAAGGGCATCAATCGGGCCGACGTGGGAGAAATGGAGCACAGGCTCTTTCTGGCCGGGCGTATGGCGAATAAGCGTCGGTAGCGCCGTCATCGGGCGGTTGCGGTTCGGCAACACTTCCGTGCCGACAATCGCGTTGATGGTGGTCGACTTGCCCGCTTTCATGGTACCGACAATCGCCAGCACCATCTCCAGCCGGGTAATTTTACGCAGTTCGTTCTGTAAGGTTGCTTCTTGCGCCTCAACGCCGCGGGCGCTGAAGTGCAGGGGCAACACATTATTATTCTCCACCGCGACGCTGATATTTATCTCATCAAGCGCGGCGGAGGGCATTTTTTTCAGAGCCAGCAGATTATGCAATGAGAGTTGTAACAGCCGTTCTGCTTCCTGACTTAATTCAAAAATTGTTTGTGTGTGCATGTCAAAAGTCTTTCCTTAACGCAAATTTTCTTTGTTTTATTTAGCCGTGGAGTTTTATTAGTGAAGTTTCGGCTTTTATAATTACGTGTAGAAAATATCTTCGAAAAGATAAGCACCTGATGGCAATCGGGAAAATAAAACTTTCCCGTAAAAAGGAACAACAATAGTACGCTGGTCTTTAAAAACCAAAGCGTTAGAGCTTAGCGCATTTTCATGAATAGCCAGGATATATCATCATAGATTTACCCACCCGTTCTGAGAGGTAATTATTGACCGGAAATGGCGCATTTAACAGGTATGACAGCCTGGTTACAAATAACACCGGATGCTAACTGCCACCATATCTGAATTAGTAAATGCTGGCAATTTCATCCGGCAAATAATCTAATTATCACACATAAGTAGATTCTCAATGATGTGATGAGATAAGCATCGCTTAAGCAAATGACAGAGGGTATCGCGAGCGTTGTCTTTTTATCTCTGTGGTAAAAAAATAATAACAACGGCAATTGTACGGTTTTGCTGTATAATCGCGCCCTTTCAGGCACTGCGCCTTTTGTGCCGGTAAACATCCGGCTCTCTCTGCTCTTGTTTGAGGTAACCCCTATGCAACTTCCCCACTGCCCAAAATGTAATTCCGAATACACCTATGAAGATAATGGCATGTTCGTTTGCCCGGAATGCGCCCACGAGTGGAACGATGCCGAACCCGCTCCGGCGAGCGATGAATTAATCGTCAAAGACGCAAATGGTAATCTGTTAGCCGACGGTGACAGCGTGACCGTAATTAAAGACTTGAAAGTAAAAGGCAGTTCTTCAATGTTGAAGATCGGCACCAAAGTGAAGAATATTCGCCTGGTGGAAGGCGACCATAATATCGATTGTAAAATCGATGGCTTCGGGCCAATGAAACTGAAATCAGAATTCGTTAAAAAGAATTGATGATTCGCCGGCGGAGTTTACCGCCGGGCCACCACCGAAACAGGGAGCCGATCGCGGCTCCTTTTTCTTTTTCATCCCGCCGCAATCAATACATAACCCAACTGCAACATTTCCCCGGCACCATAGAGCCACATCAACTGAGTCTGCGGGGGAATGATGACTATCCACTTATCCAGACATCCGACCAGCTTCCCAACACGTTACCAGGAGATCGCTGCCAAACTGGAGCAGGAGCTGCGTACCCACTATCACTGTGGCGACTGGCTACCCGCCGAACAGCAGCTGGCCGCGCGCTTTCAGGTCAACCGCCACACTCTGCGCCGCGCCATCGATCAGCTGGTCGAAAAGGGTTGGGTGCAGCGCCGCCAGGGCGTGGGCGTGTTGGTGTTGATGCGCCCGTTCGACTACCCGCTCAATGCGCAGGCGCGTTTTAGCCAGAACCTGCTCGATCAGGGGAGCCATCCGACCAGCGAACGCCTGCTGGCGGTATTGCGCCCGGCCTCCGGCCATGTTGCAGATGCGCTCGGCATTACCGAAGGCGATAACGTCATTCATCTGCGCACCCGCCGCCGGGTGAACGGCGTCGCGCTTTGTCTTATCGATCACTACTTTGCCGACCGTCAGCTCTGGCCGCTGCTGCAACAGTTTGACAGCGGGTCACTGCATGACTTTCTGCGCGATCGCGCCGGTCTTGAGCTGAAGCGCACGCAAACGCGCATCAGCGCCCGCCGTGCGCAGGTGAAAGAGAGCCGCTGGCTGGAGATCCCCACTATGGCGCCGCTGCTCTGCGTGCGCACCCTTAACCACCGTGACGGTGAGATCAACGCAACGGAGTACTCCGTCAGCCTGAATCGCGCCGACATGATCGAATTTACCATGGAGCACTGAATGCAGGTTGATACCCCTACGCGCCACACCGGCCGGGTCGAGGCCTCTGTTGCGGTGCGCGGAGAGAACGCATGACACTACAACCCGCCTTCGCGTCGGCGGTTCACGATGTTCAGCACGCCTTTCGTCGCCTGTTAAAAGCGATGAGCGAGCCGGGGGTGATTGTCGCCCTGCCGCAGCTGAAACACAGCTGGCCGCCGCTTAACCCGGCGACTACCAGCGTGCTGCTGACATTAGCAAACAGCGACACGCCGCTGTGGATCGCAAACGCGCTGGATAACGATCTGCTGCGCCAGAACCTGCGCTTCCACACCCAGGCGCCGCTGCTGGAGACCCCGCAGCAGGCGCTCTTCGCCATTGCCGACAGCACCCTTAACCATCAGCAACTTAGCGCCTTGCCCGCGGGCCAGCCGTTAAACGCAGAGAGCAGCGCGACGCTGATTTTACAACTACCCGCGCTCAGCGGCGGGCGGATGCTGCGCCTCACCGGCCCCGGTATTCAGGAGGAGCGGATGATCGCCCCGCTGCTGCCGGAGTGCATCACCGATGAGTTAACCGACCGTCCACACTCGTTTCCGAGTGGAATCGATGTGATCCTCACCTGCGGCGAACGCATGCTGGCAATCCCAAGAACCATCCTGGTGGAAGTGTGTTGATGGAGTAAGAATGGCCTTAGATCGGGTGCGAGGCGCTGCACAACTTATCCTAACGCATATCAGATATGCCCTCGATCAAGGGATGGTGAAAAACCCGCTGCCGACGGGGGCTGAAGCGGGTTATGATGGCCTGCGGATTGTGCTGGATTAGACTGACCATTGTGGCTATATTGCGTCCCGCAACGCCCGGCGATGCCGGGGCGGAAAGCAGCCAGTATGTGGTCGTTTGTAGGATGAAGCGGACAGACTCGCACCAGAGGGTTGCCAGAAAATAACGCAACCGGGTCTTAATACCCGCGTATGACACGACGTAGTGCGCTCAGCGCGGCTTGATGAGTATCGACTTGCATGAATGTGCTTTTTATTTGTAGCCGGAACCAATGGCGCAGCCCCACCGCTGAGCAGCTGTTTCGCCGCTATCCTGGGCTCAATGCCCGCTCCGCCGGCATGCAACGCCAGGCAAAAAAAACCGTTTCGCCCGCCATTCTCTCCTGGGCAGATGTTATCTGCGTAATGGAAGAGGAGCACAAAGAGCGTCTGCTGACCGACTTTACCCGTCTGGTGCAGCATAAACCGGTGCACGTGCTCAATATCCCGAATCACTACGCCTTTATGGACCCGCAGCTGGTCGCCATGCTGGAAGATATTGTTCCCGAACGGTTAGGGCTGCGCGTCCCTGCATAAGCGCTAAAAATTACCCCGCCGGGTGGAGAAACTGCACACGCGGCGCGGGTGATATCAGCGGCGCGTGCTTATTCACATACTCCGTCAGCAGCTCCGCCATCGGCACATCGTAACGGTCGCGGATGGCGATATCGCGAATGCCAAAATCACTTACCTGCTCATTACACGCCACGCGATAGATTTTATCCCGCGCCAGCGGTTGACCGTTGACCTCAATCGAGGTCATGCGATCCCCGGCGGGTCGGGTGAAATCGACGCTGAAACGCAGGCCGCTGACGTGAGCATACGCCCCGGAAATAATATTCTGCTGCGCATAGTTGTGCTCAATGAACGCCTTGATCTGCTCGCCGCTCATCTCCCGCGTCACCAGCGGCAGGCGAAACGGCAGCGCATTCAGCACGTCACCATAAGTCACCGGCCCCGCCGGAATGCTGTCGCGCAGAAACGCGCCGACGGTAAAGGCGATATCGGCTTTGGCATGCTCCCGCTCGGCATCGGCCAGCAGACTGCCGAGGTTGGTCTGCCCGGAGCGCACCCGCTCACGCTGGCCGTTGAGGGTAAAGGGGAGCGCCATCACCACTTTATTAAGCACCTCCGCGCTCGCCGCCCGCGCCTGCTCGATACAGGATTCAGTTTCGCTATCCGCTTTCAGCGCCGTTAAGCTCGTCACATCCAGCAGCTTCTCACTCCACGCGACAATCTTTTTATCTTTTACGCTGAGGGTCAGATGACCAAGGTAGTCGCCATACTGCCCGGCGTTCACCATCACCGTGTTGCCCAACTGCTTACCGGCCTGCACGGCAATATGGTCGTGCCCATCCACCAGCACATCGATCTCCGGCACCGCCTCCACCAGCTTCGTGATATTCACCTCCGGGTCGGTTTTTCCAAGATGCGCCAGCACAATGATCAGATCGCTCTTCCCTTTCACCTGCGCCACCGTGTTACGCACCGCCTGGATCGGATCGCTAACGGAAAAACCGGCCAGTTTGCTGTCGGTGGTCGCCACTATCGCATTGAGCGGCGACACGCCGATGATGGCGATATTCAGCCCCGCCACCTTTTTCATTATGTAGGGGCGAAAGGCGAGCTTGTCGTGATGGTAAATATTGGCCGAGACGAACGGGAAGCGGGCTTTATCGCGCAGCGAAAGCAGCTCCGGGCCGCCGAAAATAAAGTCCGCATTGCCCGGCGTAAAAGCGTCGTACCCCATGGTGTTCATGGTGCGCACATTGCTTTCGCCCTGCGTCAGATCGCTCGCCGGTACGCCGCTGACCGCATCGCCAACGTCAACAAACAGCACGTTGGCGTCCTGTTCGCGCAGATTTTTCACATAGGCGCTCATTTTGCCGTAGCCGATCCCCGATTCGCTCATCCCGCGCCCGTGCGTATCCCCGGTGTGGATCAGCGTCACTTTTGCCTCTTGCGCCTGCGGTGCGCTGATGCTCATCAGCAGCAGAAACGCGATAACCCCTTTTTTCATTGTTAGATCCTTTCTCTTTTCCTGAGCGATAAAAACAAAAAAACCTGAAACGCAGCGCAGAGGTTAATCACCAGTGCGTGGGTTTCAGGTTTAGCCGTGAGGGAGTCACTATCCTTACGGCAAATAATCTATCGGGCGACAGGCGTTCCGACAAGCCAGCTTTTTATCACCCTGTGAGCGCCGTCACCTCATACCGCGATGCGTTGCAGCGCCTGCGCCAGCTGCGCGCGGGTGAAGGGCTTACGTAACAGTTCGACCTCCGGCAGCGCCGGGTTGTGGGCAGGGCGCAGATCCTGGCCGCTGATCAGCAGCATCGGCAAGTTTGGCGCGTGCTGGCGAGCGGCGGCAATCACCTCCGCGCCGCTTAAGCGCCCCGGCAACATTAAGTCGCTGATCAGTGCGCCAATCTCGGTGGAAGCCGCAAGCATCTGTAGCGCCGCGTCGCCGTTTTCCGCCTCCAGCGTCAGGTAGCCCAGCTCGTGAAGCTGCTCGCACAAGGTCTGGCGCACGTCGGCTTCATCCTCCAGCACCAGAATCAGCGTGTTGCTGCGCACATGCCGCGCATCGCTGGCCGGTTCAGCGCTGCTCACCGCCGGGAGAGTGGCGCGCGGCAGCTGTAAACGCACCGTGGTGCCCTGCCCTGGGTTGCTTTCAATCTCCACCCGGCCGCCGGACTGGCGCACAAAGCCGTAAACCATCGACAAGCCCAGCCCGCTGCCGCTGCCGGTCTGTTTGGTGGTGAAGAAGGGTTCAAACACCCGCGCTTTGACCTCCTGCGACATGCCGCAGCCGCTGTCGATCACCTCCAGCGCCACCATATCCTGCCTGCGTCCGTCGGTGCGGGTGACGCGCTGGTTCCAGGTGCGCACTTTGATCACGCCCGTTTGCCCCTCCATCGCATCGCGGGCGTTCATCACCAGGTTGATGATGGCGTTCTCCAGTTGCCCGACGTCGATCCACGCCGGCCAGGCGGCGTGCTGCGCTTCAATCTCAAGGGCCAGCGTTGAGGGGAGCGAGTGGCGCAGCAGCTCGTCGAGATTCTCCAGCAGCGCCTGCATCTCTACCGCGTGCGGATGGAGCGACTGCTTGCGTGAGAAGGCCAGCAGCCGCTGGGTGAGCAGCGCACCGCGCTCGGCGGCTTTCAGCGCACGGGAAATGCGCGCTGCGTCCGGCGAGTCGGTTGAGGCCAGCTCCAGGCTGCCAATAATCACCGCCAGCAGGTTATTAAAATCGTGCGCCAGCCCGCCGGTAAGCTGGCCGACCGCTTTCATCTTCTGGCTGTGCAGCAGCGCCTCCTCCAGCCCTTTACGCTCGGTGCGATCCAGCACCACGTTGACCATCCCGCGCCCCGGCACCGGGCTGAAGCGCAGCTCAAGGGTGCGGTTGTCTGCCAGCCGCAGCTCCTGGGTTAACGGCAGCGGGCGCGCCAGGTTCTCCTGCACATGGCCGGGAAGATCGCTCACCTGGCGCAACAGACTGTGGTAATGCTGACCGCGCCGCAGCGGCTCCTCGCCGAGGCCCAAAAGCAGCGGATATTGCGGGTTCCACACCACCAGGCAGCCCTGGTTATCAAACAGCGCAAAGCCGTCGCGCATGGCATGAAAGGTGGTCTCCAGCTGCGTGCTCTTCTCTTTTAACAGCGTGGAGGTGTGCTCAAGCGAAGCGGTGTTGCGGGCAAAGACGTTAAAGGCGCGCGCCAGCTCGCCTAATTCGTCGCGCCGTTGTAGCGCAGGGACTGAAACATTCGATTCACCGCGCGCCAGCCGCGTCATGGCGCGCGAAATGGCGGTCAGGTTCGATCCCAGATTGCGGTAGATATACCAACCGGCGCAGGCGGTGATCGCCAGCGCCAGTAGCGCAAACAGGCTGATAAAGATGCTGATGGAGCGCATCTCCTGGTGGCTCTGGGCGGTGCGCTGTTCGGAGGCCTGCGCCACTTCCGCCACATATTGGTTGATATCGTTATTGAGCAGTGCGCCCAGCGCTTTGATATGAAACATCGACCAGGTGATCGCCAGATCACTCTCTTCCAGCTGGCCCGCGAGCGGCATCAGCTTGTTCAGCTCGGTCTGAAAATCGGGCAGGATAAAATCGAGCAGCGGATCGCCCGCCCGCGCCGGAAGCTGGCCGACAATCTCCGCCAGCTGCGCCAGCGTGGCGCGCGGCGACGGCGTCTGGATGGCGGCGATAAGCAGCCTGTCCATTTCAGTGAGCAGGCGCGGGTCGGGGGTGTTCAGCCCGTCGCGCGCGGCGATGGTCTGCAAATGGCGTAAATAGCTCTGATTCTGGTAGAGGGAGCTGAGCAGCGCATTGCGCTCAAGGTGGCGGCGCTGCCCGCGCTCCAGCATCTCCGTGACGCTCTGCTGCAATGCCTGGCTACGGCGGGTGATCTGCGCCACCAGCTGCGGTTCGAGCCGCGCCAGCGGCGCGTTTGCCAGCTGCGTTAATGAGCGTTGCAGCGCACTTTGCGTCGCTTTCAACCGCTCCGCTTCCCCTTTGTACTCCTGCGCGCCAACCACCTGTGACAGGCGCACCGCAGCGGTGGCGACGCTGGCGGTATCGCGGGCGAGGTTCATGCTGGCGGTCATATCATCCAGCGTCTGCTGCTGCACCTGCTCCTGTAACTGGCTGGCATGGCGAAAGCCGAGCACCGCCACGGCGCAGACCATTAACGTCACCGCCACCACCAGCACATTGAAAAAGAGCAGTCGCCCGCGGGCGCTGGTGAAAAAGGGGTTGGCGCGATAGGGCATAGCGGCTCCGGGAGAGGTCACAACAGTGGCGTGGCGCCACTATGACAAATATGAACAGCTTCTGACATTCTCCATTTACCAACGTGTGATGAAGTGCGTAAATCGTCACTCGCAGGAGCTTCGTCATGCCTAATGTGCCCGTGCTGGAGATGCGTAATATTGCCAAAGTGTTCGGCAAGTTTTACGCCCTCAAAGGGGTGGACCTGACGGTCTGGCCCGGCGAGATCCATGCCTTAATGGGAGAGAACGGTGCCGGCAAAAGCACGCTGATGAAGATCCTCGCCGGGGCCTACACCGCCACCAGCGGCGAGATCCTGATCGACGGCACGCCTCACACCATTCGCGGGCCGAAAGACGCCCTCGCCGCCGGGATCACCCTCATCTATCAAGAGATGCAGCTCGCGCCTAACTTAACGGTGGCGGAGAACATCTTTCTCGGCAGCGAAATCGCACGCGGCGGGCTGGTGCAGCGCAAAACCATGGCGGCGCAGGCGCAGGCGGTGATTGACCGTCTGGGTGCCAATTTCAGCGCCACCGACCGGGTGATGAAGCTGACCATCGCCGAACAGCAGCAGGTGGAGATCGCCCGCGCCCTGCACCGCAACAGCCGTATTCTGGTGATGGATGAGCCCACCGCCGCCCTCTCCTCCCGTGAAACTCACCGCCTGTTTGAACTCATCATGCGCCTGCGCGATGAGGGGATGGCAATTATCTATATCAGCCACCGTATGGCGGAAGTGTATGAACTTTCGGATCGCGTCAGCGTGCTGCGCGACGGCCAGTATGTCGGCAGCCTGACGCGCGACAACCTCAACGCCGCCGAACTGGTGCGCATGATGGTCGGGCGACCGCTCAGCGATCTGTTTAATAAAGCGCGCGATATCGCCCCTGGTAAACCGCGTCTTACCGTTCACCATCTCACCGATGGCGGCAAGATCCAGCCGGTCAGCCTACAGGTGCGCGCCGGTGAAATTGTCGGCCTTGCCGGGCTGGTCGGTGCCGGGCGATCCGAACTGGCGCAGCTGATCTTCGGCGTACGTAAAGCGACCGGCGGCATGATTGAGATCGATGGCGAGCCGGTGGTGATCCACTCCCCGCGCGCGGCGATCGATCTCGGCATCGGCTTTTTGACCGAGAACCGCAAAGAGCAGGGGCTGTTCCTCGAACTGGCGGCGCAGGAGAACATCACCATGGCGACGCTGGAGCGCGATGCGTCGTGGGGCATGCTGAACCGCAAAAAGGCGCAAACCCTCTCCGATGACGCGATCAAATTACTCAATATTCGCGTGCCACATGCGCAGGTGCGGGCGGGCGGTTTGTCCGGCGGCAACCAGCAAAAACTGCTTATCTCGCGCTGGGTGGCGATCGGCCCGCGCATCCTGATCCTTGATGAACCGACGCGCGGCGTTGATGTCGGCGCGAAGAGCGAGATCTACCGGATCATGAACCAGATGGCGCGCGAAGGGGTGGCGATCCTGATGATCTCCAGCGAACTGCCGGAGGTGGTCGGCATGAGCGACCGCGTCTATGTGATGCGCGAAGGCACTATCGCCGGCGAGTTGCAGGGCGAGGCTATCACCCAGGAAGAGATTATGACGCTGGCGACCGGCGTTAACGACACCCATCACCAGGCGGTACACCATGACTGAAATGAAACCACACCCGGCCACCACGCCGCAGCAGGAGGCCAAATCCGCCTCCGCCAAAAAAGTGCTGATGGGCGATCTGATGCAAACCGTCGGCATCCTGCCGATTCTCATCCTGATCGTCGCGGTTTTTGGCTTTATCGCGCCGAACTTCTTTACCGAGAGCAACCTGCTCAACATTACCCGCCAGGCCTCAATCAACATCGTGCTGGCGGCAGGCATGACCTTCATCATTCTCACCGGCGGGATCGACCTTTCGGTTGGTTCGATCCTCGGCACCACGGCGGTGGCGGCGATGGTGGTATCGCTGATGCCAGAGCTGTCGATGCTCTCGGTACCGGCGGCGCTGATGCTCGGTCTGCTGCTCGGCCTGTTTAACGGCGCGCTGGTTGCCTTTGCCGGGCTACCCCCCTTTATCGTCACGCTTGGCACCTATACGGCGCTGCGCGGCGCGGCCTATCTGCTGGCGGATGGCACCACCGTTATCAACTCGGATATCAGTTTTGAGTGGATCGGCAATAACTACCTCGGCCCGGTGCCGTGGCTGGTGGTGATCGCGCTGGCGGTGATTGCGGTGTGCTGGTTTATTCTGCGCCGCACCACCCTTGGCGTTCATATCTACGCGGTCGGCGGCAATATGCAGGCGGCGCGCCTTACCGGCATCAAAGTGTGGCTGGTGTTGCTCTTCGTCTACGGCATCAGCGGGCTGCTCTCCGGCCTTGGCGGGGTGATGAGCGCCTCGCGCCTTTACAGCGCCAACGGCAACCTTGGCATGGGCTACGAGCTTGATGCGATTGCGGCGGTCATTCTCGGCGGCACCAGTTTTGTTGGCGGTATCGGCACCATCACCGGCACGCTGGTCGGCGCGTTAATCATCGCCACCCTTAACAACGGCATGACGCTGATGGGCGTCTCCTACTTCTGGCAACTGGTGATCAAAGGGGCGGTGATCATCATAGCGGTGCTGATTGACAAATACCGTACCCGACACCATCAGGCAGCATAATAAAACCCTACAAAACAGTAACATAAGTGAGGATTACAGCATGCGTCTTAAACCTCTTGTCACCGCGCTCTGCGCCACGGCCCTGCTCGCCGCGACGCCGTTCGTTCAGGCGAAAGAACTGAAATCTATCGGCGTGACGGTAGGCGATCTCGCTAACCCCTTCTTTGTGCAGATCACCAAAGGCGCGGAGCTGGAAGCGCGCAAGCTGGCGGGCGATAAGGTCAAAGTGACGCTGGTCTCCAGCGGTTACGACCTCGGTCAGCAGGTCGGCCAGATTGATAACTTTATTGCGGCGAAGGTCGACATGATCATCCTCAACGCTGCGGATTCAAAAGGCATCGGTCCGGCGGTTAAACGGGCGAAAGAGGCCGGGATTGTGGTGGTGGCGGTGGACGTGGCGGCAGAAGGTGCCGACGCGACAATCACCTCCGATAACACCCAGGCGGGCGAAATGGCCTGTAAATACATCACCGACCGCCTGAAGGGCAAAGGCAATGTGGTGATCATCAACGGGCCGCCGGTTTCCGCGGTACAGAACCGTGTCGAAGGGTGCCAGACCGAATTTAAACGTCATCCGGATATCAAGGTGCTCTCGGATAACCAGAACGCCAAAGGCAGCCGCGAAGGCGGGCTGGAAGTGATGACCTCCCTGCTGGCGGCGAACCCGAAAATCGACGGCGTGTTCGCGATTAACGATCCGACAGCGATCGGTGCCGATCTGGCAGCCAAACAGGCACAACGTAACGAGTTCTTTATCGTTGGCGTCGACGGCAGCCCGGATGGTGAAGAGGCGCTGAAGCGTAAGAACTCGCTGTTTGTCGCCACCCCGGCGCAAGATCCGCAGGTGATGGCGGCGCGCGCGGTGGAGATTGGTTACGACATTCTGCAAGGCAAGCCCGCGCCGAAAGAGCCGGTGCTGATCCCGGTGACGCTGATCGATAAGCAGAGCGTCGCCAACTACAAAGGCTGGACGGTGAAATAAGCCCTCTCCCTCCCCGCGCGGGAGGGGAAGCGCGATACGGAGAGACGATGAAACGCTCTGCCATTAATGACATTCTCGGCCACACGCGGCAGTTCTTCTCGAAGCACGACGTGCATCTGCCGCCTTTTGCCAGCTTTGCGCCGACCCAGTGGCGCGAGCTGGATCATGAGGCGTGGCGCGAAGTGTTCGACCTGAAGCTGGGATGGGATGTCACCGCCTTTGGCGGCGACAACTTTTACGCCGAGGGGCTGACGCTCTTTACCCTGCGCAACGGCTCGCCGGATGGCGCGCCCTATGCCAAGTGCTATGCAGAGAAGATCATGCATGTGCGCGACGGGCAGCTAACGCCAATGCACCTGCACTGGCGCAAGCGCGAGGACATCATTAATCGCGGCGGCGGAAACTTAATTATTGAACTGTGGAACGCGGATGCGCAGCACCAGACTGACAGCAGCGACGTTACCGTAGTCATCGACGGCTGCCGACACACGCACGCGGCGGGCAGCCAGCTGCGCCTCTCACCAGGGGAAAGCATTTGTGTCACACCGGGGCTTTATCATAGCTTTTGGGGCGAGCCGGGGTTTGGCGATGTGCTGGTCGGCGAGGTCTCATCGGTTAACGATGATCAGCACGACAACCACTTCCTCAACCCGGCGAACCGCTTTAGCGACGTGCTGGAGGATGAACCAGCACATCTGGTGCTCTGTAATGAGTACTCACTCTTTTTAGGGTAAAGGAGGCGGTTATGCCCATGATCTCTCTCGCCGCAGGGCTGGCGCATGCGCGCGAGCACCACTACGCCTTAGGCGCGTTTAACGTGCTCGACTCACACTTTCTGCGCGCGCTGTTTGCCGCCGCAAAGCGGGAGCGCTCGCCGTTTATTATCAATATTGCCGAAGTACACTTTAAGTATGTCTCGCTGGAGTCACTGGTCGAAGCGGTGAAGTTTGAAGCCGCGCGCAGCGATATTCCGGTGGTGCTTAACCTCGATCACGGGCTGCATTTTGAGTCGGTGGTGCGCGCCCTGCGCCTCGGTTTCAGTTCGGTGATGTTCGACGGCTCTGCGCTGGAGTATGAAGAGAATATTCGCCAGACGCGGGAAGTAGTGAAGATGTGCCACGCCGTGGGCGTCTCGGTGGAGGCAGAATTAGGCGCGGTCGGCGGCGATGAGGGCGGCGCGCTGTATGGTCACGCCGATGAAGCCTGCTTTACCGATCCGGCGCTGGCGCGGGAGTTTGTCGATCGCACCGGCATCGACACGCTGGCGGTCGCCATTGGCAATGCGCACGGCAAATATAAGGGCGAACCGAAGCTCGATTTCGCCCGTCTCGATGCCATTCGCCAGCAGACCGGCCTGCCGCTGGTGCTGCATGGCGGTTCGGGCATCAGCGATGAGGATTTTCGTCGCGCCATTTCGCTTGGCATTCATAAAATCAATTTCTATACCGGCATGTCGCAGGCGGCGCTTGGCGCCATTGAGCAGCGTATGGCGGATCGCCAGCCGCTGTATGATGAGTTCGCCCAGTTGCTGCTCAGTGTTGAAGAGGCGATTGCCGATACGGTGGCAGGACAGATGCGCATCTTCGGCAGCGCGGGGCAGTGCTGATGGCCCGCCACGGGGTTATCGCCGCCGGCAATATGCTGGTGGATCACGTCCACCATATTGCCCAGTGGCCGGAGCGCGGCTGGCTGGCGGAGATTATCCAGAGTGAGCGCTCGACGGGCGGCGCGCCGCTTAATGTGTTGCTGACGCTGGCGAAAATGCACGTTGGCCTGCCGTTGCAGGCGGTCGGGCTGGTGGGCGAAGATGGCGACGGCGACTACATAATGGCGATGCTCGATCAGTACCATGTCAATCGCCAGCATGTGCAGCGCACTCCTTCCGCTCCAACCTCGATGTCGCAGGTGATGACCGATCCCTCCGGTCAGCGCACCTTTTTTCACTCGCCCGGTGCCAACCGGCTGCTGGATATCGACGCCTTTGAGATGCTTAACGGCGAGATGAAGATTTTCCATCTCGGCTATCTGCTGCTGCTCGACAGCCTTGATAAGGCCGATGAGGAGTACGGCACGCGCAGCGCGCGGCTGCTGGCGCAGATGCGCGAGCAGGGGTTTGAGACCTCGCTCGATCTGGTGTCGCGCAAAGGCGACCCGCGCTATAAACCGCTGGTGCTGCCCTGCCTGCCGCACCTCGATTATCTGGTGATCAACGAGTTAGAAGCGGGCGAGTTCAGCGGCCTGGCGATGCGCACGGCGCAGGATAAGCCGCACGTTGAGAATATCGGCCGCGCGGCGGCGCAGCTTTTGGCAGCAGGGGTTAAACAGCGGGTGGTGATCCATTGCCCGGAAGGGGCGTGGGGTGAAGCAGCGGATGAAGCCGGAGCGTGGCTCCCGTCGCGGATGTTAAGCCAGGCGGAGATTGTCGGCAGCGTGGGAGCAGGAGATGCCTTTTGCGCCGGATTTTTATACGGGTGTCACGAAGCGTGGCCGTTAGCGCACAGCATTCAGTTAGCCCATGCCTGCGCCCGCGCCAGCTTGTTGTGCGCCAACGCGATTGACGGCGCGAAAACTCTCGAAGAGTTACAGCTTGATATGGCGCTTTAAGCACCGAACCAAAAACGTAGGCCGGATAAGCGTCAGCGCCATCCGGCATGCGGTGCCACATGTAGCACACCGCCGGATGGCGGCTGCGCCTTATCCGGCCTACGCCGTTTCAGAAGCACCGCTCCAGATTCGTAGGCCGGATAAGCGTCAGCGCCATCCGGCATGCGGGGCCACATGCAGCACACCGCCGGATGGCGGCTGCGCCTTATCCGGCCTACATCGTTTCAGAAGCACCGCTCCAGGTTCGTAGGCCGGATAAGCGTCAGCGCCATCCGGCATGCGGTGCCACATGCAGCACACCGCCGGATGGCGGCTGCGCCTTATCCGGCCTACACCGTTTCAGAAGCACCGCTCCAGGTTCGTAGGCCGGATAAGCGTCAGCGCCATCCGGCATGCGGGGCCACATGCAGCACACCGCCGGATGGCGGCTGCGCCTTATCCGGCCTACGCCGTTTCAGAAGCACCGCTCCAGGTTCGTAGGCCGGATAAGCGTCAGCGCCATCCGGCATGCGGGGCCACATGCAGCACACCGCCGGATGGCGGCTGCGCCTTATCCGGCCTACGCCGTTTCAGAAGCACCGCTCCAGGTTCGTAGGCCGGATAAGCGTCAGCGCCATCCGGCATGCGGGGCCACATGCAGCACACCGCCGGATGGCGGCTGCGCCTTATCCGGCCTACGCCGTTTCAGCCACACCGTTCCACATATTCCCAGACCGGATAAGCTAAAGGCGCACCGGCTTAATGTTCCAGATATGCTCCGCGTACTCCTGGATCGTGCGGTCAGAGGAGAAGTAGCCCATGTTGGCGATATTGCGCATCGCTTTGGTGGTCCACTCTTCCGGATGCTGATAGAGCGCATCCACTTTATCCTGACAGTCGACATAGCTGCGGAAATCCGCCAGCACCTGGTAGTGGTCGCCAAAGTTAATCAGCGAATCGACCAGATCGCGGTAGCGCCCTGGATCCTGCGGGTTAAACAGACCGGTGGCGATCTGCGTTAATACCTGGTGCAGCTCTTCATCTTTTTCGTAGTACTCACGCGGTTTGTAGCCCTGACGACGCAGCTCTTCCACCTCATCCGCGGTGTTACCAAAGATAAAGATATTCTCCTCGCCGACGTGATCCAGCATCTCCACATTCGCGCCATCCAGCGTGCCGATAGTCAACGCACCGTTAAGGGCGAACTTCATATTACTGGTGCCCGACGCTTCAGTGCCCGCCAGCGAGATCTGCTCGGAAAGATCCGCCGCCGGAATGATGACCTGCGCAAGGCTGACGCTGTAGTTGGGGATAAAGACCACTTTCAGCTTATCGCCGATATCGGGATCGTTGTTGATCACCTGCGCGACATCGTTGATGAGATGAATAATGTGCTTCGCCATGTAGTAAGCCGAGGCGGCTTTACCGGCAAAGATATTGACGCGCGGCACCCACTCCGCCGTTGGATCGGCCTTGATCCGGTTATAGCGGGTGATGACGTGCAGCACATTCATCAACTGACGTTTGTACTCGTGAATACGTTTGATCTGCACATCGAACAGCGCTTTCGGGTTAACCACCACATTAAGCTGCTGCGCGATGACCGACGCCAGCCGCTGCTTGTTCTCCAGCTTGGCATGGCGCACCGCCTGGTTCACCGCCGGGAAGTCGATATGCTGCTCAAGCTCGCTCAACTGGCTGAGATCGGTACGCCAGGTGCGGCCGATATGCTCATCCAGCACGTCAGAGAGCGACGGGTTAGCCAGCGCCAGCCAGCGGCGCGGCGTCACACCGTTGGTGACGTTAAGGAAGCGCATCGGGAAGATGGCGGCGAAATCGGCAAACAGCGACTGCACCATCAGGTTGGAGTGCAGCTCCGACACGCCATTCACTTTATGGCTCACCACCACCGCCAGCCACGCCATACGCACGCGGCGGCCGCTCGACTCATCAATGATCGACGTGCGGCTCAGCAGCTCGATATCGTTCGGATGCTGCTCCTGCAACGTCTTCAGGAAGTAGTCGTTAATTTCGAAAATGATTTGCAGATGGCGCGGCAGGATCTTGCCGAGCATCTCGACCGGCCACGTCTCCAGCGCTTCGCTCATCAACGTATGGTTGGTGTAGGAGAAGACCTGGCAGGTGACTTCAAACGCCTCGTCCCACTCGAACTTATGCTCGTCAATCAGCAGACGCATCAGTTCCGGGATCGACAACACCGGGTGGGTGTCGTTGAGGTGTATGGCGATTTTGTCCGCCAGGTTGCTGTAGGTCTGATGCAGCTGGAAGTGGCGATGCAGAATATCCTGCACCGTTGCCGAGACCAGGAAGTACTCCTGGCGCAGACGCAGCTCGCGCCCGGAGTAAGTGGAGTCATCGGGGTAGAGCACGCGGGAGACGTTCTCGGAGTGGTTCTTATCCTCCACCGCCGCGAAGTAGTCGCCCTGGTTGAATTTACCGAGGTTAATCGCGCTACTGGCTTGCGCATTCCATAAACGCAGCGTATTGGTCGCGTCTGTATCATAACCGGGGATAATCTGGTCGTAGGCCACCGCGAGGATCTCTTCGGTTTCGACCCAGCGGCTCTTTCTCCCCTCCTGCTGAATGCGCCCGCCAAAGCGCACTTTGTAGCGCGTGTTGTGGCGTTTGAACTCCCACGGGTTGCCATACTCCAGCCAGTAATCGGGGGACTCTTTCTGACGCCCCTCGACAATGTTCTGTTTGAACATGCCGTAATCATAGCGAATGCCGTAGCCGCGCCCCGGCAGCCCGAGGGTCGCCAGTGAATCGAGGAAGCAAGCTGCCAGCCGCCCGAGGCCGCCGTTACCTAAGCCCGGATCGTTCTCTTCGTCGATCAGCTCTTCAAGGTCGAGGCCCATCTCATCCAGCGCGTTTTTCACATCCTCATAAATACCGAGCGAGAGCAGCGCGTTGGAGAGCGTACGGCCAATCAGAAACTCCATGGACAGGTAGTAGACCTGGCGCACCTCCTGGGAGAGTTGCGCGCGGGTGGAACGCAGCCAGCGCTCCACCAGCCGATCGCGAACGGCAAACAGCGTGGCGTTCAGCCACTCATGTTTGTTAGCGATAACCGGATCTTTACCGATCGTGAACATCAGTTTATAGGCAATCGAGTGTTTCAATGCCTCGACACTCAGTGTCGGTGAAGCATAGGTAAACGGAGCATTCATATGCGTGATTCCTGGAAAACTATTTCAACCGAGTGTAAAGATCGCGGTATGACTGCGCTGCGACCTGCCAGCTAAAATCCATTGCCATTGCCTGGCGCTGAACAAAACGCCACAGCGAAGGACGGGACCACAATACGAAAGCACGACGAATCGCGCGAAGCAACGCTAATGCGTTGCTGTCCTCAAAAACAAACCCGCTGGCCACGCCGTCGGCGAGGTTCTCCAGCGAGCTGTCAGAGACAGTATCGGCCAGCCCACCGGTGCGTCGTACCAGCGGCAGGGTGCCATATTTCAGACCATAGAGCTGCGTTAACCCGCACGGCTCAAAGCGGCTCGGCACCAGAATCACATCCGCGCCGCCCATAATGCGGTGCGAGAAGGCTTCGTGGTAACCAATCTGCACGCCCACCTGGCCGGGGTGCTCTGCCGCTGCCGCGAGGAAACCCTCTTGCAGCACCGGATCGCCCGCGCCGAGCAGCGCTAACTGACCGCCCTGCTCGAGCAAACCGGGCAGCGCTTCCAGCACCAGATCGAGCCCTTTCTGGCTGGTCAAACGGCTCACTACCGCAAACAGCGGCACTTTGTCGTTCACTTTCAGCCCCATGGCGATCTGCAACTGGCGTTTGTTCTCTGCCTTCTCCTCCAGCGTGTCACGCGTGTAGCGCGCGCCGAGCAGCAGGTCGGTCGCCGGGTCCCAAATCTTCTCGTCAACGCCGTTGAGAATACCGCTCAGGCGGCCCTCTTTCTGGCGCTGACGCAGTAACCCTTCCATACCATACGCATATTGCGGTTCGGTGATCTCCCGCGCGTAGGTCGGGCTGACGGCGGTGATGTGATCCGCGTAGTACAGACCCGCTTTCAGGAAGGAGATCTGGCCGTTGAACTCCAGCCCGTGCATGTTAAAGAAGGACCATGGCAGCTCGATGTCATCCATATGCTGCGCATAAAACATGCCCTGATAGGCAAGGTTATGCACGGTAAATACCGATTTCGCCGCGTGGTCTTTCAGCGACATATACGCCGGTGTCAGCCCGGCGTGCCAGTCGTGCGCATGCACGATGTCCGGCCGCCAGAAGGGATCGAGGCCACAGGCCATTTCACTGCCGACCCAGCCGAGCAGCGCAAAACGCAGCACGTTATCGGTGTAGGCGAACAGGTTAGTGTCATGGTAGGGGCTACCGGGGCGCTCATAGAGGTGCGGCGCATCGATCATGTAGATCCCCACCCCGTTGAAGTGGCCGAACAGCAGAGAGATCTTGCCGGCGAAGGTATCGCGGCGGGAGATCACTTTTGCGTCGGTTACACCACGGCGAATATCCGGGAACGCAGGCAGCAGAACGCGCGTATCTACCCCATCGGCAATTTGTGCCGCGGGCAGCGCGCCAATCACGTCCGCCAGACCACCGGTCTTCAGCAACGGAAACATCTCAGAACATACATGTAAAACCTGCATTATCGCTCCTGTCAAAACCGTTCGGCTCGCGTTGCCGTTCACGGAAAAACAGCACGCGGACCCCTTCCGCGCAAGGATGTCAGTGGTGCTTTCAACCTTGTAATTTGCGCAGCATTTCGCGCGTAACCAGCACAATGCCCTCTTCCGATCGGTAGAAGCGTCGTGCGTCTTCTTCTGCGTTTTCGCCAATCACCGTGCCTTCCGGTATCTCGCAGGCTCTGTCGATAATGCAGCGGCGCAGGCGGCAAGAGCGCCCGACCCAGACATCCGGCAGCAGTACCGCCGAGTCGATATTGCAAAATGAGTTGATGCGTACGCGGGAGAAGAGCACCGACTGCACAACAACCGATCCTGAAATAACGCAGCCGCCGGACACCAGCGAGTTCAACGTCATGCCATGGCTGCCGGATCTGTCCTGCACAAATTTCGCCGGCGGCAATGATTGATTATAGGTACGGATAGGCCAGTTTTGATCGTACATGTCCAGTTCGGGCATGACCGAGGCCAGATCCAGGTTGGTTTTCCAGTAGGCTTCCAGCGTGCCGACGTCGCGCCAGTAAGGCTCGGAATTTGGGTCGGATTGCACGCAGGACAAGGGAAAAGGGTGGGCAAACGCCATACCGGATTTGACGATTTGCGGAATAATATCTTTACCGAAATCGTGGCTGGAATTTTCGTTTTTATCGTCCGCTTCCAGCAGATCGTAGAGGTACTCAGCGTCAAAAATATAGATGCCCATACTGGCGAGGGCGCGGGTTTCGTCCCCCGGCATGCTCGGCGGATTGGCCGGTTTCTCGACGAAGTCGATCACTTTGTCGTTCTCATCGACCGCCATCACGCCGAAGGCGGTGGCTTCATGCACCGGCACCGGTAAACAGGCCACCGTACACTGCGCGCCCTTCTCAACGTGGTCGAGCAGCATGCGCGAGTAATCCTGCTTATAGATATGGTCACCGGCAAGAATGACGATGTACTCCGCGCCGTAGCGACGAATAATATCGAGGTTCTGCGTGACCGCATCGGCGGTGCCGCGATACCAGTTTTCACCGTGAACGCGCTGCTGGGCAGGCAACAGATCGACGAACTCGTTCATCTCGTTGTTGAAGAAAGACCAGCCGCGCTGGATGTGCTGAATCAGCGTGTGGGATTGATACTGGGTGATAACGCCGATGCGGCGGATGCCTGAGTTGATGCAGTTGGAGAGCGCAAAGTCGATGATGCGGAATTTGCCGCCGAAGTGAACGGCAGGCTTGGCGCGTTTTTTGGTTAAATCTTTCAGGCGTGTGCCGCGTCCACCCGCCAGAATCAGGGCGACGGATTTTAACGGCAGCTGGCGCGCCAACATTGTAGGGTCGTTCTTATCTAATCTCACCATGACTGACTCCGTTTATCTGACCGCTGAAAGAGGCACACGCCGTGTGCTGGTGCCTGCCAGACAGTTATCACCACCGGATTCTCTTCTCCGGCAAAGGGCGACAGGGCATGCCAGTCGCCGGTCGGTAACGCTATTTCCGCCAATTCAGAGGTGGCGTTCATCACAAGTAAGTAGTTATTCGATAACAGGATTTGCAGGCGATGCGCCCCCTCCTGCCACGCCTGCGGCGTTAATGGCCGCCCATGCTGATTAAGCCAGGCGACGTTGCCGTCCCCCTCTTCCCACCACGCATCATCCGTCAGCGCGGCGATGTGCGACCGCGCTTTGATAAGCGCAGCAGTAAAGTCGATTAACCCGTGATCCGCCTGGCGCCAGTCGAGCCAGGTCAGGGCGTTATCCTGGCAGTAGGCGTTATTGTTCCCGTGCTGGCTGTGGCCCATCTCGTCGCCCGCCAGCAGCATCGGCGTCCCCTGCGACAGCAGGAGCGTCGCCAGTAACGCACGCTGGCTTGCGCGCCGACGCGCTACCACATCGGCGCTGGCATCCAGCCCTTCAACACCGTGGTTGAAACTGTGGTTATCGTTCGTGCCGTCGCGGTTATCTTCCCCGTTGGCCTGGTTGTGCTTGTGGTTGAAGCTGACGCAGTCGCGCAGCGTAAAACCGTCATGGGCCGTCACCAGATTGACCGTCGCCGACGGCAGGCGTCCGTTGCGTTTAAAGAGATCGCTTGAGGCGGCAAAGCGCCCGGCGAAAGCCCCCATCGGCAGTGACTCCGTCAGCCAGAAGCGGCGCGCGGCGTCGCGGAAATGGTCATTCCACTCGGCAAAAGGCGCAGGGAAATTGCCTACCTGATAGCCGCCCTCGCCGATGTCCCACGGCTCGGCAATCAGCTTCAGATCGCGCAGCAGCGGATCGTTTTGGATCGCCGCAAAGAGCGGTGCCTGCGGGTTAAATTCCGGCGTGCGCCCCATTACCGGGGCAAGATCAAAACGGAAGCCGTCAATGTGAAACGTCTCGACCCAGTAGCGCAGGCAGGCGTGGGCATACTCCACTACGCCTGGCTGGCTTAAATTGAGGGTGTTACCGCAGCCGGTCCAGTTGTGGTAATCGCCATCCTCTCTGATCCAATAATAGCTACGGTTGTCGATTCCGCGCTGGCTGAAGGTCGGGCCGGCAAGATCCGTCTCAGCGCTGTGGTTAAGCACAATATCGAGGATCACTTCGATGCCCGCTGCGTGCAGCGCTTTCACCGCCGTGCGGAACTCGTTAATCGCCTGTTCAGGATCGTGAGCGTAAGCCGGATGTAGCGCAAAAAGCGCCAGCGGATTGTAGCCCCAGTAGTTGCTCAGGCCGAGGCGTTGCAGGCGCTGCTCGTGAGCAAAATGGGCGATGGGCAGCAGTTCGAGAGCGGTGATGCCCAGCTGTTTAAACCAGGCGATCATCACCGGATGCGCCAGTGCTTTATAGGTGCCGCGCATCGCTTGTGGAATGTCCGGGTGTAACCAGGTCAGCCCTTTGACGTGGGCTTCATAAATCACGCTGTTGCCCCATGGCGTGCGCGGCGCTTTATCCCCTTCCCAGTCAAACGCGTCGTTGACCACCACGCTGCGTAAGCCGAGCGGCGCGCTGTCATGGGGATCGGGTTGGTCAAAACCGGCGTGGAACAACGGGCTGTCTACCGCCTCACCCTCCACGCGCCGCGCGCAGGGATCGAGCAGCAGTTTCGCCGGGTTAAAACGGTGCCCCTGCGCCGGTTGCCACGGGCCATGCACGCGATAACCGTAGCGCTGGCCCGCTTTCGCACCGGGAAGAAAACCGTGCCAGATATCGCCGCTGCGCGCCGGGAGATCGACGCGCTGCTCATTGCCTTCGGCGTCGAACAGGCACAGCTCCACGCGCTCAGCATGAGCCGAGAAGAGGCTAAAGTTGATGCCCCCGCTCTGCACTTCTGCGCCGAGCGGGCTCGCGGAGCCGGCCGTCAGGGAGATCATTCCCCCTCCCGCACCAGCCAGATAGTGCCGAGCGGCGGCAGGTTGAGCAGCAGCGAATTGTCACGCCCGCGGTTGGCAATCTCGTCGCTCTGCACCAGGCCACCGTTGCCGGTGTTGCTGCCGTGGTAGTGCATCGAGTCGCTGTTCAACACTTCGCGCCAGCGTCCCGGCTGGTTGATACCGATGCGGTAACCCGGACGCGAGACCGGCGTAAAGTTGCTGACGACGATAATTTCGTTACCCGCTTTGTCGCGGCGGACAAAAGCAAACACCGACGCTTCTTCATCGTCGACCACCAGCCACTCGAAACCGTAGGAGTCAAAGTCCAGCTCATGCAGCGGTTTATGGTGACGGTAGAGGGTGTTCATATCCCGCACCAGGCGCTGTACGCCATGGTGCCAATTGTCGTCGCCCTCCAGCAGATGCCAGTCGAGGCTGCTGTCGTGGTTCCACTCGCGGCCCTGAGCAAACTCGCAGCCCATAAACATCAGTTTCTTGCCGGGGAAGGCCCACATCCAGGCGTAGTAGGCGCGCAGGTTGGCAAACTTCTGCCACGCGTCGCCCGGCATACGATCGAGAATCGACTTTTTACCGTGCACCACTTCGTCATGAGAGAGCGGCAGAATAAAGTTTTCGGTGTGGTTGTAGACCATGCCGAAGGTGAGCTTGTGGTGGTGATATTTGCGATAGATCGGATCGAGCTTCATGTAGTCGAGCGTGTCGTGCATCCAGCCAAGGTTCCACTTGTACCAGAAGCCAAGACCGCCGCCTGATGGCGGGCGCGAAACGCCGGGGAAATCCGTCGACTCTTCCGCCATCGTCACCGCGCCCGGCGCTTGTTCGCCAATAATGCGGTTGGTGTCGCGCAGGAACTTAATCGCTTCGAGGTTTTCGCGGCCGCCATATTCGTTCGGCACCCACTCGCCCTCTTTGCGGCTGTAGTCGCGGTAGATCATCGACGCCACCGCATCGACGCGCAGCGCGTCAATGCCAAAGCGCTCAATCCAGTAGAGGGCGTTACCGACCAGGTAGTTGCTCACTTCCCGGCGGCCATAGTTGTAAATCAGCGTGTTCCAGTCCTGGTGATACCCTTCGCGCGGATCGCTGTGCTCGTAGAGGTGCGTGCCGTCAAACTCCGCCAGACCGAAATCATCGGACGGGAAGTGACCCGGCACCCAGTCAAGGATCACGCCAAGACCGGCGGCATGGGCGGTATGGATAAAGTGCAGGAAGTCGTCGCGGGTGCCGAAACGGCGCGTCGGCGCATACATCCCGGTAGGCTGATAACCCCAGCTGCCATCAAACGGATGTTCGTTGATCGGCAGCAGTTCAAGGTGGGTAAAGCCCATCCACTTGGCGTAAGGCACCAACTGGTCGGCTAACTCACGGTAGCTGAGCCAGAAGTTGTTATCCGTATGGCGTCGCCAGGAGCCGAGATGCACCTCATAAATACTGATAGGTGCATCGAAATTGTTCGCCTGCTTGCGCTCTTCGCTCTGCGTTTTTTTACCCGGCAGGCCGCAAATCAGCGAAGCGCTGTCGGGGCGCATCTGCGCTTCGAAGGCGTAAGGATCGGATTTAATGCGCAAATGGCCGTGCGCATCGAGTAATTCAAATTTATAGAGCTGGCCGTTCAGCGCGCCGGGGACGAACAGTTCCCAGATACCGCTTTCGCGGCGCAGGCGCATCGGGTGACGGCGGCCGTCCCAGAAGTTGAACTGACCAACCACCGACACGCGGCGCGCGTTCGGTGCCCAGACGGAGAAACGCGTGCCGACGACGCCATCCATCGTATCGGCGTGGGCACCCAGGGTTTCATAGGGACGCAGATGGGTACCTTCACTCAGCAGCCAGGCATCCATCTCCTGAATTAATGGGCCGAAACGGTAAGGGTCATCAATCAGATTCTGTTGGCCGTGCCAGAAGACGGCAAACTGATAATTAAAGGGATTTTTGCGGCGCGGCACAACGCCGCTGAAAAAGCCGCGGGAGTCGAGACACTCCAGCTTTGCCACTTTACGCCCGGTTTTGGTTTCAATCACCCACACTTCCGTGGCGTCGGGTAAAAGCGCGCGAACTTCCAGACCCGCATCGGTACGGTGCATTCCGAGAACAGAAAATGGATCGGCAAAATGGCCGACAATAAGCGCATTAATCACGTCTTTATCAACATGAACAGACATGGTTCTCATCCTGTTGTTGTGTTATCGCCTCTTCCACCGCCGTTGCGTGCGGTTGCGATACTTTTTTGAACCTGAACGGTGCCGCACCTCATGTGCAATCTGATTGCTCCGTTCCACTTTCAGGCAAAATGTAAGACACCCAGCCTAAAGCATAGCCAACGCTTTCAGACTTCTGGGAAAATAAACGCCCATCTTTTAATTTCATTTAAAAAGATCAAAAAAAAGGGTGCCGAAGCACCCTTATCAGGAGGATTGTTCTACGCCAGCTGGCGCAGCATGCGCCGCAACGGCTCTGCGGCACCCCAGAGCAACTGGTCGCCTACGGTGAAGGCAGAGAGGTACTCCGGGCCCATGTTCAGCTTGCGCAGACGGCCAACCGGAGTGGTCAGCGTGCCGGTGACGGCAGCAGGCGTCAGCTCGCGCATCGAGATCTCACGATCGTTCGGCACCACTTTCGCCCACGGGTTGTGTGCCGCCAGCAGCTCTTCGATGGTCGGGATAGAGACATCTTTTTTCAGTTTGAGGGTGAAGGCCTGGCTGTGGCAGCGCAGCGCGCCGATGCGAACGCAGAGGCCATCAACCGGAATGGCTGACGCGGTGTTGAGGATCTTGTTGGTTTCCGCCTGCCCTTTCCACTCTTCGCGGCTCTGGCCGTTATCGAGCTGTTTGTCGATCCACGGGATCAGGCTACCGGCCAGCGGCACGCCGAAGTTCTCGGTGCTGAGATCGCCGCTGCGGGTCAGTGACGTTACTTTGCGTTCGATATCGAGAATGGCAGAGGCCGGGTTTTCCAGCTCGGCGGCCACGTGATGATGCAGCTGGCCCATCTGCGTCAGCAGTTCACGCATATGGCGCGCACCGCCGCCGGACGCGGCCTGGTAAGTGGCGACCGATACCCACTCGATCAGATCATTGGCGAACAGGCCGCCGAGGGACATTAGCATCAGGCTGACGGTACAGTTACCACCGACAAAGGTTTTGATGCCTTTATTCAGCCCGTCAGTGATGACGTCCTGGTTTACCGGGTCGAGAATAATGATCGCGTCATCTTTCATGCGCAGCGAAGAAGCGGCATCAATCCAGTAACCCTGCCAACCGCTTTCACGAAGCTTTGGATAGATTTCGTTGGTATAATCGCCGCCCTGGCAGGTGACAATGATGTCGAGCGCCTTTAGCGCCTCCAGATCGAACGCATCCTGAAGGGTGCCGGTCGCCTGGCCTGCAAACGCAGGTGCGGGCTGGCCGAGCTGGGAAGTAGAGAAGAAAACAGGGCGAATGGCGTCGAAATCATGCTCTTCAACCATGCGTTGCATGAGGACGGAGCCGACCATACCGCGCCAGCCGATAAAACCAACATTTTTCATAACGAGTTCCTGCGAAGATGTGTGCTGTGTATGCGAGCCAGCGATAACTGGACATCGCTCCACATTACAAAATGCAGCCAAAGTCGCAAGTGAAATTAATAAATGATCGCCACTGCGTTAGAAATGCCGCTAATTACGCCATTTTCGCCGCAAATGTCCGGAATAATAATCAATGAATGAAATCATCTCTGCCACCGTATTGTTGATATTAATAATGGATCCGCTGGGCAACCTGCCGATATTTATGTCGGTGTTAAAACACACCGAGCCCAAACGCCGCCGCGCGATCATGATCCGCGAGCTGCTTATTGCGCTGCTGGTGATGTTTATTTTCCTCTTCGCCGGCGAGAAAATTCTTTCTGTCCTCAGCCTGCGCGCCGAAACGGTGTCGATCTCCGGCGGCATTATTCTCTTTTTGATTGCTATCAAAATGATTTTCCCGAGTCCCACCGGCAGTAGCTCTGGCCTGCCCGCCGGGGAGGAGCCGTTTATTGTGCCACTGGCGATCCCGCTGGTTGCCGGTCCGACGCTGCTGGCGACGCTGATGCTGCTGTCGCATCAATACCCGAATCAGATGGGGCATTTAGTGATTGCGCTGCTGATCGCCTGGGGCGGCACGGTAGCCATCCTGCTGCAGTCATCGCTCTTTTTGCGCCTGCTGGGTGAGAAAGGGGTGAACGCGCTGGAGCGGTTGATGGGGCTGATCCTGGTGATGCTCGCCACGCAGATGTTCCTCGACGGTATCCGCATGTGGATGAAGGGGTAACGGGTGACGATTGCCGGATGGGGTTCGCTGTTGCTGAAACGGCATGTGCCGGATGGCGCTGCGCTTATCCGGCCTACAAATGTAATGAAGCGTAGCCGCCATCCGGCAAAAACTACTCCCTACGCAGCTTTCTCGCCCTGCGTGACATCGGCGGCAAACACATACCCCAGGCCGCGCAGCGTTTTGATAAGCGCTGGCTGATGCGGGTTGACCTCGATCTTGCGCCGCAAGCGCATAATCAACACATCGATGGTGCGGTCAAACACCTCCACACTTTCACTGTGCGTCAGGGTTAAAAGCTGCTCGCGGTTCAGCACCCGCCGCGCGTTTTGCACCAGCGCCAGCAGCAGGCTGTACTCCCCTTGCGTTAAATCGACCACCTGCTGCTGCGGATTGCTCAATTCGCAGCGTACCGGGTCAAGATGCCAGCCGTTAAACGCAAAACCGCCGCTTTTCACCCCAGTCGTTTCCGCCGCCAGCACACCGGTACGGCGCAGCACGGCATTGACGCGCGCCACCAGCACGCGGGCGTTAAAAGGTTTGCCGATATAGTCATCCGCGCCCATCTCCAGGCCGACCACCACATCCGCTTCGCTGCCCATCCCCGTGAGCATCACCACCGGCAGCGCAGGACGCATCTTCTGCAACTGCTGCAATACCCGCAGACCATTAATATCGGGCAGCACCATATCAAGCAGTACCAGCGCGATCTCCGGGTGCTGCGCGCAGAGCGTGATCGCATCCAGCCCGTTATGGCAAAGATGAACCGTAAAGACGTGCTCGCTCAGCACATCCTCCAGCAGCGCGCATACCGCCGTATCGTCATCGACCACCAGAATCGCAGGTTTCATTATTCGCTTCCGCCAGCTTGCTTTGCTCAGTCTGGCTATTCTGTTGGCTGCCTTTAATAAATGCAGCGAATTAATGCCGATTTTTTAAGCGCGGTCACATCCCCTTCGCCTTTCGACACGTCACTTTTGACGATGGCCTGAGCTTCGTCATTATTTTGCGCCGATTTGCGCCGTAATATCCCCTCACGGCCCCCTGCTTTGTGATGGCATAAAAGATGCATAACCGGGAGCGACAGCGGAAACGCAAATTTTAACTGGAGCGAAAGTGATGGAAAAAGTCGTCACGGTTTGCCCGTATTGCGCCTCGGGATGCAAGATTCACCTCGTGGTCGATAACGGCAAAATCGTTCGGGCGGAAGCAGCGCAGGGGAAAACCAACCAGGGAACCCTCTGCCTGAAGGGCTATTACGGCTGGGATTTCATTAACGATACCCAGATCCTGACGCCTCGCCTGAAAACCCCGATGATTCGCCGCCAGCGCGGCGGCAAACTGGAGTCGGTCTCCTGGGATGAGGCGCTCGATTATGTCGCCAGCCGTCTGAGCGAGATCAAAGCAAAATATGGCCCCGATGCGATCCAGACCACCGGCTCCTCGCGCGGCACCGGCAACGAAACCAACTACATCATGCAAAAATTCGCGCGCGCCGTTATTGGTACCAATAACGTTGACTGCTGCGCGCGTGTCTGACACGGCCCCTCGGTTGCAGGTCTGCACCAGTCGGTCGGTAATGGCGCGATGAGTAATGCCATCAATGAAATCGATAACACCGATTTACTCTTTATCTTTGGGTACAACCCGGCGGATTCGCACCCGATCGTCGCCAATCATGTGATTCGCGCGAAGCAAAACGGGGCGAAAATCATCGTCTGCGATCCACGTAAAATTGAAACCGCGCGCATCGCCGATCTGCATGTCGCATTGAAAAACGGTTCTAACATTGCGCTGCTGAATGCGATGGGCCATGTGATTATTGAGGAAAAACTTTACGACGAGACGTTTGTCGCTGGCCGTACGGAAGGGTTCGAGGAGTACCGCAAGATCGTTGAAGGCTATACGCCGGAGTCGGTCGAAGAGATCACCGGCGTCAGCGCCCAGCAGATTCGCCAGGCCGCGCGCCTGTACGCCGGGGCGAAAACCGCCGCCATTCTCTGGGGCATGGGCGTCACCCAGTTCTACCAGGGGGTGGAGACCGTGCGCTCGCTGACCAGCCTGGCGATGCTCACCGGCAACCTCGGCAAAGCGCACGTTGGCGTCAACCCGGTGCGCGGGCAGAACAACGTGCAGGGTGCCTGCGATATGGGCGCGCTGCCGGACACCTTCCCGGGCTATCAATATGTGAAGGTGGACGCTCACCGCGAGAAGTTCGCCAAAGCCTGGGGTGTGGCGAGCTTACCGGCACATACCGGCTATCGCATCAGCGAGCTGCCGCACCGCGTGGAGCATGGCGAAGTACGCGCCGCCTACATCATGGGCGAAGATCCGCTGCAAACGGATGCCGAGCTGTCGGCGGTGCGTAAAGCGTTCGAGGGTCTTGAGCTGGTGATTGTGCAGGATATCTTTATGACCAAAACCGCCTCCGCGGCGGATGTCATCCTGCCTTCGACCTCATGGGGCGAACATGAAGGGGTCTACACCGCAGCGGATCGCGGCTTCCAGCGCTTCTTTAAAGCCGTCGAGCCGAAGTGGGATCTGAAAACGGACTGGCAAATCATCAGCGAGATCGCCACCCGCATGGGCTACCCGATGCACTATCGCAACACGCAGGAGATCTGGGACGAGCTGCGTCATCTCTGCCCGGACTTCTATGGCGCCACCTACGAAAAAATGGGTGAGCTGGGCTACATCCAGTGGCCGTGTCGCGATGAGTCAGAGGCCGATCAGGGCACGTCGTATCTGTTTAAAGAGCAGTTCGATACGCCGAATGGCAAGGCGCAGTTCTTCACCTGCGACTGGGTCGCGCCGATGGATAAACTCACCGAAGAGTATCCGATGGTGCTCTCCACCGTGCGCGAGGTAGGTCACTACTCCTGCCGCTCGATGACCGGTAATTGCGCTGCGCTCGCCGCGCTGGCGGATGAACCGGGCTACGCACAGATCAACACGGCCGACGCCGCAAGGCTGGGCATTGAAGATGACGCGCTGGTGTGGGTTAACTCGCGCAAAGGCAAAATCATCACCCGCGCACAGGTCAGCGATCGCCCGAACAAAGGGGCGGTGTATATGACCTACCAGTGGTGGATCGGTGCCTGTAACGAGCTGGTGACGGAGAACTTAAGCCCGATAACCAAAACGCCGGAGTATAAATATTGCGCCGTGCGCATTGAGCCAATCGCCGATCAGCGCGCCGCCGAGCAGTATGTCATTGATGAGTACAGCAAGCTGAAGACCCGGCTGCGCGAAAGCGCGATGGGTTGATAAAAACGGGGGCGAAAGCCCCCGCTTTCTGCGCTTTTCACCCCTGCACACAAAATTTTTGCGCCCCGCACGAAAACTTAAAACATTATTTCAATAACCTGTTGTTTTACCTTCCGTTCCTGCAAAGCCCTCTTCTTAAGAATTACCGCATGGTTCACAATTCAAAAACGCAAAATTTTTTCGTATTGCGCATTAAAAAATCAAAGTGATTTAATCAACGCATAAAATAATTTTTAGCGTGGGATTAGATATGCAAATGCGCACATTAAGTGATCAATTAAATTTATTATTGCAGGGCTTTACCTCATTAAAAGATGAGGGGAAATTTAATGAGCCAAATCTCGACGGCACACCGGGAGATTATATTTCCTTTACCAGCTGGGAGTGGCCGCAGGGCGTTGGGTTATTTGGCATGGTCAGGCTGTGGGAATTTACGCGCCGGGATGACATTTATAACCAGATTGACCGCTGGTTTGAGGAGAATATCGCCAAAGGGCTGCCGCCGCTTAATATCAACACCACCGCGCCGATGCTGCCGCTGTCGCTCTTCTGGTCTCATCACCGCAACCCGCGTTATCAGCAGGTGCTGGATGCCTGGGCCGATCGCGTGATGAGCGAATTGCCGCGCACGCCGGAGCGTGGCTTTCAGCATGTGGTCTCCGACGGCATCAACGAGCAGGAGATCTGGGACGACACGCTGTTTATGGTGGTGCTGTTCCTCGGCCATTACGGCACCGTGTCCGGCCGCCAGGAGCTGGTGGATGAAGCGGTGCGCCAGTTCCTGCTTCACGCCCGTTACCTCAACGATCCGCACACCGGATTGTGGTTTCACGGCTGGAGCTTCGCCGAAAAGAGCAACTTCGCCAATGCCCGCTGGGCGCGCGGCAACGCCTGGATCACCGTCGGCATTCTGGAGTTTATTGAACTTACCGATCTCGGCGGCGGCGTGCGTGACTACCTGCTTGAGTGCCTGAAAGCGCAGGTTAACACCCTGCTCGATCTGCAGGCAGAGAGCGGCGCATGGCACACCCTGCTCGATCACCCCGACTCCTATGAAGAGATCTCCGCCACCGCCGGGTTTGGTTATGGTCTGTTAAAAGGCGCACGGCTCGGCATTGGCGATGCACGCTGGAAAGCGGCGGGATTAAAAGCGCTGGCCGCCGTGCAGAATAATATTGATAGCCGCGGCACTGTACACAATGTTTCCTACGGCACACGCATGGGCCGAACCCTGCAATTTTATAAGGATATTCCTCTGCAACCGACGGGCTATGGCCAGGCGCTGGCGATTTTATGCCTCAGCGAAGGTCTGCGTCTGACAGAAAATAAATAAAACAACACCTCTGTACCTGGAGAAAATAATGACAACGCCGCAAGAGAATTATTGTTATTTTCCGCTCGCGATAAATAACGCCGTGCGCTACTGGCAATTATCGCCCATCTCTTCCCTGCCCTATGATGTGGCTGACCAGCCGATGCAGGGAGAAATGGACCCCTTTTTCTTTTTAAGTAAACATAAAAACTTTATTCCCCACACCTACCCGTGCCGCACGGAATTTCAGCGCGATTTTGCCGGCAAAAAACCAACGCCGTTTGGCGAGACCGCGATGACAAGCTGGTGGTTTCCGTTTGGCTCGGATCGCGTCGATCTCTCCGGCTTCTGGTTTCGCCCGACGCGCGTCGGTGCGCTGGCAACAAGTCACCTTGTGGCAGAACAGCCAGGTGAGCACACCTTTCGCCTGACCACCTGCGGGGCAGCGGTCGTGTCGGTGAACGGCAACGAGGTGGCGTGGAAGGCCGATTATCAGCGTAACCTCGAGAGCGTATTTGAGTTTACGGTCACGCTTAACGCCGGGTTAAACGAGATTGCCGTCTGGTTTGACGATCTGGCCGAGCGCGATATTCGCTTCTTCTTTCAACTCGACTATCTGCAGGGCGCGCCGCTGCACATTGCGCTGCCGACGCCGATCGGTGGGGAGATGACCCGCCATATGGAGCAATTGCTCGACGGCATCTCCTTTGATCAGCCGACCTACACCTCCGGCCCGGTGCGTCTGCGCTTCCCGCAACCCGCAGCGGAGAACCTGCATCTCGCCATTCGCGTGGTCGGGGATTTTATCTCCTTAGACAGGCCAGTTGAGCTTGCGGCAACGCTGGAGAAAGGCGAAACGGAGGTGGAGATTGCCCAGAGCGAAGCGCTGCCCGCCGATTTCCGCAATTTTGTTATCAGCTTAGAGAAAGCAGGCTTTCGCATCACCCGCACGCTGGGGGTGGAGATCTGCCACGCCGAAGAGCAGGCGCAGGTGCCCACTACTCCGCAGGCGCGCATCGATGAAGCGCTGCACTATGTGGCGACCCGGGGCGAGTACAGCAGCGTTAAAGCGCTGGCGCGGCTGGCCTGTCAGATGAACGACGCGCAGACCCACGCCATGCTTGAAGGGGTGCTGCCCTCGGTCGAAGCATGTCATGACTGCGCAGATTTCACCCTTGTGCCGCTGCTGTGGTGCCGTATCGCCTGGGGCGAGCAGATCGCCGCCGACACGCGGGCGAAGATCGATCATGCGATCCTCAACTTCCGCTACTGGATGGATGAGCCGGGCAATGATGTGCAGTGGTACTTCTCGGAAAACCACGCCCTGCTGTTTCACACCGCCGCCTATCTGGCGGGCAGCTTCTTTGCCGACAGCACCTTTGTACGCAGCGGTCGACGCGGGCGGGAGCAGGCCGATATCGGGCGCAGCCGCGTGCTGGCGTGGCTTGATCATTTCGAGCAGTGCGAAATGGCGGAGTGGAACTCGGCCCCCTATTTCCCGATTGATTTAAAAGGGTTAACCGCGCTCGCCGCGCTGGCGGACGATGCTGAAATCGTTGCCCGCAGCCAGCGTGCGATTGCCCGTTTATTAGAACAGATTGCGCGTTCCGCCCACCAGGGGACGCTTACCGCCTCGCAGGGGCGCTCCTACGAATACACCTTACGCGCCGGGCGCTCGCTGGAGCTCTCTGCCCTCTCCCGCCTGCTGTGGGGCAAAGGCAACTACGGCTGCCGCTTCCACGCCCTGCCGCAAATCGCGCTGCTGCTGCGTCAGCAAAAACTCTCGCTGGCGCCGGAACTGGCCGAGGTTGCTGTCTGGCAGGGTGATAGCGCGCTGGAGTGGTGTTTCGCCCAAGGCGCAAACCGCATCGCTCGCCTCTATCACTACAAAACTCGCCAGGCGGCAATGGGCTCGATTGCTGGCTATCGCTGGGGCGAATGGGGGTATCAGGAGACGCCGATCCACCTGCGTATCGGTGACCGGCCGGAAGCGCAGATGTGGATCAATCACCCCGGCGAAACCCTGCACGGCGGCTTTGGTCGCCCCTCTTACTGGGGCGGGTGCGGCACGCTACCGCGCGTGCAGCAATACCGCGGCCTGGCGGTGATCCTCTTTAACACCCATGACGGGCAACCGGACTTTACCCACGCCTGGCTGCCGCAGAGCGCCTTTGATGAAAAGCAGATCGATGCAACGCGTATTCTGCTGCGCGGTGGTGAAGGCATGGTGCAACTGACCGGCAACCAGCCTTTTGAGGTGGTCGATGGCGGCCCGACCCGCGAGTGCGAAGTGCGCCTCGCAGGGCGTGAAACCTGCTGGCTGATCCGCCTCAATGACGACCCCGCGCTCACCACGCTGGCGCAATTTGCCAGCCACTTTGCTGATTTGCAGGTTGAAACGCGGGGCGACGGCACGCTGCACGTTTGCGATGCGAATTACGGTGAGGTGCTGTTTTATGCCGACGGACGCGTGCAGGCGCAGGGGCGCACACTCGACCCGGCGACGTGGACCGTTGATGGCGAAAGCCGCGAACTCCCTCTCTAATCCCTCTGGCGCGTAACGACCCGGCGGGCGACCGTGCGGGTCGGGAGACAGTTTATGGAAACACAAATTGATAAGGCGCGCAGCCCACAGGCGGCGGCGCAAAACGACGTTAACTCGAATGCGATCCACAACCCCGCCCGGGCGGTGGCGAAGCCAAAAAGCAACTACCGGTGGGTGATCTGCTCGATGCTGGTGTTTGCCACCACGGTCAACTATATGGATCGGCAGATCCTCGGCCTGCTGGCACCGATGCTGCAAAAAGATATCGGCTGGACGCAGATCGAATATAGCTGGCTGGTGAATGCCTTCACCATTGCTTACGGCATCGGCACGCTGGTGTGCGGGCGCATTATCGACAAGCTCGGCACCCGCATCAGCTACGCCATCGCCATGGTGGTGTGGAGCGCCGCCGCCATGCTGCACGCGGTGGTCGGCACCGTGGTCGGCTTTATGATTGTGCGCGTGATTTTGGGGCTGGGCGAAGCGGCTAACTTCCCGGCGGCGATGAAAGTGATCTCCGACTGGTTCCCGAAAAAAGAGCGTACGCTGGCGACCGGTATTCTTGGCGTAGCGGTCAACATTGGCGTGGTGATCTCACCGGCATTGATCCCCTTTATCGCCATTCATTACGGCTGGCACGGTGCGTTTCTGATCCTCGGCGGCGTAGGCTTTGTCTGGCTGATCCCGTGGTTTTTAGCCTTTGGTAAAGCGAGCGATAAAGCCACCCAGGAAGAGCTGACGTGGATCCGCCAGGATAAAGAGGAGGCGGTAAATGTCTCCGCCATCAAATGGACGCAGTTGCTGAAGTATCGCCAGCTGTGGGCGTTTGCGCTGGGCAAGATGCTGACCGACCCAATCTGGTGGTTCTTCCTCTTCTGGCTGCCGAAGTGGCTTAACGAGTCGCGCGGGCTGAATATGGAGGGCTTAGGGTTACCGCTGATCGTGATCTATCTGTTTGCGATTGTCGGTAGTCTCGGCGCGGGCTGGCTGCCGGGCAAACTGATGAATATGGGCTTTAGCGCGGCGAAAGCGCGTAAAACCACGATGCTGATTTGCGCCTGCCTGGTGACGCCGATTTTTGCCGCCACCCAGGTGGATAATCTGTGGGCTGCGGTGGCGCTGGTCGGTCTGGCGGCGGCTGCGCATCAGGGCTGGTCGGCGAATATTTTGACCTCCGTTTCCGATCTCTTCCCCAACGCGGCGGTCGGCTCCGTGGTCGGCATTGGCAGCACCTTCGGCATGATTGGCAGCGTGATTTTCTCAACGGTTATTGGTGCCGTGCTGGAGTCATCAGGCAATTACTGGGCGCTGTTTGCCATCAGCTCTGTCGCCTATCTGGTTGCCTGGGGCGTGATGTACCTGCTGTTGGTGCCGAAAATGGAGCGGGCGAAATTCGATTAACCCGCTCGTGCTTAAAACGGGGACGCTTCGGCGCCCCGTTTTGCCACCGACTGACGCTCAACCATCGTGCAGGCCAGCTCAATCCGCCGCGGCGTTTCAACGCTGCCGGCAATCATATCCTGCAATAGCTCCAGCGCAAGGGTGCCCATCTCCTGCACCGGGAGATGCACCGTGGTCAGCGCCGGAGAAGCAAACTCCGCCTGCGGCAGATCGTTCATCCCGACCACCGATACCGCCTCCGGCACGCCGATGCCCAGTTTTGTCAGCCCCTGCATCGCCCCCAGCGCCAGCGAATCATTGGCACACAAAATCGCGGTATGCGGGTGTTTCCCTTTCGCAAACCACGCCATCACCGCCTGCTCGGCCAGCTCCGGCAGCCAGTCGGTCACGGTGAGAATATCGCCCTCGTCGCAGGAGAGGTGCGCATCGCGCATCGCTTCCCGCCACCCCTCTTCCCGCTGCGCAATGGTGCGTCGGCCGGGATGGGTGAGAAACAGAATATGCTGGTGCCCGTGGGCAATCAGGTAGTCACAGGCCATGCGGGTGGCGGAGCGGTTGCAGGGCAGCACGCTGGAAAGGCGCATCAACGGATCTTCGCTGTTGACCAGCACCGCCGGTTTGCGCAGCCCGGCCACGGCGGTGAGAAAACCGGGGTCGTCCACCGTTAACGCCAGCACGCCGCCGATATCGGGCTCGCTCAGCAGCGCCTGCAACGCAGGGTCATCCTGGCCGCTCAGGGCATGGGTCGTCAGCTCGACGCCGAGCACTTTTGCCCGCTCTTTTAACCCCTGCAACACGTACCAGCTGAACTGGTAGCGGTTGTAATCGAGCATCGCCGCCTGCGACACCGCCAGCACAATGCGCGTGCCGCCAATCTCCTGGGCCGGTGTGTAACGCATGGCGCGAGCGACCTCCTGAATGCGGGCGCGCAGCGTCTCGCTCACCCCCTTCTCGCCCGAGAGCGCACGGGAAACGGTACTGAGCGAGGTGCCGCAACGGGTGGCGATATCGTCCAGCCGCACGCGGCGATAAGCAGCGTCGCTCTGATCATCATCCGGTTTACGCGAAACCATAATAGCGTCCATCCTTCTGCCGGTTCGAAGGCCTCAGCATGGCATTCACATAAAGGGTGTCAATAAGTTACAGCGAGGGAGGTGGAGAAATGAGAGGCGCGTCGTTGTCGCGGTCGCGAAAAGGAGAAATGCCCCCCGGCACACGTGCGTGGGGGCATTCGCCGGTTACTGCCCGGCGGTTTTATCAAATTTGCCCAGCATTTCGCGCTCGTAGGCCTGCGCTTTTTTGCGGTCAAACTGGTGTTCCCACTTGGCGATCACCAGCACCGCCAGCGCGTTGCCGACCACGTTCAGCGCGGTACGCGCCATATCGAGGATACGGTCAACACCGGCGATAAACGCCAGCCCTTCCAGCGGGATACCGACGCTGCCAAGGGTTGCCAGCAGCACCACAAATGACACGCCCGGCACACCGGCGATGCCTTTTGAGGTCACCATCAGCGTCAGCACGAGGACGATCTCCTGCCACAGCGAGAGGTCAATGCCGTAAAGCTGGGCGATAAAGATTGCCGCGATGCTCTGGTAAAGGGTCGAGCCGTCGAGGTTAAAGGAGTAACCGGTCGGCACCACGAAACTGGTGATCGACGGCGGTGCGCCGTAGGCTTCCATCTTTTCGATAATGCGCGGCAGCACGCTCTCTGAGCTGGCGGTGGAGTAAGCCAGAATCAGCTCATCTTTCAGGATGCGGATTAGGGTCCAGACGCTCAGACCGCAGACGCGCGCCACCAGACCTAACACCACCAGCGCAAAGAAGATGATTGCGACATAAACGAGGATCACCAGCTTCGCCAGCGGCCAGAGCGAGGCGAAACCAAAGTTGGCGACCGTCACCGAAATCAGCGCGAAGACGCCGACCGGCGCGTAACGCATCACCATATGGGTGACTTTAAACATGGTTTCGGAAATGGAGCGGAAGACGGTTACCAGCGGTTCGCGGTGCGTTGCCGGCAGCGACGAGAGACCCAGGCCAAACAGCACCGAGAAGAAGATGATCGGCAGCATGTCGCCTTTCGCCATCGACGCGATGATGTTGGTCGGCACCAGCGACAGGATAGTCCCCATCAGGCCGTGAGCGTGGCTCTGCACGTCCGCAGTGGTGCTTTGGTATTTCGAAATATCCACCGTGGCCAGCTGCGACATATCAATGCCCGCGCCCGGCTGGAAGACGTTGGCCAGCGTAATGCCGAGCACAATCGCAACCGTAGTGATCACTTCGAAATAGATAATGGTTTTCGCGCCGATTCGACCAAGCTGCTTCGCGTCGCCAACGCCTGCAATACCCACCACCAGCGTGGAGATCACAATCGGCACCACGATCATTTTGATCAGGTGAATAAAGATATCGCCCGCCGGAGACAGGAAATTCGCAATCAGCCATTCACGGCTGTCGCTCTGATAATGCAAGTAACTACCCAGAAGAATACCCAGCACCAGGGCCAGCAATATCTGCCAGGCCAGGCTGATTTTCATATTTTTCATCACTACAGACATCCTCAATGAAGCGCCATTCCATGCACAGGAACGACACATACTGAAAGGGTATGATTTGCGTTGCACGGTATTGCGGGGGTTTTTAACGCGCATTATCAGTACCATTTGCAAGGTGTAACGCGCAACCCTATAGCGGGAGGGGGTTTGACTGATTTTTTAAGGAAAAACCGTCTTTTATTCCAGTTATGAAAAATAACTACTTGTTATAAAAAACTTTTCACTCTGCGTAATTCCAATATTTAACTTTGGAAATTAATACACTGAAATTGTTCGGTTGCGCACTTTTTAATCATCAGAAATGTCGTACAACCGATCCCACACCGAAATTTCCACTGCGATTTTCTATTTAAAGAGTGAATAATCCATGGCAAAAATTATTATGAGACTATTTGTTCAGTGGTTTATTTTCAGGCGCTTACGCCTGTTCACCTTTCATCCAGCGAATAGCTGAGTAATCAAATTGCCATATTCCATAACGTGCTGTTATGAATGAAATTTCTCACGTTGCGTACTTTTTAGCGCCCTGCCGACACGGCACACACGGTTTTGCGGAATTGCAGTTGCGTTGCCTAATGCGTGATCTATCGCGCAAATAATAAACAAAGCAGGCAAAGGCCCTACAATTAACGTTCTTGTGACATATTATTAACATCTTACAAGGAGAGCAACCGCCATGAGCCAAATACATAAACACGATATTCCCGCGAACATTGCGGAGCGTTGCCTGATCAACCCGCAGCAGTATGAGGCCAAATATCAGCAGTCCGTTAGCGACCCGGAGACCTTCTGGGGCGAAGAGGGCAAAATCCTCGACTGGATTAAACCTTATACCACCGTGAAGAACACCTCTTTCGCGCCCGGCAATATCTCTATCAACTGGTATCAGGATGGCACCCTGAACCTGGCCGCGAACTGTCTCGATCGCCATCTCGCCGAGCGCGGCGACCAGCCGGCGATTATCTGGGAAGGCGATGACGCCAGCCAGAGCAAAACCATTACCTACCGCGAACTGCACCGCGATGTCTGCCGCTTTGCCAACGTGCTGGTGGATCTGGGCATTAAGAAAGGCGATGTGGTGGCGATCTATATGCCGATGGTGCCGGAAGCGGCGGTGGCGATGCTCGCCTGCGCGCGTATTGGCGCGGTTCACTCGGTAATTTTCGGCGGCTTCTCGCCGGAGGCGGTTGCCGGGCGCATCATCGACTCCAGCTCGCGCTTAGTGATCACCGCCGATGAGGGCGTCCGCGCCGGGCGCGCGATCCCGCTGAAGAAAAACGTCGATGACGCGCTGAAAAACCCCAACGTGAAGAGCGTTGAGCATGTGGTGGTGTTTAAACGCACCGGCGGCAATATCGAGTGGCACGAGGGGCGCGATCTCTGGTGGAGCGATTTAACGGCGAATGCCCGCGATGCGCATCAGCCTGTAGAAGTGGGCGCGGAAGATCCGCTCTTTATCCTCTACACCTCTGGCTCGACCGGTAAACCGAAAGGGGTGCTGCACACCACCGGCGGCTATCTGGTCTATGCGGCAACCACCTTTAAATATGTCTTTGATTACCATCCGGGCGACGTCTACTGGTGTACGGCGGATGTCGGCTGGGTCACCGGCCACAGCTATCTGCTCTACGGCCCGCTGGCCTGCGGTGCCATCACGCTGATGTTTGAAGGGGTGCCGAACTGGCCGACTCCGGCGCGTATGAGCCAGGTGGTCGATAAGCATAAGGTCAATATTCTCTACACCGCGCCGACGGCGATCCGCGCCCTGATGGCGGAAGGGGATAAAGCGATTACCGGCACCGACCGCTCTTCGCTGCGTATTTTGGGTTCCGTCGGTGAGCCAATCAACCCGGAAGCCTGGGAGTGGTACTGGTCGAAAATCGGTAATGGCAAATGCCCGGTGATGGATACCTGGTGGCAGACGGAAACCGGCGGTTTTATGATCACCCCGCTGCCCGGTGCGACCCGGTTGAAAGCCGGTTCCGCCACGCGCCCCTTCTTTGGCGTACAGCCTGCGCTGGTTGATAACGAAGGTAACCCGCTTGAGGGCGCGACCGAAGGCAACCTGGTGATCACCGACTCGTGGCCAGGCCAGGCGCGGACGCTGTTTGGCGATCACGACCGCTTCGAGCAGACCTACTTCTCCACCTTCAAAAATATGTACTTCAGCGGCGACGGCGCGCGCCGGGATGAGGATGGCTACTACTGGATCACCGGGCGCGTGGATGATGTGCTCAACGTTTCCGGCCACCGTCTTGGCACGGCGGAGATTGAGTCGGCGCTGGTGTCGCACCCGAAAATCGCCGAAGCGGCGGTGGTTGGTATTCCGCACAATATCAAAGGCCAGGCGATCTACGCTTACGTGACGCTCAACCACGGTGAAGAGCCGTCGCCGGAGCTCTATACCGATGTGCGTAACTGGGTGCGTAAAGAGATTGGTCCGCTGGCAACGCCGGATGTGCTGCACTGGACCGACTCGCTGCCAAAAACCCGCTCCGGCAAGATCATGCGCCGCATTTTGCGCAAGATTGCCGCTGGCGATACCAGCAACCTCGGCGATACCTCAACCCTCGCCGATCCGGGCGTAGTGGAGAAACTGCTCGAAGAGAAGCAGTCCATTACGATGCCGTCATAACCCTGGGCCGGATGCGCTGGACGTCGTTATCCGGCTGGCTTTGAAGATAATAATTACGCCGGATGGCGGCTGACGCCTTATCCGGCCTACATAAGCCCGTGCTGGTTGTAGGCCGGATAAGAGGCGTTGCGTCGCCATCCGGCAAAGAAAGCCCCTATACACCTCTGGAGACCTGCGATGAACGACCTTTATCAGCAGATAGAAAACAGTGCGCATTTCAGGGAGTTAGTTGAAAAACGGCAACGGTTTGCCTTTCTCTTATCCATCATCATGCTGATTATCTACGTCGGCTTTATCATGCTTATCGCTTTTGCCCCGCACTGGCTTGGCACGCCGCTGCATGCGGGCACCACCGTCACGCGCGGCATTCCGATTGGTATCGGCGTGATTTTGATTTCGTTCATACTGACGGCGGTCTATGTCTGGCGCGCGAACAGTGAGTTTGAACGGTTGACCCGGGCGGTACTGAGCGAGGTAAAAGCGCCATGAAAAGAGTCCTGACGGCGCTTGCCGCCACACTTCCGCTGGCGGCAAATGCCGCTGATGCCCTTACCGGCGCGGTGCAGCGCCAGCCGACCAACTGGCAGGCGATTATCATGTTCCTGATTTTCGTCGTGCTGACCCTCTATATCACCTACTGGGCCTCCAAACGCGTCCGCTCGCGCAACGATTACTATACGGCGGGCGGCAATATCACCGGTTTCCAGAACGGGCTGGCGATTGCCGGTGACTTTATGTCTGCCGCCTCGTTTCTTGGCATCTCGGCGCTGGTCTACACCTCCGGTTACGACGGGCTGATCTACTCCCTCGGCTTCCTTGTCGGCTGGCCAATTATTCTGTTTCTGATTGCCGAACGGCTGCGTAACCTCGGGCGCTATACCTTTGCCGATGTCGCCTCCTATCGCCTGAAGCAGGGGCCGATTCGTATCCTCTCCGCCTGCGGTTCGCTGGTGGTGGTGGCGCTCTATCTCATCGCGCAGATGGTCGGCGCGGGCAAGCTTATCCAGCTGCTGTTCGGCCTGAACTACCACATCGCGGTGGTGCTGGTTGGCGTGCTGATGGTGATGTATGTGCTATTCGGCGGCATGCTCGCCACCACCTGGGTGCAGATCATCAAAGCCGTGCTGCTGCTGTTCGGTGCCAGCTTTATGGCCTTTATGGTGATGAAACATGTCGGCTTCAGCTTCAATAACCTGTTTAGCGAAGCGATGGCGGTGCACCCGAAAGGCGAGGCGATCATGAGCCCTGGGGGGCTGGTGAAAGATCCGATATCGGCGCTGTCGTTAGGCCTTGGGCTGATGTTCGGCACTGCCGGTTTACCGCATATTTTGATGCGCTTCTTTACCGTCAGCGATGCGCGGGAAGCGCGTAAAAGCGTGCTCTACGCCACCGGCTTTATGGGTTACTTCTACATCCTGACCTTTATCATCGGTTTTGGTGCCATCATGCTGGTCGGTGCAAATCCGGCGTTTAAAGATGCGGCGGGCGCGCTGATTGGCGGCAACAATATGGCGGCAGTACACCTCGCCGATGCTGTGGGCGGCAACCTGTTCCTCGGCTTTATCTCTGCCGTCGCCTTCGCCACCATTCTGGCGGTGGTCGCAGGCCTGACGCTGGCGGGTGCCTCGGCGGTGTCACACGATCTCTACGCTAACGTCTTCCGCAAAGGCGCGACGGAGCGCCAGGAGCTGCGGGTGTCGAAAATCACCGTGCTGATCCTCGGTGTGGTGGCTATCCTGCTGGGCATTCTGTTCGAGAACCAGAACATCGCCTTTATGGTGGGGCTGGCCTTCTCTATCGCCGCAAGCTGTAACTTCCCGATTATCCTGCTGTCGATGTACTGGTCGAAACTGACCACCCGCGGGGCGATGATCGGCGGCTGGCTTGGCCTGCTGACGGCGGTGATTCTGATGGTGCTCGGCCCGACTATTTGGGTGCAGATCCTCGGCCATGCCGCACCGGTCTTCCCATATGAATACCCGGCGCTCTTCTCGATTGCCGTGGCCTTTATCGGCATCTGGGTCTTCTCGGCGACCGACAATACCGAAGCGGGCAAACGCGAGCGCGAGCTGTTCCGCGCCCAGTTTATCCGCTCCCAAACCGGCGTCGGTATCGAGCAGGGCCGCGCGCACTAACCTCCCCCTCTCCCCGGCCACTTTTGGCCGGGGATCACACTTTCCCCTCTCTGCCATAGGCATATTTCGCCATCGCGCTACAGTAACCTCAGCGAATTGAAACGACGTTCCATTAATTCAGCAGATCAATTCATTAGAGAGGATGCGATGAAAAATTATGCCTTAGTCGGTACGGGCGGGCGTGCCGGTTTGTATATCTCCGCCATTGGCGGTCAGTGGAGAGAAAATGCCCGCATGGTGGCGTTCTGCGATACCAACCAGACGCGGATGGATTACGCCAACCAGCTATTAATGCAGGAGGGCGCGGCGGCTGTTCCCACATGGCTTGCGGCGCAGTTTGAGGCGATGATCCGCGAAACGCGCCCCGATACCATTATTGTCACCACCATGGACAGAACCCACGATGACTACATCGTGCGCGCCCTGCGCGCAGGCTGTGATGTGATCACCGAAAAACCGATGACCATCGACGAGACGCGCGCGCTGCGTATTCTCGATGCCATTGAAGAGACCGGCAAAACCGTGCGCGTCGCCTTCAACTATCGCTATGCGCCCCACCACAGCAAAGTGCGCGAACTGCTGATGAACAACACCATCGGCGAGGTCTACTCGGTGCATTTTGAGTGGCTGCTCAACACTGAACATGGCGCGGACTACTTCCGCCGCTGGCACCGGGAGAAGCGCAACAGCGGCGGCCTGCTGGTGCATAAATCGACCCACCATTTCGATCTGATGAACTTCTGGCTCGACAGCTTCCCGCTGCGGGTGTACGCCGAGGGCGGCCTGCGCTTTTACGGCAAAGAGAACGCCGAGAAGCGCGGCGTGACGCACTTCTACCCGCGCGCGCACGGCTATGCCGCCGCCCAGGATGATCCCTTTGCCCTGCATATGGCAGATAACCCGCAGCTAAAAGCGCTCTACCTGGATGCGGAACATGAGGATAACTACTGGCGCGATCAGAGCGTCTTTAGCGATGGCATCACCATTGAGGATACGATGTCGGTGCTGGTGAAGTACCAGAATCAGTGCCAGCTGACCTATTCACTCAATACCTATCTGCCGTGGGAAGGGCTGAACGTGGTGTTCAACGGCAGCCTCGGGCGGCTGGAGATGAAGATCGTTGAGAAATCCTATGTGAACGCGGGCGGCGAGCGCGCCAATGAGGGGAGCCTGACTTCGTGTGATATTACCGTTTTCCCGATGTTTGCCGCGCCGTGGAAAGCGGAGTTTACCCTTGGCGAAGGCGGGCACGGCGGCGGGGATAACGCGATGCTGGCGGATCTGTTTGGCACGCCGGGTAACGATCCGCTGCAACGGGCAGCCGATCACCGCGCGGGAGCGATGTCGATATTGACCGGCATTGCGGGCAATATCTCCCTCCAGCAGCAGCGGCCGGTCAATTTCAACGAGTTTGAGTTGGTCGCGCGGTTGAAGAAGGCGGCGCACCGCGCATAAAGAGGGGCATCGGAGCCGTTTAGTGCCTGATGGCGCTACGCTTATCAGGCCTACAAGTTGGCATCATGCCTGCGGTTTTGTAGGCCGGATAAGGCGCAGCCGCCATCCGGCATTGCGGGCAATATCTCCCTCCAGCAGCAGCGGCCGGTCGATTTCAACGAGTTTGAGTTGGTCGCGCGGTTGAAGAAGGCGATGCACCGCGCATAAAGAGGGGCATCGGAGCCGTTTAGTGCCTGATGGCGCTACGCTTATCAGGCCTACAAGTTGGCATCATGCCTGCGGTTTTGATGGCGCTGCGCTTATCAGGCCTACGGGTTGGCATCATGCCAACGGTTTTGTAGGCCGGATAAGGCGCAGCCGCCATCCGGCATTGCAGTCGTGCTTACTTGTTCTCGATCAGCAGTGCTTCCAGCAGATCGAGGTCGTGCAGCATCTTTTGCAGCGTCTCGTTACTGATCTGCCGGGTGGCGCGCAGATGGTAAAGCTCGGCGCGCTCCGAGCGCAGCGCCGCCAGGCGGAAGCGGCGTTCGAGGTTCTCTTCCTGGAGAGTATTTTCCACATCATTGCGACCATCGGCGCGGCGGCGCAGGTTACCAATTACCCGCGAGCTCACCTCCGTCAGCAGCTGGGTATCGATATTCTCTTCGGTATCCGCTGCCAGGCGCTCCTCCATCTTCTGAATCGCCACAATCGCCACATCGGCGGTCGCTGCACGCGCCATACGCTCCTCTTTCTGCTGCTGGGCGTGGTCACGCACTTCGATACGCTGCAACAGCATCGGCAGGGCAATCACGCCGACAAAGAGTGAAAAGAGGATCACCCCGGCGGCGAGGAACACCAGCTCATAACGCGCCGGGAAGACATCACCGGTCGGCAGCAGGAGCGGAATGGAGAGCACACCGGCAAGGGTAATCGCCCCGCGCACACCGGCAAAAGTGGCAATCAGCAGCTCGCGGGTGCTCCATGCGCCAAACTCCATCGGCTTTTTGGTCAGGAAGCGACGGCTGAAGTTCTTCATCACCCACAGCCAGCCAAAACGCACCAGCATCAGCGCGGCGTAAATCAGCAGGATATCGGTAAACAGCATCCAGGTTTCGACGTTGGGATCGGCTTCTGCCGCCACCAGCGAGGACTCCAGAATGCCCGGCAGTTGCAGGCCCAACAGCAGGAACACCATGCCGTTAAAGACAAACTCCAGCATCGACCAGGTGCTGTTTGCGCGCAGGCGCATCGCCAGCGGCGCGCTACGCATCACGCCAGAGCGGGTGATGGTCATCCCGGCAGCGACGGCGGCAAGAATGCCGGAGAAGCCGATATGCTCGGCAATCAGATAAGAGGCAAACGGCAGCAGGAACAGCAGCACGATTTGCGTAGCCGGTTCGTCACCGCCCCAGCGGCTGAGGAAACGCAGCGAACGACCATAGAGCCAGCTGACGGCGAAACCGGCCAGCAGGCCGCCAATCGCCACTTTGAAGAACTCGACCGTGGCGCCGCCGACGGTAAAGACCATCGTGCCCATTGCCACGGCGACGGCGAACTTCAGCGACACCAGGCCGGAGGCGTCATTCATCAGCGCCTCACCCTGCAGGATGCCCATGATCTTTTTCGGGATGCGCCCTTCACCGACGATGCCGGAGAGCGCCACCGCATCGGTTGGCGACAGCACCGCCGCCAGCGCAAAGGCCGGCACCAGCGGAATGCCTGGCACCATCCAGTAAATTAAGAAGCCGATACCCACCACGGTGACCAGCACCAGCGCCAGCGCGAGGCCAAAGATCTCGCGCCCGTGCTCAAGGAATTCGCGCGTCGGCGTTTTCCAGCCGTCGGCAAAGAGCAGCGGCGGAATAAACAGCACGAGGAAGAGTTCCGGGTCGAACTCAACGTGCAAACCGAAGGTCGGTAAGGCGAGTAACGCGCCGATGGCAATCTGCATCAGCGGTAAGGGGATTTGAAACGGCAGAACTCGAGTGATAACACCGGAGAGCGATACCACAAGGGTCATGATGAGAATGGTAAAGAAGATTTCCATGCGTTCCCTGTTTGCAGTGTGTTGTTATACCCGCATCAGACCTGAGACGGGGTCTTTCAGCTTAACGCAAAGCAACCGGGCTGTGGGCAAAAAAATGGGCAACCGAAGTTGCCCATTGTCCGAATGTTTAAGGATTAGATCGCCCAGCCGCCGGCATAGAACGCGACCAGCGCGATGGCGATCACCACGGTGCCGATGTTCAGCTTGCGCCATTCACCGGATACCACGCGGCCAATCACCAGCGAGGCGAAGCCGATCATAATGCCGGTCACAATGTTACAGGTGAGCACGATAAACACCGCAGTAATGAGGCCCGACATGGCGTCAACGAAGTCGGCGAAGTCGATTTTCGCCACGTTGCTCAGCATCAGCAGGCCAACATACATCAGCGCTGGCGCGGTGGCGTAAGCCGGCACCAGGTAGGAGAGCGGAGAGAGGAACAGGATCAGCATAAACAGCACGCCGACGGTGATCGCCGTCAGGCCGGTTTTGCCGCCCGCCGCGGTGCCCGCCGCCGATTCGATATAGACCGCAGCCGGTGCCGCGCCAACCAGGCCAGAGAAGACGCTGCTCAGGGAGTCGGTGGTCAGAGCTTTGCCGCCATCGATAATCTGCCCCTCTTTATCCAACAGGTTCGCCTGGCCTGCGACCGCGCGGATGGTGCCAGTGGCGTCAAACACCGCCGTCATCACCAGCGCCAGCACGCTTGGCAGCACGACCGGGTTGAGCGCGCCCATAATATCGAGGCTGCCAATCAGCGAGTTGCCTTTGTCATCGCTCAGGGACGGCATGGCGAAAATACCGGAGAAGTGCACGGTCGGATCGAAAATCAGGCCGACAACGGAGATGCCGATAATGGTCAGCAGAATGCCGCCCGGCACTTTCAGCTTCTCCAGACCGATAATCACCGCCAGGCCAATCAGCGACATGATCACCGGGAAGCTGGCGAAGTGGCCCAGGGCAACCGGCAGACCGTCGATCGGGTTCTTGACCACAAGGCCAACGCCGTTGGCGGCGATCAGCAGCAGAAACAGGCCAATACCAATACCGGTGCCGTGCGCAACGCCCTGCGGCAGGTTACGCAAAATCCAGCTGCGAATGCCGGTGGCGGAGATAACGGTAAACAGTACGCCCATCAGGAACACCGCGCCGAGTGCGACCGGGACGCTGATCTGCTGCCCCAGCACCAGGCTGAAGGCGGTAAAAGCGGTAAGCGAAATCGCGCAGCCGATGGCCAGCGGCAGGTTGGCCCACAGGCCCATCACGATGGAGCCAACACCGGCAACCAGGCAGGTAGCGACGAAGACGGCGGCCGGCGGGAAACCGGCTTTGCCCAGCATGCCGGGCACCACGATGACGGAGTAAACCATCGCCAGGAAGGTGGTTAAACCGGCCACGATCTCCTGACGAACGGTGCTGCCACGGGCAGAAATTTTGAACAGTGCGTCAAGCGAACCGCCGGTACGCGCAGATGGCGTAGACATAGATACATCCCCTGAGAATTTTATTGTGCGTTGGCATGCGTGGTGGACAGTCCACTGCCGGTCAAACGTCTTCTCCCTGTGCTGCGTTGTGACAAGGGGTCACAAAAAAGCAAACGTTTAACTCCGCGCATGCAACGGGTGGTCAAAAAAAGGCAAACGATTATCCAGCGTTTAGACGCCGCTTTTCAACCAAACTTTGCCGCTTTCTGCCAAATATCGCCGAAAGCGGCTAAGAACTACCCGCCGGATGCGCAAACGTTATCGTCGATGCGCAACTTTGCAACTTTCTACGAACATTCTCACTCGCCGGGCAGCGAGAAGGGGCCGCCCTGTTCAATGGCGCGTTTCCAGGTGGGGCGCATTTCGACGCGTTTTTTCCACGCCTGCAAATTGGGCAGGTTCTCAATGCCGCCGCGCGAGAGCAGCGCGAACACCGGGAAGCTCATCTGCACATCCGCCATGCTCAGTTCATCCCCGGCAAACCACGGACGGTGCGCCAGCTCCCCTTCTATAAAGCGCGCGTGGGTCTCCAGTTGCTTATTGAGAAACGCGTTTTCGATTCCCTTACCAATCAGCTTACCGACGCTGCGCACGCCGAATGGCACCGGCGGTTTGCCAAGTTGCCCCACCACCAGCTTCATTAATAGCAGTGGCATCAGCGAGCCTTCGGCGTAGTGCAGCCAGAAGCGGTAATCGATCTTCTGCTGTGCATCGTGCGGCTTAAAGCGCTGCTCCGTGTCGTAGGTCTCTTGCAGGTATTCGAGGATCGCCCCCGATTCGGCGAGAATGAAGCCATTATCTTCCACTACCGGCGATTTTCCCAATGGGTGGATCTTTTTCAGCTCGTCCGGCGCCAGCATGTTTTTCTGCCGCTCATAACGCACGATATTGTAGGGAACGCCCAGCTCTTCCAGCGCCCAGAGGATGCGCTGCGAGCGCGATTGATTCAGATGGTGCACTGTAAGCATGACTCTCTCCCGCGTGTATATTCGTTTTAACTATAGAGAAGCGCGGGCAAAGCGCCGAAAAAATCATAATAAAACGGGTTAAAAAAGAAGCACAATCGCTACGCACAACTATACTTACAGTGTCAGCACAAACCGGAACCTTACTCGCTACACAAGGGGTGTTGATGTCGGGGGAAACCCTCCCGTTTCGATGCGGGATAGAGCGAAAGACAATGACCGGAAAACGACTAAAGCGCCCCAGCGGGCGCTTTAGTTTTTTTAGCGTCACTCATCTTCCAGCAACCGCGCGCCCGGCCCCTGTTTGCCCAGCGTGTCGCCAGGGTTGCGTAGCGGGCAGTCGCTGCGCGACAGGCAGCCGCAGCCGATACAACCATCGAGTTCGTCGCGCAGTGCCACCAGCGTGTGGATACGTCTGTCCAGCTCTTCACGCCACTGGGAAGAGAGCGCTTTCCACTCTTTTTTACTCAGCGTGTGCCCCTCCGGCAGTACGCCAAAGGCCTCGCCAATGGTTGCCAGCGGGATACCGATACGCTGCGCAATTTTGATAATCGCCACATGGCGCAGCACATCGCGTTGATAACGCCGCTGATTACCGGCATTTCGCGAACTTTTTATCAGCCCTTTGCTTTCATAAAAGTGCAGCGTCGAGACGGCGACCCCGCTGCGCTTCGCCACTTCACCGGGGCTGAGAAGGGCTTTGATTCGCGGCGTTTTCTTTTCCATAAAACCTCTTTACCTCAAGTTAACTTGAGGAATTATACTCGCCCGCAGACAAAACGACGAATCGGGAAAGAGGAAGCTTTATGTCCCATCAGCAGATTATTCAGACCCTGATTGAATGGATTGATGAACATATCGACCAACCAATGAACATTGATGTTGTCGCCAAAAAGTCAGGCTATTCAAAGTGGTACTTACAGAGGATGTTCCGCACCGTAATGCATCAGACGCTTGGGGAGTATATTCGTCAGCGCCGTCTGCTGCTGGCCGCCGAAGCGCTGCGCACCACCAAACGGCCGATTTTTGATATTGCGATGGATTTGGGTTACGTCTCGCAGCAGACTTTTTCGCGCGTTTTCCGCCGCGAGTTTGATCGTACGCCGAGCGATTACCGCCACCAGGCGTAACTCACTTTAGCGAAGGCGGCTGCTGCACCCAGCGTTTAAACTCCTGCGGCGGCAACGCCTTCGCAAAGTGCCACCCCTGGCAAAACTGCACGCCGCGCTTAAGCAGCCAGGCGACCTGCTCTGCCGTCTCCACCCCTTCCGCAATGATCTTCAGCCGCAGGCTCTGCGCCATATCAATAATATGTTCCGCAATTAAGTGGCTGGTGCTGTTGGTGGAGAGCGTATCGATAAAGGATTTGTCGATTTTGAGGATGTCGACGTTGAGCGAGTAGAGATTGTGCAGGTTGGAGTAGCCGGTGCCGAAATCATCGATCGCCACTTCATACCCCGCCTGGCGAAACGCCTGGATCACCGGCGTGGTTTTTGGCACATCAATAAAGCCGCGCTCGGTCACTTCGATTTTGATCTGCTCGGCGCGCACCGCGTAGTCGCGCGCTTTGTTGGCGATCAGCGAAATTAAGCGCGACGAGTGGAAGTCAGAGGCCGAGAGGTTGATGGAAATATAGAGATTCGGCACCACCGCCAGGAAATCCCCTAAATCATTGAACACCTCATCAACGACATAATCCGTTACGCGCTCAATCATCCCCTCTTTTTCCGCCAGCGGAATAAACTCCGTTGGGCTCATCACCTGGCCGTTAAAACCCGGCCAGCGCAATAGCGCCTCGGCGCCAACGCAGGTGCCGTTTTTAATATCAATAATAGGTTGGTAGTGAAGGCGAAGCTGACGACGGGTTAAAGCGCGGTGAAGCCTGCGGCGTGGGGAAGTAATTTCCCGCCGTGTTCGCGTCCAGATAAAAAAGATCAGCGCGCTACAGATCATTCCTAACGGCAGCGTAAAGACCGCCTGTCGGTAAAGGGAGTGGAAATAGTTTTCCCGCGACGTCGAAACAATAATGGCGATAGGCCGCGAAGAGGCATATGCAATGGTATAAAAGCGATCGCCCAGTAAAAAAGAGCTATCCTGGCGGTGAATCAATGGCGCAAAGCTCTTCTGACGGGCGTTCTTGCTGAGCGAGAAAAAGCCGCCGGAGCGCGTGTCATAAACGCCATACGCTAAACGCGGATCGTCGGATGTCACATCGCTATAGGTCAGCGGGTTAATCACCGCGACATAATTTCCCCGCTGCACATAGACCATTTTATAACCGGCATAAAAGGGCGTATCGCGATAGTAATAGAGCGCCGTACCGTGCTGCCCCTCATAATCCGCTGATGAAATAGCATACGATTGCGCAGGCGTAACGGCGCTGGAACATAAAAAGTGGTTGCCCTCGGCATAAATAAGGTCGGCGACATACTGGCTGCCATGAACAATATTAAGCATCATGGCGCGATGTTGCGGGGTACACGGCATGCCGCGATAGGTCTCTGCCGCGCGGCGCACGCTATCCGCCTGCTGGATAACGAGATCGGTTTTATTCAGCGCCTGGCGAGCAAATGCGCGCAGGTGCGTACGCGTCTCTTTTACGGCATGGATATGCGCAAACCATAGCGAGATCATTACCGGGATAAAAACCACCAGTATCATTCCGCTAATTCTGAGCATTTTACGAGGCACACTGAGCTTCATGTCCGCCGAAATCCATGCATTTTATGTGCCTTTTATATTGTTGGGCAGGAGGCTTTTAGAAACAGGTGATTACGTTGCATCAAACACTGACCATTAGCAACTGACTTTTCTCTTCCCGATCCTGATATTTAACGATGCTGAGAATATTCCACCGTAAGGCAAACTAAAAGTGTGCCTCTGGTTTTATATTTAAGAAAGTATTTCGCCCTGCCCTTGTCAAAGGCGAAACGCCGGTGAATAAAACAGCCTGCCCTGTGGGTAAAATAGCGTCGAAATTGCCTATTTTTTACTCAACCATTGGGTTAAAACTGCCTAAGCATAAACCGCTGCTTAATAGTTAAGTAGAAAATGTACTCACGCTTAATAATATAAGCAGGCTTAATTATCTGGCGAAAAGTAGCGCAATTTAGGCGGTGCGCTTTTCCATAATCAGAACATCCTCATGACCTGGATTATCGCGATTTTGTCGTTTTATTGCTGCGCTTATGTAAAATTTATTTTTTATTTCCCGGCAAGAGTAAGTTAAATAAAAATATTCAATGCGCGCGATCTCATCCGGCAAGGATAATGTGGCGACCCACTTTTTACCGACTTAAAAAACTAAAAAAGCTCTCTTTTTGTACTGGTGAATAAAACAGCAAATGTGATAGAGTTCACAAATTCCGTGTATGCGGAACCCCACTTTTACAATGTTGTGTTAACCCGACGAACAACCGCTTTCGCGCGCTGCGCAGGCTTTTGCTCGCCAGGTGTTTGATTCTCCTGAGGATAGTAAGATGGCAACCCTTACCACCAGTGTGGTGCTGTTTCGCTGGCAGTTATTGAGCGCACTTTTAATGTTTATGGCGAGTACGCTGAACATTCGTTTTCGCCGTTCAGATTACTTCGGACTCGCGGTGATCAGCAGCGGCATGGGGCTGGCCGCCGCCTGCTGGTTTGCCACCGGTCTGCTTGGCCTGTCGGTGATGGATTTCGCCAAAATCTGGCAACACTTTGCGTCGGTGTGGGAAGAGATGACCCGCAACGCACCGCCAGAGTGGCCGATGGTGATGACCTGATAATCAGCCAGCCCGGATGATACTCCGCAGCCAGGCGCTATTTCCCCAGCTTTGACAGCATCTCCGGGCGCATAAATTTCTGAATGACCAGCATAAAGAGCACCGACGGCACTAACAGGATCAGCGCAGTAATTGATGAGATCTGATAATTCCCGGACATGCTGGCGGTATAGAGCAGGATCGGCAAGGTGGTGATATCCGGCGCGCCGACAAAAAAGGTGGCGGTGAACTCATCCAGCGACTCCAGAAAGACGAAGATACTTGCCGCAATCAACCCTGGTGCCGCCTGCGGCAGAGTTATGTGGAAAAAGGTGTAGAGTGGCCCGGCGCCCAGATTGCGCGATGCCCTCGCCAGCAGCGGATCGAGTGACGAGAAGGCCGCGACGCTGATCCAGATTGAGTAGATCAACCCATGCACGCTGTGCACCAGCACCACCCCGGCAATCGTGCCGTTTAATCCCCACTGATAAAAAAGCCGCGCCACATTCATATAAACCGTCAGATTCGGAAAGGCCTGCGGAATCAAAAAGAGCAGCATAAAGAAGGCGCGCCACGGCATCCCTCCCTGCGCAAGCGCATAACCCGCCGGTACCGAAATCAGCAGACAGACCAGCACCGACAGCAGCGCAATCAGCACGCTCACCCCGAGCGAGCCGGAGATGTCGCTGTAGGGGCTAAATACCTGGTTCCAGTACTTCAACCCCCACTGGCTCGGCAGCGTATGGGGGAAAAACCAGCTCTCCGCCACGGTCCAGATCAGTAAATTAAGCAGCGGCCCGAACAGCGCCAGCACCAGAAAGGTGAGCAACAGCGTTTGTAAAAGAAAGCTGCCGCGAATTTTTTGACGAAACCGGTTCATGCCTGCTCCCCTTTTGCCCGCAGCGTATGGCGTAAATAGAACCACGACAGCGCGGCGCAAATCAGATAAGAGATCACACCCATCGCGTTGGCGACCGGGTAATCACCGTACGAGTTGACGCGAAAGGCCATATCCACCGTCATCATGGTCGGCGTGCCGGTGCCAATCATCAACGGTACCGAGAGGACCGACATCATCGTCACGGTCGAGAGCACCATCGCCACGCCGATGGTCGGCAAAACCTGCGGCAGAATAATGTCGAACAGGATACGAACGCGCGATGCGCCAAGGTTTTGCGCTGCCAGAATATGGCTGCGATCTACCGCTGCCATTGCGCCGCAAATCAGCAGGGTTGAGAAAGCCATCTGTTTCCAGACGAAGGTAATAATGATCCCGCTCCAGCCGAGCAGCGAGGTGGTCTCTGTTGGCGTCAGCAGACCGGCGGCCACCAGCGCGTTATTCATCAGCCCGTTTTTCGCCAGAAAGGTACGCATCATCTGCGCCGTAACGATAAAGGGAATAAAGAGCGGCAGGCGGTAGAGAAAAGCGAGTGCCCGGACAATGCCCTGCCACGGCGAGAGCACAATGATGGCAGAGATGGTTATCGACAGCAGGGCGAGGATCGCCAGCGACACCAGCACGATGATCACCGTAAACAGGATGTCGCTGGAGTAGAGCGAGAACATCTTCGCAAAATGCACTAGCGTGAAGGCGTGCGCCTCGTCGGTAAAAGCCGAGATCAGCGAATAGCCGAGTGGCCAGAGAAACAGAACCGCGATGGTCAGCGTTGCCGGGCCAACCAGCAAAAGGGATTTCATCGTATGTCGCATGGTAAACCTGAATAGTCACAAAAACGCCCGGATCGGCGATCCGGGCATGGGGTTAATCAGTTCGATACCTGGCGCTCGTAGCCCTCTTTGATATCGGTAAAGTACTGATTAATCGGGAAGCTTTTACCGTAGCGGCTCAGCGTTTCCGGTGAGATCTCCGCGAACAGCTTCTGCCAGGTTGCCGCATCCAGCTTCTCTTTGACCTGTTTCGCGTCGATGCCCGGATACCAGTTGAACTGCTTCACAATCCCCTGCGCCTGCACCTCCGGGCTGGTCGCCAGTGCGATAAACTCCTGCGCCAGTTTGGCCTGCGCCGCGTGAGCCGGCACCACGTAATACATCGGCTGGCCCGGCATGCCCGGCGCGATTAACGTCAGCTTGAGGGAGGGCGGCAGTTTGCCCTGATCCCGCCAGCTGTAGAACATATCGACCCATACTGGCCCCATGGCGATCTCGCCCCGGCTCAGCATATCGAGCGTGCCGGCGTTGCCCGGCGTAAAGGTGACGTTCTGGTTGAACGCTTTCAGTTTGGCGAAGGCCTGATCCCAGCTCTTTTCAACACTTTTATCGTAGGGTTGCGCCGACAAGCGCGCGGCATCGGTGCCGTAGGCGTAGATCCAGCCGACCACGAAACTGACGCCGGACATGCCGTTTTTGATGCCGTTATAGCCAAATGCCTTCGGGTTTTTCGCTGACCACTGCACCAGCTCGTCATAGGATTTCGGCGGTGTGCTCACCAGGTCGCTGTTATAGGCAATCGCCGTCTGGCTCAGGAACATCGGCATCACATAGCCATCAACATTGACGCCCAGCGCATTTTTCGCGTTATCGGCGCTGACCAGCGAACCGGTATTGATGGCTGCGCGATACTTCTCCAGCAGCCCCTTCTCCACCAGCTGACCGCCGACCGCCTGATGCACAACGGCAACGTCGATATCCCAGCTTTTCGCCCCACTCGCCTGCTGCGCGCTCAGTTTTTCGAGGATTTTGTTCGACCCGGCATCGCCCGGGCCGGTGCCGACAACCTGCACTTTTACCCCCGGATGCGCGGCTTCAAACTTCGGCCCAAGCCACGTTTTTACGTAATCCACCATATTCTGATCGCCTGCCGTTGCCACATTGAGCACCGTTTCAGCTTGCGCGCCCTGGGCGACAGCGCCCAGACCGAGCGCGGCGATAACCGCCAGTTTCGTTGTTACGGACATGTTTTTCCCCTAAAAGAAGCCCTGTTGGTTGGCATTAAAAAGTGGTCTCAAAGCGATGCAGCGCCGGTGCCGGGATATGCAGTTTGACCGGCGTTTGCGCAGGCCAGCTCTGCGCTGAGTCGGCAAGCAGAACCTGCCCGTTGCAGCGCACGCTGTGGCGATAGTGATGACCGAGAAACGCGCTCTCCTCCACGACGCCCTCCAGCACCAGACCCTGCGGCAGGTCGTAGTGCGCGGTTGCGGGCAGCAGGTGAACATCTGCACTGCGGAAATAGAGGCGTTTATCGCTGCTCTCTGGTGCAACCAGACAGTTATCGGCCCCCATAAAATCCGCGACAAAAGGCGTGGCCGGGTGGTGGTAGATCGCCTCCGGTGTGCCAATCTGCTCAATGCGCCCCTGATTGAGCACCGCAATGCGATCGGCCATCACCAGCGCCTCTTGCTGGTCATGCGTCACAATCAGCGAGGTAAAACCGAGGCGCTTTTGCAGCGCTTTAATCTCATGGCGCACATTGAGGCGCACTTTGGCATCAAGGTTCGATAACGGCTCGTCGAGCACCAGCACATCCGGTTCAATCGCCAGCGCACGAGCGAGGGCAACACGCTGGCGCTGGCCACCGGAAAGGGCCGTGATTTTACTTTCGGCATAGGGTTCAAGGTTGACGATGCGTAATAATTCCCGCACCCGCTGCTGGATGTTCTCTTTTTTCCAGCGCCGCACTTTGAGGCCATAGCCAATATTTTGTGCAACGGTAAAGTGGGGCCAAAGCGCATAACTCTGGAACACCATGGTGATATTTCGCTGCTCGGGTGTGAGATGCGTAATATCCCGATCGTTAATTGCCACCGTGCCCGATTGCGCGGGGATAAAACCGCATAATGCATTGAGTAGCGTCGTTTTTCCGCAGCCGGAGGGGCCAAGCAGCGCAATCATTTCGCCCTTTTCGACGGCTAAATGAATATCGTGCAGCACTACTTTCTCGCCATAGGAAATTTTTAGTTTATCGATATGCAAATAACTCACGGGCGATCCCTTGTTGTGCATCTTAATTAGCAATGAACACGTGTTCATTTATTTGTAAAAAAAATGCAACTTTGTAGCGACATGATGTGAGCCTACTTTGTCCGCTATTTGTGACAATTTGATTAAGTGATAACGCTTTTTAGCGAGGCGACATGAAAATAGATGTGCTGGGGTGCGGGAGCGCCTTTTCGCGGCAGCAAAACACTTCCGCTATTCGGGTCATCGACCGGGAGAAGCGCCAATGGTTGATTGACTGCGGCCCTACTATTCCGCGCGCGCTCTGGCAGCGAAATCTGGATATTAACGAGATTGATGCCCTCTACTTTACCCATGTGCACCCGGATCACTGCACCGGCCTGACGGCACTGCTCAATCACTGGAAAAGCTTTCAGCGGCGTAAACCGCTGATTATCTGGTCGCAGCGTGAACAACGCCCGGTACTGATGCAGCTGGCGAGCCTGGCAAACTGGCCGCAGACAGAACTGAGTTTTCCGATTGAGTGGCGCGACAGCGAAGCCGCGTTTCACTGGCAGGGTTGGCAGATCCACACCGCCTTTACCCACCATGAAATTCCCAATCTCGCGCTGCGTATTGAGGCTGATGGGTGCGCGCTCTTTTACAGCGGCGATGGTCGTCCGACGGCAGAGAGTATCGCCCTGATGCACAATGCTGATCTCGCCTTTCAGGAGTGCGCCTCGTTAACGGCGTTAGGCAGCGACGCCTCCCACGGCGACTTTCCCGATTGTCTGGCGCGCTATCAGCAATTACGCCTGCCAGCGCTCGGCTTATACCACTGCAACGATGCCACGCTTGCGGCGCTGGCACAGGCGTGCGCCCCCTATCCGGGGCTGTTTCTCAGCGAAGATGGCAAGCAGTTTGACCTTCTCGCGCAGCAGGCGGCTCATTATGGCTAAACAGACGGTCACCGCCGAGGATGTGGCGAAACGGGCAGGCGTTTCCCGCGCGGTGGTCTCGCGGGCGTTGAGCAGCAACGGCAGTATCTCCCCCGCCACGAAAGAGCGGGTCTTGCGCGCCGCACAGGAGCTGGGCTATCAGGTCAATTTCCTTGCCCAGGGCTTAAACCGCCAGCGCAGCCACCTGATTGGCGTGATTGTGGCGCGTATTGCCGATCCCTTTCGCAGCCGCCTGCTGGAGGAGCTGCTGCATGAAATTCAGCGGCGCGGCTACCAGGCGCTGGTCACCGAGATCGCCGGCGAGCAGGATCTGGTTGCCACGCTGCGGCGTTTTACCCAGTTTCGCGTCTCGGGGGTGATTGTGACCTCCGGCCAGCCGCCGCAGACGATTGTGAACGAGTGCGTGAATCTGCATATCCCGGTGGTCGGTATCAACCGCGATCCCGATATTCCGCTGGTCGACTTTGTCTGCTCCGATAACCGCGCCGGGGCGCAGCTGGCGGCAGAACAGCTGCTGCACGCGGGCTGTCGTCGTTTCGGCTGGCTGAATACGCAAGGTTCGACCTGGGCGGGACGCCGCCGCGGTGAAGCCTTCGCTCAGGCTTTAGAGGGTGGCGGCGTTGATACGGCGCAGCATCTGCAGATCATCATGACGCATGAAGAGGGTTATGCGGGCGGGTGGCAGGCAGCGCTAGACCACGGGGCTGAACTGCCCGACGGCATTTTTTGCGCCAACGCTCAGCTGGCCTGCGGCTTTCTCGACGGCATGCGCCAGCGCGGCAAACAGGCGCCGCACGATTTTCATCTGATCGGTTTTGATAACACACCGCAAAGCGGACAGTTCAGCTACCAGTTAACCACACTGCATCAAAACACCACGGAGATCGCCCACCGCGCGCTGACGCGCCTGCTGGAGCGGGCGAAAAATCCGTTGCAGCCTTCCCACGTCGAGTGGGTTAAGGTGGAGCTTATCCATCGACACACATCGCCACGCATTGGCTAAGAGCTATCTATGACAGAAGAGTTTACCCACGCGCTCTGCGCGCTGATTCGCCGCCTTGGTCTTGAGGCTAAACAGCTTCGTGATAAAGGGCTGACCGTTGAACAGAAAGGTCGCCAGGATTTTGTCTCGCAGGCGGATGTTTATGTCGAAACGCAGCTACGTGCGTGGCTGAAAGCGCAGCGCCCGCAGGATGGGCTGCTTGGTGAAGAGCGTGGGCTGGAGCCGGGCAGCGAGGGAACCTGGGTTATCGACCCGATTGATGGCACAACTAACTTCATTCTTGGGATGGATTACTGGTGTATCTCCGTCGCCTGGGTACACGATAACCGCATCGAGCTTGGCATTATCTATGCGCCGGATCGCGAAGAGTTCTTCTTTGCCCGTGCCGGCCACGGTGCGTTCCTCAACGATCGCCGCTTAACACTGGCGGAACCCTCGCCGGATGCCGTGGTGCTCGGTGTCGGGCGCTCAAGCCGCCGCGCGCCGCGTGAATATACCGATGCGCTGGAAAAGCTGCTCGATCAGGGGGTGGAACACCGCCGGTTTGGCGCCGGTGCGCTGATGCTCGCCCACGTCGCCGCTGGGCTGGTGCACGGCTATTACGAAGCGCACCTGCACAGCTGGGACGCGCTGGCGGGGCTGGTACTGATCAGCGAAGCGGGCGGTCGCCACAATGACTTTCTCGCCAACGAGGGGTTAACCAATGGCAACACGGCGTGGGCCGCCACACCAGCAGTGTGGCAGCAGCTGCAACCGCTGCTGCTGCCGTCAGGGAAGTAACTTACTTAGCGGGCAGGCCACTGGTTGAGATCGATTCCGCGCTGCGGCGCGGTTTTGGCAAACTCCCGCAGCACCGCTTTCACATCCGGATCGAAGTAGTCGACATTCTCATGCTCAACCACCACCACGCTGCGCTCCGGGATCTTCGCCAGTAACGCCTGTAGACGGGGGTTATGCAAAAAGGTCAGGTTCTGCTGAATGCGCAGCACATAGTGATCGCCACGGCGCGCAAGCTGCAACGCATTGCGATGGCAGTGGTAGAGACTAAGCGCCATCTGCACCGCCAGCCCCAGCGCAATCCCCATCAACATGCCGAAAACGATAATCCCCGCGACGGTGGTAAGAAACGGCACATACTGCTGATACCCGGCGCGAAACTGCTCGATAAAGAGGCGCGGCGTTGCCAGCTTATAGCCGGTGTAGAGCAGCACGGCGGCGAGGCTCGCCAGCGGGATCACCGACAACAGCTCTCCGAACCAGAGACCACACACCAGCAGCAGTACGCCGTGCAGCAGCACCGAAAACTTACTTTGTGCCCCGTTGCTGACGTTGACCGAACTGCGCACAATCACCGCGGTAATGGGCATCGCGCCCACCAGGCCGGAGAGCAGGTTGCCCGCGCCCTGCGCCACCAGCTCTTTATCCGGCGACGGCGGCGGGTTCTGCGGGCGCAGCTTCTTCAGCGCCTCCTGGCTAAGCAGGGTCTCAAGGCTGGCCACCAGCGCCAGCGTGATCGCGACCGTGTAGACCGCCGGGTTTTGCCAGGCGCTCCAGTCCGGCCCTTCAAGCTCGGCCATCAGATCGTTAAGCGAACCAAACTCTGGCAGAGTAATGCGTGGTAACGCGGGAAGCAGATGCGGCGCAAGGTAGCTCAGTGTAATCACCATTACGCTACCGAGCAGCACCGCCACCAGCGGGCCTGGGATCCAGCTCAGGCTCTTTATCCGCTTCATTGCCGCTGAGTCCCATCCCCATAGCAGGAGCAGCCCGCCTGCCGCGACGAGTAATGAGGTCAGCGAAAAGGTAAAGTCGCCGCTGAAGAGCTGCCCTAAACCGCTCTCTTCCACCTCGCCAAGCGCGACCGGGATCTGCTGCATAATCAGCAGCAAACCGATCGCCGCCAGCATCCCTTTAATCACGCTACCGGGCACCAGCCCGATAAACCGACCGGCGCGCAGCAGGCCCATCGCCAGTTGCAGTACGCCTGCCAGCACCAGCGCGAAGAGAAAAGCGGAGAAGGAGCCTAGCGACTCCACCGAGGCGACGACGATCGTCACCAGCCCCGCCGCCGGGCCGCTGACGGCAAAACGGGATGGGCTAAGAGCGGTAACCAGTAGCCCGCCGATGATCCCGGTTAGCAGGCCAACAAAGGGTGGTAGCCCGCTGGCGTGGGCGATGCCCAGACAGAGCGGCAGCGCCACCAGAAAAACAACCACGCCTGCCAGGGTATCCTGGCGCAATGTGGCAATGGGCAGAGAACGGGCCAGCAACGGTTTTAACCTTTTCACAGTGCGACTCCCTTATTGACGGTGAACAAAATCTGGCTGGTTTAATGCGGGAACTTTTACTAGTAGCACCGTCAGGAAAAATATAATCCTAAGGAAAATCTTATTGTGGATTTAAATTAGTAAAAAAAGTCTGAATGTAAAATTATGAAAAATAAATTCACGTGAAATATACAGATATAAAGACAATATTGAGCTTATTGATAACGTGATAAACAGTAAGGTTTAATTCCTCCATAAAGCCAGATGAAAATAAAGTTATATCACTTCGCTATTTGCATATAAGTGATAATTACTCTATTAGAAACACTCTCATTAGCAGGACGTTACATCAGCTCACGCTTTGCATGGCGATAAAAATCATTATCCTTCAGCAGGGTATTGAGTGCTTCAAGTGCCACAGGCTGCTGTTTATTCTGGCAAAGTAATGCGAAGGCAGCATGTTTGAACAGGGTGTACGCGTCCCCCTGAATAACGCTCAACGCAAAGGCAATCGCGTTCTCTTTCACACTTAATAAAGCCAGCGAATTAATGCAGCTGACAATCAGGCTGTCATTTTCAACGGCATCATTACGAATGATCTGAATCAGCGCCTCTCTAATAAACGCATCGTCATATTCACCACGATATAAGCCGAGGATCTTTACCGCTTCAATGCGGATATCGTCGTCATTATTGTTATCGGTGGCGATCTCAAGCATCGCTTTGGCTGAATGACGATTTAATACCTGAGTAAATCCACACAGGAAATCACGTTTTTCGTGGTCAGCCATTACAGTGAACGCTGAAAGATGGCATTGCCCGTGGTCCATGTTTTATCCCGGATTGCTCGTGAAGCATTGAGCTTATCAATATCTGCCGATATTGCTAATCCTGCATCGGGGTATGCCTCCCTCCATGGAGGCACGGTTCCAGGTGAACTTATTTACTCAACTTATCCCAGCCCATCTGCCAGGCGCTGCCGGTACCCGGCGCATAGGCGCTGGCCAGCCCTGCGCACCAGGCGGTGTAGGGGAAGGGTTTACATTGGTACAAATGATTATCGCTGGCGACCACAATATCTCCGGCTTTATAAACATGGCCGGGGACATACTTCGGGTACTCCTGGTGATCCGGGCTATCGTCGCTGTGATCGGTTGTCATGACGTTTAATACCGCCGAGAGGGCCGATTTATTCCCCTCCGCGTCAACGGCGTTAACGCTGTAGGCATAGGTACTGTTCGCCGTCAGATTGTCATCGGTAAAGGTGTTACCGCTGGCATCAGCCACTTTCTGCTGGTTGCGGAACACTTCATAGTGGTGCACGCCCGAGCCATTATCGGTGGAGGCTTTCCAGGTCAGATGCACGCTGGTGGCGGTCGCCTCGGCGTTCAGCCCGGTAGGTACGCTCGGCGCAGTGGTATCTTTTTCCGGCGTTTCAATCACGCTGCCATCGTAGATCAGCTCAGTGTAGGCTTTGCGGAACTGCCCGGCGTAGGGCACATGATTGACGTTTTCGCCCTCATCCCAGTTGATCGACCAGGTCATTAACCCTCTGAGCGGCAGCCCCTCTTTTTCCATATCGGCAAAGACGCGGTAGACATCTTCCGGCGTTTTCACAAACCCGGTTGCCGCCGCTGCGCCATTACTTGGCAGGCCGATCACCAGCTTGCTGGAGGGAATTTTCACCGCAGAGAGACCATGTTTGTCGGTAATAATCTCTTTGCTGAAGTGGTAGAGGAACTCATATTTTTTATTGTCGTCATTCTGCGCGTAATTGACCCACCAGCCATCTTTAGCGGTGTCGTCCGGCTGGAAGCCAATACCAAACGCGCCCTGGTTATAAAACTGCGGCGCGATAAAATCATAATAGCCATCGAGGTTATTAATATAGTTCTGGTACTGCGGGTTCGCTTTGGTCAGATAGGGAATTTCTGGCGCCATACTGATAATAAAATGCTTACCCTGCTGCTGATAATGGTCACGCACTTTTTTCAGCGCCGCCGGAATAACGGTTTCATTATCGGCTTTTTTAATCGCACTCTGTTCAAGATCGATATCCAGACCGTCAAAACCATATAAATCAACCAGTCGGATAATTTCGTCGGCAAAATGTTGCGTATCGCCGTTGGCTTCATACAGTTCAACATGCGCATCCGCCCCGCCAAGGGATAACAACACCGCCTGCCCGCGCTCGTTCAACGCTGCCACCTCTGCGCGGAAGCTCTGATCGGTGCCGTAATAGGGGATAAAAGTCGGCATACTTTTGCCATCTGACGACTTCATAAAGGAGGCCATCACCACGTTAAACGCTTTCGGCGTATCCTTTAATGCCAGCTTCAGCGGGTAACCCTGCTCATAATCGCCGGAAAATCCCTGATCCCAGTTGTGCCAGTAGCCCACTAATAACTTTTTGCCTTCAATGGAGGGCATAGTATCGGCGTAATCGGTATTGGCAAATGCATGGCCGTTAAAACCCACCATTCCCGCCAGCACCAGCGAGGCACAGAGCGTATTCAACTTAAATTTATTGTTCATGATAATCCCTTAAATATGATCCATGCAGATCGAACGATAAATATCGAGTGCAAAGTTCAGACAGTGAAAATCATATTAAAGGCTACCAGGATAATTTCATTATTTAAGTGACACGAAGATTCTGCTCTTTATCCAGCCAATTTTATTGGCTTAAAGAACCTTCTGAATACATGAGGTGGTTATTGCGGAAAATAAACTTAGCCCCTGTTTTAAAGCGCTTTTTATTTATCAGAACATGGCGCGCAGCAGAGCACGCAGAAAGGTGCGGGCTTCCGTTGTCAGATCGCTGCCTGAAAGGCTGAGAAACAGGATCAGCAGCAGGGTGGTGATAACGATAAGCGTGAGCCGGGTTTTCATCGCGCTTTGCCTCCTGCATGTCGGGAAAGTGTGGCTGCTTAAACGCGTTACAGCATGCGCTATTTCAGGCTTTGGCACCAGCCAGGCATTGTTAACCGTGTAATAAAACGAAACGGTAATTTCATTTCGTGATTACAACTTTTTAATATAATCACGCCGCTACAGGCTCCTTTGCCTGTGTAGTGACGCAGCAGGAGAGCGCGTCAGTGAAACATCAGATACCAGCCCTTTTATCGACTTCGGAGAGTGATTATGGACTACAAGCTTTATTCTGCCGCGGTAATGCTCGCGACGCTTAGCTTTTCCGCTGCTGCTGCGGTGACGGCCGATGCGTCTCTCGGCAAACTCGTCAACGAGCGGTTGTCATGGATGAAAGATGTTGCAGGCGCTAAAGCACAGCACCACCAGGCAATAGAAGATTTGGCCCAGGAGCAAAAAGTGCTGGAGCGTGCCGTAATCGACGCCGAATCGTTAGGGCTGAACGGTGAGAGCGTGAAGCCCTTTATCCAGGCGCAGATGGATGCCGCGAAGGCGATCCAGTACCGCTATCGCGCCGACTGGCTGGCAGTACCGGAAACGAGCTGGCAGCCGCGGCCGCTGGATGAAGTGAGAAAACAGATAAGCGAGCTGAGCGATACTATTTTGCGCAAAGTGGCTGAACGCCTGAAAGCGAATGGCAAGCTGACCGAAGCCGATAAAAAGGAGTTTATGCGCACGGTGCAGCAGCACAATTTAACCGAGCAGGATAAAGCGCGGATGTGGCGGGCGCTAACGTCCATTTCGCTGAAAGCCTGAAACAAAAGACCCCGCCATGGCGGGGTCTTATCGTTCATTGCGGCACCCGAAAAGGCGCTAAATCAGAACGGGATATCGTCGTCGAAATCCATCGGCGGTTCGTTGTTAGACGGTGCCGGGGCAGACTGCTGCTGCGGACGAGACTGCGCGCCGCCGCTGAACTGGTTGTTGTTGCCCTGCGGCTGCTGAGGCTGACCCCAACCGCCCTGCTGCTGACCGCCACCTGCCGGTGCACCGCCGCCGCCCTGGCGACCGCCCAGCATCTGCATGGTGCCACCCACGTTCACCACCACTTCGGTCGTGTACTTTTCCTGGCCGGACTGATCGGTCCATTTGCGGGTGCGCAGCTGGCCTTCGATATAGACCTGAGAGCCTTTACGCAGATACTCACCAGCGACTTCCGCCAGCTTGCCGAACAGCACAACGCGGTGCCACTCGGTCTGCTCTTTCATCTCGCCAGTCGCCTTGTCACGCCACGATTCGGACGTAGCCAGCGTAATGTTGGCAACTGCGCCACCACTCGGCATATAGCGTACTTCCGGGTCCTGGCCCAGATTACCGACGAGAATAACCTTGTTTACGCCTCTGCTGGCCATGATCGTGTCTCCTGAAATCGTTTCGTAGTAGTGTAAACGCGCGAGTGTACCATTTCCACGTAGCATTTTGATAGCTGCGAAGCAGGTTCCAGACATCGTCCGCGAAGTGCGTATTTTACACACTTACGCGGAAGTTGCATTCCTATACTGTATATTCATTCAGGTTAATTTGTGTCATAATTAGCCGTTTGTGATCGCCGGTTGTCCTTCAAACACACCGGGCATTACGTGTTCCACCGGGTAAAAGGTGAATGGATTGGATAAGATAGAAGTTCGGGGCGCGCGCACCCATAATCTCAAAAACATCAACCTCGTCATCCCTCGCGACAAACTGATTGTTGTCACCGGGCTGTCGGGTTCGGGCAAATCCTCGCTGGCTTTCGATACGCTCTATGCAGAAGGGCAGCGTCGCTACGTCGAATCGCTCTCTGCGTATGCCCGCCAGTTCCTGTCGTTGATGGAAAAACCGGACGTTGACCACATTGAAGGTCTCTCGCCTGCCATCTCTATTGAACAGAAGTCGACATCGCATAACCCGCGTTCCACCGTCGGCACCATAACCGAAATTCACGATTACCTGCGCCTGCTCTACGCACGCGTTGGCGAACCGCGCTGCCCGGATCACGGCGTGCCGCTGGCGGCGCAAACCGTCAGCCAGATGGTGGATAACGTGCTGTCGCAGCCGGAAGGCAAGCGCCTGATGCTGCTGGCTCCGGTGATCAAAGAGCGTAAAGGCGAGCACACCAAAACCCTCGAAAACCTGGCAGGCCAGGGCTATATCCGCGCCCGTATCGACGGCGAAGTGTGCGATCTCTCCGATCCGCCGAGCCTTGAGCTGCAAAAGAAACACACCATTGAAGTGGTGATTGACCGCTTCAAAGTGCGCGACGATCTCACGCAGCGCCTGGCGGAATCCTTTGAAACCGCGCTGGAGCTCTCCGGCGGTACGGCGATCGTGGCCGATATGGACGATCCTAAAGCCGAAGAGCTGCTCTTCTCGGCGAACTTCGCCTGCCCGATTTGCGGCTACAGCATGCGCGAACTGGAGCCGCGTCTCTTCTCGTTCAACAACCCGGCGGGCGCCTGCCCGACCTGCGACGGTCTGGGCGTTCAGCAATATTTTGACCCTGACCGTGTGATCCAGAACCCGGAGCTGTCGCTGGCTGGCGGTGCTATCCGCGGCTGGGATCGCCGTAACTTTTACTATTTCCAGATGCTGAAGTCGCTCTCTGAGCACTACAAATTCGACGTCGAAGCGCCGTGGGAAAGCCTCAGCGCCAACGTACAGAAAGTGATTCTGGCAGGTTCCGGAAAAGAGTCGATTGAATTCAAATACATGAACGATCGCGGCGACACCTCCGTGCGCCGTCATCCGTTTGAAGGCGTACTGCATAATATGGAGCGCCGCTACAAAGAGACGGAGTCAAGCGCGGTGCGCGAAGAGCTGGCGAAGTTCATCAGCAACCGCCCGTGCGCCACCTGCGAAGGGACGCGTCTGCGCCGTGAAGCGCGCCATGTTTACGTTGAAGATACGCCGCTGCCGACCATCTCCGATATGAGCATCGGTCATGCGATGGACTTCTTCACCAACCTCAAACTTTCCGGTCAGCGCGCAAAAATCGCTGAAAAAGTGCTCAAAGAGATTGGCGATCGTCTGAAATTTCTCGTTAACGTCGGTCTGAACTACCTGACGCTCTCCCGTTCGGCAGAGACCCTCTCCGGCGGTGAAGCGCAGCGTATCCGTCTGGCAAGCCAGATTGGCGCAGGCCTGGTCGGCGTCATGTACGTCCTCGATGAGCCTTCCATCGGCCTGCACCAGCGCGATAACGAGCGTCTGCTCGGCACCCTTGTGCACCTGCGCAACCTCGGTAATACGGTGATTGTGGTTGAGCATGACGAAGATGCTATCCGCGCAGCGGATCACGTGATCGATATTGGCCCCGGTGCCGGTGTGCATGGCGGTCAGGTGGTCGCGGAAGGCCCGCTGGAGGCGATCATGGCGGTGCCGGAATCGCTGACCGGCCAGTTCATGAGCGGCAAACGCAAAATTGAAGTGCCGAAAGAGCGCGTGAAAGCCGATCCGCAGCGCGTGCTGAAGCTGAGTGGTGCGCGCGGCAACAACCTGAAGGATGTGACGCTGACACTGCCGGTCGGCCTGTTCACCTGCGTCACCGGCGTTTCCGGCTCCGGCAAGTCAACGCTGATTAACGATACGCTCTTCCCGCTCGCCCAGCGCCAGCTTAACGGCGCGACGATTGCTGAGCCTGCGCCTTACCGCGATATTCAGGGTCTGGAGCACTTCGACAAAGTGATCGATATCGACCAGAGCCCGATTGGCCGTACGCCGCGCTCGAACCCGGCAACCTACACCGGCGTCTTTACCCCCGTGCGCGAACTCTTCGCCGGCGTGCCGGAGTCCCGTTCACGCGGCTATACGCCGGGGCGCTTCAGCTTTAACGTCCGCGGCGGGCGCTGTGAAGCGTGCCAGGGCGATGGCGTGATCAAAGTCGAAATGCACTTCCTGCCGGATATCTACGTGCCGTGCGACCAGTGCAAAGGCAAGCGCTATAACCGCGAAACGCTGGAGATTAAATACAAGGGCAAGACCATCCACGAAGTGCTGGATATGACCATTGAAGAAGCGCGTGAGTTCTTCGACGCGGTTCCGGCTCTGGCGCGTAAGCTGCAAACGCTGATGGATGTCGGCCTGACCTATATTCGTCTCGGCCAGTCGGCGACCACCCTCTCCGGTGGTGAAGCCCAGCGCGTGAAACTGGCGCGAGAGCTGTCAAAACGCGGTACCGGGCAGACGCTCTATATCCTTGATGAGCCGACCACCGGTCTGCACTTTGCGGATATTCAGCAACTGCTTGAGGTGCTGCATCAGCTGCGCGATCAGGGCAACACCATCGTGGTGATTGAGCACAACCTCGACGTGGTGAAAACCGCAGACTGGATTGTCGATTTGGGTCCGGAAGGCGGCAGCGGCGGCGGCGAGATCCTCGTCTCCGGCACACCGGAAACCGTCGCCGAATGCGAAGCGTCGCACACGGCACGGTTCCTGAAACCGCTGCTCAGCTAGTCAGACGGAGAGCTGTTGCCGGACACCCTCCGGCACCAGCTCCATCGCCTGCTGATACGAAGCGTCCACCAGGTAGTAGATTTGCGAATCCGGCAGGGTGCCGTCCAAATAGACCGTGCTCCAGTGCGCCTTATTCAAATGACGGCTGGGGCGCACGTCGCTGTGCTGATCGCGCAGCAGCTCCGCCAGCGCCGGGCTGGTTTTCAGCGAGACCGCCGGGCGATCCTCTACCTCTTTCACCATGGCAAACAGCACGTCGGCGACCTTAATCTGCGTCGCTTTCCAGTCGCTGTGCACGCTCTGCTCCGCGCCAGGCTTGGCCATGCAATATTGCAGTAACTCCGAAATTGTCATCGTTTATTCCCCTTGTAGTGTCGCGATAATCCGCCGCGAACCGCCGTGGATGCGATGCTCTCCCAGCCAGATCCCCTGCCATGTCCCCAGCAACACGCGCCCATTTTGCACGGGCAGCATCAGCGACGCGCCAAGCGTCGATGATTTGATATGCGCAGGCATATCATCCGGCCCTTCATAATCATGCTCATAGGGCGCATTGTCCGGCACAGCACGTAAAAAGTGGCGCTCCATATCCTGGCGCACCGTGGGATCGCAATTTTCATTCAGGGTGAGAGAAGCGGACGTGTGCTGAAGCAGCAGGTGCAACAAACCGGTTTTCACGCTCTTAAGCGCAGTAATCTGCCCGAGCACCTCATCGGTGACCAGGTGAAAGCCGCGCGGTTTCTGGCTAAGCGTAAGCGTCTGTTGATGCCACATAAACTGCTCCTTATCAAAAATGAACCTCTGTAAGTGTGCAGCATGTGGCCAAAAGGGGAAACCCGACGCCCTTTTTTTCTCGAAAAAAGGGCGATCGATTAATAGTCAGAGTCGACAATGACCTCTTCACCAAACGCACCGGCCTGCGGCAGCGGTTGATAGGTAGAGTTTGCGGCGCGCAGGACGCGAATCGGGCGCGCTTCGCTTTCGCGCGCGGCGGTGATGTCACCATCAGAGTCGCCGTAGTAGATGCGGATCTTTTTATCTTTCAGCCACTGCACCTTGTTGTTCTGGCCCGGCTGATCGCCGGCAAAAATCACCGGGTTCATATTGGCAGCGGGAATATGAAAATCATCCTGCAGGGTTTTGCTCACCGTCTCGGTTTTGGTCTGGCTACGGCCGGTAATAAAGAAAATGGTGTCGCCGCGTTTAACGTGCATGGCGATCAGCTGACGCGCGACCTCTTTGGGAATGCTGAACTCATCCCAGCCGTTATTCATCTTTTCCCAGAATTCCGGGTTGTGCAGATAGGCATCGCTATCCGGAGACCAGGTTTTCTTGCCGCGCCAGAAGCCGGGGCTGGAGAAGAGCACGGTATCGTCGATATCAAACCCCACCGCCATCGGCGGGCGTTCAACCAGCGAGCTTTCGATTTGTGCCACGGAAACCCAGTGTACCGCCGCCTGCTCAGAGAGTTTTGCAACGTTAGTGCCCGTTGCAACCGGCGTCGGCGCAGAGGCGTAAACCGCCGCGCTGCTAAAGGCCGCCCACAGGCAGAGCGCGCCGAGCGCGTGTCTGAACTTTTGCATAATTTTCCCTGCTTATCAGTGCTTTGTTTTTATAAAAGAGGTGAATAGTCTTAAACCTGAGTGACCATAACCGCAGCGCGGAGTGAAACAAAGTCTTTTCTGGCAAATCCGCCAGCTTTGGTGGGTCACCCTCTGCCGCTTCGCAGAGGGTGAAAAGAGAAGTAAGTGAATACTTACATCACTGCCGCGAAAGCTTGCGCCACGCGGTGAACGTTGCGGTTGTTCAGCCCCGCGACGCAGATACGGCCGCTGGAAACGAGGTAGATACCAAACTCTTCGCGCAGACGATCCACCTGCGCGGCACTCAGCCCGGTATAACTGAACATGCCGCGCTGCTTGAGCAAGTAGGTGAAATCCCCTGACGGCATCGCCGCGTTCAGCGCATCAACCAGCGTCTGGCGCATCGCCTGAATGCGGGTGCGCATCGCTTCCACCTCCGCCAGCCACGACGCTTTTAGCCCGGCATCGTTCAGCACGGTTGCCACCAGCTGCGCGCCGAAATTCGGCGGGCTGGAGTAGTTGCGGCGCACGGTCGCTTTTAACTGCCCGAGCACGCGCCCGGCAGCATCGGCATCTTCACACACCACCGAGAGCCCGCCGACACGTTCACCGTAGAGGGAGAAGATTTTTGAGAAGGAGTTGCTGACCAGCGCGGGCAGCCCGGCGTGGGCAATCGCGCGGATCGCATAGGCATCCTCTTCCATCCCCGCGCCGAAGCCCTGATAGGCGATATCAAGAAACGGGATCAGCGTGCGGGCTTTCAGCACCTCAACCACCTCATCCCACTGCGCAGGCGTTAAGTCGGCACCGGTCGGGTTATGGCAGCACGGGTGCAGCAGAACAATGCTCTGCTCAGGCAACGTGTTTAATTTTTCGAGGAATGCCGCGAAACGCACGCCGTTGGTCTCATTGTCATACCACGGGTAAGTAGAGACCTCGAAGCCCGCGCCTTCGAAAATCGCGATATGGTTTTCCCAGGTCGGATCGCTGACCCAGACGCCGGAGTGGGGGAAGTAACGTTTCAGAAAATCTGCGCCGACTTTCAGCGCGCCGGAGCCGCCGAGGGTCTGGATGGTGGCGACACGCTGCTGCTCCAGCACCACATGCCCGGCACCAAACAGCAGCGGCGCGATGGCGTGACGGTAGCTGTTAAGCCCCTCCATCGGCAGATAGAGCGACGCGCCATGCGGCTGCGCGTTGAGACGCGCTTCGGCTTCCGCCACCGCCTGCAGACGCGGAATAGTGCTCTCTTCGTCGTAATAGAGCCCGATGCTGAGGTTAACTTTGTCGCTGCGGGGGTCCTCTTTGAACCGCTCCATCAATGAGAGGATCGGGTCGCCGGCATAGGCGTCAACTTTCTGAAACACGCGTGTATTCTCCAGGTTTACAGTGGGCGAAGCACCACAATAAACCGGAAGCCGGATAAGGTCGAGGGGGCAGTAAAGCGAAGAGGAAATAAGGGCTAGCGGCCCAGCGCAGCCCGTACTTGCGCGACGCGCGCAGCCACCGACCCGCTGACGCGGATAAACGGCACGCCGCGCTCCGTCAGCTCTTCAAGATACCAGGCCTGCTGGCGCTGGCGGAAGGTTTCATCCTGACGGGTGCCATCCTGCACAAACGGGAAGTCATCCTCGCACAACACCACCAGCTGATAGTGCCGCTCCGCCAGTGCATAGAGCGCCGCAGGCGCTTTGCCAAACATCGTCAGCGTATAAAAGAGCGTGGTCAGCGGCGAGGTATCGCATACCAGCCAGCGCACCGCAGGCGTGCTCTCTTCCCGCTGCACCTGGATTTGTGCAATCGCCAGCATATCGTCATACACCAGCTCGCCGCCCTGCTCCTCCCAGCGCTCACGACCATACTCGGCCACATACGCCGTTCCCAGCGCCTCTGCCAGCGCGGCGCTGAGGGTGCTTTTGCCGGTCGATTCGCCGCCGAGCAGGCAGATGCGCTGAACAAAGTCGTGATAGACGGGCGCGGCCAACATCTGCCGCCAGCGGTGGACATCGCTGCGGATCAGCGTCCCGGATGGCGCATCCTCACCCTGCCCGCGCGTCAGCCGGACATGCGTCACCGGGCGGGAAAAACGTTCGCTCAGTACGCGGGCAAAGCCGTCGCCATACTCCTCCGCCGTAAAGACCGCGTCGGGCTGGCAGCCCAGCACCTGCAAACAGATATCCGCAACATAATGACGATGCCGATCGCCATCGGCGTCGTTATGCGGTAACGGGCCTAAACCCAGCGCCGCCACGCGCGCCGGTGTCAGAACGAGGATCTCACACTGCGGAAACCGCGCCCGCAGCCAGCGCTCGCGCTTCTCCGGCTCGCAGCCGGGCAGTTCTGGCACGGAGTAGCTGATGAGCCACAAGCGTTCGCACTGCGCCAGCGCGGTGTTGATTAACCGTTCATGGCCGCAGTGCAGCGGCGCGAATTTGCCGACAATCAGCCCGCTGGCGAATCGCCTCATTGCTTAACCAGCGCCTTGCGCCACTGGTAAAGGCCATGCCAGGCATTACACCAGAAGATCAGGTAAAGCCCGGCGGTCAGCCACAGGTCGCGCGCGGCATAGAGCGGCACGGCGATAGTGTTGACCAGCAGCCAGAAGTACCAGCTCTCCAGACGGCGCCCCATCAGCATAAACTGCGCGAGAATGCTGAAGACCATAATTGCCGAATCCAGCCACGGCGACCAGGCGTTGGTAAAACGGTGCAGCAGCCAGGCATAGCCGCCCGCAACAATTAGCGCCGCCACCAGCAGGAAAGCAATATGTTGCAGCGGCGTTTTGCGCACCGCCAGTTGCTGACCGTGATTGCCCTTCAGCCAGTTGATCCAGCCGGCAATACTGCTGACGATAAAGAAGAGTTGCAGGGTGACATCCGCGTAAAGCTGCACAGAGTAGAAGACCCAGCCGTAGAGCACGCAGCCGATAATGCCCGTCCACCACGTATGCACATTGTTGCGCGCGGCAAGCCACACGGAGAGGGCGTAAGCCAGGCAGGCGGCGATTTCCATCGGCGACACGGGGCGTTCCTTTTAGTCGATGTAGATAAGGGTCGCCCTTGAGGTCAGGCGCGTAATAAGTTCGTAAGCACTCACATTTGTTGCCTGCGCAATGCGCTCAACCGGTAAACCTTCACCCCACAGCACCACGCGATCGCCGGGTTTATCCTGCGCTTCTGGCCCCAGATCGACGCAAATCATATCCATCGCCACGCGCCCCACAATCGGCACTTCGCGGCCGTTAACCAGCACCGGTGTGCCGGAGGGCGCTGCGCGCGGGTAGCCATCGCCATAGCCCATCGCCACCACGCCTAAACGGGTGTCGCGCGCGCTCTGCCAGGTGCCGCCATAGCCGACCGGCTCGCCCGCCGCGTGCTGGCGTACGGCAATCAGCTGCGAGGTGAGCGTCATTACCGGCTGGAAGCCAAAATCGCTGCCCCACGGTTTATGGTCGAGCGGCGAAACGCCGTAGAGAATGATGCCGGGGCGCACCCAGTCGAAGTGGGATTGCGGCCACAGCAGCGTGCCGCCCGAAGCGGCAATCGAGCGCATACCCGGCTTGCCTTCGGTAAAGGTGGTAAAGAGATCGAGCTGGCGCTCGGTCGCGCCGCAGTCGGGTTCATCCGCGCGGGCAAAGTGGCTAACGATATTCACCGGCTGGCGCACATTTTTGCACTGGCTCAGGCGGGCGTAGAAGGCTTCCGCTTCGTGCGGGTGTACGCCAAGGCGATGCATACCGGTGTCGAGCTTCATCCAGACATCCACCGGCGCGCTCAGTGTCGCGGCTTCAAGGGCTTCAAGCTGTTCGACGCTATGGATCACCGTATGCAGCTGATGTTCAGCGACCTGTCGCAAATCGCTGGCGGCAAAGAAGCCTTCGAGTAACAGAATCGGTTGAGTAATGCCCCCTGCGCGCAGGTGCAGGGCCTCTTCAAGACGGGAGACGCCGAAAGCATCGGCATCGGGGAGCGTTCGCGCGGTCTCAAGAAGACCGTGTCCATAAGCGTTCGCTTTCACGACCGCAACCAGTCGGCTGGCGGGAGCCAGTTCGCGCAGGCGTTGCAGATTGTGTCGCAGAGCGCGGCGGTTAACTACTACGGTTGCCGCTTGCATGTTTTTCCTCAAAAACAATTTTGTCGATCGTTCGTGGGCAGGTGCGTTGACTGCACCTGCGGCGCGAAGAGTAACGAAACGTTATTCGTCGTCGTATTGTGGCCCGGCATAGTTATCGAAGCGTGACCACTGCCCATTGAATGTCAGACGTACCGTGCCGATAGGGCCGTTACGCTGCTTACCAATAATGATTTCAGCGATGCCTTTTAAGTCGCTGTTTTCGTGATAAACCTCATCACGGTAGATAAACATGATTAAGTCGGCATCCTGTTCGATAGAGCCCGATTCACGCAGGTCGGAGTTGACCGGGCGCTTATCGGCGCGCTGCTCCAGCGAGCGGTTAAGCTGCGACAGCGCCACCACCGGCACCTGCAACTCTTTCGCCAGCGCTTTCAGCGAGCGGGAGATCTCTGCAATTTCCAGCGTACGGTTATCCGACAGCGACGGCACGCGCATCAGCTGGAGGTAGTCGATCATAATCAGGCCAATGCCACCGTGCTCGCGGGCGATACGCCGCGCTCGAGAGCGCACTTCCGTCGGCGTCAGGCCGGAGGAGTCATCGATGTAGATATTACGTTTTTCCAGCAGAATGCCCATCGTGCCGGAGATGCGCGCCCAATCCTCATCGTCGAGCTGGCCGGTACGGATGCGGGTCTGATCGACGCGCGACAGCGACGCGAGTGAACGCATCATAATCTGTTCGGAGGGCATCTCCAGACTGAAGATAAGCACCGGTTTATCCTGCAACATCGCCGCATTTTCGACGAGGTTCATCGCAAATGTCGTTTTACCCATCGAGGGACGCGCCGCGACAATAATCAGATCCGACGGCTGTAAACCGGCGGTCTTTTTGTTGAGATCGTCATAGCCGGTATTCACGCCGGTCACGCCATCATGGGGCTGCTGGAACAGCAGCTCAATACGCGCCACCGTCGCCTCAAGCACATCGGCGATGTTCTTCGGCCCTTCATCTTTATTGGCGCGGCTTTCGGCGATTTTAAACACGCGGGACTCGGCCAGATCGAGCAGATCTTCGCTGCTTCGCCCCTGCGGATCGAAACCGGCATTGGCGATCTCATTCGCCACCGCGATCATCTCGCGCACTACCGCGCGTTCACGCACGATATCGGCGTAAGCGCTGATGTTCGCCGCACTTGGCGTGTTTTTGGACAGTTCAGCCAGATAAGCGAAGCCGCCGACGATATCGAGCTGGCCCTGTTGCTCCAGCGATTCGGCGAGGGTAATCAGGTCGATGGGTTTGCCCATCTCCTGCAGGCGGTGCATTTCCGTAAAGATATGGCGATGCTGGCGAGTATAAAAATCCTCGGAGACCACGCGTTCGGCGACGTCGTCCCAGCGCTCATTATCCAGCATTAAACCGCCCAACACCGACTGCTCCGCTTCGATCGAATGCGGAGGCACTTTCATCCCCTCAAGCTTGTGGTCGCGGGGCTCAGTCTGTTTGTTGAAGGGTTTATTTCCTGCCATAGTGAATGGAGTTATCCGGGTAATGAATGGGTTGAGAGATTATCACAGATCAGGAGGAAGCATGGCGACAAGAATCGAGTTTCAACAGCACGGCGGTCCTGAAGTCTTAAAAGCGGTGGAGTTTACGCCCGTCGATCCGGCAGAAAATGAGGTGCAGGTCGAAAATAAAGCCATCGGCATTAACTATATCGACACCTACATCCGCAGCGGACTCTATCCGCCGCCGGGCTTGCCAAGCGGGCTGGGAACCGAAGCCGCCGGTGTGGTAAGCAAAGTGGGCGCTGGCGTCACGGATGTGCAGGTTGGCGACCGCGTGGTCTACGCCCAGTCGGGGCTGGGCGCATACAGCTCCGTGCATAACGTGCCTGCCGATAAAGTCGCCGTCCTGCCCAACGCCATCTCCTTTGAACAAGCTGCCGCCTCCTTCCTCAAAGGATTGACCGTCTTCTATCTGCTGCGCAAAACCTATGAAGTGAAGCCCAATGAGATGTTCCTGTTTCACGCGGCGGCGGGCGGCGTTGGCCTGATCGCCTGCCAGTGGGCAAAAGCGCTCGGCGCGAAATTGATTGGCACCGTTGGCTCGGCGCAAAAAGCACAGCGCGCCCAGCAGGCGGGCGCCTGGCAGGTGATCAACTACAGCGAAGAGAGCGTGGTTGAGCGGGTAAAAGAGCTGACCGGCGGTAAAAAAGTGAGCGTGGTGTACGACTCCGTTGGTAAAGACACCTGGGAAACCTCCCTCGACTGCCTGCGCCGCCGCGGCCTGATGGTCAGCTTCGGCAACTCCTCCGGGCCGGTGACCGGCGTCAATCTGGGCATTCTCAACCAGAAGGGATCGCTCTATGCCACCCGCCCTTCGCTGAACGGCTACATCACCACGCGCGAAGAGTTGCAGGAAGCGAGCAATGAGCTCTTTTCGCTGATCGCCAGCGGCGTGATCAAAGTCGAGGTTGCGGAGAGCCAGAAGTTTGCCCTCGCCGATGCGCAGCGCGCCCATGAAGCGCTGGAGAGCCGGGCGACCCAGGGATCGAGCCTGCTGATTCCGTAAGTGATTGTGCAGAAAGAATTAGGGCTTCCCGCAGGAAGCCCTTTCTTTTTTAGTTCGGCTGTATTGTAGGGTACAGCGCGATGAATTCGTTACGCCGGGATAGTGACAGATTTACGCGCTAAATCCTATTTGCTTCGCCGGGATGTAGGCGGAAATGTTTCAAGGATGTGACGAAGCGCCCACTCCGTCGGTAACCGATCCCACGATTGCGCAATAAACCTGCACGCCTTAGCGTTTCGACGCCACCAGATTGAGGGCGTGTTCCACCACATCGATATCCGCGCCTGCTTTGTGCGCGTTTTCACTCAGGTAACGACGCCACTGACGCGCGCCCGGCACGCCCTGGAACAGGCCCAACATATGGCGTGTGATATGGCCAAGATAAGCCCCCTGGCTCAGTTCGCGCTCAATATAGGGATACATCGCACGCACCACCGCCACCGGGTCAGCATCTGGCGTATCGACGCCGAAAATCTCCCGGTCCACCGACGCAAGGATACCCGGATTCTGATAGGCTTCGCGCCCGACCATCACGCCATCCATATGTTCGAGGTGCGCTTTCGCTTCATCCAGCGATTTGATACCGCCGTTGATCGCCATTATCAGGTGCGGGAAATCGCGTTTTAGCTGGTAGACGCGCGGGTAATCGAGCGGCGGAATTTCGCGGTTCTCTTTCGGGCTAAGGCCGGAGAGCCAGGCTTTGCGGGCGTGGATTGTGAAGCTTTCGCACTCGCCTTTACCGGATACGGTGCCAATAAAGTCGCAGAGAAATTGATAACTGTCCTGCTCATCAATGCCGATTCGGGTTTTGACCGTAACCGGAATGGAGACGACATCGCGCATCGCTTTAATGCAGTCCGCCACCAGCTGCGCTTCGCCCATCAGGCAGGCGCCGAAACGACCATTCTGCACGCGGTCAGAGGGGCAGCCGACATTAAGGTTAATTTCGTCATAGCCGCGCGCTTCGGCAAGCTTCGCACAGTGAGCCAGCTGCGCCGGATCGCTGCCGCCAAGCTGCAACGCTACCGGATGCTCCTCCTCGCTGTAGGCCAGGTAATCACCTTTGCCATGAATAATCGCGCCGGTCGTCACCATCTCGGTATAGAGCAGCGTGTGGCGCGACAGCAGGCGCAGGAAGTAGCGGCAGTGCCTGTCCGTCCAGTCGAGCATCGGGGCGATCGAGAAACGATGAGCGGGAAAGAGTGAGGACGGTTTTTCTGGCAGCATGGCGATTATTTGAACATCAAAAGAAAAAGGGGCGCTACTATAGCACAGGCAAAACCGGAGGCGCAGCGCCTCCGGTTAATCCTTAGAATGTCAGGCTCAGCTGCGCACCGGCACCCCAGGTTTCATCTTCGCCCACCAGCCCCATCAGGTCGAGGTGAACGCGGTTGAACGGCGAGAAGCCAACACCGGCGGTGAAGACATCTTTGTCGTCGCCTTTCACATCAGCGCGGTAACCGGCACGCACGGCCAGCCAGTTAAGCGGACGCACTTCAGCCCCGACGCCGACATACTGCGAGTTCTTCTCGCTCTTAAAGCCTTTGGTCTCGGTTAAATCACCATCAGCGCTCAGCGTGACCAGATCGTTATGCCAGGCGGCACCGGCGGTGACGATTGGGCTAATCTGGTAGGTATCTTTGTAGTTGCGCACTTCGCCCGTTCTGCCGTTGCGGATAATGGCATCCTGGGTGTCGATGTTACGCGAGATCAGGTTCTGACCGGTTAAGCCGAGCGTCACGTTTTCATTGAGGTCAGCGGCGAGGCCAACGTCAACGTTGAAGCCGGTGTCATCGCGGCGGTAGCGGCTGCTGTTCCAGTCACTGCTGTCGTAGTCATAAATCGACGCGGTGTAGTTGTAAACCCACACTTTTTGCAGCTTCGGCGTTACGCCAACGGAGAGCGGAATGCCGCCCGCGTCAAACTGGTGTGCCAGCGCCACGCCAAAGTCGGTAACAATTGCGCCACGACCGGAAGCGGTAGAGTTCAGGTTACGGGTGATCTCATCGCTGCCGTTTGGTGACAGCGCCGCGCCCAGTGCTTCACGCACCGCAACGGCATCACTGTTCTGAATGCTGCGCAGGTAATCAATGTCCTGCTGATCGATATTGGAGCTTACGCGCGCGTGGGCATAGGCTTTGGTGACGAAAGCCGCAGAGAGCACATCGTTAGGGATGCTGACCGCAATACCGGCTGCCGCTTTTGCTTGTGCGGTTTTGCCACGCAGTTTAACCAGTTCGTCACCCAAATCTTTGGCCGCGTTCTGGAACTGATCGATGGTGCCAAACGGGTCGGTAATAATATCGATTGCCGTCAGATTATCGACGACATCTTTATACTGATCGACTTTGTCATTGATATAGTCAATTTCGTCGCGCAGGTTATCCTTATCTGAAATTTGTGCTTGTACGCTTGGCAGAATCACGGTGACATCATCTTCCGGTTGACCTTTCGCCAGCAACGCCGGGTTGATTAATGCTCCACTGCCATAATTTGCCGATGCGACGCCCGTTCCACCCATTGCATCGTTACGCGCCTCTGCCCATGTATTGGCTGCTCCCGCCTGATTTGCCATAAAAAAGGAGACAGCAATAGCGACCACCGAAAGTTTCGCATTTATTTTCACAGTATGTTCTCGTAGCCAGATGAGTATTTAAGCCTGTTAGTTTGCGCACAAACAGGAAGTTATATTGCTGTGAATAACAGTAAAAAATGGCACTACCTCTTCCGAACGCTCTATGGCGGCCGGTTCATATTTATAGTGATGGCACTCACTATTTATAGAAGAGGAAAATGATTTCGGGAAGGAAAGTTCCGAAAGTGTCTTTAAAGTTGGCGGTCTCGGCGTTTCAGGCAGGACATGGTAAAGTGTCAACCTTCATCTTTTCACCAACCCGAGAACGCCTATGGATAAGACCACTTCGCAAGAGATGTTAGTGCAGGCTGAAAAGCTGTGCGCGCAGCGCAACGTGCGCCTGACTCCACAGCGTCTGGAAGTTTTACGTTTGTTGAGCCTGCAAAAGAGCGCCATTAGCGCCTATGACCTGCTCGACCTGCTGCGCGAAAGCGAACCCCAGGCGAAGCCCCCCACCGTCTATCGCGCGCTCGATTTTCTGCTGGAGCAGGGTTTTGTGCATAAGGTGGAGTCCACCAACAGCTACGTGCTGTGCCATCTCTTCGATCAGCCGACGCACACTTCTGCGATGTTTATTTGCGACCGCTGTGGCGCGGTTAAAGAGGAGCAGGCGGAAGGGGTAGAAGATATCATGCACGCGCTGGCGGCAAAGATGGGCTTTGCCCTGCGACACAACGTGATTGAAGCCCACGGCTTATGCGCGGTCTGCGTGGAAGTTGAAGCCTGCCGTCATCACGACCATTGCCAGCACGATCACAGCCTGCAAGTGAAGAAGAAACCACGTTAGAGATTTTTACTTTTGTGTTTCTGTTTCAGAAAGTAATCCCAAAAGTTTTCGCGTTTTAGCAAGGCGGCAAATGCGCGAATCATGGGGAGCATACGAAAGTATGTGACTCATGTGAGCAAGAGCAGCCAACGCGGATAAAACGTGAAATATGAAGGGATTGGGAGCATAGATAAGTATGTGACCCATGTGAGCAAGAGCAGCCAACGCAGATAGAACGTGAAAGATGAAGGGATTGCAGATAAAACGTGGAAGATAAGGGGTTAGTAGGGAGGTACATCCTTGTACCTACGGGCAGGGTAGCCTGTGAGGGTTAATACACTTGAGGGGGAAGTGTGGGCTACCAGCGGTATTCGTTACGAGTTTCCCAATCCGTAACTTCCTTTTCCGCTTCATCTTTCGCGTAACCGTAACGCTCCTGGATTTTACCTACCAGCTGGTCACGTTTACCTTCAATGACGGTCATATCGTCATCGGTCAATTTGCCCCATTTCTCTTTAACAGTGCCTTTAAACTGTTTCCAGTTACCGCCGACTTCGTCTTTGTTCATAATTGACTCCTTATCGTTCGGTTAAAATGACGTTCTTGCGTACTGAACGTATTAATTATTGTAGATAAGGATTCGGCGTTTGGTTTTTTATTCGGAATCTTTAACCATGCACGCCAGACGAAGCCGCAGATCCTCATGCATTATCGGCATGGGCAAACCAGCTGCCATTGCGCCAGTGATGACGCCAGATCAGCGCCAGCGTAATGCCGCGCAGCGCAAGGAAAACCGCCAGCGAGAGCCATAAACCGTGGTTGCCCAACCACGGCACCGTCAGCAGGGACAGGCCAAAACCGGCAGCGGCAACCGCCATACTGTTACGCATTTCAGCCGCGCGCGTTGCCCCGACAAACATGCCGTCAAGCAAGTAGCACCACACCCCCACCAGCGGCAGTACCACCTGCCAGATGAGATAGTGCCCCGCCACCGCCTGCAGTTCAGGAATGGAGGTCAGCAGCGCAATAATCGTGCTGCCCGCCAGCGCGTAGACAAGGGCAAAGGCGAGCGCCACAAATCCGGCCTGTCGACAGGCCGCGCGCCAGACGTGCAGCAGCCGGCTACCGTCGCGCGCCCCGTAAGCCTGACCGGAGTGCGCTTCAACGGCATAGGCAAAGCCGTCCAGCGCATAGGCGGTAAAGGTGAGGAACATCATCAGCACCGCGTTGGCGGCAACCGTTTCACTGCCGAGGCGCGCGCCCAGCACGGTGATGGAGCCGAAACAGAGTTGCAGCAGCAGCGAGCGCAGCATGATATCGCGGTTGAGCGCCAGCAAACGGCGAATACCGCCGCGCCAGGCGGATTTGAGCATTGAGAGCGAGATGGCCTGCCGGCGTAAAACCTGCCACACCATCAGCAAGCCGATTAAGAAGGTGACATATTCCGCGATTACCGTGGCGAGCGCGGCGCCCTGCACATTCATATGCAGGCCCATCACCAGCCAGAGATCGAGGACGATATTAAAGAGGTTGCCGACCACCAGCAGTATCACCGGCGCGCGGGCATACTGCACGCCGAGCAGCCAGCCAAGCAGCACCATATTGCCCAGCGAGGCTGGCGCGCTCAGCCAGCGAATGGCAAGGAAGCGCCGCGCCTGCTCCAGCACCGCCTCGCTGCCGCCGGTAATATGCAGCGCCAGGTCGATAAGCGGTGTACGCAGCAGCGCAATGACGATACCTGCGCCGAGCGCCAGCAGCAGAGGCTGGACAAGCGCACGCGACAGTGCAGAGGGATTTTGCGCACCGAATGCCTGGGCGGTCAGCCCGGTGGTGCTCATACGCAGGAACAGCAGCAGCATAAAGAGGAAGCTGGTTGCCGTTGCGCCAATCGCCACGCCGCCTAGGTAGACGGGGCTATCCAGATGACCTATCACCGCCGTATCGACTAAGCCCAGCAGCGGAACGGTGATATTCGATAAAATCATCGGCAGCGCAAGCCGCCACAAAGCTTTGTCGGATGCGGTTAACAGCGGCATAGCGTAAGCGTCGTTAAAGAGGAGAAGCGTGGCGCTGCGGCGCTAAACGGGGCGCCACAGCAGAGAAAAGAGGCGTTACAGCCATTCACCGTTACGGATCACGCCAACTGCCAGCCCTTCAATGGTGAAGTTCTGTTTGCGCAGATCGACCACAATCGGCGAGAAGTCGCTGTTTTCCGCCAGCAGTTCAACGGTATTGCCATGTTTTTTCAGGCGCTTCACCGTCACTTCATCTTCGATACGGGCAACGATAACCTGGCCGTTACGCGCATCCTGGGTTTTATGCACCGCCAGCAGGTCGCCGTCCATAATACCGATATCTTTCATCGACATCCCGCTAACGCGCAGCAGAAAGTCCGCATGCGGTTTAAAGAGATTAGGATCAACCTGATAGTGGCTTTCGATATGCTGTTGCGCCAGCAGCGGCTCACCCGCAGCGACGCGACCAATCAGCGGCAGACCGACATCGTTCTCTTCTTCCAGCAGCAGGCGAAGACCGCGCGATGCACCAGATACGATTTCGATCACCCCTTTGCGCGCCAGCGCTTTAAGGTGTTCTTCGGCTGCATTTGGGGAACGGAACCCCAATTGCTGTGCGATTTCCGCACGCGTCGGTGGCATACCGGTTTGGGTGATGCGATCGCGAATCAGATCGAACACCTCTTGCTGCCTGGCCGTTAATGCTTTCATCCCGCCCCCTGGGTGTATATACAGTTATGCTGTGAGTATATACAGTCAACGGCGATTTTGAAACCACATTTAAGCAAAAATCCAGAGTGTTAGAGAATTATGGAAACGCTATCGAAAATGTGACCAAAGAAGCGAGATCCAGGTAAAGAGCGCCAGTAAGATTGTCATCAGCACCGCCGCCGAGCCCATATCTTTTGCCCGGCCGGAAAGCTCATGGAACTCAGGGCCAATACGGTCCACAACCGCTTCGATAGCGCTGTTGAGGATTTCAACAACCATCACCAGCGTGACCGAGCCAATAAGCAGGACGCGAGTAATGACGTCAATATCTAAAAATGCAGCAATAATAATAGCCAGAACAACGGCTACGCCCTCCTGGCGAAAAGCAGCTTCATTGATCCAGGCTGCGCGTACGCCTTTCCACGAATATCCTGCGGCTTTAATGATCCGGGTAAAACCGGTGGTATTATTTGCCATGAAAAGAACCTTTTTAACTATTAAGCGTCAATGAGTAGTGGTACACGCAGCGGTACCCCAGAAATTATGCGTGCTTTCTGATATTCTTGCGGCGCAATGGCACTATTAATAACCAGAGGCTTTACACCCTTTATGTCCGGCTGGCCACGAATTTACTACAAATTACTGAACTTACCATTAAGCGTGCTGGTAAAAAGTAAATCGATCCCCGCAGAACCTGCACAGGAACTGGGGCTCGACACATCACGACCTATTATGTACGTGCTGCCTTATAACTCAAAGGCAGACTTAATGACCTTGCGCGAGCAGTGCCTGGCGCATGAACTACCCGATCCCCTCGAACCGCTGGAGATCGATGGCGCACTGCTGCCACGCTACGTGTTTATTCACGGCGGCCCGCGCGTATTCACTTATTACACGCCGAAAGAAGAGTCGATCAAACTGTTTCACGACTACCTGGATTTACACCGCAGCCATCCCGATCTGGATGTGCAGATGGTGCCGGTATCGGTGATGTTTGGCCGCTCACCGGGGCGTGAAAAGGGTGAAATCAACCCGCCGTTGCGCATGCTCAACGGTGTGCAGAAATTCTTCGCTGTTTCGTGGCTTGGCCGCGACAGCTTTGTGCGCTTCTCCCCGCCGGTTTCGCTGCGCCGCATGGCGACCGAACACGGCACGGATAAGATCATCGCGCAGAAACTGGCGCGCGTGGCGCGTATGCACTTCGCCCGTCAGCGTCTGGCCGCCGTTGGCCCCCGTCTGCCGGCGCGTCAGGATCTCTTCAACAAGCTGCTGTCGTCAAAAGCGATTGCCCGTGCGGTGGAAGATGAAGCGCGCAGCAAAAAGATCTCTCACGATAAGGCGCAGCAGAACGCCATCGCGCTGATGGAAGAGATCGCCGCTAACTTCTCTTACGAGATGATTCGCCTGACCGACCGTATCCTCGGCTTTACGTGGAACCGGCTCTATCAGGGGATCAACGTGCACAACGCCGAGCGTGTACGCCAGCTGGCGCACGAAGGTCATGAAATTGTCTATGTCCCCTGCCACCGCAGCCACATGGACTACCTGCTGCTCTCGTACGTCCTTTACCACCAGGGTCTGGTGCCGCCGCATATCGCGGCCGGGATCAACCTCAACTTCTGGCCCGCGGGTCCGATTTTCCGCCGTCTTGGTGCCTTCTTTATTCGTCGTACCTTTAAAGGCAACAAGCTCTACTCGACAGTGTTCCGCGAGTACCTGGGCGAGCTCTTTAGCCGCGGTTATTCGGTAGAGTATTTCGTTGAGGGCGGCCGCTCGCGCACCGGGCGTCTGCTCGATCCGAAAACCGGTACTCTGTCGATGACCATTCAGGCGATGCTGCGCGGCGGTACGCGCCCGATCACGCTGGTGCCAATCTATATCGGCTACGAGCATGTGATGGAGGTCGGCACCTACGCTAAAGAGCTGCGCGGTGCAACGAAAGAGAAAGAGAGCCTGCTGCAGATGCTGCGCGGCCTCAGCAAGCTGCGTAACCTCGGTCAGGGCTATGTGAACTTCGGCGAGCCAATCCCGCTGATGAACTACCTGAACCACCATGTGCCGGAGTGGCGCGAATCGATCGATCCGATTGAAGCGATCCGCCCGGCATGGCTGACGCCGACGGTTAACAGCATCGCCGCCGATCTAATGGTACGCATCAATAATGCCGGTGCGGCAAACGCCATGAACCTCTGCTGTACAGCGCTGCTGGCTTCACGCCAGCGCTCGCTGACGCGCGAGCAGCTCACCGAGCAGCTCAACTGCTACCTTGAGCTGATGCGCAATGTGCCCTACTCCCCGGACTCTACCGCACCGTCCGCCAGCGCCGCCGAGCTTATCGCTCATGCGCTGCAGATGAATAAGTTTGAGGTCGAGAAGGACACCATTGGCGATATCATCATCCTGCCGCGCGAGCAGGCGGTGCTGATGACCTATTACCGCAACAACATTGCGCATATGCTGATGCTGCCGTCGCTGATCGCAGCGATTGTCACCCAGCATCGCGCCATCTCACGCGGCGAAATTCTGCGTCATGTGGAACTGCTCTACCCGATGCTGAAAGCCGAGCTGTTCCTGCGCTGGGAAAATGCAGAGCTGGCGGAGGTGCTGGATAAGCTGATTCAGGAGCTGGTGCGCCAGGGGCTGATTACCCTGAAAGAGGATCTGCTGAGCATCAATCCGGCACACTCACGTACCCTGCAACTGCTGGCCGCAGGCGCGCGCGAGACGCTGCAGCGTTATGCCATCACCTTCTGGCTGCTGAGCGCCAACCCGGCGATGAACCGCAGTACGCTGGAGAAAGAGAGCCGTACGCTGGCGCAGCGTCTGTCGGTGCTGCACGGCATCAATGCGCCGGAGTTCTTCGATAAAGCGGTCTTCAGCACGCTGGTGCTGACGCTGCGCGACGAGGGTTATATCAGTGATACCGGCGACGCCGATCCGGCGCGCACGCTTGGCGTTTACCAGATGCTGGCGGAGCTGATGACATCGGATGTGCGTTTAACGATTGAGAGCGCGACGCAAGCGGAGTGACGTAAATGCCGGATGGCGCGCAAACGCTTATCCGGCCTACCTAGTAACGCTGGAACTGTATGGGAAGTGCCGGATGGCGCGTAAACGCTTATCCGGCCTACGTGATAATGCTGAACAGTATGCTCATTGCCGGATGGCGCGCAAACGCTTATCCGGCCTGGGTGATAATGCTGAACGGTATGCTCATTGCCGGATGCCGCGCTAACGCTTATCCGGCCTACGTGATAATGCTGAACGGTATGCTCATTGCCGGATGGCGCGCAAACGCTTATCCGGCCTGGGCGGTTTCAGCGGCACCGAACCCGTAGGCCGGATAAGGCGCAGCCGCCATCCGGCAACTCAGCGCACGAGCCTGTCAACTCAGCGCATAAGCCTCTCAACTCAGCGCACGAGCCGCGCAACCCCGGCCACCCCGCGCTATACGTGCAGATAACTCACCGCCAGCCCCAGAAACAGCACCAGGCCAACGTAGTTATTATTCAGGAAAGCTTTAAAACAGGCATCGCGCTCGCGGTCTGCAATCAACACCTGCTGATAGACAAACAGCGCCCCGGCGACCAGCACGGTGGCGTAATAGATCCACCCCAGCCCGTTCAGCCAGCCAACTGCCGCCATCATCGCCATTACCATCACCTGCAAAATGCCGATAATTAGCTTGTCATGACGCCCAAAGAGGATCGCCGTCGACTTGATGCCAATCTTCACATCATCGTCGCGATCGACCATCGCATATTCGGTGTCATAGGCCACTGCCCACAGGATATTGGCGAAGAACATAATCCAGCAGCTCAGTGGCACAGACTCACTGACAGCGGCAAATGCCATCGGTATCGACCAGCCAAACGCCGCGCCCAGCACTACCTGAGGCAGATGCGTATAGCGCTTCATAAACGGGTAGATCCAGGCCAGACCCAGCGCCGCGACCGAAAGCAGGATCGTCATCAGATTGAGGGTAAGCACCAGCGCAAAGGCCAGCAGCACAAGGATGATAAACAGCCCGCGCGCGTCATTTTCCGTCACCGCGCCGCTCGGCAAGGGACGGTTGGCAGTGCGCTTCACGTGACCGTCAAATTTGCGATCCGCGTAATCATTCACCACGCAGCCCGCCGCGCGCATCAGCCAGACGCCGGCGACAAACACTGACAAAATCCACAGCGGCGGTACGCCCGGTGTTGCCACCCACAGCGCCCACAGCGTCGGCCACAGCAGTAACAGCGCACCAATCGGTTTGTCCGTACGCATTAGCCGATGAAAGGCCAACAGTTTAGTTGGCGTGAGACTCCACTCCATTTTCAATTCCTCTTAGTACAGCGGTGACGCGGGCAGAAACAGTTCGGTTAACATCAGCGGTTTACCGCCGAGACGCAGGCGGGAGCGCCGCCCCCATAACTGCTCGTGGCGTCCAATATCAATAAAGTCACGCGTAAGTGTAGAAGAGGTGAAAAGATATCGCCCCAGCGGCGTATTCCCCAGCTTCTGTAGCGCCAGCTCTGGGCCACTCAGGGTTGACTCGGGCACCACGGTGCGACCAGCAAGCCAGGGCTCGCCGTCGGCGCAGAGCAGAATTTCCCGCAGCCAGTAGCGGGCCTCATCGGGCAGATGATCGCGCTCTTCAGCGATCTCATCAGGCGTGACAAACCCCTCGCGGATCAGCGTAACCGTGACCTTTTTGCCCTGTTGTTCAAAACGTTTGGTCATGGAATCTTCCAGCAACAGCCACTCGAGCAGTTGTGGTTCCAGCGCGGGGATTGCGTCCAGGTAGCGCAGCGCACGCAATTGCGTAAGCGCAGGATGTGACATGCCATACTCTCCGGTACATAACGTCGCAGTAGTGTATCGCAGAACCGATTAGTGAGTGGCGGGAAACTTTATTCGCTTTTCATCCGTGCAACAGTTGAGCAACAGCGCAGCCGCACGGCGGAAAAAAAGGTGCGTCTGGCGACGCACCAGTTACTGCAAGTATCAACAACGTGGGGAGAGATTACCCCTTGCCTTTTACACTGCTGATAAAAGTGGCACGGGCAGTTTTCGACCCGAGACGCTCCGCTTCATTCAATAATTTCAGGGCCTTATCGATATCACCCTTCTCAGCCGCCTGTTTGATCGCCCGGTTAAAGTAGCTCTCGGTATCATTCAGCATCGGCTCGCTTTTCGCGGCAGGCGCCGGAGCAGGCGCAGCCACCGGCGCTGGTGCAGGCTGCGTGTTATAGGCTGGTGCGGCGGTGTTGCCGACCGTCACCGCACTCGGCGCCGAGGAGCCAAACAGCGGGCCGACCAGGATGCTGGAGCTGCTGCTGTTTTTCACTTTCAACTTAACCACGCCTTCGGTGATATGGCGGGCGATGGGGTCGGGAATCGAAGGAACTGCGTTGCCCACGCCTTTGGCATAAGCTTTAGCAGGATCGAGCAGGGTTGTGGTTTTTTGCAGATCGCTCTGCGTGGTAAAGACAAGAATATAGAGTTTCTGCTGGCCCAGCGCGGGCGTCAGCCGCATTACCCCTTCGAGCCGATCGGCGCTCATCACGCCCGGCTCCTGATAGGTAAAGTAGCTACCGGGAAAGTAGGCCGCAGGCGCCATATTTTGATCGAACACCAGCACATTTGGCGCAAAAACTCCGCTCTCTTTATTAACTTCGCTGGTAAGTGTCAGGGTCAGCTCGCCAATATTAGCCGGTACGCTAAAGGCGGCGACCGGCCCGGTAATCCCGGCGACATTAAGACGCTGACCGCCCGTAGAGAGCTGTATCGACTGGGTATTACTAGTATCGACAGGCGTCCAGTTAAGTTGCTGTAAAGCTGAGGTTGGGATCGCGGGGGCAGCGGCGGTATTTTGCGGCACGATATTGACATCGGCCAGCGTGATACCCGGTACGCTCGCCAGTAAGCCGACAGAGAGGGACAGGGCGATGAGACTTTTTTTCATTTTCATTGTTATCACCTTCAGGATGCAGAACAGCGGTAGCCAGGCAATAGCGCGCTGTTTGTAAGGATCAGAGGGGCTTGCGCCCCTCTTTTGGTCATCAGACTGCGATCAGGCTTACCACCAGATTTCCATCTGAGCGCCGAAGGACCACTCGTCGTTGTCGCCGCGACCGAAGGTCTGACCGCCGGTTCCGTTGCGGGTGGCCAGCGAGTAGTCGACGTTGTTGCCAGGGTTACCGTTATAGTTGTAGCCCCATTTCTCATCCCATTTCGCGTAGGTTGCGAAGACGCGGATTGCCGGACGGGACCAGATGCTATCGCCAGCCTGCCACTGTTGCGCAAGGGTGATTTTGTACTGGTTGTTGGTGTCGTTAGTACGCTGAGATTTCACGTTGTCATAGCCAACTTCCAGCAGGGTGCTCATGATCGGCGTCCACTTGTACATTGGGCGCACACCCACGGTCCACCATTTGGTGCCGTTGTTGTTATCCCAGTCGATGTCCTGGTACATACCGACATACATCAGGTCCCAGCTATCGCCAAGAGAGATGGCACCGTGGTCGAGAATACGCAGCAGTGAGCCGTTGTTGTTGGTGCGGTAGGCGTTATTCGGGAAATCGCTATTGGCATCAATACCGACACCGCTACCCTGCGAAAGCCCTTTGCCCTGTGAGGTCAGAGCATCAGTCCCGTACTGAACCACAAATTTGTTATAGCCTTTCAGCATGCTCTGAACATGCTCTGCGGTGAACATCCAGCCATCTTTGGTCGCCGTAGCATTATTCAGGTATTCACCGTCACGCGTATTTGCACGACCGTAGTCCACACCCAACTCCAGCGTGCCGCCCGGGTTGACTTCCATCTGGCCTAAACGCACATCAAAGACGTCGTTGGCGGTTTTTTTGTTGTAATCATAAATATTGTTGCTGGAGAAGGTGGAAGAACCACCCGCTTCCGTTGAGCGAGTCACGGCGAGAGAGAGTTTACCGAAGCCAAGATCAACGTTTTCCAGGCCTGCGCCCGGGCCGGAGATATCCCAGTAGTAGAAGTCGATCATGTGGACGTCATGACGCTGGTAGAAGCGTTTACCTGCCCAGATGGTGGAGCCCGGCAGTGCGTCAATCAGGTTTTTACCCTGCACGTTCGCTTCACGGAAGGCGGGATCGGTCGCTTCCCAGTCATTCTGCTGGGCGACGGAATAGGCTACGTTGGTGTCGAAGTAGAAGCTTTTATCGCCCTCTTTCCACACTTCCTGACCGAGTTTTAATTCTGCATAGGTTTCGCATTCGTTACCGAGACGGTATTTGGCGTCTGCACCGGTGGCCTGGAAGCACTGCTGCTCGCCGCCGCTACCGGTCCAGCCAATGCCGGAACGTGCATAACCTTTAAAATCAACAGCGCCCGCCTGAGCAGACAAAATGCCTGCCGTAATGGCGATTGCCAGAGGAACTTTGCGCAGAGTAATCATCGTTCTATCTCCTGAGAGCTTGCTTTTCTTTTTTTACACGCCCCCGTCCGGCTAACGCTTTGTTGGCTGCCGTATTCACCCGTGCCTCTGTATGCGCACAAGTGCATGCCGTTGCCGCCTCGACATCATGCGAATGGCTTTGTGTAATCTCATTGTGGGGTAGCTTAAACGCCAGGTTCTTTATGCAACCGGCGGCAGGCGGTGCCATCTTCACGGAACAGATGGCAACGCTCCGGCGGTAAGCCGATGGCGAATGTGGCACCCTCTTCTACCAGCACCACGTCGTTCTGGCGGTAAACCAGGTTCTGACGTATTGCGGGGATCTGGATATGAATCTGTGTTTCGTGACCAAGCTGTTCGACGACCTGAACCGTGCCGGAGAGCGTGACATCGGCGATATCGCTGGGCAGCAGATGCTCCGGGCGAATGCCGAGCGACATATTGGCGCCGACCTGCACATTCGCGCTGTCGACCGGCAGCCATACCTGCTGGCGGTTGGGCAGCTCAACCTGCACCTGCTCAATCGCCGTGGCGGTCACTTTTACCGGCAGGAAGTTCATCTTCGGCGAGCCGATAAAACCCGCGACAAAGCGATCTGCCGGGTAGTGATAAAGCTCCAGCGGCTTGCCGACCTGCGCCACGCGCCCGGCATCCAGCACTACGATTTTGTCCGCCAGCGTCATCGCTTCGACCTGATCGTGGGTGACGTAAATCATCGTGCGGCGCAGACGCTTGTGCAGACGGGAGATCTCAATACGCATCTGCACGCGCAGCGCGGCGTCGAGGTTAGAGAGGGGTTCATCGAGCAGAAAAACGCGCGGCTCGGCCACCAGCGTACGGCCAATTGCTACGCGTTGACGCTGGCCGCCGGAGAGTGCCTTCGGTTTACGCTCCAGCAGGTGCCCGAGTTGCAGCACTTCGGAAACCTGGGTGACGCGCGATTTGATCAGATCTTTCTTCGCGCCCGCGAGCGTGAGGCCGAATGACATATTGTCCGCCACCGACAGGTGCGGGTAGAGCGCATAGGACTGGAATACCATGCCGATACCGCGCTCAGCGGGCGGCACATCGTTCATGCGGGTATCGCCAATCAGCAGATCCCCGCTGGTAATCGTCTCCAGCCCGGCAATCATGCGCAGCAGCGTTGACTTACCGCAGCCTGACGGGCCGACAAACACGACGAACTCACCTTCGTGAATGTCCAGACTGATATCTCTCGATACCACCACATCGCCCCAGGCTTTCGTGACATTTCGCAGCTGTACGCTCGCCATCCCCATCTCCCTTCGTTACAACCTGATACCAACGGATACATTCAAAGTGGCCTGACTATGGCGTAAGGATTTTTCCGGCGAATCCTCCACCCCCCGCGTTTTTTATGGGGGAGGAGATGGGAGGATGAGACGCGCTGCTCTGCCCCCCCGGCGAGCGGGCGGCGGGTAAATTCGTGACCGGCTTTGCAAAAAACGGCGCATTTTTATGTGCGCTACGACACATAACGAAAATCCCTGTAACGGAGATCACACAAATCACCCCAGGGGCGTAGGGGTGGGGATGATGAGAAGCGCTTGCCAAAAAAGGAGACTACTCCCGTCAAACCACCTTATGCGTATCCATGAGCACATCATCTAAAGGACGGGATATATGAAAATCAAAACAGGCGCACGCATCCTCGCATTGTCCGCAGTGGCAACGATGATGTTCTCCGCCTCTGCCCTTGCCAAAATCGAAGAAGGTAAGTTGGTTATCTGGATCAACGGCGACAAAGGCTATAACGGCCTGGCCGAAGTGGGTAAAAAATTCGAGAAAGATACCGGCATCAAAGTGACCGTTGAGCATCCGGACAAGCTGGAAGAGAAGTTCCCGCAGGTCGCGGCAACCGGCGACGGCCCGGATATCATCTTCTGGGCGCATGACCGTTTCGGTGGCTACGCACAATCGGGTCTGCTGGCAGAAGTGACGCCGGACAAAGCCTTCCAGGAGAAACTGGTTCCCTTCACCTGGGACGCGGTGCGCTACAACGGCAAGCTGATCGCCTACCCGGTTTCTGTTGAATCCCTGTCGCTGATTTATAACAAAGACTTAGTACCGAACCCGCCGAAAACCTGGGAAGAGATCCCGGCGCTGGATAAAGCCCTGAAGGCGAAAGGCAAGAGCGCGCTGATGTTCAACCTGCAAGAGCCCTACTTTACCTGGCCGCTGATTGCCGCCGATGGGGGCTACGCCTTTAAGTATGAAAACGGCAAATATGATGTGAAAGATGTCGGCGTGGATAACGCGGGCGCGAAAGCTGGCCTCAGCTTCCTGGTGAAACTGATCAAAGACAAGCACATGAATGCCGACACCGATTACTCCATTGCCGAAGCCGCGTTTAACAAAGGCGAAACGGCGATGACCATCAACGGGCCGTGGGCATGGACCAATATCGACAAGAGCAAGATCAACTATGGCGTCGCGCAGCTGCCGACCTTCAACGGTAAACCGTCGAAAACCTTCGTTGGCGTGTTGAGCGCAGGCATTAACGCCGCCAGCCCGAACAAAGAGCTGGCAAAAGAGTTCCTTGAAAACTACCTGCTGACCGATGAAGGCCTGGCAGAAGTGAACAAAGACAAACCGCTGGGCGCGGTAGCGCTGAAGTCTTATCAAGATCAGTTAGCGAAAGATCCGCGCATCGCCGCCACCATGGCGAACGCCAAAACCGGTGAAATCATGCCGAATATCCCGCAAATGTCCGCCTTCTGGTACGCCACCCGTACCGCGGTGATTAACGCCGTGACCGGTCGCCAGACCGTGGATGCGGCGCTGAAAGATGCGCAGGGCCGCATTACCAAGTAAGAACGTAACGGCCCTGTTCCGTGCGGGGCAGGGCTAACTGGACAGGCTGTATACACGCCAGATTTCACACTGCCTCGCCAATGACGAAGCGGCGTGGAAAATGGTGTGTAGAGAGGACACTCCCATGGATGTTGTAAGAAAACGCCACTGGTGGCAAAGCTCGCAGGTTGCATGGGCCGCCATCGCCGTGATCGGGCTGCTGGTGGCTTACCTTGTCGTCATGATGTATGCCCAGGGGGAATACCTTTTTGCCATCACCACGCTCGTGCTGAGTTCGGCGGGCCTCTACATTTTTGCCAATCGTAAAGCCTACGCCTGGCGCTATGTCTACCCGGGTCTTGCGGGCATGGGGCTGTTCGTCCTCTTCCCGCTGATTTGTACCATCGCCATCGCCTTTACCAACTACAGCAGCACTAACCAGCTCACCCAGGAGCGCGCGCAGCAGGTGCTGCTCGACCGCTCATACCAGGCGGGAAAAGCCTACAATTTTGGGCTCTATCCGGACGGGGATAAGTGGCAATTAGCGCTGACGGATGGCGAGAGCGGCAAACACTATCTCTCCGACGCCTTTACACCCGGTGGCGAACAGCAGCTGAAGGTTAAAGAGGTTGATGCGCTGCCTGCGGGCGAGCGCGCCAATCTGCGTGTGATTACGCAAAACCGCCAGGGGCTGAACCAGCTCACCGCGGTACTGCCGGATGAGAGCAAAGTGGCGATGAGCTCGCTGCGCCAGTTCTCCGGCACCCGCCCGCTCTATCAGGTTGAGCAGGACGGCACGCTGCTCAATAACCAGAGCGGCGTCAAGTATCGCCCGAACAACCAGACCGGCTTCTACCAGGCGCTTAACGCCGACGGCAGTTGGGGCAGTGAGAAACTGAGCCCCGGTTATACGGTCACTATCGGCTGGGATAACTTCACCCGCGTCTTTACCGATGAGGGTATTCAGAAACCGTTTATTGAGATTTTTATCTGGACGGTGATCTTCTCCATTCTCACCGTGGTGCTGACGGTCGCGGTCGGCATGGTGCTGGCCTGCGTCGTGCAGTGGGAGTCGTTAAAGGGGAAGGCTGTCTACCGGCTGTTGCTGATCCTGCCTTACGCCGTGCCGTCATTTATCTCGATCCTGATCTTTAAAGGGCTGTTCAACCAGAGCTTTGGTGAGATCAACATGATGCTGAGCGCGCTGTTCGGCATTAAACCGGCGTGGTTTAGCGATCCGAATACTGCCCGCGCGATGGTGGTGATCGTTAACACCTGGCTCGGCTACCCCTACATGATGATCCTCTGCATGGGTCTGCTGAAAGCGATCCCGGAAGATCTCTATGAAGCCTCGGCAATGGATGGCGCCGGGCCGTTACAGAACTTTTTCCGCATCACCTTCCCGCTGCTGATCAAGCCCCTGACGCCGCTGATGATCGCCAGCTTTGCCTTTAACTTTAACAACTTCGTGCTGATCCAGCTGCTGACCAACGGCGGCCCGGATCGCATCGGCACCACCACACCGGCGGGCTATACCGACCTGCTGGTGAGCTACACCTACCGCATCGCCTTTGAAGGCGGCGGCGGCCAGGACTTCGGTCTTGCGGCGGCTATCGCCACGCTGATCTTCCTGCTGGTGGGCGCGCTGGCCATCGTCAATCTGAAAGCCACGCGCATGAAATTCGATTAAGGAGGAGGAAAACTATGGCTATGGTGCAGGCGAAATCGCAAAAGCTACGGCTCTTTTTCACCCATGCGTTACTGCTGCTGTTTATCGCCGCGATTATGTTCCCGCTGCTGATGGTGATCGCCATTTCACTGCGTGAAGGCAACTTCGCCACCGGCAGCCTGATCCCGGAGCGCATCTCCTGGGAGCACTGGCGGCTGGCGCTGGGCTTTAGCGTTGAGCATGCCGATGGGCGCGTGACGCCGCCCCCCTTCCCGGTGCTGTTATGGCTGTGGAACTCGGTGAAGATCGCCGTGATTACCGCCATCGGCATTGTCGCGCTCTCTACCACCTGCGCCTACGCCTTTGCCCGTATGCGCTTTCGCGGTAAAGCGACGCTGCTGAAAGGGATGCTGATTTTCCAGATGTTCCCGGCGGTGCTGTCGCTGGTGGCGCTCTATGCCCTGTTCGATCGTTTAGGCCAGTACATTCCGTTTATTGGACTGAATACGCACGGCGGGGTGATCTTCGCCTATCTTGGTGGGATCGCACTGCATGTCTGGACGATCAAGGGGTATTTCGAAACGATCGACAGCTCGCTGGAGGAGGCCGCCTCGCTGGATGGCGCCACCCCGTGGCAAGCGTTCCGTCTGGTGCTGCTGCCGCTGTCGGTGCCGATTCTGGCGGTGGTGTTTATTCTGTCGTTTATTGCGGCGATTACCGAAGTGCCGGTCGCCTCGCTGCTGCTACGCGACGTCGACAGCTACACGCTGGCGGTGGGGATGCAGCAGTATCTCAACCCGCAGAACTACTTATGGGGCGATTTCGCCGCCGCGGCGGTGCTCTCCGCCATCCCAATTACCCTGGTGTTCCTGCTGGCGCAGCGCTGGCTGGTCAATGGCCTGACGGCCGGCGGGGTGAAGGGCTAAATTTCATCGTTGTCATACCCTTGTTGTTATTGCCACTGCACCCTCAATTTCGGCGGCCTGAACAGGCCGCCTTTTTTATTCGCGGCGCAGACGTTGCGAGTTACAGATCCACAGCGTGATCACCAGCAGCAGGATCGCCGCCGAGTAGATCAGCACATCCATTGGCGACTGATGATCGATGATGATCAACCGCACAATCGCCGTAATGCCGATATAGACAAAGTAGCGCAGCGGGAAGTGGAGCCCGGACTGAAAATACTTCACGATCAAGGCGATAAATTCGAAGTAGAGGAAGTAGACCACCAGCCCTTCGACCAGCTCATATTTGCTGGTTTGTACCGGCGCGAAGAGCGCAATGGCCAGATGCAGCGTCTCTTTGCCTAAAAAAACAATCAGGATAATACCCAGCGCCAGCAGACCCAGGCTAAGTATGCCCTGCAAAATGGTCGAAACAAACGCCACGCGCGGGTGATTAAGCGACGACATAACAGCACCTCATTATTGTTAGAAGATCCTCTGTATATCGCGTAAATGTGATCTTGATCTACTTTTTTTACTTAGATTATGTGACAGCCCGTGATGAGATGTGTCGCTGAGCCAGCGAAGCGGGAGAGTAATAAGCGATGATGACGATACGTAAAGCGAGCGTGGAAGATGCCGCGCTGTTGAGCGAGATGGGCTATGCCAGCTACACCCACCATTTCGCGCACTTATGGCAGGAGAAGAGTGAACTGGAGGCATTTCTGCACCAGGAGTACGCTGTGCCATCCCTGCAACAGAGCCTGCAAAGCGAAGCGGGAAACTGGTTTATCCTCTGCGATCCCAGTCCGGTGGGTTTTGCTAAAGTCACGTGGCATTGCGCCAGTGACGACAACGGCCCGGCTGGCACGCTGCTGCATAAGCTCTATCTCTTACCTGGCGAAACGGGAAAAGGCTACGGCGAGCATCTCATTAATGAGATAGCGCGTGAGGCGCAACGTCGTGGCGAGACCTTTTTCTGGCTGGAGGTGCTGGATGCCAACCCGCACGCGCAGCGGTTCTATCAGCGCCAGGGGTTCGCGTTTATTAAGAGCGCCCTCTTCACCACACCTTCTCAGCAAAGCACGCTGCATATTTTCGGCAAAGCGCTTTAAGGAGCCATTATGCACACCGCCTCTCTTCGCCACGCCGCCGTTCGCAACGTCACCTGCGGTGAAAATGTGGTGATTTATGAGCCCGCTAACCTCTATGACTGCACGCTGGCGGATGAAGTTTTTGTCGGCCCGTTTGTAGAAATTCAGGGCAATACGCAGATTGGCAAAGCCACGAAGATCCAGTCCCACACCTTTATCTGCGAGTACGTCACCATTGGCGAAGGCTGCTTTATTGGTCATGGCGTGATGTTCGCCAACGATCTCTTTCGCGACGGCAAACCCGATCCAAATCGCGAAAACTGGGGGCGGATTACGATTGGCAATGGGGTATCTATTGGCAGCGGCGCGACGATTCTGGCGGTCTCGATTTGCGATGGCTGTGTGATTGGCGCGGGTAGCGTGGTGACAAAGTCGATGACGGTGAAAGGGGTTTATGCGGGCAACCCGGCGCGACTGCTGCGCCGGTTGTAGAACAGCGCCCTTCTCAGCGCGAGAAGGGCGTTTGCTTACTGGAAGTTAACCGACTTATCGCTGGTCAGGCTGTAGAGATCGAACTTACGGCCCAGTTTCTGGCCGCCGTCACGCGTCAGCGGTGTCCAGCCGATGGCGGCACGGCTGCGGGTCGGGCTGGCGCTGAACAGATCCAGCGGTACGGAGACATACACCCCTTTGGTGAAATCCCCTTCGCCGTACTGCGCGGCGGAAACGTTGGTTTTCGTCGCGTACGCCCCGACCACGATGCCGCTGTCGAAGTGTTTCGCCACTTCCAGCGTCACCCCTTTATCGCCCGCCAGATACTGTCCGGCGCTCGCTTTCACCAACACATCCTGGGCGAACCATGGCGTCCAGTAGGCGGTGAAGTGCCCGGTTTTCACGCTGTAATCGGTGAACTTCATCATGTCCTGCGCACTGCGCCAGTCACGCTGCTTCACGTAGTTCGCGTCAATGCCGAAGGCCAGCGGCCCGTCGACCGGACGCCACAACACCTCTGCACCCGCGCCGCCGTACATGGTCTCCAGATAACCGCCATAGACCTGGCCGTAGAAATTATTGCCGAGGTAGTGGAGGTAGTTGGCCTGCAGGTTGTTCACATAGACATCGTTCTGCACATATTCACGCACGCGGGTACGCACGCGCGGCAGCGCGGAGTCCTTCGGCGGGTTGGTGTAGTTAAATTTGTCATAGTTATTGGAGATGTTGCCGAACAGGCTACCGGTAGTCAGCAGATGGTCAGTCACCCACCAGTCGGCGGTTGCCATTATCCCCAGCTGATACATGTAGAAGCCTTCCGGCCCGCCGAGCGACTGGTTAAGCACCGGATCGAGATGGAAGTCGAACGCCGTACGGTCGATATACCAGCCCTGCTCGGTTTTCTCCGGCACGATGGGCGTGACGCGTTTTTGCACCAGCTCCGTATCCTGTCCCAGCGGTTCGCCCTCAAGGTGGCGCTTCAGGCTGGCGACATCCGTTTCGGTGGTCACGGCCGGCATACGCAGGCGGTTTTCCGTCACCCGGATGGTGCGAATACCGTCCGGCAAATCATTCATGATGATACGGTTTGCGCGCTCAACCCCTTCCTGGTTATGGCGATACTTCACCTGCTCGCCGGTGACGTAGAGCGTATCGCCCTTGACCTGAATTTGCGGCTCTGCGAGACCGGCATTGTACTTCAGCAACGTAAGCTGGTTCGCCACCACCGAGTGTTGCAGGATCGCATCCTGCGGCTGCGGTTGATACTTCGGTCGCGGATTATCGTTATAGGAAGGTCGCAAATTATTGAAGTTATTGCGCAGGGTAAAGCCAAACATCCAGGTGTTGCCGCGCTCGTAGCTCAGGTTGATGTCTGCCCAGTCCGACACGCGATAGATGGCACCGACGTTCACTTTGCTGCGCTGCGGCAGTTTGCCGGCAAAATCCTGCTGGTAGTTGTTGCCGTCATACTCCAGCTTCAGGCGCAGCGGGTTCCACGGCGTCTGGTACTCCACGCCGCCAAACAGCGCACTCGGGCCGCGGAACATCTGGCTGGTATCCGTCGAACCGGCCTGTTTATAGCGGTTGTCACGCACGCAATAGGCTGACTTGTAGCTACAGAGTGGGTTTTTAATATTTCCATTGGTGCCGAGATAACCCCAGCCAATACCAAGGGAGAAATCAAACGGCCCCCAGGCTTTGTTCGCCACCAGATATTCGCCGTCGAACAGCCCCGTCCCGCCGATATCGCGCGCACCGACGGAGACCTGCGGCAGCCAGTAGCTCTCTTCCCAGAGGCGTAATTTCAGATCGAACGCTTTATCTTTATAGGTCTGGTTGCCGGAGAACGCTTCGACCGAGCTATATTTACGCGTGCGCACGTCGGTGTAGCGCAGTGTGGTTTCCAGCCACGGGAAGAGCTGCACCGAGCCAGAGTAGTAACGGTACTGGTCATTGTCGCGGTAGTTCAGGCTCAGTTCGCCCTCAGGCGCCATACGCGCGGTGGGCGTTTGCAGCAGGCCAACGCCGCCGAAATCTGACTGCGAAGGCCCGATCGGTTCCGGCCAGGTCTCTGCGTGACAAGCGGCGCTCACGCCAAGCGCCAATATGCTAATAACAAACGATTTTTTCATTATTATTCCGGTATCCGATGCGTCAGGGACTGGAGAATGTCGGCATTGAGTTCGTCATTCTCATCGCTCCACAAACCCGGTGCGAAACCGACGAAAATCACGCTGCCGGGCATCGGCTCGACGTGACGACGGTTCCAGTAAGCCACCGGTACCTTTTGCGTTTTACCGTTGGGATAGACCACCCATGCGTAGCTGCGATCCGCGCCGCTCAACAGATCCATATCATTGAGATAGCTCACCACATCGCGCTCTGGCGTAAAGGGTTTCTTGCCCGGACGGCTTACCAGCCCGACCACGGTAATCGTGGTCGGCTGTGGTCCCACCCACAGGGTGTAGTCACCTTCCAGCGGTCGGTTAGCGCGGCGGTGCGTGCGCAAAAAATCGGGGTCGAGTTCGACAAGCTGCCTGCCGGTGACCTTGATTCCCTGTAACTGCTGCCGCAAGCCGTTGATAGCGGCGGCGCTGTCGCCGCCCTCTTCTGACGCGAGCGTGGTGAGCCGCGCCAGCAGCGCCTGATGGCGTGCCTGTTCGGTAATGGTCGACCTGCGCTCGCTGACCACCGCACCGGGCCACCAGCTGTTCGCCAGCCGCGGCTGGCCCACCAGATCGACCAGATGTTCGGCATTGGTTAAAGTTTTCGGTTTGCTGTCGCCGGGGGTGTAGACATCAACGGTGCCGGTCGCCAGCGCCAGCGGGGAGGCGAGGCTTGAAAGCATCAAAAGGAGCGCGCGTGTTTTCATTGTTTGCCCGCCTTAATCAGCGTGGTTTTCACCGGGAACCAGTCCGCGCCGAGATACTGTTCAGACTGGCGGATCACCCCGTCCTCATCCACCCAGTAGCGGTTGCGCCAGCTTTTTTGATCCGTTGTGACCTCTTCATCCAGCACGCGGACGCGGGTTTCGTCGCTGCCCAGTTGCACGGTGTCGGTGCCATTCCAGTGGAACACCGAGCGGGCAGTGGCATAGCGCACCTGTTTGTATTCGGTCCAGCCCATCATGCGCGTCCAGCGGGTGCCATCGATAATTTGGTTAGGTTTCGCCAGCGGATCTGCCGCCAGGTTGGTGACATCAAGCAGGTTATCGGTGCCAAGGTGGGTTTTTACGATGCGATAGTTTTGCGTCACGATGACGGCCTGATCTTGCGTCACCCATTTTTGCTGGCCGTTTTCGGCAAATGCCAGCACCACAAACAGCTGAGGGCCGTTATTCAGCCGCATATATTGGCTGGCGTAGGGCATATTACGGATATCTTCATCGGTGAGCTGCACGCCCGGCGTGCCAAATACGCTATTCCAGAGTGAATTCCCGAGGCCTTTGATCGGGCCTGAACATGCCTGAAGGAGCAGGCAAATCAAAATGATACCAGGTCGCTTCACGACTCTTCTCCGAAAGGGACGAAATAACCACACCGAAGTGTGGTTATAGTTAATGCACTCGCTATTACTGAGTACTTGTCGTGGTGGTAGTGGTGGTCCCCGTGTTGGAGCCATCACCGCCACCGGTTGCCGCCAGAGCGACACCTACCGCTGACCCTACGGTGCTCGCACTCGTTGCTGCAGAGCTGCCTGCAGAAACAGAGGTCGCTGCCGAGCCTGCTGCGTCACCGGTTTGCACCGGTGCAGCGAAAGCAGACGTCGCCGCAAGCGCGGTTATGGCAAAAATGCCATAAAGAGCTTTTTTCATATCAATTTCCCTTCATTGAATGAATGGAGATTTGCCTGAAAAAATTCAGGCGATAGGGAGTATACACAACTAAAGCAGATGAATTACGCCTCAGGAAATAGGGAGGAACCTTTTAGGAACATTAACCAGAGCGTATATTTAGCAACCAACTAAATTTATAAATACCTTAAAAAACATAGACATAAATAATCACATATTATTCATACAATAAGGCTAGTCCTAAAATAGATCGTCCGCGTTACGGCACGCATCCCGATTTTCGGATAAACCTGATGAACCAAATTACGCATGGCAAAGGAGGCTATTCCGCGTGAGTTAGCCTTAACGGAAATAACATTATTGGAATTACTTATATATTGATTTGCAGAGGTGGCAGATATTTAAGGCGCGGCGGGAATAATTGCGCAGGCAAAAAAAAGCGCCGCCGAAGCGACGCTTTCTCGGTTAACCGCGCCAGGATTTGTAGCGGTTAATCAGCCCGTTTGTTGAGCTGTCGTGGCTGGAGATGGCGCTATCGTCACCCAGCTCCGGCAGGATACGGTTCGCCAGCTGTTTACCCAGCTCAACGCCCCACTGGTCAAAGGTGAAGATGTTGAGGATGGCGCCCTGGGTGAAGATTTTGTGCTCATAGAGCGCAATCAGCGCGCCGAGGCTAAACGGCGTAATTTCACGCAGCAGGATGGAGTTGGTCGGGCGGTTGCCTTCGAATACCTTGAACGGCACCACGTGGTCCAGCGTCGCCGGATCTTTACCCTGATCGCGATACTCCTGCTCAACCACCTCGCGGGATTTACCAAACGCCAGCGCTTCAGTCTGGGCGAAGAAGTTGGAGAGCAGCTTCTGGTGGTGATCGGAAAGCGCGTTATGGGTAATGGCCGGGGCGATGAAATCGCACGGCACCATTTTGGTTCCCTGGTGAATCAGCTGGTAAAACGCATGCTGACCGTTGGTGCCCGGCTCACCCCAGATGATTGGGCCAGTCTGGTAATCCACGGCGTTGCCATTACGGTCAACGTATTTGCCGTTGGACTCCATGTTGCCCTGCTGGAAGTAGGCGGCAAAACGGTGCATGTACTGGTCATACGGCAGGATCGCTTCGGTTTCAGCGCCGAAGAAGTTGTTGTACCAGATACCGATCAGCGCCAGCAGCACCGGCAGGTTCTTATCAAGCTCGGTGGAGGCGAAGTGCTTGTCCATCGCGTGCGCGCCGGACAGCAGTTCAACAAAGTTGTCGAAGCCAACCGAGAGGATGATTGACAGGCCAATCGCCGACCACAGGGAGTAACGGCCGCCCACCCAGTCCCAGAACTCAAACATATTGGCGGTATCAATCCCGAACTCACCCACAGCTTTCGCGTTGGTCGAGAGCGCAGCAAAGTGCTTCGCGACGTGCTTTTCGTCACCGGCAGTTTTCAGGAACCAGTCACGCGCGCTGTGGGCGTTGGTCATGGTTTCCTGGGTGGTGAAGGTTTTCGATGCCACGAGGAACAGGGTGCTTTCCGGGTTCACCTTCTTCAGCACTTCGGCGATGTGGGTACCATCGACGTTAGAGACAAAGTGCATATTGAGGTGGTTTTTGTACGGGCGCAGTGCTTCGGTGACCATAAACGGGCCGAGATCCGAGCCGCCAATACCGATGTTAACCACGTCGGTGATCGGCTTGCCGGTGTAGCCTTTCCAGCTTCCTGAAATGATCGCTTCAGAGAAGCTTTTCATCTTCTCCAGCACCGCGTTTACTTCCGGCATCACATCTTTGCCGTCGACCATAATCGGCGTATTGCTACGGTTACGCAGCGCGACGTGCAGCACGGCGCGATCTTCGGTGCGGTTGATCTTCTCGCCGGAGAACATCGATTTGATGGCACCGGCCAGATCGGTCTCTTTCGCCAGCGCCAGCAGCGTGTCGAGGGTCTCTTGCGTGATGCGGTTTTTGGAGTAGTCCACCAGCATCAGATCGTCGAAGGTGGCGGAGAATTTGGTAAAGCGGTCACCGTCTTTTGCGAAGAGATCCGCAAGAGTGACGTCCTTCATTTCAGCGTAGTGTTTCTGTAGTGCCTGCCAGGCAGAAGTCTGCGTTGGATTGATGTTTTTCATAGCAATACTCTTCTGATTTGAGAAGTGAGACTGCCGTCGATTGTAGCGCCTGCGAAGGGAAGGTGTGATGGTTTTTATGTCAAAGGTTCGGTCGATGTGCGCAAATCCCAGGCAAAAAACAGCGAAAACCAGCACAACATAAGTCATTTTACTAACAGCAAAAGCAGCATGAAAAATCCGCATAATCCCGACGTTGACACTGTGCCCGCCCAGCCTTTATTTATAAATACACTGTTTTGCGAATGTTTTTTGCAGGAAAACTGCACGCTTCAGTTTCATCTACCCAGGCCACCGCTGTGGGGTGAAAGGCGAAGGTTCAACCTTGTGCCATGGCTGAAATGATATCCCCTGACACGAGGTAGTTATGTCAAGTTTCGTTGTCGCTAAATTTGGCGGCACCAGCGTTGCCGATTACGATGCCATGAACCGCAGTGCGGACGTGGTGCTCTCCGATAACAGTGTCCGTCTGGTGGTGCTCTCCGCTTCCGCAGGCGTGACCAACTTACTGGTTGCGCTGGCCGAAGGCCTTGAAGCGACCGAGCGTTTCGTCAAGCTCGACGCCATCCGCAAAATTCAGTTCGATATCCTGGAGCGTATGGGCAGCCAGGCGGTGATCCGCGAAGAGATCGAACGCCTGCTGGAAAATATTACTACCCTCGCTGAAGCAGCTTCGCTGGCGACCTCGGCGGCGCTGACGGATGAGCTGGTCAGCCACGGCGAACTGATGTCGACCCTGCTGTTTGTGGAAGTGCTGCGCGAGCGTAGCGTGCAGGCGCAGTGGTTTGATATCCGCAAAGTGATGCGCACCAGCGACCGGTTTGGCCGCGCCGAGCCGGATGTGGCGACCCTCTCAACGCTTGCCACGCAGCAACTTGCCCCACGCATCGATGAGGGTCTGGTGATCACCCAGGGCTTTATCGGCAGCGAAGCGAAAGGCCGCACCACCACGCTGGGCCGCGGCGGCAGCGACTACACCGCCGCGTTACTGGCTGAAGCGTTAAGCGCGTCGCGCGTCGATATCTGGACCGATGTGCCGGGCATTTACACCACCGATCCGCGCGTGGTGCCGGCGGCAAAACGTATTGATGAAATCGCCTTTGAAGAGGCGGCAGAGATGGCGACCTTCGGCGCGAAAGTGCTTCATCCGGCGACGCTGTTACCGGCGGTGCGCAGCGATATTCCGGTGTTTGTTGGTTCAAGCAAAGATCCGCAGGCGGGCGGCACGCTGGTGTGTAATAACACCACCAATCCACCGCTATTCCGCGCGCTGGCTCTGCGCCGCAAGCAGACGCTGTTAACGCTGCACAGCCTCAATATGCTCCACTCGCGCGGCTTCCTCGCTGAAGTGTTCGGCATTCTGGCGCGGCACAATATTTCGGTCGATCTGATCACCACCTCGGAAGTGAGCGTGGCGCTGACGCTGGATACCACCGGTTCCACCTCCACGGGCGATACGCTGCTGACGCAGGGGCTGCTGATGGAGCTTTCGGCGCTCTGCCGGGTGGAAGTGGAAGAGGATCTGGCGCTGGTGGCGCTGATTGGCAACGATTTGTCGAAAGCGTGCGGCGTGGGCAAAGAGGTGTTCGGCGTGCTCGAACCGTTCAATATCCGCATGATCTGTTACGGCGCGTCGAGCCATAACCTCTGTTTCCTCGTGCCCGGAAAAGAGGCCGAACAGGTGGTGCAGAAGTTACATCACAACCTGTTCGAGTGAGATTTTGCCTGATGGCGGCTGCGCCTTATCAGGCCTACGGGAATGATGCCGTTTGTAGTTTGTAGGCCGGGTAAGCGCAGCGCCACCCGGCAAGCAGACTCCGCAAGCCAAAACCAGCCACAATATCGTGGTTCTGCCTGATGGCGGCTGCGCCTTATCAGGCCTACGTAAACCATGCATATTTCAATTGCATGGCCGTTTATAGGCCGGGTAAGCGTAGCGTCACCCGGCAAGCAGCCTCCGCAAGCCAAAACCAGCCACAATATCGTGGTTCTGCCTGATGGCGGCTACGCCTTATCAGGCCTACGCAAACCATGCATATTTCAATTGCATGGCCGTTTGTAGGCCGGGTAAGCGCAGCGCCACCCGGCATGATTACGCCATCACCGTTTCAAACAGCAACTGGTCGAGATCGCGGACATTGCCGCTGCGGCTCTCGGGCAATGCATCCGCCACTTCACCGCGCGCCAGCTCCTGGCTGATAAAATCATGCATCAACGGCCGACGCGCGCCGTACTGCGCCTCGCCTGCGCGCTGCTTCACTTCCAATAGCTCATCGATTTCAGCCCGCAGCGGCGCGCCGAGATCGCTCCCTGCCAGCAGGGTGGCGAAACGCATCGGCGGCATCCCTTTCCCCGCCTCTATCCAGCGCACCGCCAGCAACGGGCGCAGCACATAGAAGTATTTCTTCAGCCGCACCTGCTCATCCTGCAAGTAGCTGCGAAAGTTCTTCTTCGCCATCGCGTAGTAGTGCCAGCGCGCGCGAACCGGTGAAAACCAGTGCGGCACCTGATCGCGTAACGCCGCCAGCACGCCCTCATCCTGCTGATAGACCACCGGCGAATCGAGCCACTCGATAAGCGTCGGGTTTGCGGACTTCAATAACCCCAGCGCTTTGCGCCACTCCCAGCCGCACACATCCAGCTCCGCGTCTATCGGTAGCTCGATCACATCGCGCTGCGGTTCGACGCGCAGGTACCACTGCGGCTTGTGGACATACAGAAAGCGCACATCATAATCGCTGTCCGGCGAGGCAAAGCCCCAGCCGCGGCTGCCCGATTCGCAGGCGTAAAGCACTCTCACATCATATTTGCGCTCTACTGCCTCTAACTCGAGCCGCACGCGTTCACGCATGGCGGCATCAACTCCGTGCTGTTCCATCTTTTCACCCTTTTATCCTTTTACGCACACTACCTGTCGCAGGGTATGCACCACTTCCACCAGCGAGGCCTGCGCCGCCATCACGGCATCGATATCTTTGTAGGCCATCGGGATCTCATCGATCACCTCGCTGTCTTTACGGCACTCCACATGCGCGGTAGCCCGGATCTGATCCTCAACGGTAAAGCGCTTTTTCGCCGCGGTGCGGCTCATGGTGCGCCCGGCACCGTGGCTGCATGAGCAGAAGCTCTCCTCATTTCCCAGCCCGCGCACGATAAAGCTTTTCGCACCCATTGAGCCGGGAATAATCCCCATCTGCCCTTTTTGCGCCGAAACCGCACCTTTACGCGTAACCAGCACCTCTTCACCAAAGTGCGTCTCTTTTTGCACATAGTTATGGTGGCAATTCACCGCTTCCTGCTGGGTCATAAAGGGTTTAGTGACAATGCTCGACAGCGCTGCCAGCACGCGCGACATCATCACTTCCCGGTTATGACGGGCGAAATCCTGCGCCCACTCGACCGCCTCCAGATAGTCCTCATAGTGCTTGCTCCCCTCGCGGAAATAGGCGAGGTTTCGATCCGGCAGATTGGCAATATGCTGCTGCATATCCTGCTGGGCCAGGGTGATAAAGACGTTGCCGATGGCGTTACCCACGCCGCGCGAACCGCTGTGCAACATCACCCAGACCCGCTGCTGCTCATCCAGACACACCTCAATAAAGTGGTTACCGGTGCCCAATGTTCCCAGATGCTGATAATTGTTAGTTTTCAGCAAGCGCGGGTATTTATCCGTCAGCCGCTTAAAGCGCGGCGCAAGCGACGCCCAGTGCATATCCACCTCTTCCGGCGGTCTTGACCATGCGCCCTTATCACGCTTCGATCGGTTCACCGAGCGCCCGTGCGGCACGGCTTGCTCAATGGCGCTGCGCAGCCCGCTCAGGTTATCCGGCAGATCGCTTGCCAACAGCGAGGTACGCACGGCAATCATGCCGCAACCGATATCCACGCCGACCGCCGCCGGGATAATCGCCCCTTTGGTCGGGATAACACTGCCGATGGTGGAACCTTTGCCGAGGTGTACATCCGGCATTACCGCCAGGTGTTTGAAGATAAACGGCATTTTGGCGGTATTAAGCAGCTGTTCACGCGCTTCTGGCTCGACCGGCACGCCGTGGGTCCACATCTTTACCGGCGCGCTGTTTTCACGCGCCAGCAGGTTGTAATCGTTATGCTGCATTATCTTTTCCTTTAATGTTTACAAGGCCGTGCAATACCTGGTCGAGACCACCAAAGACCGAGATCTTATCGATGCGCTCTGCGACACGCTCCAGGGTTTCCAGCTCTTTCAGGCGCAATGCCACCGGGTTGCTCTCCATCACTTTCGCCGTGTTCAGCAACGAACGGGTGGCGGCGGTCTCTTCGCGGCGGCGGATCACATTCGCCTGCGCCGACTTTTCTGCCTCGACTAAGCGCGACAGAATGGTTTTCATCTCGCCCGGCAGGATGATGTCTTTCACGCCAAGCGACGCCACTTCAATACCGAAGGCCGCCATGCGGTTCGCCACCTGTACGCTAACCACATCAGCAATGATCTGCTTATCTTCCAGCAGCTCATCCAGCGTGCGGGTACCAATCGCTTCACGCAGGGCAAACTGCAGCTCGCGATAGAGGTGATCCAGCGGTTTGCTCAACTGGGCAAACGCGCTCAGCACATCGCTGTAACGCCAGTTCGCCGCCAGGTTGAGGCGCAGGGTCACTTTATCTTTGGTCAGGATCTCCTGGCCGCTCACTTCCAGCACCTGCAGGCGCAGATCGACCACTTCCGCTTCCACCAGGTGGTTCACTTTCCAGTAACCGCTGATACCCGCCGGTAACAGCGCCTGTGTTTCACCATCGATTTTCAGCACGCCCGCATGCCAGGCGGGCACCTGCACGACCAGGATTGCGTCGCGCCCTTTTACCGCTGGGCCGCGTTTCGGCTGTAATACGGCGTTAAGAATGTCGGCCGGGACGCTCACCTCGTCGGTATTGAAGCGCATCAGCGTCAGGGTGTCGTCAGCTTTCCAGTAAAGACGACGCGTGGCAGGCGGCAGGATTTCCAGCAACATGCCGTTCAGGTAGAGCGCGCCCGCTTCGTTATCGCCCAGATCGGCCGCCAGGCAATATTTTTCCACCCACTCCGGCTGGAAACGGCGCAAATACTCGGCAAGAGCGGCCGGTACTTCGCTGCCGTCACGGTTGACGATCAGCACATCCGGTTTTTTGCCAAACCATGGCAGACGGTGCTCTCCGGTTTCCAGAACCTGGTAGTAGTCGCCCTCTTTTGCCAGTAACGCTAACTGACCTTTTCGAATTGTGATTTTGTTGGTCATCTCTGATCCCTCTTGTTTTTGTTGTTACGACCGCGGATGCAGGGGCGGAGCGACAGGGGAAACACTGTTTTGCCTGCCGCCCGGCGCCATTATCGGCGGTCGTCTCATGTCACCGTAAACTGCGCGATGACGGGGTACTGCATCATGATTATCTGGAGAGATAATGGTTGCGAACTCGGGGGTCGAACCCGATCAATAACCGATTTTTTCGCCATGTCTCTGCACTGACGGAACGCCTCCGGGAAAACGGCGCTTGCCGCTCCTGATGCGCCGGCGGGGTGAATAACCCCTGCGAACTCAGCGTGTTGACGAGATAACTATTGCGAGAGGCGTGCCAAAAAGAGGTGAACGAACAAATAAATTTTTATCTTATTGAAAATTAATAATTTAAATTTTTAATCCGATGCCAGACATTGTGCCAGCTTACGAGATTTCTTATCTTTATATATCGCATTTTATTAATCAGGATAAAGATGAAACGTCGGGTTGTGATTGGGGTGCTGGGAACAGTGCTGGATAAACGCGGAAAACGGCATAACCGCTTTCGCAAATGGCGGCCGACGGTGGCGCTCTGCCAGCAAGTGGATTTTCCTGTCGACAGGCTGGAGTTGATCCACCAGCCGCACGATGAGGGGCTGGCGGCGCACACCGCGGAGGATATCGCTGTGCTCTCGCCGCGCACCGAGGTGCGCACCCACCCGGTGGCGATCAAAAACCCGTGGGATTTCGAAGAGGTCTACGCCGCGTTTCTCGATTTCGCCACCCACTACCCTTTCGACACCGACAATGAAGAGTATCTGGTGCATATCACCACCGGGACGCACGTGGCGCAGATCTGCTGGTTCCTGCTCACCGAAGCGCGCTACCTGCCCGCCAGCCTGTTGCAGACCGGCCCGGCGGCGAGAGGCGCGACCGATAAGGAGGTCGCGGCGGGCGTCTGCTCGGTTATCGATCTCGATTTAAGCCGCTATGCCACGCTGACCAGCCGCTTTCAGCGCGAGCAGCAGCAGTCGGTCTCCTTCCTGAAATCGGGTATCGATACGCGCAACGCCACCTTTAACCGCCTGATCGATCAGATTGAGCGCGTGGCGCTGCGCTCCTCTGCGCCGATTCTGCTTACCGGCCCGACTGGGGCGGGAAAATCGTTTCTGGCAAAACGCATCTTTCAGCTACGCCACTCCCGCCATCTCGTTGCCGGGCGGCTGGTGGCGGTGAACTGCGCCACCCTGCGCGGCGATAACGCCATGTCGACACTGTTTGGCCATGTGAAGGGCGCGTTTACCGGCGCACAGCAGGCGCGAACCGGGCTGCTGCGCGAAGCGGATGGCGGGGTACTGTTTCTTGATGAGATCGCTGAGCTGGGGCTGGATGAGCAGGCGATGCTGTTAAAAGCGATTGAAGAGAAGACTTTTTTCCCCTTCGGCTCGGATAAAGAGGTGCAGAGTGACTTCCAGCTGATTGCCGGTACCCATCGCAATATGCAGCAGTGGGTGGATGAGGGGCGCTTCAGGGAGGATCTCTACGCGCGTATCAATATGTGGACCTTTGAACTGCCGGGGCTGGCGCAGCGTCGGGAGGATATCGCCCCCAATATCGAGTATGAGTTGCAGCGTTTTGGTCTTGAGCAGCAGACGCAGATTCGCTTCGACAAAGGGGCGCGCGAGCGTTACCTTGCCTTCGCCTGCTCGGCGCAAGCGGCGTGGCGCGGCAACTTCCGTGAACTGAGCACCTCCATCGCCCGCATGGCGACGCTGGCGGAACAGGGTCGCATCACCGATACGCTGGTGGCGGAGGAGATCGCGCGGCTGGAGTATAACTGGCGCGGCGCGCCATCAATGGGCGATCTGCCGGTCGACATGGAGACGCTGGATCTTTTCGACAGACGCCAGCTGGAGAGCGTGGTGGCGGTGTGTCGCCGCACGCAGAGCCTCTCTGAAGCGGGCCGTGAACTGTTTGCGGTCTCGCGGCAGAAAAAGGCTAATCCCAACGATGCCGACCGGCTGCGTAAATATCTCGCGCGCTTTGGCCTGAGCTGGGAGAGCGTGCGTGGCGCAACATAAACGATCTTCATCATAATTCGTTTGAATATTAATCCTTAGCACGATAAACATTGGCTATGGCCGGGCTCGAACCCGGCCGTTAATAAACCCCCGAATCGTTTACGAGAACGGGGAACAACACAACACAACACAATGTCATCGCAAGGAAATCCCCATGCTCGCAACCTTCACGCGGCTGTTCCCGCTCTGGGCCGTGCTGCTCTCCGTTCTCGCCTACTTTTTCCCGCCGACGTTTGTCGCTATCAGCCCGTGGGTCACCACGCTGCTGATGCTGATTATGTTCGGCATGGGCGTGCATCTCACCCTCGACGACTTTAAGCGCGTGCTCTCCCGACCGGCCCCCGTCGCGGCGGGTACGTTTCTTCACTACCTGGTGATGCCGCTGGCGGCGTGGCTGCTGGCGATGATTTTCAAGATGCCGCCGGATCTCTCGGCCGGGATGGTGCTGGTCGGCAGCGTCGCCAGCGGCACCGCATCCAACGTGATGATCTATCTCGCTAAAGGCGATGTTGCGCTGTCGGTGACCATCTCTTCGGTCTCAACGCTGGTGGGGGTTATCGCCACGCCGCTGCTGACGCGTCTCTATGTCGATGCCCATATTCAGGTAGATGTGATGGGGATGCTGTTGAGCATTCTGCAAATCGTGGTGATCCCGATTGGGCTGGGGTTGATTGTTCATTACCTCTTCCCGCGCGTGGTGAAAGCGGTAGAACCCTGGCTGCCCGCTTTTTCGATGGTCTGTATTCTGGCCATCATCAGCGCGGTGGTCGCCGGTTCCGCGTCGCACATTGCTTCCGTTGGGCTGATGGTGATTGTGGCGGTGATCCTGCACAACGCGATTGGTCTGCTTAGCGGTTACTGGGGCGGGCGTCTGTTTGGTTTTGATGAGTCCACCTGCCGGACGCTGGCTATCGAAGTGGGGATGCAGAACTCAGGGCTGGCTGCCGCACTCGGCAAGCTCTACTTCTCACCGCTCGCCGCCCTGCCCGGCGCGCTCTTCTCGGTATGGCACAACCTTTCCGGCTCGCTGCTGGCGGGCTACTGGTCGGGTAAACCGGTAGAGGGCCGTCAGGCAGAAAAGCGTAACGCGAGTTAACGGATAAAGGGAGAGCGGATCGCCGCGCGGCGATCCGCTGATTCTGGCTACACGATAACCTGTGCGCCCATTTCCAGTTATGACGTTCTTACCTGCGCTTTTGACGCGTTATCGCGTAGACTCGAGGCACTTCCTAAGGAGAACTTGCCATGGCCGTGACCAGACTGACGCAAAAAGAGATGACCGAAAGTGAGCAGCGGGAGCTTAAAACGCTGCTCGATCGCGCCCGCATTGCGCATGGACGCCCGCTGAGTAACTCCGAGGCGAACCATGTTAAGAAAGAGTACATCGATAAGCTGATGGCGCAGCGTGAGGCGACCGCGAAGAAAGCCCGCCAGGTGAAAAAGCAGCAGGCTTATAAACCTGATGAGAACAGCACTTTTTCGTGGTCGGCAACCACGCAAACGCGCGGACGCCGCTGATTAGCGCCCTTTCTTTTTCCGCCCCGGCTGGGTAAAGCGCTTACCGGCCGGTTTCGCCCGGCTTTTCTCTTCCGGCTTCGCCGCTTTTACCGCGGGCTTTTTCGCTGCCTGCGGTTTCGCTTTGCTCTTCGCTTTCGGTTTGGCTTCCGAGGTGGAGTTCTCAATCAGCTTAAACAGCGCAATCAGCTCATCACCTGTGAGATCGCGCCACTCGCCGGGCGGTAATCCGGTCAGGCTGACGTTCATAATGCGCGTACGCTCAAGCCTGGTCACCTCATAGCCAAAGTGTTCGCACATGCGGCGAATCTGGCGGTTAAGCCCCTGCACCAGCGTGATGCGGAAGGTAAAAGGCGCTTCCCTCTTCACTTTGCACTTTTTGGTTACCGTACCGAGGATCGGCACACCTGCGCCCATCCCGCGGACAAACTCATCGGTAACCGGCTTGTTGACCGTGACCAGATACTCTTTTTCGTGGTCATTTCCCGCGCGCAGGATCTTGTTCACCAAATCGCCGTGGTTGGTGAGGAAAATCAGCCCCTGCGAATCTTTATCGAGCCGGCCAATGGGGAAGATGCGGCTACTGTGGTTAACGAAATCGACGATATTGTCTTTTTCGCCCTCTTCGGTGGTACTAACGATGCCAACGGGTTTATTCAGCGCGATAAACACCAGATCTTCTTCATTTCGCGGTTCGATAAGTTGCCCGTTCACTTTCACCACGTCTCCGGCCACCACCTGGTCACCGATACCGGCGCGTTTGCCGTTGATAAAGACGTTGCCCTGTTCGATGTAACGGTCAGCCTCGCGGCGTGAGCAGATCCCGCTTTCGCTAATGTATTTGTTTAAACGTGTAGATTGGGTTGGCAGCATAAGTTCTCCTCTGAAAGCGGAATATAACGTTGTTGAGCAGAAGAGAAAAATGGATTTTTGCCCCAACGGCAAAGAAATGTGCGCTAACTCGTTAAAATATTTGCACTATGTGAAAGCGAGCAAAGTCGTCTGCGAGACGCTTTCCAGAAGGAGAATGGGGGACTTTTTTCCTTACCAGTGAAAGAGTATTTTTCTTGCTGAAGACATCGAACTGACTGTCAAACGCTAAACTGCCGTGCCCGCAGGCACGGCGAGGATTAATACTCTTCGCGGGATGCGTCTTCATCGGGCTGCTCCAGCACGCTGTAGGCCACCGAGCAGAAGAGCGAGTTGAGGCGCTTCATATCGCCGAGCAGGCCGAGGTGCAGCGAGCTGGTTTCAATGCTCTGCACGTTTTGCTGATGCAGACGATCGACGTGCGCATGGGAGTAACGGCGGTTCAGAATGCGGAAGCGGTGCTTGCTGCGGCGCAACCGTCGCGCGCTGGTGACATCGCGGGAGAAAAAGACCGACATCGCCAGCTTCAGGTTGTTAAGCAGCTGTTCATGCAGGGCATCCAGCTCTTTCAGCCCTTCAAAGGAGAACGCGCGCCGCGCGGCGAGGGATTTATCGGCGATCTCACTGCCCATGCGCTCAATAATGTCGGAGGCCTGCTCAAGGTTGAGGGACATCTCAATCACCTCGCCCCAGCGTTTAGACTCCTCTTCCGCCAGCTCATCTTTCGGCATCCGCGCCAGGTAGAGTTTGATAGCGGTGTAGAGCACATTGACATCGTCGGCCTGCTTACGCAGCTCCTTCTCCTGGCGCGGTTCGCCATGCATCACTTTGTGCAGCCCTTCGAGCATCTGCTCCATCGCATCGCCCATGCGCAGCGTTTCGCGTGCGGCATTGGCCAGCGCCAGCGTTGGCGTATCGAGCGCGGAGCTGTCGAGATGCTTCGGCTTGAGACGCGCCTCCAGTTCAGGCTCTTCGTGAATAATACGCTTACAGAATCGCGCCATCGGACTGGCAAACGGCACCATCGCCAGGCAGCGGATGACGTTGTAGAAGACATGGAAATAGATCACCAGCTCCGATTCCGGCAGCGGCAGTTTCTGCATCCCGTCAGCAAGAAGGTGAACAAAAGGCAGAATAAGAAGGCTACCCACCAGCTTGAAGAGCAGGCTACCAAGCGCAACGCGGCGGGCGGCGGCATTGGCCCCGCTGTTATTCAGCATCGCCAGCAGGCCAGAGCCGAGGTTGGCCCCAATCACCAGGCAGAGCGCCACCGGGAACGAGATAATACCGGCCGCGGTTAACGTCGCGGTCAGCAACACCGCAGCAAGGCTGGAGTAGCTGATAATGGCAAACACTGCGCCAATCAGCGCATCGAGCATGATATCGCCGGTCAGCGAGGCGAAAATCACCTGCACCCCGTTCGCCTGGGTAATCGGCGTCACAGCCTGCACAATCAACTCCAGCGCCAGCAGGATCAGCCCAAGGCCGATGCTGACGCGCCCAAGCTGCCCTTCGCGGGTCTGTTTACGCCCTAAAAAGAAGATCACGCCGACAAAAATCAGCAGCGGTGAAAGCCAGGAGAGATCGAAGGTCAGCACTCGCGCCATCAGCGCGGTACCCACATCCGCACCGAGGACGATCACCAGTGCCGGGGTCAGCGCCACCAGATCCTGGGCGACAAAGGAGGCTACCAGCATGGTGGTGGCATTACTGCTCTGCACCAGCGCGGTCACGCCAATACCGGCGCAGAAGGCGAGCGGTTTTTTCTCTACGCTGCGGCTAAGCACCGTGCGTAAACGTGCACCAAATACGCGCATGACGCCGGTGCGTACAATGTGTGTGCCCCACACCAGCAGGGCGACGGCAGAAAGAAGATGTAGCAACGTTAACACGGAATCAGCTTCTCCTTATCGTTATGCGCTGCCTGTTATCTCCATGGATAACAGCAGCTTTATGAAGTAAGTATACGGCGTTAAACCTGAGACGGGCACAGGGCGCACAATCCGCGCCCTGTGAGTGGTAAGGATAGATGACAGTTATGTGACAGAAGCGAGATGTGGATAATTAACGCGTTAACGCGGCATCCGCGCGCGGGGTGCCGTTGCGTTTTGCCCAGACCACCGAGCCAATTTTTAACGCTTCCGACAACACAAACAGAACTATCGCTACCAGCGCCGAGCGGGCTCCCGTCAGATGCAGCATCATCGGGATCAGCGCAACAGAGCATTTTAATGAGAACACGCGGGCAATTTCCTGCACGACAAAGAAAATCATATTGATATTTTTCTTCGCCAGAAACGACCACGCGGAAAATAGTAACGAAACAATTAACACAATATTAATAAAGAACATCAGCTGGATTAATCCGCCCGTCATGCCGCTGACACCTAAGCGGCCATAGTTGGAATAAAACGCGCTGATATCAGAATAAAAGGGCACGTTACCGCTCTGTATCGAAAAAAAGAGGTATCCGATCAGCGCCAGCACATCCATCACACCCCAAAAAATAAATATTTTATTTCTTAAATTCATAATCCTCGTCCCTTACGCCTGGAATCCAGTGCCATGATTTACCCGACACCGCCCAGGCATCATCACCCTCAAGATATTTCTGGTAGATCGTCCGCTTTTCGCCATAGCGGCGGATCACCGAACGATTATAGAGGACCTCACGCGTATCGGCCGCCAGATCGGCCGGCAGCGGCGTCCATAGCTGAATTTTATCGCGCGAGGTGTTCATATAATCTTTACCGTCGGAGCCGAAGACGCGCCCTTCGTCGCCCATACTGGTCGCGCGGTTGAGCAGCATCACCGCCGCATTTTTCACGCCGTGAAAGTCCGTTTCGCTGGTTTTCCAGTAGCCGGGGCCAAACTCATCCGTCACCGGCGCGAAATCGCTGCGGGTGGGGGCCGGACGCCCGTGTACCGCCACGCTATCTTTAAAACCGTTGATAATCGTACGCACAAAGACGGCGTTGAACGACAGACTCTGCACGCAGAACAGCTCAGCGTTTTCGGAAATAAAGAACGGATAGTAGAAGCGGTTGCGCGCGCTGACGTTCGGCCTGACCACCACCACAATGCCTTTATCAATCAGGCTATCGATATAGTTCTCTTTTTGATGGCCCAACGGATCGTGCGGCAGCCCATATTTAAAACCGTGATGGGGTTTAATGGTGTAGCCATCAATACTGCCTAAAAGATTATTGGGGCTGCTTTCAATAAAGTACTCTTTTTTAATAATGTTCTTTGCAATATCGGGCGCAAGGATATTTTCATAATCCTTCGGCAATAAATTTCTTTTCCTGATATCATAAATATCCATTTTATAATACTCGCGTTTAATTGATGACCGCCAAAAGCAGCGCAAAAAAGAGAGCAACTTTACTTTCTAATCTGCCTCCATCATACGCATGAAGCGGAATGAGGGTCTAAGAAAATATCTTACTTTAAGAATGTTCTTAGTTCAAATTTGTATTATGTCTGCTTCACGATAGTTTCGTGAAAATGAAATGAAAAAATGGGGCAATTTACTTGCCCCGTATAATTTAATCCGCATCGTAACCTAAATGGGACGCCAGCCAGCGCTCCACATCCGGCACGCTCATCCCTTTGCGACGCGCGTAATCTTCCACCTGGTCACGCTGGATTTGCGCTACGGCGAAATATTTACTCTCCGGATGGCTGAAGTACCAGCCGGAGACCGAGGCTCCAGGCCACATGGCGAAGGACTCCGTCAGCTTCATGCCGGTATGTTTCTCCACATCCAGCAACTGCCAGATCGTCCCTTTTTCCGTGTGCTCCGGGCAGGCCGGATAACCCGGTGCCGGGCGGATCCCCTGGTAATTTTCGCGGATCAGCGCATCGTTACTGAGGTTTTCATTCGGTGCATAGCCCCAGTAGACTTTGCGTACCCGCTCATGGAGATACTCGGCGAAGGCTTCCGCCAGCCTGTCGGCTATCGCTTTGACCATGATTTTGTTGTAGTCGTCGTGCGCCGCGTCGTAGGCGTCTGCCAGCGCATCCTCCTCCAGCCCGCCGGTCACGGCGAAAGCACCGATGTAGTCCGCTTTACCGCTCTGTTTCGGCGCGACGAAATCGGCGAGGCAGTAGTTAGCAAAGCCGATTTTCTCGGTCTGCTGACGCAGATGGCAGCCCAGCGCCAGCAGCTCTGTGCGGGTTTCATCCCGGTAGATCTCGACGTCATCACCGACGCGGTTCGCCGGGAAAATGCCCACTACGCCGCGCGGCTTGAGCCGCTTTTCTGCGCCGAGCATATCGAGCATCTCGTTGGCATCGGCGAAGAGCCGTTTTGCCTCTTCACCCACGACCTCATCTTCGAGGATGCGCGGATATTTGCCGGCCAGCGACCAGGTCATAAAGAAAGGCGTCCAGTCGATGTAGTTACGCAGCGTCTCGATACTGGCTGTGACTTCCTGCACACCTAACCGATGCGCAACCGGCGGCGTATAGCTCGCCCAGTCGAAGGCGAGATCGTTTTCGCGCGCGGCCTGCAGCGTTACGGGCGGCGTGCGCGGTTTTTTACGCGCGTGCTGAATGCGCACCGTTTCATACTCTTTGCGGGTGCGGGCGACAAATTCATCGTGCTGCGTGGCAGAGAGCAGCGCAGAGACCACGCCGACGGTGCGCGAGGCATTCTGCACATAGACCGTCGGCCCGCTGTAGTTCTGCTCGATTTTAACCGCCGTATGGGCTTTCGAGGTGGTTGCGCCGCCGATCAGCAGCGGAATGGTAAAGCCCTGGCGCTCCATCTCTTTCGCCACGTTGACCATCTCATCAAGCGAAGGGGTGATAAGCCCTGAAAGACCAATCAGATCGGCATTCACTTCGCGGGCGGTTTTGAGGATTTTATCCGCCGGTACCATCACGCCGAGATCGATAATTTCGTAGTTGTTGCACTGCAGCACCACGCCAACGATGTTCTTGCCGATATCGTGTACATCGCCTTTTACCGTGGCGATCACCATCTTGCCGTTGCTGCTGCCCTTCTCTTTGCTGGCTTCGATGTACGGCTCCAGGTAGGCCACCGCCTGCTTCATTACGCGGGCGGATTTCACCACCTGCGGCAGAAACATTTTGCCCTCGCCAAACAGATCGCCGACCACGTTCATGCCGTCCATTAGCGGCCCTTCAATCACTTCGATCGGGCGCGCGGCCTGCTGTCGAGCCTCTTCGGTATCAAGCTCGATAAACTCCGTGATGCCTTTCACCAGCGAATATTCGAGGCGCTTTTTGACGTCCCAGCTGCGCCACTCCGCCTGCTGGGCGGCAGCGCCCTCATCGGCCCCTTTACTGCCGCGATACTTCTCCGCCAGGTCCAGCATGCGCTCGGTGGCGTCATCGCGGCGATTAAGGATCACATCTTCTACCGCATCGCGCAGCTCGGCGGGCAGATCGTCATAAATCGCCAGCTGACCAGCGTTGACGATGCCCATATCCATACCGTTACGAATGGCGTAATAGAGGAACACGGCGTGGATCGCTTCACGCACCGGGTCGTTACCACGAAACGAGAAGGAGACGTTCGACACCCCGCCGGAGATCAGGGCGTGGGGCAGTTCACGCTTAATATCTTCACAGGCGCCGATAAAGTCCTGCGCATAGTTGTTGTGCTCTTCGATCCCGGTCGCCACGGCGAAAATGTTGGGGTCGAAAATGATATCTTCCGGCGGGAAACCCACTTCCTGAGTCAAAATCTGGTACGCGCGACGGCAAATCTCAATCTTGCGCGCGCGGGTATCCGCCTGGCCTACTTCATCAAAGGCCATCACCACCACCGCCGCGCCATAGCGGCGCACCAGCTTCGCGTGATGGATAAAGGCGTCAACGCCCTCTTTCATCGAGATGGAGTTAACAATGCCCTTGCCCTGGATGCACTTCAGCCCTTTTTCAATCACCTCCCATTTGGAGGAGTCAATCATGATGGGCACGCGGGCAATATCCGGCTCACCGGCAATCAGGTTGAGGAAACGCACCATCGCCGCTTCGGCGTCGAGCATCCCTTCATCCATATTGATATCAATGATCTGCGCGCCGCTCTCCACCTGCTGACGGGCGACATCGAGCGCTTCGTTGTACTTCTCTTCTTTAATCAGGCGTTTGAATTTGGCTGAGCCGGTAACGTTCGTCCGTTCGCCGACGTTCACAAACAGGCTCTCATCGCCGATGTTGAGCGGCTCAAGACCGGCGAGACGACAGGCAACAGGCAGTTCCGGCAGCTTGCGCGGCGGTACACCAGCAACCGCGCGGCTCATCGCCGCAATATGTTCCGGCGTGGTGCCGCAGCAGCCGCCGACAATGTTAAGGAAACCGGCCTGCGCCCATTCGCCGATTTGCGCCGCCATGGTGTCGGCGTCGAGATCGTATTCGCCAAACGCATTCGGTAAACCGGCGTTCGGGTGCGCGGTGACGTAACACTCGGCAATGCGCGACAGCTCCTGCACATACTGGCGCAGCTCGTCCGGCCCCAGCGCACAGTTGAGGCCGAAGGTGAGCGCATCGGCATGGCGCAGGGAGTTATAGAAGGCTTCGGTGGTCTGCCCGGAGAGCGTGCGACCGGAAGCGTCGGTAATGGTGCCGGAGATCATGATCGGCAGATCGATGCCCAGCGCGTCGAACTCCTCTTTTACTGCGAAGATCGCCGCTTTGGCGTTGAGGGTATCAAACACCGTTTCGATCATGATCAGATCGGCGCCCCCCTCCACCAGCGCGCGGGTTGATTCGCGATAGGCAGTAACCAGCTGATCGAAGGAGATATTACGAAACGCCGGGTCGTTAACGTCCGGCGAAATGGAGGCGGTGCGGTTGGTTGGGCCGAGCACGCCGGCTACATAGCGTGGTTTATCCGGCGTCTGCGCGGTCCACTTATCGGCGCTGGCACGCGCCAGCTTCGCGGCAGCCAGGTTGATCTCCGCCGACAGGGATTCCATCTGGTAATCCGCCATGGCGATGGTGGTGGAGTTAAAAGTGTTGGTTTCAATAATATCCGCGCCCGCCGCAAAGTAGGCATCGTGGATATCAGCAATGACCTGCGGTTTGCTGAGAACCAACAGGTCATTGTTACCTTTCAGATCGCAGGGCCAGTCGGCGAAGCGTTCGCCGCGGAAATCCTGTTCACTTAAACGATAGCTCTGGATCATGGTGCCCATGCCCCCATCCAGAACCAGAATGCGTTCACTTAACTGCTGTTTCAGTTGCTCAACGTTGCTGCTCACACTCACTCCCGACGGCGCCAGATCAGGCCAAAAGGCCAGCAGGACATACTGGCATAAAGTCACTGGGCGGAAAAGCGACGCGGGGGGAATATGAGAGAAGTTCACCATCACTCATCCGATCAGTAGAGTGAAGAGTTACGTTATACTCTGGCAAAACGAAAATCATTTCCACGATACAGAAAAGGAGCTCCTATGGTCGCTTCCGTCCCCGCAAAACGTGGCAGAAAAGCCACCGCTCCGGCCGCGCCCGCTGGCGGGCAGGTGCAATCCTTAACGCGCGGCCTGAAATTGCTCGAGTGGATCGCCGAATCACACAGTAGCGTCGCGCTGACCGAACTGGCGCAGCAGGCCGGTTTACCCAACTCCACCACTCACCGTTTATTGACCACCATGCAGCAGCTGGGCTTTGTCCGCCAGGTGGGCGAGCTGGGGCACTGGGCGATTGGCGCGCACGCCTTTATCGTCGGCAGTAGCTTTCTGCAAAGCCGCAACCTGATGGCGATTGTTCACCCGATTCTGCGCAAGCTGATGGAGGAGTCCGGCGAGACGGTGAACCTGGCGGTGCTGGATAAGAGCGATCATCAGGCGATCATTATCGATCAGGTGCAGTGTACGCAGTTGATGCGCATGTCTGCGCCGATTGGCGGCAAGCTGCCAATGCACGCTTCCGGAGCAGGGAAAGCGTTTCTCTCCCGGCTGGATGATGAGCAGGTCGGTAATCTGCTGCACCGCCAGGGTCTGCACGCTTATACCCACGCCACGCTGGTGTCGCCGCTGCATCTGAAAGAGGATCTCGCCCAGACGCGTAAACGCGGCTACTCCTTTGATGATGAAGAGCATGCGCTCGGCCTGCGCTGCGTCGCCGCCTGCATCTTTGATGAGCACGGCGAGCCGTTCGCCGCCATCTCTATCTCCGGGCCGATTTCGCGCATCACCGACGATCGCGTGACGGAGCTGGGTGCGATGGTGATCCGCGCGGCAAAAGAGGTGACGCTGGCCTACGGCGGCATACGCAGCTAAAGAAAGAGTTCTCTATACGGGCGCGAGCCCTCTCGCAAGCAATGAAAGGGATCTCTGATTGTGGTCCACCTCAGGCAGTGGCACCTTGGCGGCAATGCCCTTTCTGAGGTTCTGGTTCATGAAGTGTAATGTTCGTACGCTTGCCGCCCTGCTGCTGGCGTTGCCTGTCCCGGTGTGGGCGCATGTGAAATGGTTTGTGGATTATGATGTCAATCTCGCCCCGGCCTCGCTGACAGCGATTGCCGGTTCGCTCAGCTTTTGGGCGCTGCTGGCTCTCGCCACGCTGGTGATTTTCGCCACCTCGCTCGCCGACCGCCGCCTCCCCTCATTAGCGGAACTTCCGCGCTTTCGTCCACAGATTTTGCGCGCGCGGCAATGGGTTCCCGTGATTATGCGTGTGGGAACCGGCCTCTTTTTTCTCATCCTCGGCCTCTTCTACCCGCAGGTGATCCTCACCCCAGAACTGATCGTGGCCAACCCGTGGCTGACCTTTGTTCACCTCGCCATTGCCCTCACCGCCGTGACGCGGAAAACAAGCTTTATCGCCGGGCTGCTGATGCTGTTTCTTTATAACTATGCGGTGCAGCTCTATGGTGCGTTCCATATGCTTGATTACCTGCTGTTTGTCGCCATGGGTATCTATCTCATCTGCCAGACCTTTCTGCCGACGGAAAACGACGCGCGCGCGATAGCTTTTGTGCGGCTGGTTCTCTGCTACTCCTTTTTATGGGGCGGCGTGGAGAAATTTATGCAGCCGAATCTCTATTTCCAGCTGCTGGACGCGTACCCGTGGCTGGCGATGGGGTTTGACCGGGCTTTCTTCGTGCGCGGCTGCGGGTTTGTGGAACTGTGCCTGATTTGGCATATCTACAGCGGCAAACTGGCAAGCTATGCCTGCATTACTCTCTTCGCGCTGGTTGCGGTGCTGGCCTTTATTCCCTTTGGCATCACCGATGTGGTCGGACACTTCGCCTTTATTGTGCCACTGGTTGCGATCCTGCTTACGCCACGGGAAACGGTGCTGTTTCGCAGCGTCGCGACCAACACCGCCGCCTTTCTGGCGATGCTGCTGACGCTGCTACTGTTTGGCTCACTGAGCTACTCGGTGTTGCAGTACAACGTCCATCTGCATTAACCCGCCTGCCGCAGTGTGCTTTGGGCGAAGCGAATGCAGAAGCGCTGGCGTTTGCGGTAGGCGTAGACATCCTCGACGTGCCCCTGGCGAATGCGCGCCTGCAAACCACGCCAGTAATCGGCGCGAAAGAGATCGGCGTGCATCTCTTCGAACAGGGGGCCGATCTCCGGGTCGGCGCAGAGCCAGTGGCGAAACTCTTCAGGGAAGACATCGCCCGGCGAGACGCTGTACCACGGCTCGGCGCTGAGTTCATCTTCCGGGTAACGCGGGGCGGGGATGTCGCGGAATTTCACTTCCGTCATGTAGCAGATTTCGTCGTAATCATAAAAGACCACCCGCCCGTGGCGCGTCACACCGAAGTTTTTAAACAGCATATCGCCGGGGAAAATATTGGCGGCGGCAAGCTGGCGGATGGCATTGCCATACTCCTCCACCGCGTCGCGCAGCTGCTGGCCTTTCACCTGCTCGAACCAGAGATTGAGCGGCACCATACGCCGTTCGATGTAGAGATGGCTGATGGCAATCCGATCGCCGAGATCGGTGATTTTGCCCGGCGCCTGCTCCAGCAGCAGCGCCATTAACGGCGGCGCAATCTGCCGCTTCTCCAGCACAAAATTTTCAAACTCCTGGGTGTCTGCCATGCGCCCGACGCGATCGTGCTCCTTTACCAGCTGATAGCAGGCGCGAACGTGGGCGGCGCTCATCTCTTTTTGCGGCGGGAAGATGTCTTTGATCACTTTGAAGACGCGATCGAACCCCGGCAGGGTAAACACCAGCATCACCATGCCGCGAATGCCCGGTGCTTCGATAAATGGCTCATCGCTGTTGGTGACGTAGTGGAGATACTCGCGGTAACTCTCTGTTTTGGCATGCTTCTGGCAGCCAATTGCCATATAGAGCTCTGCGGTGGTTTTGCCCGGGAGGATCTCCCGCAGCCACTCGACGGTAGCCGCCGGGAGCGGCGCATAGACCATAAAGTAGGAGCGGGCGAAGCCGAAAACGATACTCGCTTCGGCGTGCGTGGTGAGACAGGTATCCACGAACAACGCCCCCTCGTCGCTGCGATGGATCGGCAGCAGAAACGGCAGCGTTCCCGCTGGGGTGATGAGTTTGCCCACCAGCCAGGCGGCCTTATTGCGGTAGAAAAGTTCGTTCGCTACCTGTAAATGCGCGTGGTTAAGCGCATCCATGCCAAACGCCTCAAGCAGATGGGCGCTGATATAACGCACGTCGCGCGCTTTGTCCTGCCACGGCAGCCGCAGCGGCAGGTCCGATAACACTTTTGTCAGCAACGCCTCCCAGCCGCGCTCCGGCCAGAAAGCTTTTGCCAGCGGGCGCGGAATGGTGCGAAAACGGCGTTCGGGCTGCGAACTGAAGATGAAAAGGCGCTCGGGCGTCAGCGAGCGATGATCGAATAAACGGCAATAGACCGAGTTAAAGAAGCTTTCGGCAATTTCAAAACGGGGATAGTCGGGCAGCAGTTGCGTGTAGTGGGCTTTCACCTGTTGCAGAAACGCCTCATCCGGATGCTGGCTGTCGGTGATACAGCGCAACTGCTCCACCACCAGACCTACGTGGTGATCGTAGAGGTGGATACGCTGTTTCATCGCCTGCTGTACGGCGTGCCAGTCCGCCTGCTCAAAGCGCTGCTGCGCGCCGGCGGTCACTTCCAGAAAGCGCCCATACTGCGCGTCAAAACCCTGCAGGATGGTTTGTGCAATTAACAACGCCAGGCCACGCGACATGGGCACCTCCAGGGTGACGACCGGATAAGTGTGTAAGCCGGAGACGCGCCCGCGCCATCCGGCAGCCACAATGCAGTTGGGCGTATTAGACGCCGAACTGCGCCTCTTCTGTCGATCCGGTTAACGCCGTGACCGAGGAGGCTCCGCCCTGAATAATGGTGGTCACTTTGTCGAAGTAACCGGTGCCCACCTCCTGCTGGTGCGAGACGAAGGTGTAGCCCTCTTTCCCGGCAGCAAACTCCGGCTGCTGCACCTTCTCAACGTAGTGCTTCATCCCTTCGCCCTGTGCATAGGCGTGTGCAAGGTCGAACATGTTGAACCACATGCTGTGAATACCCGCGAGGGTGATGAACTGGAATTTATAGCCCATATCTGACAGCTCCTGCTGGAAGCGCGCGATGGTGTCGTCGTCAAGGTTCTTTTTCCAGTTAAAGGAGGGCGAGCAGTTGTAGGCCAGCAGCTTGCCGGGGAATTTCGCGTGAATGGCGTCGGCAAAGCGGCGTGCCAGCGCCAGGTCAGGCGTCGAGGTTTCACACCACACCAGATCAGCGTAAGGTGCATAAGCGAGACCACGGCTGATCGCCTGCTCGATGCCAGCATGCGTGCGGTAGAACCCTTCGCTGGTGCGCTCTCCGGTAATAAAGGCGCTGTCATAGGGATCGCAGTCGGAGGTGATCAAGTCGGCGGCATCCGCATCGGTACGCGCGACCACTAATGTCGGCACGCCAAGCACATCGGCGGCCAGGCGCGCGGCAACCAGTTTTTGCACCGCTTCCTGCGTCGGCACCAGCACTTTACCGCCCATATGACCGCACTTTTTCACCGAGGCGAGCTGATCTTCGAAGTGAACCGCCGCTGCACCGGCTTCAATCATCGATTTCATCAGTTCAAAGGCGTTCAGCACACCGCCAAACCCCGCTTCCGCATCGGCAACAATCGGCAGGAAATAGTCAACATAGCGCGGATCGCCAGGCTCAATGCCGCTCGACCACTGGATCTGATCCGCGCGGCGGAAGGTGTTATTGATACGCTCAACCACCGCTGGCACCGAGTTCGCCGGGTAGAGGGATTGATCCGGGTACATGCTGGCGGCAAGGTTGGCGTCCGCTGCTACTTGCCAGCCGGAAAGGTAGACCGCCTCAATGCCCGCTTTCGCCTGCTGCAACGCCTGCCCGCCGGTTAATGCGCCAAGGCTGTTTACGTAACCCTTTTTCGACTCACCGTTCAGCAGACGCCAGATTTTGGCCGCGCCAAGCTGCGCCAGAGTACACTCCGGGTTGACCGAGCCGCGTAATTTCACCACCTCTTCCGCGCTGTATGGGCGGCGAATGCCTTCCCAGCGTGATTGTGTCCATTCCTGTTGCAGCGCTTCAATTTGTTGGGTACGGGTTTTCATATGCAGATGCTCCCTATTCTTCTCCTGGCTTACCAGGCGTTATTGATGAAGGCCGTTTGCTCAGGGCCAGCACATCCACCGCAGCCTGTTTGTCATAAGCGGGGATGGTGAACGCTGCCCTGGCCAACGTGGCGAACAAATTAGCCCGGGTCGTTACGCCAGCAGGCGATAGCCCGGCAGGGTTAAGAAATCAATCAGCTCATCGGAAGTGGTGATCTGCTCCATCAGCCGCGCGGCATCGTCGAAACGTCCGCTGCTGTAACGGTGCTCACCCAGCTCTTCCTGAATGACCTGCATCTCTTCCGCCAGCATCTGGCGGAACAGCGCTTTGGTCACCGGTTTGCCGTTGCTCAGCGTCTTCTGGTGGTGGATCCACTGCCAGATAGAGGTACGGGAGATTTCCGCGGTGGCGGCATCTTCCATCAGGCCGTAAATCGGTACGCAGCCGTTGCCGGTGATCCACGCTTCGATGTACTGCACCGCGACGCGGATATTGGCGCGCATCCCCTCTTCCGTGCGCTCCCCTTCACAGGGGGCCAGCAGCTCTTCCGCGCGGATTGGCGCATCCTCTTCGCGGGTGACGAAAAGCTGGTTTTTCTGTTCGCCCAGCGCCGCGTTGAAAATCTCCATCACGCTGTCGCCAAGGCCTGGGTGCGCAATCCATGTGCCATCGTGTCCGTTATCCGCTTCCAGCTGCTTGTCGGCTTTTACTTTGTTCAGCACCCAGTTATTGCGTTCAGCATCTTTGCTGGGGATAAACGCCGCCATGCCGCCCATGGCAAACGCGCCGCGACGATGACAGGTTTTGATCAGCAGGCGGGAGTAGGCGCAGAGGAAGGGCTTATCCATCGTCACTACCTGGCGATCCGGCAGCACGCGATCCGGATAGTTTTTCAGGGTTTTGATGTAGCTGAAGATGTAATCCCAGCGCCCGCAGTTCAGCCCGACAATATGGTCGCGCAGCGCATGGAGGATCTCATCCATCTGGAAAACGGCTGGCAGCGTTTCAATCAGCAGCGTCGCTTTGATGGTGCCGCGCGGCAGGTTGAAGCGATCCTCTGTGAAGCTGAAGACCTCGCTCCACCAGGCGGCCTCTTGCCAGGCCTGGGTTTTCGGCAGATAGAAGTAGGGGCCGCTGCCTTTTGCCAGCAGGTTTTTATGGTTGTGGAAGAAGTAGAGGGCGAAGTCGAACAGGCTGCCCGGGATCGCTTCTCCGCGCCAAGTGACATGTTTCTCCGGCAGGTGTAAGCCACGCACGCGGCACACCAGTACCGCCGGATCGGGCTTCAACTGATAGATTTTTCCCGCTTCATTGGTGTAGCTGATAGTGCCGTTGACCGCGTCGCGCAGGTTGATCTGCCCGTCGATCACTTTTCCCCAGTTTGGTGCCAGCGAATCTTCAAAATCCGCCATAAATACTTTCACGTTAGCATTCAGCGCGTTGATGACCATTTTGCGCTCAACGGGCCCGGTGATCTCGACGCGGCGGTCCAGCAGATCGTCAGGAATACCGCGGATCGTCCAGTCACTTTCGCGGATGGAAGCGGTTTCCGAAATAAAGCCTGGCAGCTTGCCGCTATCGATCTCTTGCTGCTGGTGAACGCGCGCGGTCAGTAGCTGATTGCGTTTAGGCGTGAAGCGCGCGACCAGATCGCTCAGGAATTCTACTGCTGCCGGCGTCAGGATCTGCTTCTCCTGCGCGCCAAAGGGTTGGGTAAAGGCCAGTTCTTCAGTTGTGGTCGCCTGTTGTGTCATGGTGCGGTCTCCTCTTTTGGCAGCGAACTCATTTTCCAGGGCAAACGACGATCGGTTGTGCAGTTTTCATGCAGCAGGATCAATCCTGGACAATAACTTTTCCAAAATCAAAAACAATTTCCATTTTAATTATTAGTTGGTGATAAGTATTTGATTAGAGGGGAGATAAATTTTTATTGGTGCGTGAAGTGATTTTCGCAAACAAAAAAGGCACCCGAAGGTGCCTGTCGTCTGATGCTGAAACGCTTAATCCAGCGTCGGATTCATATGACGCAGATCGTATGGCGTGATCTGGTAGACGTAGTAGTTCAGCCAGTTGATGAACAGCAAATTACCGTGGCTGCGCCAGGAAGCGCGCGGTTTGTTTTGCGGATCGTTGTGTGGGAAATAGTTGTGCGGCAGTTCAGGTTTCAGGCCCGCTTCAACGTCGCGGAAATATTCGCTCGCCAGCGTGTCCGGGTCGTATTCCGGATGGCCGGTGACAAATGCGATGCGCTTATCTTTGCTGGCGAAGAGGTAGGCATCGCCATCTGCCGTTTCCGCCAGGATATCGAGATCGGTGTAATCACGGATCAGTGCTGCGGGGAAATCAGCATAGCGCGAGTGCGGCGCGAGGAAATAGTCATCAAAGCCGCGCGTCAGCAGGGCATGAGGCTGCAAAAGATGGTGCTCATAGACGCCGGAAAGTTTATCGCTGCGGGTCTGTTTTGGAATGCCGTAGAGGATATTGAGTGCTGCCTGCACAGCCCAACAGACGAAAAGCGTGGAGGTGACGTGATCTTTTGCCCATGCCAGCACCTGCTCGATCTGCGGCCAGTAGGCAACGTCGTTAAACTCGACCAGGCCTAACGGCGCGCCGGTGACGATCAGGCCATCAAAATTCTCGTCGCACACTTCATCGAAATTACAGTAGAAGGTGTTGAGGTGCTCAGCGGGGGTGTTACGCGACTCGCGTGAATCGATTCGCAACAGGCGGACATCAACCTGCAGCGGGGAGTTGGAGAGCAGCCGCAGGAACTGGTTTTCCGTCTCGATCTTTTTCGGCATCAGGTTGAGGATAAGCACCTTCAGGGGACGAATTTCCTGCACTGTCGCGCGTGAAGTCGTCATCACAAAGACGTTTTCATCCCGGAGAAGATTGACGGCCGGCAGCTCGTCCTGCACCCGAATCGGCATAACTTATATCCTCACAACATACGTTTATACGTTTAGACATCCAGACAGCTGACAATACCCATAAATGGTCTGAATGTCGAGCCTGCCGGTGGAAGGTGAGAAAGTTTCACATCGTGGCTTGTGCCGTAATGCTTTAGCTGATGATGGTGGGATTGTTGTTGTCAGGTGATTTTGGCTTTTTAATATTTTCCAGGGTAGCTAAAACCTGGGCATCGCTAAGCGGAGTGGGATCGGCGATAGCATGGAGCTCGCGGCAGCGACCACCACCGGCACCAAAGGCGACTTCGAGGATGGCGCGCTCTTCAACTATGGATAAACCGCCTTCGTTCATCTCTAGTGCATGGGAGAGGATATTGAGCTTTCCTGACTTAGGAAGGAACTGCCAGAATGAGCGCGGAGCAACCTGTTGTACCAAATTCCGGAGCAACTTTTCAGCGACAAAGAAGTCGGCAACAATGATGCGCTCGTTACTGAAGGGTTGATGACCGGAAACCTGCTGCTGGGTGTTGAGATTGTGTACAACCATGCGGTTTTTATACAGCTGAACGTAAAGCGTGACCATGGCTACTTCCTTTAGCGACGAAGGGGAGATTAAAACGCGTGGAAAAAGAATAGCAAAAAGCCTCATGCTTTCGCATGAGGCTTTCGCTTTGTTTGATGCCTGGCAGTTCCCTACTCTCGCATGGGGAGACCCCACACTACCATCGGCGCTACGGCGTTTCACTTCTGAGTTCGGCATGGGGTCAGGTGGGACCACCGCGCTGTTGCCGCCAGGCAAAT